>Ga0310826_100071_pt1 | contig 181527 bp, 153 predicted proteins | sample WT_ome_FD_201306 | JGI IMG/M metagenome (GOLD analysis project Ga0310826, IMG submission 201306) | Sorghum-adapted microbial communities enriched on wild type (WT) sorghum from Joint BioEnergy Institute, Emeryville, California, United... ... | reverse complement strand
GCCCATGGGCTGCCCGATCCGCTCGAGCAGCCCGACGGCGAGCGCCTCCTCGGCCTCGACGTCGATCAGCTGGTACTTGATCGACGACGATCCCGCGTTGACGACCAGGACGTGCTCGCTCACATGCTCTCCTTCGTGCTGGTGGTGCCGGCCACGGCCTGCGCCTGGATGGCCGTGATGGCGACGGTGTTGACGATGTCCTGCACCAGCGCCCCGCGGGAGAGGTCGTTCACCGGCTTGCGCAGCCCCTGCAGGACCGGCCCGATGGCGACCGCTCCGGCCGAGCGCTGCACCGCCTTGTACGTGTTGTTGCCCGTGTTGAGGTCCGGGAAGATGAAGACCGTCGCGCGGCCGGCCACCGTGGAGTCCGGCATCTTCGTCTTCGCCACGGAGGCGTCGACGGCCGCGTCGTACTGGATGGGGCCCTCGACGTCGAGGTCGGGGCGCCGCTCGCGGACGATCGCCGTCGCCCGGCGCACCTTCTCGACGTCGGGACCGGAGCCCGACTCGCCGGTCGAGTAGGACAGCATCGCCACGCGGGGCTCGATGCCGAACTGGCGCGCGGTCTGCGCGGACGAGATCGCGATGTCGGCGAGCTGCTCCGCCGTCGGGTCCGGGTTGACGGCCGCGTCGCCGTAGACGAGCACGCGGTCCTCGAGCGCCATGAAGAACACGCTGGACACGATCGAGACGTCGGGCGTGGTCTTGATGATCTCGAACGCCGGGCGGATGGTGTGCGCCGTCGTGTGGATGGCCCCGGAGACCATGCCGTCGGCGAGGCCCATGTGGACCATCATCGTGCCGAAGTACGAGACCGAGCCGACGATCTCCCGGGCCCGCTCGACCGTCATGCCCTTGTGCTTGCGCAGCTCGGCGTACTCGTGGGCGAACCGCTCGAAGAGCTCGCCCTCCTTCGGGTCGAGGACCTTCGCCGCGCTGATGTCGAGGCCCAGCTCGGTGGCCCGGGCCCGGATGGCGGCCTCGTTGCCGAGGATCGTCAGGTCGGCGACGTCCCGCTGGAGCAGCGTGGAGGCGGCGCGCAGGATCCGGTCGTCGCTGCCCTCGGGGAGCACGATGTGCTTGCGGTCGGCGCGCGCCCGGGCGAGCAGCTCGTACTCGAACATCAGCGGCGTGACGACGCTCGGCCGCGTGACGTCGAGCCGCCGCAGCACCTCCGCGCCGTCGACGTGCCGCTCGAACAGGGCGAGGGCCGTGTCGACCTTGCGCTGGGAGTCGGCGGTGAGGCGGCCGCGCACGGACGCCGCCCGGTTCGCCGACTTGAAGGTGCCCTGGTCGGTCTGGATGATCGGCAGCCGCTGGCCCAGGCCGCTGACGAGCCGGCTGATGGGCTCCGGCGGCGTGAAGCCGCCGTTGAGGATGATGCCGGCGAGCGACGGGAAGCCCTCGGCCGCGTGCGCGGACACCAGCCCGAGCAGCACGTCGCCCCGGTCGCCCGGCGTGATGACGACGGCGCCGTCGCTGAGCCGCTCGAGGAGGTGCTCGAGCGACATCGCGCCGACGAGCAGCTCGAGCGCCTCGCGGGAGAGGAGGGACTCGTCGCCGGCGACGAGGTGCCCGCCGACGGCCTCCATGACCGCGCGCACGGTCGGCGCGGCGAGGAGCTGGTCCTCCGGCACCGCCCACGCGGGCAGGGTCGCGGACAGGGCCGTGCGGACGGCCGTCAGCGAGTCGGGGTCGCAGCGGTTCGCGATGACGGCGAGCACCTCCGCGTGCTGCGCGCGCAGCTCCGCGAGGCTCACCTCCGCGGCCTGCCGGACCGCCTCGGGCTTGCGCCCCGCGCCGCGCACGACGAGCAGCACCGGCGCGCCGAGGTTCACGGCGATCCGGGCGTTGTACGACAGCTCCGTGGGCCCGACGACGTCCGTGTAGTCCGTCCCGACGATGACCACCGCGTCGCAGGCCTGCGCCACGTCGTGGTACCGCGTGACGATCCGGGCCAGCGCGTCGTCGGGGTCCGCGTGGACGTCCTCGTACGTCACCCCGACGCACTGCTCGTAGGTGAGATCCACGCCGTCCCGCGAGAGGAGCAGCTCGAGCACGTAGTCGGGCTGGTCGGACGACCGCGCGACCGGGCGGAACACGCCGACGCGCGGCACGGTCCGGCTGAGCAGGTCGACCATGCCGAGGGCGATCGTGGACTTCCCGGTGTCGCCCTCTGCGGAGGTGATGTACAGGCTGCGTGCCATCTCTCCCACTACTTCTCGTCCCCCCGCGGGTGGCGGCGGGTCACTCGTTGTCGCCCGCGGTGGCGGCGGTGGCCGACACGCGGTTCGCCTGGGGCCCCCCGACGCCGCGACCGGTGTCGCCGGCGTCGGGCCACACCCAGTCGCGGACCTCGGGGATGTCCTCCCCGTGGTCGCGGGTGTACTGCCGCGCGCGCAGGCGCGCGTCCTGCATCTCCTGGCGCAGCTCGGCCGCCCGCGTGCCCAGGTGCGGCACCCGGTCGATGACGTCGATGACCAGGTGGTACCGGTCGAGGTCGTTGAGCATCACCATGTCGAACGGCGTGGTGGTGGTGCCCTCCTCCTTGTACCCGCGCACGTGGATGTTCGCGTGGCCGTTGCGGCGGTACGTGAGCCGGTGGATGAGCCACGGGTAGCCGTGGTACGCGAAGATGATCGGCTTGTCCGCCGTGAAGATCGTGTCGAAGTCGCGGTCGGAGAGCCCGTGCGGGTGCTCGCGCTCGTCCTGCAGCCGCATGAGGTCGACGACGTTGACGACGCGCACGTTGAGCTCGGGCAGCTTGCGGCGCAGGATGTCCGCCGCGGCGAGCACCTCGAGCGTGGGCACGTCGCCCGCGCAGGCGAGCACGACGTCGGGGTCCTCGCCCCGCTCCTCGGTGCCGGCCCACTCCCAGATGCCGAGGCCGCGCGCGCAGTGCGCGATGGCCTCGTCCATCGTCAGCCAGTTGGGTGCCGGCTGCTTGCCCGCGACGACCACGTTGACGTAGTTGCGGCTGCGCAGGCAGTGGTCGTAGGTCGACAGCAGCGTGTTCGTGTCCGGCGGCAGGTAGACGCGGACGATCTCGGCCTTCTTGTTGACCACGTGGTCGATGAAGCCCGGGTCCTGGTGGCTGAAGCCGTTGTGGTCCTGCCGCCACACGTGCGACGTGAGCAGGTAGTTCAGCGACGCGATCGGCCGCCGCCACGGGATCTCGCGGGTGACCTTCAGCCACTTCGCGTGCTGGTTGAACATCGCGTCGATGATGTGGATGAAGGCCTCGTAGCAGCTGAAGACGCCGTGCCGGCCGGTGAGCAGGTAGCCCTCGAGCCAGCCCTGGCACTGGTGCTCGGACAGCATCTCGACGACGCGGCCGTTCGGGCCGAGGTGGTCGTCCGTGGGCCGCAGCTCCGCGTTCCAGGTCTTGTCGGTGACCTCGAGGAGAGCGCCGAGCCGGTTCGAGGCCGTTTCGTCCGGGCCGAACACGCGGAAGTTGTCGGGGTTGGCCTCCATGACCGCCGCGAGCCACTGGCCGAGCACGCGGGTGGCCTCGGAGATCGAGCCGCCCGGCACGGGCACGTCGACGGCGAAGTCCCGGAAGTCCGGCAGGCGCAGGTCGCGCAGCAGGAGCCCGCCGTTGGCCTGCGGGACGGCGCTCATGCGCAGCTCGCCCTCGGGCGCGAGCGCGGCGATCTCCGGCATGACGGCGCCCGTGGCGTCGAAGAGCTCCTCGGGCCGGTAGGACCGCAGCCAGCCCTCGAGCACCTGCAGGTGCTCTTCCGTGTCCCGCGCGCTCGCGAGCGGCACCTGGTGCGAGCGCCAGGAGTCCTCGACCTGGTGGCCGTCGATGACGGGCGGGCACGTCCAGCCCTTGGGCGTGCGGAGGATGATCATGGGCCAGCGGGGGCGCTCGGTGCTGCCGCGGCGGGCCGCCGACTTGATCTCGGCGATCTGGTTGAGGCACTCGTCGAGCACCTGGGCCATGCGCTGGTGCACCTCGGCCGGGTCCTCGCCGTCGAACCCGCCGGAGACGACGTACGGGGTGTGGCCGTAGCCGCGCATGAGGTCGAGGAGCTCGTCCTCGTCGATCCGCGCCAGCACCGTCGGGTTGGCGATCTTGTAGCCGTTGAGGTGCAGGATCGGCAGGACCACGCCGTCGGTCAGCGGGTTGACGAACTTGTTCGAGTGCCAGCTGGTCGCCAGCGGCCCGGTCTCCGCCTCGCCGTCGCCGACGACGGCGGCGACGAGCAGGTCGGGGTTGTCGAAGGCCGCGCCGTACGCGTGCGAGAGCGCGTAGCCGAGCTCGCCGCCCTCGTGGATCGAGCCGGGCGTCTCCGGGGCGACGTGGCTGGGGATGCCGCCCGGGAACGAGAACTGCCGGAAGAGCTTGCGCAGCCCCTCGGAGTCGCGCGTGATGTCCGTGTAGACCTCGGAGTACGTGCCGTCGAGGTAGGCGTTCGCGACGAGGCCGGGGCCTCCGTGCCCCGGCCCCGTGATGTAGAGCGTGGGCTGGTGACGCTCGCGGATCACCCGGTTGAGGTGCGCGTAGATGAAGTTGAGGCCGGGCGTGGTGCCCCAGTGGCCGAGGAGGCGTGGCTTGACGTGGTCGCGGTGGAGGGGCTCGGCGAGCAGGGGGTTGTCGAGCAGGTAGATCTGGCCCACGGAGAGGTAGTTCGCCGCGCGCCACCACTTGTCGACGCGCTCCAGGGTCTCCTCGTCGAGGGGGGCCACGTCGCGGGCGCTCCAGCCGGCGGGACGGTCGAGGACGGACGTCATCTCATCTCCTCACGCGCTGCCGGCACGCCGGGCGGTCCCCGGCCTGCCTTCTAGGTTGCCGTGCGTGTCGGCCACGACAGGGGACGTTCGGCCCCGCCGTCGGCCGCTGCGACGTGCGCAGGGCCAGGCCACACCCGCAATGCCACCACATCGGGGCCCGCTGCGCACGACCCCGGCCGTGCGCCGCGCCGCGTGCCCGCTCGACTAGCCTCGACGCCATGACGGCCGCCCCGCCCCGGTACGTCCGGACCGCCGTCACCCCCCGGATGCTCGGGCTGCTCGTCGTGCTGCTCGCGATCGCCGCCGTGTGCGCCCGCCTGGGGGTCTGGCAGCTCGACCGGGCGCAGCAGGCGCGGGCCGACGACGACGGCGCCCCCGCGGCCGCCGCCGTCCCCCTCGCCGACGTCCTGGCGCCGCAGACGACGTTCACGGGCGTCGCGGACGGGCGCCTCGTGACGGCCGCGGGCCGGTTCGCCGAGGACGAGGTGCTGGTGCCCGGGCGCGAGCTCGCCGGCGAGCCGGGGTACCTCGTCGTGACCCCGTTCGTGGTGGCGGACTCGGGGGCGACGCTCGCCGTCGTGCGCGGCTGGGTGGCCGACCCGGCGGCGGCCGCGGCGGCCCCGCCGCCCGCCGGCGACGTGACGGTCGAGGGCGTGCTGCAGGTCGGCGAGGCCGGGGGCGACGACGCCGGGCTGCCGCCCGGGCAGGTGGCCGCCGTCAGCCCGGCGGCGCTCGTCAACCGCTGGGGCGGCCCCATGTACACGGGGTACCTCCTGCTCACGGGGGGCGACGCCGTCGTCGCGGGGCTGCGGCCGGTGCCCCCGCCCGAGCGGTCGGGCGGCTGGGACCTGCAGAACCTCGCCTACGCGCTGCAGTGGTGGCTGTTCGGCGCCTTCGCGGTGCTGCTGTGGGCGCGGCTGGTGCGTGACGAGGCGCGGCGCGCGGCGGCGGAGGCGCCGGGGGAGGCGCCGGGGGAGTCCCCGGCGCCGGACGGGGCGGCCGAGCGCTCGGGTTGACGCGTGGTGCAGGGTGGGGGCGTGGTCACGCTGCGCCCCTTCCGCCCCGACCGGCCGGAGGAGTGGGCCGAGGTCTACGACGTGTGCGTGCGCACGGCCGACGCCGGGCGCGACGCCCGCGGCCTGCTCAGCTCCGACGACCTGTGGGGCGACATCTTCGCCGGCCCCTACCTCCTCCTCTCACCGGACCTGGCGTTCGTGCTCGACGACGGCGCCCGCGTGGTCGGGTACGTCCTGGGCACGGCCGACACGGCCCGCTGGGTGCGCGAGCACCGGGAGCGGTGGCTGCCGCGCGTCGGGCCGCGCCACCCGCGCGACAGGGCCCCGGCGGGCACGCGCGAGCACGACCTGCTCGACCTGCTGCACCACCCCGAGCACAACCTCCACCCGGGCCTCGAGGGGCACCCGGCGCACCTGCACGTCGACGTGCTCCCGGAGCACCAGGGCGCCGGCCACGGCCGGGCGCTCATCCGCGCGTTCGTGGCCGCGCTCGCCGCGCGGGGCGTGCCGGGCGTGCACCTCGGCGTCGACCCCAGGAACACCGGCGCCCGCGCGTTCTACGACCGCCTCGGCTTCGCCGAGCTGCCGCTGACGGTGCCCGGCGTCGTCTACCTGGGTCGGCGCACGGACGTGCCGGTGTAGGCCGCGCCGTCGGGCAGGATGGCGGCATGGAGAAGCTGCGCGCCGCGCTCCGGCGCTACCGGGTGATGGCGTGGATCACCGGCACGATGCTCCTCGTCCTCACCGCGGAGATGGTCCTCAAGTACCTGGTCCAGGCCGGCGGCGTCGGGCCCGACGGCGAACCCCTCCCCGTCATCGGGACCTGGGTGGCGTTCGTGCACGGCTGGATCTACGTCGTCTACCTCGCCACCGTGATCGACCTCTGGGCGAAGGTCCGCTGGGGCTGGGGACGGCTCGTGACGATGGTGCTGGCCGGCGTCGTGCCCGTGATGAGCTTCGTCATGGAGCGGCGCGTGCACCGCGACGCGGAGGCGCACCTGGCCCGGGGCGAGGCCGTCACTAGACTCCCCGCGTGAGCGAGAGCCCCGGCACCGGCGTGCGTCCCGTCCTCGTCGTCGACTACGGCGCCCAGTACGCGCAGCTCATCGCGCGCCGCGTGCGCGAGGCGCACGTGTACTCGGAGATCGTGCCGCACACGTGGTCGGTCGAGCAGATCCTCGAGCGGCGCCCGGCCGCCGTCATCCTGTCGGGCGGGCCGGCCAGCGTGTACGAGCCGGGGGCGCCGTCGGTCGACCGCGCGCTGTTCGAGGCGGGCGTGCCCGTGCTCGGCATCTGCTACGGCTTCCAGGCCATGGCGCACGCGCTCGGCGGCACCGTCGACGCGGGCGCGACGGGGGAGTACGGCGGGACGACGGTCCTGGTGGACCGGCCGGGCGTGCTGCTGACCGGCTCGCCGTCGGAGCAGTCGGTGTGGATGAGCCACGGGGTCGCGGTGACGGCGGCGCCGGAGGGCTTCGCGGTGCTCGCCCGGTCGTCGGGCGCCCCGGTCGCCGCGTTCGAGGACAACGAGCGCCGGCTCTACGGGCTGCAGTGGCACCCGGAGGTGCGGCACTCGCCGCTGGGGCAGCAGGCGCTGGAGAACTTCCTCTATCGCGGGGCGGGGCTGCGGCCGGACTGGACGCCCGGCAACGTCGTCGCGGACCAGGTCGCGGCGATCCGCGCGCAGGTCGGCGACGGGCGGGCGATCTGCGGGCTGTCCGGCGGCGTGGACTCGGCGGTGGCCGCGGCCCTCGTCCAGCGCGCCATCGGGGACAGGCTCACCTGCGTCTTCGTCGACCACGGGCTGCTGCGCCGCGGCGAGCCCGAGCAGGTGGAGAAGGACTTCGTCGCCGCGACGGGCGTCCAGCTCAAGGTCGTCGACGCGCGCGAGCGGTTCCTCACCGCGCTCGCCGGCGTCACCGACCCGGAGGAGAAGCGCAAGATCATCGGCCGGGAGTTCATCCGGACCTTCGAGGCCGCCGCGCGCGAGGTCGTCGCCGAGGGCGGCGCGCACGGCGAGGAGGTGCGGTTCCTCGTCCAGGGCACGCTCTACCCCGACGTCGTCGAGTCGGGCGGCGGCGAGGGCGCCGCGAACATCAAGTCCCACCACAACGTGGGCGGCCTCCCGGACGACCTGCAGTTCGAGCTCGTCGAGCCGCTGCGCACCCTGTTCAAGGACGAGGTGCGGGCGGTCGGCGTCGAGCTGGGGCTGCCCGAGGCGATCGTGTGGCGGCAGCCGTTCCCCGGGCCGGGCCTGGGCATCCGGATCATCGGCGAGGTGACCGCCGAGCGCCTCGAGGTGCTGCGGGCCGCGGACGCGATCGCGCGCGAGGAGCTCACGCGCGCCGGGCTGGACCGCTCGATCTGGCAGTGCCCGGTCGTGCTCCTCGCCGACGTCCGCTCCGTCGGCGTCCAGGGCGACGGCCGCACGTACGGCCACCCCGTCGTCCTGCGGCCGGTGAGCTCGGAGGACGCGATGACGGCGGACTGGGCGCGCGTGCCCTACGACGTCCTCGCCCGGATCTCCAGCCGCATCACCAACGAGGTGCGCGAGGTCAACCGCGTGGTGCTCGACGTGACGAGCAAGCCGCCGGGCACCATCGAGTGGGAGTGAGCCGGGCGCCGGGGCCGTCGGGCGCCGCGGGCAGGGCTCAGGCGCCGCGGGCGCGGCGCTCGAGCCCGTCGAGCAGCAGGTCGAGCCCGAACTCGAACTCGGTCTGGTCGTCGCACCAGCCGAGCGTGCTGTCGGGGTCGTCGTGCGCCACCTGGGAGAGCATGGCGGCGAGGTGCGGCACGAGCGGCACCATCGCGGCCATCGCCTCGGCGTCCGCATCGTCCTTCGGCTCGCCCAGCTCCTGCGCGAACCCGTAGAGGCGGCTGCCGAGCGCGTGGAGCGCGTGGTGGACGAGGTCGGCCGGCAGGCCCGCGCCGAGCATGATCCCGACGACGCCGTCGACGTGCCGTGCCGCGGCCAGCCCGATGCGGTCGCGCTGCTCCATGACGGCCGGCGCCCACCGGTGACGGAGCATGACCGTCCGCGCCGCGAGGACGCGCGCGCGGACGGCGGCCTTCCAGTCCTCCGGTCGGGTCGACTCGTCCTCCTCGAGGCGCCCCACGGCGTCGAGCACCTCCTCGAGCACCAGCTCGACGACGCCGTCGAGCAGGCCGTCCTTGCCGTCGACGTGGTGGTAGAGGGACATCGCCTCCACGCCGAGGTCCTCGGCGAGCCGGCGCATCGTCAGCGCCTCGACGCCGTGCGCGTCGGCGATCTCGACCGCGCGGCGCAGGACGGCGTCGCGCGTCAGCCGCCCGCGGCGCCGTGTCGTCGTGCTGGGCTCCGCCACCCGGCCACCTTCTCACCTCGCGGTCTCCTGCCGCGAAACCGTTGACGCGGGGTCGGCCTCACCGTACCTTACGGCGTAAACCTTACATAGTAAGGTCCGACTGCCGGCGGGTTCCGGCCGAGGAGCGACCATGGACACCACGACGACCCGCCCGGCCCTCATGCGCGCCGCCGGGCACCGCGAGTACGGCCCCCCGGAGGTGGTGTCGCTCGAGCGCGTACCGCGCCCGACCCCGGGCCCGCGCGACGTGCTCGTCCGCGTGGTCGCCTCCGACGTCAGCGTCGCGGACCACCGGATGCGCGCGCGGGACCTGCCGCCCGGGTTCGGCGTCGTCGCGCCGTTCCTGCTCGGGTTCCGCCGACCGCGCCGCAGCGTCCTCGGGATGACGGCGGCCGGCGTCGTCGAGGAGGTCGGCGCGGAGGCGACGGGCGTCCGCCCGGGCGACCGGGTCGCCGCCCCCACCGGCGACCGCTTCGGCGGCCACGCCGAGTACGTCTCCGTCCCCGCCGACGCGGTGGCGCACGTCCCGGACGGCCTGTCGCTCGAGGACGCCGTCGCGCTCCTCTTCGGCGGCGCGACGGCGCTCGCGTTCCTGCGCGCGGCCGGCCTGCGCCCCGGGGCCGAGGTCCTCGTCAACGGCGCGTCGGGCGCCGTCGGCGTGCTCGCGGTGCAGCTGGCGAAGCACGCGGGGGCCCGCGTCACCGGCGTGTGCAGCGCGCGCAACGCCGACCTCGTCCGGGGCCTGGGTGCGGACGACGTCGTCGACTACGCCGTCGAGGACGCCCTCGGCGGTCCGCGCACGTTCGACGTCGTCGTCGACTGCGTGGGCAACGCGCCGCTGCGGCGCGCACGCCGCGTCCTGCGGCCCGGCGGTGCGCACCTCGTCGTCGTGGGGAGCCTCGGGGCCCTCCTCGCGCTGCCCTGGCACCGGCTGCGCGGCCGCCGCGTCGTCGGCGGCAGCCCGCGCGCGACCGCCGACGACCTCGCCGCCCTGCTGCGTCTCGCCGAGGCGGGCGCGATCCGCCCGGTGGTCGACCGGACCTACGACCTCGACCGGATCGTCGAGGCGCACCGGTACGTCGACACCGGGCGCAAGCGCGGCGCCGTCGTCGTGCGCGTCGCCGGCGAGGCCGCCGACTAGCCTGGCTGCGTGCGGATCTGCCACGTCTCCGACTGCTACGCCCCGCGGACGGGCGGCATCGAGTCGCAGGTCCGCGACCTGGCGCGCGAGCAGGCCCGCGCGGGCCACGACGTCCACGTGCTCACGGCCACCCTCGGGCCGCACGGCGAGCGCGGGGGCATCGTCGAGGACGACGGCGGCGTGCAGGTGCACCGCCTCGGCGCGCGCCTGCCGTTCGAGCTGCCCGTGAACCCGGCCGCCGTGCCCCGGATGCGGAGCGTGCTGCGCGGCCTCGCGCCCGACGTCGTCCACGTCCACGCGGGTGTCGTCTCACCGTTCGCCTACGACGGCGCCCGGCTGGCCGTCGGGGAGGGCCTCCCCGTCGCGATCACCTGGCACTGCATGCTCGACGGCGTGGTCCCGGCGCTGCGCGTGCTGGCCGGCCGGCGCTGGCGCGGCGTGGCGCTGTCGGCGGTGAGCGAGGCCGCGGCGGACCGGGTGCGCACGGCGTTCGGCGGCGCGCCCGTCGGCATCGTGCCGAACGGGATGGACCTCGACGCGTGGCGACCCGACGGCGCCCCCGGGCCGCGCGGCGGCGACGGAGCGCTGCGCTGCGTGGCGACCATGCGCCTGGCCCCCCGCAAGCGCGGTCTGGCGCTGCTCGGCGTCGTCGAGGACGCGCTCGCCCAGCTCAAGCCCGGCGCGTTGACGCTCGAGGTGCTCGGGGACGGCCCGCAGCGCGGGGCGATGGTGCGCCGCATCGCCCGGCGGGGCCTGCAGGACGCGGTGACGCTGCGCGGCCGGGTGCCGCGCGACGCCGTCCGCGCGACCTACGCGGGCGCCGACGTGTTCGTCGCGCCGGCCGTGCTCGAGGCGTTCGGGGTCGCCGCGCTCGAGGCGCGCGCCGCCGGCCTCGTGGTCGTCGCGCGCGCCGGCACGGGGATCGCCGAGTTCGTCACCGACGGCGTCGACGGTCTCCTCGTCGACGACGACGCGGGCATGGCGCGCACGCTCGTGCGGCTCGCGTCCGACCGCGACCTGCTCCACCGCCTGGCGTCGCACGCCCGGCTGCACCGGCCGGTGCAGGGCTGGCGGACGACGCTCGCGGCGGCGCAGGCGGAGTACGCGCGCGCGGCGGCGCTCGCAGGATGAGGGCCGCCGTGGGCCGGGCCGAAGGCACGACACGCAGCGGTTCTGTGTTAAATGCGCGTGTCCGGCTGGGCATTTCCACGAGGTGCCATCGAGACTTGCCGTGCGAAACGGGACCTTGGTCCGGCGGACCATCGACCCAGGTCACACAGTCGCGGGTTTGGCACGCTCAACCTCACGAGCTCAGACGCGAGCTCCCCGGACCGGTGCCACCGGAGCCGGAACCCTGAATCCTGGGAAGGGATCGCATCATGGCCAACACGAAGGCCGTCCGCATCATCGGCATCCTTGCCATCATCGCCGGCGCCGTCATGATCATCGCCGGTGGCGTCACCTGGGGCATGGTCCGCAGCCAGCTCGTCGCCGAGAACATCACGGTCCCCGACGACGCGGTGATGTTCGCCGGCAAGACCGTCGACGGCCCGCTCGACGCCTACTTCCAGGCCGACATCATCAACAAGCACGCCCTGGAGAGCTCCGATGGCAAGACCTACGCCGAGCTCGACCGCGAGGACCCGGCCCGTGCCACGGTCATGAACGCGTCGTTCCTGCGCACCTCGCTCTTCTCCTCGATCATCGCGTTCGGCGTCGCGGCCTTCGCGGCCGGCGTCGGCGTCCTCAACCTCCTGTTCGGGTACGCGCTGCTGAAGCTCGCGCCGAAGTCGGCGGCGGCGGAGGCCACCGCCTGACACCCGAGCCCAACGCGACGAGGGCCGCACCCCGTGGGGTGCGGCCCTCGTCGTCTGCCGTCCGGCGCCTCAGCGCCGCCGGCGGACCATCGTGGCGAGCGAGCCGACGAGCAGCAGCACGCCGGCCGCCGCGATGAGGACGATGAACGCGAGCTCGACGTCGAAGCTGACGCCGATGGCCCAGGCGAGCACGCCCGCGCCGATCGCCGCGAGGACGAGGCCCCACACGATCGTGCCGACGCGCATCCCGCGCGGAGCGGGGGCGGGGGCGGGGGCGGGGGCGGTCGCCGTCGCCGCGGGGGTGCCCGGCGAGGCGGCCGGCGTCGGTCCGGCGTCCGTGGTCTCGGTGGCCCTCGTGGGGCCGGTGTCGGTGGGGGTCACGGTGTCCTCCTGGGCTCCGGGGTCGTCCGGAGCGCTGGTCAGCGGCTCGGTGGGCCGGTCGTCGGTCTGGTCGGGGGTGTCGGGGGTGTCGGGGGAGCGGTCGGGGCCGCGGTCGGTGGCCATCAGTCCTCCTCGACGGTCAGGTTCCCGGCGCCGATGGTGATCTCGAGCGCGATCTCGGGCTCGGCGCCGTCGGCGACCGCCGGCGACTCGTAGGTGCGCCAGCCGCCGTCGGTCACGCCGGTCACGGTGGGCTCGCCCGGCCAGGTGAACTCCCCGGCGGGCTGGCGGACGCGCGCGGTGTACGCGCCGTCGTCCGGCACGATGATCCGCAGCTCGCCGGCGCCCAGGTGCACGGGCACCTCGACGACGTCGTCCGACGCGGGCAGCTCGGTGAGGTCGAGGACGACCTCGCCGGCGAACACGCTGTAGCCCTCCTCCGCGACGGAGACCTCGGTCGGCTGGTAGCGCACGTTCCCGATGAACGCGCCGGTCCGCCAGGTGTGGCTCGAGGCGACGGCGATCGGGACGATGACGACGAGCGTCAGCACGGCCAGGGCGCCGAGCCCGCCGCTGCGACGGCCGAGCGCGCCGGAGATCGCGACGCCGAGGCCGGCGAGGACCACCATGACGGCGGCCGCGGTGAGCAGCACCGGCGCGTCGAAGCGGCCGATGCGCTCGGCGTAGAGCAGGCCGGCCCACGTGAGCAGGCTGAGCGCCACGACGAGGCCCACCGGGCGGACGCCGGGGCCGGCGGGACGCGACGTGGCCGGCAGCGAGGTCGCGGGCCCGGGCGGCGCCGGCGGGACGGGCGGCCGCGGCGGCACGTACGCCGGGCCGTGGGGTCCCGGTCCGTAGCCCTGGGGGGCCGGCGCGGCGGGCGGGGCGGTGGTCATCGAGGTTCCTTCCGGGTGGTGGTAGGCGACGGCCGGGGTGGGGCCGCCGTGGGCCGGCTGCGGGCCGGCCGCCGTCGCGCCCGGGGTCGGGGCGCCGGGGGTGGGGCCGCCGTACGGGGGCGGGGGCGTCGGGCCGCCGTAGGGCGGCGGGGTGGGGCCGCCGTAGGGCGGCATCGGGCCGGGCTGGCCGTAGGGAGGCGTGCGGGGCAGCGACGTCGTCGGCCCCGTGCCGCGGCTGCGGCCCGCGAGCGAGGCGATGACCGCGACCACGACGACGAGCAGGGCGATGCCGGCGATGCCGCGCCACCAGCCGCTGTTGCCGTTCCACCAGGGCATGAACACGCCGTCGGGCACGCCGATGCCGATGAGGATCGCGGCGAAGCCGCCGATCACCGCGGCGTCGAAGTCCCCGCGGAACAGCTGCTGCAGGTGGATGCGGCCGTCGCGCTGCTCGGGCAGCAGGAGCCAGCCGATGCCGTAGAGGACGAGACCGACGCCGCCCAGCAGGGTCGCCACGCCGAACAGCCCGCGGACGACGAGCGGGTCGATCCCGAGGCGGGCGGCGATCCCGCCGGCGACGCCGCCGACCCAGCGCTCGTCCGAGCGGAACAGGCCGGTGCGGCGGATGCTGTCGAAGAACGCGTCGGCGCCGGATCGCGGCGCCGCGGGCGGCGGGGCCACGGGCGGGGTGGACGGGTCGGGCCCGGCGCCGCCGCCGGGGAAGCCGGGGTTCGGCTGGGCAGGGGTCTCGTTCATGGCACTCATGCTGCCGACGCCGCGCCGCCCGCCACATCGGGGCCGGTCCCGGAGGTCACCCTGAAAGTCCGCGGCCCCGACCCTGAGCCGGGGCGGCCTCGTACCCTGAATCCGCACCTGATTCGCCCGCGAGGGCGCCGTTCGTCCGTCCGCGACCGGGCCTCGACGTGTGACGATGCTGCTCGTGGAACCACGGCTCCCGCTGCGGCGGCCCCCGCGCGGCAGGGTGATCGGCGGCGTGTGCCGCGGGCTCTCCCTGCACCTCGGGCTGCCCGTGGGGCTGGTGCGGCTGATCTTCGTCGGGCTGACGTTCGTCGGCGGCGCGGGTGCCCTGCTCTACCTGTGGTTCTGGGTGACCGTCCCGGTCGGCGACCCGCACGTCGTCGTCCAGGAGGCGCAGGCCCCCGCGCTCGCCCGCCTCGCGCCGCGGCTGCGCCTGCAGGGCAAGAGCCTGCCGATCGCGGAGGTCGGCATCGGCCTGCTGCTCATCGCGGGCGCCGCGCTCTTCTACGCGGTGCGCAGCGGCGTCGAGATCGGCGCCTCGTGGGTGCTGCCGGCCCTCATCGCGCTCGCGGGCGTCGCGCTCGCGTGGAGCCAGCTCGACGCGATCCAGCGCGACCGGCGCGCGGGCGACGCGGTCGGCCGCCTGCCGATCAGCGTGCTGCGCCTCGTCGGCGGCACGGTGCTCGTCGCGGTGGCGGTCTTCCTCGTCGTCGGGCAGGAGCAGCCGGTGGACGCGCTGATCCGCTCGGCGGTCGCCGCGCTGTCCGTGCTCGTCGGCTCAGCGCTCGTGCTCGCGCCCTGGTGGCTGCGGCTCGTCCGCGAGCTGGGCGACGAGCGGGCCGCCCGCGCGCGCGAGTCGGAGCGCGCGGACATCGCCGCCCACCTGCACGACGGCGTGCTGCAGACCCTCGCGCTCATCCGCCGCCAGGCGCACGACGCCGAGGAGGTGGCCCGCCTGGCGCGGGCCCAGGAGCGCGAGCTGCGCGAGTGGCTCTACGACGACCGCCGCACGCCGGGCACCTCGATCGCGTCCGACCTGCGCGGCGTGGTCGCCGAGGTGGAGGACACCCGCGCCGTGGCGGTGGACGTCGTCGTCGTCGGCGACGCCGTGCCCGACGCCGGGACGGACGCCCTCCTGCAGGCCACCCGGGAGGCGCTCGTCAACGCGGTGAGCCACGGGCGGCCGCCGTACTCGCTGTACCTCGAGGTCACCGACGAGCAGGTCGAGGTGTTCGTGCGCGACCACGGGGACGGCTTCGACCTGGATGCCGTTCCGGTCGACCGGTTCGGCGTGCGAGAGTCCATCATCGGTCGCGTCACCCGCCGGGGTGGCACGGCCACCGTGCAGAGCAGGCCGGGGCGCGGCACCGAGGTGCACCTGTGCCTGCCGAGGGAGAACCATGGCTGAGCAGCTCGACGTCGTCCTGGTGGACGACCACCTCATGTTCCGGGCGGGGGTGCGCGCCTCGCTCGACCCGTCGATCCGCGTGGTGGGCGAGGCGGACGACGTCGAGAGCGCCGTCGCCCTGGTGCGGCAGCTGCAGCCGCCGGTGGTGGTGCTCGACGTGCACCTGCCCGGCGGGATGGGCGGCGGCGGCGCCGAGGTCCTGCAGCAGTGCGCGGACCTGCTGGGGACCGTGCGCTTCCTCGCGCTGTCGGTGTCCGACGCCGCGGAGGACGTCGTGGCCGTCATCCGCGCCGGCGCGCGCGGCTACGTGACCAAGGCGATCAGCGGCCCCGACCTGTCGGACGCGATCCGCCGCGTGGCGGGCGGCGACGCCGTGTTCTCGCCGCGGCTGGCGGGGTTCGTGCTCGACGCGTTCGGCGCGGCGGCCGGCGACATCGCCACCGGCGACGACGAGCTGGACCGCCTCTCCGCCCGCGAGCGGGAGGTCATGCGGCTCATCGCCCGCGGCTACTCCTACCGCGAGGTCGCCTCCGAGCTGTTCATCTCGATCAAGACCGTGGAGACGCACGTGTCCGCCGTGCTGCGCAAGCTGCAGCTGTCGTCGCGGCACGAGCTGACCCGCTGGGCGGCGGCGCGGCGCCTCCTCTGAGCGCTCCCCGAGGTGTCCCGGGCCCGCCCGGTGCGCGAAACGCCTCAGACCCGGGCCGATCGGGTCGATCGAGCAGGTGCGCTCGTCCCCCGGAGGCCCCGCATGGTTCGTCGCTCGTCCTCGATCGCCGCGAAGCTCGGCGTCGTCCTCGTGCTGCTCGCGGCCGGCTTCGCCGTCGTCAGCGTGCTCGCGTCGCTGCGCGCGGACGCCCGGATCATGACCGAGCGGCGGGACGCGACGCGCGCCGTCGTCGAGACGGCCCTCGGTGTCGTCGAGCACTTCGGCCGCGAGGCCGACGCGGGCCGGATGACGACGGCGGCCGCGCAGGAGGCGGCCATCGCGGCGGTCCGCGAGCTGCGCTACTCCGGCGAGGAGTACTTCTGGATCAACGACATGACCCCGACGATGGTCATGCACCCGTTCAAGCCCGAGCTGGACGGGACCGACCTGTCCGACGACGTCGACCCGGACGGCACGCACCTGTTCCTCGAGATGGTCGACGTCGTGCGCGCCGACGGCGCCGGGTTCGTCGCGTACCAGTGGCCCAAGCCGGGCGCGGAGGCGCCGCAGCCGAAGATCTCCTACGTCGCCGGGTACGAGCCGTGGGGCTGGGTGATCGGCTCCGGCGTGTACGTCGACGACGTGCGGGCGACCGCGATGGCCGAGGCGCGCACGCTCCTGCTCACGGGGCTCGCGGTGCTCGCCGTCGTCGGGGCGGCCACGTGGCTCGTGCGGCGCAGCATCGTGCGCCCGATCCACCGGGCCACCGAGGTGCTCGCGAGCGGCGACGTCTCCACGCGGCTGCCCGAGGGCGCGGGCCGCACCGAGCTCGAGCGGCTCGCCGTCGCGCTCAACGGCACGCTCGACCGCGCGGCCGCCCTCGCCGGCGGCGTCGTCGAGGCGGTCGCCGACCTCGACGAGGCGGCGGCCCGGCTCGTGCAGGCCGGCGACGCGCTCGCCGCGGAGGCGCAGGGCACCGCGAGCCAGACGGTCCAGGTGACGGCGTCCGCGCAGGAGGTCAGCGCCGGCATCGACGCGGTCGCCTCCGGCACCACGCAGATGGACGCGTCGATCGCGGAGATCGCCCGCAACGCGCACGAGGTCGCGAGCATCGCCGCGGAGGCCGTGCGGGCCGCCGAGGCGACCAACCGCACGGTCGCCACGCTCGGGGAGTCCAGCGCCGAGATCGGCACCGTCGTGCGCGTCATCACGCAGATCGCCGAGCAGACCAACCTCCTCGCGCTCAACGCGACCATCGAGGCGGCCCGCGCGGGCGAGGCCGGCAAGGGGTTCGCCGTCGTCGCGGGCGAGGTCAAGGAGCTCGCCCAGGAGACCGCCCGGGCCACCGGCGACATCGCGGCGCGCGTCGACGCCATCCAGTCCGCCGTCGGGCAGGCCGCTGACGAGATCGCCCGGATCGGGGAGATCATCACCCGCATCAGCGACTTCCAGACGACGATCGCGGGCGCCGTCGAGGAGCAGACCGCGACGACGTCGGCGATGGCGGCGAGCGTCTCGCAGGCCGCCGACGGCGGGCGGCAGATCGCGAGCGCGCTCGACGAGGTCGGGCGCTCGGCGGAGCGGACGATGGGCGACATCGAGGCGATCCGCGCGGCCGCGCGCGAGCTCGCCGAGACGTCCCGGCGCCTGCAGGGCGCGGTCGCCGTCCGGGCGTAGCGGGCGGCGTCGTCGGCGGGACCGCCGGCCGGTCGCCGGGGCGCGGAGGAGTCCCCGGCGCCGCCTAGGCTGGTGGGGCCATGACGCTCTTCCCCGACCTGCCCGTGCGCGCCGACGCGCGGGTGCCCGCCGAGGCCCGCCTGCCCGCCGTCGTCCCCCCGCGGGAGGAGGACGAGGAGGCGCTCGCGCGCGCCGAGCGCGCCGCGGCGCGCGCCGCCGAGGACCGTGCCCGCGCGGACGCGCTCCTCGAGGGGCTGAACCCGCAGCAGCGCGAGGCCGTGCTGCACTCCGGGTCGCCGCTGCTCATCGTCGCGGGCGCCGGGTCGGGCAAGACGCGCGTGCTCACGCACCGCATCGCGCACAAGCTCGCGACCCGCCAGGTGCGGCCCGGCGAGGTGCTGGCCATCACGTTCACCAACAAGGCGGCCGGCGAGATGCGCGAGCGCGTCGAGCAGCTCGTGGGGCCGGCCGCGCGCGCGATGTGGGTCTCGACGTTCCACTCGGCGTGCGTGCGCATCCTGCGCCGGGAGCACGCCACCCTCGGGCTGCGCTCGTCGTTCTCCATCTATGACGCCGCGGACAGCCAGCGCCTGCTCACGCTCGTCGTCCGCGAGCTCGACCTCGACCCGAAGAAGTTCCCGGTCAAGGGCCTCGCGCACCGGATCTCGAACCTCAAGGACGAGCTCGTCGACCACGAGACGTACGCGCGGACGTCGGGGGCGTCCTCGGGCGCGGCGAACCAGTTCGACGAGGTGCTGTCCGCGGTCTACACGCGCTACCAGGAGCGGCTGCGGGCGGCGAACGCGCTGGACTTCGACGACCTCATCATGACGACCGTCAACCTGCTGCAGGCGTTCCCGGCGGTCGCCGAGCACTACCGGCGCCGGTTCCGCCAGGTGCTCGTGGACGAGTACCAGGACACGAACCACGCGCAGTACGTGCTGGTGCGCGAGCTCGTGGGGCGCTCGGGCGAGACCGCGGCCGAGCCCGCGGAGCTGACGGTGGTCGGCGACGCGGACCAGTCCATCTACGCGTTCCGCGGCGCGACGATCCGCAACATCCTCGAGTTCGAGGCGGACTACCCCGACGCGCGGACCATCCTGCTCGAGCAGAACTACCGCTCCACGCAGACGATCCTCTCGGCCGCGAACGCCGTCATCGCGAAGAACCCCGGGCGCAAGGAGAAGCGGCTGTGGACCGCGGCGGGCGCGGGGCCGCAGATCGTCGGGTACGTCGCGGACAACGAGCACGAGGAGGCGCGGTTCGTCGCGGAGGAGATCGACCGCCTCGGCGACGAGCACGGCGTGCGGCCCGGCGACGTCGCGGTGTTCTACCGGACGAACGCGCAGTCGCGCGCGCTCGAGGAGGTGCTCATCCGCGTCGGCCTGCCGTACAAGGTGGTCGGCGGGACGCGCTTCTACGAGCGGCGCGAGGTCAAGGACGCCATCGCCTACCTGCGGGCCATCGTCAACCCCGACGACGACGTCAACGTGCGCCGGATCCTCAACGTGCCGAGGCGCGGCCTGGGGGACCGGTCGGAGGCGATGATCGCGGCGTTCGCCGAGCGGGAGCGGATCTCGTTCGGGGCCGCGCTCGAGCGCGTCGAGGAGGTGCCGGGGCTGTCGCCGCGCGCGCTGCGGCCGCTGGCCGAGTTCGCGGCGCTCCTGGCGGGGCTGCGCGAGCTGGCCGCCGAGGCCGGGCCGGCCGAGGTGCTGGGCGCGGTGCTCGACCGGACGGGCTACCTCGCCGAGCTGCGGGCGAGCGACGACCCCCAGGACGCCTCGCGCGTGGACAACCTCGCCGAGCTGCACGCGGTGGCGAGCGAGTTCGAGCAGAGCGACCCCGAGGGCGACCTCGCCGACTTCCTCGAGCGCGTGTCCCTCGTGGCCGACTCCGACCAGATCCCCGACGCCGACGTCGTGGCCGCCGAGGGGGGCCCCGCGCCGGCCGACCAGGGCGCCGTGACGCTCATGACGCTGCACACCGCGAAGGGCCTGGAGTTCCCCGTGGTGTTCGTGACGGGCTGGGAGGACGGCACGTTCCCGCACATGCGGTCGCTCGCGGACCCGGACCAGCTCGCCGAGGAGCGACGCCTCGCGTACGTCGGGCTGACCCGCGCGCGCGAGCGGCTGTACATCTCGCGGGCCGCGGTGCGCACCGCGTGGGGCGTGCCGAACGAGTTCCCCGCGAGCCGGTTCCTCGAGGACCTGCCCGACGAGCTGGTCGACTGGCGCCGGCGGGAGTCGAGCATGCAGGCGCTGCGGCGGGCCGGGAGCGGCTGGGGCGGGGGCGCCTCGGCGTGGGGCGGCTCCGCGCGGACCGGATCCGTGGGCCGCTCCGGGCCGGTGAGCACGCGCACGGGCGCGCCGGCGCGGTCCGGCACGGGCCGGCCGACGGGCGCGCCGCGGGACGCGCAGACGCCCTCGTTCGGCTCGGGCCGCCGGCCCGTCGACGCACCCTCCCTCGAGGTCGGGGACAAGGTGACGCACGACTCCTACGGGCTCGGCGTCGTCGTCGGGCTCGAGGGCAGCGGGCCGAACGCGGTCGCGAAGATCGACTTCGGGTCCGACGGCACCAAGCGCCTGCTGCTGCGCTACTCGCCGGTGACGAAGCTCTGACCGCGGCCCGGGCGCGGCCCGCCGGCCCCGCGCGTCCGCACCACGGGCACGCCGGGCCACCAAGATCTCTCGATGTGAAGATATCCCCGGCGCGCGGCTAGCATCTATCGCGCCGACGATGGAGCCGACACCCGCGGGCCACGAGCCCGCGACGACGGGCGCCGTGCCCGCGAGAGGGAGGACCGACCAGGTGGACCTGTTCGAGTACCAGGCGCGGGACATGTTCGAGCGGCACGGCGTACCGGTGCTGCGCGGCGTGGTCGCCACGACGCCCGAGGAGGCGCGCGCGGCCGCGGAGAGCCTCGGCGGCGGCACCGTCGTCGTGAAGGCCCAGGTGAAGACCGGGGGCCGCGGCAAGGCGGGCGGCGTCAAGCTCGCGCACTCGCCCGAGGAGGCCGAGGCCCGCGCCCGGGACATCCTCGGCATGGACATCAAGGGCCACACCGTCCACCGGGTGATGGTCGCCGAGGGCGCCCGGATCGCCGAGGAGTACTACTTCTCCCTCCTGCTGGACCGCGCCGAGCGCCGCTACCTGGCGATGTGCAGCCGCGAGGGCGGCATGGAGATCGAGCAGCTCGCCGTCGAGCGGCCCGAGGCGCTGGCCCGCGTCCCGGTCGACCCGCGCGTCGGCGTCGACCGCGCCAAGGCGGAGGAGATCGTGGCCGCCGCGGGCTTCACGGGCGACCTCGCCGGCCAGGTCGCGGACGTCGTCGAGACGCTGTGGACGGTCTACCGCGACGAGGACGCGACGCTCGTCGAGGTCAACCCGCTCGTGCGCACCGAGGACGGCCGGATCGTCGCGCTCGACGGCAAGGTCACCCTCGACGCCAACGCGGACTTCCGGCACCCCGACCACGCCGAGCTCGCCGACGCCGCGGCGACGGACCCGCTCGAGGCCAAGGCCGCCGAGCACGACCTCAACTACGTCAAGCTCGACGGCTCGGTCGGCATCATCGGCAACGGCGCGGGCCTGGTCATGAGCACGCTCGACGTCGTCGCCTACGCCGGCGAGAGGCACGGCGGCGTCAAGCCCGCGAACTTCCTCGACATCGGCGGCGGCGCCTCCGCGGAGGTCATGGCCGCGGGGCTCGACGTCGTCCTCGGCGACCCGCAGGTGCGCGCGGTCTTCGTCAACGTCTTCGGCGGCATCACCGCGTGCGACCAGGTGGCCACGGGCATCGTCACCGCGCTCGGCATGCTCGGCGACGCGGCGACCAAGCCGCTCGTCGTCCGGCTGGACGGCAACAACGTGGCGGAGGGGCGGCGCATCCTGCGCGAGGCCGCCCACCCGCTCGTCACCCTGGCGGACACGATGGACGGCGGCGCCGACACCGCCGCCCGGCTCGCCCACGCAGCGGCCCACTGACCCGGACGAGAGAGAGCGACAGCGCGATGGCGATCTTCCTGACCGAGGCCTCCACGGTCGTCGTCCAGGGCATGACCGGCTCGGAGGGCATGAAGCACACCGCCCGGATGCTCGCGGCCGGCACGCGGGTCGTGGGTGGCGTGAACCCGCGCAAGGCGGGCACCACCGTGACCTTCCCCCTGCCCGACGGCGAGCGGGTCGTCCCCGTGTTCGGCACCGTCGCGGAGGCGATGGCCGAGACGGGCGCGGACGTGTCCGTCGTCTTCGTGCCCCCGGCGTTCGCCAAGGGCGCCGTGCTCGAGGCGGTCGACGCGCGGATGCCGCTGACCGTCGTCATCACCGAGGGCATCCCGGTCGCCGACACCGCGGAGTTCTTCGCGGCGGCGCAGGAGGCCGGGGTGCGGCTCATCGGGCCGAACTGCCCGGGCATCATCAGCCCCGGCCGCTCCAACGTGGGCATCACGCCCGCGGACATCACCGGCCCCGGCCCGATCGGGCTGGTCTCGAAGTCCGGCACGCTGACCTACCAGATGATGTACGAGCTGCGGGACATCGGGTTCTCGACCTGCATCGGCATCGGCGGCGACCCGATCATCGGCACCACGCACATCGACGCGCTCGCCGCGTTCGAGGCCGACCCGGAGACGAAGGCGATCGTGCTCATCGGCGAGATCGGCGGCGACGCCGAGGAGCGGGCCGCGGCGTTCATCGCCGACCACGTGACCAAGCCGGTGGTCGGCTACGTCGCCGGGTTCACCGCGCCCGAGGGCCGGACCATGGGCCACGCGGGCGCGATCGTGTCCGGCTCGTCGGGCACCGCGCAGGCGAAGAAGGAGGCGCTCGAGGCCGTCGGCGTGCGCGTCGGCAAGACGCCGAGCGAGACCGCCGCGCTCGTGCGCGAGCTGCTGTCCTGAGGCGCGCCGCCTGCTGACCGCGCGGCGCGCCGCCGGAGCGGCCCGGGCGGCCGGCCCGGGCGGCCGGCCGCCGACCCGAGCGGCGCGCCCGGCGTGTCACCGGGCCGGGGCGCGCCGTCGGGCGGCGACGATGAAGCGGTGACCCGTCCCGCCAGCCCGCCCGCCGGCGTCGGCCGACCCCGGCCGACCCCGCCGCGCGCGCCCGCCACGCGCGCCGCCGGCCGGGTCGCGCCGCCCGCCGGGGTGCCCGCGCCGCGCCCGCCCGCGGACGACGCGCAAGCCGCCGCCGCGCTGGGCGGCGGGCCCGCCTGGGTGTCCGGGCTGCTCGCGGGCGTCCAGGCCGCGCTGCTCTCGGTGCTCGCGGTGGCCACGCCGGCGCTCGCCGCGTACGTGGCCACGTCCGCGGACCCCGCCAACGCCGACGTGCCCTGGACCCGGTCTGTCGGGGTCGGGGCCGCCCTGTGGCTCATGGGCCACGGCGGCGTCGTCACCGCGGGGGACGCGGTGCTGACGATCACGCCGCTCGGCATCACGGCGCTCGCGCTCTTCGCCGCGTACGCGTCGGCGCGGCGCTCGGCCCAGCCCACGGGCAGCGCGTGGGGCGCGGGCGTCGGCGGCTACGTCGCGGCCGTCGGGGCGGTGCTGCTCCTCGTCGGCCGGGCCGGGCCGCTCGGCGTCGGGCCCGGGGCGGTGGCGCGCACGCTGCTCGGCGCGACCCTCGTGGGCGCGCTCGGCCTGGGCTGGGGGGTGCTCCGCCCCGGCCGGGCCGGCGAGCTCGCCCGGCCCGTGCGGGCCCTGGTCCCGGAGCCCGTGCGGGCCGCCGTGCGCGGCGGGGCGCTCGCCGCGGCCGCGCTCGTCGTCGTCGGCGCCGCCGTGTCGACCGGCTGGGTCGTCGCCGGGCGCGCCACCGCGGGGGACGTCATCGAGGGCCTCGGCCTCGACACCTTCAGCGGCGTCGTCATGGCGTTCGCGCAGCTGGCGTTCGCGCCGAACCTCGTGCTCTGGGCGGTCGCCTGGGTCGCGGGGCCGGGGTTCGCCGTCGGGCAGGGCACGGTCTTCGCGCCGACCGAGGTCGTCAGCGGCCCGCTGCCCGCCCTCCCGATGCTGGGCGCGCTGCCCACCGATCCCGTCGCCCAGGGGCCCTGGGTGCCGCTCGCGGTCGTCGCGGCGGGCGCGCTCGCGGGCTGGTGGCTGCACCGCCGCCTCGCGGCGACGACCCCGTGGCGGCCCGGCGCGGTGGCCCTCGGCGCGGGCGTCGTGGCCGGGCTCGCCGTGGCGGCGCTGAGCGTCCTCGCGGGCGGCTCGGCCGGCCCGGGCCGCATGGCCGAGGTGGGCGCCGCGCCGCTGCACGTCGGGGCGGTCGTCGCCGGCCTCGTCGCGGCGGGCGCGCTCGTCGTCGCCGTGCCGACCGACCGCGCGGTCCGCGCCGCCGTGGCCGCCGGCTGGGCGCGGGCGCGGGGGCGCCTCCGCCCGGCCGACGACGGCGAGGCGGCGCCCGCACCCGACGACGCCGGCGAGCCCGCTCCCGAGGCGGCCGTCAGCGCCCCGAGCGACGGGTGATCTCCTCGAGGCGCTCGCGCACGTCGTCCTCGTAGCGGGCCTCGCACGCCGAGCGCGCGGCGACCGTGAGCGCGTGGTCGAGGCACCGCTGGCGCGCGAGCTGCGCGTCCCAGAGGACCAGCGTCGTGCTCATCGACATGCCCATGAGCACCGTGAGGACCATCCCGACGACGAGCATCGGCGTCACGCGCTCCGCCACCCCCGAGCGCCGCGCGGCCCGGAGCGCGACGGCTCCGGCGACGAGCGCGGCCGCGACGAACGCGAGCCCGCCGAGCTGCCAGGGCAGCGGGAACGTCGTCGTGACCAGGGCGGCGAGCACGAGCAGCGCGAAGGTCGTCACGTGCCGACCGGTCGCGCGGAGGAGCTCCGGGTCGGCGACCGGCGGCCGTGGCGGTCGGGCGCCCGGCTGCTTCACGCGGCCAGTGTGGCACCCGATAGGGTCGGCACCGTGCCGCGCGACCCGCACCCCGTCGTCCCGCGCCAGGCCCGCGTCGTCGTCCTCGTCTCGGGGACGGGCACGAATCTCGCCGCCCTCCTCGCGGCGCACGACGACCCCGCCTGGGGGGCGCGCGTCGTCGGCGTGGTGAGCAACCGCGCGGACGCGCCCGCGCTCGCCCGCGCGCAGGCGGCCGGGGTGGCGACCGCCGTCGTCGCGCCCGCCGACTTCCCCGACCGTCCGGCCTGGGACGAGGGCCTGGCCCGCGCGGTCGAGGTGTTCGACCCCGAGCTGGTCGTGCTCGCGGGGTTCATGCGGATCCTCGGCGAGCCGTTCCTGCGCCGGTTCGGCGGGCGCATCGTCAACACCCACCCGGCGCTGCTGCCCGCGTTCCCGGGGGCGCACGGCGTGCGGGACGCGCTCGCCCACGGCGTGCGGGTCACCGGCTGCACGGTGCACCTCGTCGACGCGGGGGTGGACACCGGCCCGATCGTCGCCCAGCGCGCGGTCGAGGTGCTCGACGGCGACGACGAGGCGAGCCTGCACGAGCGGATCAAGGTCGTCGAGCGCGAGCTGCTCGTCGACGTCGTCGGCCGGATGGCGCGCGAGGGCTTCACCGTCGAGGGCCGCCGGGTCGTCCTCGGCGGCTGAGCCGCGGGTGCCCGGCGACAGCGCGAGCACTCCGGGCACCCGGACCACGTCTCCGCCGACCGCGACCGCGTGGTCGGCGTCTCGCCGCGACCACCGCCGCCGGCGCCGGACTGCACGTCGACCTGACCGAGGGCCCCGAGGCGCTCTAGACTCGGTCCCGCCGCGACTGGCGAGGGTGGAAGCGACCACCGGGGAGCGGCAGCAGGTCCCGTTGGTGCACCGCCCGCCTGGGTGCCGGGTTCCGCGAACAGCGTCGAGCCCCAGGAGGTCTCCCGTGCCCACCGACCCGACCCTCGACCCGGCCGCCGACGCCACGCGCCGCCCGGTCCGGCGCGCGCTCGTCTCCGTCTACGACAAGACGGGCCTCGCCGAGCTCGCCACCGCGCTCCACGAGGCCGGCGTCGAGATCGTCTCGACCGGCTCCACCGCCGCGCGCATCGCCGAGGCGGGCGTGCCGGTCACGCGCGTCGAGGAGCTGACCGGCTTCCCCGAGTGCCTCGACGGCCGCGTGAAGACGCTGCACCCGCGGGTGCACGCGGGCCTGCTCGCCGACACCCGCAAGCCGGAGCACCTCGCGCAGCTCGCCGAGCTCGGCGTCGCGCCCTTCGAGCTCGTCGTCGTCAACCTCTACCCGTTCGCCGCGACGGTCGCCTCGGGCGCGTCCCCGGACGAGTGCGTCGAGCAGATCGACATCGGCGGCCCCTCGATGGTCCGGGCGGCCGCGAAGAACCACCCGAGCGTCGCCGTCGTCGTCGACCCGGCCCGGTACGACGACGTCGTCCGCGCCGTCCGGGCGGGCGGCTTCACCCTCGCGGAGCGGCGGTCGCTCGCCGTGGCCGCGTTCGTGCACACCGCGACCTACGACGTGGCCGTCGCCTCGTGGATGGGCAACGTGCTCTCGCCCACCGACCGGGTGGACGGCCCCGACGGGCCCGTGGACTCGGGCTTCCCGGCCTGGGTCGGCGCCACGTGGGACCGCGCCGCGGTGCTGCGCTACGGGGAGAACCCGCACCAGCGCGCCGCGCTCTACACGTCCGGGCACGGCCCCGCCGGCCTCGCCCAGGCGACGCAGCTGCACGGCAAGCCCATGAGCTACAACAACTACGTCGACGCCGACGCCGCGTGGCGCGCCGCGCTCGACCACGCCGAGCCCGCGGTCGCCATCATCAAGCACGCGAACCCGTGCGGGATCGCCGTCGGGGCGGACGTCGCCGACGCGCACGCCAAGGCGCACGCGTGCGACCCGACGTCCGCGTTCGGCGGGGTCGTCGCGGCGAACCGGCCGGTCACGCGCGCGATGGCCGAGCAGCTGGCCCCGGTGTTCACCGAGGTCCTCGTCGCGCCCGGGTTCGACGACGACGCGCTCGAGCTGCTGACCCGGAAGAAGAACCTGCGGCTCCTCGTCGCCGAGCCCGGCCCGGTCACCACCGAGCTGCGGCCCGTCTCGGGCGGGCTGCTCGTCCAGGAGCGCGACCTGCTCGACGCCCCCGGCGACGACCCGGCCGCGTGGCGGCTCGTCACCGGCGAGCCCGCCGACGACGCGACGCTCGCCGACCTCGCGTTCGCGTGGCGCGCGGTGCGGGCCGTGAAGTCGAACGCCATCCTGCTCGCGCGCGACGGCGCGTCGGTCGGCGTCGGCATGGGGCAGGTCAGCCGCGTGGACTCCTGCAAGCTCGCGGTCGCGCGGGCGAACGGGTTCGGCGAGGAGCGCGCCCGCGGCGCGGTCGCGGCGTCGGACGCGTTCTTCCCGTTCGCCGACGGGCTCCAGGTGCTCGTCGACGCCGGGGTGCGCGCAGTCGTGCAGCCGGGCGGCTCGAAGCGTGACGACGAGGTCGTCGCGGCGGCCCGCGAGGCCGGCGTGACGATGTACCTCACGGGCACGCGCCACTTCGCGCACTGAGCCCGGGGGCTCAGCGGGCGAGGAGGAGTTGGCGGGCGAGAGTCGCGCGGCCGAGGGCGCGGGTGGTCAGCGGCTCCATCGCCCCAGCCTGCCTCACGGGCGGCGCACGGCCTCCTTGAGCGGGGCGTCCGCGGCGAGCAGCGCGCGGTCCGCCCGCGGCAGCGCCGGGCCCGCGAACAGCCGCCGTGCCGCGGACACGTCGCGCGGGCGGTCGACGGCGAGCAGCGCCGTCACCTCGTCGGTCCCCGGGCGCAGCCACGCGACCCCGAACGGCCCGGCCGGGTCGCCGCGCAGCACGACGTCGTCGTCCGGCCCGGGCTGGCCCAGGAGCCCGAGGTCGTGGCCGAGCTGGTCGGAGAACACGTAGGGCGCGACGTCGTGCTCCGGGGAGTCCGTGGGCAGCCCGAGGAGCGCGCGCGCCGCGACCGTCGGGCCGCGCAGCGCGCCGTCCCAGTGCCCGCCCGGCACCCAGCCGTGCCGTCGCGAGCGCCGCCGGGCGAGGTCCCCGACGACGGCGACGCGCGGCAGGTGCGGCACCAGGTGGTCGGGGCCGACCTCCACCGAGCCGTCGGGGGCCAGCGGCAGCGCACCGGCCAGCCACGCGGACGCCGGCCGCGCCCCGACGGCGGCGAGCACGACGTCGGCCGGCACGTGCTCGCCGTCGGCGAGGGTCACGCCGTCGGGCCCAGCGGCGGCGACGGGCGTCCCGATGACCAGGCGCACGCCGGCGGCCGCGTACCACCCGGCGGTCAGCGCGCCCACCACCGGGCCCAGGGCCGCGGCGAGCGGCGCGGGGCCGGCCTCGACCACCGTGACGTCGACGCCCCGCGCGGCCGCGACGCCGGCGACCTCCGCGCCGACCCACCCCGCCCCCACGACGACGAGCCGGACCCCCGGCGCGAGCACGCCGCGCAGTGCCGCGGCGTCGGCGGCCGTGTGCAGCGTCCGCACCCCGTCCCACCCCGCGGGCAGCACGGCGCGCGCCCCCGTCGCGAGGACCGCCGCGTCCGCCGCGACCTCCCCGTCCGCCGTCCGCACGACGACGCCGTCCGGCGTCGCCGCGAGCCCGGTCGCGGGGGCGGCGAGCCGCACGTCGTCGGCGGGGAGCGTGAGGCCGAGGTCGTCGGCGAGCCACACGGGCTCGGTGCGGGCGAACAGCTCCTTCGACAACGGGGGCCGGTCGTACGGCGGCAGGCCCTCGGCCCCGAGCACGGTCAGCCGGCCCGCGAAGCCCTCGGCCCGCAGCGCGGCGACCGCCGCCGCACCCGCGAGACCTGCGCCGACGACCACCACCGAGGCGGGCGCGGGTCGGTCGGGCGGCACGCCCTCCACGGTAACGTGGCGGCCGTGACCGAGGAGGATCGGCACCGGGCGCCGGCGCTGTGGGTGGTGGTCGGCGCACTGGTCGCGGCGATCCTGGTCGCCTGGTTCGTGGGCGCCCTCGAGGGCCTGCTGCTCCTCGTCATGACGCTGGGCGGTGCGGCGGTCGCGCGGCTGCTCGGCGGCGGCCGGCGGCCCGAGGGCGTGGCCGTCCGCTCGACGTGGCAGGACGTCACCGTCCTCCTCGCGCTCGCGCTCGCGATCGTGCTGCTCGCGGTCACCCCCGGAGTGGCCTCCTCCGGGGGTGACCGGCGGTCGAGCGTGCCTCAGGAGCGGGCGTCGTCCTGGTCGGTGACCTCGATCTCGTCCTCGACCACCTCGTCGTCCTCGTCGTCGGGCTCGTCGAGCTCGCCGTCGGGGTCGTAGGGCACCTCGGGCGCGGGCGCGAACGCCATCACCACGAGGCCGACGATCGCGGCGCCGACGAGCGGGGCGACCCAGAACAGCCAGAGCTGGCCGAGGCTCTCGCCGCCCGCGAGCAGGGCGGTCGCGGTGGAGCGGGCCGGGTTGAGGCCCGCGTTCGTCGCGAGCCCCGTGACGAGGATCATCGCGCCGAGCGTGCCGCCGATGGCGAAGGGCGCGGTCTGCGCGGCCGCCTTGCGGCCCGTGACCCCGAGGATGACCGCGACGAAGATCGCTGTGCCGATCGCCTCGAGCAGGAGGGCGGTCTTGAGGTCGAACGTGATGGTGGGCAGCCCGGCCTGCGTGGTGTACGGCTCCGTCTGCGCGAACAGCGGGGACTGCTCGCCCCAGCCGTTCGAGACGGTCGCGAAGAGGTCCTGCGCGCCCGCGGTGGAGTTGCCCGTGAGCGCCGCGGCCAGGCCGGACGGGACGCTGACGAACAGCACGAGCGCCGCGAGGAGCGCGCCGACCACCTGGGCGACCCAGTAGGCGAGCATGTCGAGGAACCCGATCCGCCCGGCGAGCGCCGCGCCGAGGCTGACCGCGGGGTTGAAGTGCCCGCCGGAGACGTGGCCGAAGGCGGCGACGAGGCCCGCGAGCACGAGCGCCGTCGCGAGGGCCACCCCCAGCGCGCCGACGGCGGTGAGCTGCAGGTACAGGGCCGTGCCGAGGATGACGAGGACGAGCGCGAAGGTGCCGAACAGCTCCGCCCCGACGCGGGTGAGCAGCCCGACGCGCGGCGCCTCGACCACGCCGGCCTCGCCGAGCCGGTGCGGCTCGACGGCGGTGCCCGGCGGCGCCGACGGGGGCGACAGGTAGGGGTCAGGTGCGGTGGTCATGGGCGTCCCTTCCTGGGGCCGGTGCTCACGGACGCGCTCGATCATGCCACCGCACGCCCGCGCGGCCACCCCGGCCGCAGGGGCGCCGTCGGCCCCGGTCGTGGAGATCTCTCGACGTCGAGTAACCTGGCAGCCGATCCAGCGCGCCCCGCCCGCGCCGGGCGCGCCCCGGGCGGCCCGTCGCGGCCCCGACCCCAGGAGCACCACGCATGCCGAAGATCAGGGTGGCCGGCCCCGTCGTCGAGCTCGACGGCGACGAGATGACGCGGATCATCTGGCAGGCCATCAAGGAGCGCCTCATCCACCCGTACCTCGACGTGGACCTGCGCTACTACGACCTGTCGATCCAGAACCGGGACGCGACCGACGACCAGGTGACGATCGACGCGGCGCTCGCCATCAAGGAGCACGGCGTCGGCGTGAAGTGCGCGACGATCACCCCGGACGAGGCGCGGGTCGCCGAGTTCGGGCTGAAGAAGATGTGGCTGTCGCCCAACGGCACGATCCGCAACATCCTCGGCGGCGTCGTCTTCCGCGAGCCGATCATCATCAGCAACGTGCCGCGCCTCGTGCCGGGCTGGACCAAGCCGATCGTCATCGGCCGTCACGCCCACGGCGACCAGTACCGCGCCACGAACTTCAAGGTCCCGGGCCCCGGCACGCTGACCATCACCTACACGCCCGACGACGGCTCGGAGCCGATCCAGCACGAGGTGGTGCGCTTCCCCGAGGGCGGGGGCGTGGCCATGGGCATGTACAACTTCACGGAGTCGATCCGCGACTTCGCCCGCGCGTCGTTCGCGTACGGCCTGCAGCGCGGCTACCCCGTCTACCTGTCGACGAAGAACACGATCCTCAAGGCCTACGACGGGGCCTTCAAGGACATCTTCGCCGAGGTCTTCGAGGCCGAGTTCAAGGAGAAGTTCGAGGCCGCCGGCCTCACCTACGAGCACCGGCTCATCGACGACATGGTCGCCGCGTCCCTCAAGTGGGAGGGCGGCTACGTCTGGGCCTGCAAGAACTACGACGGCGACGTGCAGTCCGACACCGTCGCGCAGGGCTTCGGCTCGCTCGGCCTCATGACGAGCGTGCTCATGACGCCCGACGGCCGCACGGTCGAGGCCGAGGCCGCGCACGGCACGGTCACCCGGCACTACCGCCAGCACCAGGCCGGGCAGCCGACGTCGACCAACCCGATCGCCTCGATCTTCGCGTGGACGCGCGGCCTGGCCCACCGGGGCAAGCTCGACGGCACGCCCGAGGTGACGGCGTTCGCGCAGACGCTCGAGGACGTCGTCGTGAAGACCGTCGAGAGCGGCGCGATGACGAAGGACCTCGCGCTGCTCATCGGCCCCGACCAGCCGTGGCTGACCACGGAGGGCTTCCTCGCCGCGCTCGACGAGAACCTGGCCCGCCGCCTGGCCACGTCCGCCTGACCCCCGTCCGACCGGCCGCCGCCGAGGAGACCCCCCGAGGAGCACCATGACCGGCCCCGCCGAGACCGCGCCGGTGACCGTCACCGTCACCGGCGCCGCCGGGCAGATCGGCTACGCGCTGCTGTTCCGGATCGCCTCCGGGGACATGCTCGGCCCGAACACCCCGGTGCGGCTGCACCTGCTGGAGATCCCGCAGGCCGTCAAGGCGGCCGAGGGCACCGCGATGGAGCTCGCCGACTGCGCGTTCCCCCTCCTGCACTCGGTCGAGATCTTCGACGACCCCCGGGCGGCGTTCGACGGCGTGGGCGTCGCCCTGCTCGTCGGCGCCCGCCCGCGCGGCCCGGGCATGGAGCGCGGCGACCTGCTCGAGGCGAACGGCGGGATCTTCGGGCCGCAGGGCGAGGCCATCAACGCCGGCGCGGCCGACGACGTGCGCGTGCTCGTCGTCGGGAACCCGGCGAACACGAACGCGCTCATCGCGGCGGCCCACGCGCCGGACGTGCCGAAGGACCGCTTCACGGCGATGACCCGGCTCGACCACAACCGGGCGCTGTCGCAGATCTCCGCGCGCACGGGCGCGCCGGTCAGCGAGATCGAGCGCGTGACGATCTGGGGCAACCACTCGGCGACGCAGTACCCGGACGTCTCGCACGCCCTCGTCGCGGGGCGCCCGGCGCTCGAGGTCCTCGACCGCGAGTGGGTGGAGCACACCTTCATCCCGACGGTCGCGCGGCGCGGCGCGGCGATCATCGAGGCCCGCGGGGCGTCGTCGGCGGCGTCGGCCGCGAACGCGGCGATCGACCACGTGCGGACCTGGGTGCACGGCACGCCGGAGGGCGACTGGACCTCGGCGGCGATCGTCTCGGACGGGTCGTACGGCGTGCCCGAGGGTCTGGTCTCGTCCTACCCGGTCGTCGCGCGCGACGGCCGCTGGGAGATCGTGCAGGGGCTGGAGGTCGACGAGTTCTCGCGCACGCGGATCGACAGGTCCGTCGCCGAGCTCGTCGAGGAGCGCGACGCCGTCCGGGCGCTCGGCCTGATCTGACGGCCCGATCGCGCGCCCGACCGGCCGGGCCGGCCGTCGGGGGAGCCCCGTCGCGGCAGGATGGCCCCATGAGGGTGGACGTGCGCGTGCGGCCCGGCGCCTCGCGGACCCGGGTGGGCGGCGCGTTCGGTGACCGGCTCGTCGTCGCCGTCACGGCCCGGGCGGTCGACGGCGCCGCCACCGAGGCCGCGCTCGCCGCCGTCGCCGACGCCTTCGGCGTGCGCCGCCGGCACGTGCGGCTCGTCACCGGGGCCACGTCCCGGGACAAGACCGTCGAGGTCGACCTGCCCGACGCCGACGCCGCCGCCCGCCTCGCCGCGCTCCTCGGCCGCTAGGGCGGGCCCGGGATCCGGGACGCGCGGCCCGACATTTGGGACTTCAGGGGTCCTGTGGGGCGGCCACGACGGTCCTAGCCTCGACGCGGGGACGAGTGGGGGGAGACCGCCATGCGCAGGCAGGTGCTCGTCGGCGCGCTCCTCGCGGGCGCCCTGCTCGCCGCGGCGGGCTGCTCCGGGGGCGGGGCGGACGCGCCGTCGGCCACGCCCACCCCCACGGCCGAGGCCCGCGGCCGCACGCTCGAGGAGACCGTCGCGACCCCGTCGCTCGCGAACAACATCCTGGGCGACCCCGCGGAGCGCGACCTCGTCGTGCACCTGCCGCCCTCGTACGACGTGTCCGACGCGCGGTACCCGGTCGTCTACTTCCTCGCCGGCGCGGGGGAGCCGGCCGGTCGCCTGCGCGGCTCCATCAGCCTCACGTGGGACCTCATGGTCGAGGCGGGGCACGAGCTCATCGTCGTCGAGCTCGACGGCCGCAACTCGATCGGCAACAACTTCTACACGAACTCGCCGGTGACGGGGAACGCGGAGGACGCGCTCGTCGTCGACGTCGTGGTGCACGTGGACGCGACCTACCGCACGATCCCGGAGGCCTCCGCCCGCGGCCTCGCGGGCTTCTCGATGGGCGGCTCGGGGACCGTGAACGTCGGGCTGCGGCACCCCGACGTGTTCACCGCCCTCTACGCGGCGTCGCCGGGGCTCTTCCGGCCCGAGGACGGCCTCGCCGGCTTCCTGCACGACAACGGGGCGTGGGCGAGCTACGGGGCGGCGTTCGCGCCCGACCCGGAGGCGCCGCGCCCGCACCACCTGCCGATCGACCCGGTGGTGCCGCTCGCCGAGCAGGACCCGGCGGTGGTCGCGGCGTGGGAGGCGGGGTACGGCGCGCTCGAGCAGAAGGTCGACGCGTACCTGGCCCTGCCCGACCGGCTGAGCGCCGTGCGGATCGTCTGGGGCACCCGGGACAGCTACCGCTGGATCCCGGAGGGCTCGGCGTACTTCGGCGACCTGCTCGCCGAGCGGGGCGTCCCCGTGAGCACCCTCGAGTTCGACGGCACGCACGCCCTCGACATCGGGTTCCCGCAGGACTTCGTGGACTTCTTCGGCGAGCACCTCGCCGCCGGCTGACCGGCCCCCCGCCGGCCCGCCCGGCCGCGGCCCGTCCGGCCCGGCCCGCCCGCCTCGGGCGACCTCGCCCTGCCCGCCGGGCGCCGACGTCGGGGGAGCCCGGGCAGCCCCGGCGGGACCCCCTGGACCGGGAGCGGACCGGCAAGTCATCCCATTGCTGGAACTTGCTGCAAGCGATTACAGTCCGTCCACCGGCGCCGTCCCGCCGGTCACCGCAGGCGACGAGGGGGTCACATGGTCGCGGCAGGGAAGCGCGTGCGCGCTCCACGATCCATCAGTTCGGCAGGTCGCGCACGGCGGGCGACCCTCGGCGGGGCCACGGCGCTCGCCGTCGGGCTGGGCGGCGCGGTCGCCCTCCTCCCGACGGCGGCCACCGCGGCCGTGGGCAGCGTCGCCCTGGTCGGCGACCTGCAGAGCGAGCTCGGCTGCCCGGGCGACTGGCAGCCCGAGTGCGCGGCCACGGAGCTCGCCCCGACGGGCACCGACGGCGTCTTCGCCGCCGAGTTCACCGTCCCCGCGGGCCGGTGGGAGTACAAGGTCGCGCTCGACGACTCCTGGGACTTCAGCTACGGCCGCGACGGCGCGGCCGGCGGCGCCAACATCCCGCTCGAGATCGCGGGCCCCGCCACGATCCGCTTCACCTACGACGACGCGACCCACCGCATCGGGCTCACGCCGCTCGGCCTCGCGGGCGACCACACCCCGGCGGACGACGCGCTGGTGGCGCCCCCGGTCCGCCAGCCCGGCTCGACCGAGCAGTTCTACTTCGTCATGACCGACCGGTTCGCCAACGGCGACCCCGCCAACGACGCCGGCGGCCTCACCGGCGACCGGCTCGCCACCGGGTTCGACCCCACGGACAAGGGCTTCTACCACGGCGGCGACATCGCCGGCCTGCGCGCGCGGCTGCCGTACATCGACGGCCTCGGCGCCACCGCGATCTGGCTCACGCCGTCGTTCAAGAACCGCCCCGTCCAGGGCGCCGGCACCGCCGACGTCTCCGCGGGCTACCACGGCTACTGGATCACGGACTTCACGCAGATCGACCCGCACCTGGGCACGAACGCGGAGCTCGAGGCCCTCGTCGACGAGGCGCACGCCCGCGGCATCAAGGTCTACTTCGACATCATCACGAACCACACGGCGGACGTCATCGACTACGCCGAGGGCCAGTACACCTACGTCGACCAGGCCACCGAGCCGTACCGGACCGCGGCCGGCGACCCGTTCGACCCCGCCGACCACGCCGGCACGGGCACGTTCCCCGACCTCGACCCGGCCGTCTCGTTCCCGTACACGCCCGTCGTCGCGCCGGAGGACGCCGACCTCAAGGTCCCGGCCTGGCTCAACGACGTGACGCTGTACCACAACCGCGGCAACTCGACGTGGTCCGGCGAGTCCGTCACGTACGGCGACTTCTCCGGGCTCGACGACCTCATGACCGAGCACCCGACCGTCGTCGAGGGGTTCATCGAGGTCTACCAGGACTGGATCGACCTCGGGATCGACGGGTTCCGGATCGACACGGCCAAGCACGTCGACATGGAGTTCTGGGAGCAGTGGACGACGGAGGTCCTCGACTACGCCCACGCCGCGGGCAAGGACGAGTTCTTCATGTTCGGCGAGGTCTTCGACGCCGACCCCGCTCTGCTCGCGCCCTACGTGCGCGGCACGGACATGAGCTCGGTGCTCGACTTCACGTTCCAGCAGGGCGCCTCGACCTTCGCCCGCGGGTTCGGCCCGGACGCGCTGAGCCGCGTCTTCGCCGGTGACGACATGTTCACGACGCCGACGACGAGCGCCTCCGCCCTGCCGACGTTCCTCGGCAACCACGACATGGGCCGGATCGGCTACTTCGTCGCCGGCGACGGAGACGGGCTCGAGCGCTCCCGCCTCGCGCACTCGCTCATGTACCTCACGCGCGGCCAGCCGGTCGTCTACTACGGCGACGAGCAGGGCTTCGCGGGCCTCGGCGGCGACAAGAGCGCGCGGCAGGACATGTTCGCCACGCAGGTGGCCGAGTACGCCGACCAGCCGCTGCTCTCCGGCGAGACCGCCGGCAGCGTCGACAGGTTCGACACCGACGCGCCGCTGTACGAGCACATCGCGGCGCTGGCCGCCCTGCGCGCGAGCACCCCGGCCCTCGAGTCCGGCGCGCAGATCGAGCGCTCGGTCTCCGGCGACGGCGCCGGCTCGGTGTACGCGTTCTCCCGCGTGCACCGCGACGACAAGGTCGAGCACCTCGTCGCGCTGAACAACGCGACCACCCCGGCCGCCGTCACCGTCGACACGCTCACCCCGGGCGCGGGCTTCACCGCCCTGCTCGGCGGCCACGCCCCGGTCACGGCCGACGGCGACGGCCTGGTGTCGCTGACCGTGCCGCCGCTGTCCGCCGTCGTCCTCGTCGCCGACGCGCCGGTCGCCGCGGGCGCCGACGGGATCGCGCTCGACCTGCCGACCCCCGGGGCCGCGCTCACCGGGCTCGCCCCGGTCCGCGCGGCGATCGCCGACGCGTGGGCGGAGACGTCGTTCGCGTACCGGGTCGTCGGGTCGGACGAGTGGACGCCGCTCGGCACCGCCGAGACGACGACGCCGCGCGTCTTCCACGACGTCACGGGGCTGGGCGAGGGCACGCTCGTCGAGTACCGCGCGGTGAGCGTGGACGCGGCCGGCACCGCCGTGGCCGCCTCGACGTTCGGGTCCGTCGGCGTCGCCGTCGACGGCGCGGAGCCCGAGGAGCCGGAGGAGCCCGGCCCGGGCGCCGGCCGCACGGACATCACGGTGTCCATCCCCGGCACGCTCGACTCCGAGCTCGGCTGCCCGGGCGACTGGCAGCCCGAGTGCCCGGCGATCCGGCTCGCCCACCAGGGCAACGGCGTCTACGCGGGCACGTTCACCGTCCCCGCCGGCGACTGGGAGTACAAGATCGCGATCGACGGCTCGTGGGCCGAGAACTACGGCGCGGGCGGCGTGCGCGACGGCGCCAACGTCCCGTTCAGCCTCGCCGCGCCCACGGACGTGACGTTCGTCTACGACGACGCGACCAGGTGGTTCACGTCGAGCGCGCAGGGGCCGCTCGTCACCCTGCCCGGCTCGTACCAGAGCGAGGTCGGCTGCCCGGGCGACTGGCAGCCCGAGTGCCTCGTCACCTCGCTCCAGGACCCGGACGGCGACGGCGTGTACACGTACACGACCGCGGCGATCCCGGCGGGCTCGTGGGAGGTCAAGGTCGCGCACGGGCTGTCCTGGGCCGAGAACTACGGCGCGGGCGGCGCACGCGACGGCGTGAACATCCCGTTCTCCGCGCCGGGCGGCAAGCCCGTGACCTTCACCTACGACGTCGCCACGCACGTGCTGACGGTCGAGGTCACCGACCCGCCGCTGCCGGGCCTCGGCCAGGCGCAGGCGCACTGGATCGACGCGTCGACCCTCGCCTGGCCGCCCGCGCTGCTCGGCGGCGCGGACCCGGCGGACCTCGCCTGGCGGCTGCACCACGCCCCGGACGCCTCCCTCGAGGTGGCCGACGGCGCGGTGTCCGGGGGCGAGGCCGCCGACCTCGCGCTCGTGCCCGGCGGGCTGACCGAGGCGCAGCGCGCGCGGTTCCCGCACCTGGCCGGCTACGTCGCCCTGCGCCTCGAGGCGCCCCGCGGCGACGTGGAGTCCTGGCTGAAGGGTGAGTTCGCCGTCGGGCAGTACGACGGCGACGACCTCATCGCGGCGACGGGCGTGCAGGTCCCGGGCGTGCTCGACGACCTGTACGCCGCCCGCGCGGCGGACCGGGCGCTGGGCGCGACGTGGCAGGGCAACCGGCCCTCGCTCGCCGTGTGGGCGCCGACGGCGCAGCAGGTCGCCCTGCTGCGCTGGCCCGACCGGAAGGGCGCGGTCGACCTCTCCGCCGAGCCGGAGCGCCAGGCGATGGTGCGCGAGTCCGACGGTTCGTGGACGCTGCGCGGCCACCCGCAGTGGGAGGACGACGCGTACCTGTACGAGGTGACGGTGTACGCGCCGTCCACGGACGCCGTCGAGACGAACCTCGTCACCGACCCGTACTCCGTGGCGCTCACGGTGGGCTCGACGCACTCGGTCCTCGTCGACCTCGACGACCCGCGGTGGCAGCCGCAGCAGTGGCGCACCGCGAAGCAGCCCGTCGTGGAGCCCGTCGACCAGACGATCTACGAGCTGCACGTGCGCGACTTCTCGTGGCACGACGCGACGGTGCCCGAGGAGCGGCGCGGCACGTACCTCGCCTTCGCCGAGCCGCGCTCGGCCGGCCGGGAGCACCTGCGCGCGCTCGCCGACGCCGGGCTGACGACGATCCACCTGCTGCCCACCTTCGACATCGCGACGATCGAGGAGGACCGGGCCGCGCAGGCGACGCCGGGCTGCGACCTGGCGTCGTTCCCGCCGGACTCGCCCGAGCAGCAGGCGTGCCTCGAGCCGATCCGCGACACGGACGGCTTCAACTGGGGCTACGACCCGCTGCACTGGTCCGCGCCCGAGGGCTCGTACGCGACCGACCCGCACGGCGGGGCGCGCGTGGCCGAGTTCCGCACGATGGTCGGCGCGCTGCACGCCGACGGCCTGCAGGTGGTGCTCGACCAGGTGTTCAACCACACCAGCGCGAGCGGGCAGGACCCGAAGTCCGTGCTCGACCGCGTGGTGCCGGGCTACTACCACCGGCTCGACGCCACCGGCGCGGTCGAGACGTCGACGTGCTGCCAGAACGTGGCGACCGAGCACGCGATGGCGGAGAAGATGATGGTCGACTCCGTCGTGGTGTGGGCCCGGGACCACAAGGTCGACGGCTTCCGGTTCGACCTCATGGGCCACCACTCGCGCGAGACGATGCTCGCCGTCCGGGAGGCGCTCGACGCGCTCGACAAGCGGCACGACGGCGTCGACGGCTCGAAGGTCTACCTCTACGGCGAGGGCTGGAACTTCGGCGAGGTCGCCGACAACCGGCTCTTCACCCAGGCGACCCAGGGCCAGCTCGGCGGGACCGGCATCGGGACGTTCAGCGACCGGCTGCGCGACGCCGTCCGCGGCGGCGGACCGTTCGACGAGGACCCGCGCATCCAGGGCTTCGGCACCGGCGCGTTCGTCGACCCGAACGGGGCGCCCGTGAACGGCGACGAGGCCGCCCAGCTCGCCCGGGCCCGCCACCAGGCGGACCTCGTGCGGCTCGGCCTGGCCGGGAACCTGCGCGACTACGCGTTCCTCACGAGCGCGGGCGTCGTGCAGCGCGGTGACGAGCTCGACTACAACGGCCGGCCCGCCGGCTACGCCGACTCGCCGGAGGAGGTCATCACCTACGTCGACGCGCACGACAACGAGACGCTGTGGGACGCGCTGACGTACAAGCTGCCGACCGGCACGCCGATGGCGGACCGGGTGCGCATGAACACGCTCGCGCTCGCGACGACGGCGCTCGCCCAGACCCCGTCGTTCTGGCACGCGGGCGCGGACCTGCTGCGCAGCAAGTCGCTCGACCGCAACTCGTACAACTCCGGCGACTGGTTCAACACCCTCGACTGGACCGGCCAGGACAACGGGTTCGGCCACGGCCTGCCGCCGGCCGGCGACAACGCGGACAAGTGGGGGTTCCAGCAGCCGCTGCTCGCCGACCCGGCGCTGCAGCCGACCGCCGACGACGTGGCGCAGGCCACGGCGGCGGCGCAGGACCTGCTCCGGCTGCGGTTCTCGACACAGCTGTTCCGGCTCGGCGACGCGGACCTCATCGAGCAGAAGGTCTCGTTCCCGGGCAGCGGCCCGGACGCGCCGCCGGGCGTCGTCACGATGCTCGTCGACGACACGGTCGGCCGGGACGTCGACCGCCGGCTCGACGGCGTGCTCGTCGTCTTCAACGCCACGTCGGAGGCCGTCGCGGTGACGGTCCCCGACCTCGCGGGCGAGCGCTACGCGCTGTCCGAGGTCCAGCGGCGGGGGAGCGACGCCGTCGTGAAGGGGACGACGTGGGACCGCGCCACCGGCACGGTCACCGTGCCCGCGCGGACGGTCGCGGTGCTCGTGGACGACCAGGCACCTCGGCCCAAGGGGCACGGGCACCACGGGAAGGGTGGCCCCCACGGCCACGGGCACGGGCACGGGCACGGGCCGCACGGCGCTGGGCTCGGCCAGGGGCACGGGCCGCACGGCGCCGGGCTCGGCCAGGGCCACGGGCACGGCCACGGGCACGGGCTCGGTGCCCCGCACCCGGCCTGGGTCGGCGGCCCGCACACGCCGTGGCAGGGCGGTCCGCGCCGGCCGTGACGTGGGCGCGCGGCCCCCGGTGGGCGCCGAGGGCCGCGCGGCCGCTGTGCACCGCGGGAGGGATCAGGTTGCGGTGCAGGTGGCGGTGGGTGTGGCGGTGTTGCCGTTCTTGTAGACGGTGATGCCGAAGCTGTTGCCGTTGCCGTTGGGCGTGGCGGTCAGGGTGCCGCTGGTGCCGCTGATCGAGGCGTTCCAGCTGTTCTGCAGCGTCTGGCCCCAGCCCAGGCGCGCCCGGGCGGGCGGACCGATAGTTGCGCATCTCACGATGCGGACAGTGGGAGCGTCGTCATGTCTCACGCCGGCCGTGGGACCGATGGCGCGGCCGAGCGCGTGTGCGCCGGGCGATAATCTCTGGCGTGCCCACGGACCGGGTCCCGCCTGGCTCGCAGACGAGTCTGCGGGAGGCGAACCGTGCCCGGATCATCGACGCGGTCCAGCAACGCGGCGCGATCACCCAGGTCGAGCTCGTCGGCGTGACCGGCCTGTCCGCCGCGACCATCTCCAACATCGTCAAGGAGCTCACCGCGGCGGGCGTCCTGCACACCGCGCCCACGTCGCGCAGCGGCCGCCGCGCGCAGATGGTGACGCTCGCGCGCAACCTGGGCCTCGTCGTCGGCGTGCACTTCGCCGAACGGTCCCTGCGGGCCGTGCTCGCCGACGTCACGCAGCGGGTGGTGGCGGAGCAGCGGCTGCCCCTGCCGCCCGACCACCGCGCGGACAGCGGGCTCGACCGCGTGGCGCTCCTCGTGGAGGAGATGGTCGACTCGCTCGGCGCCTCGAAGACGGAGGTGCTCGCCGTCGGCGTCGGGATCCAGGCGCCGGTCGACACGACGACGGGGATGGTCTCGGCGACGGGCGTCCTGCGGGGCTGGGACTGGGTGCCCGTGCAGCAGGTCCTCGGCGACCGCATGGGCGTGCCGGTCCGCGTGGAGAACGACGCCAACCTCGGCGCGCTCGCCGAGCTGCGGCTGGGCGCGGGCATCGGCCTGCGCAACGTCGTCTACGTGCGCGCGTCCTACGGCATCGGGCTCGGCCTCGTCGTCGACGGCCGCCTCGTCCACGGCCGGTCGGGGCTCGCGGGCGAGCTGGGGCACGTCGTCGTCGACCCCGACGGCGCGCCCTGCCGGTGCGGCCGGCGCGGCTGCCTCGAGACGACCACCGGGGCCGCGGCCATGCTCAGCGCGCTCTCCCCGGAGCACGGCCACCTGGCCCTGCGCGACGTCGTCACGCGCGCGCTCGAGGGCGACCGCGAGCTCGCGGCGGCGATCGCCGACGTCGGGCGCGCCCTCGGCCGGCACCTCGCCACCGCGTGCACGATCCTCGACCCCGACGTCGTCGTCGTGGGCGGCGAGCTCGCGCGGGCCGGCGCCCTGCTGCTCGACCCGCTGCAGGAGGCGCTCACCGCGACGGCGTTCCACGGCATCGCCGGCCCGGTCCCCGTGCAGGAAGCGGTGCTGGGCGACCTCGCCGAGGTCCGCGGCGCCGTCGCGCTCGCGGTCGAGGCCACCCGCGTCGTCGTCCCGGCGGTGACGCCATGAGGCCCGGGGCGCGCCGGGCGCGCGGGGCGCGCGGTGCGGCGGTGGTCGCGGTGCTCGCGGCCTGCCTCGCGCCGGCCGGCTGCGTGCAGACCGTCGCCGGCCCGGCGCCGAAGCAGGACCTCGTGGCCCTCCTGCTCCCGGAGTCGAAGACCTCGCGCTACGAAATGATCGACCGGCCGGAGTTCGAGAAGGCGATCGCCGAGAACTGCCCCGAGTGCCGGGTCGTCTACGCCAACGCCGGCCAGAGCGCCGCCCGCCAGCAGGCGCAGGCCGAGTCGGCGCTGAGCCAGGGCGCGGGGGTCCTCGTGCTCGACCCCGTCGACTCCGTGGCGGCGCGCGGGATCGTCGAGGCCGCCGAGGCCCGCGGCGTCGCCGTCATCGCCTACGACCGCTTCATCTCCGAGGCGCCCCTCGACTACTTCGTCGCCTACGACGCCGGCCGCGTGGGCCACATCCAGGGCACCGCGCTCGTCGAGGCGGTCGGGACGGACCTGGCGCCCGGCGAGGGCGTGCTGCTCGTGCACGGCGCGCCGACCGACCCCAACGCCGCGGTCATCAAGCGCGGCCTCAACGAGGCGCTCTGGGGCAGCGGGATCACCGTCCTCGCAGAGTACGACACACCCGACTGGAGCCCCGACGCGTCCCAGCAGTGGGTCGAGTCGCAGCTGACGGTGTTCGGCGACCGGGTGGTCGGCGTCTACGCCGCGAACGACGGCACCGCGGCGGGCGCGATCTCCGCGCTGCGCGCCGGGGGCCTGGAGTCCGTGCCGGTCACCGGGCACGACGCCGAGCTCGCCGCGATCCAGCGGATCGTCGCGGGCGACCAGCTCATGACCGTCTACAAGCGGATCGGCCAGCAGGCCCGGCTGGCCGCCGCGATCGCGGTGCGGCTGCTCCGGGGCGAGGAGCCGACCGCCGACCTGCTCGTCGGGGGTGTCCCCTCACGGCTCCTGCAGCCGGTGGCGGTCACCCGTGAGAACGTCCGCTCCGTGATCATCGACGGGGGAGTGTTCACGGTCGACGAGATCTGCACGCCCGCCTACCGGGCGGCGTGCGCGGACCTGGGGCTCCTCGAGGAGGGCAGATGACGCATCCCCCCGTCATGTCCCTGCGCGGGATCACGCACAGCTTCGGCGCCGTGCGCGCGCTGGTCGACGTCGACCTGGACGTGCACGCGCACGAGGTCGTCGCGGTCGTCGGCGACAACGGGGCCGGCAAGAGCACGCTCGTGGCGGTGCTCGCGGGGGCGCTGGTGCCCGACGCGGGCGAGGTCGTCGTCGACGGCCAGGAGGTGCTCCTGCGCTCGCCCGGCCTGGCCCGCCAGCTCGGCGTGGCGACCGTGTTCCAGGACCTCGCCCTGTGCGAGGACCTCGACGTGGTGGAGAACGTGTTCCTCGGGCAGGAGCTGCGGCGCGGGCCGCTGCTCGACGAGGTCGCGATGGAGCGCGAGGCGCAGCGGCTGCTCGCGCAGCTCGCGGCGCGCGTGCCGTCCGTGCGGGCGCCGGTGTCGGAGCTCTCGGGCGGGCAGCGGCAGGCGGTCGCGGTGGCCCGCGCGCTCGTCGGCGAGCCCCGCGTGCTCGTGCTCGACGAGCCCACCGCCTCGCTCGGCGTGACGCAGACCGCCGAGGTGCTCAACCTCGTCGAGCGGGTGCGCGACCGGGGGTACGGCGTCGTCCTGGTGAGCCAGAACATGGCCGACGTGCAGGCCGTGGCGGACCGCGTCGTCGTGCTGCGGCGCGGCCGGGTGAACGGGGTGTTCGACGGCGAGACGGCCAGCTACGAGGAGATCATCGCCGCGATCACCGGCGTGGTCCCGAACCGGGCAGGAGGTGCGCGATGACCGTTCCCGTGGTGGACCGCGCCGGGCTGCCCGTGGCGGCACGGCCCGACTGGCGGTGGCGCTCGGGCGGCGAGCGGGACCTGCGGTCGGTGCCGGTGCTCGTCTCGCTCGTCGTGCTCGCGCTCGTGTTCCAGGCGCTCAACGGGGCGTACCTGTCCGCGGACAACCTCGTCAACATGACGCTGCAGGCGTCGACGACGGGCATCCTCACGCTCGGCGTCGTGCTCGTGCTCATGGTCGGCCAGATCGACCTGTCCGTGGGGGCCGTGTCCGGCCTGTCCGCGGCGATCGTCGCGGTGGGGGTCGTGCGGGCCGGGTGGCCGCTGGCGGTGGCGCTGGTCGCCGCGGTCCTCGCGGGCGCGGCGCTCGGCGCGGGCTACGGCTGGATGTTCACGCGCCTCGGGGTGCCGAGCTTCGTCATCACGCTCGTCGGGCTCATGGTCGGCGTCGGGCTTCAGATGCAGGTGCTCGCGCCGACGGCGTCCCTCAACCTGCCGTACGAGTCCGCCCTCGTGCGGTTCAGCCAGGAGTCGTTCCTGCACCCGGTGGCGTCGCTCGCGGTGGTCGGCGCCGTCGTCGTCGGGGTGACGGTGGCGGGCCTGCGCGACCGGCGCCGCCGCCGCGCGGCCGAGCTGCCGGCCCCGTCGCTCGCCGAGATCGCGGCGCGGGCGGGCGTCCTCGCCGTCGGGCTCGGGCTGCCCGTCTGGTACCTCAACACGAGCCGCGGGATCGGCGGGATGGTCGCCGTGTTCCTCGGCCTCGTCTGGGTGGCCGACGTCGCGCTGCGCCGGACCCGTTGGGGCCGCTCGGTCCGGGCGATCGGCAGCAACGTCGAGTCGGCGCGGCGCGCGGGCTTCGCCGTCCGCCGCGTGTACCTCTCGGCGTTCACGGCGTGCGCGGCGCTGGCGGCCGTGGCGGGCGTGCTCTCCGCGGGCCGGCTCGCGGCGGCGAACCAGGGCGCGGGCGGCGCGGACCTCACGCTCACCGCGATCGCGGCCGCCGTCATCGGCGGGACGAGCCTGTTCGGCGGCCGGGGGAGCGCGTGGTCGGCCGTGCTGGGCGTGGCCGTGGTGCACGCGATCGGCTCCGGGCTCACGCTGGTCAACGCGGACGGCTCGCTGCGCTACATCGTCACGGGCCTCGTGCTCGCGCTCGCGGTCACGGTCGACGCGCTGTCGCGCCGGTCCCGGCTCGTCGGCCGCTGACCCCGCCGTCAGGTCCGGTCCACCACCGCCGACCCCTCGCTCCCCGACACGGAGTGGAACGACATGCGGCGCTGCGCCGCAGAGTGGAACGACATGCTGGCGGATCGTTCCACTCTGCGGGGGGCCTGGGCGGTGGGCGTGGCGTTCGTGGGCGGCGGGTGGGTGGTCCGCGTGACAGGCGGCGCGGTCAGACCGGCAGGCGGTGGCGCAGCGCGTCGGTGCGGTGGGCGTCGGCGCGCTCGAGGGCCGTCGCGACGGCGCGGGCCGTGCGGGTGGGGGTGGCGGCGCGCCGGCGGCGCTCCTCGACCCGCAGCTCGACGCGCTCGGTCACGTGGACGACGATCGCGGCGCGCAGCCGGCCGAGCCGGAGCACGGGGACGCGGAACCGGACGCTGCGGGCGTCGATGGTGACGGTGGTCATCGGGGGTCCTCCGGGCTCGGGGCGGGCTCCGGCGCGGGTGAGGGGCCGTCGTCGGGCAGGGTGTCGGGGTTGACCGCGGCGAGGAGCCGGGCGAGGCGGGCGCCGGGCGGGCGCCGGGAAGGGTCGGACTGACGCTCGGCGAACGGGTCGAGCAGGTGGCTGATCGTCTCGACGAGCTCGCGCAGCTCGTCGGCGGTGGCCCAGAAGGCCCCGGTGTTGACGGCGACGGTGTCGCGCCAGGCGTCCGGCAACCTGTCGTGCCGGGCGAGGAAGTCGCGGAACCGCTCGACCTCGCGCGTGAGCATGAGGCCGACGAGCTCGGTCATCGCGGGCTGCGAGCCGGGCTGGTCCGGGTCGATGTCGAGGCGCCGGCTGCGGGCCACGAGGCGCCACGGGCGCTCGCGGCCGCGGCCGGGCGCGGGCTCGATGTAGCCGGCCCGCGCGAGCGTGCGCAGGTGGAACGAGCAGTTGGCGACGGTCTCGCCCGTCCGCTCGGCGCACTGCGTGGCAGTGGCCTCGCCGAGCTCGCCGAGGAGGTCGAGCAGCTCGAGGCGCAGCGGGTGCGCGAGGGCGCGGATCCGGGCCGGGTCGGTGATCGTCGGCGTCGGCGGCTCCGGGGGCGTCGGCGGCTCCGGGGGCAGCGGCGGCTCGGGCGGGACCGGCGGCACCGGGGGGTTGGGGGCCTGCGGGGCGGGCGGGACGTCGTCGGGCATGGAACGACGCTACATTCGCAACAAGTCTTTAGCAAGAGTTCTTGCGAAAGAACTCTTGCGAACCGCAGCCGGGCAGAGTGGAACGATCTGCAGGAAGAGTGGAACGAGATGCCGGCGGATCGCTCCACTCCGCGCCGCCGACCGGCGGATCGTTCCACTCTGCGCCGGGTGGGCGGGCGCCGGTGGTGCGGTCAGCGGAAGACGATCGTCCGGTGGCCGTTGAGGAGGATCCGCCGCTCGGCGTGCCAGCGCACCGCGCGGGCGAGCGCCCGGCGCTCGACGTCCTGGCCGAGCCGGACGAGGTCCTCGACGGTCTTCGTGTGGTCGACCCGCTCGACGTCCTGCTCGATGATCGGCCCCTCGTCGAGGTCGGCCGTGACGTAGTGCGCGGTGGCGCCGATGAGCTTGACGCCCCGGTCGTGCGCCTGCGCGTACGGACGGGCGCCCTTGAAGCTCGGCAGGAACGAGTGGTGGATGTTGATCACCCGGCCCTCGAGGGCGCGGCACAGGTCGTCCGACAGGATCTGCATGTACCGGGCGAGCACGACGAGCTCCACGTCCAGCTCGCGGGCCAGCGCGAGCAGCCGCGCCTCGGCGTCGGCCTTGGTCTCGGGCGTCACGGGCAGGTGGTGGAACGGGACGCCGTAGAACTCGGCGAGGCCCGCGAGGTCGGTGTGGTTGCCCACGACCGCGACGATGTCGACCGGCAGGCCCTCCGAGCGCTCGCGGAACAGCAGGTCGTTCAGGCAGTGCGCGGCGCGGGACACCATGACGAGCGTGCGCATCCGGCGCCCGGCCACGTCGAGCTCCCACGTCATGTCGAAGCGCGGCGCGAGCTCGCGCAGCGCCGCGGTCAGCTCCTCGCGCGACGCCGTCGACTCGACCTGCACGCGCATGAAGAACAGCCCGCTCGCCTGGTCGCCGAACTGCTGGGACTCGGTGATGTTGCCGCCGTGCTGGGCCAGCAGGCCTGACACCGCGTGCACGATGCCGGGCCGGTCCGGGCAGGACAGGCTGAGGACCCAGTGGGTCGGCTCGCCGGGCGCGCCCGACGGCGCGGGGGCGGGCTGGTCGGGGCGGTGGTCGCTCACGAGGGCTGAGGGTAGTCCCCGCGGCGCGCGCACCGCCCCGACCGGTCAGCCACGCGAGCCCACGAGCTCCGGCTCCCGCTCGACCGTGGCGGGCGGCTCGACCTCGGGCGCCTCGGCGCCCTCGTCGAAGCCCAGCCGGTCGTGCAGGCGGGCGAGCGGCCGGGGCAGCCACCAGTTCGCGCGGCCGAGCAGCCGCATGGTCGCCGGTACGAGCAGCGCGCGGACCACGGTGGCGTCGAGCGCGACCGCGAACGCCAGGCCCAGGCCGATCGTCTTGAGGAACGTCACGCCCGAGGTGACCATCGCGGCGAGCACGACGACGAGGAGCAGCGCCGCCGAGGTGATCGTCCGGCCGGAGCGCTGCAGGCCGGTCGCGATGGCGGTCGCGTCGTCGGCGCCGCGCAGGTGTTCCTCGCGGACCCGGCTGAGCAGGAACAGCTCGTAGTCCATCGCCAGGCCGAGCGCGATGAGGCCGATGAGCACGAGGTTCGCGGCCTCGACGCGACCGGCCGCGGTGAAGTCGAGCGCCCCGGCGAGGTGGCCCTGCACGAACCCCCACGTCACCATGCCGACGGTCGCGCCGAGCGACAGCACGTTCATGACCACCGCCTTGACCGGCAGCACCACCGAGCGGAGCGCGAGGAAGAGCAGCAGCATCGTCGTGCCCGCGACGAACGCCAGCGTCCACGGCAGCACGCGTGTGATGACGGCGACCGCGTCGATCCCGGCGGTCGCCGCGCCGCCCACGAGCACCTCGGCGCCGCCGAGCCCCGCGCGCGTCTCGCCCACGGCCGCGCGCAGCTCGCGCACGAGCTCGCGCGTGGTCGGGTCCTCGGGGCCGGCCGCCGCGCGCACGACGACGTGGGTCACGTCGTCCGCCCGGCCCGCCAGGGTCGCGCCGGTCGCCCCGGGCAGGTCGCCGAGCGAGGCGACCCAGGCGCCGAGCGCGGCCTCGTCGACCTCGCCCACGACGACGACGTCGATCGCGGGCGCCGCGGCGGCGGGGAACTGCTCGGCGAGCACGTCGGCGTCCTGCCGCGTGACCGAGGAGGCCGGCAGGTCGCGGACGTCGGTCTCCCCGGCGACGAGGTCGAAGGCGGGCAGCGCGACGAGGCCGAGGACCGCCGTCGTGCCCAGGACGACCGCGGCCGGGCGGCGCAGCACGCCCCGCGCGAGGCGGGCCCAGCCGCCCTCGCCCGTCCGCGCGCGGCGGGCCCAGGGCAGGCGGCGGGTCACGGCCGCGGGCAGACGACCGGCGTCGACGCGTGGGCCGAGCCACGCCAGCAGCGCCGGCAGGAGCGTGAGCGCGAGGACGACGTCGACGAGCACGACGGCGATCCCGCCGAGGCCCATCGACCGCATGAACATCTGCGGGAACAGCAGGAGGCCGCAGAAGGCGATGGCCACGGTGAGGCCGGAGAACGCGACGGTCCGGCCGGCGGTGGCGACGGTGCGCCGGACGGCGGTGCGCACGGCGGCCGAGCCGGGGCGCGTGTCCTCGCCACGCGCCGCGGACCGGGCGAGCTCCTCGCGGAAGCGGGAGACGACGAACAGCGAGTAGTCGATCGCGAGGCCGAGGCCGAGGATCGTCGCGACGTTGAGCGCGAACGGCGAGACGTCGGTGACCGCGGTGACGGCGCGGAGCACGAGCATGCTGCCGACGACGGCGATCCCCCCGATCGCGACCGGCAGGGCCGCGGCGGCGAGGCTGCCGAAGATGAGCACGAGCAGGACGAGCAGGATCGGCATGGCGAGCATCTCGGCGCGTGCGATGTCCCGCTCGGACCGCTCCTGCAGCTCGCTGTAGACCGGCTGCAGGCCGGCGAGGTGGGTGTCGAACGGCTCGGGCGCGGTCAGCCGGTCGCGGAGGCGCTCGTACGCCTCGGCGCGCGCGGCGTCGTCGTCGCCGGCGAGCGCGATCGCGGCCATGGCGGTGCGGCCGTCGGCGCCGACGAGGCCTGCCCGCACGTCGTCGGGCAGTCCGGGCAGCCACGGGTGGACGACGCGCTGGACGTCGGCGGCGGGCAGGTCGGCGAGGACCGGCGCGAGCGCCGCGGCGAAGGCCGGGTCGTCCGCCGCGAGCGTGGGGTGCCGCCACAGCACGACGACGTCGCTCGTGGGGGGCCCGAACGCCTCCTCGAGGACGGCGGCCGCGCGCGTGGACTCGGCGTGGGGGTCGGCGAACCCGCCCACGCTCACCTCGCGCTGCACGGCGGGGCCGAACACGGCGGCGAGGACCGCGAAGACGAGGGCCGCTGCCATGACGAGGCGGCGGCGGTCGTGTGTCGTGCGGCCGAGTCGGTCGAACATGCGGTGCTCCCGAGTACCCTGGAGTGACGGCCGATAGCCGTCGTGAACGGTGTGTGCTTACAGTGTTTGCTAACGCCGTATACGCCAACACATGGTGTTAGCAGATGTCAACACCGTTCTCACGACGCGTGCGGCCCGCGCCGGGAAGGAGCAGGGCATGACCACGACGACGGAGTCGCGGCGGGACCGCCAGCGCGCCGCCACCGAGGCGGAGATCAAGGAGGTCGCCCGCCGCCAGCTCGTCGCCTCGGGCGGGGAGGAGCTCAGCCTGCGGGGCATCGCGCGCGAGATGGGCATGACCGCGCCCGGCCTCTACCGCTACTTCGACAGCCTCGAGGCCCTGGTGCAGGCGGTGTGCCACGACTGCGTCGCCGAGATGGCGCGGCACATCCGCGCGGCGATCGACGACGCCCCCGACGACGTCGCCCCCCGCGTGCACGCGGCGATCCGCGCGTTCCGCGACTGGGCGAAGGCCCACCCGGCCGAGTTCGGCGTCATCTTCCGGTCCAAGGGTCCGGGCCCCGTCGCCTTCCCCGGCCAGCAGACGGAGTGGGTCGAGGACTGCGACCGGAGCCAGTCCTTCGCGGTCGTGTTCCTCGACCTGTTCGTCGACCTGTGGCAGGAGCGTCCGTTCCCCGTCCCCGCGGACGACGAGCTCCCGCGCGACGTCGTCGACCAGCTCACCATGCTGCGCGGGCTCGCCAGGGCGGAGCTGCCCGACGGCGCCGCCTGGGTGTTCGCGCACGCGTGGGTGCGCCTGTACTCGGTGATCGCGCTCGAGGCGCTCGGCCAGCTCGACTTCATGTTCGCCGACGTCGAGCCCTACTTCGAGGCCGAGCTGCGCGCCGTCGCGCGCGAGGTGGGACTCGAGTACGTGCCGCGCGAGCGCTGAGCCCGGCCCCGACCGGGGCGCCCCGACCGAGGCGCCCGGCGTCCACGAGGGCGTCCACGACGCGGAGCGTCGGTCGCGGCACGGCCGCGCCGGGTGCCACGATGTCGCCCATGCAGCCGGCCCAGGACGCGCCCGAGGTGCGGATCGACGTCGTCGACGTGGACGAGGCGGGGGAGCTCCTCACGGTGCGCCGCGCGGCCTTCGTCAGCGAGGCGCAGCAGTACCGCGACCCGTTCATCCCGCCGCTCACGCAGACCCTCGACGAGCTGCGCGCGGACCTGCAGCGCACCGACGTCGTGACGCTCGGCGCGTGGCTGGGCCTGCGGCTCGTCGGCTCGATCCGGGTCGAGGTCGAGGGCGCCCGGGCCACGCTGGGCCGCCTCGCCGTCGTGCCCGACCTGCAGGGCAAGGGCATCGGCACGCAGCTGCTCCTCGCCATCCCGCCCTACCTGCCCCCGGAGACCTCCGAGGTGTGGGTGTTCACGGCGCGCGACTCCGTGCACAACCTCGCCGACGCGTACGAGGGCGAGCACGACGACGCGCTCGGCGACCTCACCTACGCCTACCTGCGCCGGATCCTCGGCGAGGGCGGCTCGCTCGTGGCGCCCAAGGACGACGCCGACCGGTAGCCGGCCGCGCCGCACGCCCGGGCCGCGCGCTCAGCGGGACGGCACCCGCACCGCGAGCAGCGCGACGTCGTCCTCGGCGTGCGGGGCGAGGCGGGCGACGAGCGCGTCGCACATCGCCTCGACCGGCTCGGCGGCGAGCGTCGCGGCCTCGGCGACGAGCCGCGCGATGCCCTCGGCGGCGGGCCGGTCGCGCCGCTCCACCAGCCCGTCGGTGTAGAGCACGAGGGTGGACCCGGGCGGCAGGTCCGCGGTGTGGTCGTGCCGCGGCACGGTGCCGACCACCGCGAGCACCCGGTCGTTGTCGCCCTGGAGCAGGTGGGCGCGCCCGTCGGCGTGCACGACGACGGGCGGCGGGTGCCCGGCGCTGGACCACCGCACGCGCGCGGCGCCGTCCGCCTCCTCGAGCAGCGCGACCACCACCGTGGCGAAGTCGGTCACCGCGAGCCCGGTCGCCATCGCCTCGAGCCGGGCGAGCATGTCCGCCGGGCCGGCCACCCCGCTCGACCACGCGAGGGCGCGCAGCGCGCTGCGGAGCTGGCCCATCGCGGCCGCCGCCGCGAGGTCGTGCCCGACGACGTCCCCCACCACGAGCACGGGCCGTCCCGACGGCGTGCGGAACGCGTCGTACCAGTCCCCGCCCACCTGCGCGTCACCCGCGGCCGGCACGTAGCGGGCGGTCGCCGTCCAGGGCGAGAGGTCGGGTACCGCCGTGAGCATGCTCTGCTGCAGGGCGACGGACATCGCGTGCTCCCTGTCGTACCGCCGCGCCTTGGCGACGACGACGGCGATCCGCGCCGCGACGTCCTCGACGAGCATGACGTCGTCGGGGCCGAACCGGCGCTCGCCGCACGAGACGACCGTGAGGACGCCGAGCACCTCGCCGTCGGCGCGCAGGGGGACGGCGATGTAGCCGGAGTAGTCGAGCTCCCGGACGAGCCGGAAGTGCGCCTCGCTGATCGCGAACGAGCGCAGCTCCGCCTCGGTCGGGTGGGCGTTCCACCGGGCCCCGGCGTCCCGCAGGACCGCGGCGACCGGGTGGGAGCTCGCGGGGGTCGGCCCGAACTGCCGGAGCCGGTCCGCGAGTGGCTGCTTCGCGGGGTCCGCGTGCTCCGCGGCCCGACGGCGCACCCGCCCGCCCTCGAGGACGTCGATGACGCAGAGGTCGCCCAGGGTGGGCACGGCGACCCGCGCGAGCTGGGTGAGCGTGTCCGCGTAGTCGTCCGCCTGCGCGAGCACCTCCGACGCGCGGAGCAGGAACTCCTGCGACCGCCGCACGACGGCGAGGCGGGTCTGCAGCGCGTCGCGCGCGGCCTCGGCGGCGCGCCGCCCGGTGACGTCGAGGAGGAGCAGCAGCACCGCCCGGCCGCCGCCCGGGAGGTCGTTCGGGGCGGCCGTGATCTCGACGACCACCTCGGGGCGCCGCGCGGCCGGGGTGGTGACCGAGTGCCCGAACCCCTCCTCGGCCCCGGCCAGGGCGACGGCCTCCGCCACCTGGTCGGCGAGCGCGAACAGGCGGGGTACGGGCAGGCCGAGGTCCGCGTCGGTGAGACCCAGCACTGTCGCGGCCCGTGCGTTCCACTCGATCGCCTCGCCGGTAGGGGATGCGAGGAGCACGCCGATCGGCGCGCGGTCGAGCGCGGCGCCGAGCGTCGTCGTCATCGGCCGCGCGTCGGGGGGCGGGGCCGCCGTCCGGAGCCGGACGGCCGTGACGAGGGCGTCGTGGCGCCGGCGCCGGGCGGTCCGCTCGGCGGCCTCGCGGACGGTGGTGGCGAGGTCGGCGTCCGGGGCGACGACGACGAGGTCGGACGGGAGGCCGGGAGTGGCGCGCAGGGTGCGGCGCACCTCGGCCTCGTCGTCGCCGACGACCGCGACGGCGGCGGCGTCGGGGTACCGCGCGTGCAGGCGCTGGAGCCGCACGAGGTGGTGCGGCGCCCGGGCGCGGATGACGACGACGTGCGGGTCGCGGCCCGGGGCGAGGTCGTCGCCGTCGAGCACGAGGACGTCCTCGATCGGCGGGAGGTCGGCGACCTCCAGCCCGAGCAGCGCCGCGACGAGGGCGGTCATCCGCCCGACCCTGCGGCGGTGGAGCGCGGCGGGCTTTCCACGTGGTCACCCTAGTGATGCCCGTGTCCGCACGTCAGCGCCCGATGGGTCGGTCCGCCGGTCGGTCCGTCGTGGGTCCGCCGGGGTCCCCGGCGACGGCGGCGCGCCGGAATTCACGGGACGCGCCGTCGTCGGCCGTTGGTAGCCTGGGCCGGGTCGCGACTGGCGGAACGAGGTGGGGAACCACCGGGGAGCGACGCAGCAGCTGACGAGGGGTCGTACGCCTGGGCCCCGGGTCGCCCACCAGGTGCGCGCCCCGGCTCGCACTGCTGATCCGCGAGGAGAGAGATGACCGCCACCCCCGACGCCGCCCGGTCCCGCGACCGCCTGCTCGACGTGCCGCTCGCCGAGGTCGACCCCGAGATCGCCGAGGTCCTCGAGCTCGAGCTGGGCCGCCAGCGCGACACGCTCGAGATGATCGCGAGCGAGAACTTCGTGCCGCGCGCCGTGCTCCAGGCGCAGGGCTCCGTGCTGACGAACAAGTACGCCGAGGGCTACCCGGGCAAGCGCTACTACGGCGGCTGCGAGTACGTCGACGTCGCCGAGAACCTGGCGATCGCGCGCGCGAAGGCGCTGTTCGGCGCGGACCACGCGAACGTCCAGCCGCACGCGGGCGCGCAGGCCAACGCCGCGGTGCTGCACGCGCTCGCCACCGCGGGCGACCCGATCCTCGGCATGGAGCTCGCGCACGGCGGCCACCTCACGCACGGCATGAAGATCAACTTCTCGGGTCGCCTGTACGACGTCGCCGCCTACCAGGTGGACCCCACGACCTTCCGCGTGAACATGGACGTCGTGCGCGCGAAGGCGCTCGAGCACCGGCCGCGCGTCATCATCGCCGGCTGGTCCGCCTACCCGCGGCACCTCGACTTCGCCGCGTTCCGCGAGATCGCGGACGAGGTCGGCGCCGCGCTGTGGGTGGACATGGCGCACTTCGCGGGCCTCGTCGCCGCCGGGCTGCACCCCTCGCCCGTGCCGCACGCCGACGTCGTGTCCTCGACCGTGCACAAGACGATCGGCGGCCCGCGGTCCGGCTTCATCCTGTGCCGCGAGGAGCACGCGAAGAAGATCGACTCCGCGGTGTTCCCGGGCCAGCAGGGCGGCCCGCTCATGCACGTCGTGGCTGCCAAGGCGACCGCGTTCAGGATCGCGGGCACGCCGGAGTTCCGGGACCGCCAGCAGCGCACGCTCGACGGCGCGCAGATCCTCGCCGAGCGGCTGTCCGCGCCGGACGTCGCCGCGGCCGGCGTCTCCGTCCTCACCGGCGGCACGGACGTGCACCTCGTCCTCGTCGACCTGCGCGAGTCGCCGCTCGACGGCCAGCAGGCCGAGGACCTCCTGCACGACGCCGGCATCACGGTGAACCGCAACGCGGTGCCGTTCGACCCGCGGCCCCCGCGCGTGACCTCCGGCCTGCGCATCGGCACCCCGGCGCTCGCGACCCGCGGCTTCGGCGAGGCCGAGTTCCGCGAGGTGGCCGACATCATCGCGACCGCGCTGATCCGGGGCGCGGGCGCCGACGTCGACGCGCTGCGCGCGCGGGTCGCCCGCCTCACCGCGGAGTTCCCGCTCTACCCGGGCCTGCAGCAGTGAGCGCGCAGGTCCTCGACGGCAAGGCCGTCGCCGCCACGATCAAGGCCGAGCTCGCCGAGCGGGTCGCCGCGCTGCGGCGGCGCGGGGTCGTGCCGGGGCTGGGCACCGTGCTCGTGGGCGACGACCCGGGCTCGCACGCCTACGTCGCGGGCAAGCACCGCGACTGCGCCGAGGTCGGCATCGACTCGATCCGGGAGGACCTCCCGGCGGACGCCACGCTCGCCGAAGTCGAGGCCGCCGTCGACCGGCTCAACCGCGACCCGCGCTGCACCGGCTACATCGTCCAGCTGCCCCTGCCGGGCGGGCTCGACGCGGGCCCGCTGCTCGAGCGGATCGACCCCGACAAGGACGCCGACGGGCTGCACCCGACGAACCTCGGGCGCCTCGTGCTGCGGGTCAAGGAGCCACTGACCTCGCCGCTGCCGTGCACCCCGCGCGCCTGCCTCGAGCTGCTGGCCCGGTACGGGCTCTCCGTGGCCGGCCAGCACGTCGTCGTCGTCGGGCGGGGCACCACGGTGGGCCGCTCGATCGGGCTGCTGCTGACCCGCCGCGAGCACAACGCGACGGTGACGCTCACGCACACCGGCACGCGCGACCTCGCCGCGCACCTGCGCCGGGCCGACGTCATCGTGGCCGCGGCCGGCGTGCCCGGCATCGTGCGGCCGGAGGACGTCGCGCCGGGGGCCGTGGTGCTCGACGTCGGCGTCTCCCGGCGGGTGGACCCGGAGACGGGCCGGACGCGCCTCGTGGGCGACGTCGACCCGGCCGTCGCCGAGGTGGCGGGCTGGCTCTCGCCCAACCCGGGCGGCGTCGGGCCGATGACCCGCGCGATGCTCCTCGCGAACGTGGTCGAGGCGGCCGAGGCCCGCCTGCGCTGACCTGCGGCGCCTGCGCGCCGCCCCGCACCTCCCCCGCGCAGAGTCCAACGTTCACCAGCGCAGAGTGGAACGAAACGAGGTCCAGCAGCGCAGTGTGGAACGAAGTGCAGGCAGATCGTTCCACTCTGCAGGGTGGGGCGATGAGTTGCGCGGGGGTCGGTGGTCGGTACGGGTGACAAGCACGTCCGCACCACCGGAGGAGACCGCCATGGGCATCGTGCACACGCACCTGTGGTTCGAGAACCAGGCCGAGGAGGCCGCGCAGTTCTGGACGTCGGTCGTCCCGAAATCGCGGATCCTGGGCGTCCGCCGCGCCCCCGCCGGCGTGCCGGGCGTGGAGGAGGGGGCGGCGTTCGTCGTCGAGATCGAGCTCGACGGGCACCGGGTGACGCTGCTGAACGCCAGTCCGTACTTCACGCTCGACGAGTCGTTCTCGTTCGTGCTCGAGTGCGCCACGCAGGAGGAGGTCGACCACTACTGGGAGGCCCTGCAGGCGGGCGGCGGTGAGCCGAGCGAGTGCGGCTGGCTCAAGGACCGGTTCGGCGTCTCCTGGCAGGTCGTCCCCGCGGGGCTCGACGACCTCACCCTCGAGCCGAGCGAGGCCGGACAGCGGGCGATGGCGTGCATGCTGAGCCAGCAGAAGCTCGACATCCACGCGATCCGCGCCGCCTACGAGGGCCGCGAGGTGCCGACGATGTCGTCCTGACCACACCTCCCCGAGTGGAGCGCCGTGGCGGGGATCCGGCCCGAGTGGAGCGCGGTGGCGCCACGGCGCTCCACTCGACGGCGGGGAGCGACGGGCGTGGTCCGGGGGCCCGGCGCGGTGGCCGAGAATGCTCTGGTGCTCATCGCGACCGCCAACGTCAACGGGATCCGCGCCGCCTTCCGCCGGGGCATGGGCGCGTGGCTGGCGGCCCGCCGGCCCGACGTGCTCCTGCTCCAGGAGACCCGGGCCGGCGAGGAGCACCTGCGCGACCACCTCGACCCCGCGGTGTGGCACCTCGCGCACGCGGAGTCCGCGACCAAGGGCCGCGCCGGCGTCGCGATCGCCTCGCGCCTGCCCGTCGCGGCGGTGCGCGTGGGCCTCGGGCCGGACGGGGTCGCGACGAACTCCGGCCGGTGGGTCGAGGCCGACCTCGAGCTGCCCGACGGCGGCCCGCTCACCGTCGTCTCGACGTACGTCCACAGCGGGACGGTCGGGCAGCCGTCGATGGCCGAGAAGCTCGCGTTCCTCGACCTGGTGACCGAGCGCCTCGGCGAGCTGGGCGCGGCGGGCGGGCGCGCCGTCGTCGGCGGGGACCTCAACACGACCCACCGGAACGTGGACCTGAAGAACTGGAAGGGCAACCTGCGCTCGGCGGGGTGCCTGCCCGAGGAGCGGGCGTACCTGGACCGGTGGTTCGACGACCTCGGCTGGGTGGACGTGCACCGGCGCCTCGCGGGCCCTGGGCCCGGCCCGTACACGTGGTGGTCGTGGCGCGGCAAGGCGTTCGACAACGACGCCGGGTGGCGCATCGACTACCAGCTCGCCTCGCCGGCCCTCGCGACGGCGGGGGTCCGCGCGGAGGTCGACCGGGCGCCGTCGTACGCGGAGCGGTGGAGCGACCACGCGCCGCTCGTCGTGCAGTACGCGCTCTGAGCAGGGCGCGGCGCCGACGGCCGGGCCGGGCGGACCGCTGGGCGAGACGCCCCGGTCCTTCCCCGCTCGCGCGCCCCGCGCGTGGTTACCCTCCGAGTGTGAGACGGCGCCTCGCGCTCGCCGCGCTCGCCGCGGCCGCCCTGACCCTGTCCGCCTGTGGCGGGCAGGGCAACGACGACGGCGCCGCCGCCCCGGACGCGTCGCCGGACGCGTCGCCGGACGCGTCGCCGGACGTCTCGGCGGACGGGCCGACCGAGGGCGGCCGGGTGCCCGTCGAGCCGCCCGACTGCCTGCCCGACGGCGCCCGCGCACACCGCGCGGGGCCGGAGTCGACGCCCACGCTCGTGGCCGTCGTCGGGGAGGGGGAGACCGGCGTCGTGCTCGCGCCGCAGAACGGCGGCGACTGGTGCCAGTGGGCCGGCGAGGTCGCGCGCCTGGTGGCGGCGGGCCACACGGTGGTGACGTTCACGTGGTCGGCGGACTCCGCGGCCAGCCTGGAGCTCGCGGTCGACGCCGTCCGGGACGCGGGCGTGCGGGCGTTCGCCCTGGTGGGCGCGTCGAAGGGCGGCACGTACTCGGCCGCGCTCGCCGACGAGCTCGAGCCGGCCGCCGTGGTCGCGCTGAGCCCGCCCGCGGAGTTCGAGGGGGTCGACGCGCGGGCCGCCGTGAGCGGCTACACGGGCCCGCTGCTCGTCGTGGCGAGCGCGGACGACCGGGACACGCCCGCGGCGTCGTCCCGGGAGGTCGCGCGCGACGACGCGACGTACCTCGAGGTGCCGGGCGGCGCGCACGGCGTGCGGATCCTCGAGGGGGAGTCCGCCGACGAGGTGCGCGCGGCGATGGACGCGACGCTCGCCGAGGGCCTCGGCGGCTAGGCCCGGACGGTCGCCGTCGTCGCCGTCGGGAGGCCGCCGTCAAGGGTCAGGACGCGGCGTCGGCGCGCGTGGGCAGGTCGCGCAGGCGCGCCAGCGGCGAGAGCGCCACGGGCGGCACCGCGAGCGCGGTCCCGGCGACCGCGACCCACAGCGTCGGCACGACGCCGAGGTGCGTGCCCAGCACCCCGCCGAGGAGCCCGCCGAGCGGCATCCCGCCCCACACGATGAACCGCACGGACGCGTTCATCCGGCCGAGCAGCGCGGGCGGGCACAGCCGCTGCCGGAACGACACCTGGGCCACGTTGTAGACGACGATGCAGAAGGTCGCGACCGCCTGGCCCACGATGAGCACGGCCGCCACCGGCACGCCCGCCTCCGACAGCGGCAGCGCGAGCGGCGTCAGCGCGAAGGCGGGCACCCAGCCCACCGCGGCCAGCGCGATGGTGCGGCCCTCCCCGACGGCGCGGGTCACGCGGTCCGCGAGCAGCGCGCCGACGACGCCGCCCACCGCCCCGGCCGACAGCACCGCGCCGAGCCCGGCCTCCTCGAGCCCGAGCACGCGCAGCGCGTAGATGACCATGAGCGCACCGGTCACGGAGCCGAACAGGTTGCTGATGCCGGTGGTCGCGACGATGCGCCGCAGCAGCGGCTGCCCGACGACGAAGCGCAGCCCCTCCGCGATCTCGCGCCGCAGCGAGCGGTCGGGTGCGCGCGGCGGGAGGTCCTCGTCGTGGCGGATCCGGCCGACGAACAGCGCGGAGACGAGGTACGTCACGACCGTCACGCCCACGAGCGCGGGCGCGGTGACGACCCGCAGCAGCTGGCCGCCGAGCCCCGGCCCGACGGCGATCGCCACCGACTGCGTCGCCTGCAGCTTCGCGTTGCCCTCGGCGACGTGCTCGAGCCCGACGAGCCCGGGCACGTAGCTCTGGTGCGCCACGTCGAAGAACACGGTCGCGCAGCTCATGACGACCGCGACGCCCACCAGCAGCGGGACCGACCCGTGGCCCGTGAGCCCCGCGACCACGACGACGGCGAGCGCCGCCGCCCGCACGACGTCGGCGACGATGAGCGTCCGCCGCTTGTTCATCCGGTCGACCCACGCGCCCACGAGCAGCCCGATCGCGGGGAAGGCGATCGTCTCGGCCGCGGTGAGCACGCCCATCTCGAGCTCTGTCGCGTGGAGCGTCTCCACGGCGTAGACGGGCAGCGCGATGAGCGTGAGCTGCGCGCCGAGCTGGCCGAGCGCGTCGCCGATCCAGAGCTGGCGGAAGTTGCGGTGGAAGGCGAGGGACCGCCGTCGGGCGGAGGCAACGTCGGGCGCAACGGCTCGGCGGGCGTCGGGCGCGGCCACGGGCGCGGTGTCCGGCGGGGCGTCCTGCGCGGCGTCGGTCGGCGCGGGGTCGTGGCTCACCCGAGGATGGTGGCGCACCGATTTGGGAAAGTCAATCGGTAGGATGGCGGCCATGGAGAAGCGGCCGGCGCCGGAGCCGGAGCCGAGCGGGCGCGAGCGCGAGGTCGACGCCGACGCGCGCGCCCTGGCGTCGGTGGTGCGCATCCGGATCCTGCGGCTGTGCCTGGACCAGGCGCTGACGAACAAGGAGATCGCGGAGCGGCTCGGGCGTGACCCCGGCACGATCTACCACCACGTGCGCACGCTCGCCGAGCGCGGCTTCCTCGAGCCGCAGCCGGAGCGCCGGGGACCGCGCGGCTCACGGGAGGTGCCGTACCTCGCCACGCGGAAGTCCTGGCGGACGCCGCTCGGGCCGAGCGGGTTCCGGGTGCTCGTCGAGACGTTCCTCGAGGAGCTCGGCGAGGCCGACCCCGCGACCGTGCGGACTACGCGGCTCGGCCTGCGCCTCGACCACGAGGGGTACGAGGATCTCATGCGGCGGCTGTCGGACCTGCTGCAGGAGTTCGCCGACCGGCCCCCCGACCCCGACGGCGTGCCCTACTCGCTGTTTCTCGCCGTCCACGAGGACGCCGCCCGCCGCTGAGCGCGAGCCTCGTCGTGCTCCACGCTCGGCGCCCAGGTCGATAGGAGACGCCGAGGTCGACAGCCCTGGCCTGTCGACGTCGGCTGCCGCTATCGACCTCGGCGTGGGAGGGCCGGTCCTCGGCGTGGGGAGGCCGGTCCCCCTGCAGGTCAGGGCCCCGCCCGCCGGGTCGATGGGCCCAAAGGGCCCAGGCGCGCATGGTGTATGGGCCCCTACTGTCGAAGTGCGCGCCACAGAAGTCGCGTAGGTGGTCGCGCACGCCGACCCAGACCCCGGGGGTGACGCCCATGAGCGTCCGCACGCCGATGACCTTGGCCACCATCGAGGCCGAGCAGGGGCTCCGAGCCGCCCTGGCCCTCGCGCCCGAGGAGGTGGTGGCCACGATCAAGGAGTCCGGCATGAAGGGCCGGGGTGGGGCCGGGTTCCCCACCGGGGTGAAGTGGGGACTCGCGGCCGAGGCCCCCGCGCCCGACGGCGTGCGGTACGTCGTGTGCAACGCCGACGAGGGGGAGCCGGGCACCTTCAAGGACCGCGTGCTCCTGTCCGAGCTGCCCGACCTCGTGTTCGAGGGCATGACGATCGGCGGGTACGCGATCGGCTCCGCGCACGGCATCTGCTACCTGCGCGGCGAGTACGTCTACCTGCTCGAGGACCTCGAGGCGTGCCTCGCCCGACGGCGGGAGGCCGGCCTGCTCGGCCGCGACGTCCTGGGCTCGGGGTTCGACTTCGACATCGAGATCCACCTCGGCTCGGGCGCGTACGTGTGCGGCGAGGAGACGGCCCTCATCGAGAGCCTCGAGGGGCGCCGGGGCGAGCCGCGCAACCGCCCGCCGTTCCCGGTGGTCTCCGGGTTCCACGGCGCCCCCACGGTCGTCAACAACGTGGAGACCTTCGCGTGGGCCGCGGCGATCCTCGCGCGCGGCGCGGACTGGTTCGCGCACATCGGCACGGACCGCTCGACCGGCCCCAAGCTCCTGTCGGTCTCCGGCGACGTCGAACGACCGGGCGTGTACGAGTTCCCCCTCGGCGTGAGCATCCGCGAGGTCGTCGAGGCCGCGGGCGGCGGGGAGGCGAAGGCCGCCATCGTCGGCGGCGCCGCGGGCACCTGCGTCCCGGCGCGCGACTTCGACCGCGCGATCTCCTACGAGGACGTGTCCACCGGCGGCGCGGTCATCGTCGTCGGGCCGTGGCGCGACCTGCTCGAGGTGGCGGAGAACCTGCAGTGGTTCTTCGTCAACGAGTCGTGCGGGCAGTGCACACCGTGCCGGGTCGGGAACATCAAGCTCCTCGAGGGCATCCGGCGCCTGCGCGCGGGCGAGCTCTCCCGCCGCGAGCTGGACGACCTCGTCGGCCTCGGCCACACCATGCAGATCGCCTCGAAGTGCGGACTGGGGCAGGCCGCCCCGAACGTGCTGCTCTCGATCATCGAGCACTACCGGGCCGAGGTCCTCGGCCACATCCCCGTGGGCGCTCGGTGACCGGGCGGAGAGGAGCGAACCGATGACCACCGCCCCCGCACTCGGTACGCCCGGCATGCCGGGCGGCCCCGCCGTCACGGACCCGACCGTCACCGTCACCGTCGACGGTCACGAGGTCGAGGTGCCCGTCGGCGCGACGATCCTCGAGGCGGCCGAGAAGGCCGGCCGCCGGATCCCGACGCTGTGCCACCACCCGGACCTGCCCGACGTCGGCGTCTGCCGGATCTGCGTCGTCGAGGTCGCCGGGCAGCGCGCCCTGCAGGCGAGCTGCGCGTACCCGATCACGACGCCGATCGAGATCCGCACGTACAGCCGCCGTGTCCGCCAGGCGCGCCAGACGATCGTCGACCTCATGCTCGCCGAGCACTGCGGCAGCTGCCAGACGTGCGGCCGCAACGGCAACTGCGAGCTGCAGGACCTGGCGGAGGAGTACGGCTCGGACCACTTCCGGTTCGGCCACCGCACGGAGCCGACGCGCCTGTTCGACACGCTGGGCCCGTCGATCCGCCGCGACATGAACAAGTGCGTGCACTGCCTGCGCTGCATCCGCACGTGCTCGGAGCTGCAGGGGGTCGGCGCGCTCGGCGTCATCGGCCGCGGCGACTCCACGACGATGTCGCCGTACCTGACGCTGCCGATCAGCGACGTCGTCTGCATCAACTGCGGCCAGTGCATCAACCGGTGCCCGACCGGCGCGCTGCAGGAGGTCGACGACACCGACGACGTGTGGCACGCCATCGAGGACCCGACCAAGCACGTCGTCATCCAGACGGCGCCCGCGCCGCGGGCCGCGATGGGCGAGGAGTTCGGTCTGCCGCCCGGGACCCCGGTGACGTGGCGGCTCAACTCGGCGCTGCACGACATCGGGTTCGACAAGGTCTTCGACACGAACTTCAGCGCGGACCTGACGATCATCGAGGAGGGCACGGAGCTGCTGCTCCGGCTCTACGAGAACCTCGTGCTCGGCGACAGCAGCCGACCCGTGCCGCAGTTCACGTCGTGCTCGCCGGGCTGGGTCAAGTTCCTCGAGCACCACTACCCGCAGCTCCTGCCGAACATGTCGAGCTGCAAGAGCCCGCAGCAGATGTTCGGGGCGCTCATCAAGACCTGGTACGCGGAGCGGGAGGGCATCGACCCCGCCGACGTCGTGTCCGTGTCCCTCATGCCGTGCACGGCCAAGAAGTTCGAGTCGGGCCGGCCGGAGATGACGGACTCGGGCCACCGGGACGTCGACGTCGCCCTGACGACGCGCGAGCTGGCCCGGATGATCCGCGAGTACGGCATCCACCTGCCGGACCTGCCGGAGCGCGACTTCGACGACCCGTTCGGGACGGCGACCGGCTCCGGCGTGATCTTCGGCGCCACGGGCGGCGTCATGGAGGCGGCGCTGCGCACCGTCGTGGAGCTCGTCACCGGCCGCAAGGTCGAGGAGATCTTCGACCACGCGGACATCACCCCGGTCCGCGGCTTCGAGGAGACCCGCTACGCCGAGATCACGCTGCCCGACGAGCTCGGCCCGGTGCCGGCGATCCTCGACGGGAAGGTGCCCGACTGGGACTGGCTGAAGGGCGCGACCCTCAAGCTCGCCGTCGTGCACGGGACCGCGAACGCGCGCAAGGTGCTGGACGACATCGTCGCGGGCGGGCGGTTCAGCGAGTGCCACTTCATCGAGTTCATGGCCTGCCCGGGCGGGTGCCTCGGGGGCGGCGGCCAGCCGATCCCGACGAGCGTCGAGATCCGCAAGGCGCGCGCCCAGGCCATCTACGGCGAGGACGCGTTCTACGGCGAGACCGGCCGGGTGCGCAAGAGCCACGAGAACCCGGCGGTCCTGCGGCTCTACGAGGAGTTCCTCACCGACGGCCCGTGCGGCCACCGCAGCCACCACCTGCTGCACACCGAGTACACGCCACGGGGGACGTACATCGCGACGAACGGTCGCGGCGTCGGCGACGGGAGCAACCGATGACCATGCTGCCCACCGAGGTCGTGCAGGACAACGCCGACCTGATCGAGGCGATCGACGCGCTGGTCGCGCGGTACGGGAACGACCGCAGCGCCCTCATCCCGATCCTGCAGGAGCTGCGCCAGCAGCGCCGGCAGATCTCCGACGTGGCGATGCAGGTGGTCGCGAACCGCCTCGGGATCACGCCGGTCGACGTCCAGGGCGTGGTGACCTTCTACCACTTCCTGGACACCAAGCCGACGGGCACGCACGTCATCCACCTGTGCCGGACGATCTCGTGCGCCATGGCGGGCATGGAGTCGATCGCGACGCGGCTGGAGAACGAGCTGGGCATCTCGTTCGGGGAGACGACGCCGGACGGCTTCTTCACCCTCGAGTGGGCCAACTGCATCGGCATGTGCGCGACCGCCCCGGCGATGCTCCTCAACCGGCAGGCGCTCCCACGCGTGACGCCGGACGAGGCGTCGGAGCTGGTGGCGCGGCTGCGGGCGGAGTGCCTCGCGCAGCGCAGCGGCAACGGCGCGAACGGCGCGGCGCACGGGTCGGCGCACGGGCCGGCCGACGGCAACGGCGCCCCGGGCCGGACGTCCGGCGCGTCGGGCCCCCCGACCGGGGCATGATTCGAGGGTGATCGGCGGAATCCTCTCGGCGCTGCTGTTCGGGGTCACGTCGGTCGTGGCCCGCCGGGCGATCCGCCTGGTCGGGTTCGTGCGCGCGAACGCGTGGCGCCTTGCGCTGTCCGCGGTCGTGCTCGGCCTGGCCTCGCTCGCGTTCGGCGGCGGGACGGGTGCCGCGACGGTCACGCTCCTGGGCGCCGGCGCGATCGGCCTCGGCATCGGCGGCGTGGCGCTGTTCCGCGCCCTGCCGCTGCTGGGCGCCCCGCTCGCGTCGCTCGTCGTGGAGACGCTGGCGGCCGTGGTCGCCGCCGGCGCCGCGTGGGCGTGGTTCGACGACCGCCTCACGCTCGAGGTCGTCGTCGCGTGCGTCGTCATCCTCGTCGGCGTGGTGGCGGGGCTGGTCCCGTACGTGCGGCGGGAGGGCGCGCCGCCCCGCCTGGGCCTCGGGCTCACGACGGCGGCCCTCGCCGCGGCGGCGCAGGGCCTCGGCCTCGTGCTCACCCGCAAGGCGCTGCTGGAGATGCCCGCCGCGGACGCACCGGCGACGGCCGCCCTGGCGCTCGGCGGCGGGGGTCTGGGCGCGCGGACGACCCTGGAGAACGTCGTGTCCGCGTCGTTCGTCCGGCTGCTCGGCGGCGCGGCCGTCGCGCTCGTGGCCTGGGGCGTCGTCGTGCTCTTCGCCCGGCGGTCGGCCGGGGCGCGCGCCGCGCTCGCGGAGGCGGGCGGCTTCGAGCCGGGGGAGGTGCCGACGTCGGCGGACCTCGGCGCCGTCGGGTCGCGACTGCCGGACACGCCGGCCTTCTGGGTGGGCGCGAACGCCGTCGTCGGCCCGATCCTGGGCGTGACGGCCCTGGTCTGGGCGCTGACGACGCTGCAGCCTGGCGTCGCGCAGGCGATCACCGCGGTGGCGGCGCTCATCTCCGTGCCGGTGGCGCACTGGCTGGAGGGCCACGAGCAGCCGCCGTGGATGTTCGTCGGCGCCGCGATCGCGGCCGCGGGCCTGTGGGGGCTCTTCCTCGGGATCACCTGAGCGGGCGGTCCCTCCATCGGCGGGTCGTGTCCCTGGCGCGCGGGAGGATGGGGCGTGTCCCTGGTCCTCCTGCACGACGACGCTCGCCCCGGGTGGGTCGTGCTGCAGGACGTGACCGACGATGGCGCGCCCCTCGCCCGGGTCTCCGTCCCGGCGGAGCGGCTGCCCGACGCCGTCCGGGAGCGCGAGCGCGGCCGTCCCCGCTGGGTGTGGGACGACACCGCGCGGCGCTACCCGCCGCTGCTCGCCGCCGGCGTGCGGGTCGAGCGGGCGCACGACCTGCGGCTGTGCCACGCGATCCTGCGCGCCAGCGCGCGGTGCGCGGGGTCGGAGATCCAGCAGCTGCCCCCGGGCCCGTGGGACGCGCCGCGCGCCGCGGAGGAGCCGGGGCCGGCGCGGGAGGCGACGCTCTTCGACGTCGAGCCGGGCGAGGACGCACGGGGCGAGGGCCCGGCGTCGGCGGCCACGGACGCGGGGGACGAGCTGCGGCGCCAGCTCGCGGCGGTCGCCGGCTCGGACGCGCCCGGTCGCCTGCGGCTGCTGCTGGCGGCGGAGTCGACCGGCGCGCTCATCGCGGCGGAGATGCAGCACGACGGCCTGCCGTGGAGCGCGACCGAGCACGACCGGATCCTCACGGAGATCCTCGGCCCGCGCCCGGCACCCGGCCGCCAGCCCGCGCGGCTGGAGGAGGCGGGTGCGCGGGTGCGCGAGCTGCTGGGCCAGCCGCGGCTCAACCTCGACAGCCGGCCGGAGCTGCTCGCGGGCCTGCGGCGGGCGGGCATCGACGTGGCGACGACGCGCGCGTGGGAGCTGCGCGAGCACGGCGGCCCCGAGGTCGAGGCGCTGCTCGAGTACAAGCGGCTCGCGCGGCTGTACTCGGCGAACGGCTGGGCGTGGTTGGACACGTGGGTCGCGGACGGGCGGTTCCGCACGCAGTACGTGCCGGGCGGCGTGGTCACGGGCCGGTGGTCGAGCGTGGGCAGCGGCGCCCTGCAGATCCCGACGGCGATCCGCGGCGCCGTGGTCGCCGACCCCGGGTGGCGGCTGGTGGTGGCGGACGCGGCGCAGCTCGAGCCGCGGGTGCTGGCGGCGATGTCGGGCGACCGGGCGATGGCGGAGGCGGGGCGCCACGCGGACCTCTACGCGGGCGTCGTGGCGGCGGGCGTGGTCGCGGAGCGCAAGCAGGCCAAGGTGGCCATGCTCGGCGCGCTGTACGGCTCGGCGACGGGCGCGTCCGCGGCGCTCATGCCGCGGCTGGAGAAGGCGTTCCCCCGCGCGATCGGGATGGTTGAGGAGGCGGCGCGCGCGGGGGAGCGGGGCGAGGTCGTCTCGACGTGGCTGGGCCGGTCGTCGCCGCCTCCGCCGCCCTGGTGGCACGACGCCGTGGAGGCCGCCGGCCGCGAGGACGCCGGCCCGGAGGAGGCCCGGGCCGCGCGTGCGGCCCGCCGCGACTGGGGCCGGTTCACGCGGAACTTCATCGTCCAGGGGACCGCGGCGGAGTGGGCGCTGTGCTGGATGGCCGCGCTGCGGCGTCGGCTGCGCGGGATCGACGGGCGCCCGCACCTGGTGTTCTTCCTGCACGACGAGGTCATCGTGCACGCGGCCGAGGCCGTCGCCGAGGAGGCGGCCGCGGCCGTCCGGGACGCGGCGGTCGAGGCGGGGCGGCTGCTCTTCGGCGAGACGCCGGTGGAGTTCGCGCTCTCGGTGTCGGTGGTCGACACGTACGCCGACGCCAAGGGCTGAGTGCGAGCACCGGCGCGCTCGATGGCAAGATCTCCCCTCGTGACGGACACCCCCGCGGCCGACGCCACGCCCCTGCACGAGCCCGCTGCTACGCCGGCACCGGAGCCCGCGACCCGCTCCCCGTACGTGCGCGCGGGCGCGCCCGCGCTCGCCGTGCTCGGCGTGCTCATCTGGTGCATCGCCCTCATGGGCCCGATCGACCTGACCGTCCCCATCGTCCCGCTCGAGGACTTCTACAACCACTACCTCATCGAGGTCGGCTGGGGGCTCCTCTACACGGTCCTGCTCGCGGTGCCGACGCTGGTGCTCGCGTTCCGGCCCCTGTCCGACGTCGCCGCGCAGCAGGTCCTCACGTGCGCCGCCGCACTCGCGTTCGCCGGGCTCGCCGCGCCCGAGCTCGGGCACCTCGTCCCGGCCGCGGTCGCCGTCGGGCTCGTCGCCGGGACCCGCGTGCTCGCCGGGGGACGTGCGTTCCCGCGCAGCCCGCAGCGCCGGCTCGGCGCCGCGGACGTGCCGGGGCTCGTCGTCGTGGTCGCGGGGATCTGGCCCGCGATCGCCTACGCGAGCGCCTGCATCGCCGACTACCGCGACCCGACCGTCTCCGCCGACGTCACCAACGATCTCGACCACTGGCCCGCGCAGGCCGCCCTCGCGATCGCGGTCGTGCTGGTCGCGGCCCTCGCCGTCCTCGCGCGCCGCGGCTGGCTCCTGCCCACGCTCACCGCGGCGACGTCGGCGGTCTGGCTCGGCCTGACGTCCGTTGCCTTCCCCGCGCACGACGGCAGCCTCGGCACGACGGGCGGGTGGCTCGCCGTCGTCTGGGGCGCCGCCCTGGTCGCCGCGATCGCCGTGCCGCGCCTCCTCACAGGCCGCCGGTCGGCGCCTGAGCCCGCCCCTGCGCCCGCCGCGGAGCCCACCCCCGACGCCGACACCGCCCCCGACCCCGCCCGCTAGCCTGGCGCCACGGGGCGCCACCGACGAAGGGAGGCGCGGGTGCTCGCAGCACTGACCGGTGCCGGGCTGTCCGCGGCGGCCGGGCTCAACGCCTTCATCCCGTTCGTGCTCGTCGGGATGCTCGACCGCTTCACCGGCCCCCTCGACCTGCCGCCCGGCCTGGACTGGATCTCCTCGTGGTGGGCGATCGGCGTCGGGATGCTCCTGCTCGTCGCCGACGTCGTCTTCGACAAGGTGCCCGGCGTCGACCACGTCAGCGACGCGATCCAGACGGCGGTCCGGCCCCTCATGGGCGGCGTGATGTTCGCGGCGGCGTCGGGCGCGCAGCAGATCGAGCAGTCCGAGTGGTGGCGCGAGAATCCGTGGGTGGGGGCCGTCGTCGGCGTCGCGCTCGCGGGGACCGTGCACGCGGGCAAGGCGCTCAGCCGGCCGATCGTCAACGCGGGCACGCTCGGCGTCGGCGGGCCGTTCGTCTCCGCCGCGGAGGACGCGACCTCCGCCACCGTGAGCGTCGTCGCGATCCTCGTGCCGGTGCTCGTCGTGCTCGTGCTGATCGCGCTCGGCGTCGCGCTCTGGCGGATCCTCGCCTTCCGGCGGCGCTGGCGCGCCCGACGCGCGGGCCGACCCGAGGCGTCCGCCCCGCCGCCGTAGCCCGCACCGGATCAGCGTGAAGGGTTTCTTTCGCCAGGCGAACGGAACCCTTCACGCTGCGAGACCGAGGCGCCTCACGCCGCGCCGCGCAGCGCGTGGATCGGCTCGACGCGCGCCGCCTTGAGCGCCGGGTACAGGCCGGCGAGGACGCCGATCACCCCGCCCAGCAGGGCCGCGCCCACGACCACCCACGTGTCGAGGATCGGCGTCCACTCCTTCGCGACGCTCACCACCACGACCACGCCGACGCCGATCGCCGCGCCCACCAGCCCGCCGAGCAGGCCGATGACGCCCGACTCGACGAGGAACTGGTTGCCGATGTCCCGCCGCGTCGCGCCGAGCGCGCGCCGCAGGCCGATCTCCGCCGTGCGCTCCCGGACCGACAGCAGCGTGACGTTCGCGATCCCCAGGCCGCCCACGAGCAGCGCCACGGCGCCCAGCGCGAGGAAGATCGCGTTGATGTCCGCCTGGACGTTCTCCCGCACCGTCGACGACGCCGGCGGCACCTGCACCCGGATCCCCTCGGGGTTGGTCGGGTCGAGCGCCCACGGCGCCTGCTCCGCGATCACGGGGCCGGCGCCGATCGCCATGCGCAGGTGCGCCTGCTCGAGCGCCACGAGGTCGAAGTCCGCGCGCGCCGTGCCGACGGGAAGGATCACCGCGTCGAGGAGGTCGGAGCGGCGCCGGACGTCGTCGATGATCCCGATGACCGTGTACGAACGGTCCCCGATGAACACCGACGGCTGCCGGTCCACGCGGTGCACGCCCAGGCGCTGCGCCGCCCGGGTGCCGAGCACCACGATCCGGTCCGCCCGCTCGTCGTGCCCGACGTCGAAGTAGCGCCCCGTGACCACGCGCCCGCCGACGGCGTCCAGCATCCCCGGCGTCGTCGCGAGCACCTGGGGGCTCGCCAGGGTGGGCGCGGACGGGTCGTGCACCGGGACGGCCGTGATCCGTGCGTTGTCGACGTCCACCGTCGCGATGGCGCCCGCCACCTCGACGCCGGCGATGCGCAGGAGGCGGTCCTCCGCGTCCCACGGGATGCGGCCGGTGGCGCGCTCGCCCCCGCGGGTCTGCGCCGTCGCCGGCTCGATGACCACCTGGGTCGCCGCGACGGCGTCGAACTGCCGGGCGATCTGGCCCGCCGCCGTCTGGGCCAGGCCCACCGTGACCACGAGCGAGCCGATGCCGAGCACCGTGCCGATGATCGTGAGGAGCAGCCGGCCCGGGCGCGCCCCGATGCCGTGCGCCGCCTCCGAGACCAGGTCCCGCACCCCGAACCGGTCGAGCCGTCGGGTGTGGGCCTCCGGGCCCTCCTCGGCCTCCAGCCCGAGGGCGGCGACGCCGTCGGGCTCCTCGCCCTTCGGCCGCCGCCGCAGCAGCGCGCCACCGCGCCGCAGCGCCTCGCGACCCCGCCGCAGCATCACGCCACCTCGCTGAGCGTGCCGTCGGAGATCCGCACCGCGCGCTGCGCGCGCGCGGAGACCGCCGCGTCGTGCGTGATGACCACGAGCGTGAGCCCGTCGGCGTGCAGCTCGTCGAACAGGTCGAGCACCCCCTCGCTCGTCGCCGAGTCGAGGTTGCCGGTCGGCTCGTCCGCGAGGAGCACGTGCGGCTGCGCGATGACCGCGCGGGCGATCGCCACCCGCTGCCGCTCGCCGCCGGACAGCACCGTCGGCAGGAAGTCCAGCCGGTGCGACAGGCCGACCCGGTCGAGCGCCGCCAGCGCCCGCTCCCGGCGCTCGCCGCGCGGCACCCCGCTGTAGAGGGTCGCCAGCAGCACGTTGTCGAGCACCGTGCGGTGGGGCAGCAGGTGGAACGCCTGGAACACGAACCCGATCCGCCCGCCGCGGAGCCGCGAGCGCTCGCGCTCGCTGACGGTCGCCGTCGACACCCCGTCGAGCAGGTAGTCGCCCGCGGTCGGCCGGTCCAGCAGCCCGAGGATGTGCAGCAGCGTCGACTTCCCGCTGCCGGACGGCCCCACCACGGACACGTACTCGCCCCGCTCCACCACGAGGTCGACCCGGCGCAGCGCCTCCACGGGCGGCGTCCCGGGGAACGTCCGCGACAGGCCGCGCAGGTCGATGACCGGCGCGCTCATCCCTCGGCGTCCTCGGCGGGCTCCTCGGCGTCCTCCTCGTCGTCGCCCTCGTCGTCACGCGCGTCCCGGGATGCCTGGATCCCGACGACGACCCGGTCGCCGATCTCGAGCGAGCCCTCCACCGGGGTCACCTCGACGAAGCCGCCCGCGGCGAGCCCCGTGCGCACGACGACGAGCCGGGTGTCCGAGGCGCCCTCGTCGAGCACCTCCACGCGGTACTCGCCGCCCGGGCCCGCGGACACGGCCGCGACCGGCACCGCCATGACGGCGCCGTCGGTCGACCCGACCGGGATGGTGATGCGCACGTTGGAGCCCTGCAGCATCCAGCGCTGCTCCTCGGTGAGCTCGCCCGGCACGACGACGATGCGCCGCCGCGTCGGGTCGGCGGACCCGCCGCCCTCGCCGTTCTCGCCCTCCCGCTCGGCGGTGCCCACCGACGCGACGGTGCCGTCGACCTCGGTGCCGTCGGGCAGCGTGATGACGACCGGCGCGCCCTCGGTGACGAGCTCGGCGTCGTCGAGGCCCAGCGTGCCCTCGATCTGCAGGGTCGCGCCCGAGACGGTCATCACGGGCGTGCCGGCGATCATGGCGCCCCGGCGCACGTCGACGGCGTCGACCCGGCGGGGCGTCGTGGCGAGGTAGACCACCTCGCTCGCAGGCAGCGGCGTGAGGACGGCCGCCTGCGCGTCGGCGAGCTGCTTCTGCGCGTCCGACACCGCGCGCTCGGCGGCCGTCACGGCCGCGCGCAGCTCCGACGTGTCGGGGTTGTAGGCCTGCCGGCGGGCCTCGGTCGCCACGGCGACGGCGCCCTGCGCGGCGACCACCTCCGCCGTCGGGCACGGCGGGTGGGGGTCCGGGTCGGCGACGCACGCCGCGTACGCGGCCTGCGCGTCGGCGAGCTGCGCCTTGGCGGTGTTGAGGGCCGCGTCCGCCTCGGCCCGCACCTGCGCGCTGCCGGCCTGGCTCAGCGCCCGCCGCGCCCCCGCGAGCTGCTCCTGCGCCGCGGCCACGCCGGCGCGCGCCGCGTCGACGGCGGCCTCCGCCTCCGGGCCCGCCGACGGCGCGGGGTAGCCGACCTTCGCGTACAGTTCGCGGACCGCGGCCGCCGCGCTCGCGTCGTACACGTTCGACGTCGCGTTGCCGACGCTGATGCCCAGCGCCGCGAGCGCCGCCCGCAGCTGCACGACGTCGGGCCCGGACACCCCCGCCCGCAGCGTGCGGTACACGGGCAGGTCGCCCGTGAGCAGGATCACCGGCCGGCCGGTGACCTCGAGGATCACGGTCCCGGCCTCGATCGTGGAGCCGACCTCGGGCACCTGGCCCGTCACGACCGCGGGGCCGCCGATGTCGCCGGTCTCCACGGTGATGCTCACCGGGTCCTCGTAGATCGCGTCGCCGCGCATGACGATGTCGTTCGTCAGCTCGCGCTCCTCGACCGGCACCGTGATCGGGCCGGCCTCGGGCGGCGCCGCGTTCGCGGCCGCCTCGGCGGGGGAGACGATGAACTTGCTCAGGCCGATGCCGAGCCCGAGCGAGACCACCGCCGTCGCGCCGATGATCCAGATGGTCCGCGTGGACCCGGTGACCGCCATCCTGCGTGTTCCTCCGTCCGGGGGCGCCAGCCCACCACTACTGCCGACCTGGTCCCAGCCGACCGACCCTCAGCCGACCGCGCCGCCCGACTGCCACTGGGCCCACTGCTCGAGCTCGGACTTGTGCTCGTCGTAGAACCGCTGCTGGTACTCGAGGTTCACCTCGGTGAGCGCCTTGTCGTACTTGGCGTCGGCCCGGCACGTGTAGTCGGCCGTGGCGAGCTCGATCTCCTCGCCGCTCAGCTCGGCGAGGCGCGCCTGGATCTCCTCCTCGGCCGCCATCCAGTCGTCCTCGTCGGCGTCCGGCGGGATGCCGTTGTAGACCTCGGTGCGGATCTCGTCCGTGCGCGTGTAGAAGTCCTGCTCCGCGTCGCCAACCTTCGCGTAGCTCGGGTACCCGGCGTCGGCCATGCAGTCGGCCCACCGCGCCTCGGCGGCGACGACGCGCTCGTCGCTCTGCATGGACTCCCACAGGCGGTTCATCTCCTCCTGGAGCTCCATGAAGGGGTCGTCCTCGCCGCCGCCGTAGAGGCCGTCGCCGTAGACCTCGTGCTCGGCCCAGCCGCTGCAGCCCATCTCCTCCCACGAGGGGGGCACCCACTCGTCGCCCTCCATGGGCTCCTCCTGGGGCTCGCCGTAGAGGGCGGCCCAGTACGCGGCCTGCTCGGCCTCGCTCATCGCCTCGATGATCTCCTGGTTCGGGTCGTACCAGTCGTCGATCGGGAGCGGCTCGGGCATCGGGTCGTCCGCGTCCTCCCACGGGTTCGTCGTGACCCCGTACCCGTACTTCTTCGCGAACTCGAGGGTGCCCCACTGGAGTTCGTCGCCGTCGTCGTCGACGGGGTCCTCGATCACCACGCCGCCGCCGGTGTCCATCGGGATGTACTCGAAGCCCTCGCGGGCCATGCACTCGGCCTTGAGCTCCTCGACGCGGCGCATCTGCTCGTTGGCCTTCTCCTCGTCCCAGTCGCCCCACATCTCCTGGAAGAACGCCTCGAGCGCGCCGACGGGGGTCTCCTCGGGCTCCGGGTCGCCCTTCGCGCAGCCGGTCACCGCCAGGCCGATCACGCCGACGACGGCGGTCGCCCGGGCGACGGTGCCCGCCCGGCCGGGACGGGGGTGCTGGCGGCGGACGCGTGCGGGGCGGCGCGGCGTGGCGGTCATGGCTCGCTTCCCTCCTGCGCGGGCCCGCGGCGTCGCGCGGACCCGACCCCCGCGGTGGGGGCTCGTGCTGGCAGTGTCGTCCTGCATGTGTCGTCGGTGGGGCCGAACTGGCACGGCACCACCGGGCGGGAGGTCACGATCCGGACACGGTGGTGGGGGCGCGCCGTCGGCCGTGGTGACGCGCCCCCGACCGAGTAGACGCGCGAGGGTCGTCCGACGTTGTGCCGCGACCGAGGACGTCTCACCTGTCGGCTCACTCGTCGGCCTCGCGGTCGGCGGCGAGGGCCGCCATCCAGGACTGGATCTCGTCGGCGTGCTCGGCGAGGAACGCCAGCTGGTACTGGGTGTCCACGGAGCGCCTGACGTCGTCGTAGCCGGTCTCCGCCCGGCACCCGGCGTCGGCCACCGCCATCTCGATCTCGCGCGGGGTGATCGCCGCGACCGCCTCGTCGAAGGCCGCCTCGAGCGACGGTTCCGTCAGGCCCCGGCGGAGCGCCTCGCGGGCGGCGGCACCGGGGTCCGTCGGGAGCGTCGCCGACCCGCCCGCCGTGCCGTACACCTCGGCCCGCGCGGCCTCGACCTCGGCGGCGATCGCCGCCTCGCCGTCGCCCACCTTCGCGAGGCCGTCGTAGCCGGCGTCGAGCATGCAGGCCGCCCAGTCCGTGTTCGCCTGCGCGAGGCGGGGGTCGCCGTCGGCCTCCTCGGCCATGCGGAGCATCTCCTCCTGGAGGGCGGCGAACTGCTCGTCCTCGATGCCCGTCGCGACCACCTCGTGCTGCGCCCGCCCCGAGCAGCCCGCCGTCTGCCAGTCGTAGCCCTCGACGGTCTCGTCCGCCGGGTCGGGGTCGGCCCAGCCCTCGCCGTGGAGGGCGGTGAGGTAGGCGTCGCGTTCGGCGTCGGACATCGCGGCGACGTACTCGGCGTTCGGGTCGGTGACCTCGTTCGCGCCGGTCACGAAGGGGTCGGTCGTGATGCCGTAGCCGAACTGCTCGGCGAACTCGAGGCTGCCGTACGCGAGCTCGAGCCCGGCCGACAGGTCCACGTCGAGGCCCGACCAGTCGACGGGCGTGTAGTCGAAGCCCTCCTCGGCCATGCACGCGGCGATGCGCTCCTCCATCTCCGCGAGCCGCCGCGCGACGTCCTCCCCGGACCAGTCCTCGAGGTAGTCCGAGAGCAGGGAGACGAGCGGCGTGCCCTCGTCCGACGGCGTGGGGGTGGGCTCCGGCTCGTCGTCGCCCGTGCAGGCCGCGAGCGGCAGGGCCAGGGCGACGACGACGGTGGCGGGCAGCGCTCTCCGGACGACGGCGCGGGTGGTCGCGCGGTCGGTCGGGCGGCTGGGCCGGGCGGGCATCGTCTCCCCCTGTGGACGACTTCACGCTACGTCCGCGGTCGGCCCGGCGTCATCGCCCTGGGGTCCCGGATCGGCTCCGCCCCGGGGTGGAGATCACTGTCGCTCGCGGACCTGCGCGACCCAGGCCTCGAGGTCGTCGCGGTACCTGTCGACGAGGTCCTGCTCGTACTCGAGCGTCACCTCGGTCTCCACGCGGGTGTACCCGGAGGTGTCGCGACACGTCGCGTCGGCGACGGCGACCGCCCGCTCGGCGGCCTGGAGCTCCGCGAGCTCCGCGGGGACGCTCGCCCTGATCGCGTCGTACTCGGACTCGGCGAGCGTCCTGTCGATCCGGTCGGCGTTCTCGGCGAGGAAGCGGGTGATCAGCCCGTCCACGAAGGACTGCGCGTCGCGGAGCTGCGTCAGGTCGGGGTAGCCGGCATCGGCCATGCACAGAGTCCACGCCCGCTGCGCATCGACGAGCCGCGGATCACTCTCCACCTGGGCGTAGATCTCACCCATGGCATCGATCACCGCGGCGAACTCCGTCGGCCACATGAGCGTCGAGATCTCGGCGTAGCTACGCGTGTAGCAGCCGCCGTCGGTCATCTCGTCGTACCCCTCCTCCAGGACGGCCAACGGGTCACCGAGGAGCACCCGCTCGTACTCCGCCCGCGCGGCGGGTGACAGCGACTCCTTGTACTCGCGGTTCGCCCGCTCGGCCTGGCCCTCCTGATTCGGCACCGACCACCGGGCCGTGCCGTTACCCCGGCCCTCCGCCTCGATCGAGAAGCCGTAGCCGAACTCCTCGGCGACCTCGACCGTGTGCGGGAGGTCCCGCCAGCCGCCGGACACGTACGACGGCTCCTCCAGCATGGGGTGGTACTCGAAGCCCGCCTCCGCCATGCACGCCGCGACCGCCTCCTCGGCCGGCGCCCGCAGGGGGTCGGCGTACGCGTCGTCCGACTCGAACTCGCCGAGCACCTCCCGCAGGTACGCGTCGAGCGGGCTCTCGTCATCCCACTGCGGGTTGCTCGGGGCGACGTCGCCGGGGTCGGGGGGCTCGGGGACGCCGGGCGACGCCTGTCCCGGGCCGCAGCCGGCGAGCAGGGCCGCGGCGAGGACGCCCGCCGCGCACGCCGCCGCCGCACGCACCCGCATCGCCTCCTCCCGCGACCTCCCGCGGCCAGGCTAGCCGGGCGCGGCACCAGGGGAGGGGGCGCCGTCGTCGGCGGATCCTGGCGCTCAGCGCTGGACGGGCTCCAGGCCGAGCGACCGGCCGGCGAGGCCGCGCGAACGGTGCGCGAGCGACGCCGCGACGTGCGACAGCACGCGGGCGGCGGGGCTCTCCGGCGCGGAGAGGACCACGGGGGTCCCGCCGTCGCCGGCCTCGCGGAGCGCGACGTCGAGCGGCACCTGGCCGAGCAGCGCGACGCCCGTCCCGGTCGCCCGGGAGAGGCTGTCCGCGACCGCCGCGCCGCCGCCCGAGCCGAACACCTCGAGACGGGAGCCGTCGGGCTGCTCGAGCCACGACATGTTCTCCACCACGCCGACGATGTGCTGGCGCGTCTGGAGCGCGATGGAGCCCGCGCGCTCGGCGACCTCCGCGGCGGCGACCTGCGGCGTCGTCACGATGACGAGCTCGCTGCTGGGCAGCAGCTGGGCGACCGAGATCGCCACGTCCCCGGTGCCGGGCGGCAGGTCGAGCAGCAGCACGTCGAGGTCGCCCCAGTACACGTCCGCGAGGAACTGCTCGAGCGCCCGGTGCAGCATCGGCCCGCGCCAGACGACCGCGCGGCCCTGCGGCACGAACATGCCGATCGAGATGACCTTCACCCCGTGCGCGACGGGCGGCAGGATCATGTCGTCGACCTTGGTGGGCTGCTGGCTGACGCCGAGCATCCGCGGCAGCGAGAAGCCGTAGATGTCCGCGTCGATGACGCCGACCTTGAGGCCCGAGGCCGCCATCGCCGCGGCGAGGTTCGCCGTCACGCTGGACTTGCCGACCCCGCCCTTGCCCGACGCGATCGCGTACACCCGCGTCAGCGAGTCCGGCTTGGCGAACGGGATCTCCGGCGCCGCCGACCCGCGCAGCTGCGTGCGCAGCGCCTTGCGCTGCTCGTCGCTCATCACGCCCATGGCGACCTCGACCGACGCCACGCCCTCGAGGCGCGAGACGACGGCGGTCACGTCCCGGGTGATGGTGTCCTTGAGCGGGCACCCCGCCGTCGTCAGGTCCACGCCGACGACGACGCGCGCCCCCTCCTCGCCGTCGGTCACCTCGACCGAGCGGACCATGCCGAGCTCGGTGATCGGGCGCCGGATCTCAGGGTCGATGACCCCGGCGAGCGCGGCGGTGACCGACTCGACCGTGGGCGCAGCGGTGGGGTTTGCCATGGTCCCCATCGTAGGTTGCCGCTCCGGGCCCCCTCCGGGACGGCCCCTGGGACCCGGGTCGGGGCCGGGTCGGGTCGGGTCGGGTCGGGGCCAGGTCGGGGCGGGAACGGCCGGGCCGGGTGGCCGCGCGGCACGTACGCTCCGGGGATGGAGCAGGCGGCGTACCTCGCGACGATCCGGGGCGAGTCGGAGCGGTTCCTCCAGGTGCTCGCCGACGTGCCGCTCGACGCGCCCGTGCCCTCGTGCGACGGCTGGACCGCCGCGGACCTGCTCTGGCACCTCGGCGAGGTGCAGCACACGTGGGCCCGGGTCGCCGCGGGCGAGGCCGGCGAGGCGGTGCCGCCGCCCGAGCGGCCACAGCCCGACGACGCCGCCGGGCTGCGGGCGCTCGTCGCGCGCTCGGGGACGGAGCTGCTCGCGGCGCTCGCCGACCTGCCCGCCGACGCGCCCGTGTGGTCCTGGCACCCCGACGGCGGGACCGGCGCGTGGGTGGTGCGGCGGATGGCGCACGAGGCGCTCGTGCACCGGGTGGACGCTGAGCTCACGGCGGGCCTTGACGTGCGGCCCCCGTCGGTGGAGCTTGCGGCCGACGGCGTGGACGAGGTGCTGTCGGTGTTCGTCGACGGCGCGCCCGCCTGGGGCACGTTCGCCCCGGACGGCGTCGTCGTCGACGTGCGCTGCACGAACGCCGACGCCGCGTGGCGGCTCGAGCTGGGGCGGTTCCGCGGCACCAGCCCGACCAGCGGGACGGACCACGACCTCGACGCGGCGGCCGTGCGCCGGGTCGCGGGGGAGGGTGCGCCGTCGGGCGAGGAGGGTGCGCCGTCGGGCGCGGACCTCACGGTCGCGGGGCACGCGTGGGACCTCGACCGCTGGCTGTGGGGCCGGGGCGACGCAGCCGCGCTCGAGGTCGCGGGGGACGCGGCCGTGCTCGAGCGCCTGCGCGCGCTGCTCCGCGACGCCACCCAGTAGACCCGGCCCGGGTACCCCGTCACCGCACCACCGCGCCACCCACCACGCGCCACGCGCCACCGCCCCACCGCCCGCGCAGAGTGGAACGAAACGAGGGCCGCGGCGTCGAAGTGGAACGAGATGCCGGCATCTCGTTCCACTCTGCGGGGAGCGGCGGGGGAGAAGCGGGGGAGAGGTCAGGCGCGGGCGGGAGGCTCCGGCTCGGCGTCGGGCTCCTCGTCGCGGCTGCGCACGATCTCCTCCAGCAGGTCGCGCAGCTCGGACCGCACGAAGTCGCGGGTCGCGACGTCGCCCATCGCGATCCGCAGCGCCGCGATCTCGCGCGCCAGGAACTCGGTGTCCGCGAGGGACCGCTCCGCGCGCTGGCGGTCCTGCTCGGCCGCGACGCGGTCCCGGTCGGCCTGGCGGTTCTGCGCGAGCAGGATGAGCGGCGCGGCGTACGACGCCTGCAGCGACAGCATGAGCGTCAGCGCCGTGAAGCCGTTCTCCGCCTTGTCGAAGCGCAGGTCCACGGGGCCCCACGAGTTCCACGCCAGCCACGCCGCGCAGAACACCGTGAGGTAGACGATGAACCGCGGCGTGCCGAGAAACCGGGCGATCCCCTCCGACGCGCGGCCGAGGGTGTCGGGTCTGAGGCGCGGCACGCGGGGCAGGAGGGAGCCGCGGACCTCGCGCGGCTGGTCGAGCCGGTCAGCCACGGTCCACCTCCCCCATCGCGTCCTCCATCGCCTTGTCCGTCACCTCGGTGTCCGCGTCGCGCCAGTCCGTCGGCAGCAGGTGGTCGAGCAGGTCGTCCACGGAGACCGCGCCGAGCAGCCGGCGCTCGGGATCGAGCACCGGCAGGGCGAGCAGGTTGTACGTGGCGAGGAGCCGCGTGAGCCGACCCATCCCGGCGTCGGGCGAGACCGCCTCGATCTCGGTGTCCACGAACCCGCCGATCGGGTCGTGGGGAGCCTCCCGCAGCAGCCGCTGGAAGTGCACGGCCCCGAGGAACCGGCCGGTCGGCGTCTCCAGCGGCGGCCGGCACACGAAGACCATCGACGCCAGCGCCGGCGGCAGGTCCTGACGGCGCACGTGCGCCAGCGCGGCCGCGACCGTCGTCTCGGGGCCGAGGATCACCGGCTCCGTCGTCATGAGGCCGCCGGCCGTGTCCTCCGCGTACTCGAGGAGGCGCCGGACGTCGCGGGCCTCCTCGGGCTCCATGAGCGCGAGGAGCTCGGTCGCCTGCTCGGTGGACAGCTCGGCGAGGAGGTCGGCGGCGTCGTCGGGCTGCATGACGTCGAGGACGTTCGCGGCGCGGTCCGGGCCCAGGCCCGTGAGGATGGCGACCTGGTCGTCCTCGGGGAGCTCCTCGAGGACGTCGGCGAGGCGCTCGTTGTCGAGGGCCGCCGCGACCTCGAGGCGGCGGGTGTCGGAGAGGTCGTGCAGCGCGTCGGCGAGGTCGGCGGGCTTGAGGTCCTCGTACGCGGCGAGGAGGAGGTCCGCGGCCTGCACGCCCGCCGTCGGCGCGAGGCTGCGCACGTCGGCGACGTCGACGAGCAGGGTCTCGCCGCGGCGCCGGCGGATGAGGCCACCGCCGTGCTCCACGCGGCGCAGGAAGAGCTGCGTGACGTGCCAGTCGCCGGTGCGCTGCTGCTCCATCGCCAGGTCGACGATCGTGGCGCGGCCGGAGCCGTCCACGAGCTCGACCTCGCGGTCCAGCAGTTCGCCGATGGCGAGGGTCTCCGTGCGGCGCTGCTCGAACCGGCGCACGTTGAGCAGGCCGGTGATGATGACCTGGCCCGGGTCGATGCTGGTCACGCGCGTGAGCGGGAGGAACACGCGGCGCCGGCCGGGGACCTCCACGACCAGCCCGACGGCGCGCGGGGCGCCCTTGGGCCGGAGCAGCACGACGACGTCGCGCACCCGCCCGACCTGGTCACCGATGGGATCGAAGACCGCGGTCCCGGCGAGGCGCGCGACGAACACCCGGGTCCCGACGCTGCTCACCTGGCCAGGGTATCCGGGCGGGCCCTGCGGGGCGGGTGCGAGGGCCGCGCCGCGCCGAGTGCGTCGGGCGGGCTCCGCGGCCGGCGGCGGGCGACGCCTCGATCCCGGCGAGCCGCGCGCCGAGCTCGGCGCGGTGGGCCCGCCGAACGCCCGGCCGCAGGCGTCCGCGGAGCGGGGGGCAGCGTGGCGTTCTGGCGGGCCGCGGGGGAGGATGAGGTCATGACCATGAACCGCACGCCCGCCGGCGTCCCCCGCGTCCCGACCCTGCCGACGGGGGAGCTGGTCGCCGCGTACGGCACCTACCTCGAGGCGCAGCACGCGGTCGACCACCTCGCGGACAAGGAGTTCCCGGTCCAGAACGTGACGATCGTGGGGACCGACCTGCGCATGGTCGAGCGCGTCACGGGTCGGCTCACCTACGGGCGCGTCGCGCTGGCCGGGGGCCTGTCGGGCGCGTGGTTCGGCCTGTTCGTGGGGCTGCTGCTGTCGATCTTCAGCACCGAGGCCCTGTTCCCGATCCTGCCCGCGATGGCCATCGGCGCGGCCTTCGGCATCCTCTTCTCGGTCATCTCCTACGCGCTGACCGGCGGCAAGCGCGACTTCACGTCGGCCAGCCAGATCGTCGCCACGTCGTACGCGCTGCTGTGCGCCCCCGACCTCGCGCACCGCGCCCGCGGCCTGCTCGCCGAGATCGGCGGCGTGCGGACGCCGGGTTCGGGGCACGGGTCGGTCGTGCCGCCGGCGGCGGGGCCCGGGTACCCGGGCACGGGGCCGGGGTACGGGCCGGGCCAGGGTCCGGGGCCGGGCTATCCGGGACCGGGCTACGGGCCGGGGACGCCTCCGCCGTCGGGCCCCGGGTACGGGCCGGGGACGCCGCCGCCCCCCGGCGGGCCGGTCACCCCGCCGTCGGGCCCGGGGGAGCCCCCGACGACGCCGCCGCCCCCCGGCGCCTGACCCCCCGCCCCCGCCGCTGCGCGGCGCCGCGCGCCTCCACCCGTCCCTTCGCGAGGTCGACAGCGGACGCCGAGGTCGACAGGCTGGACGGCCCGGTGAACCGGGTGTGGCCGCTGGTGCCACCCGCCCCGGCTGCTGCTGCCTGACCCCCGACCGGCCCCGCCGCACCGCACTGGGTGCGGCGGGGCCGTCTGCTGGGCGGGGTCGGCTCAAGTCGGCGGGGTGGGTGGTCGATGGGTCGGGCGGCGGACGGTTGCGTCGGGTGCGTGCGCGGGCACGGTGGGTGTGGTCAACCCGACCGTGCCCCCGTGGGGCGCCCAAGAGAACGGAGGTGAGTTCCTGTGCGGAGCTCGAGCAAGACCGCGGCGGGGGCCCTCCTGGGTGCCCTGCTGACCGTGACCCTGACGGCCTGCGGGACCCCCGCCGTGACGGGACCGGACCGGGAGCCGGGGACCGAGGCGCCGTCCGCGTCCGCGACGGCCACCCCCGACCCGGTGGAGACGCCGGAGTCGGAGGAGACCCCGGACCCGGTGCCGACGCCGGGTCAGGTGATCGACGCCAGCGCCAAGCGCACCGTGCCCGACGGGCTGATCGCCTTCCCCCTCGAGGGGCGCGAGTACCTGGTGCTCGACCCGGCGGCCCCGCTGCCGCAGCAGGTGGTCGACACCCTGTCCGCGCGGGCCGCGACCATCGGCCCTGACGCCTCCGTGGGTCAGGCCGGGCGCATGTCCGCCGAGACGGGCAAGAAGGTCGTGCTCATGATCACTTTCGTCGGGGCGCTCCCCGACGACGAGAGCGGCAACTACTACCCGGTCTGGGAGTGCTACACCGCGGACGGGCACCTGCCCCCGCCGGTTCGCTCCTTCGCGGAGGCGCTCGCCAACGCCGAGGCGTTCGTCGCCTCCCAACCCGACCCCGCCGCGTGGGTCATCGTCCACCCGTGACACCCGAGAGCAGGGCCGCACCTCACGGTGCGGCCCTGCTTGCCGTTCGGGTCAGGGAAGGACGTAGTAGTCCCAGGCGCTCCAGGCCGAGCAGCCGGTCGAGTTGCACGCCCGGGCACGGCCGCGGACCTCGATGTACGACAGGCCGTAGTTGCCCGAGAAGCCCGTCGTCGACGTGCCCGTGGTCGTCGCGTTCGTCACGAGCGGGGAGAACAGGTCGGTCGAGCTGTAGCGGACCTGGATCGTGTACTGGTAGTAGGTGGCGCCGGACTTCGCGGTCCACCACATGTACGCGCCCATGTACCGCCCACCGGACACCTGTGCGTCCGTCGGCGTCGACGGCGCGGAGTACGTGGTCGCGCACACCGGGCCCGCGTGCGACGCCGGAGCCCCGGCGCTGTACGCCGCCTGCGACCGGTACGCGTACACCTGCGCGCAGGTGCTCCCCGCCTCACGCGTCACCGTGATCGACTTCGCCGTGCCCTGGTACCGCAGCGACGACCCCGAGTTGAACACCCGATCGTGCACGCTCGGGCCGTTGGTCCCCTTCGCGGCCTGTCATCAATGTGATATCACTTTGATGACGCGCGAGAGTCGCGCGCAGGACCCGAAGGACACCTCATGACCGCCGTCGTCGATCGCGACCCCCAGCTCGAGCCGGCCGCCGGGCCGGTCGGCCTCCACGCCACGGAGGTGCACATCGCCGAGCGCCGCGCCTGGCACGCGAACGGCTTCCTCGGCGTCGCGCTCCTCCTCGTCCTCGCCGCCGGCGCGGCCTGGCTCTTCGTCACCGCCGATGCCACCGGCAGCACCGCGGCCGGCATCGGGGGCGCCGTCGCCGCGCTCGCCGCCACGGTGATCGGTGGCTCGCTCGCGATCGTCCAGCCCGGCACCACGCAGGTGGTCCAGTTCTTCGGCCGGTACGTCGGCACCGTGCGGACCACCGGGCTCGTCTGGCTGGCGCCGCTGACCACCCACCGCCGGGTCTCCGTCCGGGTGCGGAACTTCGAGACCGGGCACCTCAAGGTCAACGACGCCACCGGCAACCCGGTGGAGATCGCGGCGATCGTCGTCTGGCAGGTCGCCGACACCGCGAAGGCGACCTTCGCCGTCCAGGAGTACGACAACTTCATCCGCGTCCAGTCCGAGGCCGCGGTCCGGCACGTCGCGGGCGCCTACCCGTACGACGCCGCCGACGACGCCGAGTCCCTCCGCGGCTCCACCGACCGGATCTCGCTCGAGCTCGCGCACGAGGTGGCGGAGCGGGTCGTCGCGGCGGGCCTGGAGATCCTCGAGGTGCGGATCAGCCACCTCGCGTACGCGCCTGAGATCGCCCAGGCGATGCTGCAGCGGCAGCAGGCGGCGGCGGTCGTGGCGGCGCGGTCCCGGATCGTCGAGGGCGCCGTCGGGATGGTGCAGATGGCGCTCGACCAGCTCCGGGAGGAGAACGTCGTCGACCTCGACGAGGAGCGCAAGGCCGCGATGGTGTCGAACCTGCTCGTCGTGCTCTGCGGTGACTCGCGGGCGACGCCCGTCGTCAACACGGGGACGCTCTACCAGTGACCGACGGCGCACCCCTGGGGCCGGGCGGGGAGGAGGGGACCCCGCCCGGCCCGGCCGCGCCCGCGACGCCGCCGGCCCGGGGGCGGGAGCGCAAGGCGATGCTCCTGCGCCTCGACCCCGCGGTGCACGACGCCCTCGCGCGGTGGGCGGGCGACGAGCTGCGCAGCACCAACGCGCACGTCGAGTGGCTGCTGCGGCGCGCGCTGGAGGAGGCGGGCCGGCTCAAGCCCTGACCGGGGTGTTCCCGCCAGGTCGACAGCGGACGCCGAGGTCGACAGGTCCGCGCTGTCGACCTGGGCGTCGCCTGTCGACCTCGGCGAGGGGAGGGCCGACGGCGGCCCGGGTCAGTCGGTGCGCAGGCGGGCGTGCAGGTGGGCGTCGGCCCGGCCGGCGTCCGCGCGCAGGTAGCCGCGCAGCGTCCCCTCGGCCCGGAACCCCGCGCCCGTGGCCACGGCGCACGCGCGCACGTTCGCCACCGCGTGCACGAGCCACACCCGGTGCAGTCCCAGCTCGGCGAACGCCCAGGCGGTCGCGGTGGCGGCGGCCCGCCGGGCCAGGCCGCCCCCGCGCGCCTCGGGCAGCATCCAGTACGACAGCTCGGCCGAGCCGTCGAACGCCTGGATCCGCCGCAGACCCACGTACCCCTGGGCCGCGTCGTCCCCGGGCGCCGTCACCGCCCACGCGGCGTCGGTCCCGGCCGCCCACCGCTCGGCCCACCGGCGCACCCAGGCGTCGGCGTCGTCGTCCTGCTCGTCCGGCTGGCGGGCGCGCCAGGCGGCGATCCCCGGGTCCGCGAACGCGGCCGCCACCAGCGGGGCGTCCGACGGCGCCCACGGCCGCAGCCCGACGCCCTCGCCGACCAGCGGGCGCGGCTCGAGCCGGCGCAGCGCGTCGGCCGGCAGCACGGGACCGGTGGCGTCGGGCACGGTGTCAGCCTCCCTCGCCGAGCAGCGGCGCCATCCACGCCTCGACGTCGTCCGGGCGGCGCGGCAGGGCGCCCGTGAGGTTCTCGTTGCCGTCCGCCGTGATGAGCACGTCGTCCTCGATCCGCACGCCGATGCCGCGGTACTCCTCCGGGACCGTCAGGTCGTCCGACTTGAAGTACAGCCCGGGCTCGACGGTGAACACCATCCCCGGCTCGATGACGCCGTCGACGTACATCTCCCGCCGGGCGTGCGCGCAGTCGTGCACGTCCAGGCCCAGGTGGTGCGAGGTGCCGTGCACCATCCAGCGGCGGTGGTACTGGCCCTCGGGCGCGAGCGACTCGGCGGCGGTGCAGGGCAGCAGGCCCCACTCCTCGAGCCGCGCGGCGATGACCTCCATCGCGGCGGCGTGCACGTCGCGGAACCGGGCGCCCGGGCGGGCGGCGGCGAACGCGGCGTCGGCGGCGTCGAGCACGGCCTGGTACACCCGCCGCTGCACCTCGGTGAACCGGCCGGACACGGGCAGGGTCCGCGTGACGTCGGCGGTGTAGAGGGAGTCGACCTCCACGCCCGCGTCGAGCAGCACCAGGTCGCCCTCGCGCACGACCCCGTCGTTGGTGATCCAGTGCAGGGTGGTCGCGTGGTCGCCGGCGGCCGCGATCGTCTCGTAGCCGACGGCGTTGCCCTCCTCGCGCGCGTGGCCGTCGAACGTCGCCTCGATGACGCGCTCGCCCCGCCGGTGCCGCGTCGCGCGGCGCAGGTTCCGCACGACCTCCTCGAAGCCCGCGATCGTCGCCGCGACGGCCTCGCGCATCTGCGCGACCTCGTACTCGTCCTTGACGAGGCGCAGCTCGGCGAGGGCCTCGAGCAGCTCGGCGTCGGCGGCGGCCGCCTCCTCCTCGTCCATCGCCTCGGCGCGGGCGGCGTCCACGGCGGCCGTCACGCCGTCGTCGGCGCCGGGGACCACGCGCACGCGCACCCCGCCGGGGCCGACGTCCTTGGCGAGCGCGTCGAGCAGCTCGGCGAGCGGTGCGGTCTCAATGCCGGTGAGCACGGCCAGGTCCTCGAGCGTGGGCCGCGGGCCCACCCAGAACTCGCCGTACCGCGCGTCGGCGAAGAACTCCTCCGTGTCCCGCCCGGCCGCGGGGCGGAAGTAGAGGACAGCGTGGTGGCCGCCGCCGGGCCCGTCGGGGTGCAGCACGAGGACGGCGTCGGGCTCCTGGTCGGTGCCGAGGCCCGTGAGGTGCGCGAACGCGGAGTGCGGGCGGAAGCGGTAGTCGGTGTCGTTCGACCGCGTCTTCAGCGGGCCGGCGGGGATCACGAGCCGCTCGCCCGGGAACCGCGCGGAGATGCGCTCGCGCCGCGCCGCCGCGTACGGCGCCGCAGGGCCGGGTGCCGGGGTCGCGCGCGGCCGGTCCGCCCAGCCCTGCGCGATGAATGCGCGGAACGCCGTGGAGTCCGGGCGCTGGCTCCGCTGCGCCCCGCGGGCGGCGACGTCCTCCGCGGGCGCGCCCACGGCCTCGGCCGGCGGGCGGCGCGGCCCGCCCTCACTGGTCGCGGTGGGCTGCGGCTGCGTCGTCTCGTCGGTCATGGCGACCATCGTCCCACCCCGACGGCGCCCCGCGCCGCCCCGTGCCGCCCGCCGGCGCCCCCCGCCGCCCGCCCCGCGCGCCCCGCCCGCATACCCTGGCCGGGTGCGCGCCGACCTCCACACCCACTCGGTCGCGTCGGACGGCACCGACGCGCCGGCGGACCTCGTCGCGGCGGCGGCGCGGGCGGGGCTCACGCTGGTCGCGCTGACCGACCACGACACCACCCGCGGCTGGGCGGAGGCGGAGGTCGCGGCGGCCCGGTTCGGCGTCGGGCTCCTCCGGGGGGCGGAGATGTCCTGCCGGGCGGGCGGCATCAGCGTGCACCTGCTCTCCTACCTGCACGACCCCGACGACGCCGCCCTGCTCGCCGAGGGGGAGCGGGTCCGCGCGTCGCGCCAGGAGCGGTTGCGCGCGATGGTCGACCGGATCGCGGCCGACCTGCCCCTGACCTGGGACGACGTCGTCGCGCAGACCCGCCCGGGCACCACTGTCGGCCGGCCCCACATCGCCGACGCGCTCGTCGCGCTCGGCGTGGTGCCGGACCGGTCGGCGGCGTTCGCCTCGCTGCTGGCCACCGGCTCGCCGTACTACGTCCCCTACTACGCGACGCCCCTGCTCGACGCGGTGCGGATGGTGCGCGCGGCGGGCGGCGTGCCGGTGATGGCGCACCCGGGGGCCGCGGCGCGCGGCCGGGTCGTGTCGGACACCACGATCCGGGCGGCCGCGGAGGCCGGGCTGGGGGGCCTCGAGGTCGACCACCGCGACCACACGCCCGAGCAGCGCGCCCACCTCGCCGCGCTCGCGGACGAGCTCGGCCTCCTCGTCACCGGCGCGAGCGACTACCACGGCGCCGGCAAGCCGAACCGGCTGGGCGAGTTCACGACCGCGCCGGAGGTCGTCGCGGCCATCGCGGAGCAGGGTCGCCTGCCGATCGTGGGAGCATGAGCGCCGTGCTCGACGTCCAGCTCTTCCTCGAGGTCTTCGTCACGCTGTTCGTGATCATGGACCCCCCGGGCACCGTCCCCGTCTTCCTCGCGCTCACCGGCACGATGACGGGGCGCCAGCGCCGCGCGGCCGCCCGCCAGGCGATCGCCGCGGCCTTCGGCGTGATCGTCGTGTTCGCGCTGTTCGGCCAGCAGGTGCTCGACTACATGAACATCTCGCTGCCGGCCCTCCAGGCGTCGGGCGGCCTGCTCCTGCTCCTCGTCGCGATGGAGCTGCTCACCGGGCGGATGGAGGAGCCGAAGCCCGCCGAGCACAACAGCGTCAACGTCGCGCTCGTGCCGCTGGGCACGCCGCTGCTCGCGGGCCCGGGCGCGATCGTCGCGACCATGGTCTTCGTCCAGCACGCGGAGGACCGCGCGGACCTGATCGCCATCGCGCTCGGCATCCTCGCGGTGCACCTGTGCCTGTGGCTTGCCATGCGGTTCGCGAGCGGCATCCACCGGGTGCTCAAGGAGAGCGGGACGACGCTCATCACCCGCATCGCGGGCCTCCTGCTCGCGGCGATCGCCGTGCAGCTCGTCGCCGACGCCGTCGAGGCCTTCATCAAGGCGGCCTGACGCCCGCGGGTGCCCGAGTCGGGTGCCCGGCGTTCGCGGCCGGTCAGGCCTCGGCCTGGCCGCCCTGCCCCGCGGCCTGCCCGCCGGACGGCGCGGCGCCCTGGCCGCCCTGCCCGCCGCCGCGACGCCGCGTCCGCCGACGACGGCGCTTGGCCCGCTCGGCGGTCTCGCCCGGCGCGGTCTCGCCGTCGGCCCGGCGGCCGTGCGGCTGGCCCGCGACGCGCGGCTCGCGGTGCTCGCGGTGCTCACCGTGGCCGCGACCGGCGCCCTCGGCCCGGCGCTCGCCGTCCCGGCCCCGCCCGCCCCGGCCGCCGCGCGAACGCGGGCGCCCGCCGGACGCGCCGCGCGGGCCGCCGCCGGCGCCGCGGCGCCGCCCGCCCGTCTCGCCGACGTCCTCGAGCTCCTCGGCCTCGAGGCCGGCCCGCGTGCGGGCCTCCTTCGGCAGCGTGCCCTTCGCGCCCTCGGGGATGTCGAGGTCGGTGTACAGGTGCGGGGAGCTGGAGTACGTCTCGATCGGCTCGGGGAACCCGAGGTCGAGCGCCTTGTCGATGAGCCCCCACCGCGGCACGTCGTCCCAGTCGACGAACGTCACGGCGGTCCCGGTGCGCCCGGCGCGGCCGGTGCGGCCCGTCCGGTGCAGGTAGACCTTCTCGTCCTCGGGGCACTGGTAGTTGACGACGTGCGTGACGTCCTCGACGTCGATGCCGCGCGCGGCGACGTCGGTCGCGACGAGGACGTCGATCTTGCCGTGGCGGAACGCCCGCATCGCCTGCTCCCGCGCGCCCTGGCCGAGGTCGCCGTGCAGGGCGCCCGCGGCGAACCCGCGCTCGACGAGCTCGTCCGCGACGCGCGCGGCGGTGCGCTTGGTCCGCGTGAAGACGATCGTGAGCCCCCGGCCGCGCGCCTGGAGCAGGCGGGCGAGCACCTCGACCTTGTCGAGCGCGTGGCAGCGGTAGACGACCTGCTTGATCGCCTTGAGCGTCATGCCGTCGTCGTCGGGGTCCGCCGCGCGGATGTGCGTCGGCTGGCTCATGTAGCGCCGCGCCATCGCCACGACCGGGCCCGGCATCGTCGCGGAGAAGAGCATGGTGTGCCGCTCGGCAGGCGTCGCGGCGAGCAGCCGCTCGACGTCGGGCAGGAAGCCCAGGTCGAGCATCTCGTCCGCCTCGTCGAGGACCACCGTCGTCGCGCGGGACAGGTCGAGGTGCCGGCTGTTCATCAGGTCGATCATCCGGCCGGGCGTGCCGACGACGACCTCCGCGCCGCGGGCGAGCGCCTCGACCTGCGGCTCGTACGCGCGGCCGCCGTAGACCTGCACGACGCGCACGCTGCGGCGCTTGCCGGCCGTCGCGAGGTCGTTCGCGACCTGGACGCACAGCTCGCGCGTGGGCACGACGACGAGGGCCTGCGGCTTGCCGGGCGCGGGCAGGTCGTCGAAGCCGGGCTCACCCGGGCCGACGACGTGCTCGAGCACGGGGATGCCGAAGCCCAGCGTCTTGCCGGTGCCGGTCTTGGCCTGGCCGATGATGTCGTGCCGCTGCATCGCGACCGGCAGGGTCATCGCCTGGATGGGGAACGGGTGGGTGATGCCCACCTCGGCGAGCGCCTCGACGATCTCGGCGCGCACGCCCAGGTCCGCGAAGGACGGCTGGTGGACGGCCGGGGCCGCCGCGGCGTCGGGGGCTTCGGGTGTGGTGCTCTCGGGTGTGGTGCTCTCGGGTGTGGTGCTCTCGGGCATGGACGTGGTGGACGGGGACGTGTCGGTCGTCATGATCACCTTCGGTCGGCCCCGGCGGGGCCACGCGAGGCGCTGCGCCTCGGGCCCGCACCGCCGGAGCGGGGGCCGGCAGCCGATCGCGCATCTGTGCCCGCTGCCTCAGCGGGAGGTCCAAGACGACCGGTCAACCGTCGAACGCGGATCATCCTACCGGTCGGGGCCGCACTAGCCTGTCTGGGGTGACCGCCGCGCCCGAGACCGAGCCCGAGACCGCGCCGACGCCGGACCGCGCGCTCGCCGTGCTCGGCCTGCTGGCCACGAGCGAGATGGCCGCGTTCTCGCGCCTCGCCGGGGACGCCGACGTCGCGCCGCTCGTGGCCGACCGGGCCGAGCTGTGCCGCCTCGGCGGCGTGGCGGCGGAGCGGCTGGGGCGGCTGAGCGCGCGGATCGCCGAGCTCGGCGGCAGCCTGCCCGACGCCGTCGCGCCCTTCCTCGGCGCCTACTCGGACCTCGACGCGCGGATGCCGGCCCGCTCCTGGTGGGAGCGCCTCGTCAAGGCGTACGTCGGGTTCGGCGTGGAGGACGACGTCGCCCGGCTCCTCGCCGAGGGGCTCGACCCGACGACGCGCGCCCTCGTGCTCGACGTCCTGGACGACGACGGCCACGCCGCCTTCGTCGTCGAGCGCGTCACCGCGGCGACGGCCGCGGACCCGGTGCTCGCCTCGCGGCTCGCGCTGTGGGCGCGCCGGCTCGTGGGGGAGGCGCTCGGCATCGTGCAGCAGATCCTCGCCGACCACCCGGACCTGCGGGCCCTCGTCGACGCGGCCCTGCCGGGGGACGCGCCGCTCCAGCAGCGCCTCTTCGCGGTGCTCACGGCCGAGCACACCCGGCGGATGGGTCGGCTCGGCCTGACCGCCTGACGGCCGGCCGCCGTCGGGGCGGGGACCGCCGCCGTCGGAGCCCGCCGCCGTCCGAGCCCGTCCGGGCCGTCAGAGCGTGTGGAAGCCCACCTTGCGGATCTCGTCGCCGATCTCGATGTAGCCGACGGTCGTGCTGGGCACGATGATGTGGCGGCCGCGCGAGTCGCGGATCTCGATGGGCGCCCCGGTCTCGATGGCCTTGCGGACGTGCTTGGTCACCTCGTCCGCGGTCGCGTCGGTCTCCACGACGAGCTCGCGGGCCACGTTCTGCACGCCGATGGTGATCTCCACGCCGTCCTCCTCGGTGGTCGCCGGCCGCGCGGCCGGCGGGGCCATCCTAAGCAGCCCGGAGGCGCCCGCCGCCGCCCGGACGGGCCCGGGACCGGGGGCTACGCCGAGGGCGGAACCCGGGCGCCGTCGTCGGCGGTCCCGTCGTCGGCGGTCCGGTCGTCGGCGGTCCGGTCGGCGACGAAGCCGGCGACGCCCCGCCAGGCCAGCCCGGTGACGAGCTCGACCGCCTCGTCGACGGGCACGGCGCCGCTGCGGTAGCGCGCGGTCGCCGCCACCCGGGCCATGCCCACGAGCGCGGTGCTGAGCAGCTCGGCCTGCTCGGGGGTCATGCCCGCGAGCTCCCGCAGGCCGCGGCAGACGGACTCGGCGGCGGACACGGAGGCGCGCTCGACGCGGCGGCGCACCTCGGCGTCGCGCGTCACGTCCGACTCGAAGAGCAGCGAGAACGTGTCCCCGGCCTTCTCGACGAACTCCACGTAGGCGCGCACGACCGCGCGGACGACGGCGCGCCCCTCGGTCGGGTTCGTGGCCAGCGCCTCGTCGATGGCGGCGACGAGCGCCTCGCCGCGGTGCTCGACGACGTCGAGGTAGAGCTCGAGCTTGCCCGGGAAGTGGCGGTAGAGGACCGGCTTGCTGACCTCGGCGCGGTCCGCGATGTCGTCCATCGACACGTGGTGGTAGCCCTGGCGCGCGAAGAGCTCCTGGGCGACCTCGATGATCTGGGCGCGCCGCTGGTCCCGGGCCATCGACGGGGCCCGCCCGCGGCGCGGCAGGTCGGTCACGGGGCGCATGGTACGCACCGGTACGGACGAAGGGGGAGGTTCCGGGTGGGACGTGGCAGGACGTTCGGATGGTGGGCGCCGGGAGCGGTGCGACGTGCGGCGATGGGTGCCACCATGTCCCGGTGGGCTTCCCCCGAGCGGCCGCGCGTCGGCACGCCGCCGGGCCGGGCCGCACCCGTCGGCGCGGCGGTCGCGGGTTCGGCGCGGGGACCCTGCTCGCCACCGGCGGCCTGGCCATGGTGGCCGGGCTGGCGTCGGGCGCGGCGGTCTCCGGCCTGCCCCTGCCGTGGGCGTCGGCGCCCCCGGCCGCGCCGGTCGTCGCGGGGCCCATGAGCGCGGCGGAGGAGGAGCCCGAGGTCGAGCTCCCGTTCGTCCCGGTGGTCGACGACGTGGCCGGGCCCGCGCAGCCGGTGCTCTTCGACATGGACGTCGTCGGGCCGGACGGCCTGTCGCTCGCGGACCGCAGCGTCGGCCTGCTCTCGCGGGAGGTGCCGTCCTTCGCGACGGGCGAGCTCGTCGTCGTGCCCGGGTCGTCGCCCGCGCCGCACCCGGACCGGAAGGTGCGGACGATCCGCGTCGAGGTGGAGAAGGGCCTCGCCGTGGACGGCGAGCTCTTCGCGGCGACGGTCATGGCGACCCTCAACGACCCGCGCAGCTGGGGCGGCGACGGCTCGATGTCCTTCGCGCGCACGGACGGCAGCGCCGACATCCGTGTGGTGCTCGCCACGCCGGACAAGGTGGACGCGATGTGCGCGCCGCTCAACACGCACGGCGACTACTCGTGCGGGCGGTACGGGCACGCGGCGATCAACTACGCGCGGTGGGTGACGGGCACCGAGGAGTACCTGCAGATCTCCGACATCACCACCTACCGGCAGTACGTCGTCAACCACGAGGTGGGCCACCTGCTGGGCCGCCAGCACACGCGGTGCCCCGGAGCGGGCGAGCGGGCGCCGGTGATGCAGCAGCAGTCGGTCCGCGTGGCGCCCTGCGTCGCGAACCCGTGGCCCTTCCCGGACAACCCGGTGGGCTGAGGCCCGCGCGGCGTCGCCGCCACCGCCGCCCCGTCCCCTCGCCGCCGCCCCCTCCTGCCCCGCCGCTCCCTCCTGCCACCGCGGCCCCCTCCTGCCCCGCAGAGTGGAACGATCCGCCGGCATTTCGTTCCACTCCGCGTCCCCCGGACCTCGTTTCGTTCCACTCTGCGCAGGGGTGGGGCGGGAGGGCCCGGGGTGTGGGCGGCGCGTGGTGGGATTCCCTCGTGCCCGCCCTCCGTCCGCCCGCGCCGAGCGCGCCCTGGCCGGCCCCCGACGCCGACCAGGCCCGCGTCCTCGCGTTCCGCGGGCCGGCGCTGCTCGTGCGGGGCGCGCCGGGCAGCGGCAAGACGACGACGGCGCTCCACCTCGTCGCGGACCGCGTCGCCTCGGGCGGCCTGACCACCGACGACGTCCTCGTCCTGGCGCCGACCCGGCGGGCGGCCGCGCGCCTGCGCGACGAGCTGTCGGGCCACCTGCGGGCGACGAGCGGCGCGCCGGTGGTGCGCACGCCGTCGTCGGCGGCCTTCGCGATCCTGCGGGCGCGGGCGACGCTCCTCGGCGAGCCGCCACCGGTGCTCATCAGCGGCCCGGAGCAGGACCTCGTGCTCGCGGACCTGCTCGCGGGGCACGCGGAGGGCGAGGGCGCGGCGGTGGAGTGGCCGCCGAGCGTGCCCGACGGCGCGACCGGCCTGCGCGCGTTCCGCGACGAGCTGCGCGACCTCCTCATGCGGGCCGCCGAGCGGGGCCTCGGCCCGGCCGACCTCGCCCGGCTCGGCCACACCCACCGCCGCCCCGAGTGGGTCGCCGCGGCCCGCGTCTACGCCGAGTACCTCGAGGTCACGCGGCTGCGGGCGGGCACGCCCGACGCCGGCGCGCGCTACGACCCGGCCGTCATCGTCGACGAGGCGGCCGAGGCGCTCGCGGCCTGGGACGACGAGGTGAGCGGCCCGCGCCCGCGGTGGCGGCTCGTCGTCGTCGACGACCACCACGAGTCCACGGCCGCCACGGCGCGGCTGCTGCACGTGCTCGCCGCGGACGGCGCGGACCTCGTCCTGCTCGCCGACCCGGACGCCGCGGTGCAGACCTTCCGCGGCGCGATGCCGGCGCTCGTCGAGCGCTCGACGGTCGCGCCGGCGGGCAGCGAGCTCGGGGCGTACGGTGCCGAGGAGCTGGTGCTCGGGCGGGTGTGGCGGCACGGGCCGGGGCTGCGCGGCGTCGTGCAGGCGGTCACCGCCCAGATCCGGGGCCCGGGGCGGGCGCACCGCGCCGCGCCGTCGGCGGCCGCGGACGCCGACGGCCGCGCGGAGGTCGCGCTGCTGCGCTCGCCCGCGCAGGAGGCCGCGCACGTCGCCTACGTGCTGCGCTCGGCCTTCCTGCACGACGGCGTCCCCTGGCGCCGCATGGCCGTGGTCGTCCGGTCGGGGGCGCAGGTCGCGGCGCTGCGTCGCGCGCTCGTCGACGCGGGCGTGCCGGTGGCGGTCACGGGCAGCGACGTGCCCCTGCGCGCCGAGCCGGCCGTGCGGCCGCTGCTGCTCGCGCTCGACGCCGTGACCCGCGCGGAGCCCCTCGCGGCGGGCGACGTCGCCGAGCTGCTGGCGTCGCCGTTCGGCGGCCTCGACGCCGTCGGGCTGCGGCGGCTGCGCCGGGCGCTGCGCGCCGCGGAGCGCGCGGTCGAGGGCGAGCGCACGGCGGACGAGCTGCTCGTCGCCGTCCTCGAGGACCCGGCCCTGGCCGCGCGCCTGCCCGGCCCGGTCCGGCGCCCGGTGCAGCGGCTCGCGCGCGTGCTCGAGGCGGGGCGGGCCGCGGCGGCGGACGGGGGCGCGCCGGAGGTGCTGTGGGCGCTGTGGTCGGCGGCGGACGTCGCGGCCGCGTGGCAGAAGGCCGCGCTCGCGGGCGGATCGGCGGGCGCACGCGCCGACCGCGACCTCGACGCGGTGCTCGCGCTCTTCACGGCGGCGGAGCAGTTCGTCGACAGGTTCCCGCAGGCGCCGCCGGCCGCGTTCGTCGCGCACGTGCGCGCGCAGGACCTGCCGGCGGACTCGCTCGCGCCCCAGGCCGACCAGGCGGGCGCCATCGAGTTGCTCACGGCCGCGGGCGCGGCGGGCGGGGAGTGGGACCTCGTCGTCGTCGCGGGCGTCCAGGAGGGCGTGTGGCCGGACCTGCGGCTGCGGGACCGGCTCCTGGGGGCCCAGCACCTCGTCGAGGTGCTCGCGGGCCGCGCCGGCGTGGACGACGACGGCCCCGAGCGCTACCGGCAGGCGCGCGCCGCCGTGCTCGACGACGAGCTGCGGTCCTTCGCCGTGGCCGTCTCGCGCGCGCGGCGGCGGCTCGTCGTCACGGCGGTGCGCGACGCCGACCAGCGGCCGTCGGGCCTCGTGGACCTCGTCGCGCCGGGCCCGGAGGACGGCGAGGCCGACCCGCGCCAGGTGGCGGTGCAGCCCGCGCTCGACCTGCGCGCCGTCGTCGCGCAGGCGCGCGCCTGGCTCGAGGCCGACGCCGCGGCGCTCACCGCGGGCGGCGCCACGCCCGACGACGCCGCGGCCCGGCTCGCCGGCCACCCGGCCGCGCGGCTCCTCGCCCGTCTGGCCACCGAGGGCGTGCCGGGCGCCTCCCCGGACGGGTGGTACGGCGTCGCGCCGCTGTCCACCGCGGACCCGCTGTGGCCCGCGGACGCGACCGTGCCCCTGTCGCCGTCCAAGCTCGAGACCGCCGCCACGTGTGCGCTGCGCTGGGCGCTCGAGGCCGCGGGCGGGACGGCCGCCGACACGACCGAGCAGAACCTCGGCACGCTCGTGCACGCCGTCGCGGCGGCCCTGCCCGACGGCGACGAGGAGGCTCTCGCCGCGGCGGTCGACGCGCGCTGGTCCGAGCTCGAGCTGCCGGAGGGCTGGGTCGGTGCGGCCCAGCGGCGGCGCGCGGCCTCGATCGTGCGGCACCTCGCGGCGTACCTGCGCGACGCGGGCGAGCCGGTCGCCGTCGAGCGGCCCTTCACGGTCGAGGTGGGTCGCGTGGTGCTGCGCGGCGTCGTCGACCGGCTCGAGCGGGTGGTCGACGAGGACGGCGTGCCGCGCCTGCGCGTGGTGGACCTCAAGACCGGCAAGCAACCCGTGGCCAAGGGCGAGGCCCAGCGCCATCCGCAGCTCGGCGCCTACCAGCTCGCGGTCGAGGCGGGGCAGTTCGACGACCTCCTGCCCGACGCGCCCGACGGCGCCCGGTCCGCCGGCGCGGCGCTCGTCTACGTGGGGACGAGCCAGAAGACGTTCACCACGCGCGACCAGCCCCCGCTCGCCGAGGACGCCGACCCGGCCTGGGCGGCGGACCTCGTGGCGGACGTGGCCGACGCCGTGTGCCGCTCCGCGGTGACCGCGTCGGCGGGCGACCTGTGCCGCACGTGCGCGGTGCAGCGGTCGTGCCCGCTGCAGGAGGCCGGCCGGGTGGTGGGCGCATGAGCGGGCACGCGGGCGAGCGCCGGGGCGCGGGCCTCGGCGCGGTGGAGATCGCGCGCCTGCTCGGCCTGCCCGAGCCGACGCCGGAGCAGGTGGCCGTCATCGAGGCGCCGCTCGAGCCGGTGCTCGTCGTCGCGGGTGCGGGCTCGGGCAAGACGGAGACGATGACGGCGCGCGTCGTGCACCTCGTGGCGAACGGGCTGGTGGAGCGCGACCGCGTGCTCGGCCTGACCTTCACCCGCAAGGCGGCCGGCGAGCTCGCGGAGCGCGTCCGGCGGCGGCTGCGCGCCCTCGACCTCGTGCTCGGCCGGGGCGTCCGGCGGGCCGAGGAGGGCGACACCGGCCGCGAGGGCGGGGCGGGCGGCGCGCTCGTCGCGCCCACCGTGTCGACGTACAACGCCTACGCGGCCGCGCTCGTCACGGAGCACGCGCTGCGCCTCGGCGTGGAGCCGACGGCCCGGGTGCTCGGCGACGCCGGCCGCTGGCAGGTCGCCCACGACGTCGTGCACACCTGGGCCGACGACCTCGAGACCGATCTCGCGCCGAGCACGGTGACGGCGGCGGTCCTCGGCCTGGCGGGCGCGCTCGCCGAGCACCTCGTCCCGCCGGAGAAGGTCCGTGCGTTCGCCGACGAGTGGTGCGAGCGCGTCGCCGCGCTGCCCCCGGGCGGGCGCGGCGGGGTGCCCGGGCCGGTGCGCGAGCTGCTGGCGTCGGTGCGCCTGCGGGGCCGCCTCATGGACCTCGTCGAGGAGTTCACGGCGCGCAAGCGCGCGGCGGACCTCGTCGACTTCGGCGACCAGGTGGCGCTCGCGGCCCGCCTCGCGGCCGAGGCACCGGAGGTGGGCGCGACGGAGCGGGCGCGGTTCGCCGTCGTGCTCCTCGACGAGTACCAGGACACCTCCGTCGCCCAGCTGGCGCTGCTGCGCAGCCTCTTCGGCGGCGGCCCCGACGGCAAGCGCGCGGGGACCGGCCACCCGGTGACCGCCGTCGGCGACCCGCACCAGTCCATCTACGGCTGGCGCGGCGCGAGCGCGGGCGGGCTCGAGCGGTTCCCGGGCCAGTTCCCGCGGGCCGACGGCGCCCCGGCGCGCGTGCTCGCGCTGTCGACGTCGTGGCGCAACGACGCCGCGGTGCTCGACGCCGCGAACCTCGTCGGCGGGCCGCTGCGGGAGGCGACGGCGGAGCGGTCCGGCCTCGACCTGCCCCTGCTGCGGCCCCGGCCGGGGGCGGGCGAGGGCGAGGTCGCCGTCGTCGTCGCGGAGACGACGCAGGAGGAGGCGCGCGCGGTGGCCGCGTTCGTCGCCGAGCGGCGGGCGGCGCTCGCGGCGCGTCGGGCGGCCGCCGGGCCGCGGGCCGAGCCGGTCCGGGCCGCGGTGCTGTGCCGCAAGCGGTCGCAGTTCCCGGTGCTGCACGCCGCGCTGCTCGAGGCCGGGCTGCCGGTCGAGGTCGTCGGGCTGGGCGGGCTGCTGCTCGAGCCCGAGGTCGTGGACCTCCGCGCGGCGCTCGAGGCCGCGCACGACCCCTCGCGCGGCGACGCCCTCATGCGCCTGCTCACCGGCCCGCGGGCGCGGCTCGGCCTGGCGGACGTGCACGCGCTCGGGGACTGGGCGGCCGAGCTCGCCGAGCAGGACCGCGCGCACGGCGTCGAGCCGCGCACGATCGTCGACGCGCTCGACGAACTGCCCCCGCCCGGCTGGGTGGGCCGCCGCGGGCGGGCCCTGTCCGACGCCGGCCGCGACCGGCTCGCCGACCTCGCCGCCGTGCTGCGCGCGATCCGGCGCGCCGCCGGGCTGTCGCTGCCCGACCTCGTCGGGGAGGCGGAGCGCCTGCTCGGCCTCGACATCGAGGTCGCCGCCCGCCCGGGCCGCCCGCCCGCCGCGGCGCGCGCGCACCTCGACGCGTTCCGGGCCGTGGCCGCCGAGTACGAGGCCGCCACCGACGACGTCGCGGGCGGCAGCCTCGGCGGGTTCCTCGCCTGGCTCGCCGCGGCCGAGGCGGAGGAGCGCGGCCTCGAGGCGCCCGTCGTCGACCTCGACCCCGACGCCGTGCAGCTCCTCACCGTGCACGCCGCCAAGGGGCTGGAGTGGGACGTCGTCGCCGTGCCCGGCCTCGTCGAGGGGACGTTCCCGGCGCGCGTGCCGACCTCCGGCTGGGTCGGCGACCGGGGCGAGCTGCCGACGGCGCTGCGCGGCGACCGCGACCACCTGCCCGACGTCGTGCTCGACGGGGCCACCGACCTGCGCGACGTCGCGCAGCGCATCACGGACTACCGGGCGGCGTACGCCGCGCACCACCAGGCCGAGGAGCGCCGGCTCGCGTACGTCGCGCTGACCCGGGCCCGCGCTCAGCTGCTCGTCAGCGCCGCCTGGTGGGGCGACGGCGTGCGCCCCGCGACCCTCTCGCCGTTCCTGACCGAGCTGCTCGAGGCCGCCGACGCCGGGCGCCTCCCGCTCGTCCGGCTCGCCGAGGCGCCCGACCCCGCCGCCGACGGCGCGCCCGTCCGGCCGGCGTCGGAGGCGGAGGCCGCCACCTGGCCGCCCGAGCGACCGCTCGGGGCCCGGCAGGACGCCGTGCTCGCCGCCGCCGCCGCGGTGCGCGCGGCCGCTCGGGCGGCCGGCACGGACGGGCCCGGTCCCGACGGCACGGGCGTGCCCGCGGACGCCGGCGCGCTCGGCGCCGTGGCCGGGCTGCTCCTGCGCGAGCAGCGGCGCCGCGAGGCCGAGCGGTCCGCCGTCGGGCTGCCCGCGCACCTGGCGGCGTCGGCGGTCGTCCGGCTCGCGGCCGACCCGGAGGCGTTCGCGCTCCAGCTCCGCCGGCCGGTCCCGCAGCCGCCGTCCGTGCACGCGCGGCGCGGCACCGCCTTCCACGCGTGGGTCGAGCGGTACTACGGGTCGGCCGCGCTCGTGGACGTCGACGCCCTGCCCGGCGCGGACGACGACGTGGGCGCCGACGCCGAGCTCGCCGCGCTCCAGGCGCGGTTCCTCGCCAGCGAGTGGGCGTCGCGGACGCCGGTGGCGGTCGAGGTGGACGTCGAGACCCCGGTGGGGGACGTCGTCGTGCGCTGCCGGATCGACGCGGTGTTCGCCGAGCCCGGCGGCGGCGCGCTCGTCGTGGACTGGAAGACCGGCCGGCCGCCCACCGACCCCGCGGCCGTGGCCGCCCGCGAGCTCCAGCTCGCCGCGTACCGGCTCGCGTGGTCGCGGCGGACGGGGATCCCGCTCGAGCGGGTGCAGGCCGCGTTCGTGCACGTCGCGACCGGCGAGACGATCAGGTCCGACGCCGACCCGGCGTCGCTGGTCGGTGCCCTCGCCGCCGCTCAGGCGGGCTGAGCGGGCTCGTCGTCGTCGGGGTCCGGAGTCTCGTCCGGCTCGGTCGGCGCCTCGTCGGGCTCGTCCGTCGGCTCGTCGACGTCGGTCGGCTCGGTGGGCTCGCCGGGCTCGTCGGCGTCTCCGGCGGGCGCCTCGCCCTCGCCGGCCTCCGCTTCGTCGTCGGCGGACTCGGGCACCGCCCCCGACGGAGCCACGGCCGGCTCCTCCTCGGCGGTCTGCTCGGCGAGCTCGGCGAGCATCGCCGTCGCGTCCTCGACGATCGCCGGGTCCTCCGACCGCACGCCGTGCAGCAGCCACCGGGCCAGCGCCAGCTCGCCGGCGAGCAGCGCGCGCGTCTCGAGGTGCGGGTCGCGCATCTCGGTGCGCCGCAGCGTGTACGCCTCGAGGATCGCGTCGACCGCCTCGTGCGGCGCGGCGACGAGCAGCCACGCGAGGTCGTCGGCGGGGTCGGCGACCTTCGCCTCGGACCAGCCGAGCACCGCGACCGGCCGCTCGGCGGAGCACAGGATGTGGTCGGCGGACAGGTCGCCGTGCACGACGACGGGCCGGAACCGCCACACCGCGACGTCCTCCAGCGCGCGCTCCCAGCGCCGCAGGAGCCCCGCGGGCACGCGACCGGTGCGGGCGGCCTCGTCGAGCTCCGCGAGCCGCCGGCGGCGGTACTCGTCCGCCTCGTACGACGGCAGCCCGGCGTCCTCGACGACCGACGGGGGCAGCTCGTGGATCGCGGCGATCGCGCGCCCCACCTCCGCCGCCAGGCCCGGCCCGGGCCCCAGGTCCTCGAGGTGCAGTGCGCGCCCGGGCAGCTGCGGGTGCACGACGGCGCGCCCGCCCTCGGGCAGCTCGACGAACCCGGAGGGGCGCGGCACGTCGAAGGGGAGGCGGCCGGCGTCGACGTGCTCGACGAGGCGCGCCGCCAGCGCGACCTCCGCCTCCAGCCCGGCCCCGGCGACGGCGTTCTGCGGGGCGCGGACCACCCACCGGCGGCCCTCGGCGTCGACCACCACGGCGGCGTCGACCCCCGGGGAGGGGTTGCGTGGCCGCCGGACTTCGACGGCGTCGAGGCCCGGGACGGCGGCCGTCGCGAGTGCCGCCAGGGCGAGGGGTGAGCGCACGGCTCCACGCTAGGTGCCGACCGACGCCGCCGGGCGGAGAAATCGGGCGTGTCTCACTACGGTGGGGCGCGTGCACCTCCCGCTCGCGCGCACCGCGGTCGACGCCGCCGCCCACCGGCGCGCCGAGCCGGGGCTGGTCGCCGCCCTGTGGGCGGACTCGGCGACGCGCGTCCTCGTGGTCCACGAGGGGCGCCTCGCAATGGCCGACGACGAGCACCTGGACCTGCGCGCGCCCGCCGACCTGCCGGGCCTCGCGCCGCAGGACGGCCCGGGCGCGGTGTGGGCCTTCCTCGGCGAGGACGCCGACCACGCGTACCTCGGCGCGCTGCTCGTCGACCTGCCGCCCGAGGTGCCGTCGCTCGAGGGCGTGCCGGCCCGCGGGGTCGCGTGGTCGAGGGCGCGGTGGGGGAGCCTGCGCGAGGTCGGCCACGCGCTGAGCGACCGGGACGCGGGCCTCGCGACCACGGCGGTGGCGCTCGCCGAGTGGCACCTGCGGAACCCGCGCTGCAGCCGCTGCGGGGCGCCGACGCGCGCGGACCACGCCGGCTGGCTCCGCCGCTGCCCGCAGGACGGCGCCGAGGACTACCCGCGCACCGACCCGGCCGTGATCATGGCCGTCACCGACGACGCCGGCCGCATCCTCCTCGGCCACGCCCACCACTGGCCCGCGCGCCGCTTCTCCACGCTCGCGGGCTTCGTCGAGCCGGGGGAGTCGGCCGAGGAGGCGGTGCGGCGCGAGGTCGCGGAGGAGACCGGCGTCGTCGTCGGGGAGGTCGCCTACGTGGGGAGCCAGCCCTGGCCGTTCCCCGCGTCCCTCATGCTGGCGTTCCGGGCGCGCGCGACCACCGTCGACCTGCGGGTGGACGACCGGGAGCTGGGCGAGGCGCGGTGGTTCACGCGCGCCGAGCTGGGCGCGGCGGTCCGCGCGGGCGAGGTGCTGCTGCCGATGCGCAGCTCCGTCGCCCTGTCCCTCATCGAGGACTGGTACGGGGCTCCGCTGGTTCCGCGGACGGGGCCGGCGGCGTCGGCGGCGTCGACGGCGTCGCCCCCGCCGCGCTGAGCCGCTCGGCGACCTCGCGCGCCGACGGGTTGGTCGCGGCGGACCCGTCGGGGAAGAGCACGGTGGGCACGGTCCGGTCGCCGCCGTTGACGCGCTCGACGAGCGCCGCGGCGTCGGGGTGCTCCTCGACGTCGACCGTGCGGTAGGGCACGCCCGCGTCGTCGAGCTGAGCCGTGAGCCGGCGGCAGTAGCCGCACCACGTCGTGGTGAACACGGTCACCGTGCCGGGCGGGGGCGTGCGGGCGGGGTCGTCGTCTGTCATGGGATGTTTGCAGCCTACCCCGCCGACGGCGCCCGCGCGGGCGGTTCGCGTCCCCGTCCCGCGCCGGTCCTCCCGACCTCTCCCGGCTGTGGGGACGCCGGGCGGCGTGTCGGCCGGGCCTGGGAGACTGGGCCCGATGCCCGACGACGCCCGCACCCCCGACGTGCCCGCTGCCGACCTGCCCGTCGACGCCCTCCTCGACCGCCTCGACCCCGACCAGCGCGAGGTCGCCCTCGCGGTCACCGGCCCGGTGTGCGTGCTCGCGGGCGCCGGCACGGGCAAGACGCGCGCGATCACGCACCGCATCGCGTACGCCGTCCGGACGGGCACGTACCCCGCGACGAGCGTGCTCGCCGTGACCTTCACGGCGCGCGCGGCGGGGGAGATGCGCACGCGGCTGCGCGACCTCGGGGTGAGCGGCGTGCAGGCCCGCACGTTCCACGCGGCCGCGCTGCGCCAGCTCAGCTACTTCTGGCCGCAGGTCGTGGGCGGGGCGGCGCCGCGGATCCTCGAGCACAAGGCCCCCGCGGTGGCCGAGGCCGCGTCCCGGCTCGGCCTGTCGGTGGACCGGCTCGCCGTCCGGGACCTCGCCTCGGAGATCGAGTGGGCCAAGGTGTCGCTCGTCCCGGCCGACGACTACGTGCGCGCCGCCACCGCGACCGACCGGCCGGCCCCCGCGGGCTTCGACCGGTCGACGGTCGCCCGCCTCCTCGCCGCGTACGAGGAGGTCAAGGACGCGCAGGGCTTCGTCGACTTCGAGGACGTGCTCGTCATGCTCGGGCACATGCTGGAGAGCCGGCGCGACGTCGCCGAGCAGGTCCGCGCGCAGTACCGGCACTTCGTCGTCGACGAGTACCAGGACGTCTCCCCGGCCCAGCAGTACCTGCTCGACCAGTGGCTCGGCGGGCGCCACGAGCTCTGCGTCGTCGGCGACCCCAACCAGACGATCTACTCGTTCACGGGCGCGACGCCGCACCACCTCCTGACCTTCGCCGAGAAGCACCCGGGCGCGCGCGTCATCCGGCTCAGCCGCGACTACCGCTCGACGCCGCAGGTCGTCGACCTCGCGAACCGGGTGCGGGCGGGCGCGCGGCGCCGCGCCGCGGGCGTGGAGCTGGTCGCGCAGCGTCCCCCCGGCCCCCCGGTGGGCTTCACCACCTACGACGACGACGAGGCCGAGGCCGCCGGCGTCGCCGCGCGCATCGGGCGGCTCATCGCGTCGGGCACGCCGGCGTCGGAGATCGCCGTCCTGTACCGGACGAACGCGCAGTCGGAGGCCTTCGAGCAGGCGCTGGCCGACGCCGGCATCGGCTACCAGGTGCGCGGCGGCGAGCGGTTCTTCCAGCGCAAGGAGGTCCGCGACGCGATCGTGCTGCTGCGCGGCGCCGCCCGCTCGATGGCGGACGTGCCGCTGCCGGACGCGGCGCGCGACGTGCTGACGAGCGCGGGCTGGAGCCCCGAGCCCCCCGCCGCGCGCGGCGCCGTCCGCGAGCGCTGGGACGCGATGCAGGCCCTGGTGACGCTGGCCGACGACCTCGCGCGCGACCCGGCCGCCACGCTCGCCACCCTCGTCGCCGAGCTCGACGAGCGCGCCGCCGCCCAGCACGCGCCGGCCGTCGACGGCGTGACGCTCGCCTCGCTGCACGCCGCCAAGGGGCTGGAGTGGGACGCGGTCTTCCTCGTCGGGCTGAGCGAGGGCCTCATGCCGATCTCGCTCGCGGAGACCGACGCCGCGATCGCCGAGGAGCGCCGGCTGCTGTACGTGGGCGTGACGCGGGCGCGGGAGGTGCTCGAGCTCAGCTACGCACGGGCGCGGACGCCGGGCGGCCGCGGTGGCCGGCGCCGGACCCGGTTCCTCGAGGGCATCTGGCCCGACGAGGGCCCCGGGCGCCGGGCCGGGGGCCGGCGCAGGACGCCGGCGGTGGAGCTCACCGGCGACCACGACCCGGCGCTCTTCGAGGCGCTGCGGGAGTGGCGCACGCGCGTGGCGGTGGAGATCGACCGCCCGGCCTACACCGTGCTCGTCGACGCGACGCTCGCCGGGATCGCGCAGACCAAGCCGCGCACGGTGGCCGAGCTCGCCCGGGTCCGCGGCATCGGCCCGGCCAAGATCGACCAGTACGGCGCGTCGCTGCTCGCGATCGTCGCCGAGCACGCGGACTGACGCCTTCACGGGATCCTCACGGACGGGTGAGAACTCGTGTCGGTAATTCGGTTGTGCGGTGTCGGGGGCCGGTCCTACTGTGCTCAGGTCCCCAGCAGGTGTGACGGGCGGTCCGCGCCCCGAACGATCGACGAAGGAGGTGGACACCGATGATCGTGATCACGTCCGGCGTTCTTGCGCCGTCCACGCGCGTCGCCACGCACGTGACCGCGCCCACGGGTGCCCGCTTCCAGGGGACTGGTGTGCCCGCCGCCGCCACCAACGATGCCTTCGGGCCTGTGTGGCGACTTCGTGGGAAGCGCGCCACCGCCGAGCACGACTCCGCACCACCGACGGTCTGACAGACCGAGCCGTCCAGGCCGCGGAGTCCACTCGGGACCCGCGGCCTTCGTCTTTCCCGGCCCCCGGCCGGATCGCGAACGGTCGCCGTCCCGGCACCTGACGTTGATCGAACCGGACCAGGGAGGACATCGTGCGGCTCACCACGCTGCTCGATTCACTGAACGAGGGCACCACCGGCTCTCATCCCGTGCGGTCGGCCGCCCCCTCCGGGCAGACGGACCTCTCCGAGGAGGAGCAGTTCGACCGGTTGGTCGCCACGCTCATCCCGTGTCGTGAGCACGACGCCGAGCTGTGGTTCGCGGAGTCCACCGCCGAGGTGGAGCTCGCGAAGTCGCTCTGCCGCGAGTGCCCGATCCGGGAGGGGTGCCTGGCCGGCGCGATCGCCCGGCGGGAGCCCTGGGGCGTCTGGGGTGGCGAGGTGTTCGTCGGCGGCGTCGTCGTCCCGCGCAAGCGGGGCCGGGGACGCCCGCGCAAGGACGAGAGCACCGCGGCCTGAGGCACCCTCACGAGACTGTCGTCACGCTCGGACGACACCGGCGGCGCCCCGCTTCGGTGGGGCGCCGCCTCGCGTCTGCGCCCCCGGCAGCCCGCCGCAGCCGCACGCGGGGTGGACGTCGAAGCGCGCGAGGCGGGGGACGGCGTCGGGCAGCGCGACCTCGAGGGTCGCGCCCTCGGTCGCCGCGCGCCGGCCGTCCAGGAAGGCCAGCGCCTGCGCAGCCGCCAGGGACGCGCCGACGGCGGCGAGCAGCGTCTCCTCCGGCTCCGGCGGCCGGACCGCGAGCTGGGCCGCGACGGTGGGCCAGGCGGGGTCGACGTCGGCCCGCAGCGCGTCGAGGCAGCGCAGGCACGGCGTGCGCCCCGGCCGCACCAGCGGCCCCACCAGCACGGACGCCTCCCGCACGACGACGGACAGGTGCGGCGTGCCGTCCGTCACCAGGGGCCGGTGGCGGGTCGGGTCGGCGACGTGGTGCTCGACGAGCACGACGAGGTCCGGCGGGCCCGCGGGCGCCCGGGGCGTGCGCACGGCGGGTGCGGCGTCGTGCAGGGCGCGCGCGACGGCGTCCCGCCGGGGCCGGCCGACGTCCCGCGCGGCGACGCCCGCCCAGCCGACCTCGTGGCGCGTGACCGGCGAGGTGTCCGCGAGGTCGAGTTGCCCGACGCCCGCCGCGGCCAGCGTGAGCGCGAGGCCGGCGCCGAGCCGCCCGAGCCCCGTGACCTGCACGCACGCCGCGCGGCGCCGCGCGAGCACCTCGGACGCGTCGCCGTCGGCCTCGAGGAGCGCCCACGCGGCGGCGTCGGGGGAGGCGGGCGCGCTGGGGGCCGCGGGGACGAGGAGGCGCGCGGCCCGCAGGTGGTCGAGGACGGCGTCGGCCTCGTCGGCCGCGACCTGCTCGGCGGCGAGGACGGCGCGGACGGCCCGCTCGTCGGCGTCGCGGGGCAGCGCGGCGAGGGCGCGGGCCGCGGACGGGCTGAGGTCGGTCAGCACCACCGACCAGCGCGGGTCGGTGCCCACCCGCACCTGCGTGGGGCCCTGCCACAGGACCAGGCGTGTCCGGAGCCGCACGTGACCACCTCCGCGCCCAGCCTGGCGGGCGCGCGGCGGCCCGGTGCGGTGTCCACAGGCCGCGATCGGCGTCGGGCACCGGAACGGCCCAAAGATGCGGAGAGGGCGGCTCCCTGCGGGGAGCCGCCCTCTCGACCCGTCGGATCAGGCCTTGCCGAGGATCCGGTTGAGCTTGGTGCCGCACACGGGGCACACGCCCTTGGCCATCTTGCGGCCGTTCGCGACGGCGATCTCGCCCTCCGCCTCGCGCTTCTCCTTGCACTTCACACAGTAGAACTCGCCCTTGTAGGTCTCGGCCATGAGTCGTCTCCGTTCGAAAGGCTTGCGCACCGGACGTGATCACCCGGCCGGCGTCGATGCGCCGCGGCCGGAGGGCCGGACGTCACCGTGCACGCGCCAGCGTAGTGGCCGTGTGCGGGCCTGTCGCACGTCGGGGGCCGAGTCGGGACGGCGTGGCGCGCCCGTGGGCCCCCGATTCACCCGTTCGGGTCGGTTCCGCACGGACCGTGCGGGAGCCCCGCGTGGGCGTGCTCCCGTCACGCGGGCCCGCGTGCGGGGCTGTGCACGGGCGCGGCGGGCGTGGGCGGCGGGGGCTAGCGTGCTCCCGTGCCCGCCACCCCCGAGCCCCTCGCGTACGACGTCGAGGTCCGCCGCAGCCGACGCCGCAAGCGCACCGTGACCGCCTTCCGCGAGGGCGGGCGGCTCGTCGTCGCGATCCCCGACCGCTTCACGCGCGTCCAGGAGCGCGAGTGGGTGCGGCGGATGGTCGCCAAGGTGGAGGCGTCGGAGCGCAAGCGCCGGCCGTCGGACGAGCGGCTCGCCGCCCGGGCCGCGGAGCTCTCCCGGCAGTACCTGGGCGGCCAGGCGCGCCCGACGGGCGTCACGTGGTCGACCCGGCAGGGCCGGCGCTGGGGGTCGTGCACGGTCGCCGAGGGCACTATCCGGATCTCGACCCGGCTGCAGGGCATGCCCGGCTGGGTGCTCGACTACGTCCTGCTGCACGAGCTCGCGCACCTGCTCTGCGCCGGGCACGGGCCCGAGTTCTGGGCTCTCCTCGCCGCCTACCCCCGCACCGAGCGGGCCCGCGGCTTCCTCGAGGGCGTCGCGCACGCGTGGGACGCGCCCGCCGCGCCCGACGACCAGCCCGACGGCGCAGACGCCGAGCCCGACGGCGACGCCCCCGACGGCGACGCCCCCGACGGCGTGCTGTTCGCCTGACCCCGTCGCGTCCCTACGCGTCGTCCGGGCGGTCCGGCTCCTCGCCCGGCCCCTCGGGCGCGTGGTCCGTCGCGGAGGGCGCGGCGTCGTCGGTCGCCCCGTCGGTCGCCCCGTCGTCGCCCACCTCGTCGTCGGCGGCCTCGAAGATCGCGGCGAGGGCGGCGTCGACGTCGGCGTGCTCGTCCCGCGCGGCGGCCCGCCGGGCGGCGTAGCCGGCCGGGTCGTCGAGGTCCTCCGGGCCCGGCAGGAGGTCCGGGTGGTCCCACACGGCCTCGCGGGCCGACCGGCCGCCGTCGGCGGCGATCTGCGCCCACAGCCGGGCGGCGTCCCGCGAGCGGCGGGGCCGCAGCTCCAGGCCGACGAGGGTCTTGAAGGTGTCCTCGGCGGGCCCGCCCGCGGCGCGGCGGCGGCGCATCATCTCGCGCAGCGCCGCGGTGTGCGGCAGGTGCGGCTCGGCGGCGGCCGCGGTCACCTCGTCCACCCAGCCCTCGACGAGGGCGAGCGCGGTCTCGAGGCGCACCAGGGCGGCGTCCTGCTCCGGGGTCGTGTCGATGGAGAACACGCCGTCGGAGAGCGCGCTGCGCAGCGCCTCGGGGTCCGTGGGGTCGATCGAGCGCACGGACTCCTCGAGCGAGTCCATGTCGATCGTGATGCCCTGGGCGTAGGCCTCGACGATGCCGAGCAGGTGCGAGCGGAGCCACGTGACGTGCGTGAAGAGGCGGGCGTGCGCCGCCTCGCGCAGCGCCAGGAAGATGCGCACCTCGTCCACCGGCACGTCCAGCCCGGCCGCGAACTCGTCGACGTTGCGCGGCACGAGCGCCACGCCCGGGCCGTCGAGGAGGGGCAGGCCGATGTCGGTGCTGCCGAACACCTCGCGGGCGAGCGTGCCCGTCGCCTGGCCCACCTGCATGCCGAAGACCGCGCTGCCGAGCTGGCGCATCATCTGGCCGCCGACCTCGGCGGCCGGGCCGAGCGAGCTCAGCGCCTCCGGCGCCTGGGTGCGCAGGGCGCCGACGAGCGCGTCGGCGACCGACCCGGCGATCGGCTCGGTCAGCGCGCGCCAGCGGCCGAGGGTCTGCTCGACCCACTCCGACCGGCTCCACACCCGCACGGGGCCGCCGCCCGCCGGGAGGTCCGTCGCGGCGTCGAGCCACACCTCCGCCGTCGAGAACGCCGCGGCCACCGCCCGCTGCTGCGCCGCGGACACGGACGGGTCGCCCCCGGCCGCGGCGACCTGGCGGGCCAGGTCGCGCGCGATCTCCCAGTTGACCGGGTCGTCTGCAGAGCTGGCGAGGACGCGCTGGATCTGGCCGAGCACCCGCCCGAGCGCCTCCGGGTCGTCGCCGAGGCCGGCGGCGGCCGCGATGGCGTCGAGGTCGAGCGGCTGCCCGTCCGGGCCGACGAAGCCGATCGCGCTGAGGTCCGGCAGCTCGCCGCGCTCGGAGAGCTCCTTCAGCACCGCGTCCGCGTCGGGTCCCAGCATCGCGCGCAGCAGGGCGGCCCACGGGCCCTCGCGCCGTTGGTCGTCGTCGGGGGGCGGTGTGCTCATCCGGGCGGCTCCAGGTGTGGTGGGTCTCGACGTTCCACGGTAACGACTGAGATCGCTGCAGGTCGGCGCGTCGGGCCGCCGCGCGGGTGCATTCCGCTCAGGGCGCAGCGACCGACCCGTCGCGCGTGCTGGATGATGGCCCGGTGACCGAGCGTCCCTGGCCGCCCGCCGAGCCCGCCGACCCCCGGCCGTCGGGCGCGTACCCGCCGCCGACGCCGGCCGGCCCGACGCCGCCCCCGGGCCCCTACTCGCCCCCCGCCCCGGCCCCGGGCGCCTACCCGGCGCAGGGCGCCTACCCGGCGCAGGGCGCCAACTCGGCGCAGGGCGCCTACCCGGCGGCCCCGCTGGGCGCCGCCGCGCCGTCACCCGACCCGTTCGGCGCGCCCGAGCCGGTGGTCACGCCGCGCGCCCTGACGCTCTCGATCGCCACGGTGACCACCGCGCTCCTGATCGGCGGCCTGTCGCTCCTCCCGCTCCCGTACGGCGCCACCCTGCCCGGCCCGACCTTCGACACCCTCGGCGAGGAGGGCGGCGTGCCGCTCATCGAGGTGAGCGGGGCGCCGTCGTACCCGTCCGAGGGCGAGCTGCGCTTCACCACGGTGCGCGTCCGGGGCGGCGAGAACGCCCCCGTGACCGTGTACACGCTCGTCGGCGGCTGGCTCGACGGCGCCGTGACGGTCCTCCCGGTCGAGGACCTGCTGCCGCCGGACCGGACCCCCGAGGAGATCGACGAGCAGAACCAGGCGCTGATGATCTCCTCGCAGGAGAACGCCACGGTGGCCGCGCTCGAGGAGCTCGGCCACGAGGTGCCCACGGTGCTGCGCGTCGCGGACACGGTGGACGGGACGGAGGCGGCCGGCGTCGTCGAGGTGGGCGACGTCGTCGTCGCGGTGAACGGACGGCGGCTGGTCGGCTTCAGCGACCTGAGCGAGGCCATGGACGCCGTGCGCCCGGGGGAGGCGGTCGTGCTCACCGTCGAGCGGGACGGCGCCGAGCAGGACCTGGAGGTCGTCACCGTCGACGACGGGTCCGGACGCGCGCTCATCGGCGTGCTCATCGACCCGGAGTTCGACCTGCCGGTGGACGTGTCGATCCAGATCGAGAACGTCGGCGGCCCCAGCGCCGGCCTGATGTTCTCGCTCGGCATCATCAACGTCCTCACCGAGCCCGACGAGACGGGCGGCGAGCACATCGCCGGCACCGGGACGATGGACCTCACGGGTGCCGTCGGCCCGATCGGCGGCATCGTGCAGAAGATGGTCGGCTCGCGGGCCGACGGCGCGCGGTGGTTCCTCGCGCCCGTGGACAACTGCGCCGAGGTGGTCGGCAACGAGCCGGCGGGCCTGCGCGTGGTGGCCGTCGCGACGCTCGCGGAGGCGCGCGCCGCCGTCGAGGCGATCGGCGCCGGGCGCGCGGACGGCCTGCCGACCTGCGCCGACGTCGTCGGCCGCTGAGGGCCCGACGCCGAGTCCGTCACCGGGCCCGACGCCGACCGGCCGGTCGGTCCTCCGGCGCCTCAGTCCTCCAGGGTCGCGGCGACCGCCGCGACGAGCCCGGGCACGAGGTCCGGCGCCCCGGCGACCGCGGCGTCGTCGTCGTTCGCGCGGGCGCGCACCGCGCACCACGCCTCGCCCGAGCGGAGCGCGCCGACGGCGATCCGGACGTCCTGCCGGTCGGGGTGCGCCATGAGCCAGTCGAGCGCGGCCTGCGGGTCGGCCGGCATCGCCGCCTCGGCCGCCGAGGGGAGCACGACCCGCTCGACCACCACCGCGGCCCCGTCGACCGTGGGCGGCCAGGAGATGCGGCCGAGCAGCTCCTCGAGGCCGGCCGCCTGCGGGAGCCCTTCCTGCTCGACGGACGTGAGGTGGTCGGCGTCGGCCCGGGCGGCCGCGACGACGTCGGCCGGCAGCCGGTCCGCGAGGCCCGGGTCGTCGCCGAGCGCGCGCGCCGTCCGGACCAGCGCGAACACGCGCACCGGGCCGTCCCAGCCCGCGGCGGCGACATGGCGCTCGATCTCGTGGACCGCCTGCGCGAGCCGTCCGGGCGGGGCGACGGGGGCGTCGGAGGAGGGGCTGCTCATGCCCGCCATCGTCGCACCCCGCCCCCGCGCCGTCGGCCGGTGTGGGAACCTGGGGTGCCACGGGGGCGTTGTCCCCGGTGTCCCGGCGCGCCGGGACGGCCGCCTCGCCGACCGACCGAAGGACTGCTGTGACGTTCGCATCCCCGCCGCGGACCGCCGCGCCGCGCCCGCGCCGCCGAGGCGCGCTCGGCCCGACCATCGTCGTGCTGGTGGTCCTCGGCCTGCTGCTCATGCTCACGGCGCAGCTGTGGACCGAGTGGCTCTGGTACGACGCCCTCGGCTACCTCGACGTGCTGCGCACCGAGTGGGTGACGCGCGCGCTGCTGTTCCTCGCCGCGTTCGTCGTCATGGGCGGCGCGGTGTACGCGTCGCTCACCATCGCGTACCGCACCCGGCCGGTCTACGCGCCGTCGACGCCGGAGCAGGCGTCGCTCGACCAGTACCGGGAGATGATCGAGCCGCTGCGGCGCCTCGTCATGATCGCCGCGCCCGCCGTCCTCGGGTTCTTCGCCGGGATCGCCGCAGCCGCGCAGTGGCGGACCGTGCTGCTCGTGCTCAACGCCGAGGAGTTCGACGTCGCGGACCCGCAGTTCGGCGTCGACCTGTCCTTCTACGTATTCACGCTGCCGGCCGTGCGGTTCGTCGTCTCGTTCCTCATGGCCGTCGCGATCATCTCGGGGATCACCGCCGTCGCGACCCAGTACCTGTACGGCGGGCTCCGGTTCGGCTCCGGCCCCGGCGACCGGACGACGCGGGCGGCCCGCCTGCAGCTCGGCATCACGGCCGCCGTCGTCATGCTGCTCATCGGCGCCAACTACTGGCTCGACAGGTACTCGATCCTCACGCGGGCGGGCGGCGGCAACGTCGCGGCGGGTGCGTCGTACACGGACGTGCACGCCGTCCTGCCGTCGAAGATCATCCTCGCGGTCGTCGCGGTGCTCGTCGCGGTGCTCTTCGTCGTCGCCGCGCTGCGGGGGACGTGGCGGCTGCCCGCCGTCGGCGTCGGGCTCATGGTCGTGTCCGCGATCGTCATCGGCGGGATCTACCCGGCGATCGTGCAGCGCTTCCAGGTGCAGCCGAACGCGCGCGAGGCAGAGGCGGAGTTCATCCAGCGCAACATCGACGCCACGAAGGCGGCGTTCGGGCTCGAGGACGTGCAGGTCAGGCGGTACGACGCGACCCTCCAGGGCACGCCCGGCGCGCTGCGCGAGGACGCCGAGACGACGGCGAGCATCCGCCTCCTCGACCCGGCGATCGTCAGCAACTCGTTCCGCCAGCTGCAGCAGAACAAGCAGTACTACAACTTCCCCGACACGCTGTCCGTGGACCGCTACCGGATCGAGGGCGAGTCGCGGGACACGGTCATCGCGGTCCGCGAGCTCGACCTCAACGGCCTCGGCGCCGGCCAGCGGACCTGGGTGAACGACCACATCGTGTACACGCACGGGTTCGGCGTCGTCGCGGCGTACGGCAACACGACGGCCACGGACGGCCGGCCCGCGTTCTACGAGGGCGGCATCCCGTCGCGCGGCTCCCTCGGCGACTACGAGCCGCGCATCTACTTCGGCCAGCAGAGCCCGACGTACTCGATCGTCGGGGCGCCCGAGGGGGCGCCGCCGGCCGAGCTCGACTACCCCGACGACGACGCCCCGGGCGGCCAGGTCAACACGACGTTCCCGACGCACGAGATCGAGGCCGGGCCGAGCGTCGGCAACCTCTGGAACAAGCTGCTCTACGCGCTGAAGTTCGGCGACGAGGAGATCCTCTTCGCGGGGAACGTCACCGAGGAGTCGCAGATCCTCTACGACCGCCACCCGCGCGAGCGCGTGGCCAAGGTCGCGCCGTTCCTCACGCTCGACACCCGCGTGTACCCGGCGGTCGTGGACGGCCGGGTGCTGTGGATCGTCGACGGCTACACGACCGCCGACCAGTACCCGTACTCCTCGTCGCGCGCGCTGGAGGAGGTCACGACGGACTCGCTGACGGCGTCGTCGGACACGATCGCCGCGCTCGCCCCGCAGCAGGTCAACTACGTGCGGAACTCGGTGAAGGCGACCGTCGACGCGTACAGCGGCGAGGTCACGCTCTACGAGTGGGACGCCGAGGACCCGGTGCTGCAGGCGTGGAGGAACGTCTTCCCCGACATCGTGCGGCCGATGAGCGAGATCAGCGGCGACCTCATGAGCCACCTGCGCTACCCGGAGGACCTGTTCAAGGTCCAGCGCAACCTGCTCGCGACGTACCACGTGGACACCGCGGCCGAGTACTACTCGGGCCAGGACTTCTGGGCGAACCCGCAGGAGCCGGTGAGCGGGCGCGGCACCCAGCCGCCGTACTACCTGACCCTGAAGATGCCGGACCAGGACGAGCCCACGTTCTCGCTGACCAGCGTCTTCATCCCCGGCGGCAACACCGACCGCAACGTGCTCACGGGCTTCCTCGCGGTGGACGCGGAGCCCGGGAACACGCCGGGGGAGCGCCGCGAGGGCTACGGCCAGCTGCGGCTCCTCGAGCTGCCGCGCGACTCGACGGTGCCCGGCCCGGGGCAGGTGCAGAACACGTTCCGGTCCAACCCGGAGGTGTCGCAGAGCCTCAACGTGCTCCAGCTCGGCAACTCCACGGTGGTGAGCGGCAACCTGCTCACGCTGCCCGTGGGCGGCGGCCTGCTGTACGTGCAGCCGGTGTACGTCCAGTCGTCGGGCGGCACGCGGTTCCCGCTGCTGCAGCGCGTGCTCGTGTCGTTCGGTGAGGAGATCGGGTTCGCGGAGACGCTCGCCGAGGCGCTGGACCAGGTGTTCGGCGGTGACGCCGGCGTGGACGAGGTCGAGCCGGGCGACGACGCCGAGGACGTGCCGGACGCGCCCGTCGACGGCGAGCCGGGCGACGAGCCCACCGACGAGCCGACCGACGAGCCGACCGCGACGCCGACGGCGGAGCCGTCCGACGGCCCGACGGTGCCGGCCGACGCGCGGGCCGCCCTGCGCGACGCCCTGCGCGACGCGGCTGCCGCGATCGAGGCCGGCCAGGCCGCGCTCGCCGAGGGCGACTTCGCGGCGTACGGCGAGGCGCAGGACGCCCTGCAGGAGGCGCTCGAGCGGGCGATCGCGGCCGAGGCCGCGCTCGGCGGCTGAGGCCTCGGGGGCCGGTTCGGCGGCTCCCCGAGCGCGCCCACGCGGGGCCGGTCGAGGCTGTGCGCCCTGGGTGAACTGATTTGGCCCGTCCCGCGCGCGTCGCGTATGGTGGCAGGGCCGACGCGGGGTGGAGCAGTTCGGTAGCTCGCTGGGCTCATAACCCAGAGGTCGCAGGTTCAAATCCTGCCCCCGCTACTTGTGAAGTAGCAGTTCAGAGGCCCTCTCGATCTTCGGATCGAGGGGGCCTCTGGTGTCTCGGTATGCAGTTGGTAAGCGACGGACGCCCCCGGACGGCGGCGGACCGGCGCGGAACGCGGCGAGACTCCGCGCGAGATCAGCCGACTCTCGGCCCGGCGCGCAGTACGGGTACGGGGGCCTTGTGGGGCCGGAGTGCGCGCCAACCGATCGGTGGCAGGACGCGAGCTTCCTGGCCCTGCCCTCACGTGGGTTAGCCTGGCGCGCAGCGCTCGTGGGACGCGCTTCCCTAGATCGGCCCGGCGTGACACGGCGCTCCGCCATGATGTGGTCATGCCCGCATCACTTGTGGGAGACGAGATCGGCGCCGCGTTCGGCGGCTTCTTCTTCGGCGGCGACGGCCCCTCTCACTCCACGCTCACGCGCGTGTTCTCCGCTGCCGGGTACAGCAGTGACGACCCGTATGACGTTTCGACCGGCACCCCCAACAAGGAGAATCGTGTACTGGTCGTCTTCGCCGCTGCGCGTCGGCGTCCCGCGCGAGCTCGGGACCTGGTTGACGGACTCCTTGTTCAGTTCCGCCGCCACAGGTACTTCGATGACGACAGCGCAGACTCCGTCAAGTGGAACGTCAAGGCGTTGCGCGCCGCGCTGCGGCGTGCCGGATGGAACCTCACAGAAGACGGCGAACTTGTCTCGCTGGGGCAAATCGAGCTCACGACGGGCGGCCGGCCAGCACTGGAGGAGCAGATCGCCCGGATCAAGCGCAGCAGTGAGGACCCCGGTGCCCTGATTGGCTCCGCGAAGGACCTCCTCGAGTCGGTGGCCAAGTTCGTTCTCGAAGAGGTCGGGATGCCCGTCACCTCGAAGATGGACTTCCCTGCCCTGCTACACCTGGCCAGGGAGCGCCTCGATTTGCTCCCTAGGGACGTCGATACCAGCCTTGCCGGCGGTGAGGCCATCCGGAAGATCCTTCAGGCCTCCTACCAGATCGCCGATCAGGTGAACGCGCTCAGGCACGTGCAGGGTGTTGGGCACGGCCGGACGCTGCCGACTGGCGTCACCCCTGAGATGGCTCTTCTGGTCGTACGAGAGGCGACCAGCGTCGCGGAGTTCATGCTCACGACGCTGTACCGGAAGTACGGGAGCTAGCGGTCCACCAGCGCCTTCACAAGCGCACAGCTAGCTTCCCCAACTAATCGGCGCAGATCCACGTCTTGTGAACGCCCTCGCGTGTGGTTCTCGCGCTGTCAGAACTTGGGCAACGAGAGCAGGTTGTCGGTCCAGACGCCGTTCGCGTATGTCCGCAGGTACGGGTCTCCGTTGCTCGGCTTCACCACGCCGACCGAAACGGTGCTCGTCCCAGACTCGACGTAGGCCTTCCCGCCGCCGTCGATCCACTCGACCATCGCGGGCTTGGTGCTCTGCCCAGTGGTGCCGTTCTCACGGTTGACCCACTTGAAGTCGGTGATGTGCTCGTGGTTGGCGTAGTTATTGCTCGACAGTCGGATATGCGTGATCCGGACAGACACCGTTGGCTCCTCTCGCTGCGGGCGGCTCTCGCTCGCTCGGCCGAGGATGGCACCGGCCTCTGACACGGAATGAGCCGGTCGAGGCCGCTCGGCGGCTGGGCATCGGCCGCACTCTCATGTACGACCTGCTCGCCGCCGGCGAGATCACGTCGGTCCACGTCGGACGGCTGCACAAGATCCCGGTGGCAGCGCTCGAGGCCTACGTCGCCCGGCTCACAGCGACCGTCCCTGAGGTCAGGTGAGTTGGAGCGTCGTCAGGCAGGTCGGGCTGCCCTCCGTCGTGCTGAACGGGACGCTGCCACTCAGGTCGCCCTGCGTGATCTCCACCGTGCCCTCGACGTCCTCGGGGAGCCAGTAGCCGACGAACCCGTTGGAGTACGTCGTGGCGCTCTCATCGACGAGGACGGCACCGTCGGCGTCGGTGATCGTCACGTCCACCGGCTCTTCCACGAGCTCGCCCTGGCAGGTGGCGAGGCTGTGGAAGAAGCACTCGTGCGTGGTCTCGATGTACGGCGCGATCGACAGATAGAACTGGCCGCCGTCCAAGGGGACAGCGACCTCCGTGGTGCCGTCGCCGACGAGCACCTCGTCCTCGCGCACCGATGCGGTGAAGTCCAGAGGCCGGCTCTCGGTGGAGGCGTCGAGCTGCGTGACGATCTCCTGACCGGTCAAGCCGTCGAGACCGAGGTCGGCGAGTACGCCACCGTCCGACGTCGTGGCGGAGCAGCCGGCGAGCAGAGCGGCGCCGGCGACGACGACGGCGGCGAGGGAGAACCGAGAGCGCATGTGGAGATCCTCGCTCACGATCGCGCGTGACGTCGCCGACGGAAGTCCCGTCGGCGATGAAAATCTGATGAAGGGTCGTTTGCTCAGGCGGCGGGTACCGCCGTCGGGGACGGCGGTCCGACGCGCTTGGCCTCGTGTGCTGCGGCTGTCGAGGCTTCCGGCCTGAGGTCGAGACGGCGCAGGAGCTGGGCGTTCGCGGCCACGACCACGGTGGACAGCGACATCAGGATCGCGCCGATCTCCATCGGCAGCACGAAGCCCACCGGGGCGAGAACACCGGCGGCGAGTGGGACGGCTGCGATGTTGTAGCCGGCAGCCCACCACAGGTTCTGCGTCATCTTCCGGTAGCCCGCACGCGAGAGCTGGATGACGGACAGGACCGACCGGGGGTCGTCGGAGGCGAGGATGACACCGGCGGAGGCGATCGCGACGTCCGTGCCGGCGCCGATGGCGACGCCGACGTCGGCCTGCGCGAGGGCGGGTGCGTCGTTGACGCCGTCACCGACCATCGCGACGGTCCGCCCGGCGCCCTGCAGGGAGGCCACCTTGCTGCTCTTGTCCTCGGGGCGCACGCCGGCGAAGACCTGGTCGATGCCGAGCTCGGCGCCCACGGCCTTGGCCACCGGCTCGGCGTCGCCGGTGATCATCACGACGCGGATGCCGAGAGCGTGGAGGGCATCGACGGCTTCTCGGGACTCGTGCCGGATCTCGTCGGCGAGCCCCAGGGCGCCGGCGACCCGGCCGTCGAGGAGCACGTGCAGCACGATCTGCCCGCGATCGGACCAGGGCTGGGTGTCCGGCAGGGGGCCGAGCCCGTGCTCGGCCAGGAGGTTCGGTCCGCCGACAGCGACCCGGCGTCCCTGCACCGTGGCGGAGACGCCGACCGCCGTCGAGGCCCGGAAGTCGTCGGCACGAGGCACGGTGAGGCCTCGGTGGTGTGCGGCTGCAGTGATCGCTCGAGCGAGGGGGTGCTCGCTGTCGGCCTCCGCCGCCGCGGCAAGACGAAGGAGCTCCTCCTCGCCGATCCCGGTCGTGGCGACGTCGTGCAGGGCCGGCTCGCCCTTGGTGAGGGTGCCGGTCTTGTCGAACAGGACGGTGTCCACGACGCGCATCCGCTCGAGTGCGGCGCGGTCCTTGACCAGGACCCCTCCGCGGGCGGCGCGTTCGGTGGAGATGGAGACCACGAGCGGGATGGCGAGCCCGAGGGCGTGCGGGCAGGCGATGACGAGGACCGTGATGGCGCGGATGATCGCGAAGTCGGGTGTCCCGACGGCGCTCCAGACCGCGACCGTGATCACGGCGGCGACCAGGGCGAACCAGAACAGCCACCCGGCGGCGCGGTCGGCCAGGAGCTGCGCGCGCGTCGTGGACGACTGTGCCTGCGCGACAAGACGCTGGATCCCGGCCAGCACGGTGGAGTCACCGACGGCGTCGACCTTCACGCGCAGGGCGCTGTCGGTCGAGACGGTTCCGGCGACGACCTGGTCGCCGATGGTCCGACGGACCGGTCTTGACTCGCCGGTGATCATCGACTCGTCGACGTCGGCTGCGCCCTCGACGACCTGCCCGTCGGCCGGGACCCGGCCCCCCGGGCGGACGACGACGACGTCGCCCAGGACGAGTGAGGACGGCGGCACCGTGACGACGGAGTCGCCGTCGACCTTCTCCGCCTCGTCGGGCAGCAGCGCCGCGAGCGAGTCCAGGGCCGAGGAGGTCTGGGCCAGGGACCGCATCTCCAGCCAGTGGCCGAGCAGCATGATCACGACCAGGAGCGCGAGCTCCCACCAGAACTCCAGCTCGTGCGAGAGCAACCCGAGGGTCGCGCCCCACGACGCGACGAACGCGACCGTGATCGCCATCCCGATCAGCAGCATCATCCCGGGCTTGCGAGCCCGGACCTCGGCGATCGCCCCGGTGAGGAACGGACGTCCACCCCACAGGTAGATGACCGAGCCGAGGATCGGCGCGACCCAGGTGATCCCGGGGACGTCAGGGATGGAGTACCCCAGCAGGTCGGCGAACATGCCGCTGAGCAGGACCGTCGGCACGGCGAGCGCGAGGTTAATCCAGAACAGGCGCCGGAACAGCGCGACGTGGTCGCCGCCGTGCGCCCCGTGCCCACCGTCGGCGCCCATGTGCCCGCCGTGGCCGCCGGCGGAAGGTCCGCTCCCCGCGTCGTGCGCGTCCACGTGCGAGGGCATGTGGTGGCCCTCGTGCTCCATCTGGCCGGCGTCGTGCCCGCCGTGGCGGTCATGGGCCCGCGGTCCGGCGTCCCCGACGGACAGATCGTGCCGGGCGTCCGCGTGGCTGCGACCTTCGTCGGGCACGTGGTGGCCCTGGTGCGCGTTGCTCATGGCTCTCTCCTCGACCTGTGCGCCGGCAGTGATCGGCTGAAGCATACCCCGGGGGGGTACCCTGCGGGCCACAACGAGAGACCCTCGATCGGTATTCCCCGGGGCTCGGGGCGCCACGGCGCCGCACAGGGATGCGGGCGGGAAGCTCAGTCGGTCGGGCAGGACCGCAACGCGGTGCCCTCGAAGTCCGGTACGGGGCGTGCGTCGGCCTCGGCTGCCGTCGCCGCGATGCCGTTGCGCTCGATGTCCTCGATGAGCCAGTCCATCTCGGCGATCTCCCGCTTCTGCGCCTCGCTGATCTCGACCGCGAGCTCGCACACCCGGACGTCGTCGATCTGCGCTCGCTCGGAGCGGGTGATGGCCAGGGAGTGGTGCGGGATCATCGCGCGCATGAACGCGGTGTCGCCCACCGTGGCCTGGCTGCGATCGAGGGCGACACCGCCCGCCAGGAGCAGCACGCTGACGGCGACCACGGCGATGTTCGCCTTCGCGTTCTTGTACATGTTCAGCATCCAGGCGAGCATGATCAGCCCCATCGTGCCGCCCATGGTCACCGCCATGAAGACCCGGCTCTGGCTGAACCGGACGTGGCCGAGCTCCCACGAGCCGACGAACATGACGAAGTACATGACGACCATGGCTGTGAGGATCATGGCGGCGAACCGCAGGTACATGCCCTTCATCTGGTGCCCCTGCCCGCCGCCGTGGTGGTCGTCGCCGTGCTGGGCGCTGTGGCTGTCGTGCTGGCTCTCCGCCGGGTCGCGGTCGTGCTCATGGTGCATGGACATCGGCTGTCTCCTTGTCGCTGCTACCGGTGGGAATCAGCGGATGGCCGCGAGGAGCTCGGCGCAGGCGGTCTCGCAGTCCCGGCACGCCTCGGCGCAGATGCGGCAGTGCTCGTGCATGTCCGCGTGCTGCTCGCACTCGTCACCGCAGGCCCGGCACGCGGCGATGCAGGCCTCGAGGTGTGCCCGGGTGATGTTCGCGTCGTAGCCGGTGTGGCGGGACAGGATGCGTGCGGTGGTCTGGCAGCTGTCCGCGCAGTCGAGGTTGGTCCGGATGCACGTGCGCAGCTCGGCGACCATCTCTTCGCTCAGGCACGCGTCGGCACAGGCGGTGCACGCCTGCGAGCAGGCGACCAGGGTGTCGATCACTCGCGCCAGCAGCTGACGGTCGAGGTTGATGGTGGCGGGGTAGGTCTCGATCATCTGCGTGGTCTTCATGTCGTTCCTCCTGGGCCAAGAACGTGCGGCGAGCGACGATCGCGCGCGCCGTGGGGACCTTTTCGACGCTAAGGAGAGGCCTGCACGCGCGCGCGGCGAGACGGCGCCGGTGGCCATGAAGGTTCGATGAAGGTGCGCGCGGCTCGGACGCGACGAGCCGTGTGCAGGACGGGCAGGGCTACGCCGCGGGGCCGTCGGAAACCGTGTCGGAACGCTCGATGACGTGGCCGGCGAGCCCGTCGGGCAGCCCGGTGGCGCCGGGACCGCCGGAACGCAGCCAGTCCCCGAGCTCGGCGGTCGCCTCGTCCCCGGCGAGGCGTTCGAACCACACCGATCGCGCGCCGGCGCGTCGGCACGCCGCAGCCGGTCGCGCCACGACGACGTCGCCGCGCTCGCACTCGTCCAGGCACTCGACGAAGGTCAGGCGCGCCACGCCGTCGCGGGAAAGGCGGCGGAGCCGTTCGGCCTGCCCGCCGGGTAGCGGGTCGGCCTCGGCGAGGGTCTCCCCGGCGCACAGCGAGCACGCCGTCAGCCCTGGCAACGACCCGGGAACCTCCGAGGCGCTCTGCGGACCGGCGTGTGCGTCGGTGCTCATGCGGGCGTCGGGACGACGACGACGGAGCCGACGTTGGGAACCTGTGCCCGTTTTCGCACCTCGGCATGCGCCGCCACGAGCGTGGCGGCGGCCAGGTCCGCAGTCGGGTCCACCGTGATGGTGGCGTCGACGTGCAGGCGGTGCCCGACCCAGCGGGCCTGCAGCCGCGGCACGCCCAGCACGTCCGGGGTGTCGGCGACGGCCCTGGTGGCTCGTTCGACGAGTGCGGGGTCGACGCCGTCCATCAGGCGGCCCACGACGTCACGCACGGTGCCGCGCAGGAGGGCCAGGATCATCGCGGTGATGAGCAGCCCGACGAGGGGGTCGGCGAGCGGGAAGCCCGCGGCCACGCCGAGCGCGCCGGCGAGCACGGCGAGGGAGGTCAGGCCGTCGGTGCGGGCATGGACGCCGTCGGCGACGAGGGCGGCCGACCCGATCTTCCGCCCGATGCGGATCCGGTAGACGGCCACGGCCTCGTTGCCCGCGAAGCCGACCAGGCCGGCGGCCGCGACCCACCACACGTTGTCCAGCGGCATCGGGTCGACCAGCCGGCGCACCGACTCGACCCCGGCGACGACGGCGGACAGCGCGATCATCGCGACGATGAACAGCCCCGCCAGGTCCTCCGCTCGCCCGTACCCGTAGGTGTACCGGGTGGTCGCCGCGCGCCGGCCCAGGACGAACGCCAGCCACAGAGGGAGCGCCGTGAGGGCGTCGGAGGCGTTGTGGACGGTGTCGGCCAGTAGCGCGACCGAACCGGAGATCGCGACGACTGCCAGCTGGGCCAAGGCGGTCAGGCCCAGCGCGACGAGACTGACCTTGACGGCGCGGATCCCCGCGGCGCTGCTCTCCAGGGCGTCGTCGATGGAGTCGGCCGGGTCGTGGGAGTGAGGGGAGAAGAAGCCCTGCAGCAGTCCGCGCAGGCCGCCGGGATGGTCGTGGCCATGACCGTGCTCGTGCTCGTGCTCGTGCTCGTGGTCATGGTCGTGGCCGTGCCCGTGGTCGTGATCCAGACCCTGGTCGTGACCGTGCCCGTGGTCGCCCGCCTGGTCCTGGTCGTGCTTGTGGTGCCGCTCCGGCGTGCGCCAGCTGGGGTCGGTCATGCCTCGGAGCTCCTGAGCAGGCGGGGGCGGTGGTGGGCGGGGGTGTCCGAGGAGAGGTGCTCGGCGTTGTGGACGGCGTCCGTGACGAGCTGCTCGACGTGGTCGTTCGCCGGCCGGTAGTACACGCTCGTGCCGACCTTGCGGGTCTGCACCAGGTGCGCCAGGCGCAGCTTGGCCAGGTGCTGGGAGACCGTCGGTCCGGGCTTCCCGACGTGGGCGATGAGCTCGTTGACGGACATCTCGCGTCCCACGAGCGCCCACAGCAGTCGCACCCTCGTGGGGTCCGCGAGCATCCGGAACACCTCCGCCGCCAGCTCGGCTTCGTCCTCGTCGAGCGGCGGGCGGGAACTGTCTTCACGCATGCGCAGATAGTACGACACGCGTGAGGTGGTCGCGCCGGGCCGTCCTGGAGCCGGCCCGGCGCGACCACTGCTCACAGGTCGCGGAGCATGCTCTCCATCTCGGTGACCTCGGTGTTCTGGTCGTCCCGGATCGTCCGGGCGAGCGCCAGGGCGTCGGGGTCTTCACCCTCGCCGATATGGGTCTGGGCCATCTCCATGGCCCCGCGGTGGTGGGCGACCATGAGCTCGAGGAACGTCCGGTCGAAATCGACCCCTTCGAGCTCGGCCAGGGTGGCCATCGCCGCCTCCTGGTCCATGCCGTCCATGTCCATCCCGCCGTGGTCCATGCCGCCGTGCTCAGCCTCTGCGGGCAGCTCCTCGTCCCAGGTCTCCAACCAGCCGGACATGAGCTCGATCTCGGGGCCCTGCGCTGCGGCGATGCGCTCGGCCAGCGCGCGCACCTCCTCGGTGGAGGCGCGTTCGACGGCGAGCTCGGCCATCTCGAGCGCTCCCTGGTGGTGGACGATCATCATCTGCGCGAACTCGACGTCCGCGGCGTTGTGCTCGGTCGCCTCCTCGGCTGCGTCGGTGCTGGAGGACTCTGGCGCCGCGGAGGGCTCCGCCGCTGGTTCGTCCGTGGAGCAGGCGGCCAGGGTGGCGACCAGGGCCAGCGCTGCTGTGGTCGCGGCGAGGCGCCGTCGTGTCGTGCTCATCGAGGGTGGTTCCTTCCCAGGATCGGTGTGCGGTCGGTCAGGCGGTGCTGCTGGTCGCGCAGCAGGTCTCCGTGCCCTGAGAGCCGCCGCTGCAGCAGCCGTCGCCGGCCGTCGTCTCGGTGCTCTCGGTCGTGGTGGTCGTCGTGGTGTCCTGGCAGCAGCCCATCGGGATCTCCTTCGTGATGTCGTGACGTGCGTCAGATCGGGGGCGTCGATGGTCAGAGACGGCTGGTGACCTCCTCGAGCAGGTCGGCGGGGGCGAGCCACATGGAGGGGTAGTTGCCGTGCCAGAGCTGCTGGCCATCGGCGTCGATCAGCACGAACCCGTGCCCCGGGAGCCCTTCGTGCATGCCCTTGCCGAGGGTGTCGTAGGCGGCAGAGACGGTGCCGTCGTCGAGCAGGAACGGCGCTTGGACGCCGAGGCGCTCGCGATCGGCGTTGATCTGCTCGGCGGTGTTCATCACGATCGGCAGCACGGTGATGCCGGCCTCGGCGAACGCGGGGTCCTTCTCGATCTCGGCCATCTGCAGCAGGCAGGAGTCGCACCCGGCGCCCTCGTTGAAGTACAGGACGACCGGCTCACCGCGGTAGTCGGCCAGGGAGACGTTCGAGCCGTCCGAGGCCGGCAGGGTGAAGTCCGGGGCTACCCGGACGTCGGTCGATGTGGTCGGCTGGGAGGAGATCAGCGCGATGGCGACGATGACCCCGATGATGAGTGCGGCCGCGCCCCACGCGGCCCAGCTCAGGCGCTGGCGGCGTTGGGCAGCGCCGGTCTGGGCCTGCTGGATCTCGGCGAGGACCTGCTGGCGTTCAGCGAGGCGGCGGGTGGCGGTTCCGGAGGTCATCGGGTCACTTCTTCCGTGGTCGGAGCGGCGTGGCAGGACGGGACGGGTGCGGCTCGGCCGTCGCTCGGCGCCGCCGCGGAGTCGTCGACGGCGGTGGTCGGTGCGGGGCCGGCCGGCCGGGTGGTGCGGCGGCGGTCGGCGAGGGTCACCCAGATGAACGCGGCGGCGACCCCGAGCAGCGCCAACCCCTGGATGGGTTCGGGCACTGGAGACAGGAAGCCCTGGACGGCGGCGAACACGTCCGTCAGGGTGCGGCTCGCGGCGTCCTGGAACGCCGACCCACCGGTCATGTCCTTGCTGCCGGCGAGGGCGATGACGAACACGCCCATCACGGCGAAGCCGACGGCGACCGCGATGTTGAGGGTGTTGGTGATCAACGTGCGGCCCGCCACGCGCAGTCGGACCGTCTTGGCCTGCAGGAGCTTGCGCTCGCCCAGCCGCGCCTTGTCCCAGACGAGCGCCATGACGAACAGCGGGAAGACCATCCCGAACACGTACGCCAGCCCGAGGGCCAGACCCCCGATCGGCGACCCGGACAGGACCGAGAGGGTCATCACCCCGGCCAGGACCGGTGCGCAGCACGAGGACGCGATCCCGGAGAACACTCCGAGGGAGAAGAAGCTCGCCGTGTCACCACCGGTCGTGTCAGGGGCGCGCAGGAACGACGGCAGGGACCACATCCGGCCTGACAGGGCCAGCGCCGCCAAGGCGATCATCAGCAGGCCACCGGCCCAGTACAGCGGGGCGTGGTACCGGGCGATCGCGCCGGCGAGCAGGCTCATCCCCAGGGTGATCGGCACCAGCACCACAGCCAGGCCCGCCGCGAAGACGAACGTCAGCGGCAGCAGCCGCCATCGGGCGTTCTTGACAGCGCCGGCCAGGTAGGACGGCGCCAGGAAGACGATGCAGCACGGGGCGAACAGGGCCACCCCGCCGGCGAAGAACGCCGCCAGGATGCTTCCCGTCGTCAGGAGCTCGCTGCCCATCTCAGGCACCGACCGCGAGCGTGCGCCGGCGCTGCAGGGCCTTGGTGAGCTTCTTGCGTGGCAGCCGGCCGGCGGAGAAGAAGCTCCCGTCCACCAGCACCAGCGGGTTCATCGCCGGACGGTGCTCGGCCACGAGCGCTCGGCCCTCGTCGGTGTCGATGCCGACGCTGCGGACCACCAGCGGGAAGTCACGGGCCAGGACGGCGAGTGCCTCCTCGGCGTCGTGGCAGAAGTGGCACGCCGGAGCGTGGACGACAGTGACGACCGGTCGGTCGACGGGGTCGGTGGTGGACACGGGTTCTCCTGCAGGCTGTCGCGGATCGGACGTGTGAAGCGTCGACGTGCCGCAGCGAAGGACCGGTCGCCCTTGGATCAAGATTCGATGAAGGTCCCTACCGGGCGCTCGAGGGCAGCACACAATGGGGCGTGACCAGCACCCCTGCCTCCGCCACGAGACCCATGCGGCGCGCGGTCGTCGTCGACGACGAGCAGGCCTTGGCCCGGCTGGTGGCGGGGTACCTCGAGCGCGACGGATTCGAGGTGAGCGTGGTCCATGACGGCGCACAGGCCGTCGGCGTCCTGCGCGAGGTGGACCCCGACGTCGTCGTCCTGGACCTGGGCCTCCCCGGTCTGGACGGGGTCGAGGTGTGCCGTCAGCTGCGCACGTTCTCGGACTGCTACGTCCTCATGCTGACGGCGCGCGCCGAGGAGGTCGACACCCTCATCGGGCTCTCGGTCGGAGCGGACGACTACATGACGAAACCCTTCAGCCCGCGCGAGCTCATGGCCCGCATCCAGGTTCTGCTGCGCCGCCCTCGCCGAGCCGCTCCTGCGACCCCGATCTCCAGCGGATCTCCCACGGTGTTCGACGTCGGAGCCCTCCGCATCGACGTGGAGGGGCGCGAGGTCTGGCTCGACGGCGAACCCGTGGCGCTGACTCGTACCGAGTTCGACGTCCTGTCGGCCCTCGCCGCCAAGCCTTCGCGCGTCTTCTCCCGACGCGCGCTGATCGACACGGTCTGGGGCCCGAACTGGGTCGGTGACGAGCACCTGGTGGACGTGCACGTCCTCCATGTGCGCCAGAAGCTCGGTGACAGCGCCGAGGCGCAGCGGTTCGTCCGCACGGTTCGTGGCGTCGGCTACCGGATCGGGACAGGTTCGTGACGGCGGTGACGGGCGACCGCGGCCCGGTGCGATGGGGCCTGGCAACCCGCTTGCTCATCGCCATCGTCATCGTGCTGCTCACCGCGGCCGTCACCGCGTGGCTCGTGGCAGCGTCAGTCGGCCCCGGCCTGTTCCACGACCACATGGTCGCCGCCGGGCTCAGCGACACGGACAGCGCCGTGCTCCACGCCGAACGTGCCTTCCGTGACGCCAGCACCGTCGCCCTCTCCCTTGCGCTCGGAGCGGCAGCGGTGGCCTCGGTCCTCGTCAGTGTGTTCCTGACCCGCCGCATCGCACGGTCGTTGTCCGCGGTGTCCTCCGCCGCGACGCGCCTCGGTGCGGGCCGCTACGACTCACGGGTGCCGAGCACCGGGCTTGGCACGGAGTTCGACGAGCTCGCCGAGTCGTTCAACACGATGGCTCGTCGCCTCCAGGAGGCTGACCGCTTGCGCGGGCGACTGCTCGCCGATGTGGCCCACGAGGTACGTACCCCGATCGCGACCCTCAACGGCTACCTCGAGGCCATCGAGGACGGCGTGGAGCCCATGAGCCCGGCCACGATCGCCATTCTTCGCGATCAGGCGAGCCGCTTGACGAGGCTCGCCCAGGACCTTGCGGAGGTCACCCACGCCGAGGCGGGTGACCTCACCCTCGACATCAAGGACGTCGACGCCTCCGAGCTCCTCCAGGCCGCTGCATCGGCCGCCCGTGAGAGCGCCTCCTCGTCAGGCGTCGAACTGCGCGTCGAGACCGCGGCTCGCGCCGTGCTCGTCTCGGTGGACCGCACGCGGTTGGCACAGGTTCTGGACAACCTCGTGGCCAACGCCATCCGCCACACACCGGCGGGCGGCGAAGTTGTCCTCGCCGCTGCGCCGGCGGGCGCGGACCAGGTCCGCATCACTGTCGCCGACACCGGTGAAGGCATCGCGGCCGAGCACGTGCCGTACGTCTTCGAGAGGTTCTACCGCGCCGACACGGCGCGTGATCGCAGCCACGGAGGTTCCGGAATCGGGTTGGCAATCAGCAAGGCTCTCGTCGAGGCGCACGGCGGCACGATCAGCGCGAGCAGCAAGGGTCGCGGACACGGTGCAACCTTCACCGTGGTTCTGCCCATGACGTGAGGACGGATCGGTCAGCGGCCTTCGCCCACCGTCAGTGAGATGGGCCGCTCTTCGGTGGCCTGCCGTGCCTCGTCGGTGCCGTTGCCGGTGTGATGCCGCTCGCGGCCGCCGACCATGAACGCCATCATCCCGATCATCATGAGCGGGCACGCGAGCGCAATAGCCCATCCTGCCGCCGCGCCGGCTGGCACGCCCCAAGCAAGCAGGCCGAGGCCGACGACGCCAGCCGTGATCGCCATCCCGATCAGGTGCGGTCGTGTCGCCGTTCCGTTGATGTGCTTCATCGGTGTGCCTCCACACTCGGTGCCGTCCCGGCGAGTTCCGCGCGAAGCCTGCGGTACGTCTCCACGTCGATCTCCCCGCGGGCCAGACGCGCGTCGAGCACGCCGGCGGCGTCGACGACGACCGACGTCGGGAACAGGCGGGTCACTGCCCACACCGCGGCGACCACTACCAAGATCGTCGCTGCGACCATCAGCCAGCCGCCCTCGCGCAGGCACCAGGACATGGCTACTCCTCGTCCGATGGGCTCGCCCTGTGCGGCCCTGAGTGCCAGAGTCCGCCGCGCGCCCTCCATCAGCGGTCGCGGTCCGATGAAGGGTTCATGAAGAGCGTCGCGGCCGGACGTCGGCATCGGCCGCTGGTGGGCCCGCCGCGATGCGGTCTAGCGCGTCCGGATCCTCTCGAAAGCGGCGAGCGCCTCGTCCTGCGCCTCGGGAAGCGTGTGGAGGTACCGCTGCGTCGTTATGATCTGCGCGTGCCCCATGCACTCCATGACCGACTTGAGGTCGGCGCCGCCCGCGAGCAGCCAGGACGCGTGAGCATGTCGTAGGTCGTGCATGCGCACAGCGAAGTCGACCCCAGAGCGCTCGACCGCAGGCCTCCAGTGCCGTGTGTTGAACGTCGCCCGCGAGAGCGGCTGGCCTCCGGCGGTCTCACGCGACGGGAAGAGCAGATCGTCACGAGCCAGGCCGAGCTCGGCGATGCGCACCGCGAGAACGTCGAGCAGGCCTTGCGACACGCGAAGCGTCCGGGGCTCGTCGTCCTTCGGGTAGGGCTTGACGATGAGGCGCTCGCCGGTGGGGGAGTCCTTGCGCGAGACCTCGACGATGGTCTCCTCGACGGTGATCGTTCGGCGGAGGAAGTCGACGTGCCGGGGCCGGAGAGCCACGAGCTCGCCCCATCGGAGCCCGGTCTCGATCGCCGTCATGACCAAGGGCTTGAACCTCGGTGGAACTTCCGCCAGGACGGCGGAGTACTCCTCAGGCGTCAGGGTCCGAGCCTTCTTGGTCACCACCTTCGGCAGCTCCGTGCTCTCGCACGGGTTGAAGGCGATGAGCCGGTCCCGGACCGCGCGGGCGAAGACCGAGTGCAGCATCACGTGGTACTTGGCGATCGAACGGGGGGACAGGCCCTGGTCGAGCGCAGACCGGACCCAGGTCTGCACGTTCGACGCGGTGATCTGCGCCAGCCGCATCTCGCCGAAGAACGGGATGAAGTGTCGACGCAGGTAGGAGCGATACGCGGCGAGCGTCGATACCTCGAGGTGGCGTGACGGCAGCCAGACGTCCTCGGCATACGTCCGGAACGTCACCCGGCCCGCACGGCGGTCGATCCACGTCCCGTCGGTGATCGTGTCCTCGGCGCGCATCGCTGCCCGCTCCGCCTCTCGGCGGGAGTCGAACGTGCCGGCGGAGCGCAGGTGCCCGTGGGTGTCGCGGTAGACAGCCGTGTACCGCCGTCCGCGTTGCCTGGACCGCTCGACGACCCAGCCCATCGAGCCCCCTCTGGTGAGCAGTTGGTCAGCAGCCACACCCGTACGAGTACGTACGTGGCCGGACGCCGGCGGACAGCAATACACCTCCTGACCTGCGAAGATGTCGCTGTCGACGCTAGCCCTGCCCACTGCATCGAGCAAGGTTGCGTCGCTCATAACCCAGAGGTCGCAGGTTCAAATCCTGCCCCCGCTACAAGTGTTCGGTTCCACGAGATAGTTGACAGCTGTCCCGCGACATCGTTGACACCTCGGCATCGGAGGTGGGGCCATGTCGCTGGCGGAGCTGGTGATCGTGTCGGTGAAGGTCGAGGGGCGCTCGAAGAGCGAGGTCGCGCGGGACTACAAGATCTCCCGGTACTGGGTGCACCAGCTGGTCAAACGCTACGAGGCCGAGGGCCGGGCCGCGTTCGTGCCCCGCTCACGGCGCCCCCACACCAACTCCAGGGCGCTGGACCCGGCCCTGGAGGACCGGATCGTGCGGCTGCGCAAGGAGCTGTCCAAGCAGGGCCTGGACGCAGGCGCCGAGACGATCCGCGCCCACCTGGCCACCGCGGGGGCATCCCGGCTGCCGTCCGTGTCGACGATCTGGCGGGTGTTGACCCGCCGCGGCTTCATCACGCCCCAGCCGCACAAGCGACCCAAGGGCGCCGGGAAGCGGTTCTGCGCCGCCATGCCCAACGAACGTTGGCAGGCCGACGTGACCCACTGGCAGCTGGCCGACGGCACAGGCGCGGAGATCCTGAACATCATCGACGACCACTCCCGCCTGGACATCGCCTCCACCGCCCGGACCACCGTCACCGGCCCCGACGTGCTCACGACCTTCCGCCGGGCCTTCACCAGGCACGGCATCCCCGCCAGCGTGCTCACCGACAACGGCGCAGTCTTCACCGGCCGGCCCCGCGGCGGCGGCCGCGTTGCCCTGGAGATCGAGTGCGACCTCCTCGGCATCCGCACCCACCACTCCCGGCCCTACCACCCCCAGACCTGCGGCAAGGTCGAACGGTTCCACCAGACCCAGAAGAAGTGGCTCGCCGCCCAGCCCGCCCCCGCCACGATCATCGAGCTGCAACGCCAGCTCGACACCTTCCGCCGCTACTACAACACCGTCCGCCCCCACCGAGCCGTCGCCCGACGCACCCCCGCCCAGGCCTACACCGCCCGCCCCAAGGCCAGACCCGCCAACCCCGCCATCGCCACCCACTACCGCGTCCGACGCGACCGCGCCGACACCAGCGGAGTCATCACCCTGCGCTACGACAGCCGCCTGCACCACATCGGCCTGGGCCGCGAGCACGCCCGCACCCGCGTCCTAGCCCTGATCGCCGACCGCCACATCCGCGTCGTCGACGCCCACACCGGCACCCTGCTCCGCGAACTGACCCTCGACCCCACCCGGGACTACCAACCCCTCGGCCGACCACCCGGACCTCGCCCCAAGAACCCCTGAATGCAACGATGTCCCGCAACACCCGTCAAGGGTGTCGCGGGACATCGCACTGCCCCCGCTACAAGTGATAGTGCAGGTCAGAGGCCCTCTCGATCGAGAGATCGAGAGGGCCTCTGGCGTTGGTGTCAACGAGATGTCAACGGACGCTGCTCCGTGGACGGACCCGACGGCGCCGACATCATCGCGTTCCACTCGTGGGACGCGGGTCGAACCCGCCGCCAGATGCGCCTCCGCCGATTCGAGGTGACCGCAAGCGGCCCGCTCATCGGTTCCCCACTCGCCCGAGCATGAGCCCCAACGGCCGTCGAGCTCGGTCGCCGTCGTAGCGTGCCGCCCGTGGACCACTCCGAACGGGTCCGACGCACCCGCCGATGGGCTGAGCGAGTCGCCCGGGGGGGGCGGCTCGGTCGAGGTGTCGCCCGGTGCGTCGGGAGGCGAGTCGCCGGGGTTGCTCGCCCCGCGGCGCTACGGTGAGGGGTCATGGCAGCGACACTCCGCGACGTGGCGAAGGTCGCCGGCGTGTCGTTCAAGACCGTCTCGAACGTCATCCACAACCACCCGCACGTGGCGCCGGAGACGCGCGCCCGCGTGCTCGCGGCGATCGAGCAGCTCGACTACCGCGCCAACCGCTCGGCCCGCAGCCTGCGGTCGGGGCGCACCGGTGCCATCGGCCTCGCCGTGCCCGACCTGAGCCTCGCGTACTTCGCCGAGCTGGCCGCCGAGGTCATCTCCGTGGCCGACGACCACGGCGTCGTCGTGCTCATCGAGCAGACCGGCGGCGACCGCGAGCGCGAGCTCGAGGTCCTCTCGGGGGACCGCCGGCAGATGACGGACGGCCTGCTCTTCAGCCCGCTCGGCCTCGGCAACGACGACGCCAGGCTCCTCCAGGTCGACTTCCCCCTCGTCCTCCTCGGCGAGCGGATCTTCGACGGCCCGGTCGACCACGTGACGATGGAGAACGTCGACGCGGCGCGCGCGGCGACGGAGCACCTGATCGCGGGCGGGCGCCGTCGGATCGCGGTCATCGGCGCGCACGAGGGGGAGCGCATCGGCTCGGCGGGCCTGCGCGTCGCCGGGTACCGGCAGGCGCTCGAGGCCCACGGCATCCCCTACGACGACGCGCTCGTCGTCGACGCCGGCCCGTGGCACCGCGTCAACGGCGCCGAGGCGATGGAGCAGCTGCTCGGCCGGGGCGTGCCGTTCGACGCCGTGTTCGGGCTCAACGACGAGCTCGCGCTCGGGGCGCTGCGCGTCCTGCGGATGCACGACTACCGGGTCCCGGCCGACGTCGCGATCATCGGGTTCGACGACATCGACGAGGCGCGGTACTCGCTGCCGAGCCTGACGACCGTCGATCCCGGGCGCCGGGAGATCGCGCGGATCGCGGTCGAGGTCCTGCTCGGGCGCATCGAGCGCCGGGACACGGAGCCGCGCCGGGAGCTCCGCTCGCCCTTCCGGATCGTGCAGCGCGAGTCGACCGACGCGCCGGTCCTGGTCTGACGCGGCCGCCGGCCGTTACCCAACTGAGACTTGACCTCAGCGCTGGTGGTCGCCCAGACTGCCGTTACAACGTTGTAACGGGCCCTAATCCTTGTGCACCCCCATCCTCATGCAGACAGCGATGTCTGCAGGGAAGGAACCAGCATGACTCGAACCAGGCTGTCCGCCGGTGCGGCCGTCGCGATCCTCGGCTTGGCCCTCGCCGGCTGCTCGTCCCGCAGTCGCGGCCGGGGGAGCGCGCCCTCGACGAGTACGCCCTCACGGAGCACTACGAGCGGTAGCACGCGGACCTCGGCCTCGCCGCCGAGGTCGGGGCCGAGCTGGTGCGCTGGGGCGTGCCCTGGTACCGCGTCGAGCCCGAGCCCGGCCGGTTCGACTGGGACTGGCTGGACCGCGTGCTCGACCGCTTCGCCGAGCTCGGCCTCCGGCCCGTCGTGGACCTCCTGCACTACGGCACGCCGCTCTGGCTCGAGGGGGAGTTCGCGCACCCCGACTACCCGGCGCGGGTCGCGGACTACTCCGTCGCCGTCGCCGAGCGCTCCGGCGACCGCGCGACCGACTACACGCCGGTGAACGAGCCGATGATCCACGCGCTCTTCTGCGGGGAGTACGCCTACTGGCCGCCGTACCTCGCGGGCCACGACGGGCTCGTGACGCTCTGCGCGCAGCTGACGCGCGGGTTCCAGCGGGCGCAGGCGGGGATCGCCGAGGTATTGCCCGACGCGACGTTCGTGCACGTCGACGCCGGCATGCGCTACGACGGCGACCCGGAGCACGCGGCCACCATCCGCCGTCTGCGCGAGTCGGTCTGGCTCGTCGAGGACCTCGCCACCGGCCGCGTGGACGCCCGGCACCCGCTGGTCGGCTTCCTCACCGAGCACGGCCTGTCCGACGACGACCTCGCCGAGTTCCGGGAGCGCGCCGTCCGGCCCGACGTCGTCGGGGTGAACTACTACCCGCGCCACTCGACGGAGATCCTCAGGGCGGGGGAGTCCCACGTCGGCGGGTTCGCCGACCCGCGGCCGACGCGCGACGACGGCACGGCCGGGCTGGTGGAGCTGCTCCGCCAGGCGGCGGCCCGGTACGGCGCGCCGGTCGCCCTCACCGAGACGTGCGTCACCGGGACCGTCGCCGAGCGCGTCGCGTGGATGGACGCGTCCTTCGCCGCGGTGGCGGACCTCCGCGCGGAGGGCCTCGACGTCGTCGCGTACACCTGGTGGCCCCTCTTCGACATGTACGAGTGGACGTGGCGCACCAGCGACGGCCCTCGTGCCGACCACCTGCTGACCATGGGCCTGTACGCCCTCGAGGAGCGGGCCGACGGCCTCGCCCGCGTACCGACCCCCCTGGTCGGGAGGTTCCTGCACCACGCTCGACGCGCGCGCCGAGCTGCCCACCGCGATGTCGGCGCGGCGCCGGCGGAAGGACAGGCATGAACACGGCCCATCTCGTCCTGGACCGTCACGCAGTGGTCGGTCCCGTCCATCGTCGGTTGTTCGGCGGCTTCGTCGAGCACCTCGGTCGGCACATCTACGACGGCATCTACGAGCCGACGCACCCGACGGCCGGCCCCGACGGCTTCCGCCGCGACGTGATCGCGCTCGTGCGCGAGCTCGGCGTCAGCACGATCCGCTACCCCGGCGGGAACTTCGTGTCGGGCTTCCGCTGGGAGGACGGCGTCGGCCCGCGCGAGCAGCGGCCGCGGCGCCTCGACCTCGCGTGGCACTCCACCGAGACGAACGAGGTCGGGCTCCACGAGTTCGCCGGCTGGCTCGACGCCGTCGGCAGCGACCTCATGCTGGCCGTGAACCTGGGGACCCGGGGTGTCGAGGAGGCGCTCGAGCTCCTCGAGTACACCAACGTCCCCGGGGGCACCACGCTCTCCGAGCGCCGGCGCGCCAACGGCCGCGACGAGCCCTTCGGGGTGGAGATGTGGTGCCTCGGCAACGAGATGGACGGCCCGTGGCAGCTGGGCCACCGCTCGGCGGACGCGTACGGGCAGGTCGCCGCGCAGGCGGCCAGGGCGATGCGGATGCTCGACCCCTCGATCCGCCTCGTGGTCTGCGGCTCGTCGGGGTCGCACATGCCGACCTTCGGGGAGTGGGAGCGGACCGTCCTGACCCACACGTACGACGTCGTCGACTACATCTCGTGCCACGCGTACTACGAGGAGCGGGACGGCGATGTCGCGAGCTTCCTGGCCTCCGGCGTCGACATGGACCACTTCATCGAGACGGTCGTCGCGACCGCGGACCACGTCGGCGCGGTCCGCAGGTCCCGCAAGCGGATCGACATCTCGTTCGACGAGTGGAACGTGTGGTACCAGAGCCGGTTCGAGTCGTTCGAGCAGATCCGCGGCATCGACAACTGGCCGGTGGCCCCCCGGCTGCTGGAGGACGTGTACTCCGTGACGGACGCCGTCGTCGTCGGCGGCCTGCTGATCTCGCTCCTGCGCCACGCGGACCGGGTGACGAGCGCGTCCCTCGCCCAGCTGGTCAACGTCATCGCACCGATCATGACCGAGCCCGGCGGGCCGGCCTGGCGCCAGACGACGTTCTTCCCGTTCGCGACGACCTCGCGCCTCGCGAGGGGGACGTCGCTGCGCGTCGTGGCGGACGCGCCGACGCGCGCGACCGCGAGGTACGGCGACGTGCCGGTGATCGACGCCGCCGCGACCTGGGACGAGGCGGCGGCCTCGGGCGCTGTCTTCCTCGTCAACCGCGACCCGGAGGCTGCGACGACCGTGACCGTGGACCTCGGTCGCCTCGGTGACGGCGTGCGCGCGGGCGACTCGGTGCTGCTCCACGACGAGGACCGGCACGCGCGCAACACCCTCGCCGAGCCGGAGCGCGTGCGCCTGCGGCCGCTGGACGTCACCACGAGCGCGGGCGTCGCGACGCTCACGCTGCCACCCGTGTCGTGGGCGGCCGTCCCGGTGGCGGTCGTGGGGTAGGGGCGGGGCTGGTGGGGCTACCGGCTGCGGGTCAACAGTCCCCAGGCAGGTGGCCGCGGTGGATGGTCCCGGCGCGCGCCTTCGTTGTGCCTCCGGCAGGCCGCGCCCACCAAGGCATGGAGCGAGCGCGACCACAGCCTTGTCCTGCACACGGGCCCCGACGCCGCCGTGGTTGCATGGCACCGGCTGCCAACAGCGGGCTGATGGCCCTGCGAGCGCGGCCGATGTGCGCTGGCAGGCGATGGCGAAGCCGAAGTCGCCCGTTTCGGCGATCCCCGCCACTCGCCGGAAGCCTCCCGCGGGGACCCCGGGCGGCATCGCCATGTCCGCATGGCGTTGGCCCGGATCTCCGCCCGACGGCGCGGGGAGGGTTCAGCGGACGTGCTGGCTGTTCAGGTGCACCTCGAGCCGACGGCGATCACCCTAGGGCCGCTACGCGGTGTGGGTGGCCTGTTCTTGACACACCACGCCGCTCTCGTTACGGTCCGGAAACCGGTTGCGAAACTCGAGCAAAGGAGCTTGACCGATGACTGCAGCGACACGGGCGTGGGCGGTGCCCGCGCTGGGAGCGGCGCTGGTGCTGGCGGTGACAGCATGCGCCCCATCTGCCCCGGATGCAGAGCGGACGCGGCCCTCGGCCGGGGAAGAGGGTGGTGAGAGGGCGATCACGGTGGGTATGGAAGCGGGCTCGCCCCACGAGGCGTTCTACAAGGAGAAGGCCGCGCAGTTCACTGCGGAAACCGGTATTGACGTGGAGATCCTCGGCGTTCCGCACGACAACATGCACCAGCAGTTCCTATCGGATGCCGTGGCCGTCGGTGGTGCATACGACGTCCTCATGGTGGATCAGCCGTGGGTCGCAGAGTTTGCCGCGAACGGGTACCTCGCCAGCCTCGACGAGTGGTTGTCCGACGAGGATCGCGCCGACTTCATCGAGGGCACGCTGGACACCGTCAGCTACGACGGCAAGCTCTACGGCTTGCCGTTCTTGGTGCACAACCAAGTTCTGTACTACCGTCCGAGCCTCCTCATGGCCGCGGGCTACGATTCCCCGCCCACCACGTGGGAGGAGTACCGCGAGGCGGCGGCCGCGACGACGGACGCGTCCTCGGGGATCTACGGGACGATGATCCCTGGCAACCGTGACGGCGAGGTTGCCACACGCTTCATGACATACGTTCAGCAGGCCGGCGGTGACATCGTCGATGAGCACCTCCTGCCCGCCATCGACAACGCCGCGGCTCTCGAAGCATTCGCGATGATGACGCAGATCCAGTTTGAGGACGGCTCGAGCCCCGAAGGCTTGCACGACCTTGCCGCGATCCAGGGCCAGTTCCTCGAGGGCAAGATCGCAATGGTCGCCCAGTGGCCGTACATGTGGGCGATGGCGACCGATCCGGAGCAGTCTCAGGTGGCCGACGACGTGGCGGTCGCACTCAACCCGGGCAACCCGCACCAGGTGGGGACGACGTTCGGATGGGGCTTTGGCATCAGTGCCTCCTCGGACGACCAGGATGCGGCGTGGCAGTTCGTTCGCTGGGCGACGAGCAGTGAAGTTCTCGGGATGAAGGCGATCGAGCAACTCTCGCCGGTACCGCGGGTTTCGTCGATGGAGACCCTGGCCGCAGCGGAGGAGGTCTCGGAAGCAGACCGCGCGGCCTTGGCAGTCTTCGCGGAGTCCGTGGCGCGCAGCAGCACCATGCCGATGACCCCGGCGTTCCCGCAGTACCAGAACGCAATTGCCGAGGCTGTCTCGGCAGTCATGTCGGGCCAGGCGACGCCGGAGGAGGCCCTCCAGCGGGCTCAGAGCCAGATGGAGCAGGCGGCTGGTTGAGCTCTGGGTGGGCCGGCGGACCCGCCGGCCCACCCGGCTCACCCGCGTGATGACAGTGCCGGCGCCGCCCTCGCGGCACCGAAGGGAGGCATCATGGAGCGGAACGCACGGGGTGATGCGGTCGGCGTCGCACCGCGCGGGAGCGCGGAACTGCCCACGGCCCGTGCGTCCGCACGTGTCGCGCGCGGTCGAGGCTCGCTCCCCGACAGGCGGCGCCGGTCGGGGATGCTCCTGACGATGCCGGCGCTGCTCGCGCTCGCCGTGACGGCCCTCTACCCCCTGCTCTGGACGGTGTCGCTGAGTCTTCAGAGCTTCAGCGTCGCCGTAGGGGGTGAGGCGCCGGCCTTCGTCGGACTGGCCAACTATGAACGCGTCTTGGGTGATGCCGCATTCTGGACCGCGGTCGGCCAGACCATCGGCTACGTTGCCGTCACGCTAGCCGTAGAGCTACTCGTCGGGCTGCCCATCGCCCTCGCGCTGCACAGAGAGACCCCCGCGCGCAAGCTTCTCCGCCTCATCGTCGCGCTCCCACTGATGGTTGCGCCGGTGGTCGCGGCCTTGGCCGGGAAGTTTCTCTTCTCCCCGGGTTACGGTCTCGTCAATGAGGGTCTTGCGGTCATCGGCGTCGACGGACCCGCCTGGTTCGCCGACCCCTGGCTCGCCCGTGCTGCCGTGCTCAGCACGAATGCCTGGCTGGCGTTGCCCTTTGTCGTCCTTGTCCTACTCGCCGGCCTCGCGAACATCCCAGGCGAGCTGCGGGAGGCTGCCGTCACGGACGGTGCGGGACGGTGGCGCATCTTCTGGCACATCACGTTGCCGCTGCTGCGCCCCTCGATCCTCATCATCCTCGTGATCCGGCTGGCGGATGCCTTCCGAGTGTTCGACGCCGTCTACGTGATGACGGGAGGCGGCCCCGGAAGTGCCACTGAGGTCTTGAGCACCTACTTGTACCGGCAGATGTTCACACGCACCGACTTCGCCGGAGGCGCCGCAACTTCTGTCCTCTTCGTTGTCATGATCGGCGTCTGCGCCAGCGCGGTGTTCTTCTCCCTGCGCAGCCCAAGAGGTGAGCGATGACAGTCGACAGCCCGACGCTTGTGGAGCGGGTTCCCGGCCGGCGACGCCGCGTGTCGGGTGCGCTTGGGCCCCGCGCGGTGACCCGGTCGGTCGCCTTTTCCGTTGTGGCCCTGGCAGGAGCGTTGCTCCTGCTCATGCCGGTGATCTGGATCGTTTCAACGTCCCTCAAGCCGGACGTGGAAGTGTACGCGATCCCACCGACCGTGCTCCCGCGGCACCCGACAGTGGAGCATTTCGCTTCCGTGCTCGGGGACGAGACCATCTTGCGCTTCTTCGGTAATAGCCTGGTCGCAAGTGCCGGTGCCACGGCATGCAGCCTTCTCATGGGCATTCCGGCGGCGCTCGGGTTCGCCCGGTTCCGCTTCCGGGCGTCAGGGATCCTGCTCGGCGCGGTGCTCGTCACGAGAATGTTCCCGCCCGTTGCCCTTGCACTGCCCTTCTTCCTCCAGTTCAGGCAGCTCGGCCTGATCAACTCGCCGCTCGGACTGATCATCGCGTACATCCCGATCGTGCTGCCGCTGGTCATTTGGATGCTCGAAGGATTCTTCCGCGACCTGCCCGAGGAGTTGCTCGAGGCCGCGCGCCTCGACGGGCTTGGCACCATCGGCGCGTTGCTCAGGATCGTGCTGCCGATCACCAAGCCCGGCGTTGCCGTCGCCGCTCTCTTTGGCTTTCTGGTGGCGTGGAACGAGTTCATCATCGCCCTCTCCCTTACCCGCACCCCAGATGCGCAGACCATGCCCGTCGGTATCGCCGGGTACATCACCCAGTTCCAGACACTCTGGGGCGACATGACGGCAGCCTCGGTCATCTACCTAGTGCCCGTGCTAGTCGTCACCGTCGTCACCCAGCGGGGCATCATCTCGGGCCTCACTGCGGGAGCAACCAAGGGCTGAGTCATGAGCGCCCACCTCCTCGCCGCCCCGACGGGCGCGGCACCATCGCGCGACAAGGAGCACCTGTGATCCACATTCGACCGATCGGTAGAACCGGTCACCAGGGCATCGAGCTAGTGCTGCCCGGCGGTGCCTCGGAGACCCTCATGCGTCTGGACCGGCCTGTCCGGCTCGAGGCGTTCGACGGTCGGGGCGACGACTGGGAGGGCACGGTGTCGACTCATGCCTACGCGACGGTGAGCCATGGGGATGGCGACCTCGTCGGCACGGTCACGACCCCCAGCGCTGCCGGGCCGATCGAGGTCGTGGACCGGTGGACAGCGGATGCACGGGGAGTCCAGGTCGAACGCCGAGTGCGGCAGCTCGAGCCCGTCGCGGGCGGCGCGGTGCGCTCGGTCCTAGAGTTCCCGGTGGTTGCCGACGGCTTCGGCGAGGACGCGCAGGTGTTCGCGCCGCCTGCGGTGTACGACCTCAACGACATTGACGGAGACGGCATCGAGGACTACCTCGACACCCGCGAGCTCGTCTTTCGTGACGACCGGCTCACCGGTCTGGCGGTCCTCCTCCACGCCAGGTCGCGCGGGCTGGGAATCGCGCTCAGCCGAGAGGACCTTCCGGAGTACGACGACGTCCCGGACCGAGTCCGCGGGCAGCAGGGGTTCGTCCAGCGGACCGACATCGGAAGCCTCGGCGTCGTCCCACGTGCCGGGGGCTGGTCGGTCGTGGCCGCGTACCCGTTTGTCGAGCGCGCTCGATGCCACGCTCTGACAGCTCGGGCCCGCGAGCCGTGGGGCGCCTTCTGGCCTGCCGACGGTGGCGACGCGATCGCGCGGTACCGAGTCTCCGTCGTCCGCGGCGCCACAGCGATCGACTCCCTGTGGGATCTATGGCACGACCGTGCGGCACATCTTGCGCCGCGGAGGGTTGAGCTACCAGAGACGGTCGAGCGGCTGACGCGCCTTCGGCTTGACGCGCTGATGCCGTACTACAGAGAAGACGAGAACGTCGCCGGCTTCGTCACGAACTGCCACCCGCAGGACGGCGTGCAGCTCGAGGACATCGTGCAGTACGGCTTCACCGGCCAGATGGTTCTGAACGCGCTGCACGTGCTGAACCATGCTGATGAGCTGAGCGACCCGGAAGCGCGGACCAAGGGGTTGCGGACGATCGAGAGCTTCGTTCGCCGCGCTGCCGCGTCGCCGCACGGGCTGGTCCACACGCTGTACGACTTTGAGAAGCAGCGGGATGCCTCTTGGTGGAGCGGCCTCCTGCTGCCCCTCGCCTACGCAGACGAAGGGACGAATCTTGAGGAACTGATGGGCCCAGTGCTCGACCATATGCGCTACGCCATCGACGCCTTGTCGGCAGCCCCCGACGGGACATACCTGCGCTGTGTCGCCGAGGAGCACCACGCTCTGCTCCGCGCCTACCGTGCGGAGCGAGAACGCGGGCAGGACCACCCCGAGTGGATGGCCGCTGCGCAGTCCTTCGCCCGGTTCCTCCTCCAGGTGCAGGAAGAGGACGGTTCCTGGCGCCGGGCCTACACGTTCGCCGGAGGGCCGCTCGTCGAGCCGCGGGCCTGGTTTGGCCGAACTGAGCTCAACCAGAAGTCGTCCACCGCAACAGCGGTGCCCTTCCTCCACGAGCTATACACCCTGACGGGCGACCCCGCAGTCAAGGATGCTGCTGTGCGGGCAGCGCGCTTCGTGGCCGAGCACTTCGTCCGGGGGGTTTCGCACAACGGTGGTATCCACGATTCGATCTATGCACGGCCTCAGTTGGTCGACTCCGAGAGCATCCTGTTCTCGCTTCGGGCTTGCCTCGCGGCCGCAGATATGAGCGGCGACGAGGATCTCGCGGACGCCGCCGTCGACGCGGCGCGGCTCCTCGCGACGTGGGTCTACCTCTGGGACGTCCCCCTCCCACCGTCGAGCACGCTGGCCCGGTACGGCTTCCGGAGCACCGGCTGGGCCGCATGCGACACGGCTGGTGCCGGGTACATCCACCCGTATGAGCTGCACGCGGTGCCCGACCTCATGGAGGCTGCGCTCATCGGGGGGGACGAACTGCTCGCTACGGTGGCGGACTTGACGCTGCACGGCTCGAACGAGACGGTCGCCACCGAGGGCAAGGATTGGGGCTATGCCCGCCCGGGGCTCCAGGAGGAGGGCCTTCTGGTGAGCTGGTGGCTCATCGACGACCCGATGTTTGTCGACACCGGTTTCGGTGGCCGAGGTAAAGGCGAGGGAAACAAGACCTGCCTCCCCTGGATCTCCGCCGTCGGCGTTGACGCCACGGATGTCGTGCTCGAGCGGTACGGCACCACCGAGGTCCGTGACGCCTTCTGCGCCCGTACTGATGCGATCGCGCACTAGCTACGGTACGAGCCAGGCCGCCAGCGGCGGCCGAAGGGGAGGAGAGGGCATGGGCGCGGACCTCAGGGTCGCCGGCGAGGGGCGTCGGCCGACCATTGCCGACGTGGCGCGAGCCGCCGGCGTGTCCAAGGGGACGGCGTCCAAGGCACTCAATGGACGCGGCGAGCTGACGGACGAGACACGCCGCCGTGTCCTCGAAGCCGCGGAGGAACTCGACTTCCGGCCCTCATCGCTCGCTCGCAGCCTGGTGAGCGGCCGGACCGGAATCGTCGGTGTGCTCACGAACGACCTCGAAGGTCGGTTCGTGCTTCCCATCCTCATGGGGGCCGAGGATGCTCTGGGCGCTGGACGGGTGTCGGTCATCCTCACTGACGCGCGGGGCGATGCTGTGCGCGAGGCGCAGCAGCTCCGCACGCTTCTCGAGCGGCAGATCGACGGGCTTATCGTCGTGGGCGGCCCCCGCAACGACCCCCGCCCCTCCCTCGGCCGCAACCTCCCCGTGCCGGTGGTCTATGCGTACGCCCCATCGCAGGACACGAGAGACCTGTCAATCGTGCCCGACGATGTCATGGCCGGGCGTCTCTTGGCCGAACACCTTTGGGAGCTTGGCAGGCGCCGGATCGGATTCATTGGCGGCGACCCGACCTTTGCCGCCTCCCGCGCGAGAGAGTCCGGGGCCGCAGCCGCGCTTGCCGAGCGCGGTGCGGAGCTGCTCGGCGCCGGCGGCAGCGCCGGCGACTGGACCGAGCGTTGGGGCCGCGCCGCGACCGCTCGACTTCTCGAGATCCACCACCCGGACGCGATCATCGCGGCCTCGGACATGCTCGCGCGCGCAGCGCTTGACGTCCTTCGTGACCTAGGCCGTCGGGTGCCGGAGGACGTCGCGGTGGCGGGGCACGACAACTGGTCGGTCATCGTGGCCAATACCCGACCTGAGCTGACCAGCGTCGACGCGCGACTCGAGTCGCTCGGCCGCCGCGCCGCGGCGGCCATCTTCGCTGCTCTTGCCGGCGAGCCGCTAGGCGAGGGCATCGAGTACCGCCCCGTCCGGCTGGTCATCCGCGGAAGCACGGTCCCAGACCGCTGGGTCTCCGCGACCCACGAGCCATGATCACGCCCTCGCCTCCGGCGTACCGGAGAATGAGCATGAGCGCCTCGCGTCGCGGTTAATGCCGACCGAGCGGTCGTCGTAGTCTGGCGCCAGTAGACGACGAGCCGGGCGACCGGACACCGCGCCGCGGCGACCCGCGGCTGCGCAGAGAACCGAGGGACGAGTTGGCGACTGGCGCAAGACGGCCCTCCTTGAAGGACGTGGCCCGCGAGGCGGGCGTGTCGTATCAGACCGTCTCCCGGGTCATCAACAACGGTCCGCGCGTGTCCGTCGCGACGCGCGACCGGGTCCTGGCCGTGATCGCGGAGCTCGGCTACCGCAGGAACGACGCCGCGCGCGCCCTCGTGACGAGCAGGTCGCACTCCATCGGGGTCATCGCCGACGCCTCGCCCCGGTACGGCCCCGTGAGCACGCTGGCCGCCGTGGAGTCCGCGGCGCGGGACGCCGGCTACACGGCCCTCGTGGCGACGATGAGCAACCCCGACCTGCCGACCGTCGTCGGCGCGCTCGAGAGCTTCATGGAGCGCGGTGTCGAGGGCATCGTCGTGATCGCCCCGCGGGTCCCCATGGCGCACGTGGCGCAGGGCGTCACGGCGACCATCCCGATCGTCATGCTGGCGCCGGGTCAGGTGAGCCAGCGAGGCATCACGGTGTTCTTCGAGGACCAGGAGCTCGGGGCGCGCCTGGCCACGCGCCACCTCATCCATCTCGGCCACCGGGAGATCGCCCACCTGGCCGGGAACCAGGACTGGCTCGACGGGCAGGTCCGCCTGAGGGGCTGGCAGGCCGAACTGGCGGCGCACAAGATCCCCGCGGTGGCGGTGGAGTACGGCGACTGGTCAGGGGAGAGCGGCTACCGGATCGGGCTGAAGATGGTGGCGGAGGGCCTGCCCAGCTCGATCTTCATCGCCTCCGACCTCATGGCCCTGGGCTTCATGCGCGCCCTCTACGAGAACGGGGTCCAGGTCCCGCGGGACATCTCGGTCGTCGGGTTCGACGACAACGAGTTCGCGCCGCAGGTGCACCCGCCGCTCACGACCGTCAGGCAGTCGTTCGCCACGGTGGGCACGCGGTGTATGGAGATCCTCCTGGGCCTGATCGCGGGCAAGGAGGTGGACACGACGCCGGCCGTGCCGGAGCTCGTCGTCCGCCGGTCCGCGGGCCCGCCGCGCGCCCGCGCCTGACACCGTCCCAGTACCGCTCACCCGCCGACGTCGCAGGCCTGGCGCCGCGCGCCGTCCCGGCGTTACCGAATCGTTAGGCGAACGTTCGCCCTACAGCGTTGACCGCGCGGAGGGCGAACGTTCACACTCCTCGAGTCGGGTGCCCCTCGGGGGCGGCGCGCGACACCCCTGGGACCCGGTGGTCCCGGGTGGTCAGCACCACGAACGCACACCGATCGAAGGAGATTGATGATGTTGCGAAGGCTTCGCTGGGTAGCCCCCCTGGCTGTCGCGGCCGTCGCTCTGGCCGCCTGCGCCAACGACGCGGACGACACGCCGGAACCGACCGAGCCGGACGAGACCGTCGACATCGCCGCGTACGCGGACCAGGCGCTCCGGGAGCTGGAGGGCCAGGTCATGGCGACCGGCCCCCACGGCGAGAGCCCGTCCCCGGCCTCCGTGGCCGACCTGACGGACGACGAGGTCGAGCAGGTCCGAGCGCTCGGCGCCACCGCCGCCATCGTGCTCCACTACGGCGGCAACGACTGGGCGACCGCCCAGGTCGCGGGCCTGCGCGCCCGCTTCGCGGAGCTGGGCATCGAGGTCGTCGCCGTCACCGACGCCGACTTCGACCCCGGCCAGCAGGTGTCGGACATCGAGACCGTGATGGCGAAGAACCCCGACATCATCGTCTCCATCCCTGTGGACCCCGTGGCGACCGCCGCGGCCTACAAGGCCGCCGCCGACGCCGGCGTGACGCTCGTCTTCATGGACAACGCGCCGAACGACCTGGTCGCGGGTGAGGACTACGTCGCGGTCGTGTCCGCCGACAACTACGGCAACGGTGTCGTCTCCGCCCACCTCCTCGCGAAGGCGATGAACGGGCAGGGCGAGATCGGTGTCATCTACCACGAGGCCGACTTCTTCGTGACACAGCAGCGGTTCGACGGCTTCAAGGAGACCATCGAGGCCGAGTACCCCGGCATCACGATCGTCAAGGAGCAGGGCATCGCCGGGCCGGACTTCGCCGGCGACGCGCAGGCGGTGACCGACGCGCTGCTCACGCAGTACCCGGACCTCGACGGTATCTGGGCGGTGTGGGACGTCCCGGCCGAGGGCGTCATGGCCGCCGCCCGTGCCGCGGGTCGGACCGACCTCATGATCGCGACCGAGGACCTCGGCACGAACGTGGCGATCGCCCTGGCGAAGGGTGAGATGGTCGTCGGCCTCGGCGCCCAGGTCCCGTACGACCAGGGCGTGACGGAGGCGAACCTCGCCGCCGGCGCCCTCCTGGGCAAGACGTTCCCGCCGTACGTGGCGCTGTCCGCGCTCCCGGTCACCCACGAGAACGTGCTCGACGCCTGGCAGGCCGTCTACCACGCCGAGCCGCCGGCCGAGGTGACGAGCTCGTACGTCGACTGAGTCCGTTCGCGGCCGGCGACGCCGCACCCAGGCCGGGAGTCGCCCCCGTGTCCCGGCCTGCACCACCACCGACCGACCCACCCGAACGGAGGCTCGGCATGCCTACCGAGGGCCCGCCCGCCGTCCTGATGAGCGGCATCCGCAAGGCGTTCGACGGCGTCACCGTGCTCGACGACGTGCACTTCGAGGTGCAGCCCGGCGAGGTCCACGCCCTCGCGGGGGGCAACGGTGCGGGCAAGTCGACCCTGATGAAGATCCTGCTCGGGGCGTACCGCAGGGACGCCGGGCGCGTCGAGGTCTTCGGTCGGGCGCTGGACGGGGCATCGATCCACGGCGCCAAGGCCGCGGGCATCGGGATGGTGTTCCAGGAGTTCTCGCTCATCCCCACCCTGACGGTCGCGCAGAACATCTTCCTCGACGCGGAGCCCCTGCGGGTCGGCCTCATCGACGACGAGCTGATGCGTCGCCGGGCCGCCGAGGTCCTCGCGCGCATGGAGGTCGTGATCGACCCGGGCGCCGAGGTGGGGTCGCTGCCGACGGCGCAGTGGCAGCTCACGGAGATCGCCAAGGCGCTCAGCCAGGACGCCCGGGTCCTCGTCATGGACGAGCCCACGGCCTCCCTCACGAAGCACGAGGTGGACGCCCTGTTCGGCCTCATCGAGCGGCTCAAGGCCCAGGGGATCGCGATCGTCTACATCTCACACCGCATGGACGAGATCTACCGGATCGCCGACCGGATCACGATCCTGCGCAACGGCCGGAACCTCGTGACGGCGGCCCTGGACGAGATCACGCCGCAGGAGATCGTCGCCGGCATCGCGGGCAAGGAGCTCGCCGCCCAGGCCACGTACGGGACGCGGGGCGCGACGCAGGCGGGCGAGGTCATCCTGGACGTGCAGGGGATCTCCGCCGAGGGCGTCACGGAGGCGACCTTCCAGGTCCGTGCCGGCGAGGTGCTCGGCGTCGCGGGTCTCATGGGCTCCGGTCGTACGGAGCTCGCCCGGGCGCTCTTCGGCATCAGCCCGATCACGTCCGGCGCGGTGCTCAAGCGCGGTCGGCCCCTGCGACTCGCGTCCCCCGTCGACGCCATCCGCGCCGGCATCGCCCTCATCCCCGAGGACCGGCGTCTGCAGGGGCTCGTCCTCGAGCACTCCGTGACGTCGAACCTCACGCTGCCGATCATCGGGACCCTGCGTCGGTGGGGCCTCGTGGCTGCCGACAGGGTCCGGGCCGTCGCGGACCGGCTGATCGAACAGCTCTCGATCGTCGTGGCGCGGCCGGACGCCCCCGTCCGTCTCCTGTCGGGCGGCAACCAGCAGAAGGTCGTCATCGCCAAGTGGCTCGGCACCGAGCCGGACGTCCTCGTCATGGACGAGCCCACGGCGGGCGTCGACGTCGGCACCAAGTCGGAAATCGTTCGGATCGTCCGCGAGCTCGCGCGGGCCGGAAAGGGAGTGATCGTGATCTCCTCCGAGTACCCAGAACTCATCGCCATGTGCGACCGCTACCTGGTCATGCGGGACGGCAGCGTCGTGTCCTGCCTGGACGCCGGCGAGATCACCTCGGAGATGGACCTCGAGCTCGCGGTGCAGGGGATCCCGGCATGACCGCCCTCACCACCGCGCCGACCACGACGGGCGCCCGCCTGGCTCAGCGGCTGCGCACGGGCATCGACTGGCGCCGGGACATCGTCTACATCGGGTTCGTCGTCGTCTTCGTCGCGTTCGCGATCCTGCTTCGCGACCAGGGCTTCCTCTCCTCCGGGAACCTCCTGAACATCCTGCGGCAGGCCGCGATCGTCGCGGTGATGGCCGTCGGCATGACGTTCGTCATCGCGTGCGCGGAGATCGACCTCTCGGTCGGGTCCGTCGCCGGCCTCGCCTCGATCACGACGGCCATGGTCATCGCGCGGTTCGGCCTGTGGCCGGGAATCGTCGCGGGGATCGCCGTGGGCATCGTCGTGGGGGCGATCAACGGGTCGCTCGTCGCGTTCGCGCGGATCCCGTCCTTCCTCGTCACGCTCGCGATGCTCGGCGTCGCGGTCGGCCTCGCGCAGTGGGTGACGCACTCCGCGCCGCAGCCGATCCTCGACTCGACCTACACGAGCATGTTCGGCTCGGGGAGCGTCGGGTTCCTGCCGGGCCTGGTCGTCTGGACCGCCGTCGCCGTCGTCGTCGGTGCCGTCGTCCTCAAGAAGGCGCGGTTCGGGCGGCAGGTCCTCGCGACCGGCGCCAACCGCACCGCGGCCGAGTACTCGGGGATCAACACGAGGGCGATCCGGTTCCGCGTGATGATGATCTCCGCGACCGCGGCCGCCCTCGCGGGGATGCTCTACGCCGGCCGTCTCCAGTCCGGCCGGTTCCAGTTCGGCTCAGGCGACGAGCTGAACGCCATCGCTGCCGTCATCCTCGGCGGCACCGCACTCTCGGGAGGCCGGGGCTCCGTCGTCGGGAGCCTCATGGGCGCCCTCCTCATGCAGCTGATCAGCAACGGACTGATCCTCGCGGGCCTCGACCCGAGCCAGCAGCAGGTGGTCGCCGGCGTGATCATCGTCCTCGCGGTCGCGCTCGCCCGGAACAAGTAGCACGCACACACACGAAAGGAGCAGTCGTGGCACACGACCCCGGCACCCAGCGCGCCGTGCGGATTGAGAATGGCGCCCTCACTCTCGAGGGAGAGCCGGCACGCATGTACGGCGGCGCCGTGCACTACTGGCGGCTCGAGCGCGAGAAGTGGGACGGCATCCTCGAGTCGGTGAAGCGCATGGGCTTCACGATGATCTCCATCTACATCCCGTGGGAGGTCCACGAGCTGGAGCGGGGTCGGTTCGACTTCGGCCAGGTGAACCCCTCGAACGACATCGACGCGTTCCTCACGCTCTGCGAGTCCAAGGGATTCAAGATCGTCGTGCGGCCCGGACCGCAGATCAACTCCGAGCTCACGTGGTTCGGGTACCCGAAGCGGATCCTCGCCGACGAGCGGCTCCACGCGCGCAGCGCCAAGGGCTCGAAGGTGATCCTCACGCAGGTCCCCAAGCCGATCCCCGCGCTCAACTACGCCGCCGACGAGTTCTACGCCGAGACGGCGCTCTGGTACGACGCCATCTGCGCGATCCTCGTCAAGCACGCCTACCCCCACGGCGGCATCGTCGCCGCTCAGGTCGACAACGAGATGGCGTACTTCTTCGGCGTCAACGCGTACATCGCCGACTACTCGGACGCCTCCCTCGCCCGGTACCGCTCGTTCCTCCTGGACAAGTACGGCGACCTCGGCGGGATCAACGCGGCGTACGGGACGTCGTACACGGACATCGCCGACGTCGACCCGCCGCGGCGGTTCGCGGCGCGCGGCAAGCGCGACATCCCGTGGTACGCCGACTGGGCGGAGTACCGCGAGCTCTACCTGGTGGACGCCATGGACCGGCTCGGCGGGATGATGCGGGAGCGGGGCCTCGGGCGCATCGCGCTGTTCCACAACTACCCCCACCCGCTCGGGCCGGGCGGCGCCGCCTCGGGCTTCACCACGCCGTTCAACCTCATGAAGCTCGAGGAGCGGCTCGACTGGGTCGGCTTCGACGTGTACTCCCGCAAGGAGCTCTTCGACCACGTCAAGACGGTCGCGTCCTACGTCGTCGGGACCAGCCGGTACCCGTACATCCCGGAGTTCATCGCGGGCGTGTGGCCGTGGTACCTCAACCCGGGCGACTGGCACGACGAGGAGTTCGTCACCAAGGCCGCCCTGATGCAGGGCATCAAGGGCTTCTCCCGGTACATGCTGGTCGAGCGCGACCGGTGGCTGGACTCGCCGGTGCGACGCGACGGCCGCGAGCGGCCGGAGAAGGTCGCGATGTTCGCGAACGCCAACCGGATGCTCGAGGCCGCGGAGTTCCACCGGTTCCGCCGCGACGCGGACGTCCTGCTGCTGGCCAACCGCGAGTACGACCGGCTGGAGGCGACCAGCGTCCTCGTGCAGTTCCCGGGCGACTTCCTCGAGACGCCGTCCGGGTTCTCCGAGTACGCCGGCCCGCTGACCATCAGCGAGGACCCGCTCGGGTTCAGCGAGCCGATCCAGATGGCCAAGGGCGTGTGGTTCGGTGCCTTCCGCGACGCGCTCGCGGCCGAGGGGACGAGCTACCTGCTCTCCGACACGGACCTCGACCCGGACCGGTGGGCGGCGCACAAGGTCGTCGTGCTGAGCACGTTCGACTACCTGGACGAGCGTGTGCAGCGGGCGCTGCTCGCGTTCGCCCGGGACGGCGGCACGGTGGTGGTCGGGCCCAAGCTCCCGACCCTCGACTCCCTCATGCGGCCCTGCGCGGTCCTGGCCGACGCGTTCGAGGCGCAGCGGCGCGCCGGCGCCGTCGACGAGGGTGCCGGGTTCACGGCCGCGACCGTCGGTCTGGGCACCGTCGTCCTGGTCACCGGGATCGAAGGTGTTCCCGCCGCGGTGTCGAAGGTCGCCTCCTCCGCGGGACTGTTCCGCGTGGCGGTCAGCGACCCGAGGCTGGACGTCACCGTCCACTCCACGCCGGACGACCCGGCGGCGAAGCTCGTGTTCGTCGCCAACCCGACGGCGGAGCCGATCGACGCCGCGGTGAACCTCGGCGCGCCCCTCGAGGCCGTGCGTGAGATCTGGGACGGGCGCGACGTCCGGACCGACGGCACGTCCATCACCGAGGCGATGGCGCCGTACTCCATCCACGTCTACCGGTGCACCGTCACCGTCTGAGAGGAAGTGCTCGCATGCTGCACCAGGACGTTCTCATGGCCGACATCGACGTGGACCAGTGGCGCAACGCCCAGGCCCTCGTCCTCAGGTCGGCGAAGGCTGCGCGGCGCCTCGTCGTCATCCACGAGGGCGGCCGCGTGGAGAAGTTCCGCCACACCACAGGGGCGGAGGTCGTGGGCCACGTCGACGAGGTCCGGGACCCGCACGTGCTCGCCCGGTCCCTCTACGAGGCCAACAAGGAGACCGTCGACTTCGTCGTCGTCATGGAGCGCGACGCCGTCGACACGTACTTCGCGCGCATCCAGGACGGGTGGGACATCGAGGCCGACCTCGACGTGTTCGTCCAGCAGACCTACGCGGCCCTGGACGAGTTCCCCGACGGGATCGTGACCTACCCGGGGAAGGCCCGCGACACCCTCGGCCTGCAGTGGCGGGTCGGGGCGTCGCTGGCGGAGGTCGACGCGGCGGTGCGTCGGCTCGTCGCGCCGGGCAGCACCGTGATCCTCGGTGCCCATGACGGCACGGCTCTCTGGGCGTCGCTCGTGCTCGACTTCGACGACGCCTGGAAGATCGTGTCGATCACGACGGCGGACCCCTCCGTCGTCGAGATCTCGGGCCCGAGGGACGAGGTGCTCGAGCGCCTCGTGACGTGGCAGCGGGAGGCGGGCAAGAAGGTGTCGCTCGCGCTCCTCCTCGACGTCGAGGGCGCGAAGGAGCTGCTCGACGCGCCCGCGAAGGACAAGGGAGCCGTTCTCGCCCGCCTCGTCGAGGCCGGGCGCGCGTCCACCGCCTGACACACTTCGGCGGCTGCGCCCCCGATCTGCCGGCAGCCGCCGAAGGCACGAGGGCGACCCCGCCCCCGGCGACGGCCGGTCGGGACCGAACAGGTCCCGGCCGGCCGTCGCGTGCGTCTTCGGCGCGTCGCCCTGATGGGCGTCCGGCTGATGGTGTCCATCTGGCCGACGGTCTCGCCGCTCTCGGAGCACTTCGACGAGTACCGCGAGCACGGGCTCCTCGTCGGGTCCGACCGTGGGATGGGGTACCAGATCAGCCTCCGCGACAAGGGCATGCCCCGCGCCCTCCCGCTCGCGTTCTACGACCCGACGAACCCGCGGACGCGGGAGTTCGTCTGGGACCTCGTCCGCCGCAACTACCTCAACCAGGGCATCGACGTCTTCTGGCTCGACGCCTGCGAGCCGGAGCTCAACCCGCCGGAGCCCGAGAACACGGTGCTCCACGCGGGGCCCGGCCCGCAGGTCCTCAACATCTACCCGCGCGAGAACGCCCGCCTCTTCGCGGAGGGGATGGCCTCGCTCGGGCGCGAGCCCACGGTGCTGCTCTGCCGCTCGGCGTGGGCGGGCTCGCAGCGCTACGGGGCGGCCGTCTGGTCCGGTGACGTCCAGGCGACGTGGGAGTCGTTCAACGCCCAGGTCCGCGCCGGTCTGAGCGTCTCGCTCTCGGGGATCCCCTGGTGGACCACGGACATCGGCGGCTTCCACGGCGGCGACCCCGACGACCCGGCCTACCGCGAGCTGCTCGTGCGGTGGTTCCAGTTCGGCGCCTTCTGCCCGCTGTTCCGCCTCCACGGCGACCGGGACCCGCGGGTGCCTACCGGGCCGACGATGACGGGCGGCCCCAACGAGGTGTGGTCGTACGGCGACGAGGCCTACGCCGTCCTCGTGCGGTACCTGCGCCTGCGGGAGCGCCTGCGGCCGTACCTGCAGGAGCAGATGTCCGCGGCCTCGAAGACGGGTGTGCCGCCGGTCCGGTCCCTGTTCGTCGACTTCCCCGACGACGCGCGGACGTGGGACGTCGACGACGCGTTCCTGTTCGGCCCCGACGTGCTCGTCGCCCCGGTCCTCGCGCCGGGTCGGGTGGAGCGCAGCGTCTACCTCCCCGCGGGGACGCGCTGGGTGCACACCGAGACGGGGGAGGCCTACGACGGCGGCTCCGAACCGACCGTCCCGGCGCCGCTCGCGAGCATCCCCGTGTTCGTCCGCGAGGGCGCGCCCGTGGCGGAGGCGTTCCGCGAGGACGGACGGGGCTGAGGCCACCGCACGGCCCGGTTGCGCGCACCTCGCCCGCGCGCGACCGGGCCGACGCGGGACCGGGGCGATGATCATCGGTGCGCCGAACGCCCCACCCGCGGCCCGCGCCCGGAGTACCGTGCCCTCCGATCCCACCGGAGGGATCCCCTCGAGGAAGGCGGGCAGCCCCATGACGGTCGCCGACGTCAAGGCCCGGGTGCAGGACATCCTGTCGAGGAGCTTCGAGGTCGGCCTGTGGGGCGACCGCGGCTTCTTCGTGGACCAGGGCTCGACGCGCTGCTTCATCTCCGTCTCGGGCCGCGGCCCCGAGGACCCGCGCGTCATCGTCCACGTCACCTCGCCCATCGCCTTCGAGACGCCGGGCTCGCCCGCGCTGTTCGAGCACGTCGCCCTCAACACGGACTCGTGGCTGTTCGGGCACCTCTCGCTCGAGCCGGACGACGACGTGCCCGGCACCTACGGCGTGCTGTTCGTGCACCGGCTGCTCGGCAACACCCTCGACGAGGACGAGCTGACCGGCGTCGTCGCGGCCGTCGCCGTGACGGCCGACGACATCGACGACGACTTCGTGGCCAGGTTCGGGGGCCGGCGCTTCCGCGAGTGAGGCCGCCGATGCCGAGGGCCCGGACAGCGTCGTCCGGGCCCTCGTCGTGTGCGCCCGACGGCGCCGGGACCGCCCGCGCTCAGCCCACGAGGCGCGCGGCGACGTCGGCGACCTGCTCGGGCGTGCCGACGACCTCGAAGTGCATCTCGTCCGGCCGGTCGAAGTCGCCGCCCCAGACGACGACCGGGGCGAGGTCGTCGAGCAGCGCGCGGATCCGCGCGACCTGCTCGTCGGTGAACGTGCCGGCCTCCCCGAGGGGGTGCGCCGGGGCGTTGAGGTCGATCGCCGTGCCGGAGGCGTGGTTCGACAGCACGTCCTCCTCCCCGCGCACGGGCCGGTAGCTCCAGCCCCACGAGCTCGCGACGTCGATCGGCTCGACCTCCGCGTGGAACCGCTCGGCGACGTGCGCCAGGACGGTGGCCACGTCGCCGTCGCGGACCTTGCCCGTGACCCACGGGAAGGGCACGAGCCGGGGGTCGTGCCGGTCCGCGACGGCCTCCCACCCGTTCTGCGAGGCGCCCTCCGGGACCGTGGGGTCCTCGTCCCGGCCGCCGGCGCGCAGCGGCCCCCACGCGAGCACGACGACGACGGCCAGCAGCGCCAGCGTGAGCGGGTACGCACGGCGGCGGCGCCGGGTGCGGGCCGCCAGGCTCGTCGGCCGGCGGACGGTGGTGGGGCCGCCCGCGCCCGCGGGACGCGGGACGGGCTGCTGCGGCCGGTAGGTGGGCGGCATCCGCCCGCCCGGGGCCGTCCGCCCGCCCGACGCCGGTCGCCCGGCCTGCGCCGCCCGCCCGGCAGGTGCCGGACGGTGGGCGGTGCCGGCGGCGGGGGCCGACCTCGACGCGGGTGCCATGCGCCCGACGGTAGGGGCGCCGCCGCGCGATCTCGTCCCACCGCGGCACGACTCGCGGGAGCGGCCCGGCCATCCCGCGATGGAGGCCGCCCCGGCCGAAGGGTGGAGGCCGCCCGTCGTCAGTAGTCGACGGCGTCCCGGACGATCGGGCAGGTCATGCAGTGCGCGCCGCCGCGGCCGCGGCCCAGCTCGGCGCCCGCGATCTCGATCACCTCGATGCCGGCCTCGCGCAGCCGCGCGTTCGTCGTCGTGTTCCGGTCGTAGGTGAACACCACGCCGGGCTCGAGCGCGAACGCGTTGTTGCCGGACTCCCACTGCTGGCGCTCGGACTCGAACACGTCGCCGCCGGTCTCCACCACCCGGAGCGCGGGCAGGCCCAGTGCGCGGGCCACGACGTCGGTGAACGGCGTGCCGCCCTCGTCGGTGACGTGGATGCCCGCGGGTCCGTCGTCGGGCCGGATGGTGAACGCGTGGATCCGCTCCAGCATCGCCGGGTGGACGCACACGACGTCCCGGTCGACGAACGTGAACACCGTGTCCAGGTGCATGGCGGCGCGCAGCCGGGGCATCCCCGCCACGACGACCTGGTCGGCCGCCCCGCCCTCGAACAGGGCCCGGCTGACCTGCGTGATCGCCTGGTGCGACGTGCGCTCGCTCATGCCCATGAGCACGACGCGGTTGCCCACCGGCATGACGTCGCCGCCCTCGAAGGTGGCCCGCCCGTGGTCGACCTCGGGGTCGCCCCACCAGACGGTGGCCCCGACGAAGTCCGGGTGGAACTCGTACACGGCCTTCATGAGCAGGGTCTCGTCGTGCCGCGCCGGCCAGTACAGGGGGTTGAGCGTCACGCCGCCGTAGAGCCAGCACGTGGTGTCGCGGGTGAACAGGGTGTTCGGCAGCGGCGGGATGAGGAACTCGTGGCTCGCCGGGTCCTGGTCGGCCAGGGCGCGGTGCCCGCCGCCGACGCCGTCCGGCAGGTCGGCCGTCGCGAGGCCGCCGATGAGGTGCTCGGCGAGGCGCCGGTCGTCGAGGCCCTCGAGGAACTGGCGGGTGGGCTCGACGAGGCCGAGGCCGACGTCGCCGGGCACGAGCTTGCGGTCGAGGATCCAGTCGCGGGCGCCAGGGACCGCCAGGGTCTGCGCGAGCACGTCGTGCAGCTCGACGACGTCGACCCCGGCCTCGCGCATCGTCGCGACGAACTGCTCGTGGTCGCGGCGGGCGGCGTCGACCCACATGACGTCGTCGAAGAGCAGGTCGGCCGCGTTCGACGGGGTGAGCCGCAGGTGGGCCAGGCCGGGGGAGCAGACGAGCACCTCGTGCAGGCGGCCGACCTCCGAGTGGACGCCGTACGAGGCGGCCGGGCGCGTGGGCTGCGCGGCGGTGTCGGGGGCGACGGTCATCGGGGCGTCTTCCTTCCTGTGGCGGCCGGCAGGGCCGCGCCGACGGCGGCCATCGCCACGACGGCGACGACGGCCACCGTCAGGACCTCAGTGAACACGACCTTCGCCGCTCGCGTCGGGTCCGCGCGGCGCGCCGGGGTACGTCGCGGACTGGCGGCCGACCGCGGGGCCGCCGCTAGGGTGGCGCCCGTGCGACGGCGCGCGAGCTCCCGGCCCGCCGTCGCCGCGCACCCCGGGACGCTCCGCGGCCGCGTCGCGCACGCCGTCGAGGGCTTCACGCCGGGCTACTTCGCGCTCGTCATGGCGACGGGCATCCTCTCGGTCGGCCTGCGCCTGCGCGGCCTCGACGCGGCGTCCGCGGTGCTGCTCGTGCTCGCGGCGTGCGCGTACGTCGTCCAGGTCGCGCTCAGCCTTTGGCGCTTCGCGGCGTACCGGCACGCCGTCGTCGACGACTTCACCGACCCCGGTCGGGCGTTCGGCTTCCTGACGTTCGTCGCGGGGACGAACGTGCTCGCGGCCCGCCTCGCCATGGAGGGGTACGTCGCGCTGACCGCGGTGCTCGTCGGCGTCGGGGCGCTGACGTGGCTCGTGCTCGGGTACGTGGTGCCGTGGACGGCGGTCCTCAGCCGCGCCGAGCGGCCGGTGGTCGCCACCGCGAACGGCACGTGGTTCATCTGGGTGGTGGCGAGCCAGTCGGTCGCGGTGGGCACCGCCACGCTGGAACGCGACGTCGCCTCGTCCCGGTACCTGCTCGCCGTCGTGGCGGTGGTCGCGTGGTCGGTCGGGATGTTCCTCTACTCGGCCGCGGGGATCTTCGTCGCGGCCCGGATGCTGCTGTACCCGCTGCGTGCCGCGGACCTCACGCCGCCGTACTGGGTGGCGATGGGCGCCTCCGCGATCACGGTGCTCGCGGGCGCCCGCATCATCGAGATGGCCGACACCCCGATGGTGACCGTCATGCGCGGGCTGGCGGCCGGCGTCTCCGTGGTGTTCTGGGCCTTCGCGACGTGGCTCATCCCGGTGCTCGTCGCGGCGGGGTGGTGGCGGCACCGGGTGCACCGCGTGCCGCTGCGGTACGAGGCGACGCTGTGGAGCATCGTCTTCCCGCTCGGCATGTACTCCGTCGCCGGGACGTACCTCGGCCAGGCGGACGGGCTGCCCCTCGTGGGGGCCATCGGCGGCGCGTTCCTGTGGGTCGCCCTCGGCGCGTGGGCCGTGGTGGGCGTCGCCATGGTGCGCCACCTCGTCGTCACGGTGCTGCGCCCGACGCCGGACGGGGCGCCCCCGGCCGCCTGAGGTCGCCCGGAAGCGTTACGTCTTCGTGACCGTCGGGCCCTTCCGTTCGTCAGTGCTGACCCTTAACTTAAGGCGTGAAGGAAGGAGGTGGCATGGCGGCCACGACCTCGCGGGACCTGCGGACGCGCAACCGTGCGCGCGTGCTGCGGGCGCTCGTGACGGCGTCGGAGACGACGCGCGCCGACCTCGCCACCGCCTGCGGCCTCTCACCCGCGACGATCACCAACGTCGTCGCGGACCTGATCCGCGAGGGGCTCGTCGAGGAGCGCGGCCTCGTGCCGTCGGAGGGCGGGCGCCCGATCGCCCGGCTCGGCGTCCGGCCCGACGGCGCGTTCCTCCTCGGCGCCGACGTCGGGGAGAAGGGCGTCGCCGTCGAGCTGTTCGACCTCGCCCTCACGCGCCTCGACCGCGAGTTCCACGACGCCCCCACGCGCGCGACCGACCCCGCGCCGATCGGGGAGGCGCTGCGCGCCGCCGTCGCCGCCATCCGCGCGCGCAACCCGGAGCGCGAGCCGCGGCTCGTCGGCCTCGGCCTCGGCCTGCCCGGCATCGTCGAGGACGCGAGCGGGTCCCACGAGGGGCACGGCGAGGTCCTGCACGCCCAGAGCCTCGGCTGGCCGGCCCTGCCCGTCGACGAGCTCGTCCGCCCCGACGGCCTGGAGGTCTTCGCCGAGAACGGCGCCAAGACGCTCGCCATGGCGGAGCGCTGGTTCGGCGCGGCGCGCGACGTCGAGCACGCCATCGTCGCCCTCCTCGGCCGCGGCGTCGGGCTCGGCGTCGTCTCCGCCGGCGAGCTGCTCCGCGGCTCCGCGGCCGCCGCCGGCGAGTGGGGCCACACCAAGATCTCGGTCGACGGCCCCCGCTGCCGCTGCGGCGGCACCGGCTGCCTCGAGGCCTACGTCGGCGCCGACGCGCTCGTCGCGGCGTGGCGCGAGCGGGGCGGCGGCCCGGTCGGCACCGGCTGGCGCGCGATCACCGGCCTCGTCGCGGCCGCCGAGGCCGGCGACCCGGCTGCGGGCGAGGTGCTCGACCGGGCGCTCGACGTGCTCGGCGTCTCCCTCGCCAACCTCGTCAACCTCCTCAACCCCCAGAAGATCGTCGTCGGCGGATGGGTCGGGCTGTGCCTCGTGCAGGCGCGGCGCGACGACCTCGCCGAGCGCATCCGCGCGGCGTCGCTGACCCGTCCGGGGAGCCAGTTCTCCCTGGAGCTGTGCCACTTCGAGGGCGACGCCGTCGCCCTCGGCGCAGCCCTCCTGCCGCTCGAGCGGCTGATCGACCGCCCGCTCACCGCGAGGTCGCCCTGACCCGACCTCGCCCGACAAGCCCCGAACAGAAGAACACCCCCACGAGGCGACGGGTCGCCCGCCAGGTCGACTGCGCCCTCGAACCGAACGACACCCGCCCCATCGAAGGAGATGCGATGAGCAGGACCCGACGAGCGATCGGCGCCTCCGCCGTCGTCGCGCTGTTCGCCCTGGCCGGCTGCGGCGGCGCGTCCGACGGCGACGACGCCCCGGACGCCCCCGACACCCCACCGGCCGAGACCACCACCCTGACCGTCTGGGTCATGGGTGACTCCGGCGCCCGCCTCGAGGAGGCCCTCGCGCCGTTCACGGACGAGACCGGCATCGAGGTGGACGTCCAGGCCATCCCCTGGGACAACGTCAACGACCGGCTGACCACCGCCGTCGCCTCCGGCGAGGGCCCGGACGTCACGCAGATCGGCCTGTCCCACCTCGCCGCGTTCCTCGAGGCCGGCGTGCTCGAGGACCTCAGCGGCCACCTCGCCGACCACCCGAACCTCGACCCGGCGAACTTCCCGAGCGCCGTCGCCGACCTCAACCCCGACGGCGGGCTGTTCTCCGTGCCGTGGATCAGCGACACCCGCGTGCTCTTCTACCGCTCCGACATCCTCGCCGAGGCGGGGATCGACGAGCCGCCGGCCACGTGGGAGGAGCTGCGGGCGGCGGCGCGCACCCTCGCCGCGCGCGGCGACGGCCAGTACGGCTACTACATCCCGCAGTGGGACGCGCCGCTGCCCGTCGCCTACACGTGGCAGACCGGCACGGACGTCATCGCCGACGACGGCTCGATCCGGCTCGACACCCCGGGCTTCCGCGAGGCCGTCGACCACTACCTCGGCTTCTACGAGGACGGCTCGGTGCCGACCGCGGGCGACTTCGACCAGGCCGCGGGCTTCGTCTCCGGGACCGCGCCGATGCTCGTCTCCGGCCCGTACCTCGCCGCGGCGATCCGCGAGCAGGCGCCCGACCTCGAGGGCGCGTGGGGCGTGACCACCGTCCCCACGAACACGACCGGCACCTCGCTCTTCGCCGGCTCCAACCTCGGTGTCTGGAAGGGCACGGAGAACCTCGACGCCGCGCTGCAGCTCCTGGACTTCCTCACCGACCCGGCCACCCAGGTCGCCTGGTACCAGGCCACCGGTGAGCTCCCGGCCGTCACGGCGGCGTTCGACGACCCGGCCCTCGCCGACGACCCCCTCGTCGCGGTCTACGCCGAGCAGCTGCAGGACTCCAAGCCGCTGCCCGTCAGCACCGCGTGGGACGAGGCGAACCAGGCCCTCCTCCAGGCGCTCAACGCCATCGCGCTGACCGGCGCCGACAAGGAGCAGACCCTGGCCGGCCTGTTCGCCACGATCGAGGAGATCAACGCACGATGACGCACGACGGCGGTGCCGGCGGGTCGCGGCTCGGCGGCACCGCCGTGCTCGTCGGGGCGCGGGACGATGCCCCGATGAGCGACCGTTCGAGGCGGAGCGCCCGCCGCCGCGCCCCCGGGTCGGCCCCGGCCCGGGGGCCGGGGCGGCGGCGGGCCTCCGTCGTTCCGTACGCCTTCATCGCGCCCGCGCTGATCCTGCTGACGATGTTCGGCCTCCTGCCGATCCTCGTCGCGGCCGGGGTGAGCCTGACCGACCTGGACATCGGCGGCCTGGGCAACCCCGAGACGATCCGGTTCATCGGCCTGGCCAACTACGAGCGGCTGTTCGCCGACCCCGAGTTCTGGCAGGCACTGCGCACGACCGGCTTCTTCGTCGTCGTCGGCGTGCCGGTGATCATCGCCGTGTCGCTGGCGATCGCGGTGGCGCTCAACACCTCGCAGTCGCGGTTCTTCCGCGCGCTGCGCGCCTTCTACTTCCTGCCCGCGATCACGGCGATCGTCGCGGTCGCGCTCATCTGGGGCTACCTGTACAACAGCCAGTTCGGGCTGCTCAACCAGCTGCTCGCCCAGGTCGGCCTGGGGCCGGTCGGCTGGCTCTCCGACCCGACGACGGCGCGGCTGTCCGTGGCGCTCGTCGCCGTCTGGCGGGCCACCGGGCTCAACACGATCATCTTCCTCGCCGCGCTGCAGTCGGTGCCGAAGGAGTACCACGAGGCCGCGGCGCTCGACGGCGCCGGGCGGTGGACGACGTTCTGGCGCGTCACGTTCCCGCTGCTGCGCTTCGCGCTGTTCTTCGTCACGGTGACGACGCTCATCGGCTGGCTGCAGTTCTTCGACGAGCCCTACGTGCTCACGCGCGGCGGCCCGGTGGGCGCGACGACGTCGATGTCGCTGTTCATCTTCCAGAAGGGCTTCAGCCTCAACCAGTTCGGCTACGCGAGCGCCGGCTCGCTCGTCCTGTTCGCGATCATCGCCGTCGTCACGGCGATCCAGCTGCGCATGCGGAGCACCGATGACTGACCGCCGCCGCCCGATCGTCGTCGCCGTGGGCGCTCTCCTCACGGTGGGCGCGCTCGCGACCTCGTTCCCGTTCGTGTGGATGGTCACGAGCTCGCTCAAGCCGCCGAGCGAGGCGCTCGCCGTGCCGCCCACGCTGCTGCCGCGCTCGCCGTCGCTCGACGCGTACGCCCGGCTGTTCACCGAGCTCGACTTCGGTCGCTACCTGGTCAACACGATCGTCGTCGTGCTCATCGGGGGCGTCGGGCTCCTCGCGATGGCGATGGCGGGCTACGGGTTCGCCAAGTACCGCTTCCGCGGCCGCGGGGTCCTCTTCCTGCTCGTCCTCATGACGCTGATGATCCCCGTCCAGGTCACGATGATCCCGACCTACCTCATCCTCAACGAGCTGCACCTGACGAACACGCTCGTCGGGGTCGCGGCGCCCACGCTGGTGAGCGCCTTCGGGATCTTCCTGTTCCGGCAGTTCATGGCGACCATCCCCGACGAGCTGCTTGAGGCCGCCCGCCTCGACGGCGCCGGGGAGCTGCGCACGTTCTGGCGGATCGTGCTGCCGCTGTCCAAGCCGATCCTCGCCGTGCAGGCGGTGCTGACGTTCATCGCCGGCTGGAACAGCTTCCTGTGGCCGCTGATCATCGCGACGGACCAGGACAAGTACACCCTCGCCGTCGGGCTGTCCCTGCTCAACCAGCAGATCACCGTGAACCCGACCCTGCAGATGGCCGGGTCGTCCCTCATGGTCGTCCCGATCATCGTCGTCTTCGTCTGCTTCCAGCGGTACATCGTGCAGGGCTTCACGATGTCCGGCCTCAAGTAGCCCACCCGTCCGACCACCCGCCCCACCCGACCGACCCCGCCGGAGACCCTCGTGCACCACCCCGCCCCCTCGCCCGTCACCACCGGCCCGTCGCCGGCGCCCGGGTTCGTCCACGCCGAGCGCGGCCGGATCGTCGGGCCCGACGGCGAGCCCCTGCTCCTGCGCGGCGTGGGCCTGGGCAACTGGCTGCTGCCCGAGGGCTACATGTGGGGCTTCGGGGAGCGCGCGGCGTCGCCCCGGCAGATCGAGGCGGTCGTCGCGGCGCTCGTCGGCGAGGAGGACGCGGCCGCGTTCTGGCGCCGGTTCCGGGACGTGTTCGTCACGGCCGACGACGTCGCCGCCATCGCGGCGTGGGGGTTCGACCACGTCCGCCTGCCGATCAACTGGCGCGTGCTCGCGCGGCCCGACGGCGCGTGGCGGGAGGACGGGTTCGCGCTCGTCGACCGCCTGGTCGGCTGGTGCCGCGACGCCGGCCTGCGCGTGCTGCTCGACCTGCACGGCGCGCCCGGCGGGCAGACGGGCACCAACATCGACGACTCGAGCGGGCGGCCCGAGCTGTTCATGGACGCCCGCAACCAGGACCTCACCGTCGCGCTGTGGACGGAGCTCGCGCGGCGGCACGCCGGCGACCCCACGGTCCTCGGCTACGACCTGCTCAACGAGCCGCTGCCGAACGAGTGGCAGCACGTCTACGCGGACGACCTCGTGGTCCTGTACCGGCGCCTCACCGCGGCGATCCGCGCCGTCGACCCGGACCATCTGATCATGTACGAGGGCACGCACTGGGCCACCGGCTGGGACGTCTTCACCGAGGTCTGGGACCCGAACTCCGTGCTCCAGTTCCACAAGTACTGGTCGCCCGCGGACCTGCCGAGCATCCGCCGGTTCCTCGAGACGGGCGCGCGCCTCGGCCTGCCGGTCTACATGGGCGAGGGCGGGGAGAACGTGCCCGAGTGGCTGGCCGCCGCGCACCAGCTCTACGAGGACCACGGCATCGGCTGGAACCTGTGGACCTGGAAGAAGGTCGAGACCGCGACCTCGCCGCTGTCGGTCGACGCGCCCGAGGGCTGGGCCGACGTCGTCGCCTTCGCGAACGGCACCGGTCCGCGCCCGCCGCGCGAGCGGGCCCGCCGCATCCTCGACGACCTCCTGGCGAACATGCCCGCGGACCGCTGCACGCGGCGGCCCGAGGTGGTCGCGGCCGTCTTCCGCCGCGCCCCCGTGACCCTGCCTGCGTTCGGCTACACGTTCCGCGGGGCCGGGGCCTCGTTCGGCACGACGGCGGACGCGCCCCTGCCGGGCGTGCGCGGCGACGAGCCCGTGGCGCTGCGCCGGCGCGACGGCGGGCCCGTCCCGGACTTCTCGCACCCCCGCCCGGGCGGCGCCGAGGGCGACGTCGTCGCCGACCTCGCCCCGGGCGACTGGCTCGCGTTCGAGGCCGAGGTGGGCCCGGGCGACTGGCGGGTCGAGGTGCTCGGCTCGGCGACGGAGCCCCCGCGGCTGACCGTGGCCGGCCGGGCCGTGCCGCTGGCGGCGGCCGGCGCCGAGGGGCCCGACGCCGTCTGGCGCGGCGAGCTGACCCGGTCCGAGGGCGGGCGCGTCGGCCTGCGCGTCGCCGCGGGCGCGGCCCCGCTGACCCTGCGCGCGGTCCGGGTGGCGGCATGACCGGCACCACGGCCGCCCCGGCGTACCTCGACCCCCACCGGACGGTCGACGAGCGCGTGGCCGACCTGCTCGGCCGGATGACCCTGGCCGAGAAGGTCGGCCAGATGCTCCAGCTCGACGCGCAGGAGGGCGTCCGGTACGCGATCGAGGACCTGCACGCGGGCTCGCTCGTGCACACGTCGCCCGACGACGTCGCGCTCGTGCACGCGCTCGTCGAGCGCTCCCGCCTGCGCATCCCCGTCCTCGTCGCCGAGGACTGCATCCACGGGCACGCGTTCTGGCCGGGCGCGACGGTCTTCCCGACCCAGCTCGCCATGGCCGCGACGTGGGACCCCGGCCTGGTCGAGCGGGTGGCGCGCGTGACCGCCGTCGAGGCCGCCGCGACCGGCGTGCACTGGACGTTCTCGCCCGTGCTCTGCGTGGCGCGCGACCTGCGCTGGGGACGGGTCGACGAGACGTTCGGCGAGGACCCGTACCTCGTCGGCGAGCTCGGCGCGGCGATGGTGCGCGGCTACCAGGGCGACGGCCTCGCCGACCCGACGGCGGTCCTCGCCACCGCGAAGCACTTCGCCGGCTACTCCGAGACGCAGGGCGGGCGGGACGCGAGCGAGGCCGACATCTCGCGGCGCAAGCTGCGGTCCTGGTTCCTGCCGCCGTTCGAGCGCGCCGCCGCCGAGGGCTGCGGGACCTTCATGCTCGGCTACCAGTCGATGGACGGCGTGCCGATCACGGTGAACGGCTGGCTGCTCGACGAGGTGCTGCGCGGCGAGTGGGGCTACCCCGGGGCCCTCGTCACCGACTGGGACAACGTCGGGCGCATGGTCTGGGAGCAGCGCATCTTCACCGACCACACGGCCGCCGCGGCCGCCGCGATCCGGGCGGGGAACGACGTCGTCATGACGACGCCGGAGTTCTTCGAGGGCGCCCAGCGCGCGGTCGCCGCGGGGCTCGTGGACGAGCGGGCGATCGACGCCGCCGTGGCGAGGGTCCTCGCGCTGAAGGTCCGGATGGGCCTGTTCGAGGACCCCCGCCGGCCCGACGCCGCGCGGCAGCGGGTCGTCGTGGGCGCGCCGGAGCACGCCGCGCTCAACCTCGAGGTCGCCCGGCGGTCCCTCGTGCTGCTCGCCAACGACGGGACGCTGCCGCTCGCGGGCGGCTGCGCGCGGTCCGACGACGGCCGCGCGGCCGCGCCGGACCCGGCCCCGCGGCGGATCGCCGTCGTCGGGCCGAACGCGGACGACCCGCACGCGACGCTCGGCGACTGGGCGGGCGCGTCGGGGCAGGTGCGCTGGCTCGTGCCGGACGGGCACCCGCGCCACCTCGTCGAGACCGTCCTCGACGGCCTGCGCGCCGTGGCCCCGGCCGGCTGGGAGGTCGTGCACGCGCGCGGCGCGGACATCCTCGCGGGCACGGAGCTCGACGACGACGCCGACGACGACGCCGACGACCTGCTGCCCGACGGCCAGCCGCGCCCGCGGGTGGCCGTGCCCGCCGAGCCCGACCCGGTGCTCCTCGACGAGGCGGTCGCGGCGGCGCGCGCCGCGGACTGGGTGGTCGCCGTCGTCGGGGACCGTATCGAGCTCGTGGGGGAGGGCCGCTCGACGGCGACGCTCGAGCTCGTCGGCGCGCAGACCGCGCTCCTCGACGCGCTGGCGGCCACGGGCACGCCGATGGTCGTCGTGGTCGTCGCGTCGAAGCCGCTCGTGCTGCCGCCGTCGGCGCTCGGCGCCGCGGCCGTCGTGTGGGCGGGCAACCCCGGCATGCGCGGCGGCCGCGCGGTGGCGGAGCTGCTGCTCGGGCTGGTCGAGCCGAGCGGGCGGCTGCCGATCTCGTTCGCGGCGCACGCCGGCCAGCAGCCGGTCTACTACAACCAGGTCCGCGGCCAGCACGGCACCCGCTACGCGGACCTGACCCAGCGCCCGGTCTTCGCGTTCGGCGAGGGCCTGTCGTACACGACCGTCGAGTACGCCGACCTGCGCGTGCACACCCCGGTCGTGGGCCGCGCCGACGTCGTCCGCGCGACCGTGACGGTGCGCAACACCGGGCGGCGGCCCGCGCTCGAGACGGTGCAGGCGTACGTCGCCGACGTCGTGACGTCCGTGACGTGGGCCGAGCAGGAGCTCAAGGCCTACCGCCAGGTGCCCGTGCCGCCCGGGCGGGCCGTGGACGTCGACCTCGAGGTCCCCGCGGCCGCGTGCTCGATCGTCGACGCCGACGGCCGGCGGGTGGTCGAGCCCGGCGAGTTCGAGCTGCGGGTCGGCCCGTCCTCGCGTCCCGAGGCGCTCCTGCGCGCCTGTTTCGTCGTCGCCGACGACGCCGCCGGGCCGGCCGCGCGCACCGCCTGACCCGCCCGCCGGGCCACCGAGGCCGCCGGGCCCCCGCGCTTCGGGGAGCGGGGGCCCGGTCGCGCGCGCGCCGCGGTCCGGGCGCGCGGCCAGGCCAGTTGCCGTCGTCCGGCCAGGCCAGTTGCCGTCGTCCGGCCAGGCCAGTTGCCGTCGTCCGGCCAGGCCAGTTGCCGTCGTCGGGCCGCTCGGTACCGCCCCGGCCGCACACGGTGGCGTCCACGGCAGGCCCCATGTGATGCCATCCCATGTGTCACATGAGGCCGTGTGATACCGGACACTCCCGGTCAATCCGTGCGCGCAGTGTTACGAAAACGTGACCTGGGTCACGTGGACGGCGGCACGAATGTTAGCGCTATCATCCGTCACACGGCAGCCGCGGACGTCCGTGGGCGGCACCCTTACCGGCGAGGTCGCCGGACCATGACGAGGAGGTTGTGGAATGCGGAAGCGGATCATGTCGGGGCTCGCTGTGCTCAGCGTGGTCGCCCTCGCGGCGACCGGCTGCCAGTCCGGCGGCGGCGGCAACGACGACGACACCAACGCCGGTGGCGGCGGCGGTGGCGGCGGTGACCTCATCACCGTCGGCTTCGCCCAGACCGGCTCCGAGAGCGGCTGGCGCAGCGCGAACACCGAGTCCATGAAGGCGGCGTTCTCGGAGGACAACGGCTTCGAGCTCATCTTCAACGCCGCGGACAACGACCCCGCCGCGCAGATCGCGGCCGTCCGCTCGTTCATCAACCAGGGCGTCGACGCGATCGTCATCGCGCCGATCGTCGAGGACGGCTGGGACGACGTCCTCCAGGAGGCCAAGGACGCCGGGATCCCCGTGATCCTCGAGGACCGCACGGTCACCGCGTCCGAGGACCTCTACGCCACGTGGGTCGGCCTCGACTTCAAGCTCGAGGGCCAGCTCGCCGGCGAGTGGGCCGCGGAGAACTTCACCGAGCCCACGAAGATGGTCGTGCTCGAGGGCACGACGGGCTCGGCCCCGGCGAACGACCGGGCCGAGGGCTTCGACGCCGCCATCGAGGGCACGCCGATCGAGAAGATCGACTCCCAGTCGGGTGACTTCACCCGCGACGGCGGCAAGACCGTCATGGAGGGCTTCCTCCAGAAGTACGGCCTCGACGGCATCGACCTCGTCTTCGCGCACAACGACGACATGGGCCTGGGCGCCATCGAGGCGATCGAGGCCGTGGGTGGCAAGCCCGGCGAGGACATCAAGATCATCACCATCGACGCGGTGCACGACGGCATGCAGGCCCTCGTCGACGGCAAGATCAACTACATCGTCGAGTGCAACCCGCTGCTGGGCGAGAAGGTCGCCGACGTGGTGAAGAAGGTGCTCGCGGGCGAGGACGTCCCGAAGCGCACCATCGTCGAGGACCAGGCGTTCGACCAGGAGGCCGCGCGCGAGGCGCTGCCGGACCGCAAGTACTGATCGCACAGCCTGACCGCAGAACGCCCTAGGGCGGTGGCGGCGCGGGGGTCCACCCCCCCCCCCCCCCCCCCCCCCCCCCCAGGTACTGCCGTGGGGGGGGGGGGGGGGGGGTACCCCCCCCGCGCCGCCACCGCCGCACCCGACGAGGAAGTGCAGAGCCATGCCAGCCACCACGCCGCCGCTCGCCCCGGCCCGCGACGAGCTCCCGCCGATCGTCGAGATGCGCGGCATCACCGTCCGGTTCCCGGGCGTGCTCGCGCTCGACGGAGTGGACTTCTTCCTCCGCCCCGGCGAGGTCCACGCGCTCATGGGGGAGAACGGCGCCGGCAAGTCGACGCTCATCAAGGCCCTGACCGGCGTGTACTCGATCGATGCCGGCACCATCACCATCGCCGGCGAGGAGCGCGTGTTCTCCTCCACCGCCGACGCGCAGGCCGCCGGCATCTCGACGGTGTACCAGGAGGTCAACCTCTGCCCGAACCTCTCGGTCGGGGAGAACATCATGCTGGGCCGCGAGGTCCGGCGCGGCGGCGTGATCGACTGGCGCGCGACCCATGCCGAGGCCCAGAAGCACCTGCGCGCCCTCAGCCTCGAGATCGACCCGCGCTCGCTCCTGTCCGCGCACCCGATCGCCATCCAGCAGGTCGTCGCGATCAGCCGCGCGATGGTGCTCGAGTCGAAGGTCCTCATCCTCGACGAGCCGACGTCCAGCCTCGACCGCGACGAGGTCGACCGGCTGTTCGCCGTCGTGCGCGACCTGCGGGCGGCCGGTGTGGCGATCCTCTTCGTCTCCCACTTCATCGAGCAGGTCTACGAGATCTCGGACCGGATCACCGTGCTGCGCAACGGCGCGCTCGTCGGCGAGTACCGCGTCGAGGACCTGCCGCGCGACGCGCTCGTGACGAGGATGATCGGCCGCGAGCTCGACGACCTCGAGGCCCTGTCCCGGACCGCGCACCGGCAGATCGACCGGTCGGGCGTGCCCGTCCTGCGGGCGGAGGGCATCGGCCGGCGCGGCATGCTCGAGCCCGCCGACCTCGAGGTCTACCCGGGCGAGGTGGTCGGCCTGGCCGGCCTGCTCGGCTCCGGCCGCACCGAGCTCGTCCGGCTCCTCTACGGCGCGGACCGGCCCGACGCCGGCCACGTCAGCGTGCACGGCGAGCAGGCCAGGATCACCTCGCCGCGGCACGCCATCGACCACCGCATCTCGTTCTCGTCCGAGGACCGCCGGGCGGAGGGGATCGTCGCGGACCTCACGGTCGCCGAGAACATCGTCCTGGGCATCCAGGCCCGCCGCGGCTGGACCCGCAAGATCCGCAAGTCCGAGCAGGACGCACTCGTCAACGAGTACATCCGGGCCCTGGACGTGCGCCCGGCCGCGCCGGACGCCGTCGTCGCCAACCTCTCCGGCGGCAACCAGCAGAAGGTGCTCCTCGCGCGCTGGCTCGCCACCGCGCCCGAGCTCCTCGTGCTCGACGAGCCCACGCGCGGCATCGACGTCGGCGCGAAGGCGGACATCCAGCGGAAGGTCTCCGAGCTCTCGGCCCGCGGGCTCGCCGTCGTCTTCATCTCCTCCGAGCTGGAGGAGGTGCTTCGATTGGCGCAGCGGATCGCCGTGCTGCGGGACCGCAGGAAGATCGGCGAGGTCGACTCCTCGGAGATCGACCTCGACGGCCTCATCGACTACCTGGCCAACGAGGGCAAGGGGGATGCGGCGTGACGCGCATCTGGAAGCACCGACTGTTCTGGCCCATCGCCTCCCTCCTGGGGCTGATCGTCATCAACTCGGTCGCCCGGCCGCAGTTCCTGTCGATCACGATGCGCGACGGCGAGCTGTACGGGGCGCTCATCAACATCCTGCGCAACAGCGCGCCGCTCATGCTGGTCGCGCTCGGCATGACCATCGTCATCGCGACGCGCGGCATCGACCTCTCGGTCGGCGCCGTCATGGCGGTGTCGGGCGCCGTGGCGCTCACGGTCATCGACAACGCGGCCGACCCCGACAACCTCGGCACCGTGCTGGGCGCCGTCGGGCTCGCCGTGCTCGTCTCGCTCGCGCTCGGCGCGTGGAACGGGTTCCTCGTGGCGGTGCTCGGGATCCAGCCGATCATCGCCACCCTCGTGCTCATGCTCGCCGGCCGCGGCGTCGCGCTGCTCATCACCGGCGGGTTCATCACGACGGTGAACTCGGCCCCGTTCTCCTACATCGCCAGCGGGTATCTCACGGTGCTGCCGTTCGCGTTCTTCATCTCGGTCGCGGCGATCACGCTCATCGCGCTCGTCGAGCGGCGCACGGCCCTCGGCGTGCTCACCGAGGCGGTCGGCATCAACCCCGAGGCCAGCCGGCTCGCCGGCGTGCGCGCCCGCGGCATCATCTGGGGCGCCTACATCGTGTCCGGCGTCCTCGCCGGCGTCGCGGGCGTCATCTACGCCTCGAACATCCGGGCCGCCGACGCCAACGCCGCCGGCCTGTTCATCGAGCTCTACGCGATCCTCGCCGTCGTCCTCGGCGGCACCTCGCTCATGGGCGGGAAGTTCTCGATCGCGGGCACCGTCGTCGGCGTCCTCATCATCCAGACGCTCGAGTCCACGATCCTCTTCCTCGGCGTCCCGTCCGCGCAGAGCCCCGTGTTCTTCGCGATCGTCGTCGTCATCGTCGTCATGCTGCAGTCGTCGCGCGTCCGGCGCGGCTTCGCGCGGCTCGCCCGCCTGCGCCAGCGGCGCGCGCCCGACGGCGGTCCCCCGCCCGACGTCGACCCCGACCTCGAGCCGAAGCGGACGGAGGTGGCAGCATGAGCGTCACGACCACCGAGCGCCGGCCGGTGCGCGCCGAGAGCCGCACCGCCGCCCTGCAGTCGTTCCTCGGGCGGCGTGCGCCGTGGGCACCCACGATCGCGGCCGTCGTCATCCTCCTGATCCTCCTCGTGGGCGCGGAGGCGTTCCTGCGCGGCGACTTCATCACCGCCCGCAACCTGTCGGCGCTGCTGCTCGACAACGCCTACCTGCTGGTCCTCGCCGTCGGCATGACGTTCGTCATCCTCACGGGCGGCATCGACCTGTCCGTCGGCTCCGTGATGGCCTTCACCGGCATCCTCGGCGCGCAGCTCATCTCGTCCGGCGTGCCGGTCGCCGTCGCGGTGCCGGTCATGCTCGCGGGCGGCGCCGCGGTCGGCCTGCTCATCGGCGTGCTCGTGCAGTACTTCGACGTCCAGCCGTTCATCGCGTCGCTCGCGGGTCTGTTCCTCGCGCGCGGGCTCGCGTTCGTCGTGAGCCTGTCCTCGATCAAGGTCGAGGACGCCGGGATCCTCTGGCTGCAGTCGAACCGGATCCGGCTCGGCGACTGGTACGTCACGCCGACGGGGATCATCGCGCTCGTCGTCGTGGCCCTGGCCGCGTTCGTGCTGCACCTGACCCGGTTCGGGCGCACCGTGTACGCCATCGGCGGCAGCGAGCAGTCCGCGCGGCTCATGGGCCTCGACGTCGGGCGCACGAAGGTCGCGGTCTACGTGATCAGCGGCTTCTGCGGCGGCCTCGCGGGGCTCATGCTCACCGCGTACTCCGGCGCCGGCTACCCGCGCAACGGCATCGGCACGGAGCTCGACGCCATCGCGGCCGTCGTCATCGGCGGGACGCTGCTCACCGGCGGGCGCGGCTACGTGGCGGGCTCGCTCATCGGCGTCATGGTCTTCGGCACGATCAAGACGATCATCTCGTTCATGGGCGCGGAGCAGTCGTGGATGCAGATCATCGTCGGCGCGCTGCTCCTGCTGTTCATCGTGGTCCAGCGGGGCATCGTCGCCCGATCGGAGCATCGGCGCTGAGCGACGTCGCGACGAGTCCAGCACGGCGCCCCGCCGTCCCGGCCCCGCGTCGCGATAATGGCGCGATGACCGGTGCCGACGTGGCGCAGCCGTTGCTCGAGCTCACCGGCGCCACTGTGCGGTTCGGCGCGGACGCGGCCCTCGACGACGTCTCGTTCCGGATGTTCCCGGGCGAGGTGCACTCGCTCATGGGCGAGAACGGCGCGGGCAAGTCCACGCTCATCAAAGCCATCACGGGGGCGCTGCCGCTCGACGCCGGGCGGCTGGTGCTCGACGGGCGGGAGGTCCGCTTCGCTCGGCCGCACGACGCGCAGCGTGCGGGCATCGGCACCGTGTACCAGGAGATCGAGCTGCTGCCGAACCTCTCGGTCGCGGAGAACATCCTGCTCGGCCGGGAGCCGCGCTCGCGGGGCGTCGTCAACCAGCGGCTGATGCGCCGTCGGGCCGGCGAGATCCTGGCCGACCTCGGGCTCGACGTCGACCCCGCGTCGCCGCTCGGCATGCACTCCGTCGCGGTGCAGCAGCTCGTCGCGATCGCGCGGGCCATCTCCACCGACGTGCGGGTGCTCGTGCTCGACGAGCCGACCTCCAGCCTCGACCTCGACGAGGTCGCCGAGCTGTTCCGGATCATCCGCGAGCTGCGCGCGCGCGGCGTCGCGATCCTCTTCGTCTCGCACTTCCTCGACCAGGTCTACGAGATCTGCGACCGGGTGACGGTGCTCCGCGACGGCAAGCTCGTGGGGGAGTACCTCACGCGCGAGCTGCTGCGCATCGACCTCGTGAACAAGATGCTCGGGCGCGAGGCTGGGGAGTTCAAGGCCCGCGAGCGGACGTTCGGCGAGGACGCGGACCAGCCGGTGTTCCTCAGCGCGCGCGGCGTGGGGGCCGGGCCCGGGATCGCGGACGCCGACCTCGACGTCGGCGAGGGCGAGGTCGTCGGGGTGGCCGGCCTGCTCGGCTCCGGCCGGACGTCGCTCGCCCGGGCCATCACCGGCGTCGCCGGTCTCGACGCCGGGATCGTCCGGATCGAGGGCCGGCCCGTCCACCTCGACTCGCCCCGGAAGGCGATCTCCCTCGGCGTCGTCTACTCCTCCGAGAACCGCCGGGTCGAGGGGATCCTCGGCGAGCTCAGCGTCCTCGAGAACATCACGCTCGCCGTGCAGGCCCAGCGCGGGTTCTGGCGCCGGATGCGGCCGGCCCGGCAGCGCGAGCTCGCGCAGAGCTGGGTCGAGGCGCTCGGCATCCGGCCGCCCGACCTCGACCGCCCGGCCGGCACCCTCTCCGGCGGCAACCAGCAGAAGGTGCTGCTCGCTCGCCTGCTCGCCCTCGCCCCCCGCGTGCTCGTGCTGGACGAACCGACGCGCGGGATCGACGTCGGCGCGAAGGTCGAGATCCAGAACCTCGTCGGCGAGCTCGCGGACAACGGGCTGTCCGTCGTCTTCATCTCCGCCGAGCTCGAGGAGGTGCTGCGCGTCGGCGACCGCGTGGCCATCCTGCGCGACGGCCGCGTCGTGGAGACCCTGCCCTCGCACGACGTCACCGTCGACTCGCTCCTGGCGCTCGTGGCCAGCCCCGACGACGAGCAGGAGGGGTGACGATGGCCGACGAGAAGCCGACGCGGGCCGCGAACATCTTCGACGTCGCCCGGCTCGCGGGCGTGTCGCACCAGACCGTCTCCCGCGTGCTCAACGGGCTGCCGAACGTCCGGCCGGCGACCCGCGCGCGCGTCGAGCAGGCCATCGCGCAGCTCAACTACAGCCCGTCGCCCGCCGCGCGGTCGCTCGTCTCGCGGCGCACGCGCACCCTCGGCCTCATCGCGCCCGCCGTGTCCGACCACGGCCCCGTGCGCATCGGGATGCACTTCTCCATCGCGGCGCGCGCGGCCCGGTACAGCGTGGACACGGTGACGACCGTCGACGACGACCCGGGCGCCGTCCGCGCGGCGATCGAGGGCCTGCTCCGACGGCGGGTGGACGCCATCGCGCTCATCGTCATGGACATCGGGGTGCTCGAGATGGTCCGCGAGCTCGACCTGTCCGTCCCGGTCGTGGCGGCGGCGTCGTCGGCCCGGCGCAGCCCGCTGCTCGTGCAGATCGACCAGTACCGGGGGGCCCGGGCCGCGGTGCGGCACCTCGCCGAGCTCGGGCACACCCGGATCGCGCACATCGCCGGTCCCGCGCGGGCGGCCGACGCGGTCGAGCGGGTCCGCGGCTGGCGGGACGAGCTCGCGGAGCGGGGGCTGCCCGTGGTCGACCTCGTCTACGGCAACTGGCAGGCCGAGGGCGGCTACCGGCTCGGGCGGGAGATGGACCTGGAGCCCGGGATGGCGGTGTTCTGCTCCAACGACCTCACCGCGATCGGGCTGCTCTCCGCACTGCGCGAGCGCTCGCTCGCGGTGCCGGAGGACATCTCCATCGTCGGGTTCGACGACATCCCGGAGGCGGCGTACCTCTACCCGCCGCTGACGACGGTGCGCCAGGACTTCGCCACGCTCGGCGAGCTCATGGTGCAGAAGCTGCTCGTCTCGCTCGAGGAGGGCCAGGACGAGATGACGGAGACGCCGCTCGCGACGCGACTCGTCGTGCGCGACTCGACGCGCGCCGTCGGGTCGCGGGCGATGGAGCCGTCCGCCGCCGAGCGCGCGCGGCCCCTGCGATGAGCCCCTGCGGGCCGCCCGGCCGTACCCGGCCGCCGGGCGGGCATGATCGGGTAGATTGACGGCGCGCCGGCGGCCCGACGGGAAGGGGCACGGGCCGTGGCGCGGTGATCGGAGGAGACGTCTGTGGCGACGATGGTCGACGTCGCACGGCTGGCGGGCGTGTCCGTCAAGACCGTCTCCAACGTCCTCAACGGCTACCCGTACATCCGTGAGACGACGCGCCAGCGGGTGCTCGCCGCGATCGAGGAGCTCGGCTACCAGGTCAACATGACCGCCCGCAGCCTGCGCTCCGGGCGCACCGGCATGATCGGGCTGGCCGTCCCCGAGCTGGGGCAGCCGTACTTCGGCGAGCTGGCCGACGACATCCTCGCCGCCGCGCGGCGCCACGAGGTGCAGGTCCTCATCGAGCCCACGGGCTACACGCGGGAGGGCGAGCTCGCGGCCCTGCGCGAGCCGCGCCGCGGGCTGGTCGACGGGCTGCTGTTCAGCGCCGCGGCGCTCGACCAGCGGGACGCGCACCTGCTCGAGGAGGTCGAGTACCCGATCGTGCTGCTCGGGGAGCAGATCTTCTCGCCCGCGGTCGACCACGTGACGATGCGCAACGTCGAGGGGGCCCGCGCCGCCACCGAGCTCCTGCTCGAGCGCGGGCGGCGGCACATCGCCGTCATCGGCATGCTGCACGCCGAGACCGCGGGCGCCGCGACCCTGCGCTTCCAGGGCTACCGCGAGGCGCTCGCCGCGCGCGGGCTCGAGGTCGACGAGCGGCTCCTCGGCTGGGCGGACGACGCCTGGCACCGCACCAACGGCGCGCGCGCCATGGCGGCGGTGCTCGACTCGGGAGCGCCGGTGGACGGTGTCGTCGCCTTCAACGACGCCCTCGCCATCGGCGCGCTGTACGAGCTCAAGGTCCGCGGGGTGGGCGTGCCGGAGGAGGTCGCCGTCGTCGGCTTCGACGACACGGAGGACGCGCGCTACACCACGCCCGCCCTGACGAGCGTCGACCCCGGCCGCAAGGAGATCGCCGAGCGCGCGGTGGAGCTCCTCTGCCGGCGGGTGCGGGAGCGCACCGAGCGTCCTGCGGAGCCCGAGCCGCCGGTGCTCCACCTGGCGCGGATGCGCATCGTGGAGCGCGAGACGACGCCGCGCAAGGCCTGAGCGCGCCGCCCCGGCGGGGCCCGGCGGCCGGGCGCGCGAGTGCCGGCGGGGGTCTTGACGCGGCCCGGGGGCGCGGCCGACGATGCTGGCAACCCGTCTTCTACGACGTTGTAGATCGGAGTGCTTCTACAACGTTGCAGGAGCCGACGGGTCCGGATACCGCCTCGACGGGATTCCCCCGGCTCGGCGCGGCGGAGGCCGGCGCGGTCACGTGCCGACCCGCCGGTCGGAGTCGCAGGAGGAACATCGATGGTGATGACCCGACCCGGGCCGCGTGGCCCGAGGACTCTTCGACGCGCGACGGCGCTCCTCGCCGGCGCGGCGGTGGCACTGGGGGCGGCGGTGGTCGCCACGCCCGCCGTCGCGGCGGACGACCCGCCGGCGCCCGACCCCTGGGTCACGACGGCGGAGGGTGGCTACTACCGCTTCACGATCTCCCAGGCGCAGGTCGAGGAGATCGTGGGCGCACGCCCCGCGGTCGTCGAGCTGCAGGGCAACATCGGGCCCGCGGGCACGTGGTCCGACCTCGCGCTGGACCCCAGCGGGGCCGACTACCAGGGCATGTGGGGGCCGGTGCCGCCCGGGCTCTACTACTACACGTACACGGCGACGATGCCGGACCGGACGAAGATCTCCTTCCGCAACCCGGACACCCCGGTCGCGGTCACGTCCCGGCCGACGTGGAACACGTACTTCGTGCCCGGGCCGGAGGTCGAGTGGATGGCCGACGTCGCGTCCGGGGGCGGCAAGGTCGCCGAGCTGACCTACCGCAGCACGGTGACGCACGAGGACCGGACGGTCCTCGTCTGGACGCACCCCGACTACGACGCCGAGCGCGGCAAGCCGGCCCCGACGCTCTACCTGCTCGCCGACGAGGGACAGAGCGCCCGCGAGTGGGCCGAGCTGGGGCGCGTGCCGCAGGTGCTGGACAACCTCGCGGTCGCCGGTGAGCTCGAGCCGATGGTCGTCGTCATGGCCGACGTCAACGGCCCGGACCCGCGCGCCGAGCTGCTCGACTCGCTCGTGCCGGCGGTGCAGAAGGCGTACCGCGTCGGCCCGGACCACAAGCGGCGGGCCGTGGCCGGCATCGGCACCGGCGCCACGACGGCGCTCGAGATCGCGGTCCGCGAGCCGAACCGCTTCGCGTCGGTCGGCTCGTTCTCCGGCGCGCTCGAGGGCCTGCAGCTGAAGAAGCCGGACGCCAACAAGATGAACGCGCAGCTCGACCTGCTCCGGCTCTACGTGGGCAACGTGCTCGACCCCGCCTACAACGGCACCGAGGCGCTGCTGCGCACGTTCGAGGCCGCCGGCGTGCGGCACCAGTTCGACGGCGTCGACCCCGACCAGGGCGGCACCTGGGACACCTGGCGCGAGGCCGTGCGCGACTTCGCCTCCCGGGTGTTCGACGGCCACGCCGACGGCGGCCCCCGCGAGGGGCACGGGCCGCTCACCGCGCCGTACGTCGCCCCGCCGACGGGCTCGATCACGACCCCGCACGTCGACGGGAACGGCATCGTCACCTTCGAGACCGGTACGCAGTGGGCCGACGCCAAGGACGTCACCGTGTGGGCGAACTGGGCGCCGAACGGGGCCTGGTTCCGGATCCCGATGACGAAGGTCGGCGACCGCTGGCGGCTGGCCCTCGGCCCGCTCGACGGGTTCTACTACTACCGCTACGTCGTCGACGGCATGGACGTCAAGGACCCGGCGGACACGGTCACCTGGCTCACCGGCGTGAGCCCGCTGTTCGTGCCGGGCGAGACGGACTGGCTGCTCGCGGACGCCCCCGAGGGGGAGCGCGGCGAGGTGTCGGTGCTGACGTACCACAGCGCCGTCACCGGCGCCGAGCGCAGCGCCTACGTGTGGACCCCGGTGGACTACGACCCGGCCCGCGCCGAGCCGTACCCGCTGTTCGTCCTCAACCACGGCGGCGGCCAGAACTGGGGCGACTGGGTCGAGGTCGGCCGGGCCCCGCAGATCCTCGACAACCTGTACCGGCAGGGCGAGATCGAGCCGATGGTCGTCGTCATGCCGGACGGCAACGTGCCGAACTACCAGGCCGAGCTGCTCGAGAACGTCATCCCGGCGCTGGCGGCCGAGTACCACGTGACCGACGACCCGCAGCAGCGGGCGATCGCCGGGCTGTCGATGGGCGGCATGAACTCGCTCGTCACGTGGCTCACCAACCCGGGTCAGTTCGCCTACGTCGGCGCCTTCTCCGGCGGCCTGTTCTTCACGCCGCCGTTCGACGCCGAGGCGGTGAACGCGACGACGACGCTCGCCCGCATCTACGTGGGCGACGTCAGCGACTTCGCCCGCGACTGGGTCTACGGGACGATGGCGACGCTCGACGCCGCCGGGGTGGCCTACGAGTTCGCCGGCGAGTCCGTCGGTCCGCACGGCTTCGACGTGTGGTCCGCGAACCTCGTCGACCTGCTCCCGCGCCTGTTCCGGGCCGGGTGACGGCGACGTCCGAGCGGTCGCCGTAGCAGGACGCCGTGGCCGGTCGGCCCCTCGGGTCGGCCGGCCACGGCGGCGCGACCAGGCCGTTCCCCGACGTTGTCGAAATCGTTATCTACAACGTTTGACATCGCGCCTGCGCGGCTGCCAGCGTAGGCGTTGTCGCACCGTGTACAACGTTGCAGAACCCGCTTGCCCTCGCCGCCGGTCATCGGAGGCTCGGACACCTTCACCGCCCGGAACGACCCGGACGGGGACGGCGAGGGCCAGTGGGTCACCTGGCGAGCTCGGTTCGAGCGGCCGTGAGGCCGCGCTACTCAACGAGGAGAAGAAGGGACAGCTCATGAGGATCAGGAAGGCGCTGGCGGCCGCGTCCGCCGCGCTCCTGCTCACCGCGGGCCTCGCGGCCTGTGGTGGCGACGACGGCAATGGCGGCTCGACCGGTGGGAACGGCGGCGGTGAGGGCGAGGAGAAGGAGCCCGTCACCATGACGTTCTGGCACAACGCCACCACGGGCCCGGGCAAGGCGTTCTGGGAGGACACCGTCGCCGCGTTCCAGGAGGAGTACCCCCACGTCACGATCGACATCCAGTCGATCCAGAACGAGGAGCTCGACGGCAAGCTCCAGACGGCCCTCAACGCCGGTGACGCGCCCGACATCTTCATGCAGCGCGGCGGCGGCAAGATGGCGGCGATGGTCCGGGCCGGCCAGCTCATGGACATCACCGACCTGATCTCGGACGAGACCAAGGAGCTCATCCCCGAGGGCTCGTTCGCGGCCAACTCGCTCGGTGGCAAGGTCTACGCGATGCCCGTCGCCGTGCTCCCCGGTGGCATCTGGTACAGCAAGGACCTGTTCGCGCAGGCCGGCATCGACGAGACGCCGACGACGATCGACGAACTCAACGACGCCGTCGCCAAGCTGAAGGACGCCGGCATCCAGCCGATCGCCCTCGGCGCCAAGGACGCGTGGCCCGCTGCGCACTGGTACTACTTCTTCGCGCTGCGCGCCTGCAGCCCGGAGACGCTCGAGGCCGCCGGCCAGGAGATGAACTTCGACGACCCGTGCTGGGTCGAGGCCGCGGAGAACCTCAAGGCGTTCGCGGACACCGAGCCGTTCAACGAGGGCTTCCTGACGACGTCGGCCCAGCAGGGCGCCGGCTCGTCGGCCGGTCTGCTGGCCAACCACCAGGCCGCCATGGAGCTCATGGGCGCGTGGAACCCCGGCGTCATCGCCTCCCTCACGCCCGACGAGCAGCCGCTGCCCGACCTCGACTGGTTCCCGTTCCCCGAGGTCCCCGGTGGCGAGGGTGAGCCCGGCTCCATCCTCGGTGGCGTCGACGGCTACTCCTGCTCGGCCCAGGCTCCGCGCGAGGAGTGCGGCGCGTTCCTCAACTTCATCGCCCGCACCGAGGTCCAGGAGAACTACTACCGCGCCTTCAGCGCCCCGACGGTGAACGTCGAGTCGCAGAAGATCATCGAGGAGCCCTACCTGCAGAGCGTGCTCGAGGCGTACAACGCCGCGCCGTACGTCTCGCAGTGGCTCGACACGGTCTACGGCCAGAACGTGGGCAACGCGCTCAACGTCGCGGTCGTCGACATGCTCGCGGGCAAGCGTGACGCGGCCGGCATCGTCGAGGCCGTGAAGGATGCTGCGGCTCGCGGCTGAGAAAGTACGTCCATGACATCCATCAGCGAGAGCTCGCGTCCCGCGAACGGCTCGCGCGTGGATCTCCCGGCCGGCGGGGGCGACACCTCGGTGTCGTCCCCGCCGCGCCGGCGGCGCCGCGGCCTCGGATGGGCCGAACGCCTGGAGATCGTGGCGCTGACCGGTCCGGCCACCATCGTCTTCCTGGCCTTCGTGATGTTCCCGGTCGCGATGGCCGCCTACTACGGGTTCTTCCGGTGGGAGGGCTACGGCGTCCCCACCGACTTCATCGGGTTCCAGAACTACATCACGATCATCAAGGACCCGATCTTCCACGACGCCCTGAAGCACAACGCGTTCATCGTGGTGATGTCGCTCGTGCTGCAGGGCCCCGCGGCGCTCCTGCTCGCGCTGCTCATGAACCGGAAGATGCGCGGTCAGTCGGTCATCCGCGTCCTGATCTTCGTCCCGTACGTGATCTCCGAGGTCGTCGTCGGGACCGGCTGGAGCCTCATGCTCCAGAGCGCCGGCGCCGTCAACGACGCCCTCGAGAAGATCGGCCTGGGGTTCCTGGCGAACGAGTGGCTGTCCGACCCGGACATCGCCATCTGGACCCTGATGCTCATCATCACGTGGAAGTACATCGGCTTCGCCGTGATCATCTTCCTCGCGGGCCTGCAGGGCATCCCCCAGGAGATCTACGAGGCCGCGCAGATCGACGGCGCGTCCTACTGGCAGATCCAGCGGCGCATCACGCTGCCGCTGCTCGGCCCGACGATCCGGATCTGGGCGTTCCTGTCCATGATCGGGTCGCTCCAGCTCTTCGACCTCGTCTACATCATCTGGGGTCAGTACATCGCCTCGACGGCGGGCACCTCGACCATGGCGACCTACATGGTCTCCTACGGCCGCAACGCCGGCTCGTTCGGGTACGGCAACGCCGTCGCCGTCGTGCTCTTCCTCATCTCGCTCGTCTGCGCGCTGACCTACCAGCGCTTCGTGCTCCGTCGTGACACCGAGGGAGCAGTCACGGGAGGTGCCCGCTGATGGCCGCCACGTCCGTCGCCCCGCCGCTGGCGCGCAAGCGACGTCCGCCGCGGCAGCACGGGGCGCAGAGGAGGGCCAACGCCGCCGTCTACGCGGTCGCGGTGCTGCTCATCATCGTGATGCTCGCGCCGGTCGCGTACATCATCATCGGCGGCTTCCGCACGAACGCGGAGATCACCAGTGACCCGTCCGGGTTCCCGCGGGTGTGGCAGGTCGGCAACTACGTCGACGTGCTCACGGGCGGGGTCTTCTGGCAGCAGGTGCTCAACTCGACCATCGCCGCGGTGACCACCACCGTCGCGGTCGTCGCGCTGGGCCTCATGGTCAGCTTCGCCATCGCCCGGTACAACTTCCGGGGCCGGGGTGCGCTCTACGCGCTCTACGCGGCGGGCCTGATGTTCCCCATGACCGTGGCGATCACGCCGCTGTACATCATGGTTCGCAGCATCGGCCTGATGAACAAGCTCGGGGGCGTGATCCTGCCCCAGATCGCGTTCGCGCTGCCGGTGACCGTGATCATCCTCGTGCCGTTCCTGCGGGCCATCCCCACGGAGCTGCAGGAGGCGGCCGCCATCGACGGCTGCAGCCGCCTCGGCTTCTTCTGGCGGATGGTCCTGCCGCTGTCGCTGCCCGGCGTCATCACCGTCGGCATCCTCGCGTTCATCGGCAGCTGGAACAGCTACCTCCTGCCGCTGTTCATCCTCAACGACGACGCCGCCTACACGCTGCCCCTCGGCGTGCAGGCGTTCGCCTCGCGCTACTCCGTGGACACGGCGCGGGTGCTGGCGTTCACCTCGTTGGCGATGCTTCCCGCCCTGGCGTTCTTCTCCCTGTTCGAGCGCCGCATCGTCGGCGGCCTGACCGGGGCCGTCAAGGGCTGACCGACCCGGCGGCCCGCCCCGGCCGGGGCGGGCCGCCGCTCCACACCGAACCCGCGCCCCCGCCCGCGCGGGCGCACCGCTGCACTCGTGAAAGGCCTGCCGTGACCGACGCCACCGTCATCGTCAACGCCGACCTCCCGGGCCCGACGATCAGCCGTCACGTGTACGGGCACTTCGCGGAGCACCTCGGCACGTGCATCTACGGGGGCATCTGGGTGGGCGAGGACTCGCCCCTGCCCAACATCGGCGGCATCCGGGCCGACGTCGTCGAGGCCCTGCGCGAGATCGCCGTGCCGAACCTGCGCTGGCCCGGCGGCTGCTTCGCCGACGAGTACCACTGGCGCGACGGCGTCGGGCCGCGCCACGAGCGGCCCCGCATGGTCAACACCCACTGGGGCAACGTCGAGGAGAACAACCACTTCGGCACGCACGAGTTCATGGCGCTGTGCGAGCTGCTCGGCGCCGACCCGTACGTCGTGGGCAACGTCGGCTCGGGCACCGTCCGCGAGATGAGCGAGTGGGTCGAGTACCTCACACGCTCCGGCTCGTCGCCGATGGTCGACCTGCGCCGCGCCAACGGGCGCGAGGAGCCGTGGCGGGTCCCGTTCTGGGGCCTCGGCAACGAGCCGTGGGGCGGCGGCGGCAACATGCGGGCCGAGGTCTACGCGGACCTGGCCCGCCAGTACGCCACCTTCTGCAAGAACCACGGCGACAACGTCCTCTACCGGATCGCCGCCGGCGCGTCCGAGGACGACTACGCGTGGACCGAGGCGCTCATGCGCGCCGTCGCGGACATGCGTGCCGCGCAGTTCCCCGGCCGGCCGTTCGAGGCCGTGTCCGTGCACTACTACACGATCGGCGGCACGTGGACGGACAAGGGCCCGGCGACGGGCTTCGACGCCGCCGCGTACTGGCGCACCATCCGCCGCGCCCAGGCGGTCGAGCCGATCCTGCGCCGGCACATCGCCGTCATGGACCGCTACGACCCCGAGGGCGAGATCGGCCTGGTCGTCGACGAGTGGGGCACCTGGTGGGACGTCGAGCCCGGCACCAACCCCGGGTTCCTGCACCAGCAGAACACGATGCGCGACGCGATCGTGGCGGCCCTGCACTTCGACGTGTTCCACCGGCTCGCCGACCGCGTGGTCATGGCGAACCTCGCGCAGACCGTCAACGTGCTGCAGGCGGTGCTGCTGGCCGACGCCGAGACGGGCACCCTGGTCCGCACGCCCACCTTCCACGTGTTCGAGATGAGCACGGTGCACCACGACGCGGTCGCCGTGCCGGTGCACGTGCGCGCCCCCGGCGCCACCCACGAGGTCGCGGGGGAGGCGCTGCCGACCGTGTCGGCGTCGGCGTCCGTGCGGGACGGCGTCTGCCACGTCTCGCTGACGAACGTCGACCCCGAACGGTCCGTCGACGCCGTCGTCGAGATCCGCGGCGCGCGCGTGGGCGCGGTCGGCGGGCGCATCCTCGCCCCCGAGTCCGTCGGCGCGTTCAACGCGCCGGACCACCCCGACGACGTCGCGCCCCGCCCGGTCGACGAGTTCGAGGTGACCCCGGGCACGGTGCGCGTCACGCTCCCGCCGCACGCGTTCGCCGTCGTGCGCGTGGACCTGCACGACCTGCCCGACCCCCGCTGAGCGGAGGAGGACGAGATGAGCGAGCCCGTCGTCGTGCCCGCCGAGCCGGTCGGCGACCTGTCGCCCGCGTGGCGCCGATGCGTCGGCACCGGCCGGATGAACCTCGCGCTGCGCGCCGACTACCGGGCCTCGCTCGCGCGGGTGCAGCGGGAGATCGGGTTCACGCACCTGCGCGGGCACGGGCTGCTCAGCGACGACATGGGCGTCGTGCGCGAGTCCGTCGTCGACGGGCGGCGGCACCGGAGGCACGCGTTCGGCTACGTCGACCAGGTGCACGACGCGCTGCTCGAGCTCGGCATCCGCCCGTTCCTCGAGCTCGGGTTCATGCCGGGGGCGCTCGCGTCCGGCGACGACACGATCTTCTGGTGGCGGGGCAACATCACGCCCCCGCGGGACATGGCCGAGTGGACCGCGCTCGTCACGGACCTGATGCGCCACCTCGTCGACAGGTACGGGATCGACGAGGTGCGCCGCTGGCCGGTCGAGGTGTGGAACGAGCCCAACCTCACGATCTTCTGGAAGGACGCCGACCAGGCGGCCTACTTCGCGCTGTACGCGGCCACGGCCCGCGCGATCAAGGAGGTCGACGCCGAGATCCAGGTGGGCGGCCCCGCGCTGTCGCCCGGGCCGACCGTCGCCGACTGGTGGGGCCCGTTCGCCGAGTACGTCACGCGGCACGACGTGCCCGTCGACTTCGTCAGCCGGCACGCGTACGCCTCGCACGAGCCGCAGGAGGTGCCGTTCGGCTGCTACCAGGCCCTGCGGCCGCCGTCGGACCTGCTCGACCAGTTCGCCGAGCCCGCCCGCTCGCTCGCCGGCACGCGGCTGGCGGGGCTGCCGGTGCACATCACCGAGTTCAACTCCTCCTACCGGCCCGACAACCCGATCCACGACACCGCGTACCACGCGGCCTACCTGGCCCCGGTGCTCGCGGCGGGCGGCGACCACGTCGACTCGTTCTCCTACTGGACGTTCTGCGACGTGTTCGAGGAGCTCGACGTCCCGACGACGTTCTTCCACGGCGGGTTCGGCCTGCTCACCCACCGCCAGGTCGCCAAGCCGACCTACCACCTCTACGCGTTCATGGCCCGGATGGGCCGCCGGGTCCTCGCCCGCGGCGCGGACCACCTCGTGTGCGCCGACGACGACGGCCGCGTCACCGTGCTCGCCTGGCAGCCGGTGGGCGGGACCGCCGCCGACGACGTGCCCGACCGCCACGAGGTGCGCCTGTCGCTGCCGGTGGCGACCGGGGCGGGCACCGCGCCCGACGGCGTGTTCGTGCTGCGCGAGCGCGTGAACGAGGAGTCCGGCAACGCGTTCGCGGCCTGGCGCGAGCTCGGCCGCCCGGCCTCGCCGACCGAACGGCAGCTGGACGTCCTGCGCGCGGCCGAGCGCCCCGCCGTCGAGCACGCCCGGCTGCCCGTCGCGGGCGGCCGCGTGGACCTGCGCCTG
>Ga0310826_100062_pt1 | contig 199496 bp, 164 predicted proteins | sample WT_ome_FD_201306 | JGI IMG/M metagenome (GOLD analysis project Ga0310826, IMG submission 201306) | Sorghum-adapted microbial communities enriched on wild type (WT) sorghum from Joint BioEnergy Institute, Emeryville, California, United... ... | reverse complement strand
CGATGCCCAGACTGTACGGGTAGGTAGAATAATTGAACGACGTAATCGTCGTTTGGCTGGTGATCTTGCTGCTTTGCCAAATGATGCCGTCCTTGATGATCCGGTATTCGTGGTAAAGATATTTACATGCTACAGGAATGTTGAAATTTTTTGGTTTCAGTTGAAATGAATCCCGCCAGTTAATGGTCGATGACGGCAGGATATCAAAATCCCCGGTCACCGTGTACGTTGGCGGTGTGCAGCCCGGCGCGTTCGGGTTTGTTTTGCATGGATCGGTCGGAACACCCGCCGTAACTGTAATGGTGGCGATATCCGAAATTTCGTATGCGCCGCTTTTCCACGTGGCCCGGATGTTGACGGTCCCGACAGCTTTCGCAGTGACAACGCCGGTGGCGCTGACAACGGCGATCGACTCGTTTTCCGACTCCCACTTGGTTTCGGGGTGTGCTTCCACATGTACCCAATCTGACCAGGAAGTTGACCCGAAATCTTTGGTCTTTACGCTGGCATTGAGCTGCAACGTTTTGCCCACTTGCAGCGATGAATTGGGATTGACGTCGATTTCTTTTTCCTGATAAAGTTCCCCTTGCCAAATCAGGCGGAGGGGAACGAGATAGCCGACAAGATATTTGGGATTTCCATTGGGCTGCGTGCCGAAACGTTCGTAATTCTTGCTCTCGCTTGGAACTTTACCGCCAGATGTGACATCCACCCACACTTCCTTGTCACTGACAATGACAGGATTTCCGTGAGTAGTAATATCCGGGGTGGAATCTTCCCAAACCGCTTCTTTAATCTTGATGTTCTTGATTTGACTTACCTGTGCAGGTTGTACATCTTTCCAAGATGCGACCGCCCAACCATCAATATCCGGAAAGGTAAACGCCTTTCGGTAGGCGACTGGGAATGGTTGGCTGGCTGTGCCGCCGTTTGCCACCCTTGGATGGGTGCCATCCGGGAAGTCCGCTTTGAACATCCCGTCGTCTTCCTGATACCAGTAGACGATACCATCCCAACCGCCCGGTTCTGTTTCTACAACCTTTTTAATCTGCTGGGACTTGGGTGCCGGCTGCGCAGCCGACACCAAGTTATCAGGTAAGATTGGCAATAACATTTGGGCCATGAACAGGCAAGACAATAGGATGCTGAATATCTTCCTATGTTTCACATTACTCATCCGCCTCGGTCACAATATACATCCTCGTTCCATCATCCGTAACGAGTAGGCTTGAACGATAACTCGGGATGCCGGACCTGAACCAAACTCTGACCGATTCGTTTTTCCGAATATATCCCTCGTTGTCAAGTGCAATCGGATTGTAGAGTTTAACGTTCGATATATATCCCTTACCTTCGGACCAGAATTCGCGAAACGCAACCAATCCTCCCGAATATTCCTTGCGATAACTGTCCGGGTCCAATTGATCCGTATTGGACGTAAACGTTATCTCCTCGAAAACATATATGGCTTTTCCATTAGCTCTTTCGATATCTTCCTTGAAAGTGTCATTCATAAACCAGTCAAAATAGACGCTGCCGTCCAGCGGAATAAAGATCATCTTGTGAATCCGGATGGTCGCAAGTCCAGTACGTCCGGTGATCGGTTTCCCTTGTATGCCCTGGAAATCGGTGTGGTACTCGTCCACATACTTGTACTTGAAATCCGTCACGCTAAACAGGTTCGTCCCGGTCAGCGCGACCTCGCGAAGCTCATTTAGCGCTTTGTAGCCTTTGGCCTCCGTCCCTTCCACCTTCTCATAGCGGAGCAGCGTAGCCACAACTTCCGCCCGGGTCGTCGTTGTTGCCGGGCGAAAGGTGCCATCCGGAAAGCCTACGATGATGCCGGTTCCCCGGACCAGTGCGATATAGGGAATCTGGTCCTTGGCAATTCCGCCGCCATAGGTTTCAGGCGTGGGCAGCAATGCTTCCCTGGTGTCGATCAACGCTTGCGCAAAATCCGGCTCCGACTTTGCCAGCCCCGAAGCGATCCATTTCATGATTTCGAATCGCGTTACGGCTTTGTCGGGACCAAATCCGTCGGGGTAATCTTTCGCGTCGATGAACCCGAGCGCCACCAGCTTGCGCACCTGATCCCGCGACCAGTGTCCCTCCAGATCGGCAAAAGCGTGGGATTCCGCAGCAGGCGTCAGCTTCGTGATCCGGCTCAGCATCCCTGCGGCTTCTGCCCGCGTAATCGTTCCGTTGGGTTTGAATGTGCCGTCCGGATAACCCGCTACAAAGCCCCGATCCAGCGCAGTTTGAATATCTTTATCCGCCCAATGTCCCTGCACGTCCTTGAACGCAGCAGCTGCTTGTGTTTGCCCTTGCGGCCAGAAAATAACGGATAGTCCGATAATGACAGCCATCCACAATAATTTTTTCATCAATTTTCCCTCCATTCTTTCGCATTCGAAATCGCCTTTTCATTTACCGGGATTTCCAATCCTCGACGCAGTTCCAGAATCCTTTCAATGACGACGACGGATTCCGCCCTGGTTGCGTAACCTTCCAGCTTCAAATTCCCGTCGGGATCGCCATGCAGAATTCCCTTTTCCGCTGAATACGCAACAAATTCAGCGTCCATAAACCATTCCGTCCCCGCATGAATCGCCCGAACAGCCAAGCGGATCATCTCCAGCCTGGACATTGGATGATTGTAAGTACCATCAAAATCCTGCGCCCGGTGAATCCCCGTCTCCAGCACCGCCGCCACATACGGCTGATACCAGGGATTGCCCTGCTGGACATGCGGCAGGTCCAGCGCATCAACCAGCATCCGGATAAACTGCGCCCGGCTCACCGGTTCATCTGGCCGGAACGTGCCGTCCGGAAATCCACTGACGTATCCCTTCTCTACTGCGTCAACAATTTGCGCCTTGGCCCAATGCTTATCCGGAACATCACTGAATGTTCCGGCCGCTGCCGCCAGATTCGCATTGTCGCTTGCCGCATGAATCGGGGCAGACAGCAGCAAGACACTTGTCGTCAAGATCAAAATCATTTTTTTCGCCAACATGCCCAACACTCCATTTCCTTTAGTTCCACATTCAGCCAACAAAATTACAGCCACCGCTCCTGTGCAGGTGAATCTGCCACTTCGGCCAACATCGGCGGAGCTATCTTGTCCCGGTGACCGTACTGGAATCCGGCCAGTCCTGCCGCCGCAATGCCCGAAAGCAATGAAACAACCAACAGGATGTTTCGCCAATTTCTCATCCGCACGCCGCCTTTCTTGCAAAATAAAAAAGGAAGCACAACCGTCACTTGTCACTCGCGGGTGCTTCCTCGCATCATCTATCAAATTTATTCTATTATATTACATTTTTCCACTTTAAGTCAATTGAATTCGCAAGCGCTTTCGATTAGCGGACCGGAACCTCAAACAACTTCTCAGGCGAACGGGTGAGTGACCGGCAGCCGCTTTCCGTGACCAGATACGTATTTTCGATACCGACAACACCCAAACCCGGAAACACGAATTTGGGCTCGACCGCCATGAGCATGCCGGGTACAAGCGGGTCGCGGAATCCCTTTGCCAGCACAGGCCATTCGTCCACTTCCAGGCCGATGCTATGTCCCAAAAACTTCGCCTGATCGCTGCCATATCCCATGAAGTGTTCAGCCAGTCCCGCTTCCTCGGCCATCGCCAGCGCCTGTGCGTACAAGTTTTCCGGTATGGCGCCGGGTGCCAGTGACGCTTCCGTCCGCTTCAAAATCGCATAAGCCGTTTCGTATGCTTGTTGAAGCTTCGGGGGCAACGATCCGATCACGGCGGTTCGTGTCTGATCGCTGACATAGCCGTCGATGCAACAGCCGATATCGATCAAAATCGGTTCCCCCTGTTGGATCGCTCGCATACTGGGACCTTGCGGAAAAGAAGGCGTCAACCCGCGGCCTGCGGCCGGACCGTCAAAATACGTCGCTTCTGCGGCAGCCTCCCCGGAAGCAACCATACCGACAGCAATTTCCTGGTTGTAGCCTCGCATCCGCATGAGTCCGGTATGTCCGAATTTGCGCATTTCATGTTCGATGAGCGCCAACAATTCCAGCTCCGTCATGCCCTCGCGCAACTGCTCCAGCGCTGCTTCCAGCGCTGCCGCGGTGGCCTGCGCCGAACGTTCCAGACAGGCAATTTCGGCTGCAGATTTGACGCTGCGCACGGTCCTGAGCAGGGCAGATCCGTCCGTCCAGGCAACGGTGGAAACCGCTTCTGCCAAACGCAAATATTGCTGGGCGGGAAGCACATCCATATCCACACCCATCACCGGATTGCCCGAATCGCCCGTAAACAGTTCAGGATAATCTTCCGCCAGATGGCCCGCCAATCGGCGCAAGCCGCCAAACGGTTTGATGCGAACCTGTGATTCTGCCTCTGCGCGAACCAGACTCTTTCTCACATAATAGGTTGCCAAACCGCTGGACGGAATGAACAGATATCCCGCCTGCATCGACCCCGTGAAATAGTAGATGCCGACATTTTGGGTGACCAGCATACCGTCCATCCGGCGTTCCGACATCAGTTGCTGAAGGCGTGAAATGCGCTGCTCCGAATCCGCTTGCGTCAATTTGGACATGATGTTCGCTCCTTTGTTGTTCGTGTCTTTTTCATTACAGCAAACAGAATCGCTGCCGTCAATGCCAAAACGGATTGAACCTGTTCGTCCGAATCGATTGGCGCAAGCGGAACGGCTTAGCCGGGGATCACGGGCAAAATGAGATGCGACGGATGTTCCGCATCATGCAACACAGTCTGCATGGCCGGTTTCGCATCACTGTAATTCCAATTTTTCATCGGATGGAACAGGTTCAGATGCCGGTCAAATGTCGGGAAATTGCTGCTGGATACTTCAACGCGAATGCGGTGTCCGGCCTTGAATACGTAGCTTGTGCTGCCGACCTGAAATTGGTAGGTGTACACTTTGCCGGGCTCAATCGGTTTCGGATGCGTATTCGAATCACGATAGCTGGCCCGCTGGATGCCTTCCAGCACGTTGATCGCCGGGCCTTCCGGCCAGACATCGACCAATTTCACGGTGAAGTCGGTATCTTCGGCGGATGAAGAAGCATAAAGGACGGCTTGTACCGGACCGGTTACTTCCAGATCCTGCTCCAATACATCCGACGTATAAACCAGCACGTCATTGCGCATCTCGACGTGGCGTTGGTCCTTCGGCCCCATTGGCGTCAAACGCGCATCACAACAACTGTGTCCGCCGGCACTCGGTACAGGGTCAAACGGATTGTATACATAGATGTCCGGCAATTCGTCTCCCGGTTTCTGTTCGTTTAACCGGCCGTCTCCGCCAAGGGAATTCGCGCGCCCGCCACTGTGCAGGTAGAATGGCTTATACACCGTCCTGGCCAGCGGCCATTCGTATTCATGCCGCCATTTGTTGATTCCCATGACAAAAATCGATACCGGCGGCTCGTCCATGATTCCGTTGTCGATGCCTTTCAACCAATATTCGAACCACCGCACCTGCATCTCATCCACCAGGTTGTGCGCCTGTTCACCGAAGTCCAGATCGCCGATTTGCTTCATCCAGGGCATGTGATACCATGGGCCGACCAACAATTTCTGATGCGGGTTCCTTGCGCGCAGTCCGACGAAATTGCGCAGCGTACCTTCGATAAAAATATCGTACCAGCCACCGATATGCAGCGCCGGAACGGTGATGTCGTCATATCGGTCTCCAAGATGCCATTGTCTCCAGTAATCATCAAATGTCGGATGCTGAAGCCACTCGTAATAGAAAGGTGTAATTGCCGGATCGATCAAGGGGTGCTCTGTCAGCGGCAAATGATCGTATTCGGTGTCGATATTCAAATTGTTTTTCATCATCTGCCGGCTCAATTCGGGTTTGCCTCTGCGCCAGGGTTGGTCAAGCGCCAAAAACGATGTCCAGGACTGGACAAAGGCCTGGTGAAGCGCGCCGTTTTTGAACATCCAGTCCTCATAATATCCGTCATTCGTAAATGCAGGCGCAATCGCAGCCAAACCTTCCGGCCTTTCGACGGATGGCTGCAATTGTGTCGCCCCGACGTAGGAAAAACCGTACATGCCGACTTTGCCGTTGCTCTGGGGCAGTGACCGCACGAACGCAATCGTGTCCAGGCCATCCTGGCGCTCATACTTGAACGGGTCGAACGTCCCTTCCGACTTGTATTTGCCTCTGGAATCCTGCGTCACCACGATAAACCCGTGTCGGGCATACCACGCGGGATGCATGTAACTCATGAATTCGGAGTGTGCCTTGTCGTAGGGAGATCGCATCAACAAGACTGGCAGACGTTCATCCGTTTGCGGATAATAGATGTCGGCGTATAGGGTGACCCCGTCCCGCATCTTGATGGGCACGTCTGTTTGCAGCGAAACTTCGTAGGTTTTCCTGGACTGTTGTTTGCTCATGCGCAAAGACCTCCTGGTTATGAAAATTGGGCCATCAAATCTTCGCTGTTCAAGCGGCTTCGTTGCCCCAGCACGACCATCAGCTTGATTCTGGCCTTGGGCGCCGACAATCGCCTGGAGAAAATCGCGCCGATTTCATGCAAACTTTTTCCGCCGCCGGGGTAATCATACAGGGGCATCGCGCTGCCGGTCACGCTGCGCGAGGCGATGACCACCGGGATCGAACGGGATGTGGCCAAGGCAACGGCTTCCGCCCAGTCGGGCGGAATGTTGCCTGCGCCAAATGCTTCCAGGACGATGCCGCGTGCCCCTTGTTCGATCGCCTGACGGAGATAGCGTGCGCTGCCGCCAAGCACGGTTTTGAACATTTCGACATTGGATTCGATCGATTTTTCAAAACAGTCCTGGCGTTGCGGGGGCCGAAAATAGCAAACCCGATCATGGGTGATGATCCCGACAGGCCCCACCGGTGATTGAAAGGCGTCGACATTGGTCGTATCGGCCTTGTACACTTCCTGCGGCAAAAAAATTTTTTCGTTGAAAACAACAAGCATTCCCCGGCCCACCGAATCTTCGGCAACGGCTGTCAGTACGGCAGCGCGTATATTGCCCAGGCCATCTTCATAGCTGTCACCCCGGCCCTTCATGGCGCCGGTAAACACAATCGGTTTGTCAACACGGGTAATCAGGTGTACCAGATACGCAAATTCCTCCAACGTGTCCGTTCCTTGCAGCACGACAATGCCGTTGAATGACGCAGCCGATTTTTCCAGCCATTCGGACAGCGACAGGGCAGCCTGCGGGTCCAGATGGGAACTGGGCACGTTCATGAACTCGTGATAATGCAGTTCGATGCCTTCGATTTGCAATTGATCCAGCAGATCAAATTTGCCTTGATCCGGCACCACGCGTCTTTGTACCGGGTCGTATCGGGATCGAACGGTTCCGCCCATCGAAACGATCAAAACCGATTTATTGGGCATGCATCTTCTCTCCCAGTCAGATTTGGCGTGCCAGATAAGCGCCCTCTGCAATCGCTTTCAGTATCGTGCCGGGATGGACGCTATCCCCGATTCGATACACCTGTTTCACACGTCCCGAAAGTTCATCGTACAATTTGGGATTCGGCATGAATCCCCGGGCAGGCACGACGGTGTCCACCGCCAGGGAACTTGTCTTGTCATTGTCCAAATGGCGGATCACCAGCCTGGATTGTTCGATCTGGACCGCATCCGATTGGCCGATCAACTGGACGCCGCTTTTCTTCATTTCTTCCAGCAGCCGGAATGCAGCCAGCGCATTTAATCCGGCAGCCGCTTGCGATTCGGGACGCCGCGTCACAAGCGACACTTGCTTTCCGGATCGGGCAAAATGAAGCGCGGTCTCGCAGCCCACCAGTCCGGCACCGATCACGGCCACCCGCTGTCCAACCTCTCCCCTGCCGTTCAGCGCATCGATCGCTTGTACGACGGGCAAAGATCCGTCCGACTCCACCTCGTAGTTTATGGGAATGGCACCGACCGCAACGATGACCACGTCCGGCCGCTCCGCCATCACATTGTCCGGAGTCGCTTCTGTTCCGAGTCTCAGTTCGACACCCAGCTTGGCAAACTGCGTCATATAAAAAGCGGGGATGTTTTCAAGTTCTTTCTTGAACGCGGGGTTGTGGACCGGCAGGCAAGTGCCTCCGACGGCCGGTTTCTTTTCGAACAGCACGACCCGATGCCCGCGTCTGGCGCTGACATAGGCAGCTTCCAGGCCGCCGGGGCCTCCGCCGATGACCACGACACTTTTGCGCACGGTTGCCGGTACGAGCTTGTATTCCCGCTCCTTGCCAACTTCGGCATTGATGGCGCAAGTGATGACGCGGTTTTCGACCAGGCGGCCCTGACAATCGTTGCAGCGGATGCACTTGCGGATATCTTCCGGACGACCTTCCGCAATTTTGTTGACCAGTTCCGGATCGGCGATCAGCGCCCTTCCGATTGTAATGATGTCCGCGTAACCCTTGTCGAGAATTTGCTGGGCCAGCTCGGGATCGTTGATCGAGCCCACCGTCGAGATGGGGATTTGCACCACTTTTTTGATCTCCGCGGCCAGATGGACATTATAGGCTCTGTCCAGATACAGGCTTTGGCATTGCTCGTCGCCGGATTCATAGCTGCCTGCAGTCACCGTAATATAATCGCAGCCGGCCGCCTCGAACCATTTGGCGTACACTTTGGCCTGCTCGATCGTAATGCCATCGTCGACTGCTTCATTGCCGTTCAATTTCACCCCGACGATAAAATGATCGCCCAGCAGTCTGCGAATGCCCCGAATGATTTCCAGGCTCATGCGTGCATTGTTTTCCAGGGATCCGCCATATTCATCAACCCGTTTGTTCGTGCGAAACGACAAAAATTCCGACAGCAAATAACCGTGTCCGCAATGAATTTCCACCCCGTCAAAACCGGCATCCCTGGCCCGGCGGGCACCTTGGACGAAGTTGTCGATGGTGAAACGGATTTCCTCGACGGTCATCGCCCGCGTTTCAATGCCGACCACAGGGCAGGGAATCGAAGAAGGCGCCCACAGCGGCCGATGCCATGCATGGGAAGCCTGTCTTCCGCCGTGAACCAGCTGCATGACGATTTTGGCGCCCGCCTTCTGGACGGCTTCCGCCAGTCGGTTCAAATGCGGGACAAGTCGGTCGGAATAGACCCCCAATTGACCGGATGCAATCTGGCTATTGTGATCGTCCACATAAGCGTTTCCGGTAATGACCATGCCAACGCCGCCCTTGGCTCGCGCTTCGTAATAGGCAATCTGATGGTCGGTCGGTGCGCCGTCCATGCTGCACATATTTTCGTTCATTGCCGACATGAAAATGCGGTTGCGAATCGTGGCTGTGCCGATCCGAATCGGCTCCAGCAGCGAACCCTGGCGCTTCTCCTGCACCATTGCATCCATTGTCCAATCAGCCTCCCCGTTTCAATAAGTTCAACAAGCTTCCACCCAGCACTTCGTGCAGTTTGCCGCTGCGTTTGGCCGCAAATTTGGCCCTGTCGAGTTCGAAACCCTGATGCATGCGGGGCGCATTACTGCCAAACAGTACGCGATGCGCACCAAACGCATCAATGGCATCTTCCAGAAAATCCTGGCGATAAACCCCCGACGTCTCCAAATGCAAATTCGCATGCTGCTGCATGGCCAAATAAGCGTCCGGCTGGGCCAGTCCGCTTATATTGATCTGGCCGCCATGCGTCATCACAATGCGCGCTTTCGGGACTCGTCCGGCCAAATCGGCAACCTGCAGCGCATGGGAGACCAGCGGGTAGCCCGTCGCGATCATGACCGGCACATCACATGCCACGGCCTGTTCCAGGACGGGAACGACAAAGTCGGCATTGATCCGGTATCCCTCCTCCCAGGGATGCAGATACACGCCCTGCATACCAAGCTCATCCACGGCCCGCGCCACTTCGCGAACGGCAGCCTCCCCCTGTCGGGGATCGACCCTGCAAAACGGGATAAACCGGTCGGCATGCGTTTTCGCAATCCGGGCAATGCGGTCGTTCTCCGGTTCCAAATGATACGAATAGGGCTGTACGGGAATGATGACTGCCCGGTCTATCCCGTACGCATCCATGTTGGACAACAGCGTTTCCGGCTGCAATTCGTAGCCGTGTATCGATTTTCCAACCAGCACATGGGAATCGACAATCACGTCCTGTCACCTCTTTTGCTTGTCATCGGGTTCGCACCTGTTCCAGCATTTGCAGGATGTTTTCCCCCATCACCAGCCGCATTTCCCTGTCCGTCAATCGGGCATGAGACAGCTTTTTCACTTCAAGCGCGGGATTGCAGCCGGGACCGTCACTGGCAAACAGGACACGTTCGGCACCGATCCGCGAGACAGCTTCCCGGATTTTGTCCGGATACGGCGTCGCTGATGTTTCCAGATACAAATTTTCATATTTTTCCGCCATGCGGATGGCATCATCCAAATGAAAATAACCGCCCATATGCCCCAAAATGATTTTCGTTTGCGGACACAGTTCGGCCGCTCTGGCAATTTGCAGCGGCAAACTCATCGATTCATCGCCGCAGTGGAACAGTGCCGGCGCGTTCAGCTCGCCTGCTTTGCGAATGAGCGCGATGGCCGCATCGTGATACGGATGGGTCGTCAGACTTTCCGGGTGCAGCTTGAGTCCCTTGAATCCCAAATCCAGCACCGCTTCTTCCAGCATGGCCAGCGCTTTTTGCTTCATTTGCGGATGCAGACGCGCATAGCCGATCAGCCGATCCGGATATTGCCTGACGGCCTGGGCGATGTATTGCAGCCCATCTTCCTTCAGAACGGGCGCATCACAATACGTCATGATCACCGCCTTGCGGATACCCGCTTCGTCAAGCAAATCAATGATGGTCTCCGGCGGATCGTACCAGCCGAATGCTTCAAATTCATCCACATGCGTATGGGAATCGACAATTTCCATGCGCCTGCCTCCTTGTTTGCTTATTTGCAGCATCCTGAAGTTCGTGATCCGAAAAACAGAAAAGCCAGCCAATCCGTACAAGACTGACTGGCCACACAATCGGTCAATAAACTTCGAGATCTTCGTCGGTAGCCGGAACAATCGTTTCCGTCGGGCGCTCGTTCTCCAACTTGAGAATCACCTGGACACCCCAGGCCAATACCGCGATTTGCAGGACAAACAGTATCCAGAAAGCCGCTCCCATACTCAAGCTCCTTTCTCCAGCGCATTGGCGCTTACTGATTTGGTATCGACAAACCGCATCCAGACATAGTGAATCAGCGCAGAAATGATCAACGAATTAAAGACAGCGCTTCCAATTTCGTGCGCGTTCGTATAATAGCCCACGACAAAACCGACGACCCATGCAATATAGGCGCCAATGTTGATCGTTTTGTCAGGTTTACCTTTCTCGTACAGCAGTCTTCGCTTCGGAAAAGCCCAATAATCGATGATGACGGTAGCGACAATAGGAGCTACGACATAACTCAGGAACGGCAAATACCAGTTGATGAATTTGTCGATGCCGACCAGTGATCCGATAAATGCAACGAGGAAGAGAAAAATGGTAAGGATCTGTCGGGTTGTTTCCTGGTTTTTGATCATGGGCACCGGCGGTGCGGACATCGTGAGGGACGAACCGTACAGTGCAGCTTGCGTTGTCGACCAGGAACCGAAAAATACGCCGATGAACGCCAGCGAAGAAACCCCCAAAGCCGTCAGGATGTTGAAGATGTTCCAGTCACCCGCAGCCGCCGCGCCAACGGCACCGCCGAGAAACTGGATGAACACCAGCAATCCGAACGTCAATGACAACGCAACGATCGCCTGTTTGCCATTTTTCAGGAAGCGGGTAAAGTCGGAAATGACGGCAGCCCCTTGAATCCAGCCGCCTACACCGATCGTAATGCCGGTCAGAACGGAAATTTCCGGCGTAAACGTCTTGCTCCAGATGCTCGGGTTCTCCACCAGGGAATAGTAAAAGACATAAATCAGAATCAAAATGATGACCGGTGAAGCGACCCAGTTGACGTAACCGATCCACTTGACCGATTTGAACGCTGGAAACATGAACAACAGTGCAAATACGATCGTGATGATCCACCAAACGGCATCTTGCGTCTGGGCACCAACCATGCCGGCAAAAGCGTCGCGGGTGATGTTGAGAATAAGCGCAAACCACCCGATACCGGTGATGGCCATTACGATATTTGGCAAAAGCGTTCCTTTGGTGCCATAGGAATAACGATAAATGAGCGCGCTGCTAAACCCGGTGCGAGTACCGATAATGCCAATCATAAATGCAAGGAAAACCGTTGTTAACGCTGAAAATAGCAGAATGTAAACCGATTGGGATAGGGGAAACGAAGTGCCTACCGTGCCCCCGACCAGCAAACTCGAAATGACGAGAATGAAGCCGGCCAGATTGACAAAGTTGAATCCGAAACCCAACCGCCTGGACATGGAGACTCTGGAACGGGCCGAGTCCCCTACTTGCTGCTTTTCTTCGTTGGACATACAACTTCCTCCTTGGCATTCTACAATAGATTTAGGATTCGGAATTGCGAATCCTGAAGATGCCGTAACAGGGCCCCCTTCACTTTTTCCGTATTTCGCTCTTGGATGTACCTGGCAATTTCGAGATGTTCCTCCTTCATTTTGGGTAGTCGGGTGTCATTCAAATCCAGGAACAGCACGCGCTGAAGCGAATGGAGCGATTGGTTGATCAGTGTGATCAGTTGCTGGTTTCCGCTTAACTCCGCGATATATCCATGAAAACTGGCGTTGATTTTCATAAAATCTTTTCTGGCCTCTTCGGCGTTCAAATCAACGCTGCCTTTCTTCGCCAACTCGATCAGACTTTCGATTTGGGCTTCGTTTGCCCGTTGTATGGCCAATTCCGCAGCACTAAGCTCCAAAATGATTCGCAATTCGAAAAGATCTTTCAATTCACGCACCGACAGGCTGGAAACGAAGTATCCCCGGTAAGGCACCACCTCGACCAATTTTTCATATTTCAACCTGTTCAAAGCTTCCCTGACCGGCGTCTTGCTGACATTCAGTTCTGCCGCAAGCGTACCTTCATTCAACAATGTGCCGGCTTCAAGCTTTCCATAAATAATTTGATTTTTAATTTCTTCGTAAACGCTTTCAGAAAGAGGCAACGATTTTGGTGGCAAACCAATCCACTCCAAACCAGCTAATATACCAGTGATATATCACTGGTATATTAGCATGAGTTTTTCGAATTTTCAACAGTTTTCTGCGAGTCGATCAAGGAAATACCATTTCTGCAGCACCCTTCAGATCCCACTCGATCGGGGACAAAACACCGAACAATCTCGGAAATGCCAGATGCACGATAAGAACAACGCCCGGCCGGGACAAATTGACCTCATAATCATATGTTTCATTGCGGTAAGTAAACGGAAATACCTGTTCCGAACCGATCACTTCCAGCCGCTCGACCCGTACCTGCTCCCGGAACAGGCTGTCTGGCAATGGCGAAAAATGATCATCCAGCCGCAAATTCGCCTGCAAATAGGCATAGGCCGTCGTCTCGGCCCGCTCCGGGTCCAGGGTCAGAATGCCCAGTTCCAGCAAATCGCGATCCACTTGCTGGGCAGCGGCATGGGCGGCGCGATCGACGGCACTTTTGGCTTCGTGTACCGCATGCATGGCCCTTTCTTCATCCAATTGCAACGCATGCAGGGACCACCAGATGACGGCCATCAGCATGCCGAACGTCAACTTGGCCAAACGTTTCGCCTCCCTGGCCGCTCAAGGCACAAATTCGCTCATTTTCATGCCGGATGCCGACAATCTGGCATCATTCGCCGGCGGCGCCAGGCCAATCAATCGGTCAATATCCAGTAGGTTGTCATATGGATAGCGGATCGTAAGACGGAGACCAACCCCCCTTGGCAGGGGCGCAAAGCGGTCGTCGGCAACTGCACCGCTTGTGGAAGCAATCTCATACGACAGCCGATTGGGATCGAATCCGTATGCGGACAACCGTTCACGCGATTCGGTCACCATCTCTTGATCGATATAGCCGTACCGGCCGCTTGCGCCCATTTCCAGCAAATAGGTTACCTCTTGCTGGATCAATGCCTGGCGAATCAGCAATACATGCTTGTAAACCGGTGAAAACATGAGCCAACAAAAAAGCGACGCAAACAACACGAATACAAGTAGCTGTTTCATGGATTGATCCGGGAAATTTCGCTGGCCATCCGTTCCCCCGAATCCCGGATTTTCATCTTCATCCCCTCTTCGCCCAACACGACATTTGCATAGAGGGAAACGACAACCGCAATCAACAGCACCGTCATCAATATTTGACGCATGGCACCGACCCTCTTTATGGCTGCAATGTGCTGATCGCCAGGTTCGCCGCGCTTCCCTGTGCTTCGATTCGCGCTTTGGTGCCTGTTGAATCATTCACAATAATGGTATTGAACAAATACACCACCACGACAAGCAACATGACCGTCATCAAAATGTTTCTCACTGGACATTGCTCCTTTTTCAGGAATTTAGCGCATCAAACAAACGGGCTGCTTCCTGCACCCAGGGATAAAGAAAAACCTGAAACGTATACAAAATCGGAATGCCTGCCAGAACGAACAGCAAGTAGGAAGTTGTTTCTTTGCGGCTTTCGCGGGCCCATTCGACTCTGGCCTTGAATTCCCGCACCAACGCCTTCAAAGACTCGTACACTTCTTCACTTTCATGGAGTCTCAGCGAGCGCAGGTTCTCGGCAAATCCGTATGCTTCCTCGGTTCCAAGCTTCTCCTTGAACTGCCGAAGCGCCTGATCGGGATCGTGATACCATTCGTTCAGCATCACGATCAACTCCGGCCGGATCAAGCGGGTCAGCGACACACATTTCATCAGTTTGTTGTGCAGATGCAGGCGTGAACCCGCATAATACAGCAGTTGGCTGGCAACCGCAATCAGTTCCTTGCGGATGATGTCGGTTCTGTATTTGCGGATGGCATTCAGCAAGGCTCCATCAAAATAGACCAAACCGGCTGCAACAGCCAATGCGGGCACGATCAACCGTGCGGCTCCCATGCCGGATTTGTCCAGTACAATCCCCGTACCGGCAATCATGGCCAACAGGAATAACGCCATTCGCCGATACGCCAGATACAGGCGGGGGTCAATCCGCATGCCGCAACCGGCCAACCAAATCGTTCGCGCATGCAGACTTTTGCTCTCGCGATCGGTTCGCCACAACTTCAAAAGCCATGCAGGCACATCCCGTTTGCGCCAGGATCGCCAGTTCATCCGCCAGCGGCTGCGGCGAAAGACAGCAGCTTGAATCAGCACTGCCAATCCGCAACTTGCCGCTGCAAATTGGGTCAAATAGCCCGCCAGTGCAAACAGCGTCACGCCATAATCGGACATCGAAACCGTCGCTCCCCCTTTCCCTACATTTTCCTTCTCGACAGATACAGCCCCATGAGCAGAGAGCCGAAGATCAAGGCCATAGCATTGAGCAGCATGCCCCTGCCTGTCGGGTCCTGCATGTAAGCCTGGTAGCTGGCCTCCGGATTCATGCGGAAATTGATTCCCACAAACAAGGCCAGAAACAACATGGGGGTAAAATTGGCCAGTCGGATTTCCAGCAGCCGATGGCGTTCCTGCTGGTTGGCCAATTGAGCCTTGCGCATGTCGTCTATGAGCGCCTTCAGGTTAAGCGCCACATTATGACCTTCGGCCAAGGCAATCTTCAGGATGCTGCCAAAATAATCGGCCCACTCATGACCGAAAGCCATGGCAAACCGCCGAATGCTGTCCTCATGGTTTTCACTGACCGCCAAATGGCGATACAATTGCGCGAAAACCGCCTGCACCTCTGCAGGGAGGCGCCGCTCCTCAACCGTTTTTTGCAAGGCAACCCTGATGTGCCGGCTCCCCGTAATGAGATAGCATTGATAAAACAGTTCCACCGCAGGCAGAAATTCGAGCCGTGTAGCCATTTGCAGGCTGACCAGCCGGAACCGCAGCACCACATAGGGCAATCCCCCTGCAATCGCGGCCAGCATCATGACGGATTTTCCCGAGGCAAACAACGCAATACCGCCGAAACAGCCCATCAGACCCAAAAACAGGGATAGCACGGCAAAGCTGCCCGGCGCCACGTTCCAACCGACGGCTGCCAGCAAATCTGCAATATGCGCATACAATCGGTTGAATGCGGCAAATCGGCTTCGCCTCTCCGATCTGCTTGACCGGCTGGTGCGGCCCGACAATCGCTTGCGCCGCAACAGGCGTTCCAAAAGAACGGAAATGCCGATGTGCAACGCCGCATATATCAGCAAAAACAACATCACGCCGATCGCCGCAATCGCATATTTTCCAGTTAACACGGCACTTCCTCCCTAAAGTCCAACCATTCGGCACAAGCGGGATCAAATCGCCGAATGCGTGCCTTTCCTTTTGGCGAGAACGATTCCGGGAACACCCAGCGCTGTTCGTTTTCGTCATAGCGGACCAACTCCCTGACGTTGACGTCGCCGTTTTCCCATCGGATTTCCCCGATGCGGACAAGCTTGCGCTCACCGTCCACAAGCCGCATTTCGATGCCGATTTGCGTCACATGTTCCGCAATCCGCCGGACAAGCCGCACCGGGTCCATGCCTCTACCGTCCAGCATGCACATGTCCGCAATCGTGTCGGGCACATCTTCCAGACGGCTGGCGTGAACAGTGGTAATGCTTCCTTCATGGCCACGCGTACAGGCACGGACGTAAATATTCGCGTCTTCATCGCGGATTTCCGCATGACAAATCCGCTGGGGAGACTGCCGGAGCGCCAGCTTGAACGCCTGCCTGGAACCATGCACCGGGTCTTCTTCATCCACTTCATATTCGATTGCGTTTTTGTCGGGGAAGTCCCTGGCGAGCATCAGTTCATGCCGCGTCTCGATGGTTACAATGCGTTCTTCATCCGGCATGGCGGCAATCAGTGCTTTTAGCAGATGAGTTTTGCCAGAATTGGTTGAACCGATGATGACCAGATTGAACCGGCAACGAATGATGGCCAGCAGCAGTCGTTTGACCTGCTCGTCAATGGTTCGGTATTCCGGCTGACACAATATATCCAGATCAAATTTCCGGACGGTATAGAACCGGATGGTCAATGTCGGCAACGCGGTATATCCGAAACCGGTCAACGTCACGCGCGATCCGTCCAGCAGTTGCACTTCCGCCCAACGTTTCCGCGGATTGATCCGGTCGTTGTTGAACAGCACCAGATTTTGCTGGATTCGCTCCACCTGAGCAATATCCTGGAATCGGTAAGGAGACGGTACCGATTTGCCGTTACGCACCTCAAATATGCGGGTGCCCACCACCTGCACTTCCTCCAGACCGTCACGGTTGCGCAGCACCAGTTCCAGCATGTTCATCCCGATCACTTCGGCGAACAGCGCTTCCGCAAGCGTACCATAAGGGAGTCCCGGCACATTCATGTGCTGGAGGCGTTTCTTGATGATCCAATCGGAAATGACGGCAAGCATCTCGGCACGGTCTTGCGGAAAGCCGATCACTGCCCGATTCAGTTTCTCTGCGTACAAACGGCGTTCTTCCTCGCTCCAGCCCCGGGGCGCCGCCAGCATTTGACGAACTTCTTCGGTCAGCGCCTGCAAAGGCGCAGCGGTACCAGACCAGGCCGCTTCATCCGGACGCACCCGGCCCCGTCCCGAAGCTTCAAGCCGCGACAATTCGGCGGCATACGCTGTTGCCGAAAACCGCCGGGGCGTCCCCGTGCCCGCACTCATTTTCTCCTCCATCTGTGGAACATCAGCTTGCGCAGCCAAGGCCTTTCTTTCAGGCGAAATCGGGCCTCCCAGTTGAGCCGGTTCATAAGCGGCACGGCTACCGGATCAAAAAGGGCCGCATGCCGTTGCTGCTCGGCCAGCCATACATCCAGCCGTCCGCTGTCAAGCTGCAAATGCATGCTTTCCACCAGTTTCAATTCCGAAAACGTCGTGCTTCCGATTTCTTTTCTGACCTCTTTCATCCCAAAACCTCCCGGTATTCGAGAATTGCCCTGCAACAAAACCAAATGGAAACGATCGGCAGACAGGCCGAACATCCCGCCCACCTGTCCGATCCATCGTTGCACATCTTCCTGGAAATGGCTCAGGCTGCCCGTCGTGACCAGAAATCGTTCATCCGCCTCGCGCATCGCGCAAATGGTTGCCGCATTGTCCCAATACGAACTTACATCCGCTATGGTCAAGTCATAGGACTGCCTGGCAGCATCGAGCAGTCGCATCATGTCTTCCGGCTCATAATATTCGGCCTGCTCGCGGGCCAAATTGCCAAACAGCACATGCAGGCTGCCCAGTTTCGGCGATGTGTGCGCATAACGCACCAGCTTGTCGGGCGTCAATGTGCCCGCACGCAATTCCGGCCGCAATCCGTCCAGCGACACATGGGGTTGATCCACGCCCAGATAAAGATGGGTTTTGGCGCTCTTCAGATTCATGCATAAAAACCCGACTTTCCGCCCCGTCAGCATGGCAATGCGATAAGCGGTGCCAAACGCCGCAACCGTCGTGCCGATATTGGGGGTGGAACCGGCAAATGCGGCAAGCGGATTCATCCCGCATTCCTCCCTTCGTCCATTGCATCCAATGCATTCGATGCGTAGGCAACGACAAGTTTGGCCTCGCCCGATTTGCAAACCGCGTCGATCAGCAACCACTGTTCCTCGGTCAGATTCAGGTTGATCGTATCGATCGTGCCATTGGCATCCCGTCTGGAGGCATACATCCGTTCCTTGTCTCCATTCGCCATGGAAAGCAAATTGGAGTTTTTCGGGTTGTCAATTTCCTGGTTGCCGGACGTTTTGACGCCGGCCACGACGACCGGCTGCCGGAACAGCCGTTGAGAAGCGCCAGAAGTGTCCGACAGGTAGATCACCGCCAAATCCCCGGCTCGAATGCCGCTGGCAATCGACCTGATGTAATCACGCGGAATTTGAAAGGTTGCTTCCCCCTTGCGGGGCAATAGCCGGTAGCGATCCAGTTTCCAGCGGAGCAAAGGTTCGCCTGCTCCAAGCGGCGCGAGCACTTCCATGCCGACAACTTCATCCGGATCGCGGATCATCTCTTCAGTGATGGCGCCAAGGGGCAGCCGCTTCACGTCCAGCTGTGCGGCTGTGAGCGTGTCGCCAGCAGCGACAAATTGCCGTGGTACGACAACGGTTGCGGTCTCCTGCAACCTGACCTGTCTCAGTTGCAACACATAAACACCATAAACGAGCAGTCCGGAGAGCACCGCCGCCGACAAACTGATCGCCAGCCGTCTGTTCCAGTTCATTTCTCCACATCGCTCCTCTTTCGGCAAAATAAAAAAACGCAAGCCGGGAGATCGCTCTCCCCTGCCTGCGTTCTTCGCAGTCAAACATATATGAACAAGTGGTTGGCAATATTTACTATATCAAATCCCCATCGACATGTAAAGCACGATTTCGACGCATGGCGCCAGCAGCCATCGCCTACATGGCCGCATGCGGTCCGTTCGAAACTTGCCGTCTCCGGTTGCCAGCTTCCGATTTGCCGAACAGTACCCATGAAAATTTCATTTTGCAAATCAGGTGGACCACCAGCCAGGACAGCGCAAACACGATCACCATCGTCGCCAGATTGTACGCATGATACAGCGGATGCCCGGATGGCGGATTAAACTGCATTCGCCATAGCGTAAGAATGGCCGGATGAATGAAATAGATGCCAAATGACAGTGCGCCTATCGAACGGAGACTGCGGGTCAGCAGCGTCGTATGCAACTTCCATTTTCCGGTCATCCAGATGAGGCTTACACCCAGCAAGACGGCATAGGCATTGTAGAGCACCACATAGACGGGCGGCCAATATTTCGCGCCGTCGGCTGCATTGAGTAGCAGCAGCATATACGTGTACCCGACGGCAACAGAGGCGCCGAACGTCCACCAGAGATGACCCGACCGCTCCGCAAACTTGCGGTAAGCGATGCCGATGGCGCCACCGGCACAAAAGACAAACAGATAATTGGGCAACAATGCGGATAAATGCGGAATCGGACCATATCGCAAATGGGCCGCATAAAAAATCGCCTGGATGACAAAACCGGCAACCACCAGCGACCAAGCCCCCCTGCCCAGGCGGCGAAGCAGGGTGACCAGCAGCGGAAACACGATATAAAACTGGATGATGATCACCATAAAGTACAAATGGTATCCGGTTTTGCCCCAGAGCAGTTTCTGGAAAAAGTCCGCCGCGTCAAACCCGAGTTGCCGGCTGCTGATCCACTGATTGAACAAGTAGTAAAACAGCGCCCAGACCAGATACGGAATCACGATAAATTGCAGCCGCTTCCGGTAGAAGGCCATCCATTCACCCTTCGGCCATGAATCGAAATAGCGATAAAACAGGACGATGCCGCTCAGCATGATGAATACGGGCACGGCAAACATGCTAAGCTGGTTGGCGGTAAAATAGACCGGAAACGACAGGCTGCCTGCCGGCACGCTCACACGGGCCGATGCCGTCACATGGATGAGGACAACGGCCAATATGGCAATGGCCCGCACATGGGAAAGTTCTTCAATGTTCTGCTTCATCGGCCATCACCCGACACGCAATCGCATTTTGTCAACATTGCCTTTTTCAGGCCTGGACAAAAGGATTTTCCCTTTTTTCTTCACCGATGGTCGTTTCCGGCCCATGGCCAGGCAACACAAGCGTGTCATCCGGCAACACATACAGCTTGTCCCGGATCGAACGGGCCAATTGCTCAAAACTGCCGAAAGCCAGATCCGTGCGTCCGATCGAACGGCGAAACAGCGCATCGCCCGCAAACAGCAAGTCGCCGCACAAATAGCTGACACTGCCCGGCGAATGGCCTGGCGTAAACAGCACGCGAAACGTCGTGCCCAACAGATGCAATTCGTCACCGTCGGCCACCAGTTGTTCCGGCGCTGCTCCAGCGATGGGCGGCGTGATGTCCGGCCAGTTCGCAGATCCGTTTTTGACCGGATCGACCAGCCAATCCTGCTCATTTGCATGAATATATACCGGGCAGCCGTAACGTTTGCGCACGACTTCCACACCGCCGATGTGGTCAAAATGCGCATGCGTAAGCAACACCGCTTCCACTTTCTCGTACCCGTCCAGTTTTCGCAGAAGGGCCGGATCAGCAGTGCCCGGGTCGATCACGATGGCATGTTTGCGCGAAGCATCCGTTACAACATAGGCATTGGTGGCCAGCGCTCCAAGTGCAAAAGTTTGGAATGTCAACATCGGCGCTCACACTCCCGACAGTATTTCTTTGAGTTCCTGCAAAATCCACTGCTGGTATTTCGTATCTTCTCCGTAACGGCGCAAAATCTCCTTGCGGGCCGCAGCCAGATTGTCCTGATAATCAGGTGCTTCCCGATCCGGATTGTTTGCCTTGAATGCCACCATCGGCTCCTGCACGTAAGCCGGACGCGGACCCCATTTCCCGAGAATGGCGCCGCCTGTATCCGTAATGAACACAATCGGGATCGAACGGCCGCCCATGGTCAGATGTTCATCCATCAGATCGAGATGTTCTTCCATGATCAAAATTTGCGTCGGAATGCCGCCAGCCTCCATCGCACGCAGTACCACCGGCACATTGCGCACGACATCGCCGCACCAGTCCGCCGCCAAGATCGAGCAGACCAGATCATCACGGTTGTTCAGCGATTCAAAAAACGATTGCGTTTCTTCGTCCGGCCATGCGAATTTGTCATACCAGGATGCGAACTGCTCCCGGTTCTTCGTCATGCCCGCCCGAAATTCGGAAGGTGAAATGCCTTTTCCCAGCTTGTTTGCAATTTGTTGACGCATGCCATTTCTCCCGCTTTGCAATAATTTTTGCCCGAACCCGACTTGCAGCGCTCATGAAGTTTTGCTTTTTTTTGTGCGCCAGACGGCGTAAATGACGTATCCGACAAGCAATAACACGGCAACCGGAATGATCACCTTGGTGTATGGCGCCGCTTCTCTGCCGATCTGCTCCCAGTTGTCACCCAGTTTCCAGCCGAGCCAGACAAACAGAAGTGACCACGGGATCGACGCGAGCAGGGTAAGCAGTGTATACACCGTAAAATTCATTTTGGCCATGCCTGCGGGGATCGAGATGACCTGTCTCATGACCGGCACAAAACGGGCCGTAAACACGATGAAGGGGCCGAACCGGTCAAACCATCGTTCCGCAATGTCGATATGATGCTCTTTGATGCGCAGATATTTCCCGTATTTCTTCAGGAATGGCCTGCCTCCGAACAAGCCGATCGCATACAGGATCCATTGCTGCAATACCGCACCAATCGTGCCGAAAACGACAGCCCCCATGAACGTCACTCTGCCTTGGGAAACCAGGTAACCTCCATATCCGAGCACAATTTCACTCGGTATGACCTCCAGGGCCAATCCGATAAGGATGCCGACATAACCGAGGCTTTCCACCCACAACAGCAATTGCGACAACCATTCTCTAATCGTGTCCAACATGCGGATTAACGTCCCTCTCCCCACCGAAATGCCAAATCTCATTCATTCTAGCATAGAGAATGGCAGCAATCCAGCATTCTAGCATAGAGAATGGCAGCAATCCAGCGATGGAATTGCTTGTCATGCCCGGACAGGCCGCTGCATAAAATCCGGTAGATGGACAAAGCTAAGGAGGAATGTACGGAAATGAGCAAGGTCGTTTTTATCGATCGAAAAAAAATGCAATTGTACGCATTGCTGGCGGTTGTGGTCGTGCTGGTCGGCGCATATATCGGCTGGCAGCAATCCCGCCCGGCCGCGGATGCCGCATCTGCCGCAAGCGGCGGTCCGCGCGTTATCCATCTGGTAACCGGCGAATACAAGGCTACGGCCGAAGACGGCAAAGTGCTGGAATCGTACCGGTGGGACCCGGGGACGATCATCCTGCGAAAAGACGAACCCGTCGAACTCCGCATCACCGGCATCAATGGACAGGCGCATCCGTTTGTCATCGAAGGCCTGAACATCAGGGGAGAAGTACGCAAAGGCAAAACGACCGTCGTCAATTTTACGCCCAAAACGGCGGGCATCTACCCGATCATTTGCCAAACGCACGACGAATTGGCCAAAGGCGGTCCGATGGTGGGCTATCTGGTCGTACAATAGCCTCCTGCATGACCCGACAAAAAAAGTCCCGCAGGCGGGACTTTTTTTCGCACACCTTGCGCCGCTTTGGCTGGCGCAAGGTCATCTTACTTGCAATTTCAGCTTGAAATCTTTTTCTTTGCGCGACTTTACATTCCGTTCGACTTGCCTTTTCAATATCAGGGCCCGCAGAGGCCGCAACTTGTCCGGCTCCAGTACCGTCATTGTCGCACCGACCATGATGAGATTGTCTTTGCGTTCCCTGCGCACGATGTGCAATTCGCAATCAAAGGTAATATCGATTTCCACCCTGGCGCGGAGCTTCGTATCACGAATCAATAGCGGCAGATCGGGCGCTTCGAATCCGACACCGGACACGCTGATATTTCGCATGACAACTTGCAGCGGCTCCTCGAATGTAAGCTGGTTGCCCGTTGGATCCAATCCGCCCGCTATATGAATGCTGCCTTCCGCTTCAACACGCGGATGGCCGCGCTTTTCTTCAAAACGCTTTTGTACTTCAGGAGGCTGTATCAGCGCGATAGCGCCTTCATATTTGGCGAAAACAGTTGAGTGAAACGTCTGGATTCCTGCCGGTGAATAGACGGTCAGCTTGACCTTTTCACCCAGTTGAAACGACTCGAATTCGCTCAATTCGACTTCGAACAATTCCCCTTCTACGTGTGTCATCAGACCGGTTGTGACAAAATTTTGCGACTCGACTACCGTTCGGCAATGGAGCAGGATGTTTAACGGCAACATGTCTCCACTGGAAAATGCCAATCCGTGATATTCACTCCAACCATTTCTCACCCAAAATACACCTTCCCTTCAATACAATGGTAAAAATACAAAAGACTGCTTAATTCGCCATAAGCAGCCTTCATCAACAACTCCATGCAGGAGCCGATTCGGCGGCCAGGCTGTCATCGTTCGACCTTGCGAACATTAGACCCTTTAGCTTTGCGTCCCAGTCTTTCGACTAGTTTGCCCTTAAACGAATCTTATTCGACTTTTATCCTTATTCTAGCAAAAAATAGTTCTGTAAGTAAGACCCAATTTTAACTTTGTGAGAAAATTACTCTGTTTCTCCCACCATTTTTTGCCTGATACAGTGCCGCGTCAGCCCGGGAGAATACGTCCCGCAAAAACGCCTTCGGGTCCTCAAACTGCAGATTCTCGCCATCTTCCGACACGACCCCCATGCTGATCGTGATGCGGACCGTTTCGCCGCCATATTCCACAACGTTTTCACTGACAGCCTTCAATATCCGGGTAGCCAGGATTTCGGCCTGCTCCCGGTTGGTGTGCGGCAAATAGATCGTAAATTCCTCTCCGCCGTACCGGGCCAAAATATCGGTGCGTCTCAGCCGCTCGCGGATCGTTTCGGCCGTTTTGCGAATCACTTCATCGCCGACCAGATGCCCGTAGCGGTCGTTGATCTGTTTGAAATGATCGATATCAAACAAAAAAATGGAAAACGGAATGCAATATCTCTGGTTGAGCAACACTTCATTTTCCAATTGCTGCATGAGGTATCTTCTGTTGTAGCACCCGGTCAGGCTATCGGTAATCGCCATCTGTTCCAGTTTCTGGTTGACCCGGAACAATTCCTCCTGGATCTCCACCAATTCCAGATTGCGTTCATGAAGGGCTTCGTTTTTGCGATTCATTTCGTCCACAAGCTTGCGCAGTTCGGTGACATCGTGAAAGGTAATGATCCGGCCGATCAACGTCTTGTGGTCGTCGAGGATCGGCGAAATCTGGATGGATACATGGCGCGGCGCATTTTCAAGCAGCGATATCTCCGTCTGCATGCGCTCATGCGGATAATTCCGGTATTTGTACAAAAATTCATAAATCTCGCCCTTCATCTGCAGCGGCGCCAAAAACTTTTCCATGTCGAAAATTTCGCCCTTGGCGATCTGTATGAAAGGAGCGGCGCCCTTGTTCACTTCAATGACCTTGCCGGTGTCATCCACAACCAGAATGCCCATCGTCATGTGGGAAAAAATATCCCTTTGCGCCAAACTGAGGACGTCCAGCATTCCGTAACGGTATATCGCCACGACAAAGCAGCAATCGGACAGCAGGATGCCCAGCGACATCAGGCCCGGGATGATTTGCAGCCAGTTCGTCAACAGAACATTGGCCATCAGGTCCAATACGCCGAAACAGGTCAGCACAAAAATGCCGATGACGACAATCGCAAGCTGCTTGCGCTGATTGACCGCATTTACCGATTTCAGCGCATAGAACATGTTCAGCAGTGCGTAAATGAAATACAAAAATTGCACGACCACAAGCACCCAGAAGAACGTGCCGTAAGAACGCAGCAAATATTGGCCGTTAATGGGGGCCACAAATACATGGCCGGGGTTCCAGACAATACCAACGGTGCAGATCAGCGAGGGCACCAAATACAGAATGGCTCTGTAACCTTTCAGCTCAGACGAACGTCCAGTAAGGAAAAAGACGAAAAAGAGCCACCCGGGCCCCAAAAATGAAAGTGCAATAAACGACAACGCGAGAAATGCGGCCTGAAATTCCGGCTGCCCATTGGTACCCAGCATAAATTGACCGAATGGCCACATCATCATCACAAAATGGAAAGCCAAATATACTTTGTGCGTTTGTGTAATTCGGTTAAAAGCGAGGACGCCGATGAACAAGACAAACAAGGCGGCGAATACGAACATATCCGGCCAGTATTGAGCCAAGGCGGTCACCTTTTTATCCGTTGGTCTGGGATATCAAAATTGGACAAGCTTCAAGTTATTTTATCATATTTGTCCATATTGCGACAATAAGACTTCCTTATATTTACTTTTCAAGTATTCTTTGAAATTTCAACAAATAAATACTTCAAATTATGATCTGTCCGTACTTTTCCATATAGGGGGATGCCGACAAAAAGTCGCGAAAAGTTTCATACGTTTCCCGGAGTTTGTCCCGATTTCCCGGTTTTCCCTTGACGGCGCGGATCAGCAGGTTTTTGGGCGTATGCTCCATGTCGACAAACTCCAGCAGCTGCGTCCGGTACCCGGCCAGTTCCAGCAAATTGGCCCTCATGGCGTCGGTTGCAAGCGCCGCAAATCGTTCTTTCAGAATGCCATGCTTGAGCAGCGGCTCCAGAATGGGCTGGGACAATTGGCGAAAAAGCTCATGCTGGCAACAGGGAACGGACAGGATGACGGATGCGCCCCAGCCGATGGCCTTCAGCAGCGCTGCATCCGTTGCGGTATCGCATGCATGCAGGGATACAACCATATCGACTTCCGAATCATATTGATAATCCGCAATGTCGCCGACCGAAAAGGATAGCCGGTCCCATCCGAGCTCCGCTGCAAGCCTGACGCAATCGGCAATGACATCCTTTTTCAGATCCAGGCCGATAATGCGGACAGGCAGGTTTTCTTTGACCGCCAGCAAATAATAAAGCGCAAATGTCAAATAGGATTTGCCGCAGCCAAAATCAACAATCGTCAACGGCTTGCCTTCCGGCAGATGCGGCAACACATCTGACACCATTTCCAGGAATCGGTTTATTTGCCTGAACTTATCGTACTTTTCTTTGCGCACACGCCCTTCGGGCGTCATGACACCCAGTTTCGCGAGAAACGCGACGGGCTCTCCTTCCGGAATCAGATATCGCTTCGTCCGGTTGTGCGACTGTTCCAGTTGTGCCGGTTTTCCGGTCGGCTTCCTGCGCAGCATGGTTACATGCCCTTTTTTGTTGGCCAGAAGCTGCACATCACAATCAAGGGTTTTCAATAACGCTTGCCGATAGAGCCCCATCGTTTCCATCAATCTTGCGGCGGCATCCATCTCCGGCACGTTTTCGTGAAACACCCGGTTGTCTCTGTGCGATTCGAATTGATAATACCGCTGTTGCTTCTGGCTGACGGGACGAACGGCTACTTTGCGCGCCGCTGAACCGTCTTTTCTCCTCGGCTGGCTGAAGGTCGCCTGCAACAATGCCCGTTCACCCACCGCTTCCCGAATCAAATGCTGCCAATCCTGTTGCTGTTTTGGCTCTTTCGGCCTGTCCTGCATCACAGCTTCGTCATTTGATGCCGCTTTTGTCATCTTCAACCTTCCCCCAGTGCCAACCGGTCATTTCCCGTCATCCGTCTCCAACCCGATCCATTCACGACTTTCCTAGCGTCGGGGCGTCTGATTGATCCTTGTTTCCATCCAGAAATGCCAGCAATGCCGATACAAACGGCTCCGGCGCTTCCATCATCCCCATGTGGCCGACTTCGGGCAATGCCAGGGCGGTAATATGGGGCGCAGCAGCCGGAAATCTGCGATCAGGCGCAACGATTTCATCTTCGGCCCCCGCCAGCAGCAACACGGGAAGGGTTGTGCCGACCAGCACATGCGTCCGGTCCGTACGATCCCGCATGCCCAATGCGCATCCGATTGCCCCCTGCGTCGAAGTGCCCGCGCCGATCGCTTTGGCCTCTTCGATTTTCGCAGCCATCTTCTGCCGATGTTCCGTTGCAAACAATTTGGGAATCAATCCGTCGACAAATGCTTGCACACCCTCCCTGCGAATTTGCTCGATCGTTTTGAGCCGTCCCTCCCGGCCGGCTTCGGTGTCCGGCAGCGATGTCGAATGCACCAGACCGAATCCGAGCAGACGATCGGCATATCGCTCGGCAAAAGCCAGCGTGATGTAGCCGCCAAGCGAATGGCCGAACAGATAGACCCGTTCCAATCGCAATTCGTCCAGCAGCCCGGCCACATCATCTGCCAGTTGCTCCATCGAATAGCCTTCATCCGTCGCCGGAGATGCGCCATGCCCGCGCAAATCCGGCATTATGACGTCATATCGGGAGGACAACGCGGGAACGATCTCACGCCAATAGCGGCTGCTGCCGCAATAACCATGCAACAGAACGACAGGCAAGCCGCGTCCTTGCCGTTCGTAATGCAGTCGTACGCACGAGTGGTTTGGAATGGTCATCACAATCACCCTCTAGGAATATCGCCCGACTCGAGTCGGCTGTCTGTGAAATTATTTGCCCGGCGTCCAGCTCTGCAAAATCGCTTGCGAGACTTCCCTGGCCATGTTCATGACACGGTAGATGGAAGTCGTTTGCAATGTCCAGTACGGCTTCAGACTGGTGGCATTGACGATTCCGGCGATGCTGAATGCGCCTACCGGCGGAATCAATTTGCCCACCGAACGCGCGGGTGTCAGCGGACCGGCAGATACCAGATAGGAGCCCACCGATTCCGGACGCCCCAGGCAGGCGTCAATTGCGAGTATGATTTTGTCGGTCGGCAAACTAGGCAGCAGCGCCAACAGTTTTTCGGCATCGCATGGCTGCGCCAATGTACCAATGACATCATACGATAATTGCGCCTCTTCCAATATTGTCCCAATCCATGGACCAAAACAGTCACCGGATGACCGGTCGGTGCCTACGCACAGAAACGTCATCATGTCCAAGGGATATTGCGCGGCCAAATGCCGCAATAACCGGCCCAGTTCCGGTCCATCAACGCGTTCCGCTTGTTTCGGCCAAATTTCCGCCATCTTCGATTTCTCCATTTTTTCACGCTCATACATTCAGGTTATCACTTCCGGAAGATTTCCGCCAATGAATGTGGTACAATGTACCTCAACCGGTCATGCATAGCAACCGCGAATCCATGATCATCGCAAAAAGAAGGAGCGTGCGGGATGGACTTGTCACAACCGACACAGGCAAATATAGAATATATGATCGAAGCGATCAAATCGAAGCTGAGAATGGCATCCGGCTCAGCGATGCAGGCGTCCAGCTTTGATGCGGACAAGTACGAGGATCTCAAAGACATCTATGACATGGTCAGCAGCAAAGACCGGTTCAGCATCAGCGAGGTCGAAGCCATCGTCTCCGAACTCGGACGCCTCCGGAAATAGACCGTCATCCTTGAACAACGTTAACCGTATCATCACGTGTTGCAACGCGCACTTCCGCTCATCACCGAAAATCCGGACACAATGAAACCCCGTCTGGCAGGACGAGGTTGGAGATGGTTTAACGATTGATGGAATGCAGCCCGATTCCCCGCTATTTCCGGGCAAGGGAGTCAAGTGAGGCGACATAAGGAGCCAATTTGGCAACCGCCTCTTCAGGACTGACCTGCTTCAGGTCCAATCCCTTGACGATTTCCCAGGTTTCCACATGTTCGGCGGTATCGCCGGTGTCCAGTTCCTGCAATTCCCCGAGTGTTTCCAGTTCCGTCAGCCAGTCGTTCGTATACAGTTCAAATGAAACGCCAAAATCCGGATAATTGCCGCCCTTCACCGGTTGATACCGTTTAATGAACGTATCGCCGTGGACACTGCAAGCCGCCCAGCCCAGTTCGTTGTCTACGCCAACTTTGTACGGACTGGGTCCTTCTCCCTGATCAACGATCATCTCCGACTCCGTAAATGTGACACGAGGGTCGTTTATACGGGTATAACTCCACAAAATAAACCGGCGATTTGGCAACAATCCGGTGTCGCTTCCGCTCAGCGGGACGATGGCGCGTCCACCAGTGTCCATAACGGACAGCGCCCACGGCGCCAACCGGATCGGCCAGGGCCCCAGATTGGTCACCCGGTGGATCACTTTGACATGCGGCCCTTCCGGTTCCAGTTGAATTTCAATTTCCTTGACGACCTGGTTCCAGCGTTCCGGCTCCGCCTTCAGAATGACGCCATTCTCTCCCGCAGGCTGCCATTCCACCGGATTGTTGTCCGGATAGGTCGTACGCGCGTCCCGTTCGGGGCTCGTCCAAAACCGGTGCCCGGCATACAAATGCCACTCCCCGCCGCCCACCGGCTCAAACGCGTCCCCTGATTCGTTCATGTGGTCTTCCGTATCTTCATAAAACAAATTTTTGCCGCCCAAGGCCGATACATGGATAATTCTCGGACCAAAATCGAGCGATGCCTTCAATTCCAGGCTGCCATTGCGCAGCAACACGCAGCGCCCCCAACGTTCGTGCTGAACTTGCTCGATCGAAACTTTCCCCATGACTGCACTCTCCTCCAACAATTTCCCACAAAATCCAACAGGCGGACAAACGTAGCTGCGGATATTTGCATCGGGACGTGTTCATCGCAAAATACGATACTATGCTCATTATAATACACATAGGGAGAATATTGGAAATATCGAGGCTTTCTTTCCTATGGCGAATCCGTCAAGTCAACTCACCCGCTGTGACTACCCTCTGTCGGCATAACCTTCGGGATGACTGACATGCCATTGCCAGGCGCTGGAGATGATGTCTTCCAGCCGGTTTCGCTTCGGCTGCCAACCCAGCTCATGCCTGGCTCGCAAAGAAGACGCCACAAGCACAGCCGGATCTCCAGGCCGGCGCGATTCCATGCGAACCGGGATCGCATGGCCAGTCACATGCCTGGCAACATCGATGACCTGTTTTACCGAGTAGCCCAATCCGTTACCCAAATTGAATACGGTACTTGATCCTCCGTTCCGCAGCCGGTCCAGCGCCAGCAAGTGGGCATCGGCCAGATCGCTGACATGGATATAGTCTCGGATGCAGGTGCCATCCTCCGTCGGATAATCATCGCCAAAGACGGAGATCGCTTCCCTTCGTCCAAGCGCCACTTGCAGCACCAGGGGAATCAAATGCGTTTCCGGCTGATGGTCTTCGCCGATCCGGCCGCTTGCGTGAGCCCCTGCCGCATTGAAATAGCGCAACGAAACAGAACGAATGCCATGCGCCACATCATACCAGCGAATCATCTTTTCCACGGCCAGCTTCGTCTCGCCATAAGCATTGGTGGGTACGGTCTTGTCATTTTCGTCGATTGGCAGCCGTTCGGGTTCGCCATACACCGCAGCTGTCGAAGAAAACACGATGTTGCCCACGCCCGCCCGTCTCATCTGTTCCAGCAAACAAAGCGTGCCGTACACATTATTGTCGTAATATTTGCCCGGCTCCTTCATGCTTTCTCCCACCAGCGAATGCGCGGCAAAATGGATGACGCCATCAAAATCGTTTTCCGCAAAAACACGGGACAAAAAAGAAGAATCGCGCAAATCGCCGATGTAAAGCTTTCCGCCAAGCAACGCCCCGCGATGTCCCTGCAGCAAGTTGTCGATTACGACAACTTCCTCGCCCTTTTCCAACAGCGCAGCCACCGCATGGGAACCGATATAGCCCGCTCCCCCCGTTACCAATACCGCCATGTCAAATTTCCCCCTCCAATGACCGGACGCCGTCTCCGATCCCGCAAATGTAAAAATCAGGCACAAATCCTGTCGCGCTCATGTACCTTTCGCCGACTGCGGCTATAAAATGTCGTACCAAATCCGGCTGACCGGGGAAATGACGTGCCCGGCCCGATGCCAGTCATGCGCGAACCGGGTCTGCATTGTCAATATGAGTATATCGAAAAGGAAGAAAGCTTCCAAATGGCATGCAGGGATATAGGTGAAGATTCGCGTGATACTCCGCTTTCGGATATGACCAATCGCCCGCTTTCGCTGACACCGGCAGCAGATCATCCCCGCCGCAACCGGAATACCGTCTCCCAGCGCCCGGAAACCATCCCCGTATCATTGACGATTTCCGCCGGAAACCGTGAATGGATCACTGTCTCCAATTCAGCGGAAAGGGCTCCCCATTCACGCAGCAATTGCAACACGATATGCGGCCAGGCCGCTTCGGTACCGGCCGACAGGTGTATGGCAATCCCGAGCCTTTGACGGCGCAATCCGATCGCAAACAACCCTTGTGCCCCGCTTTTGGCAACGATGTTCGCATCCCGCAGCAGCAAACTGGCCAATCGGTCCGGCCCTTCCACCAGATCCGGATGCCGGTGCATGGCCTGCACTATACGCCGGATGGCTGCCGCGGACTGCTCCGATGACGGCCACTTGCCTGCCACCGCATCAGGGCAAGCCAGTCTGGCATATCCGAACGCAATCCGGCTGAGCGGCATCGCCACTACCGGCAACCCGCAGCCATCCCGGCCGATTTGGCAAACGTTGCTGTCTGCGTCGCACCAGGCCAGCACTTCTCGCAATATGGCCTGCTGCGCCGGGTGCTCTGGCGACCAGTAGCCGTCAAGCGGCCAACCCGCCTTCCGGCACCAGGCCAATACCCCCAAATGTTTGCCTGCGCATGTATGATACAGTTTCGAAGACCGTCCGCCGCCGCGTGCCCACGCATCGCGCGGATCATCCGCAAGCGGCACGGCAGGCTGAAACACCAATGCCGACTCCGGCACGCCGGAAGTATCCAGCATTTCCTGCAGCACAACCATTTGTGCCGGATACCCCCGCTGCGAAGCCGCCATCAGCGCCAGATGACGATCCGACCATCCGCAAGCTTCCGGCATGCCGTCTCGCACGGACGCGATGGCCTGCATCGGCTTGGCCGTGGACCGGATATAGGCTGGCGCATCCGCATCACCGCAGGATGCCACGACTTCGCCGGAGTCCGCCGATACGACGCAGATGCGCCCTTTGTGAACATTTTCAGTCAATGCGCCCCTTTTCGCAACAACGAGCGCCTGCCCTTCCACGCTTGATTGCATTTGCTGCTGATCCACAATTGCACCGCCCTGCTCCATTCTTTTCTTTATGTTTATTGCCAGTATGCACATGCGCCGGCATAAACAAACCGCTGGCGGCAACGCACAATGCACCAGCGGTTCAAATCAATTTGGACAGGACGCCCTGATGGCGCGGCTCCGGCTTATCGCCTGGAAGACCGGGCGGGCCCGGAATTTTCTGGTTGCCCCGTTGCACCCGGCAACGGCTCCGGCGATGGCGATTTTGGTTCCGCATCGAAGCCGATCGTTTCAGCCACGAGATATAGCGGCCTGTTTTTGGATTCCTCATAAATGCGTCCGATATATTCACCCAGTACACCAAGCAACGATAACGTAATGCCGTGAAACAGCAGGCTGATGACGACAAGCGAAGACCACCCCGGCTGTGTCGCATCGGTAAACAACCGCAGGTACAGCACGACCAGCAAATAGACAAATCCGGCCGCAGACAGCATAAAACCAAGAATGCTGGCGATTTTCAGCGGTTTCGTGGAAAAAGACGTAATCGCATCAATCGACAGGCGGATCATTTTGCTTAACGGATATTTCGTTTCACCGGCAAATCGCTCTTCCCGGACATAGTCGATGGATGTTTGGCGAAATCCGGCCCAGCTGACCATGCCGCGAATGAACCGTCTTTGCTCCCGCATGCCGCACAGGGTATCGCACACCTTGCGATCCATCAGACGGAAATCACCGGTATCAACCGGAATATTGACGGAGGTCATGGAACGGAGCAGCCGGTAGAACAGTTTGGCCGTCACCTTCTTGAACCAGGTTTCCCCCTTGCGTGCGATGCGCCTGCCGTACACGACATCGTATCCTTCCCGCCACAGGCGCAGCATCTCGGGAATCAATTCCGGCGGGTCCTGCAAATCGGCATCGATCAGCACGACCGTACGGCCCGATGCATAATCCATTCCGGCCGTAACCGCGATTTGATGACCAAAATTTCGCGAAAAATCGATGCATTTGACCCGGCTGTCTTTCCGGCAAATGTCCCGGACGATTTCAGCCGTGCGATCCCGGCTGCCGTCATTGACCATGACAATCTCGTATGTTTCGTTCAGTTGTTCCAGCACGGCAGTCAGCCGTTCATAGGTCGTCTGGATGACTTCTTCCTCGTTGTACATCGGCACAACGACGGACACCAAGCAAGTTTTGCCCAAGTCCGCTACTCCTTTCACAATCCCAACATGCATCCCATGCTTCAGAAATACCAGCTAGGCAGCCAATGCATGGCGATGTTCACCCAATCGCGGCTGATCGTCCTGCCCGTCAGCACGGGATAAAACCAGACGAACACCGCCGCCGTACCCGCGACGAACCAGGCTGTTTTCCGGCGTTCCCGATCGCCCTGCTCTTCCCGCCACTTCATGATCCATACGATGGACAATATGAGCAGCGGCACCATGGGGAAATAGTGATACAAAAACGTGATGCTGCGCGGCGACACCGTCCAGGGCAGATAGAAGGACAGATACATCACCGCAATCGTAAACACCACGCGATCCCTTCGCAGCCAGCCAATCCACCAGGATGCCAGCATCGCCAATAGTCCGCCCCACCAGATCAGCGGATTGCCGATGGCTGCAATGCTCTGGGCCTCACCCTCCGCCAGATCGACACCGCCATAATACCAAACGGGCCGGATCATCAGTGGCCAGGTGTACCATTTGGAACCGTACGGATGCTCTTCTTTTACGCCTTCATGATAATGGTACATGTTTATCTGGTATTGCCACAGATCTTTCCATGTTTCCGCCCTGGCGGTCGACTGGTTGAACGGAATATAGGATGCGGCGTAGATCCCGACGGGTACCGCCACGAACAACACGCACGCGGCCAGCAGCGTCAGCAGGGTACGTTTGCCGACGCGACGCAATCCTTCCCGCTTCGCTTCCCGGCGATGCCGGAGCAGGCTCGCGAAGAACAGCACCGCAAGACCGGCGCCACCGTACAAGTAGTTCCATTTGACCGCCGCCGCACAGCCGAAAAACACGCCGCTGAGCGCCAGCCATCCCAATCCCCGCCTGAATCCGTACCGCCAAGCCGATTCCCCGTACCGGTACATGGTGTAATACATCAGGATCGTAAACGTCACGCCAAAAATGTCCACATTGGCCATGCGCGACTGCACCAGGTGAAAACTTTCCAGAACGAGCAGCAGCGCGGCCAAAAAAGCGTACCGTGTTCGGCCAAACATCCCCTTGGCGGCCCAATACATGACCGGCACCATTAATGTACCACCCACGGCGGCCATGAATCGCCATCCGAACGGCGTCATGCCAAACAGCCGGATGCCGATTTCCAGTATGACCTTTCCCAGCGGCGGATGCGTATTTTCATAGGGCTCCATACGTTCCACGAACTCATATGCCGTTCGGCCATGATAGATTTCGTCGAAATACATGCTATTGCGATAATCCGGACGCAGCGGCGCCACTTCCTGTTCATCGAACACTTCTTCTCCGCTGCCCACCGTATCGCTGCCGACAGTCCCGTTCGGCACAATCCGCTCAACCGGAACCGGAATATCGATTCCCTTCGTAAAAAATGCCGCTTCGTATAACGTAAATCCCGTGCTGACCGTCGTAAATCGCATATACCGCGCTCTTACAGTCTTGTCTTCAGACTTCCATGTAAATACACGGTTGTGTTTGTGCTCGACTTCAGCGTATGTTTCCCAGGCTTGTCCATCGATGGACCACTCGATCCGCGTTTTTCCGCGCGCGCCGGGACCTTCATACAGGTTCAGGCGGTCAACCGGCCGCTCGACACCAAAATCGACGACAAAACCTTCGCCGGCCATGCTTGGCTTCCAGTAAGTCTGTGCGCCCGTCCGGTTGCCCAGATCCCAGAAGGAAGCAAGTCCCGTTGCCAGCGTCAGCAACAGCACCAGCAACAGATCGAGCGGCCGCCATCTCCTGTCCGGATCGTCCTGTCGGCCGCTTCTGCCCACGAACATCCTTGCATAATTGTATTTGAAGCTGTCAGACGGATACATGCCGCATAGCTCCCTCCTAATCTTTCCCTATTGTAGTCGAAAGCATTGTCTCTCGAAAAGGGCGGTTTTCCTTTTGTGTCGCAAAACCGAATTGAACGTCAATTTGCCCGGATCGCGGCATATACATTAACGAACGCCGGGCACCCCGATTCTCCCGGAAGCCTGCCGTGCGGGCGTTCCCATTGTTTCGTGAATGAATCGGAATCAAATGATGGAGGTGCAATGCGATTGAACCAGAACGGAAAATCGTCCCAAATTGCCTATATCAGTACCTATGTGCCCAAAAAGTGCGGGCTCGCCACGTATACCCATCATTTGCGGCAAGCCGTCGAGACAGCCAAGGGAGGACATGTGCCGGATCCTGTCATTGCGCTTTGTCATGCGGAAGAACAGGCGGAGTACACGGAACCATGGATGTGGCCGCTCATCCAGACGTCATTCGAAGACTACGCCAAACTGGCCGAGATGATCAACCGCAGCAGCGTCGACATCGTTTCCCTGCAACATGAATTCGGCATATTTGGCGGGGAAGCCGGCCACTACGCCCTGGAACTGGTGAACCGGATCGAGAAACCGATCGTGACCACCTTCCATACGGTGTTTGAACAAGTAACCGAGCCCTACGCCTCCGTACAGAAACTGATTGCGCAGAAAAGCCGGCACCTGATCGTCATGAACCGCAGGGCAATCGGTTACCTGCACGACAGCTTCGGCGTACCGCTGGAAAAAATCTCGTTTATTCCGCACGGAACACCGGTTCCTCCCCATTCCTGCCGCAGCGCCACCCGCCGCAAGATGGGCTGGGAAAATCGCAAGGTACTGTTCACTTTCGGACTGCTGAGTCGCAGCAAAGGCATCGAATTCGCGCTGCAGGCACTTTCCAGGGCGATCCAGGCGGTGCCGGACCTGCTCTACGTCATTGCAGGCGCAACGCATCCGGAAGTCCGCAAGCTTGAAGGCGAAACCTATCGCGAACAGCTCCAGTCGTTGATCCGGCAATATGGCCTGACCCACCATGTGCAAATGATCGACCGCTACATTCCCGAGGAAGATCTGGCGGCGCTCATCACGGCTGCGGATTTGTACCTGACGCCTTATCCGGGCATGCAGCAGATCACGAGCGGCACGTTGGCCTATGCCGTCGGCCTGGGAAGACCCATCCTGTCCACGCCATATTGCTACGCCCGCGATCTGGTGCAAGGTCATGATGAAATGTTGCTGCCCTACGGAGATGTTGATGCCTGGAGCGCCAAAATAATCGAATTGTTTTCCTACCAGGGGATGCTGGAACGATGGGAACGCATCATTTCGGAAATCGGCCGCAGCATGCACTGGCCGCAGGTGGGGGCGCAACACCTGCGGTTGTTTGAACAATTAATCTCGCGAGAGCAAGCGGAAATCGCCGATGTCGTTTGAATTTACCATGCATCCCAGCGCGCCTCCGTCTTTCGCTCATTTGCGCCGATTGACTGACGACACGGGTTTGCTGGAGCATGCGCTGGGCCGGATCCCCCGACGGACCGAGGGATATACGACCGACGACAATGCGCGGGCATTGTGGCTCATGACGGAATGGCTGTCATTGGGAAATGCGGTATTGAATGCGGAGTTGCAGGACCAGCTGACGAAGCTGGCGGAAATTTATATGGCCTTTATGGTGTGGACGCAATACAGGAATGGATGGTGGCACAACAACGTCGCCTATAATCGCGTGCCGGAAGAGGAAGATGCGGACGGCAACCACGACTGCCAGGGACGCGCCATCTGGGCGGCTGCCGACGCCTGGGTGCGACTGGATGGCGCGCTGGCCGACACCGCCTTCGTCATGATCCAGCGGGCGCTTCCGACCTTTGGACAAATCCATTCGCGACGCGGGCAGGCGTTTGTCATGGCGGCCTGCGCCCACATGCTCGAAGCCGGGCAGCACAACCTGATCCAATTGCCCGCATCCTGGCGACTTGAGCTGACCCTCTGCATGGAACGGTACGAACGGTTGCTGATTGACAATTACCGTTGTTACTCAAATGACCACTGGCGCTGGTTTGAATCCACGATGACCTACAGCAACGGCCTGCTGCCCTGGGCCATGCTGCGTACGTATCGGGTGACCCTGCGTGAAGAAACGTTGCAAACCGGTCTGGACAGCCTGTCATTTCTGCTCGATGCCATGACCGCTGAAGAAGGATGGTTGCGTCCGATCGGCAATGATGGATGGGGTTCGCCGGATGGCTTCAGCCGCTGGGACCAGCAACCGCTGGAAATTTTCAAACTGGTGCTGGCGCTGGAAGAAGCCGCGCTGGCCATCACGGTGGACAACAACTTGCGCAACGCCGAAAATCTGGTCACCTCTGCCGCAACCAAGTCGATGATTGCCGCTACGAACATGCGCCCCGGCGACGACGGTGCGCCCGGCCGCTTCAGCCAGCAGGGCATGTCCTTTGCCGCTGCCAGGCGCCGTTCTCCCGGCGATTGGCGGAAGATCAAACATTGGGCGCGCTCCTGGTTTTACGGCAACAACGATCTGGATGCCACCATGTGCGATCCGTCAGACGGCAGCTGCTGCGACGGCTTGATGGAGAACGGGCCGAACATCAACTGCGGTGCGGAATCAACGCTGTCCTATCTGATGACGGAAGCATTGTGCCGCAGACCGGCAAACCATGTTCAACCATTACCGGATGCTTGCAAGCAGCGCAATTGATGCAGCGCCCCTGCAAAATCCTCCGGCAGCGGTGCGCGCACCTGCTGCATCTCTCCGCTCCATGGATGCGGCCAAATGAGCCGCTCTCCGTGGAGCGCTTGTCTTTTCATCAAATGGCGCGTTCCGCCATACATGCCGTCCCCGGCAAGCGGATGGCCAATGGCGGCCATATGCACCCGGATCTGGTGCGTGCGTCCGGTTTCCAGCCGCAGCCGGACAAGCGTATGGTCCGCAAACCGTTCCACCACTTCATAATGCGTGACGGCCGACTCGCCCGTCTCGCTCACGCGCCGCCGGGTGGAATGGTGCCGGTCTTTGCCGATCGGTTTGTCGATCGTGCCTTTGTCCTGCGCAATGACCCCTTCGGCCAATGCCAGATAGATGCGCTCGATCCGTTTTTCACGCATGGCCCGGTCATAATGTTCATGCGCAAACTCGTTTTTGGCATACAGCACGGGCCCTGTCGTTTCTTTATCCAGGCGGTGGATGTGGCGGACGCGCAGTTGCTGTCCGCTCATCTCATAGTATGCCGCCACGCCGTGCGCCAAAGTGCGGCGCTGTCCGCGTTCGCTCGGATGCACCTCGATGCCTGCCGTTTTGTTGACAACCAGCGTGTACTCATCCTCATAGAGAATGTTCAGTTCCATCCAATCTGCGGGAAAATCGATCTGCTCACGCGGAAACAGCCGGAGCCGGAGCTGGGGTCCCTGCAGGATCAAACCTTTGTCGCGCTGCAATTTGGCGGCCAGTTTTGCCGAGATCGGCAGCCGCGACAAAACCGCGGGCAAGGGTGCGCCTGCCAGCGACGCGGGCAGACGGATGTGCATCCATTCGCCTTTGATACTGCCCGGCTTGATCAGCGGCATTCCCGCAATCTTTGGCTGTCCTCCACGGTTGGAAGGCTTGTCTCCAAATGTGCGCGCCGGATTGCCGTTTGGATGATGACTCCCTTTCCTTCCCGGTTCGCCCGTCCTCGCTTGTTCCCCTCTGCCCGGTTTATGCGCATGGTTGATGGCCGGTTTTCCGGTTCTCCGCTCTTTTTGCCTATTCGTCCCCATCCGCCCGGATTTGGCAGCGCCGCCATGGCGACCTCTGGAAAATTTCATGCGGTTACCTCCGCTTCTGGTTTGCAGACATTGATTTCAACACATTGTTGATTGCTGACGGACTTGATTGAATCGTGAAAAATATACGGGAACAGCCAATGAAAGTCAACCTGGTGCCAAAACGCACTTCCAATAGAGACATGGATCCAATTGACCCTATCGGTCTGCTACCATCCACGCGCATCAATGACACAGAAACGGAGGAATCAGGATCATGAAAAAAATGCTTGTCCAGGGGCTTCTGTTGATGGCCTTGTTCAATGGCTGCAAGCATGGCCGGTGAATTGAAGGCACAATCGATCAAAATTAATGAAACAACAGCAAGCCAACATGGAGTTTGAAACGGAAGGCGCTGCTTATTGGTTGCCTGCGGCAGGCGGTCGTCATGCTGGCCAGGGTGATGCGGATAACCGGATTGGCGCCCTCAACCTCCGATGATGAAAGGTCTATCGAGACGGCCGAATTGACACTTCTGCCCAATGTCGACGCTTCCCATATTTCGAACTGGGCAAGAATCAGCTGGATTGACAGACTTCGCGCAGGCATTCTGAAGGGCAGAAGGACCGACACACTAGCCCCCGGATCTGCCATGAGCCGGGCAGAGGCAGCGGTCGTCATACGCCAGTTGCTGCAACAATCCGGATTGATTTGACGTTTCGAGCGATGATTACGGTGGCTGAAAGACGCTGGTAACGGGGCTTACGCACTCTGATAGGTGCTGGTAACGGGGCTGCACACTGGTGATTGAGGCTGACAAGTGCTTGTGACGGGGCTGACGGACATCGATGACCGCAAATGAGGACACTGATGACCGTTAGCGACCGATTTTGTCCATTATTTCAAATCTGCCGGTCACAAATGACCATTAGCGGCGAAATCCAGCTAAAATAGCATCAAAATGATGCCTAACGGACATTTGTGACCGCAATTTGATGAGAAAATCAGCAAGGCAACTCCTAACGGTCATCCATGTCCACAGTCTGGCCCGAAAACCCGAAAATCAGCAAAACAACTTCTAGCGCCACGAAATCTGCCGTCTCTTGAACCGTTCCATCTGGCGACAATAAAAACCAACAAAAAAACCAACAAACGCGGGTCTAAAAGTGGAATGCCACATCCGGACCCGCGCTTGTTGGTTCAAGCTGATTCTCCCAACCAGCAAACAGTTCAGTTTGCCCAAACGTCAGGAAATCGGTCTGGCCAATCGTCAGGAATCAAAACGCATCATCATTTCTTCCAGCAGCCTGATGCGTGCCAGCGAAGCGCGCAACAAGCCGATGCCGATTTCGGGGTACAGGCGTACCAGCCGCGTCACATCTTCCCGTTCCAGCGCCAGCACCCGCACATCCCCGAAAAATGCCTGTGCCGAAATGGTAGACGGGGATTCTTCCAGCGCTGACACCGCCCCGCACACTTCTCCCGGTCCGAGGACGCCCAGCGTTCCCTCCCATCCGGCCGCCGACACGCTCGTCAACTCGAGATTGCCTTCCACGATGACATACAGGGCCGAATGCTTTTCACCCCGCCGCACGATGAAGGCACCGTCCGGAAACGTTTTTTCCACGGCACAGCCGGCAATCAGGCCCAGTTCCTCCAGCGACAAATCGGCGAAGAACGGCACTTTTTTCAGGAAAACGACTTTTTCCAATCGACCTACGATATTGGATTCATCCCGCAATTCGCTTCGCCCCTCTCCACGCTGCCAAGCAGCCGCCATCTCTCGCCACCAATCATCCGCCGAACCCGCTGTCTGCTCTACGAGCATCCGGGCTTCCTCATTCGACAACCGGGCCGGCGTTTCCGGCTCCATCTGAATCGAAGCAGCCAGCCGCTGTGACAATCGCCGGTCTCCGACCCCTTCCATCAGCACCTCGAGGCCGTCGCTGCGTGCCTCTTCATCCTCGTCTTCCAATGTCCGACGGATTGCAATCGTCACCTGTTCTTCCGTCAGCCGTCCCATAACGGCCCAGACCGCAGCATGTACGCTTGCCCGGACGTCATGAACGCGCATTTCCGCCAGCATCGCCAGGTCCTCCCGGCCCAATTGCCGATAGGCAGCAGGCAGTTTGGCCAGTTGCTCCAATTCTGTCAGCTTGAGGACCGATTGTTCCACCAGATCGGTTTTCACTTCTTCGTCCGGCATCAATTGTACCAATGCAAGCATGCTGGTTTTCCATACATTGGGGGGCGAACCCGCCAGCTTTTCCCGCAGTGTAGGCACCGCACCCGGCCCCATATCCGCAAGCGCTTGTGCCGTCGCCCGCTGCAGTTCCAAATCTGCCGCCGTCAGACGGCTGAGCAGCATTTCAACCGTTTCCAGTCTCCGCAACTTGCCAAGGCATACGGTGGCCGCCACCCGGACGGACGCGTGCGGATTTTCGAGCAGCCCGATGACCCGGTCGGCATATCGGTCAAGCTGCAATTCCGCAATGACGCCGCAAATATGCACGGCCGACTCGCTGCCCGCTGCCAGCATCTGCTCGATGACTTCGTGACAGGCATCGTAACTTTGCGCGCTTTCGAGCGCATACATCGCCTTTACCGCTTCCGCCGCGACAGCCGGATGCGGGTCCAGCAATTTGGTGCGCAAGAAAAAGAACGCCTGTGCGGACAAATGATTCATCTGGGCAAGCTTGCGCACCGATTCCGTCCTTACTTCCGGTTCCGGATCTTCTACCCGGGAGGCCACGCGAACCATGGTTTGCAAGTCGGCTCCGTGCAGGTTCAACGCCCGCAATGCGGCTATCCGCACCCTGATGTCCTCATCATCCAGAAACGGCAACAGTTCCGGCACATACCGCGCATCGTTGGTCCGTCCGATGATGTCCAGCGCCACAAGCTTGGGTTCCGCAGCCGGTGCGTGCAACATTTGCTGGATGGACGCCATCGTCTTCCCATGCCGAAAAAATTCCTGGAACGATTCTGCAAGTTCGCGTTCTTCCAACCCGTAAGTCTGTACGCTGCGAACCAACTCTTTCATGTAGAGCTGGCGCACGCCCCATGCCAATCCGAACAGGACGATCGATCCGACCGTTCCGATGACTGCGAGCAACGAAAAACCGAGCCCAAATACCGTATGCAGCGCTTGCAGGGCGGCCCCGATCAGGACGCCCGCAAACGATGCGATGCCCTGGGCAACATACCGAAACCCGTCACGCTGCTGCAAAGGCAGAGTTTTATAGAACAACTGGTAGGAAGGCTCCGCAGAATAATAGTAGAACAAGTAGATCAGCATATAGCCGCCTGATGCCACGACCAGCGCCGCGGGAGACGCCAGAAACACGGCAGCAAACGCAAATGACATCACGTAGACGCCGGATATGGCCGCCAGCATCCCGCTTGCGCCCAGCCATGTCATCAATTTGCCGGAAATCGTCTGAAGCAAAAACGCAAGCGTAAACAGAATCGTCGTCACCACGCCGAACATATGGCCAAAGCTGGTCTCATCCGGATAGGTGTGGTGCGCCGTATTCAGGAAAAGGAACTCGATCAGGAAATAGAGCGCCGGCATGATGGTCATCATCAGCAGCACGCTCAGCAGGAATGGCGAACGCAACGTGCGTCGGAAATATTCAAATGACGACAAGGTGGCGCTGTCCGCAGCCGCCTCATTTGTCGTAAATTTCAGGGTCAGCGGGACCAGATAGCGGCTAATCGATTTGCGATAATTGAAAGAAGCGACGATCAAAAAAATCGGCCCCAGCACATAGACGATATCCGGGCCAAACAGCGCATTGACCAATTGGGTCAGCAAGCCGGCCACGATACCACCCAATGTCGCAGATGCGACAAAGATCGGCATCAGCCGCTTGGCCTGCTGCGTCGGACACAGGTCCACCGCAAGGCTCCAGAGCAATATCGTTTGCTGGCGCACGACAAAACTGGAACTCAAAAACAAAATCGGGTAGTAAACCCGCAAATCAATCCCGGAAAACCGGAAGCCAAGCAACACAAGGGCATTGGCACTGACAATGGTCACCATGACTGCATACATCACGCGCATCAGCTTCGGCTTGGACAGCCTTCCGGCCAACCAGCTCATGGCCCAGGCTTCCAGCGGCAGCAACACAGCTTCACCCATGTAGACATAAGGCAAATATGCGCTTCCGAACCGTTGGTTGAACAACGTCATAAACCCGTTATAATTGAGCAGCTCCGCGATGCCGCAAAGCATGAATATCGGTGCCATCAGCCAAAGCTTGCGCCTGTCTTCCGACCTGATGCCCAACTGACGGAGCAATCCTTGTACTACGGCCATCATACGCTCACTTTCTACTCGGTTGCTGAAGTTTGAGATAGTAGATCAATCGGTCTTCTCCTTCAAAATAATAATCCGGCAACACCCCTACCTGCTGAAAGCCGTAGCGTTCAAACATGTGCCGGATGGTCTCGTATTCCGGCAGCGAGCAGGTATACGCAACCAGATAACGCGCCTTCATCTGCTGCAAATGGTTAAACATTTCGTCAACGAATGCGGAAGCAATACCGCTTTTGCGGTGCGAACGATGCACCGCCAGATATTCCCAGATGAACCCGCCGGTCTGTTGCTCATTTTCTTTGACGCAATTGATACCGATCACTTCACCTTTTTCGTTGCTGGCATACCAGAACAGCACTTTGCCCTCAAGCGCCTGATACGGCAAGGAACGGAAATGCTCCTCTTCGCCCGGCGTAGGGTTGGGATCATCAAACGAATCGGGTGAAAACAGAAAATCAACGATTTGTTGTGCTTCTTCCGGTGAAGTTACGTTGCAAATACGGTATGATCCGGCAATCACGAAATCCCTCCCTACTCCAGCTTGTTTATGGCGGATCACACAGCCAGCGTTCCGTTCCAGCCGGCGGACGTTCCTTTTTGGTAATATTCATCACACAGGTAGAAGTACAGTTTGGCTGCCTGGTCGAAGCGATTGAGTTTGATGACTTCCACGAAAGTCTCCCTCGCATCATAGAATCGCCCTTCCTGGCACAGCATCAAACCGCGTTCGAACAGTTCCTTCGTCCGCTCTTTCGCCTGACGCAGCAAGTCCGGATCCCCTTCGAATACATCGATCAGCTCGACAGAATCCTCCTGCCCTTCAGGCGAAATCCGCCCGAGCGACCGATGGCGGAAACGTTCCGGTTCACGCAACTGCGCAAAAAATTGCTGCGTCACCAGTATCGTTGCGCCCAATTGCCCGGACAGCTTTTCCAATACCGAGGTCAGTTGTACATCTTCCGAAATGACGTTTCCTTCCCACCGTTGCTCTTCACCGATGATCCCCATCATCAGCGGACCGTGATGGATGGCGATGCCGACATCCACCGGGGGGTATCCGGCACTGCGGCGATCTTCATTATAGCGCACCAGTTCGCGCCTGATCGCCACCGCCGTCCGCAGCGCCTGTTCGGCATAACCGGGGTAGAGGGCCATGAACCCGGCGCCGAGATATTTGCTGATGATCCCTTCCTCCTGCCGGACGAGCGGACCGAACCGGCTCAAAAACGAGTTCATGAAATTGAAGTTTTCTGCCGGTGTCAACTGCTGCGACAGCTGATTGAAGCCGCGAAGGTTGACCACCATCACGGTCATGTTCCGCTGCACCTGGTCGCCCAGTTGGATGTCGAGAATGCCTTTTTTGCCGAGCGACTGGAACACCTGCTGCGGCACGAACCGGTAGGATGCCTCGGAAAACCGGGTAATTTCCCCGATGTACTGCCGGATGTAGCGTGCCATCCGGTTGAACTGCTCACCCAGATCGCCGACTTCGTCCCGGCTGCGAATCCGGACTTCGGCATTCCAGTTGCCGTCTGCCATCTCGATGACGCTCCGCCGCAGCTTGCGCACGTTGGACAGCAACAGAAACGTCGCGACGAGAATGACGACAATCAATACGGAAGTGATCAGGATAATGTTCTGGATGACATTGTTGTAAATGGTGCGGTTGGCGTCCTCGATCACCCTCATGTCCCGGCCCGTTTCATAGATGCCGACAATCCGGTCATTGCTGTCGTACACCGGGCCGATCGCATACATCCACTCACCGTTGCCATCATTCCACGACCCCGATTTGACGACGCCGTTTTCCAGCACTTCCCGGTTGTCACCCGTGATCTCAAACGGCTTGAACATATTCACGCCATCGTCATCATCCATGATCAGGTACAGCATGCCGTCTTCCAGCTTGTACAACGTATTGTACAAGCCTTGCCGGTTGGCGGCGTCTTCGCCCTCGAACAGGAAGTTCAGATTGGCGCGTATCTGCTCGTAATCGGCATTGCGGTAATCTGCCGGAGAATCCATCCGGTTCAGCAAATCTCCGTCGATCAGGTTTTTCCCGTTGCGGGCAAGCAGCGACAACTCCCGTTGCATCTCCGATTCGAGCCTTGCGGAAAAACTTTCGGCGATAAAATTGGAGAGCAGCATCATGCTGCCGGCAATCAGCGGAACAGTCACAATCACGATTTTCAGGAACAGCGAAAAACGGCGCTGCAACCAATGCACAAAGACCAGCCGCAGCGATACGGCCAACAGCAGCACGCCCGCGATCAGCGCTGCCCAGCGCAGCCAGGCCTGCTGAATCTGCGCCCGGACCATTTCGGCTTCCGCGTAAGCGGAAATCAACCGGCCGCTGCCGTCAAACCGCAACAGTCTGTCATTCAGCAAAACCACAAGGCTGCCATCTGCCGACACAAACGCATCCACGATTTCCTGGCTCTCCGCATCGGATGCGGCCGCTGCGACCGTTTCACCGGTTAGGCGATCCCGCAAACCTTCACCCGGACGGTCAGGGTCCATCACTTGCACTGCATTCAGCAGCTGGTCAACAAAATTGAGGTTTCCGTCCCGGTCCAGCGACAGATTGATGGGAAAATTTTTGCTGGTGCGCTCCATCGAATCCAGCGGGTAGATCATGCTGCTTGAACCGTCCCGGTCCACCCGGTAGATCAATCCCCGTTTGGTTGAATAATAGATTTCTCCCGGCTCGGTACCTGTAATTTCGGACAAATACCGATTGGTGGGCAAATGGAATGAAAATATTTCTTTGACCGAACCATTTTGGATCGGCTGCCGCATCAAGGACACCTTGTCCGGCCCGGCAATATAGAAATATACGGAGTCGCCGGCCACCTGCAGTCCCCGCAGTTGTCCCACACGCATGCTTTGTCCGTCGCCCATCCACTCGAACAGCACTTCGGCATGTTTTCCGTCCCGCGTGTATCGAACGATTTCCTCTTTCTGCACATAGAGGCCGTATTCGTCCAATACCGTGTCAACCACGTAAAACCGTCCGGTGCCGTCTACCGCAACTTCCGTAAAAACCCTGCGCGAACCGTCTGCTGCACTACGGACAATGCGCGCTTCCAACTTTCCCGACGCCGAAATGCTTCCGATTTCCTGTTTGGATTGCAGGATGACGGCCACGGAGCCATTGGAAGCATCTTTTGCCTTTGACAAATTTTGCAGGGGGACTTTCTTTGTCCAGGGTGCTGTGCGCCAAGCATCACCTTCCTGCAATTGCCAGACCGACCAGCAAACCGCCGCAATTGCAATGATCAACAGGAATGCCGTTAACTTCTTCATATACGACAGACCAACGCCTTCCTATCCTGATAGATTTCATCCGTCTCCATAGTAAGCCTGTTATTTCCATCGTACTATATTTTTCTTGTTTTGACACGTCAGAAAATGACATTCGTCGGGACAAAACCAGCAATCTATTGTAGAATTATGTTAAGACATCATTTTCCCTGTCAGTTCCATGAACGACTGGAATCGGCAAATTTCATGCCGCGATCAAATCCCGAAGAAAGGAGAATTCCCATCGGATTTATCGTTTGCGGTGGCGCCACGCTACAATGCTCCTTTGGAGCAGCGCCCAGTGTATTGAACGTTTTGCCGAACAACAAGACCATGACCACGATGCCGATTGCCAATATTATGGATAACAAGCCTCTCGTGAACATCATGCCATTTGGCATGTGCCAGTCGCTGGCCAATCCCGCGGTCGCATCCGCTACCGCTGCGGCAATGGGCGCACTGACGCCGATGCCGTGCGTACCCGTTACGTCAGCCCCCTGGGCGCCGGGTTCACCGACGGTGCTGGTGGGCAATATGCCCGCCCTGAACAACTCCTCCAAATGCATGTGCAACTGGGGCGGCATTATCCAGATTGTAAATCCTGGTCAAATGAACATACAGGTGCCGTGAAATGATCGAATCTATCGTCAAACCGTTTATCAAACCGATCCAGAAAAAAATCATGAAGCCGCTCCGTTCAGCCAAGAAATTGCCAAAAATGATCGTCAAATGGCTGGTTGGCTGGATGAAGACCATACTCGGCGCGCAGATTCGTTCGCTGGACAGCTATTGGCGCGTCGGCGGCTATTATATTGCCAAAAAACTGGTTGTGCTGATCATCTTGGTGGCTTTGATCGTTTCCTTTTTCGTGTTTGTCAAACCGCCCAAATTCGTCAACAAATGGTTTGGCAAAACGCTGCGCATAGAAGCCTCGGTGGCGGCCTCAACCGGATTTACCGGCACGGCGAAAATCGTCGATGCGGAAGGGAACATCGTCTATATCGGCCCCTTGAAAGACGGCCAATTTACCGGTACAGGCAAATTGTACGGTCCGGACGGCGTGTTGATCTATGCCGGCGATTTCGACAAGGGCATGCGCGCGGGCAAAGGCGAACAATACGATGAATTGGGCCGCCTCGTATACCGGGGTGATTTTGCCAACGATCAATATGAGGGAAAAGGCACGCTGTTTGCCGCCGACGGTTCCATCATCTATGAAGGACAATTCGCCGGCGGCAAATATGAAGGACAAGGCACGCTATATGCAGCAAACGGCGTGATAAAGTATATTGGCGCATTCCAGGGCGGCGTATTTCAGGGAGAAGGCAAACTGTTTGCCGAAGATGGCGTCAGTCTGCTGTATCAAGGCGGATTCAACAATGGCAAATACGAAGGTACAGGCAAGCTGTTCCGGAGTGACGGTACCCTCCAATATGAAGGAACGTTCCTCGCAGGGCAATTGTCCGGGGAAGGCACCGAGTATTCGGCGTCCGGAACCGCCAAATACAAGGGCCAGTTCCAGCTTGGCCGCTACCATGGCATCGGCACACTGATGAATGAGTCGGGAGTTGCCATTTATACCGGCTCGTTTGCGAACGGAAAACGGGAAGGTGACGGACAGGCTTTCAGGGACGACGGAAGCGTCTGGTATACCGGCAAGTTCAAGGATGATCAGTTTGACGGCGTTGGCACGCTACATGATGAAGACGGCGTACCGGTATACAAAGGCTATTTCCGTGCCGGAGAAATCTATGTGGAAGGATTCCTCGGCTTGCCATTGCCGAAATTGCAGGAAGTTCTCGGCACGCCGGATGCGCCTGCGGGAAGCGATGCAACGGCCGAAACGTCTGGCGGCCTGGCGGATGACACCCCGACGAACAGCACCGAAACCGCAACGGTCGAGGAGGACGGCCAAAACAGCCAAGACAGCCAGGTGAATCAAGACAATCAGGCCAACCAGGGAGAAACCGGCAGCGCCAACTTCCCCGGAACGGACTCGGCTTCATCCGATGCTGCTGCATCAGCCGGTTCGGAAGGGGCTGCGCAATCTGCCCCCCGCGTCATTGGCACTGGCACCCCTTCGGGAAAAGATGCATCGGTTCCGTCTCCGGCACCCACCGACCAATCTTCAACTGGGGCAAGTTCGGGCGCTACGAACCATCCGGATACGCAGACACCAGCATCGCCGACACAGTCGCCAACCGGGGCGATGACCGAAATCCAGGGCGGGTCAGCCGCCGGATTGCCTGTCGATCTTGTATATGGCAGCATGCAAATTTCATTCGAAGTTTCGCCCGATGAAGACAATCCGGAAGCATATACCGTTACGGAAATTCGCACCTGGAACCGGTACGTCCTGGATGCCGTCTGGAACAGGCTGAAAAACGGCAACAATCCGGGACACCGGACAGTGCTCGAAGACGGCAAATACCAAATGTCCTATGTACAAGACGGGGTGTTGTACCTGTTGACCTTCAACAAACAGGATATCCCCGTCCGGCTCGTCGTCACGATGGCCAATCTCGAATAAATCCGGCAGGCACTGCGCTGATTTTGGTTGCAGTGCCTTTTTTTGTGCGCAAACGTTCGATTGTTGGCATGTTTGCATGAAATGGATCGGATGTCCCCGCATTCGATGAAACTTTCCATTTTCCATCAAAAATACACCATTGCCACTTTTTTGCTTTCCGCTGACTTTGTGTGTAAGGGCTTGTCCCTATCAATATGCGGGAGGGAATCGGGATGGAAAACGTGCAAATTGCCCACAAAAAACCGCTGACGGTAATCTTTCTTGCGTCAGCGGCATTGTCTGATGGTACGTATGCTTCATATCAGTCCGAATCTTTGGCAGACGCGGCTTCCGACTGCATCAATTCGAACGAGGCGCCTGACTCGGCCGCAGCCTGTACGCCTCCGGGCAGTTTTTTGATCGCCCACCAGCGTACCCTCAGCATCCCGGCTTCGGTATAGCTGTTCAGTTTCATGCCGATACGAAAGCTGCCTTTTTCCGGGTAAATGATCGTGCCGAAAGTCACGGAAGGCAACTGGGCTTCATATGCCGTCCCTTTGAACACTTCCGTTGCTCCCTGATAGACACAGGCTGTCGAAGAACCGACGCCTGCATTCGGATCAGCCACTTCTTCCAATCCAACCATAACCGTAAAAGGTCCTGCCCCAAGTCCATGCACGATTTCATCGGTTACCCACTGGTTTTGGCCGCGCGAGAACAACCCTTTTTTGGCGTTGGCGTCCAGTGACACGTCGATGAAGCCGGTTGCGATTTCGTCCTGGATCGTCTGCGGCTTTGGAATGCCCAGTTTGAATTCGAAGGCATTGCGGCTTTCATCGTAGACAACATCCAGTTCGGGTTTGCTCTCGTAAGGAAGATCATAGGCTTGGGCTTCGGTGTAGAACCGGTTGCCGGAAGCCGGCCGAATGGTCCTGGCCAGTTTTTGCTGCAAGGATGCATTCGGAATATATTCTCCGAAAGGCACCCGCTCCACCTGCTCGATCATATAGGTCGGCCCCATTTGCAGCAGTCCGATTTTGGCCAGGCACACGTCCTGCTCCGCGAATCCTTCCGCCGCCTGATCCAGGGTCCGCTCATACCAGTCCTTCAATATCCGTTCGCCGACCGGCTGCGAAATAATTTCCGTCCGAAGCGAAGTTGTCGTATCGATCGGAACCTGATTGTCTCCAATGAGCAGCCGAACATCACCCGGCCGGAAAGACAGCTTGGCGAATGTACCCGGCACATCCGCTGCTTTCACGCTGTAGACATAACGATACTCCGTATCCTGGCTGTCGCCGGGTTCGATAAACTTGACCGTATTTCCGTCTTTGCCCAGTGGCACAAATCCTTCCGCTTCATAGTTCATTTCCAGCGAAATGCGCGGCGTCTGCAACGTTTTTTCGACGACGAGCGTGACGTCCACAACATCGCCCGGATTGGCGTATTTGGGAATGCGTTGAGACACGCGGACATGCGAATCCTGATAAAGGATCGAAATATCTTCCATCAGGGCGACATGCTCGAATGCATCCGGCGCTGGCGCTTCTTCCTTGATGTACAGCCGATAGGTTTCCAGATAGCGGTTGTACTCGCCCACTTCGTCGCCGCGAATCGAGGCATTGCCGACCGCGTGGACAGGTTCCCGCCCTTTTTCGTCGTAGGCTACGTACAAATAGACATTTTTCTTGTATTCGTTGTTCGTAAACCCTTCGATCATCGACAGTTTCAGCGTCACCGGTGCCGGAATGACCACCTCGCGGCCGATGTAGTCCAGCGCCACCCCGTTTTCGACCGTAATCGTCTTGTCGTCCACCGCCACGACCTGCATGCCCGCCAGCACGCCGCTGCCAAATAGCAAACGGTTGAGCAGCCTCCGCTTGTCATTGAAATATTTCTGTTCGGACTCGAAGTCTCTTACGGTCAACAACTTGCCATAAAAATAGCGATTACGTTCAAACGGATACATTCTAGCTTTTTTCACCTGATATTCCCTCCTTTAATTGGGGCACCATCATTCCAGCTCGGCATCCATATCCAGTCTCGAATGTGCATCCAACCGTCTGTCCATATCCCGGTCCACGATCAGCGTGTCATTCGGCATGCTGCGCCCCGGTTCCAGCGTCAATAGGGATGGTTCGGCCAGCATCGTGTTGATGCCCAGATACGTATGTAGATCAAGATACATCCACGGTTGCAGCCACAAAATTTGCACTTGCGTGTAGGCCGGTTTGAATTCCTCGATGAGTTGCCTGAGCAACTCCCTCTCCTTCTCCGAAGCAGCCTGCTCCTGATGCATCAGTACTGTGAAAACAAACGGATTGTCGCCATACAGATCGTCCGTCAGCCACTTCAGTTCGCCTTGTTCCCGCATCGCCTTGAACTGGAAAGCTTCCACGATGATCGGCTTGCGTCCGGTCATCGTCTCGACGAGCGTTTCGATGCCACGGCGTGTTCCCCGGTAGCGATAAAGGACGGGGGCTGCCCGAATAAGCCGGCGAACCCATTCGTCGCTCCAATGCTCATCGCATGAAAGTCCCAGCCAGGAGGCCAGCCACCGCAATTGCTTGCCTGCCACGCGTTCAGGGTCGAAATGTTTGGCCATATCGTCGATCTGTTTTTCCACGCTGTCGAACAACGTATCGAACAATGACAGGTATCTCGCCAGAAAATCGCTGCTCTGTTCCTGTTCCCGATAGACGGCCGGCAAATATTCCAGCATGGAAATGCGGGGGAAATAGACCCGCATGCGGCGAATGGCCGGTGCCAGATTCTCGCTGCCAATCCATTCGATTTTGAGCCACAAATACCGGCCCCTGGCCCCGAAAAACAAGGCATCGACCGGATTGACAACGGTGTTTGGCGACCAGTGCGCAGCCAGTCCGTCGAGTTTGGCCGACATGGGCAAATCCTGGCGCGCAATCCAGTCGTCGACTTTCCATGCCTCTCCGGCAATTGTGGCCCATTCGGAATCCGAACTGAAATAGGAGATGCGAAGCATCGTGCCGTCGGGAATATCCGCATCCAGCGTAAATTTGTGCCACACCGTTTCCGCTTCGGCGCTGTCAAAAGCGCGTGACAACCAGACGCCTGTCGGTGAATCGGTGCCTTCCCAGCCCTGCGTTCGCGGCTGTAATTCAAGCACGGTAACGGACCGGTTTTCCCTGTTCAACACGTACAGGCGATCACGTGAATCGATCACCAGCTGGTCGACTTTCCCCCGGTAGCTGCCAATCGGCCCCATCAACTGTCCGGTTGCGGAAAACTGATGCAGGAACCGGTCGTCTTCCATGCCTTCCAATATAAAGCGGGATTCGCCGGTATACATGCGGCCGCTGGAATCTACGGTCAACCCGGCATAGCTGGGCCCGGGCAATTCCATGGTATCCGTAAGCCGACCGGAGGCATCGAACCGGAATACTCTCCGATCCTTGCAATCGAAGGCGTATACGCTGCCGTCCGGCGCGGCATGGAGACTGGCCGCACCTTCCCGGTCCAGCGGCGAAGAGGAGAGATACATCCGGAAAGTCTCATCGGCATAGACCGACTCCAGTACGCCGTACGGTGACAGTTTCAGGATTGCCAGCGGCCGGAGTCGCTCACCTTCCGCCGGATCTTGCTGCGCGATCTCCTCCTGCACAGTCAACAGAAACAGATGGCTGTCATTAGAAGCGATGGCCAGCGGATAAAGCGGCACGCCTTCCATCTGGCTGCCCGCATGGCGCCAGCGAAGCTGTCCGCTTGCAATATCGAAGGCGGCAACGGCTGCCTCACCTTCTGCATTTTCCATATGCGCAACAAAAATCGTATCTCCGGTCACGGCCAGCTTGCCGGAAGCTGAAAATGATCCGTTGACCGCAACGAACAACCGTTCACAATGGCGGCTTGCACGATCGAATTGCCACAACTGTCCCTGTTCGTCCAGCAATATCAGATGCCCCATCGATCCGACGGCCATTTGCACGATGGCGGCGATTTCATCCAATTCATCCAGTCGGATCGTATCGAACAGGCTATATTTGTCTCCACGCAGCAATGAGATGCACTCGTCCGTCATGTCGATATTGCCGCCGACGCCGCGCCGCTGCCAATGCTCCTTGCAATTCAAGGAAAAGTACATCGTTTTTCCGCTCTTCATGCCATCACCTCCCTGTGATTGCCGTCCGTTTGACCGGCTTTACATATGCGTGATGCTGATCAATTCGATGCGATGTTCGCCGGAATAGACCAGTCCGTTGGGTGGCAATTCGATGTCGCCGCCCGCATTTTTGCGGGCGCCATTGCCTTCCGCGTCGAGCCACAGATCCTGCACGTAGGCGACGCCCTTGATTTTCGCAATCGCGCTGTAGATGTCTCCCTTGTACACGGTTTTGCCGAACGGCCAACCCCGGATTCCCTGGTCCGGCCGATCCAGCGGAGACAGCAGTTGTCTCAACACTTGCTCGATGCGGTGAGCCTCATCCATAAAATGCGGTTCGACAACGACCGTCGCCTGAACGGTCACGCGAATATAAGCCGGAGCCGTCACATGGATTTCGGTCGTAATCAACCTGCGTTCATCCAGATGTTTGGCGACGGTCTCCAGGTAGCCTTTGCTGGGCATGGGCGTCTGGCCAGCCCCGTCGGGGACGACCACAACCGTTACCGCAGCTGGCGCGTTGGACCTGCCGGGCGCATAGCCGGGAATGACATGCACCCTGGCAACCCGAAGCCCCGGCGTCGACAGCGCAATGCGTCTGTAATCTTCATCCGTCACCGCGCAATAGGGCAGACCCCATTCCGCTTCCGTCCGTGCCAGACATCCCTGGAGCGATTCGACTTCCGTCCCTCCGGTGGCGTACCCCACATTGGTAACCGTCAATCCCCAGGCTTGCTGCTTCGGTTCCACCCATTGCGACAGCAGGCCCGGCTTGATGTTGCCGCGCGAACCGCCGCCCGTTCTGCAGGATACAATGTACAGATTCGGCGAATGGTGCGCGGGGGGAATGGCGCCTTGCTCATCATCGCCAAACGTCAATTCCCCGGTATCCGGATTGTAGACAAAATGCGGGGATAGCGGCCCGGAATGGTCAAAATCACGTACCGGCTGCCAATCTTCCCAGACCAATTCTCCCGTTTCGTCAGGCACACCGACCTGAAGCCGCAAAACATCCGACTGCCTGCAAGGAATGTCCTGCAACAGGAACGATTGGTGCGGCAGCCCGTTGCTTCGTCCGATTTCCAGTTTCGACACAAATGATTCCGCATAATGGATCAACCGGATGTTCGCAACGCCGCCGGGCGGAATGGCGCCGCGCACGCCATCACCGAAATGCACAACGATGCCAACCCGATCGCCGAAATCATCCAACCGTTCGATTGTGCAGCACCGGTCTGTCGCACCGATTCCTTCCCAATCCGGCACGACGCGCCAATCCCGCCACCGGCCGTCTGCTTCCCGCACCTGCACACGCGTTTGGCCATATCTGGCCAGGAAACTGTCGGTATGCACCGCAAATCCCGGTGTGCCGTCACAGTCGAATTCGCGTTTTTCGCATTGCGTATCCTGCTGTCTGACCCTTACGGTATTGAGCAGCAACCGGTCGATCCGCGGCGGTTGTTCATAGCCCGATTCCACAAGCGTGCAAGACAGCCAATATCGCGGTTTGTCCGCAGCCGGATGGACAACGATCGGCTTCAGCGGGCGGCTGATCCTGAACGTCAATCTTCCGCTGTATGTAAGTTGAACCGTCTCGTCTTCGACAATTTCGATCGGCGCCCAGGAGGCGCCAAACATGCCGTCATAGCTATAGGAACGCCAGGCGACGCGCGCGGAGGGAACGACATTGTCCGGCCGCTGCGAAAGCCAATGGTCCGCACGGTCTTTCAGCAGGACGGACAGCGTGATCTCCTCGCCGACCGGCGGTTCCCGGTCCAGGGCAATATAGAGGACACTGCCTTCCCGGGCATCCGGACCAAACGCATAGAAAACCGAATTGCCGGATTTGTGGCTGGCCGTTCGGTCGCTCGTTTCCCGGTCCGTCCGCGTAATGATCCGTTCAATTTCCAGCGGCAGCAGCCGGACGGTTTCCGTCGTTTCAAAAACCTGATCCTCGGCCAGAAGCTTCGTCCCGACCGGCAGCATCATGCTGCGCGTCACGCCTCCGATCGCCGCTTCCGTGACAGCGCATTGCGCTTCCCGCCGTTCGATGCCCAGCAGATCCAGAAATTTGCGCACGTTTCTTTCCGGAATCCGGCTCAGATAATATTGTTGCATTTCGCTGAGCCAGGCGAACAACTCCAGCAGCGTAATGCCCGGATCATGCGCATTTTCGTCGGTCCATTCCGGAAACCGGTACGGAATTTTCTGGCGCGCTTCCTGGACGATATCCGCAAAGCTGCGGTCGTCCAACGGCAAACGGGGCAGCATGTCTTTCCCTCCTTTCTGTCCACTATGGCGCAATGAATTGCAAGCGATGGACGCCGCTGGTCACGACGCCATGAACCACTTGCCGCATTTGTTCTTCCGTCATTTCCTGCCGGATGCCATGTTCGATTTTCACCACATGCAAATGGAGTTTGTCCACCCGCTGGACACCCGGCACCGATTGCAGCAAACCGTAGAAAACCGACGCGTGGATCGGCTCCCCGATTTCCCAGCCTTGTCCGTCCAGCCGTCCCGTGCCGGTATCCAGAAACTGGTTCAGCCGTTCCAGACAAGCCAATTCGGTCGGCATGATGCGCTCCGGCGCATCTACCACAAGTGTGGCATTCACCGAAATTTCCAGAAATGCGGGAGGAATGACGGACAGTTTGCCGGCTGCCATGACGACGTTCGGCAGCGTTTGGCCGAGTGCATGCGCCAGGCGCTTCCGCATTTCCGAATCGCGGTCTGTCGCCTCAACCCCTCCTGGTGACAGCACCACCACCGTCAGCGCGCCCGGCGATCTGGCCATGCTGGCATCGCGGTCACGCAGACAGCGGACTTTGCGTATGCCCGGCTCCAGTTCGCGGACCATCCATTCCACGTCGGAAGCCGATATGCCCCGACCTTTGTGCTTCAGCCGCTGCGGCCCGCGCATCAGCGCGCCTTCCAGCGGCTCGCCTTCCTTGCCGCCGGCAGCAGCAAGCGGATTGAAAACACCGCCGATAAACGCCAAAGGTTGCGACAATTGCGTAATCTGGTTGGCCTCCACGTTGCCGCGGGCGCCTTCTGTCACCTGATAAGTGACGCGGATTTTGTCTCGTCCCCGGAGAGGCGGAACTTTGCCGCGCGTGCCATCACCGAAGTATATGCGCCCTTGTGCGGAATCGAGCACATAGTGCCGGTCATCCGGCCCGGAACCAAGCAGCGATGCCACCTGGTCCCATCGTACCCACAGCCGCTGGATGCGGTCGTCGCTGTCGCGATAAACTTCGTACCGGTCCGGTTCGCTTGCCGCAAGCCGGGCCAGTTCATGTTCCGTAAAATGACCGGTTTCGTCCACCCATACCGTCTGGCCGATGACAGGATGCGCAGACAGCTGGTAATAACCGGCAACCTGCTCCGGAAATTCATCAACAATTGTCCGCCGCTGGATGACGTACACCGCATTGCGGTGAATAGCGGCCACTTCCGGCGTCAATGCGCCTTCGGCGCCATATGCGTTTCCGCGGTCCACTGCGCGCAGCCAGACGCGCTCCCGGCCAAATATCGTCTTGCGCGCCATCCCGGGCAGGCCCACGAATTGCAGCATGCCCGATTCGGTAAATCCGCTCGTGCCATCCACCGTTTTGAGCGGCATCCAGTGCCAGTCGACACCGCTGCGGACGAGCGCCTGCCATTCGATTGCGGGCGGCAATCCGGCTTGCAGCCTGCGCTTGCCCAGCGAAAAATGAATCCGGATCGGGCCTTTGACAAGCGGCGCGTCAAACCCGAAATAGACGGAAGGCGCTGGCGCCGGAACGGGCACAAACGGCTTGAACGTGTTTCCTCCCTGACGCACGGTGGCGGTAACATCCGACCATTCATCGTTGTTGCATACATGGGCGGATTGTACAGCCAATTCCGCGGATGCTCCGTATGCATAGGAAAACTTCAAATTTTCAATCCATGGACTCATGTAATCGACGACAACCGCCGAAACCGGATCGGCATGCAATACACGCACCCGGAGCCAGCGGTCTTCCTGGCCGTTCACGGATGTCGGTTCCAGGTCTTCTGGACACGCAAAAGTCAGCGAATACGACGTCGGCGATTCGCCCAGTCCGGCAAACAGGCCTTCATACCTGCCGCTTTCCGGCAACCGCACCCAAGCGCTGCCATTCCAGTACTCCCAGATCACTTGCCGGACATACAGTTTCGGATTCGGTTTCGGTTCGAAATCGGCGGTGCGCATGATCAATTTCCAGCGAATCTCGGGATCGGGTCCCGTGCGCAACGTATTCGTCACGCATTTGGCATCAAACGAAATGTGCAGCTGGCTGCCCCGTTTGCTGAGCGCTTCCGGACAAGCAACGTAAAACGCTGCCTGGGGCAGAAAATGGGGGCCAAACGGGTAGCATCCGCCCCGTTCCAGTTCCATGTCATTGAGATAAAGCGCATGGGGCACGATGCCGTCAGCGTCGTTCTCCGCATCGTGTTCGGCGCGCATTGTCACCCGGTCCATGAACGGAACCGCATCGAGCACCGGTGAACGGCTGCGGCCGCCATCCGGGGTCGGACGAACGACGCAACGAATCCAGCGGCCCAGTTCGCCCTGCACTTCAACCGGTTCCAGCAAGCCGGGCCGGGATTTGTTCAGGATCACTTCCCGACCCTGCACCGTTACTTGATCAAACGGCACCCATCCGTTCGCACTCGAATAAGACCATTCCAGCCAGTCCGATCTGCCCATTACCGCGGCCAGTTCTTCCTCCACATACCTTTTCTCCGCATTATGCCACTTCAGTTTGAGCCGGCTTGGGCGATCCATCCACAATAATTCGTCATGCCGCAAATACATCGCATGCGTCTGCAAATTGTCTCCTTCTACGCCAAACAACGGCACGACGGGAGCGTTGCCCGCTTCCAGCGCGTCATCGTATCCTTCCGCGGCAAGTACGATCCGGTCCCGCGACGGATGGACATTCAGCACATCGAGCAGCCGGGCGGGCGAGACCGCCAGCGCTTCTTCCGTCTCAAACGGAATATCCTCGCCTCCATCTGACGCAGCAGCCGTCATCATGCTCCCGGCAGGGACAAATACCGTCTCCTGCACGCCCGCGTTCAATGAAAAAACGACGTGCGTCCTTGCCGGACGAGCCGGTTGCAGGTTGACGCGCCACAAATCCAGAAAGGCGATAAAATGGTTCAGCGGCACCTGGTTCAACCGTTTGATGTTCTCCTGCAACATGTCGGCAGCCAAGTAGAACAGCGCCGTTCCCGCATCCGGATCTTCCGGGGAAAACCGCCATTCCGGGGTATAATGGGGCACCATCGCCCTCATCTGCGCGACGAGATCCTGCAGCTTTCTGCCGTCAATCTCCGGCGCCGCAAATATTCGGCTTTGCTCAAATTCCGGTTTCATGCCGATTGTCGCTCCCGTTCCGTCACTTCGTGCCTTCTTCCAAGTAGAAAGGATATACCTGATTGAACAAATTGTTGGTCGAGCGGACAATGTACGTTACGCTAATCGAGAGCCGGCCTTCCTGGCTGTCCGCCACCGACACGCTCACTTCGACATCCCGGACTCTGGGTTCCCACACCGTGATCGCCTCCCGGATGTCTGTCTCCATCAGCCGCAGGGAAGTCTCGTCCATCGTGCCGAATACATAGTCCCGCAATCCGCAACCGAATTCGGGCCGCATGACCCGCTCTCCCCTGGAAGTCATCAGAATGACGCGAATCGCTTCGGCGATATCCTCTTCGCCTTCCGACAACAAGAATCGTCCGGTCGTGGCGTCCACAGACACCGGAAACTTCCATCCCCGTCCCAAAAACGATGCGCTCATTCGTCCACTCCCTTCCCGGCATGCCCGTCACCGTCCGTCCGATGGCCAAAATGGGATCAGTTGATTTTGACCAGGGACCCTTTCAGCGTCAGCATGCTTGCTTCTATGTTCATTGTTCCCGTGGATTTGATCTCCATGGAACCCGTTGCTTCCAATTTCATCTGCGTACTTTTGATCGTCACGGCTTTCGTCGACTCAAGCTGGATGTCTCCCTGGCCCGTGATCGTAATCTTGTTTGAACCCGACTTGATCGTGATCGTGCCGGAGCCGCTGCCGGAAAGCGTGACGACATGCTGGCTGTCCTTGGTGCCGATCGTCAGCTTGTCTTCCTTGTCTTCCAGCGAAACCTGCATGCCTTTTGCCGTCTTGATCGTCACCTTGCCCGCGTTGTCCGTATCGTCAAACAGCAGTTCATGACCGGATCTGGTGCGGATTTTGCGCAAGTTGTTTTTTTCGTCAACGGCTGGCGGCTGGTTTTTCTGGTTCCACAAACAGCCGATGACATACGGCCGGCTCAGATGGCCGAATTGAAAAGCCACCAGCACTTCATCGCCGACATCCGGAACAAACAGCGTTCCCCTGTCCTTGCCCGACATCAGTGAAGCGATCGGTACCCAATCGGTTTCCAGCGGTGTTTCGTGGATCATAAACTTCACTTTGACGCGCCCCAGCTTGTCCGGGTCCTGGTTGTTCGTAACTTGTGCCACCATTACACCGTTTACCGTTCCGACACTGCCGACCGGATGGGCCATCGTTTCAAAATTAAACATGGATCGCGTTCCCCTCGATTTGAAAGGTTGTAAAAAATCCGCGATCGTCGAGCGTATGTGTAACCTCGCGCAAGACGAACGGCTGATCCAATCCTTTTCCCAGACCTTCAAACTTGATGAAGCGGCCTGCTCTCAATTCGGGCAAACCAACGCACCGCCCTTCACCGGTTACCAGTTCCCTCGAACGCTCATTCATGATGGCATCGGCCAGCTTTTTGGCTTCACCCTGCGTGGCGGAAACACTGTAGACCGTTTCGATCATCCGGGAAGTGAGCGATGAGACGATATCCTTGCCCGTCTTCGGATTCTCGCCGATTTTGTCCACGGTTGTGCTTGTCGCCTCGATGGCTTCGTTCGTTTTGGGATCGAGACTGCGTACAACGACTTTGCTGATTTGCGTCGAAATGTCAATATCGACAGACAGCCGGAACAGATTTTGGCCGTATGACAACAAAATCACGGGCACCTCGGACGTTTTTCGCTTGCGGAAATACAATTTTCTGCCCAGGATGAAAAATTCATAATCGACATCCTGGGCCAGTTGCTTCAGAAACAGAAAATCGCTCGTCTGCATTTGCTCGATTGTCGGCTTGACCGTACCCGTATCATCCACTTCCGACGACAGGCTGTTGAGCGTCGCAATCTGCTTGACGACATCGCTGACCTTGACGTTGCTCCACATCTGGGAGTGCACCCCCCGCATCAAAAACATGGAGCGGTCCATGCCGCGCACTGTTACCGCTGGTTCGCCATCCTCCGAAAAATCGAAGGAAATGCCGGTGACGTAACCGTCAAACACTTCCTCCAGCCGGTCTTTGTAGCCAAGCTGGATCACGATTTCCTTGCCGACTCGAATCGTCTTGCCAACCCAGTCAAATGTCCGGGTTTCGGGATTGTAGCCGCCTTCCACGCGGAACTGGAAAGAATCCGCCTTGGCTGCCGTTGTCGAACTGACCTGCAGGAAAGAAATCGGAACATGCTGCAATGACAAATTTGTTCCGTCGATTTTGACAGCCATCGTGGGCGCTAAAAAATCACCATATTTGCGAGAGAGATCCACCATGCTATAGGATTTCGTATCGAGTATTGGCATCAGGTTCACTCCAGCCTGGGAATGATCAGTTTGCGTCCGACAGGCAAATGGCGCGGATTATCGATGCCATTCGCTTCGGCAATGGCCCGCCAGTGCGCGGGATCGTCGTATTCCTCGGCGGCCAGCATCCACAATTGTTCATCCTGCTTGAGCGTCTTCTGCTTCGTCCGGTCCGCGCTTTCACGCGGCACTTTCTGGTATTGTTCGACCATGGACTGCATGGCGCGAAACGTCACGTTCAGCTTGGCCCGCACCGGAATGCCGGATTCCATGAACATGGTGAATGTTTGCGTCACTTTCTCGACAATGCCTTTGAAATCGAGCGAACCCCAAACGAATCGGCACATCGGCGGAACATGGAGCTCGCGGTCGACATCAAGCAATTTGGTAATTTTGGAGGTATGCGTGCGCACATCGACCGACGTTCCATATGTATCAAAAAACAGATCCATCGTCAGTGTTGTCGCTTCGCCACTGACAAACTGGGCAATCGGCGCTTGCAGACCAGGCACCGACTGCCAGGAATAGGTATTGCCCGATGTCAGCACATATTCACTGGGGTTGAACAGCACGTCAACCGTTTCCTGGCTGTTGCTGCGGATGATGATGATTTTGGCTTTGGTCAGCGCCATGGCGGGATACCTCCTTTCGGCTAGCGATCCTCAATATCCCCGTAGTCGCTGCTCGAATTTCAGTCGTTTGGACAATGCTTTGTAAACCTGTTCCGCCAGTTGGTCGGGATTGAACGGCTGTAACTTGCCGATCGCCTGCTGCAATTGTTCCATGTCAATCTTCTGTACAGGCGGTGCCGACATTTCCTGCGGTTGCGGCACCGGTTGCGGAACCGGCGTCTTGCGCAGTTCCATTGGCGTGGCCGCATACTCGGCAAACAACGGACGGGAAGGTGCAGAAGCAGCCATCTCGCGCATCGGTACATGAGACACCGAATGAACCATCTCGCGCATTGGCGCATGGGGTGCTGCAAAAATCATGCCTGCATCCGGCATAACGTTGGGTCCTGACGCTTCTTTATCCACAGACGGGTGAGCCAGTGAAACCCGATCCAGCCATCCGGACGCACGTCTGTGGATGGCGGTAGTTTTGCCTGGGCCACCAGTTGGCATGGCCGGATTCTTCTGCGCTTGCGTCCGAAACCGTTGGGGAGACGCCAGCTTGTTTGCCCGATCTGCAACAAGGGCAACTTTTCTTTGCGCCACCATGGCCGGAACCGGCAAATGGCGTGCCCGACGGGCAACCTGCACCAGTCCTGGCGTCCGGACATCACGTCTTTGCGTCGACAGTTGCTGCCTGTCGTCGTCCGGTCCCGTCAGGGAGGGGGCCGACGGTGTCCACGTGATTGCTGGCCATGCGCCTGATTGCATTGGCTCTGCCGGAGCGGTGCCCGGAACGGCAAGATGCTCCAGCTTCGTCGGGACGATGGCTGTTCCCGGTGTCCGGCGGTCAGTCATGCGCCCGGGTGTTCTCCCGGAACCGGCAACACTCGGAACGATCGAGTCTGTTCCTGCTTGCCGCATGCTTTCCGGTTGCGCGGAAACGTCTTGCCGCAGGATGGGATTCACGCGCTGGCGCCGGAATTGCAGCGGCGCGGACACTCGGCGAAGCGATGCAGGCAGCCCCTTTGTCAGCGGGAATCCGGTTCGCAAGTCTTTCGTCAGCGTGAAGTTGCGTTTTGCGACGTTTGTGTCCGCCATGTGCGACGCGTCACGCGACCATGTGAGATCGGCAGATTTTGCGGGATCGGCGAATTTCCTGCCTATCGCTTCACCGGTCGGGGGGAAGCTGGCGGATTTCGCGATGCCGGCCCCCTGCGTGCCGCCCGCACCAACGGTCGCTCCGGGGCGGACTGTGGCCGTGGCGGCATTGCCCCTTTGTCTGCCCGCCAAGCCACGCGCAAATCTGGTATCGGCAGATTTCATGGTGTCTGCAACTTGCTTGCCCAAAACACCACGAACCGATGGCGTTCCGGTAACATTTGCCGCATCCGTACCTTGCCTGAAGGCGGTCGCATCGCCAGCGTCCTTTGCCCTGAAGGCACCCGGCCTGCCAGGCATCCCTGTTTTCATCGAGACGAACGTGTTTGTTTCCTGTCCGATCCGGCGCAAGACAAGCGGTGAAGCAAACCGCTGCGCCAGGATGGACGGCGAACCGGACGCTCCGGGTCCCGTAAGGACCAACGGCCGATCCGGCACGTTCCATGACAAGAGTCGGAATCCGGTCCGATTCGGTTGGATGCCTGTAAACGAATTGCGAATGGGTTCCGCATTCCTTCGCAACATAGTGTTCCGTCCTGCCGAAACTGCCGGACCGGCCAATGGCCGGATTGCGTTCGAACCGGAAGACATGTCGGCTCCTGTTGCGGTTCCATGATCCGGGTCCGCTTCCGAAACCGATTGGTCCGGATGCGCCCGCACGGCGCCAGTCTGTGCATTGGGCGTCACCGTTTTGCGGACGGCCGGAGCATCACGGGAAACTTGCCGCTGTGCTGCAGCGCTGCTGAAGAGAGCATCCGGCGCAGCCTTGTCTGGCGCATGTCCCGCATGTTCCGGCTTCGTCTGCGCTTCATGCATGTTTGCTGACCGGTTGCCATCTTGCCGGTTGCCCGTCAACGCCGCAGGATGCGTTGCATCCTGCATCCTGCCGGCGGATTCCGGCGCGGCCAGCGGACCGGTTCCGGCAGCCGGAGCCAAACCGCCCGTGGCCGTTGGAGAAGCAACCTGCGGCGGTTTGGCCGATTCAGGCGACATCGGCAAATACAAGCGCACCAGATGCTGCAGCATCGTCTCACCGCGCATCAGCGTTGCGCGTGCGGCAATTGTACGCCGGCCTTCTTCGGTTTCGCGGAACAAGCGACCGATCTTGTATCCCGGCTTGTGCAAATCCGTAGGTGCAGTGTCTTCGCTTCGCGAAACGGGCTTCGTGTTTCGCGTCACAAAAGCGGGCAACTGCCGAAGCTGCAATGCCGGCAATCGGGCTAACCACGGTTTGGATGCCAGTACCGTGCGGGACGGAATCGCTGCCGTCTGCCCCTGTTTGCGCTGGATTGCCTCTTGCACAGCCGATTGGTCACTTTGGATCTTGCTGCCGGTCTGCCCATTGGGCTGCATCGCCGGTGCCTGTGGCCGGGGATGTCGATTGGCATCCGGCGCAGCCAGCCGTGCTTCCGGCGGCTGATTGCGTTTCCATGCGGGCACAAGCCGCAACTGTCCGGCGCGCTCATCGGCCTGCCAACGTTTCCGGTTGATCAGTGTGATTGCTGGCGGCCTTTGGCCGGGTACCCTCTCAGGCCCTGGGGTTTTCGCCTGCCTTTTGGCTGATCGGTCACCTTCTCGCGCCGCCTTGGGGCCTTTGCGTCTGAACGGCCCGTCCTTGCGGTGCGATTGGACGTTGTCGTGGCGGGGCTGGACGATGGCATGGTGAAATTTCCAGCCGGAACGCTTGTTGACGCGCAAGGGCCAGTTTGTCCACCGGACGGCAGCCGCCATTTCATTTGCTGCTTCCGGTATGCGTGCGGCCTCCGGATGCACCTGCGGCAAGGCAGATCCCGGCAATTGGGGCAATCGCATATCCTGTGCAGATGCGCGCTGGTTCTGCGCTGCCGGACCGGTCTTTCGAATCGCGACATCCCGCTCGTCCCGCTTCCGGTCCATACGTTGCACGGACTCCGGTTTTGCATCCGGTGCGCGGGAAAGGTCCGACCTTCTGCCGGTTGGTCCGGCTGCATCGCGGGTAGGCACTTGTCCGGTTGATCCGGATGCGTCAATGCCCTTGGGCGGCATCATCATCGCTTGGGTCCGCAGTTCCCGCACTTCCCGGATGATGCGCTCCACCTCGCGTACGATGACCACTTTCCGTTCCGTCACCCGCTCGCGTTCGATCACTTTCTCCTGACGATCGACCTGTTTTTGTGCCGGTTCCCGGTTCCGGGCGCCGCCTTCGGGCCTGGCATGCTGCAAAGGCTCGGCTTTGCGGTCCGGACGCGGGGCAGCCTGAGCCAGCGGTTCAGGCGCCTTGGGCGCATCGGGCTTTGGCCGATTCGGCAAAATCAACTGGATTTGCAAAGGACTTGGCGCACTCTTGGGTTTGCGCTCCCGTTCCGGAGCGGCAGACAGGCGATGGATCATGGATAGGCGGTGAAATGCGCCGTCACGCTTGCGGCCGTATTTGCCGGCAATCGCATTGAAAAACGTTTCATGCCGCACATGCCTGGGCGGCAGCGTGCGATAAACGACACGTTTTCGACCCATCCCCATCTCTCCTTTCCTCCGCGCCAATCGGCTTGTGAACCGGGTTGAAGCTGGCCGCTCTATTGTTTGAAAATGGTTTTGATTCCGTTATGCGCCAGCTCGATCGTTTCAATCGCCACATCGCTTGAAGCGGCGTTTAGCGCCGGTCCCGACCACCGGATCGGATAGGCATCAAAAAAGTTCCAGCGGCACAATTCCGCACCGTTGGGCTTGAGCAGAATGATCGAGCCGTTTTTGCGCTTGATCGTTCCGCCAATCGTTTGTTCATACCAGTTCCACAGCTCCGGGGACGACGACATGCCCCTGCGCAACACGATTGAACCGTATCTGGTGCCTTTGGGAAGACGATGCACATGGCTGTTCAAGCCACCTTCGCGGATTTCCTCCACTTCGGTGTGCGCTTCCAGACCCTGCACTTCCGAAAACCCCGCCACCAGCATGGCGTCCAATTCCACGGCAAAACGGAACGCGCCTATGATGCCGTGTGTTTTTCTAGCCGCCCGAGTCACGTCCCGTCGTCACCTGCCTTTTCCAAATACGTCGAACACATTGGGTTTGTCCGTTGGTTCATCATTGAGCTTGCGGTTGATTTTGGAAATTTCCTCGCACCAGCGCCTTCTCTCCCGATGATCCAGGTTCATGATTTCTTCGTGGGGCCAGTGAAAGTAATAGGCGATAAAGCCGACTTCCTCGTAGATCCGGTCAATCGGATATCCTACGAGAGCCCCTCCGTTGCGGATAAAAAATCGACTTTCACCTCAAATTCATGCTCGCATTTCGGACAGCTTACCTGTTGCTTCGGCGGTTCGATATCGTTGATGTACTGGTACAAGTTTTGCAAATAGGACAGATCCGCCGTAAACAACTTTTCGATCACCTTCGTATCGATGTGCTTCAGATCACCCAGGCGAACGATGACGCGGGCGAGCACGATAATCGACAGGTAGCCGGGATTTTGTTGCACCCGTGGATCACGCATCGGCAAAATCTCGTCTGCAGCCGTCGCCAGGCGCATGACGCCGCGCTTGTGCAATGTCCCATGCTCGTCGACATAGCCGCGCGGAAGTTCGAATTCGTACTCTGTTTGAAACGCCATGCTATTCGTTCCTCATTTCAACGTGATTTGGAAAAAGGGAAAACAAGAGAGGGGACTCCCCTCCTCTTGTTTTCACCGGTTGATGTGAAAGGTTGGATAATGGCGGAACGTTACGCCGTCCGGGTCATGCCTTCATGCGCCAGTTCCAGCAATTCAAGCGCCACTTCCGAGCCGGAACCGTTAAAGCTCGGCGCCGTATAGCGCACCGGCCAGGCTTCGATGACTTGCCAGGTCGCTGCGTCGTTGCCTTCTTCGTCGATTGCGATAATCGTGACCGTCTTGCGCTCGATGGTGCCCTGTACGCAATCCTGAATCCACTCGTACAACTCCATCGATTCGGTCGCGCCCCACTTCAGCGAAATGTTTCCGTATCTGGCAAGACCGGGCAGCTTGCGGGGCGTGATGACTTCGTTGCCTTCACGGTACGACACGACGTCGAATGAAGCATCGAAGCCCGTTACCTCACTGAAACCGGCCTGTTGCAGTCCTTCGATTTCTACACGGAATCTAAAATTGCGGTACGGATCTGTACGTTCTCCTGGCATGGGTATCCCCTTTCATTCCTTTGATCTATGGTTGGCTGCCGGGTAGCAATATGACAGCTAATTCAGCGATTATGCGGAATCTCCGGTTTTTTGCGTGATCCGGAAAATGACAAACTCGGCCGGTTTGACCGGCGCCACGCCGATTACGCAAATGAGACGTCCGTTATCGATGTCGTCCTGCGTCATCGTGGTGCGACCGATGTCAATGAAGAACGCTTCCTGCGGCGAAGAGCCCATCAGCGCGCCATCGCGCCATACCCGGGTCAGGAATGCGTCGATCGTCCGATGGACGCGCGCCCAGAGCTGTTCGTTGTTCGGCTCGAAGACGACCCAGTTGGTACCGGCCTTGATCGACTCTTCCAGGAAAATAAAAAGCCTGCGTACGTTTACATACTTCCAGGAAGCGTTGGACGTAGCCGTTCTGGCCCCCCATACGCGAATGCCCTGGCCGGTAAACGAACGGATCAGATTGACGCCCTGCGGGTTCAAAATGTCCTGTTCGCCCTTGTTGTATTGCACATCCAGGCCAACGACGCCGCGAAGCACTTCGTTGGCAGGCGCTTTTTGGACGCCGCGCGTCGTATCGGAGCGGGCATATACCCCTGCAATCGTGCCGGACGGCGGAACGAAGATGTTGCGCTTGTCCAGCGGATCGAAAACCGACACCCACGGATTGTACAATGCGCAATAGCTGGAATCGAACAGGTTGCGGTGGGTCAGCACGTCAGCCACTTTTGTCTTCTCGCGCGGAATGTCGAGGATGGCAAAGCGGCTGCCAAGATTTTCGCAATGGGCCACCAGCGACAACTGGACATTCGGATCGGTAACGCCCGGAATCGCCATGATGCTGACGACGTCGTTGTCAATGAACGCCTGGATGCCCGTACGGCGGCCCGGACCGCGGTCTTCTCCGATGAAATCGGCCGCGGAGACGCTTTCCACCGAACCGTCGCTGCCGCCGGCCAGCACCAGTTCGACTTTACCTTCCGTACCGGCTCCGGTGATGGTTTCAAACGGATGCGTCGCATCCGTGGACGTAACGAGCGCCTGCACATTGACAATGTTCGACTTGTTGGCCACCTTGTCCACGAAGTTCGGCGCCAGCGGGTTCAGTGACAGTTTCTCGAAGCTTTCCGCTTCATCGCCGAAAAAGACGTGCAGCGAAAATTCGGCCGTCGTCAGCACCTTCGTAGGCAGCAGCGCATTGTCGACCACATCGCCGGACAGTTCTTCGGCCAGTTCGATTACGTTGTCCTGCACCGAGACGATCCGGTTGTATTGCGTCTCGCCGTCGGCATGGAAAGCAACGACGTCACCCGCATAGAAGCCGGTCGTGCTCTTGACGCGATAGCGTTTGCCGTTTGCTTCGTAAATCTGGGTCTTGGCCTTGCTGGCATCCGTCAGGACTACCTTGACCAGATTGCCCCAGGCGCCGGGATTTTTCGCGGTAATGGACAGCGCTTCGGCAACCCGGCCTTCGGCCGATGCCGCTTTGGCGTCAGGCGGCGCAACCCGCATGACGAATGCGCGGGAACCGCCATTCAAAAAGAACTGGTCGACCGCGTATGCGAGAAAACGATAATTGCCAAACTCGCTTTCGGACAGATAGGATCCGAAAGTACGCTGAAAATCGGCCGGGCTCGTCACCAATTGCGGCAAGCCTTCCACCGGACCCCGCTGCGCAAGCCCGATAAAGCCGGCTGTGCTTGTGCTGACGCCCTCGAGCGGTTTCGATCCGCTCTCAAATTCTTCCACGTAAACACCTGGCGATAGATATTCAGCCATGTTCCCCGGTTTCCCGTACTGGCGGACGGCACGTCCGTAGCTCCAGCCGAAAAACCAGTTCCTCCTCTCTCCATGTGGGATCTATCAATTCGTCGTCCGATGCTGCCTGCGGGGGCAAACAATCTTCCGACGCCTAGCACAAAATCGATCAAGATTGGACCAGTTGGACATCCGGCATCCGAATCACGCTGTAAGGCTCGACTTTCCAGCTCGCCTGGATGCGCTTGCCGCCGAAAGCGACTTCCACTTCCGCCGTGCAATTGGCCGGCAGTTGCCCCCGCAATGGAAGCACAACACTTCCATCTTCATCGCTCCAGGTCGACACGATTGCCTCTCCGCCGGAAATACCTTTGCCGACCAGCTTGGCAGAGACATCCGCGCCTTTCAATCCGGCGCCTCCCTGGTCCACGACGCGAAACCGGAACCCCGAAGCGGCCGGTGGCAGCGGATGCAGCCTGTTGGGCCTGAGCTCCACATCAACGATGGGAACGGGCGGTTCGAATTGGTCCAGATCAAGCGGCATTTCCACAGGCAAATAATGCGGTGAGTGCACCATCAGCGTGCATCGTCGATCGGGAATGTCGAGAAAGGCGTAGCTTCCGTCCGAGGTGCGAATCGGCTGGCGCGCCGATTGTTGCAACCTGACGGTCAGGGCCGAATCGGCTGGCGGCCTTCCCGTCCACAAGCTGATAGGCCTGACGACAAGCGAACAACGGGTGATGAAGGTTCGGGATGCGACCGAGGTCATGTCCCCCCGCCCCCCTTGTCGCGAAGCGTAATGTGGCGTTCCACGACACGCGGGCTCGGCTTGACACGAGTCGAGTCCACCAGCACGGGGCCGACCCGGTAAACGAGCGACAATTTGTAGGGCGATTCGCCAAACCGCCAGATTCCCGCCATCTGGTTCGCATCGAAGCTTTCCGGCGTGATGCGCACTTCCTCGCCCGACGCCGCAAGCGATCCTTCCAGATAGGGACTTCTCAAAACCGAATGGTCATGCAGCACCTGCAGGACCCTGCCCAGCACCCTGTGCTCGTCCAGTGTCCGGGAATGCAAATCCGCGCTAGAATGTGCCGTTATTATGTATTGCAAATCCAATGCCATGGGCGGATATCTCAGTTCGCCCCCCTGCGGTACCAAATCGCTGCGGCGGGCATCGCCGTTTTCCCGGATGCTGTACAAATAAAGGGTCAGCACAAAGTCGCTTTTGTCAGCGGGCGACGCCATCCCGATCAGATCGGGACGGGGAACCGGATCCGGCACAAGTTGCTCGCGCAGCAGTTTCAGCAAACTCGCGCCTGCATCCGCTATCGCAGTGTATCCTCCGATTGCGCATCCCCCCTGTCCCCATTTGCCATTTTCCGACGGAAATCAACTGCATTCACCATGCAAATATTATTATAGCGTTTATCCTTATTTGCTGACTATCCTGAAACTCGCTAAAATCGACAATAAATTCCTGACTGTGGAAAAATCGTTCAACTTTCCGCATGATGCGTCACGCGCGCCTCAACAAGCTGAGCACCGCGATGTCATCGGATTGGGGCGCACCGTCGGCAAACATGTATACATGCATGATGAGGGCGTCGATCAATTCGGCGCTGGACATGCCGGGTGTCATCGTCAGAAACTGCTGCAATCGTTCTGCCGAATATTGCTCCTGCGCCCGGTTTTCCGCTTCGGTAATGCCGTCCGTATAGAGGACGATCCGGTCCCCGGGCTCCAATACATATCTGCCGTCGTAATAGACGGTATCCGGCATGGCGGCCAGCGGCAGGCTCTTGCGCAGCCGGACCGGCTCGAACTGTCCGTTCGCGCGGACGATATAGGGCGTGCAGTGCCCGCCTTCACTGAGCACGAGTTCTCCGGTTCCCGTATGGAACACGCCGCACACGATCGTGGCGAAAAGCAGCGGATTGTCCCTGCCCAATTCCTCGTTGACCATCGTCAGCAATTGGCCAGGCGTCAAATCCGGGCGCATCTTGCCTTTGATCAGCGTCAGCGTGACCGCCATGAACAAAGCTGCCGGGATGCCCTTGTCCGACACATCTCCAACCGTAAAAAACAGGCGATCCTCGTCCAGCTTGAAAAAGTTGTAGAAATCCCCGCCCACTTCCTTGGCCGATTTCAGCAGGGCACACACATCATAGGGCTCATGGGCGGAAGGCATCGTGCGCGGAAGGAAGCTCATCTGGATGCCGCCGGCAATCTGCAGTTCGCTTTCCAGACGCTCCTTGATCATCGTCGTCTGCTGAAGCGCCTTCATCGATTGCTCAAGCTGTTCATACATGCGCGCGTTTTCCAGCGCCACTGCCATGGGTCTTGCGACCCGTTCGAGCAATTGGCGGTCACGATCGGTAAACTTGCGGTTTTTCGTCTTGTTGATGACCTGCAGGACCCCTTCAACCTGGCCGCGATTCACGATGGGCACCGTCAGCAGATTGCGGGTGACAAAGCCGGTCTGCACCGAAACGCGATCGGACCAGCGGGAGTCGGCAGCCGGATCGTTGACGATGATGCTTTCTCCCGTTTGCGCCACCAGCCCCGCCAGCCCTTCCCCCGGCGCCAGCCGGATTTCCTGGACTTCTTCTCCCTTCTCGCCCTGTGCAAGCACAAAAAACAGTTCATTCGTCGCGGCATCGACGAGCAGGACGGAGGCCGCTTCCACCGGCAGCACCTTTTTGACGCTATCCATGATCATGGCAATCTGTTCCCGCCGATTGAGCGTCGAATTGAGCAGCATGCTGATATCGAACAATACTTTCGCACTGCGAACGCGATGCGCGATCGCCGCGTAAACGACGATGCCGCCCAGCAACAGCAGCGCAGCTCCTCCCAACAACAAAACGACCACATTTCCCGGCAACATTTTTCCCCCTAAGCTGGCCCGAAGCTCCCGGCGGCTATTGCAACAAGGCAATTCCTTCTTCTGCCGTCGCCGCCGTTTCCAGAATACTGAGAAATCCCGACATTTCGAATACGTCGCGCACCTGGTCGCTCATGCCCGCACAGACCAGGCGCCCCTGCATCGCTCTCACTTTTTTGGCGGCTACCAGCACGACACGCAATCCTGCGCTGCTGATGTAAGCCATCCGGGAAAAATCCAGCACGAATCTGTTCTTGCCCGCCTGCGCCAACTCGACAAAGGTTTGTTCCGCCGTCTGGGCATGCTGTCCGTCCAATCGCCCTTCGATCGCGAGGACGACGACAGGCCCATGCTCCATCGTGGTGATGTTCATCTTGGTTCCTCCTGCTAGACCAGCCTTTTGCGCAATATCAGCCTGTTGCCGGTCTCCGTTTCTTCATAATGAATTTCATCCGCAATCTGCTTCACAAAATACACGCCAAGCCCGCCGATCGGACGTTCCTCCAAATCCAGCGTCAAAACCGGAGGCCCGCTCATCAAGGGATTGAAAGGAATCGCGTTGTCCGTCAGCTCGATGACGACATAGTCCGTTTCCTGCGAAACCGTCGCTTCAATGCGGCGCGGAATCGCCTGATGCTCCTCCGGATAGCCATAGGAAATCGTATTCGTCAGCAATTCTTCGCAACATAGCAACAAATCCAGCTTCAACCGCTCGGACCAGTCCGCTTCATGGCCGAGACGGTCAAAAAAATCGTGCAGCAACGCCAGCTCATCCAGACTTTCGCCCGGCAGCCTCAGCGTGCGGGCGGCAAACCCGCCTTCTGCCGAACGCGTCCGGCCGTCCGTTCCGTCGCCGCTTCCGGTTGCCGGCACCGGAGAACGCTTGCCCGTTGATGCCGCATGCACCTTGCCTGCTTCCGTCCCGCAATTGTCCACCGCCTCATCGCTCCCCATCGCACCCTTGATTCGAGCGTTTTCAACAAAGTAATCATATCATAAATTTTGGACATTCAAGCAACCCTAATTTGCCATTTATTTGCAATTTAAAGCAAATTAAGCCGTTGTTGTCCGGCGGCCCGTGCATCTCATTTGCGCGGTTTCGTCCCCCGGACCGCCTCGGCCTCCAGCGGATTGTCGGGCCAATAATGCTTGGGATACCGTCCCTTCAAATCTTTGCGCACCTCGAAATAGGCATTGCGCCAAAATCCGGCCAGATCGCGCGTCACTTGCACCGGGCGATGAGCGGGTGACAGAAGCCTGAGCGTCAGCGGCACCCGGCCGCCCGCGATCCGGGGCGTATCCGCCAATCCGAACAGTTCTTGCAAACGGACGTTAATCGCGGGCGCATGCGGGTCCGAATAATCGATCGGCAGCCTCGAACCGCTTGGCGCCGTCCAATACGCAGGGGCCAATGCATCCAGATCCTTTCGCGCAGGCCAGGGGAGCAGCGCTTCCAGCGCTTCCCCGAGCGGCAGACGCTTCAGGTCGGCCAAACTTTTCATCCCGTCTACATAAGGGGACAGCCACTCCCCCAATTGATCCATCAACGCATCGTCCGACACATCCGGCCATTTTTCATCCAGCTGGCGGACAAACGCGATGCGTTCCCGGAATTGGCGCGCAGCCTTGTCCCAGGGGAGCACGCCGATGCCCGCCTCGCGGATGCCGTCCAGCAGCGCGCGCGTTACGGCTTCCGGATCTGGCGACGCAAGCGCGCTCTCTTCGAGCAGCAAGGCTCCCAGCTTGCGTCGCAAGCGGGCGCGGACCGCTCCTGCCGCCCGGTCCCAGGCGACCACGCGTTCTTCGACGATACGGTCGGCAAACCCCAGCAACAATGCTTCCAGTTGCACCGGCATGGCCAGACGAATGCGGCTATCGGCGCCGCTATCCTCCACATCGACAGCCACAATCCAGGTTTCCCGGGCCAGCGGCACCTCTTCCGCAATCATCGCTCCCCGTCCGCCGCTGAGCAAATATCTGCCCGCCTCCCGCCGGCGTCCGATCCGGTCCGGATAGGCCAGTGCAAGCAGCAGACCGGCGGCGGCATCAACCGTTTCCGCTCCCCGGGGCAAACCGGTTCGAGCGGCAGCCGTCCCGTTCCGTCCCGTTGCCGCGTCTTCACTGCGCTGCGCAGCGGCCAGTCCGCATTCTTTGCGCAGCCGGTTGATCTCGCCGTTCAGCCTGCGGCGCGTTTCGGAATCCATGATCGCCGAATTCGGGCTGCGCAGCGCCTCCAGGACGTTCCGGAAATCAACGTCCGGCCGCGCAAGGCCGGCCGACTTGCGCCAAAGCTCCCGATTTTCCAGCAGCACCGCGATTTCGCAAGCAAGATCCTCCCGGCCGAAGTCACGCGCGCGCAGCAGCATGTGCGACATTCGGGGATGCATGCCGAAAGCTGCCATTTCACGTCCATGCGGTGCAATCCCGCCATCGGCATCCAGCGCGCCGAGCGCCTGCAGCAGTTCGCGCGCCTGCTGGACCGCCGCATGCGGCGGCGGGTCCAGCCAGCGCAATGCCGCCGGATCGGGCGTTCCCCAGGCCGCCAGTTCCAGGACGAGCGGCGCCAGATCGGCTTCGCAGATTTCCGGCGTAGCAGCGGGCGGCAGCCTGTCGTGCGCCTCCTCGCTCCACAGCCGGTAACAGACGCCGGGCGAAAGCCGACCGGCCCGGCCGCGCCGCTGGTCCGCCGAAGCTTTGGAGATGGGGACCGTTTCCAGATGCGTCATGCCGGTCCGGGGAGAAAATCGCGACACTCGCGTCAACCCGCTGTCAATCACCACCGTGACCCCTTCCACGGTCAGACTTGTCTCCGCAACCGAAGTGGACAGCACAATCTTCCGTTCTCCCGGCGGCGCCGGCGCCAGCGCCCTGTCCTGGCTGGACGCAGGCAAGCTGCCATGCAGCGGATGAATCCGCACGGCCGCCGGCTGTTTGCCCTTCTCCAGCAGCGCATGCAAACGGCGCTCCACGCTGCGGATTTCCGCCATGCCGGGAAGAAACACCAGCAGGTCGCCGCCTTGCTCACGCAGCGCTTCCTCCACAACAGCCGCAACGGCTTCGTCAAGCGGCCGGTCCGCTCCGGGTGCGGGCCGGTAATACGTCGTGACCGGATGCTGGCGGCCTTCACCGACAATGATTGGCGCATCGCCCAGCAGCCGGCTGACCGGTTCGGCCTCCATCGTTGCGCTCATGACAAGCAAGCGCAAATCGTCCCGCAGCCATGTTTTCGCCTCCAGGGTCAGCGCAAGTCCCAGATCGGCATGCAGGCTCCGTTCGTGAAATTCGTCGAAAATGACCATTTTGACCCCTTCCAGTCCCGGATCGCGCTGCAACATGCGGGTCAGCACACCTTCGGTCACAACCTCGATCCGTGTACGCGGGCCGATTCTCGTATCCATGCGCACGCGGTAGCCGACCGTTTCACCCACCTGTTCGCCCAATTGGGCAGCCATATATTGCGCTGCGCTGCGCGCGGCGATCCGCCTGGGCTCCAGCATGATGATTTTCCCGCCGGAAAGCCATGGTTCTTCCAGCAGCGCCAGCGGTACCCGCGTCGTCTTGCCCGCCCCGGGCGAGGCAACCAGCACGGCATGGCCATGGCGGGCCAGCGCCGCCTTCAGTTCGGGCAATATCGTATCAATCGGCGATTGTTGCATCGATTTGTCCATCCTCCATCCTGCAACCCTTTGCCCATACAGCGTACCATGTCCGCTGCGGCAAGAAAACCGCCGCAACCGGCACCGCCGCCGGCCATCCCGCCAGCAGGCGAACGCCGGGCGGACAGCGGTGCATTTGCAATTTCAGCGCCGATTTGCTTATGCTGGGGGTGGGATTGGTCAGCGGATAATTTGACGAATACGTCCCCAAGCTGGAGCGGTCATTTCAGGCCGACAATCGAAGCAGGGGAACGCCGTCGGACATGAATTTATGGGCCTGCGATTGCCCCATTGACTGCCGCCGGATTCGGCCGCGGCCCAAAAAACCGATTTGGAGGAAAACGGATGAACGCCACCCAATGGCTCGTTAAAAACACGCGCATCGTCACCCCCGCAGGCATATTGGACGACGGATGGCTCTGGATGCGAAACGGCGTCATTGCCGCCATCGGCCGATCCGGGACGGATTCGATCCCCGATGAAGCCAATGTCGCAGAAACGGCGGATGGAAACGGAGGATGGCTGTTGCCCGGCTTCATCGATCTCCATGTGCACGGCGGCGCCGGTTTTGATTTTATGGACGCCAGCCGCGAGGCATTCCTGGCGATTACCCGGTTCCACAGCCGCCACGGGACGACATCGATGCTGGCCACGACGGTGACCTCATCGCATCGGGCGCTGACGAACGTACTGGAAAGCGTCCGCGATTTCATGCGGGAAGACATGCCCTACGCCCGGCTGCTGGGCGTCCATATCGAAGGCCCCTTCATCAGTCCCAAATGGCGCGGCGCCCAGAATCCTGCATACATTACGCCTCCCCGGCCGGATTGGCTGGAACAGTGGAACCGCGCATTCCCCGGCGTAATCAGGTTGCAGACGCTGGCCCCCGAGACCGAAGGTGCGCCCGACTACATCCGGATGCTGGTTGCAGCCGGAATCATCCCGGCTTGCGGCCATACGGACGCGACTTATGAAGAGATCCGGCAGGCGGCCGCCTGCGGCCTGCGCCATGCCGTGCATACGTTTAACGCCATGCGCCCGTATCACCATCGGGAACCGGGCACCGTCGGCGCGATATTGACCGATGACCGGATCATGGCGGAGGTCATCGCCGACGGCCATCATGTCCATCCTGCCGGCATCCGGTTGCTGCTGGCGGCCAAAGGGGCGGACCGGGTCATTCTGGTCACGGATGCGGTGGCCGCGGCGGGGATGCCGAATGGCGTATATGAACTCGGCGGACTGAAAGTCGTCATGGCCGACGGCACCGTCCGATTGCATGATGACGGCTCGCTGGCCGGCAGCGCCCTGACGATGATCGATGCATTCCGCTTCATGGTGAATGAAGTCGGCGTCCCGATCCCGGACGCCTGCAAAATGGCGAGCGCCAACCCCGCCCGCCAGCTTGGGCTGGATGCATCGATCGGCACGCTGGAACCGGGCAAGCGCGCAGACGTCCTGCTGCTGGATGACGCGCTGTCGCTGCGCCATGTATGGGTGGGCGGCAGGCAACCGGATTGACCGGATCGGAGCGATTGCCTGGATGAACCGGGTCCAGACCGCACCGGACATGGATCGCATGTCCAAAATGACAGTTGGCCTGCAGCTGCTTGAACGTTCCGGAACGAACAAGCAGCATGCAGGCCAAACCGTTTTTTGCAGGCAATTTGCCGATTTGATTTCCGATTTTGGTTACAGGTACGATTCGTTTTGGGCCATCTTGTTGCGCGCCAGCTTCAGATAGCCGTACACGTTTTGCAGCTCGCTGTCCTCCACGAACCGGAGCCGCATGTCCCCGGCCGCCTCCACCAGATAGGAGCGAAGCGCGGCAGCGCCTCCGCCCAGCACATAGAAGCACTGGATATCCGGATACTTCTTCCATCTTTTGCGGATCAGATCAACGATTTTTTGGGCAGCGCGCGAAAAATAGTTGTCCACGATGGCCCGGATGTCCGCCTGGCCTTCGCCAACCCGCTGGATCAGGAATTCACCCCGGCGAATGCGCCGGATCAGTTTGGTCCGGCTGGGGAACCGGTATCCGAATTGGTCTTCGACATCCCGGATGATCGAGTCCAGATACGAAGCCAGCCCCAGCTGTTCCCCCGTGCTGAACTGATTGTCGATGCTCATCCGCTTGACCACGGGGAAATCGGTCGTCAGGGCGCCGATTTCGCAAATGCCGATGCAGCCGTAATACAGCTCTTCATCGCGGATTTGCAAATTCTCGTGCGTCGCCATGTGGAACAGCGCAGCCGCGCCTTCGATCGACACAACCGCCCGGCGGATGATGACGCGAACCGTCCGGCCGCGCAATTTGGGCGTCGAAAGAAAAGTCACTTCATGCTCGCCGACGAGCCGTTCTTCGAAAATCTGATGAAACCGGGTGTATGTTCGAACGGGCAGTCCGGTACCGATGACGTATTCCACCTGATCAACCTTCTCGCCCGGTTGCAACGTTTGCGGAACGTTGTACACGCCGGCATAGGCAAGCGCGGTGAGCGCCACGATCAATGCCTGATCGCTGGTCGCCTTGTTGTCCGTATCTTCCAGTTCCGCATTGTCCGGGTCTTCGGAAGCCAGCAGGCCGACAAAATACCGCTGCCCCTTCTTTTTGAGCCTGGGGCTGTATACCATCACGTCCAGCGCCTTGAGCGGCGAGTCTTCTTCCTGGAAGACATGGCGCTCATAACCGGGGGATACAATGTTCGGGATAATGATCGGGTCCCCGCTACCGCTGATGACCAGTTTCACGCTGTCGTTGCCGATATCTATACCCGCTAATTTAACCATCAAGCAACCTCCTGTAATCTGGCGTTTAACCTGATATGCCATCCATCCACAAACACGCTAACATACACAATTCGCGCCATTGTGACAAACTCCTGCTTTCTTTGATGAATTATCCCGTCTTTTTTTACCGAAATAAAGGAAATTCGGGGGCCGAGGTCGAATGCTGTTATGCGATGCAGTGAAACTGGAGGACTGTCTACTGTCATGAATTGGAAGCGTCAAACCTTTACATTTATGGTCATTCCGGACGCAAACAGCCAGGTTGTTCGTTTCAGGCTTTCGGGCATCGTTGTGCTGGCGGCCCTGGTCTCGGTCATCCTGCTGGCCATTACCGCTGTCACCGCCCTTGTCCTGTCGGGTACCCGGTCCGGCGAAGTCGCGCGACTCAAACAACAGATGGCAGCAGCCGCTGTGCAATATGAGCAGATGCTTGCCGACAGGCAGCGTCATATCGATGAACTGCAAACCGAAGTGGCCGGATTGTCTGACCAGGCCAAAAGCATCCAGGATCGCATGGAAAACATCAGCAAACTGGAGTCGGAACTGAAGGAATTGACCGGCATGGAACCGCTGGATGCGGCCACGGCACTGGTTCCGCTGATAGAAGAAGGCGATTATGCCATGGAAGGCGAAGGCACCGGCGGAGAAGAATTGCCGGTCCCTCCGGAAAATTTCGATGAATTGCTGGAGGAAACCCAGCACGACTTCTCGTCCATCGAACATTCGATGGACGAATTGCTGCCGCGCCTGGAAGCAACGAAGGATTTCATGGAACGCCTGCAAGCGACGTTGCGCGTCACACCGACCATCTGGCCGACGGATTCCCGCAAGATATCTTCTCCATTCGGAGTCCGCAAAGATCCGTTCACCCGCCGGACGCGGTTTCATTCCGGCATCGACATCAGCGGACAAACCGGCGACCCGGTCTATGCGACGGCAGACGGCACCGTCACGTTTACGGGATGGGACAAAGCCCGGGGCAACCATATCATTCTTTCGCACGGCAATGGCATCCAGACGAAATATGAGCATCTGAGCAAGATCACGGCAGAAACGGGTTCACGTGTGCGCAAGGGCGACGTGATCGGATTGATGGGTTCCACCGGACGCAGCACGGGCCCCCATCTGCACTACGAGGTTGTCGTGAAAAACGAGCAAGTCGATCCGCTTCCCTATCTCAAGACCAGCAGAAAGGACAATCCGTAATGTTCAAATCGAAGAAAAGCAAAATCGATCCCAATATGACCGACACCCTGATTGGCGAAGGTACGCACTTTGAAGGCAAGATCAACTCCGCCGCCGGCATTCGAATCGAAGGGCACCTGGTCGGCGATATCGTCTGCGAAGGCGACGTGACCATCGGCGAGCACGGACGGGCGGATTCCAACATTCGCGCCCGGCATGTCATCCTGGCCGGACAGGTGAAAGGCAACATCACCGCTTCCGGCAAACTGACGATTATGGCGACCGGCAAATTGTACGGCAACCTGACCGCGCATGAATTGTCCATCGAGTCGGGTGGCGTATTTCAGGGCACAAGCCGGATGGAAACCGGAAATGCGTCTTCGGCGGAGGAACAACCGATCAAGCACGCCAAGGAAACGGAGCATATCGGGGACGAGAAATTGAAAACCTGGTAACCTCCCGAAGTCCGATCACCCCGAACCGGCCCCGACCCCGCATCCGGGGATTCGGGGCTGCTGCCTGCCAATCCCCTTCTATCGGTTTGCACAACAATTCCCGCTTCGTGTATGATGCTAGAAGAATAGAACCTCTTACTTCCAGTCATGGAGTGAATGCAATGGATTCCCTGAAACAGGCATATGCCGTGCTGGGTTTGCCGGAAACCGCAACGCGGGAAGAAGTGGAGCATCGTTACACGCTGCTGCTGAAAAAAGCCAAAGCTGGCGGACTGGATTTGTCCGAATACAACCAGGCCTACAATCTGATCATTTCACACGAATTGGAAAAAGCTTCCCCAATGGAGAAGCAATCGAAAACGTCCTATTTCTTCTATTACTACAAGTGGCATGTCATCATCACCATCCTGGTCCTGGTCATCGCCATCGTCACCGTCAAAGGCTGTATCGACCAGAAAAACGAAGAAGCGCGCAAGCCGCCGCTGGATGCATACGTGATGGTTTTCGGCAATTTCTTCAGTCCGGACGGCTCGGATGCGAAATTGTCCGAAAACCTGCTGTCGCTTGTGCCGGACTGGCAGCGGATTGACGCCGGCATTACCTATGTGCCTGCCGATCTGTCTACACCGCAGTATGCCGCTTTGCTGCAGAAAGCCATTCTGGTGATGATGACCGAAAAGATGGATTTGCTGATTCTGGACGCTTTCAATTTCGAAAATTACAGCCGCCAAAGCGCATTCGTGCCGCTGGAGACGCTGGAAATATGGCCCGAACTGAAAGACAGCGCAAATCTGGTCATGGGCCAGACGGAAGAAGACGACACTCCGCGCGCCTATGGCATCGACATTACCGGACACGCCGTATTCGCCGATACGAACACCGGCTTGTCCGACGAAAGGAAAATATTGGCGCTGAGGGCCAATGCTCCCCACCCGGAAAAGGCGCTGATGCTCATGAAGCGGCTGGTTGAAACCCGATGATCGCAACAAACCCCGGTTCCTGACCCGTTCTGGGCCATGGAACCGGGGTTTTGCCGTTACAGTTCACCATCATGGATCAGTCCCGTCAGCGGAATCTGCAAATAATGGCCTTCCGGCGGCCGGTAGGCGACATACGTCTGCAACTCCCGCATGCCCGCATTGAGCAGGGAAGACGGAGGTACGCGTTCAAATTGCTCGGCAATGCGGGACAGGCGGTCCGCAAGTCCCATGGAATCTCCGATCAACTGCCGCGTCCATTCGTAGCGATGCAGCAGCGACTCCGCAAATTTGGCTTCGTCCAGTTTCAATGTGCCGTCCGCACCGTTTGCAATGCCGATCGATTCAAACCCCTGAACAACCTGTCCGACGAAATGTCGGACGGTATCGTTCAAATACCCGCTCCGGTCCGTCGCCCGTTTGCAGAGCAATTGATAGGCTTCCAGCAGCGTTTTGACATCCCGGATCGCCCGGTCCGCGTCGGGCAGGACCCGGATCAGAACCTCCGACACCGTCGGCGCGTTCAGCCGGATGCGCAATTTCCCGCCGTCCAGGCCAATTTCGTTGGATTCGGATGTTTGCACCTGGCCGCCGTCAACCGAATATGCGGCATCCGACGCCATCTCATGCACCCGGTCGATTCCCAGCACCGTCGCAGCATTGCCGGTCACATCCGAAACCCGGAATGCGTAGCGCCGACCGGCGTGCTCCGCACGCAACACGAGTCTGGCGCTGTCTGCGGCCGGATCATTGACGATGACGGCCTTGACCCCCGCTTCAGCCAGATTGATCGCATTGCGCCATTTGGCGAGCACCTGTTCATGGGTATCGTCAGGAAAAATCAGCGCCGATACGATCGTCGTGTTTCCTCCGGTCGTGATGGCCATCCGGTTCAGACCGGTGCGGACCGTGCTTGGCGAAGATTTGGGCAGGCTGACGCCCTCGTTGGACTGCGCGGATGCAAGCCGCTCCACCCGCAACCGGTACGTGGTCAACGAAGCGTCAAATTCAGCTGTAACGCCAATGGCATCCGGCGCATCATGTTCCGCGATGCGCGCCAACAGACCGGACACATCGGGCCGGCGAACCTGGATCGCGGCGCTTCTGACCTGATCCGCAGCGTCAAGCAATTGCGCGATTTCCGATGCGGCTTCCCTGTAGCTGGCCTGGACGGGGCTGCGGCGAAGCCGTACGGGAGGAGACTGGCGGAACAGCGGTTGTTTGTAATAGTCCAGGTTATGGGCATAGACAGCCGCATGAATGCGTTGCGCAGGCAACAATGCACCAGACATGCAGCTATCCCCCCATCCACGTTTTCCTCCGATTGTATCACCTGGATACCGGGAAGGAAAGAGGCTACCTGCCGGAACCATCACGCTTTCCGTCCTGCTCCGGCCCATGTTCCTCCGCTTCATGTGCCGCATATTGGTCAACCTCTTCCCGCAGATCCGAGATAACCGATTCCCGTGCCTGCAAATCCTCCGGCATGCCGCCTGCAAATCCGGTTGTTTGGCTGTTGGCGTCTTTTGGACTTTTCATCGTAATGAATCGGGGTGTCATGGCCATTCCTCGCTTTGCTTTTGCTTGCCGTTATCATTCCACCTTTGATTGGCAATCATACGAATAGCCTGGCAGTCAACGGCAATTCAGTCATGCAACACACATCGGAGCATGAACGAGGAGGAATATCGTGTCATCGGTTTTACATCCGGACAGCAAGATTTGGCCGCATTTTTCCGGGCCCAATCTGGGATATTTGCTGATGCAGTACGAACGTTATCTGGAAAATCCGCAATCCGTCGACGCGCAATACCGGGAGGCATTTGAACGCTGGGGGGAACCTGAGGACGATTTTGTGGACGCCGGGATGAAGCCGCCAGCACCGGATGGGCATGGCGCTTCCGTTGCCGAAGCAACCGAATTGCATCACAAAGCCGTCCTGGCGGGCAAGCTGGTAGCGGGCATACGCGATTATGGGCATCTGGCGGCCAATATCGACCCGCTGGACTTGGGACCTTCCGCCAAAACCAATCTGCTGGACCCCGCCAACTACCAGCTCAATCTGCAAGACCTGGCCGCGCTGCCCGCTTCCCAGGTCTGGAAGGACGCTCCCTATTCCCTCCGAAATGGCCGGGAAGCCATCGAAAAGCTGCTGGAAATCTACACCGGCACCATCGCCTTCGATTTCAACCATGTCCACGACGAGGAAGAACGCCGATGGCTCAACCGGCAAGCGGAAGCGATCATCCCCGCCGTCCGGCTGACTGCCGAAGAGCAGCGCAAATTGCTGGTCAGCCTGATCCGGACGGAGCAGTTCGAGCAATTTCTGCACCGGACATTCGCAGGCCAGAAGCGGTTTTCCGTAGAAGGTGTCGATGTGCTGATTCCGATGGTGGAAGAAATCGTGCACGAACTGGCGAACGACGGGGCACGCCATATTTTGATGGGGATGGCGCATCGAGGCCGCCTGAACGTGCTTGCGCATGTGCTCGGCAAATCGTATGAGGCGATCTTTTCCGAATTCCAGCATGCAACCGACAAACAACTGCATCCGTCGGAAGGCTCCATCGGCTTCAATTCCGGCTGGACAGGCGATGTGAAATACCACCTGGGGGCCAACCGCTTCATCCCGTCCGGCGAGACGGCATTTACGCGGCTAACGCTGGCCAACAATCCCAGCCATCTGGAATTTGTCAATCCGGTTGTCGCCGGTTTCACGCGCGCCGCCCAGGAAGACAGGAGCAAATCCGGTCCGCCCGTTCAGCGCCAGGACGTGGCCGCCGCTATCGTCATGCACGGCGACGCCGCTTTTCCCGGTGAAGGCATCGTGGCCGAAACGCTTAACTTCAACAATCTGGCCGGATTTTCCACCGGCGGGACAATCCATATCATCGTCAACAACCGCATCGGTTTCACGACCGCCAAATCGGATGCCCGTTCGACCCGGTATGCCAGCGACCTGGCCAAAGGTTTTGAAATTCCGGTCATTCATGTCAACGCGGATGATGCGGAAGCGTGCATCGCTGCCGCACGTCTGGCCGCCGGATACCGCTCCCGTTTCCACAAAGACTTTTTGATCGATCTGGTCGGCTACCGCCGGCATGGGCACAACGAGGCGGACGACCCCGAAACGACCCAGCCGCTGATGTACCGGAAAATCAAATCGCATCCGACCGTCGCGCAAATTTATGCCAGCCATCTGGTGAAATCGGGCACGATGACCGAAGCGGAAATCGAGAAAATCAGACAGGAAAGTGCGGACCAATTGAAGTCGGCCTATGAATCGGTCAAGCAGTCGGACAACGCCGCCCGGGAACAGCAATCCCCCCCGGCAGCCGATTCTCCGGACGTGGCGGTCGAAACCGCCGTTCCGCTCGACAGGCTTCGACAGATCAACGCATCTTTGCAAAAATGGCCGGAAGATTTCAACGTATATCCCAAACTTCGCCGCATCCTGGAACGCCGGGCAACCGCCCTGGACGAAGACGGCAGCATCGACTGGGGCCATGCCGAGACGCTTGCGTTTGCAACCATTCTGGCGGATGGCCGGCCGATCCGGATGAGCGGCCAGGATGTGCAACGGGCGACGTTTGCCCACCGCAACCTCGTATTGCACGATTACGAGAACGGCCGCACGTTCTGCCCGCTGCATGCCTTGCCGGAAGCGCGCGCGTCTTTTGCCATATACAACAGCCCGCTGTCCGAAGCCGGCGTGCTCGGCTTCGAATACGGCTACAACGTTTACGCGCCGGAGACGATGGTCATCTGGGAAGCGCAGTTTGGCGATTTCGCCAACGCCGCGCAAGTCATCATCGACCAGTTCATTTCTTCGGGCTTCTCCAAATGGAAACAGCGTTCCTCGCTGATATTGCTGCTGCCCCACGGTTACGAAGGACAGGGACCGGAACATTCCAGCGCCCGCCTGGAACGTTTTTTGCAGCTGTCTGCGGAAAACAACTGGAAAATCGCCTGTTTGACCAATGCCGCCCAATATTTTCATCTGCTGCGCCACCAGGCGGCAATATGCGGCACCGAAGCGGCACAGCCGCTGGTGTTGATGGCGCCCAAAAGCCTGATCCGCAATCCCAAGGTAGCGGTTCCGGCCCGCGCGCTCAGCAGCGGCACCTTCCGGAAAGTGCTCGAACCGTCCCGGCCGGACAACGTTCCGGAACGGGCCAAACGCCTGATTCTCTGCACGGGAAAAATCGCACTGGAACTGGAAGAAGCGCTGGAGGAGCAGGATGCCGCAGGCGGCGTGCGGGATTGGCTGTATATCGCACGCGTGGAGCAACTCTATCCGTTGCCGGAACCGGAATTGCGCGCGATCATCGGGAAGCTGCCGAACTTGCAGGAGATCTGCTGGGTGCAGGAAGAGCCGCACAACATGGGCGCATGGCAGTATATCGAGCCGCATCTCAGGCGGCTGGCACCGGAACATGCCGCGGTCCGATACATCGGCCGCCCCGAACATGCCAGCCCGGCCAGCGGATTCCAGCAGGTCCACCGATTCGAGCAGCAGTCCATCATCAGCAGGGCATTGGCACCGCTGACGCCAACGATGCAGACAACGGGAGGGAAACCGAATGATTGAAATCACTGTTCCGGCCATGGGTGAATCCATCACGGAAGGAACGATCTCCAAATGGGCGGTCGGGGTGGGTGACACCGTTTCGGAAGGGGATTTGTTGCTGGAACTGGAAACGGACAAGGTCAACCTGGAAATTGCCGCCCCGCATGGCGGCGTGCTGAAGCAAATCCTGAAGCATGCGGGCGACACGGTCAAGATCGGCGAAACTATCGGTTTGATTGATGCCGATGCGGACACCCCAGGGGCAGCGGCCAACGCCGGTCTGCCGGATGCCGCTTCGCAGGCCGCCCCGGCACCGGCTGCGGATACGTCCCCGTCCGCTCCGGCACCGGCTGCGGAAATACCTGCTCCGAAACCGGATGCAGCCCAGGACCGTCCGGCAGCTTCGGCTGCCGGCATGGACCGGGCACCCGGCATGCCAGGCTCCCCCGCCGCCCGCAAACGAGCACGGGAAATCGGCGTGGACTTGCATCAGATCGATGCGCTTGATCCGCTGGGACGCATCTATCCGTCCGACGTGCAGGCTGCCAACCACGCGCCAGACCATGCGCGTGTTGCGCTTTCCTCCGAAGCCGTCCCGGCGCCGCAATCCGCCAGGCCGGAAAAACGCCAGCGCATGTCCCGCAGGCGCGCGACCATTGCCAAACGGCTTGTTGCGGCACAGCGCGAAGCGGCGATGCTGACCACGTTCAACGAAGTGGACATGACTGCCATTCTCGACATTCGCAAACGTCGCAAGCAGGCGTTCCTGGACAAGCACGAAGTCGGACTCGGATTCATGTCCTTCTTCACCAAGGCGGTCGTCGGCGCCTTGAAACGATTCCCGCTCCTGAACGCGCAAATCGACGGTGAAGATCTCGTCATCAAGCAGTATTACGATATCGGGATTGCCGTCGCCACGCCGGAAGGTCTCGTCGTTCCTGTCGTGCGGGATGCCGACCGGCTCAGTTTTGCCGAAATCGAACGGACCATTGCGTCGTTGGCGGCCAAAGCGCGCAGCAACAAGCTGGAGCTGTCCGATTTGCAAGGTGGCACGTTCACCATCACCAACGGAGGGGTATTTGGCTCGCTGCTCTCTACCCCGATCTTGAACGCCCCGCAGGTCGGCATTCTGGGCATGCACAAAATCCAGCATCGTCCCGTCGCGATCGACCAGGACCGCATCGCCAACCGCCCCATGATGTATGTGGCATTGTCCTATGACCATCGCATTGTGGACGGCGCAGAAGCCGTTCAATTTCTGGTCGCGGTCAAGGAAATGCTGGAAGATCCGGAAACCTTGCTGTTGGAAGGTTAAACGGCCTTGCCACAATGGCGCACCAAAAACACAAACATGCCCGAAGCGCGACTCCCTTCGCCTCGGGCATGATGCGTTTCATCCGGTTTCCCCATGCACGCTTTTCCTCAATGCATCCACCAATACATCGGAATGAAGAGAAGCGGCGTCAGAATCGCCGCAACCGCCATGGAAAACCCGCTGACCGAACCTTGCGCTTCCGACTCCAGAAGCAGCCTTGCCGTCCCGATGCCGTGCGCGGTTGTCCCGATCGCCGTTCCGATGGCGGCATCGGCACGAATGCCGGCAAGCCGGGCGAGCATGGGACCGACAACACTGCCCAACAAGCCGGCAAGCACCGTAAATACGGCGCCTAGTGACGGGATGCCGCCGAGTAGCGCCACAATTTCGACGGAGACGGGCGAGGTTACATTTTTGGGCAGCATGGAACGCAGCACTTCGCCGGAACTGCCAAATACCCATAGCAGAAACGCCGTGCTGGCGATGCCGAACAGGGAACCGAACGTAATGCCGGTCAGAATCGCCCATGCGCGATTTCGCACACGTTCCCAATTCTTGTAAATGGTTGTGCCCAATGCGACCGTTGCGGGACCCAAAAAGAATGAAACGAAGTCGCCGCCTGCCGCATAGGATTCATAGGATATGCCGCTGGCCAGCAAAAACAGGATCAGGACGACGGAACTGGCGAGCAGCGGATGCAGCCATCGCCACCATCTCCGCCGGATCAAATCCGTCAGCGCATATACGCCTACGGTGATCGTGATGCCAAACAAAGGATGATCCACAATTCCGCTCACGACGATTTCTCCCCCTTATCCAGCCACTGCGTCAACCAGCCCGTAACGACCAGTGACAGCAAGGAACTCGCAACCAGGCCAAACACGATGGCCAAAAACGATTCGCGAATGATCGGAAAATAAACCATGGTACCGACAACAAATGGAATAAAAAAAAGCAGCATGTGCCGCAGCAAAAACTGCGCTGATGCTTCCACCCATTCCAGCTTGACGATTTTCAAAAACAGGCAGGCCGTGAACAGGATCAAGCCGATGACATTGGCCGGGATAGGCAATGACGTCGTTTGCTGGATTAACAGCCCCAAAAAATGAAAGGCCAGCAATATGGCCATCCCCAACATCCATTTTCCGCCTCTCTTCTCCGTAATCTATGGTGCGAAACTTAATATTCTACCGAACCTGGACAAATTCCTTCAGCAAGCGCGAAACCGACAGGATTTTGGCTAACAATGTCAAATTACATATACACCCTGATGATGGAGGTTAGGAGCCTTGTCGATCAAAGGAAAACTCGCATTGCTCATTTCGCTCATCGTCACTGTCAGTTTGACGTTGAACATATCGATATATTACATCTCTTCCGAATCGGAACTCCGCTCCAATGCCGAACAGCAAATGTTGACCATCGCCAAACAGCTTGGCGCAGCGCTCGAATTTACCGAGAAGTCCAAGCAATATATCGAAGAAAGACTGAGCGAGATGCTGCGCAACGCAGCCATAGCCGCCCAAAACGAGCTGGACCCCCATATCGACCACGTCAAGAATGAACATCTGGTCGTGCTCAGCCGCAAGCTGGGCGTAGACCATATCACGCTATGGGCACGGACGGAGAATGACATCGTGGCGCTCAAATCGTCCGAACCGCAGAAAATCAACCTGAGTTCCAAAACATGGGATTATTGGCATACCGCCTTCGTCCAACTGTTTGAAGAAAAGCAGGTAGACGTGCCCCAGGGACAGAAGTTGCCGAATTTTTGGGCCGGTCCCATCCAGTATTCCACTTCGGATTCGGATCGCATCTACAAATGGGGATATTACTACGACGGGACGACTGACTACATCATCAACCCCTACATTGATGCGAAACCTTTTCTCCAATTCATGCGCCAGAACAGCGCCGATGAACTGATCGGACAGTTGATGGCATCCAATCCCAGCATTGTCGGCATCACCGGGTTTGATCCTGCGTATTTCGGCCAACCCCCGGTAGACCGGGACAATATCGGGCTAGGCGTTCGCCATCTGGACATCTATGAAATTCCTTTTGGCACGTACGAATACCGTAATGGCGCGCACGATGTGGAGCATGTCCGCAAGGCCGCCGAAAGCGGAGAGTCTGTCACCACCGTATTCTCCAGGGATGGAAAACACATTCTGCAAAGCTTTATTCCGCTGGACAGCACCCCGCCATATGTCGTGGGTGTCATGTTTGATTATGAATCGATCATGCGAACTTTGAACTGGCAGCTGATGCAAATGACGGCCATTTCTCTCGGCCTGATTATAGCGGCATCCATCGCCAGTTACTTCCTGTCCGGCATTCTGATTCGGCCGCTGCAACAAATATTGCGTCATGTGGACGAGATTGCCCAGGGCCGATTCGGCAACGTCACCCTGCTGGAAAGCCGCGACGAATTCGGTTTGTTGGCCGCCCATATCAACACGATGGCCAACAATTTGCGCATGTACACCAACCAGCTGAAAGACACGGCAGAAGAACTGCGCGGAACCAAGGAGTTTCTGGAATCGTTTGTCGGCCAGACGTCTGACGCAATACACGTCACCGACCTGGAAGGCCGCGTAACTTCGGTCAACCAGGCGTTCGAAAAAATGTTCGGCTGGCAGGAACACGAGGTCAAGGGCCGGCAGCTCAGCCACGTGTCGGAAAGCAAACGGCAGGAGTCGGAAGAACTGCGGCGGCGCATTCTGAGGGGAGAATCGGTGGCCGACTACGAGACGCAGCGCCTGACCAAAAATGGAGACGCGGTCGATGTCAGTATCACGGTATCGCCGATCCGGGACGCAGACGGCAACATTACGGCGATTGCCGAAATCGCCCGCAACATTACCGCCAGAAAACACGCGGAGGAAGCGGTCCGGCGTTCCGAGAAACTGTCGGTCATCGGCCAATTGGCCGCCGGCGTTGCCCACGAGATCCGCAATCCGCTCACGACGGTCAGGGGATTCATCCAGTTGCAGCGCCAGACTGGCAAAAGTGTAGACTCGCACATTGAAGTCATGCTTTCCGAGCTTGACCGGATCAACCAGATCGTCAGCGAGTTTCTCGTACTGGCCAAACCCCAGGCCGTCCAGTATCAGGAAATCCATCCCAAAACGCTGATTACGGACATCATCCTGCTGCTGGAGCCGCTCGCCCACATGAACAACGTACAGGTATTCACCCAGTTTTCGCGGGATGTTCCCGCGCTCCTGTGCGATCCCAACCAGCTCAAGCAGGTATTCATCAACATCATGAAAAACAGCGTGGAAGCCATGCCGGACGGCGGCGCCATCACGATCGAAGTGGGTTACGAACCAGAAGACAGACAAGTCAAAGTGATCGTCAAAGACGAAGGCTGCGGCATTCCGGAAGAAGAAATGCCTCGACTGGGCGAACCTTTCTTCACCAGCAAATCATCCGGCAACGGTCTGGGCCTGATGGTGTCCCAACGCATAATCGCCAATCATCGCGGCAGCATGACCATCCGCAGCAAGCAGGGCGAAGGGACGGTGGTGGAAATCCGCCTGCCCCTGCCCGATGCGTCCGCCTGAGCGAGAACATCGAACATGCCGGATCATTGCCCGATACGTATCGTGCATTTATAATGATTGTAAGGTCTCCCCGGAGGGAGACCTTTATTTTCATAAGGAGGAACCGACATGATCAGGTTTGTGCGCGAACAGGGCAACATGCGTTTGTTGCGGAAGGGAGGCGATATCTACAATGAACCATAGTTTGCCGCTTCAGGGCGCCAGATCGCAGCTCATTGCCCAGCTGGTCTATTTCGACGATGAAAAATACAATTTCCTGGATCAGTATTTCCCGGACTTTGGGCCGAAACGGACCGCCGCGGAAAAATGGATTTCCGACTACATCGGCATTTTGGAATCGATTCTCCGGAATTTGACTCCGGACAGTTTGAACCGCTATGTGCTGATCGGCAGCGAATTGACGCTAAAATACGCGGACGACGGTTCGACGGAAACCTATTCGGTCGTATTTCCCCATTTGACCGATCCCGATCGGAACCGGGTATCCTTCCTGTCTCCGCTCGGTTATCAGTTGCTGATGAAAAAGTCCGGAGACACCTGCCTGCTTGCAGTGCCTTCCGGCGAATTGTCCGTCACCATCGAACAAATCAAATTTGCAAACCGGGGCGACATTCGGCCATAATGTTCGAAACAGGAAAAACGGGAACACCCTGCTGTCAAAAGCGGCTACGGGGCGTTCCCGTTTTCTTTTGTTCACTTTCCGTATGGGACCGCCAAACGCATCAGGCGTGGAAATTCGTGCCGTCGGTCACCTCCCGGACGATGCCGGTGCGAATGACAAAATCGCCAAATCGTTCGCCCGGCTGGCGCTCCCTGGCGTACTTCGCCAAGATCGGGCGCAGGGAATCCAAAATTTCCTGTTCGCCGATATTCTCGCGGAACAGCTTGTTCAACCGCTCGCCCGTAAAGCTGCCGCCCAGATAGACGTTGTATTTGCCGACCGCCCTGCCCGTGAACGCGATTTCCGCCAGAAACGGGCGAGCGCAGCCGTTGGGGCAACCCGTCATGCGAATGACGATCTCATCGTCGCGCAGACCGACTTCATCCAGAATCGCTTCCAGTTTGGTCAGCAGCGTCGGAAAATAGCGCTCCGCTTCCGCCATGGCCAGGCCGCAAGTGGGTAGTGCCACGCAGGACATGGCATTCCTGCGCAATGCGGAATGACGCTCTCCGCTTGTCAGACCGTAAGCTTTGACAAGTTCGTCGATCTTGCGCTTTTTCTGGCTGCTGACGTTTCCGATGATCAGGTTCTGATTCGGGGACAGCCTGAAATCCCCCGTATGGATTTTGGCAATTTCACGAAGGCCGGTCATCAGCTTGTAGTCATCCCAATCTTTGATGCGGCCGCTTTCGATATACAAGGTCAGATGCCATTTGCCCCCGGTGCCCTTGATCCATCCGTACCGGTCCCCGTTATGTTCGAAATGGTAGGGACGGGCTTCTTCGAGTGGCCATCCGAGTCTGGTATGCAGTTCTTGCTTGAACCAGTCGATGCCGCGCTTGTCGATGGTATATTTCAGGCGGGCGTTTTTGCGCACCGAGCGGTTGCCGTAGTCCCGCTGAATCGTCACGACCTGCTCCGCGACATCGATCAATTGTTCGGGACGGCAAAATCCGATGACGCGCGCCACCTGGGGATACGTCTTCACATCGCCGTAAGTCATGCCCATGCCGCCACCAACCGCGATATTGAACCCCTGAAGCTTGCCCTGATCATAGATGGCAATGATCCCCAGATCCTGGGAGAACACATCCACATCGTTGCTGGGCGGTACCGCAATGCCGATTTTGAATTTGCGCGGCAAATACAGCGGACCATAGATAGGCTCTTCATTTTCCGGATCATTGTCCCTGCTGTCGAGCACCTTCTCGCCATCCAGAAAAATCTCATGGTAGGCGCGTGTGCGGGGGGCCAGATGTTCGCTCAGCCGCTTGGCCCACTCATACACTTCCGCATGAACTTCAGACTGATACGGGTTCGGGTTGCACATGACGTTCCGGTTGACGTCGCCGCATGCCGCCATCGTTGTGAGCAGCGTTTCGTTGATTTCCTTGAACGTCTGCTTCATGTTCCACTTGAGAATACCATGTAACTGAAACGATTGCCGCGTCGTCAGGCGGATCGTCGAATTGGCGTAACGCTGCGCAAGTTCGTCCAGCACAAGCCATTGCTTCGGCGTTACGATGCCGCCCGGCGCGCGAACCCGCACCATGAATTGATAGGCCGGCTCCAGTTTCTGCTTTTCCCGTTCGTTGCGCAGATCCCGGTCGTCCTGCATGTAGCTGCCATGAAATTTCAACAGCCGGTTGTCATCCGGCGGTATCGATCCCGTAAGCGGATCTTCCAGCGCTTCCGCCAGCGTTCCCCGCAAAAACCGGCTTTCCGCCTTGATCCGTTCCACATCGCTCGGAGGACCTTCCTGCTCCAGCGGGATAAATGGTTGTTTTGCCAAATGAACCTCTCCTTTCGTCATCGCGTTCAATACACGTCCCGTTGATAACGGTTTTGCCGTTGCAAGTCCGCAAGATGCGCTTCGGCGGCTTCGCGGCTCAATCCGCCTTCCCGTTCGAGGATGGTGATGAGCGTCTCATGCACATCCCTGGCCATCCGGGCTTTGTCACCGCATACGTAGATGTAGGCGCCTTCGTTCAGCCAGGCGTACAACTCCCGGCTTTTTTCCAGCATCCGGTGCTGCACATAGATCTTGCGGTCGGTATCCCTGGAGAAGGCCACGTCCATCCGCGTAAGTACGCCTTCCTGCAGCCACCGTTGCCATTCGATCTGATAGAGGAAATCCGTCAAAAACCGCCGGTCGCCGTAGAACAGCCACGATTTGCCCTTCGCGCCGAGCACCTCACGCTCTTCCATGAAAGCGCGAAACGGCGCCACGCCCGTACCCGGGCCAATCATGATGATCGGCGCATCCGGGTTTTCCGGCAAACGGAAATGGGAATTAGTCTGAATGTAGATGGAAACATGATCTCCCGGCGCTAGCCGATCCGCGACATACGTGGAGCACACGCCATGCCGCTTGCGGCCATGCGCTTCATAGCGAACCGCACGGATGACCAGATGTACTTCATCCGGATTTGCCCTGTAACTGCTGGCAATGGAGTACAGACGGGCGGGCAGCTTGCGCAGCAACGGCACGAGCTGCTCCGGTGTGGCCTGCCATGGCCCGAAATCTTGCACGAGATCGAGCAGGTCACGGCCCTTGACGTATTCTTTCAGCGCCTGATCCTGATTCGATTGCAGCAATTCCTGCAATTTGGAATTCGATGAAAATGGCGCGATCTGTTCCAGAAGCGTTCTGGACAAGGTGGTAATATCGTAATGGCGAAGCAAAGCCTCCCGTACCGTACACTGTTCACCCGATTTGCCCGCGGGTACGATGGCGTCAGCCTGCCAACCCAGCCGGCGGATCAATTCATCCACCAGTTCCGGACGATTTTCCGGATAGATGCCCACGCAATCACCGGGTTCAAACCGGAACCCGGAACCTTCCAGCGACAATGCCAGATGATGGGTCTCCAGATCGGAGCCCCGGCCATTCAGATTGATGTTGTCCAGCACTTCGGCCCGGAACGGGTTGGTACGCGAATAAACCGGCGCCTGTTGCGGGTCGGCAGCGCCGGCGGTTACCTGCACTGATGCAACGGATACGGATGGCCGCTCCGCCGCGGCTGCGCTGAGCGCGCCGACTACCTGTTCGATCCAGGCGGCTGCCGGCTCGTCAAAATCGACATCGCAATCTACGCGCGGGCAAATGCGCTTGCCGCCCAGCTCTTCCAGCCTTTTGTCGAAATCTTTGCCCGTTTGGCAGAATTGCGCATAAGACGTATCGCCAAGCGCCAGGACGGAAAATTGCAGACCATTGAGTTGCGGGGCCCGCTTGCTGTGCAAAAATTCGTAGAACGAAATTGCGTTGTCCGGCGGTTCCCCTTCACCATGCGTGCTGACCACCACAAGCAGGTTTTGGACCTTCTTCAGCGCATTCGGCTTGAAATCCCGCATGGCGGAGCGAGTTACCTGAAAGCCTTGTGCCTCCAGTTTTTGTGCGAGCTTCTTCGACAGCCCCTCGCTGTTGCCGGTTTGGGAACCAAACAGGATGGTGACTTCCCTGGAGGCTGCCGGCTGGCGATTTGCGTCTGCAACGACCGGCCCCGCTTCCGGCTGCGACGGCAGTTGCGGCTGGACCACCGCTTGCGCTGTCCCCTGCAGCGCCGATAAATAGCCGCACAACCAGATGCGCTGCGTTTCCGTCAGCGTTGGCACCAATTTGCCCAGAAGTTCGACCTGTTCCTGATTAAACGGACTGTTTGTCACTTGAAGCTGCAACCGGATCCACCCCTCAACCAAATAACATACTCGTAATTCATAGTATTCTTATAGAAATTACCCACTTGTCATCATAATCTACCATAAACTGAATCCTCGTTCAATCATTTTTATCCATATATTAACATTTCTTTCTATCATATTTACTTATAAATCACCCACGAAAAATGAGGCCTACGTTCAACGTGCCAACACCGGATCCGCTTGACTGCACGCCATTGACAATAAAAATCGGGGTATGTTATAAGAAAGTTTGTTAGCACTCCAGTCTATGGAGTGCTAAACCGTAAACAGGAAAGAATCCCGGAAAGGAGATCGTTGACGTGGCCAAAAAAGCGTTCCAGGCCGAATCCAAGCGATTGCTCGACTTGATGATTCATTCCATCTATACCCAAAAAGAGATTTTTCTGCGGGAATTGATATCCAACGCCAGCGATGCGATCGACAAAATCTACTACAAGGCATTGACGGACGACCAGTTGGTTTTTGACAAAGACAACTATTATATTCAAATCACGATTGACAAAGACAAACGCTTGCTGACGATTTCGGATACGGGTATCGGCATGACCCAGGAAGAACTGGAGAACAACCTGGGGGTCATCGCCAGAAGCGGATCCTATGCCTTCAAAAAAGAAAACGAACTGCAGGAAGATCACGCCATCATCGGCCAGTTTGGCGTCGGTTTCTATTCGGCATTCATGGTGGCGGATGTCGTCACCGTCATCAGCAAGGCGCTCGGCAGCGACCAGGCGTACAAATGGGAATCCGAAGGCGCCGACGGCTATACGATCGAACCTTGCGAGAAGGACACCGTCGGTACGACCATTACGCTGAAAATCAAGGAAGATGCGGACGAAGAACGATACAGCGAATTTCTGGAACCATACCGAATCCGTTCCATCGTCAAAAAATATTCCGACTTCATCCGCTACCCGATCAAGATGGAAGAAGACGGGGAACTGAAGACGATCAACAGCATGGTGCCGATCTGGCGCCGCAACAAAAACGAGTTGACGACGGAAGACTACGAGCGGTTCTACAATGACAAAAGATACGGTTTCGACAAGCCGCTCAAGCATCTGCACATCCAGGCAGACGGCTCCATCGTCTATCGGGCCATTCTCTACATTCCGGAAAAACCGCCGTTTGATTACTACACGAAAGAATATGAAAAAGGACTGGAACTGTATTCGAACGGCGTGCTGATCATGAACAAGTGCGCGGATCTGCTTCCCGACTATTTCGGCTTCGTCAAGGGCATGGTGGATTCCGAAGACCTGTCCCTGAACATTTCGCGGGAAATGCTGCAGCATGACCGGCAATTGAAGCTGATCGCCAAAAACATCGCGAGCAAAATCAAAAGCCAGCTGCAAAGCATGCTGAAGGACGAACGCGACAAATACGAGAAGTTCTACGAATCGTTTGGCCGCCAGTTGAAGTTTGGCGTCTACAGCGATTTCGGCATAAACAAGGAAACCCTGCAGGATTTGCTGATGTTCCGTTCATCCAAAGAGAAGAAATACGTCACGCTGGACGAGTACGTATCGAGAATGCCGGAAGACCAAAAATACATTTATTACGCATCCGGCGAATCCATCGAGCGGATCGAAAAACTGCCCAAAGCCGAACTGGTGCTGGACAAGGGCTACGAATTGCTTTATTTCACCGAAGACATCGACGAATTTGCGGTTAAAATGCTGGGCAGTTACAAAGACAAGGCATTCAGGTCGATATCGGACCAGGACCTCGGCATCGAAGCGGACAACAAAGCGGATGGCGAAAACAAGGACCACGAGCAGTACAAATCGCTGTTTGAAGCCATGAAGGAAGTGCTCGGGGACAAAGTCAAACAGGTCAAAGCATCCAAACGGTTGAAAACCCATCCGGTCTGTCTCACGACCGAAGGCGAAGTTTCGATCGAGATGGAAAAAATATTGCAGGCCATGCCCAGCGGCCAGGACATCAAGGTCGACAAAGTGCTGGAAATCAACGTGGGCCACGCCGTATTCGCCTCGCTCCAGAACGCACACCAGCAAGACAAGGAAAAATTCGCGCTTTACACCAATCTGCTGTACAACCAGGCGCTCTTGATCGAGGGATTGCCAATCGAAGATCCGGTTGCCTTTACCAACGACATTTGCAAAGTGATGGTTTAAGCTTGCTGAACATCAGAAAGGCGACACCCTTGCGGATGTCGCCTTTCTTTGTATGGCACCTCCTTGGTATGACACAGCCTTTGTATGGGAAATGGCAGACAAATCAAAACCCGCCCGTCAATCCCGGGCGGGTCTTCAGCCAATCAAATTCAGGGAGCAACGTATCCGTTTGCCGTATCGATGCCGACCATGTTGGTTGCAGCGTCCCATGTCACGTTGAAATCAATCGCCTGCGCGATATCGCGCAGTTTGAAATAGTTGTATCCGCCGATATTGTAGGCCGTCAATTGCGTTTCCACGCCATCGATGAAGATCTTCGCCGTATTCGGCGTTGCCTGTTGCGCAGCCTTGCTGCCTGATACAATGAGTTCTGAACCGTCTGATGTGTAGGATGCGCCCGGCAGCAGATTGATCGCTTTGTTCACATCATCCCAGCTGACTTCGAACTGCCGCCTGGAGCCATTGACCGCCATGGCCAGATCACGCAGTTTGAAATAGTTGAAGTCGTTGATCAGATACGCTTCGAATGCAATGGTTTTCCCGTCCACCACTATGCCGGAGGAAGTCGGTTTGACGGACACGGGCTTGAGTTGAACCGTACTCGGCACCTCGTCTGCAAACATAAAATACAAGTCATAGACCGAAAATACGGCGTTGAGATTTTGGTCATAGGCGGTGAAGTCGAAAATAAACACCCGATCTTTGCCCAGCGATTGCAGGCTTTCCACATTCAAAGTCGGGCTGAACATCAACTCGCCGCCGGCAAATTCACCTGTGAAGCTGCCCAATTGTCCGTCCTGGAACGTGCCCGGATAGGCTTCCACCCGATGGGCCGATTTGTCGGTCGTCACGATTTGGAAAATGGGATACTGGCCCTGGCTGTTTTTTTCCGGCCTTTTCATGACGACGGCCCATATTTTCTTGGGTTCCTGGTTGCCTATTGCAATTTCAACCTGCTTCAGCTCGATAAAATTTGGCACAATCACTTGATAGCCGGAATTTTCGGCCACCAGATCAAACGTTTCGCCTTCGATTTTGGCGGCAAACCCGCTCGTCCCCATGAGCAACGACAACAGCAACAGGACGGCGGTCAAGCCCGCCGGCAAAATTGTCTTCTTCATATGATCTCCCTGAAAATGATTTTGATGGAATGCCCAATCGGCCCAACGGCATCAGGCTTCTTCTTTTTGCAAGTGGGTAATGCCAACCGTCCGGTCGACAGGCAGCACAAACGCAATTCCTTTGCCGGGCTGATTCAGGTCTGTCGCTTCCAGAATGGCATTCAGCACGTTTTCCGTTTTGTCTTTGGGGATGAGCGTCAGCACCAGTTCCTTTTCCGGCTCAATCAGGAGCGAAAAGAGTTTGGCCTGCTCGTGGATGCCGGTGCCGCGGCCGTACAAAATCGTACCGCCTTCCGCCCCCGCCTTTTTGGACGCGGTGACGACAACATCCGACATGCCTTTGTTGACAATGGTCACGATCAAATCATAGGCGATTCCCTTGCCCATCGAGAGTTCCATCTCCTTCTTGTCGGCAGACTGCAAGCCGCTGGCATGGCAGACACCTGCAATTTGCTTGATATCGATGACAAACCCGATTCCCGCCCCCGGTTTGTTCAACTTGCCTTCTTCGACGATGGCATCCAACACGGATTCCAGTTGTCCGGCCTTAACCGCTGTAAGCACGATTTCCTTTTCCGGCTCCAGGTGGATGCCCAGGAACGTTGCATGCTCGTGAATGCCATGGCCCGCGCCCAGCAGGATCGTGCTGCCTTCCGCCTTTGCCCGCTTGGCGGCGCTGACAATTTTATGTGCACAACCTTTTTTGACAATCGTCACAATCAGCTTGTGGGCCCCCAACATCATCGCGCTATCCATTGGTCTTCTCCTTCCTATTATACAAGAACCCCAAAATCATGACAGACAAAATTGGGGCCAATGCCACAAGTGCCACCATGCCAAATCCTTCCACCAAAGGGTCACGGCCTTCGATTTCGGTTGCGACGCCGACGGCCAATGCGAGGATGAACGTCACCGTCATCGGTCCCGTGGCCACACCACCCGCATCAAAAGCCAATCCTGTAAACGTTTTGCTGGAATAGCGAATGAGCAGCAGCACCAACGCATAACCAGGAATCAATATATACCATAGAGAGAATCCGAGCAATGTCCTGAGCATGGCCAGCGCCACCGAAAATCCGACACCCAACGACAGCGTGTACAACATTACGCGGCTGGAGATCGAGCCGCCTGTCACCTTCTCAACCTGCTGGTTCAAAATCTGCACCGCAGGCTCCGCAAACACGACCACAAAACCGAGAACGAATCCGACCGGAACCAGAATCCAGTTGAAGGACAACGCTCCCATGATCGAACCCATCATCGTACCGGCCGGCATGAATCCGACATGGACGCCCTGGAGGAAAAAACTGATCCCCAGAAAAACCAGCACCATGCCCACGACAACTTCCAGCACCTTCCGCCGGGGAAGCTTGATGAAAAAAAACTGGTATACGAGAAAAAACAGCGTGAGCGGCGCCAGCGCCCATGCCACTTCAGCCATCACTTGCCCGAAACCCTCGAAAATGACAATGTCACTCATCCATAAATCACCCCCAGCAGCAATACGGCCAGAATCGGTCCGATGGAAGCCAGCGCCACGAGGCCGAACCCGTCACTGGATGCACTTTTGCCGTACAGCACCGAAGTCAGCCCGACACCCAGCGCCAAAATAAACGGAACGGTCATCGGTCCAGTCGTTACACCGCCGGAGTCAAACGCGACCGGAACAAATTGCGGAGGGGTGAAAGCCGCCAGCAAAAAGACAAGCGCATAACCGATGACCAGCACATAACCGATGGAAAAGCCCAAAATGATGCGCAACAGCGCCAATGCCACAAAAAAAGCGACCCCCAGCGAAACGGCATAAATGAGCAGGTTTTTGGAAATGGAGCCTTCCGAAACGTAATCCACCTGCGTGGCCAGCACGCGCACGTCGGGCTCGGCCACCGTCACCACAAACCCCAGCAAAAAACCGAAAAGCAGCACGAGCCAGACTTTTCCCGTCTTCGGGAGCGTCGAGCCGATCAATTCCCCCAGAGGCAACAACCCCGTATGCACGCCAACAAGGAACAAAATCAAACCGATGCCTACCATCGCAACACCGATCAGGAATTGGACAAATGTGGCGATTTCCATGTGGATGACTGTGAATTGCAGGATGATGACAAAGACGGTGACGGGAATGATCGCATACAGCACTTCCTTCACGGTAGACTTGATTGTTTCCATGCAGCACCTCCTTATTGGAATCTTTGTTTGGAGGGGTAGAAAGTTGACTGGGTTTGAGAAAGGGAGGGGATGTGGAATGGATTTGCAGTCCGGGCCGATACCCGGACGCATACGCATATAATTATATCATAATATATCGGTCGGATTTCAAGTCACAGCCTCGATAAAAATGTCCACAAGCGCCGGCTGGAAAGATGCGCCCTTCTCGTCCCGCAAATATTGCAGGGCACGTTCTTTGGGCCAAGCATCCTTGTAGGCGCGCCTGCTCGTCAACGCATCATAGACATCCACGATGGAGACGATCTGCGCTTCAAACGGAATCTCATCTCCCTTCAGGCGATACGGATAACCCGTGCCATCCCATTTCTCGTGGTGGCAGGCGATGATCGATTTGGAGATGATCAATTCCTGCTGGAACAGCTTATCATCCATGCCCAGTGAAATTTTGTCCCAGATGTCGGCTCCGATCAATGGATGAGTCTCCATGATGGCGCGTTCGTAATAAGCCAGCTTGCCCGGCTTGTACAGGATGCCTTCGGGGATGCCCGATTTGCCAATGTCATGCAGAATGCTCGCATTGACGATTTGCTGGGCATGCATTTCTGATAACGGCGAATCTTTCAACTGGTTGAAGGCCATCAAAAATATGCGCGTCAACTCCTGCACCCGCGTCAGATGGGTTTCGATATCGGGATCGCGAATCTCACAGGATAACGCCAGCACCTTCAACACTTCATGCTGCAGTTTCGTTTTTCGCTCTTCGGAAACATAGAGGCCCGACGGCAGTTGTTCCAGATCGCGGAACACACCAACAAAAAACAGGTCATTGCCGACTTCAATCGGAGAGATCGTAATGCTGGAATGCCAGATTTCCCGATTGCTTTTGCGATTGACAAACACGCCCGACCATGGTTTGCGCTGCCCGAGTGCCCGTTTCATCTCGTCATAGGTTTGTTTGGGCGTCAATCCCGATTTCAAGATGCCTGCCCGCAAACCGATGATCATCTCGCGCTTGTAGCCGGTTACCTCCTCATATTTCGAATTAATATCAATGATGCGATGATTTTCATCCGTAATGATGACCGCATCCGCCAGTTTGAGATAGGAGGACAGCATCTGGTCCATCACATTCGACACCCCGCAAGCAGATCATGATGTAACTCCCTACAAGGATACCACATTTCCCCTTCGCCCGTTTGACCTATTTTCCGTTTCTGGCAGCCTCTCGTCAGTTGCCCAATCTTCCATGGTATAATATGGTGCAGGTTGGATCCATATTTCCAATGATCGGAGGAAACAGAATTGAAGATTTCCCTGGACCGGTTTCCCGGCGGAAAGACCAAAGCGCTGACGCTCAGCTACGATGACGGCAGAACGTCGGACCGCCAAATGGTTGCATTGCTGAACCGCTACGGCCTCAAAGCGACATTCCATCTGAATTCCGGCACACTGGGAGAACCCGGTTACGTGACGAAAGAAGAAATACGAACGCTTTATGAAGGCCACGAAATTGCCGCCCATACGGTCACGCATCCGCATTTGCCCCATATTCCTGCCGAAAGGCGCGTCCAGGAAATCCTGGAAGATCGCATGGCGCTCGAACGGTTGGCAGGATATCCGGTGACAGGGATGTCCTATCCGTATGGCACCCATTCCGGACAGGTGGCCGCGCTCTTGCCCCAGGTCGGCATTGCCTATTGTCGCACCGTCACTTCCAGTTACCGATTCGATCTTCCCGAGAACCTGCACCTTTGGCAGCCCACCTGTCACCATAATGAAAACCTGATCGAACGGACGCAGCAATTTCTGGCATTGCCCCACTATGGAGCACCACAGTTGTTCTACGTGTGGGGCCACAGCTTCGAATTCGAAGATGGGCAAAACTGGACATTGCTGGAGCAGTTCTGCCAGCTGATCGGTCAGCGTGAAACGATCTGGTATGCGACAAACAGGCAAATCGCGGATTATTTGCAGGTGATGGAACGGCTGGTGTTTTCCGTGGATGGCCGGATCATCTGCAACCCTTCCGCCCAATCGGCCTGGATATCCATTGACGGAGTGGCCACGGAAATTCCCGGCGGCGCAACCTGGCGTGCGGATTGACCGTATCTTGAACAATCACGGAGAATCGGATGAAACTCAATCTGCTGTTTCTCTCAATCGGACTGGCATTGTCTGTCGCCTCGAAAGGATTGCAATTTCAAAAATCAAAAATGGGCAACCTGGTCGTCATTCCTGCTGCCGTTTTTCTCATACTGGCGGTATTGTTTTATTGCTGCTGGGTGCATACAACAAACTTGGCTGGCTGCTGCTTGTGCCGTTTGCCCTGGGAACAGGCATGCTGATTTACAAGTGGTTGACGGTCATGTCCTGAATTTTGCAAAAAGGTAGGATTTCTTATGGACTTTCCGCCACGCTGTTGCCATTTGTACCTCCTAATGTAAAAATAGTTTCATTAAGGTATGCAAGGAATCGAGAGGTGCCGGGATGATCCATACGAGTGAAGACCAGCGATACTGTGAATTGACGAGTCCTACCGTTCTGCCGAAAGCATCGGGATTTCTGTGGAACAAGAAAATGATGATCCATGTGAATTGCCGGGGATATGCCGTAGCCCAGTTCATGCAGCCGGAGCCTGCAAAATATTCCCATGCGCCGAACATGGAAGCCAAAACTTTCATGCAACCGGAGCAGCCCTACTACGCACATCACCCGGGACGATTCATTTATGTCAAAGACGAGGAGAGCGGAGCGTTGTTCTCTGCACCGTACGAACCCGTTCGCAAACCTGCGGACCGGTTTGTGTTCGCTGTCGGGCAGCACGACATCAAATGGCTGGTGGAATCGGGCGGCATCCGGATTGAAATGGCGCTTACCCTGCCAACGGATGAAGCGTTGGAGCTTTGGCGCGTGAAAATGACCAATGTATCGGCCAATCGCCGGAAAATCAGCGTCTACCCCAGTTTCACGGTCGGCTACATGTCCTGGATGAATCAGTCCGGTGAATATCGCGAAGAACTGCAGGGCATTGTATGTACTTCGATCACACCCTATCAAAAATATCCCGACTATTTCAAAATCAAACATTTCAAAGACAAAACGTTTTTGATTGCCGATCACAAACCCGTTGCCTGGGAAGTCAACCAGGAAGCGTTTGAGGGGGAAGGGGGCATCGCCTGGCCCTCGGCGATTCGCGCCGAAACGCTGGGCAAAGGTGATGCCCGGTACGAGACGCCCATTTGCGTCCTGCAATACCGTCTCGATCTGGCTGCGGGTGAGCAGCGCGAGTTCCGGTTTGTTTTTGGCCCCGCAAACAACGATGATGAAATTGCGCAAATCCGCGACCGCTATTTCGGTCATCCGGAAAATGACGGCTTCGCACTTGCGGAACGCGATTACGCTGCATATATCGGTGAGGGGTCCGGCTGTCTGGCGATCCAGACCCCCGATCCCTGGCTGGACCATTTCGTCAACCACTGGCTGGCCCGCCAGGTCTATTACCATGGCACCACGAACCGCCTGACGACCGACCCGCAAACGCGCAACTATTTGCAGGACCACATGGGGATGAGCTACATCCAGCCGGCCATCGCCAGGGAAGCGTTCATCACCGCGCTGAGCCAACAGGATGCCAGTGGCAAAATGCCCGATGGAATCATTCTTCACCCGGATGCGGAACTCAAATATATCAACCAGGTGCCGCATACCGACCATTGCGTATGGCTCCCCATCTGCCTGCAAACCTATCTGGATGAAACGGACGATTACGCGCTGCTGGATGAAGTCGTCCCGTTCGCAGGCGGCCAGGAATCCGGCACCGTGAGCGAACATGTCTCGCGGGCGATGCAATGGTTGATGCGCGACCGCGACGAGCGCGGCCTGAACTACATCAATCAGGGCGACTGGTGCGACCCGATGAATATGGTCGGTTACAAAGGCAAGGGCGTATCCGGCTGGCTGACCATCGCCACAGCCTATGCGTTTCAGGTTTGGGCCGACATTTGCGAGCGAAACGGGCAAGCGGAAGTTGCTGCAGAATACCGGCGCGCGGCCGAGCAGACCAACCATGCGGTCAACACCTGGCTGTGGGATGGCGAATGGTATGCTCGCGGCATCACAGACGACAACGTCGTATTCGGCACGCGCAACGATCCGGAGGGCCGCATCTTCATCAACCCGCAAGGCTGGTCCATGCTGAGCGGCGCTGCCGACGCGTCCAAACGGGCCAAAATCATCAAAGCCGTCCAGGAACAACTGGAGACGCCCTATGGCGTCGAGAAGCTGGGCCCGCCCTATACGGCCATGCGTGAAGATGTCGGCCGGGTGACCCAAAAACATCCCGGTTCTGCGGAAAACGGCGCCGTATACAACCATGCTGCCGCCTTCTACATCTTTGCGCTCTACACGGTGGGAGAAGCGGACAATGCCTACCGCTTGTTGCGCAAAATGCTGCCTGGTCCGGACGAACAGGACCTTGTGCAACGCGGACAATTGCCCGTATTTATTCCGAACTATTATCGCGGCGCATATCGGCTGTTTCCCCGGACTGCCGGTCGTTCCAGCCATCTGTTCAATACCGGCACCGCTGCGTGGTATTACCGCTGCCTGATCGATGGATTGTTCGGCCTGCAGGGATGCAGGGAAGGTTTGTCCATTCATCCCCGGTTGCCGTCCCATTGGAATCAGGCCAAAGTGACCCGCTCGTTCCGCGGAGCCAAGCTCCACATTGATTTTGAGAGAGACCCGCAAGCAAGCCAGACGACGATATGGGTGGACGGCCAACCGATCACGGGAACGATCCTGACCCGGTTGCAGCCTGGCAAAACCTACAACGTGCGTGTCGTTTTCCCTTGAATGCAAATGGGGCGTCCCGAAGGTCTAGCGTACCGGGGGATCGCCCCTTCGTTTGCCTGAACGATCTTCTCCGCTTATACTCGCGAAGGCTTACACCCTCCATTCCCTTTCCCATTGTTACAATTTCATTTCCTTCATAACTATATATTTACAATTAACTTCCCTTTCGTTATTATTTTACTAAATTTAATCAAATCCATTTTTGGTATTTTTTATTGGAGGAGGAAGTTAATTTCAATGACCTGCGTTGCACTTGAACCTACCAAGAGTGTAGGGGGCAACTGTTTCGACGATGTCATTGCAACGTTGGACACGTTGTACCAGAGAGGCTACAAGCTGATGTATGCCAATGCCCTGAAATTCGAATGGGCTCCCCCGTCTCCGGGGGCGACTTTCGGCAATCGCCTGTATAACGGATTGTCCGAGAATCATGCCATGCTGAGCAAATTCCACGGCTACACGGGACGTGTCCACCGCCGAATTTCCGTTGAGGAAGGCTTGCCCATATTGATGGAACAGCTAAGCAAATCGCAACCCGTCATTGTCAACATCGATACCTACTACTGCCCTTGGGATATCCACTATAATATGCATCACTTTTTCCTGCATGTTGTTCTCGTTACCGGAACGGACCCCGAGACAGGGGATTTTGTCGTTGTCGATCCCTTTTTCAAACTCAAGGAATTGCGTCTGACGCAACAGCAATTCAAGGACGGCTTGCTGGGACTCACCACCCTGGAACCGATCCCCGGCTGGCGGATGAACCGGGATGAGACCCTTGCAGGCATCAGATCCTCGCTTCAAGCCCATCTTGATGCCTCCATTGACCATTTCACCGGCTTTGCAGACGAAATCCGGCATATTGATTTCGACCTGGAGTCCATCGACGGCGATTCCCGGTTCATGGCCTCATCGCTATACCTGAAACTGGGCGGTGTCCAGGTTGCCCGCATCAACTATGCCGTCCTGCTCGAATACATGGCAGAGACGTTCAATCTGCCGGCACTCGCCGAATGCTCCGAAGAAGTCCGGCGTTTGGGCAATCCCTGGGGTTCGCTAGCAGGCATGCTGGCCAAATTGAGCTTCATGCCGCCTGAACGGCGGGAGGAAAAACTGATGAACAGCCTTCGCGACCGGGTACTTGGGGCTGTGGAGACAGAACGGCAAGTGCTGCAAAAGCTGCTGGACATTCTGGACGGACAGGGTCAGACCAAGGCGGTGCAACCCGGCCATGATCCCCAATTCACCGGACAATCCGAACGCATTGTGGTTCCGGTCGACATCAAGGACATTTGCAATATCCGGGGGATCGAAAACAATCAGGGGACTGCGGATGTGGATGGAGACGGCCACTGTTATGCACGCGCCGGATTGCCAGAAGACGGACAATTGCGGGTTGGCGATCTGTCGTTTATTTTCCCTGCCGGGGTCCGGGACGAAGAAAACGACAACGTCGCCTGTTTCGGACAAACCGTGGCACTGGTTCCCGACCGTTATGCGGGCATTGCCGTGCTTGCCTGCGGCCAATACGGGGGTTGCGCCGATCATTTCACGATCGTCTACGAAGATGGCAGTACCGAACAGGTGAATCTCGGATTTGCCGACTCCTGGACGACCACGCCGATTGCCGGAGAAAAGCTCGCCTGGTCGGCACCGATGGTCAATACGCATACGGGGCAGCAAACCAATCTGTCCCTCCACCTGTTTGCAAACGAAGCGTTGTTGAAGCGGAGCGACGCCAATGCCGTGCAGTTGATCCTGCCGTCCATGCCCAACATGCACGTGTTCGGGATCTCCATGTGGAAATACAGATAGCTCTGTTTTGAAAAGGGGGGAGCGGACGCTGTCGCAGCTCGGCGCCCTGCTCCGCTGCCATCTGCATGGCTCTGAAGACCATTTTTACGGCAAGTGCAACTCGGATTCGCCGACTGGTGGCGTTCAACGCCAATCGCTGGCGAGAAGATCGCCTGGTCGGCACAGTTGGTCAGTAACAGAGCCGGCAGACACCAAAACCTCGTCCACCTGTTTGTGAACGAGGCTCCGTTGACATACGCGGGCGCGGCCGCTGTCCGAATTGTGATGCCGACCATGCCCAATCTGCACGTATTCGGCATCTATATGTGGAAACATGTTGACTGCTGAAGGATCATGTTTTCTTCAATTTGAACCGGTGCGCCGTTTCTTTCAGTTCATCGGCCATTTTGCTCAAGGCATCAGATGAATGGGCAATCTCTTCCATCGTGGCGATTTGCTGCTCCGTGGCGGCAGAGATCATCTCCACGCTCTCGGCCGATTGCGCGGCAATGCGCTCCAGTTCCTGCAGCGAAGCATGGATTTGTTCCGATCCGGCAGACAATTGCTGGGCGGCAGCCGACACTTCTTCGATTTGCGCTGCGGCATCCTGTACGGATTGCACGATTTGTTCAAACACTTCGCCGGTTTGCTCGATCATCCGGATACCGCCATGAAATTCCGATTTTCCCGTCATCGCGGACGAGACCGCCGACGCAATATCGGATTGCACCTGGTGAACAAGTTCGGCAACCTGATCGGAAGCGTTCCGGGACATTTCCGCAAGCTTCTTGACTTCCGCCGCGACAACCGCAAACCCGCGGCCATGCTCACCAGCTCTTGCCGCTTCGATGGAAGCGTTCAGGGACAACAATCCCGTCTGCTTGGCCATGCCGGAAATCATCTCCACGATGGAGCCAATTTCCCGGGATCGCTTGTCCAACGTTTCCATGACGGCTGCAATATCGTCTACCGCAAGCTGCACCGACTGCATTTTGTGAATCGACTGGCTGATCATGGCGTACCCTTGCTCGGCCTCGTTTTTGGATCGGACGCTTGTTTCAAAGGCCAACGATGCGTTGCCGGCAATCTGTCCGATCCCTTTGGCCATTTCTTCCACGGCTGTCGAGCTTTGTTTGGTGCTGGCCGCCTGCGAATCGATGCCGGCAGCAATTTCCTGCGTGGAACCGGCAATATGCCGGGAAGCCTTCGAAGTTTCATCGATGGAAGTCCGCAAGACTTGCGTGGCGGCAGATACCTGATCCGAACTGTCCAGCACCTGCTTGACGAGCGCCCCCAGGTTGCTGCTCATCGTATGGAATGCGGCAGCCAGTTTGCCGATTTCATCCCTGTTTCTGACGTTCAGGCCGTCCGAAGTCAAATCTCCCGTCGCCACTTTTTGCGCTTCGGCAGCGATGGATATAATCGGCCTGGAAATATGGTTCGAAAACAGCCAAACGCCGATGGCTCCCAGCAACAGACACAAGATGACGGTTATGAGCGTGGCGTATTTGATGCGTTGCAATCCCCCGTCAAAATCCTGGTAATACGAGCCTGCGGCAACCACCCAGTTCCAGCCCGGTTCTTGCAGGGAATAGGTGATTTTTACAGCCTCCCTGCTGTTATCAGGAAGCGGCCAATCGTAAAAAGTGAATCCGCCGCCGGCGCGTCCTTTTTGGATCATGTCCTGGATGAACAGTTCCCCCGATGCCCCCCGGCGATCCCACAGATTTTCTCCTTCTGAAGTCGGATGCGCCAGCAGGTTGCCTTGCTCGTCCAACACAAAATAATAGCCGTTTTCGCCCAGATCGATATTCGGATTGATCGGACGTTTGCCGTCCTGGCCCAGCTCGCCCAACATGGCAATTTTGGCCTGTTCCTGCGCCTGCTCCAGCGACAATAGGCCCTGGTCCACCATGAGTTGCAACTGGTGAATGTTTTGGATCATCAATTTGACACTGTTCTCCAAATTTTCACGAATGAGCGCGTCCGTTTCGATTTGTGCTTCCTTGTAGCTGATCGCCGCAAGCGTCAATGTCGGAACAAGCAGCAGCAATGCACAAAACAGCAACAGTTTGCTCCGTATGGTCAGTTGGAATTTCCGGGAATTAATGGCCGTTGTGTCACGCAAGTTGTCTACCTCCAGTTGGTCGATCCCAAACAGGCTTGGCGGAATGCATTCCTAACCATATTATACCTGTCACAAACGGCCAAAATCGGAATGGTTGTTACGAAATCCGCAATTCTGCACCTGAACATGCTTGACTGATTTCAGGTGCATCTGCATGTCAGTCAAACGGCACAACAAACGAAATGCGTGTCCCCTCGCCCGGCGTGCTCGTCACTTCAAGCCCATTGCCATATTGCCGCTTCAACCGGAGAAGCGTATTTTTCAGACCGACCCCGGGTGAGCCTTCCGTTTGTCCGTCCCTGATTTGTTCCAGAACATGTGCGTCCATGCCAACCCCGTCATCTTCCACCGAAATCTCGGCATGGGTATGGCGGTTTTTGACGCGAATGGCGACTTTTCCCCCGCCGGATCGCTTCATGATGCCATGCCGGATCGCATTTTCCACCAGCGGCTGGATGGAAAGCGCCGGAACGGAAAACGATTTTTGCACACCCACGTCCCACTCAACCTGCAGCTTGTCCCCCAATCGCTCCTGTTCGATCATCAGGTAGGAACGGACGATTTGCAATTCTTCTGCAATCGGCACCGGCTCCTCCATCTTGCGGAACCGGAACTTGTCCTTGAGAAAATGTCCGAAGGCTTCCAGCAGATTGCGCATCCTGTCCGTATCGACCTCGCTCAGGGCAGCAATCGCGTTGAGCGTGTTGAACAGAAAATGCGGCTGGATTTGCGCTTGCAGCCAGGCTGCTTCCATATGCAAACGCTCTCGAACCGATTGCTTGACTGTGATCAGCGCCTTCACGCGCGTACGGAGCTCCAATGCTTCGACCGGCTTGGTCACATAATCGTTGGCGCCCGATTGAAATCCTGCTTCCATGTCTTCCGGACGGTCCCTGGCCGTCAGGAGCAACACGGGCAGCTCCGCCAAGGCAAAACGCTGGCGGATCGCTTGCGTCAGCGCATAGCCCGACATATGAGGCATCATCACATCGGAAATGACCAAATCCCATTCCTGCTCATCCAGCCGCTCCAGCGCCTCTTGACCGCCGGTAGCTGTCCGGATTTCATAATCGTCCCGCCCCAGAATCGATTCCAGCACTTTCAGATTGACGGGATCGTCGTCTACGATCAGGATGCGCGACCGATTCGATGCATGCTGACGTGAGGTTTTCACGATGTCCGGACGAAATGGCGCGGCTTGCGTCACAGGTTTGGCTATTGCAGGCGGATGTGCCGGGCGAGTTTCAACGTGATCTTCCGCATCGGTAACCTGCCATTCGCCTTGTTGCCCGGCAAGCTGGAGCGTAAACCGGAATTGCGTACCCTGGCCGGGCACGGAGCTGGCTTCCAGCGTTTCGCCGTGCAGTTCCACCAACTGCTTGCAGATACCCAGGCCCAGGCCGAACCCGCCTTCTCCCATCGTCTCCGCGTCCATCCCCCGTACATAAGGCTCGAACACACGCTTGAGCGTTTCCCCATCCATGCCAATTCCCGTATCGGAAACCAGCACTTCCACCTTGCCGTCAAGCACCTGCGCGCGGACTGCAACTTCGCCTTTGTCCGTAAATTTCAAAGCGTTGTGCAGCAGATTGAACAAAATCTGGATGACCCTGTTCTCATCCGCATAGACAAGCGGGAAATCCGCGGGGATATCCAGAATGAGCCTTACCGGTTTGCCTTCCGCCATATAACGAAGCATATCGATGACGCCCCGTGCTACGGTTGGCAGGGAAAACGGCCGGAAATGGAGACGGGTGACATTCTCCCGGAGCCGCATGACGTCCAGCAAATCATTCAGCATCAGCGACATCCGCTGACCGACGGCCAGCATCATTTCCATGTCGTTGATGCTTTCCCTGCCCAACACGTGCCGTTCCCGCTCAAGCACGGCCTTGGAAATGTTCAGCATGCTATGCAGCGGGTTGCGCAGTTCATGGGACGTATTGGCCAGAAACTCGTCCTTCAGTTTGTCTGCTTGCCGGAGTTTGTCTGCAAGCATGCGTGCATCGGCATGCATCCGGAAATAGCGTTTGAACCAGACAGCCGCCAAACAGCCGATCGCCAGGATCAGGTCAAACGGATAAAAGAGCAGTTTGATACCCGTGGCAAGCAAAATCCCCCACCACACCATATGGTTGAAAAACGCCATCAGGGACAACAGCAGCAGCCGGTCCCGGAATTCCTTCCGGGAAGCGCGAATGAGCGTATGGACGCAAATGCCGACGGAAATCGCTATCATTGCGATATATGCCGGCTGGATCGTGACAAGCGCCTTGACAGGCAACAATACCGCCAGCAACACGAGCAGCACCGTCAGCACCGTAATCGCCTTCGAAATTTTCCGCATGAACGGGGACAATTCTTGTTTCAGGCATCCTGGCAGCGCATAGCCTGCACCGGCCAGCGACAGATGCATGAGTTTGAATCCCCATGCATAATTGACCGGAATCCAGTCATGGATCATCTTTTCATCGTTGCCAAGCAGCATGACCAGCAGCACGCTCAGGACAAGTAACGCAAAATGGAGCAACCGCTGTTCCCTGTTGCCAAGCACATAGAGCAAAACGGCATAAAACGCGTGCAGCAAAAAAACGACGGTGACAAGCAACTGCATGGCCAACGACAACTTCATTTTGTTCGCAATCGCGGCTTCGGTCCCGAACTTGATTGAACGGACGATACCGCTTTTTCGCGGATCTTCAAAATTGGCCGCCTGTACGACCAAATCGATGATGCCGTCTTCACCCGCACGAAATGAAGCCACGTACGGCACATTCCGGGGCTCGTACTGTTTGGCTTCAGTGTCCACCCGACCCGACTTGGCCAGCAATTTTCCGTTGACATATAGCGCCGAAGCGCTGCGGACACTTGGCACGTAAATGCTGTAGGTCAAATCGGATTCCGGCCTGACGAGGATGCGCAAATGATAGCTACCGTATCCGTATGGTGTGCCGCTTCCCGGCGCCAGAAGCGCATCCCAGCCTCCCGGCACCCGGATCTGGCTGCCTGCTTCGTCCTTCTGCATGAATCGGCCGGATGGTTGCGTCAACAATTCATGCGGATAAAACCACCATTGCCCGTCAAGGGAAAGCGTTTCGCCGTCTGTGACGTCCCACTGCCTCAAATCCAATTGCCCCTCGACGGCATGCGGTTGTTCCGGACTTTGGAACGCCGTCAGCCAAAGCAGTCGTCCGGCGGTCAAAACCAGTACAAAAAGGGCGATAACGCCAAGTGACTGCCATATTTCGATTTCGATCTTGTTCACGCGACGAGTTGACAAAGTGGCCAAGCTCCCAGTCTCCTGTTGAGTTCATATCCATTCCACATTATCGGCAAGCATAACAATTTCTATATTCAATTCGGCAATTTATCGCAATTTTTTGACGGCTGCATTTTCCTGTTTTTATAATAAGGATCATCATTCGGACAGCAGACGGTGGTAGTAATGAAAGTCATTGGAGGAGGGGCAAGCCGAATGGAACGTTGCATTTACTGGCGTCGTTGCGTATTTGAACCGGGAAGCATGTATCTGGCGGCATCCAGCCGGGGACTTGTTTATGCGGGTCCGTTTCATGCTGCGTTTTCGGAGATGAAACAGTGGCTTGCCGCCCGCTATCCGGGATACGAACTGGTGGAGAGCGAAGCTTGGTTGCAGCCGTACGCCGCATCGCTTGCTGCCTACTTTGAAGGCCGCAGAACGGGGGAATGGCCTCCACTGGATTTGTCGGGAACTCCGTTTCAACGATCGGTATGGCAAGCGCTGCTGGAAATCCCCTATGGGGAAACCCGGACCTATGCCGAGATTGCGAGCCGCATCGGCAAACCATCCGCGGTCCGCGCCGTGGCTTCAGCCATCGGCGCGAATCCGGCGCTGGTCTTCGTTCCATGCCACCGCGTGATCGGCAAAAACGGGGAATTGCGGGGATTCCGCGGCGGACTGGACATGAAACGAGCCTTGTTGGATCTGGAATCACGTTGAACCCTGTTGAATCCCATTGAATCCGTTACGGCTTGGGCGGGAAAATGCCTTCCAATGCGATGATGAAATTCAACCCCAGATAAGGCTGCATGTTATTGTGCGGCTGACTGTTGCCCGCCGGACCCAGACTGCCGGGATTCAGCACGGTATCGACTACATTGGCATAGATTTGCCTGATGGTTGGCCTGGCGGGCCCCGGTCCCCATACATTTCCCACAGGCGATTGCGAGTTGCTTGACGTTTGGCACTTTGCCTGATGCGTGTGTGGGGGGATTTGACCCGTCAACAGCGTAACGGTCTCGGAGCCGCCGGTGCTGGCTAATGGGCGCGGCGTGAGGCCTGGCCCCGCTCCTTTGTGCATGGCGACTTTGCCGCGGAGGTCCGGCAATGCAAACGTGCTTTTTCCGTCACCGCCATATTGGTTCCCGATGATGCTGAACAACGCCTGGTTTTCATTCACCCTCAGCATCTTCCCGTCGCAAATCGCCCAACCCTTGGGCGCATAATTGCCGGCAAACAAGCGAATTTCACCGATATAAGGATCCATGTCCGTAAGCTCCTTTCCTTTAATTGCGCGGAGGATAAATGCCTTCCAGGCAAATGCAGTAATTCAGCGCCAGGTAAGGCTGCATATTTTCATGGGGATCGTTTCCACCCTTTGCTTCAATGGCTTTCGGGCTCATGGTGTTGTTCGCCTTATTGGAAAACGCGGTGACCGAAGACAGGCCTGCCCATACGTTGCCAGTTGCCGTATTGGTTGTTCCGCGCTCTGCACCAAAAAGTTCATGCGAATGAACGGGCAGTTCGCTGACGGTCAGCGTATGCGTTTCTTCCCCACCAGCCATGCCCACCCGAATCGTACCGGAAAGATTCGGCGCAACGGGTACTCTGCCTCGCAAATCCGGCAGGGCAAAAGTCGTTTGACCGTCACCGCCATACGTAACGCCAATGACCGAGTATAATGCGCTATATTGTTTAATGGACAAGAGCTGCCCTTCGCATTTCGCCCATCCGCTGGGTGCGAAATTAAAGGGAAACAGGCGGATTTCTCCGATAAATGCTTCTGACATCGTTTCTTCCTCCTCTATCAATCTCCGGCGGGGAACAAGCCTTGAACCGCGATGATGTAATTCAATGCGAGGAACGGCATCATGTTGTCGTGCGGTTGACCGCCCCCGCTTACCCCGACCGTTTGCGGGCTCAAAGCACCGTTTGGCTCACTGGACGAATATTGGCTGATGTTGCTGTCCGCAAAATACATGCCGGTTAGCTCGGTACCTTCGCCTTCCTCGATGTCAACGTTTACCGCATGGGTGTGTGACGGGATTTGGGATAATGTCAGCGTCACATTTTCGACCCCGCCTTTTTGGCCAATCGGATAATTCGTACCGGTCTGCGGATTGATGCCCGCATGAATCGGGATCCGCCCCCGCAGATCCGGAACCGCAAATGTGGTTTGGCCGTTGCCCCCGTAAGTTGTGCCAATCAACGCAAACAGCGACGGATATTCACTGATGGACAACTCCGCTCCGTCGCAAAAAATCCAGCCCTCGGGCGCATAATTCCCTGCAAAAATCCGGATTTCCCCAACATATTGATCACTCATTGTTTCACCGCTCCTTTGGCTTGATTTGAATTTGTCCGGTTTCATCTATTGTTTTTGCCGCGATCACCCCCTTGCAGACGTCCAGATCATGGCAATATATGGATCATTTGTCGCCGATACTTGAAACCCCATGCGGCTGTACAACTGTTGCGCGCGATTGCCGGCAAACACATGCAGGTAGATGCTGGCGCCCGCTGCCGCGGCTTCTTCCTGCAACTGCCGGATCAATGCCGATCCGATGCCGCGATTGCGATATTCGGGAAGCAACGAGATGTCGACCAGGGTAAACGTATCTGCCGACCGATTCGTCAGCATCCGTCCCGCCAGTGCCTGTCCGAAACAAATCAATTCATGCCTGGCATGCGGATAATGCATCGCGTAAGATCGACGCTGCATATCGAATTGCATGCGGAGAAAAGCCTGCTGCTGCGCTTCCTCCCAACCAAATGCCGCAACTTCTTCCTTCCGCGTGCTCGCATACACCCGAAACAAAAAATCTTCGTCCGACGGCTGAACCGGCCGCAACATGATCATGTCCAAGCAACTCCTGTTGCCGGAAAAGCCCGAGCAAACGATGGCCCGGGCCTTTCTGCACGGATTATTCATTGATGAGTCCCGACTTTTTCAACAATTTTTCCGCTACAATCGCCGTTTCAGCCCGGGTGATCAACTGGAGCGGATTCACCTTGCCGTTAAAGCCGCTGATAATGCCATGTTTGATGTTGAGGGCCGCCGCCTCCACCGCCCAGCCTGCAAAATCGCCGCTGTCGGCAAATCGGGACACCAGCGCGGATGCCTCCGAAGATGTGAGCTTGCTTTGCAGGGATGTGAGCGACATGGCGCGCGCGATGATAACCATGGCCTCCTGCCTGGTGATCGGCTGATCCGGGCGGAACGTGCCGTCCGCATAACCGCTGACCAGCCCGTAAGTCGCCGCAATCTGCACCGCTTCCTCATACCACGCGTTCCGAACCACATCGTGGAAAGCATGGCTGCGATCCGTCCAATACAGCCCCAGCGCATTGACGATAATCGCCGCAAATTCCGCTCTCGTAATTTCCGCATCCGGGTTGAACCGATCCGGCGACACGCCGCTGACAACGAGCCGGGACGCCATGTTTTCAATCGTCCGCTTCGCCCAATGCCCCTTGATGTCGCCGAATGATTTTTCGTTGTAGATGACGGTATAGATGCTGTTGGTCAAACTGTTGATGATTGCATAATACGTGCCGCCGCTTTGTTGCACGCTCGTCGGAACATGCCGGTGCGTTCCGTCGCTTTGGACGACCACCCCCGTTGTAATCTTGCCCGGATCAACCCCCTCCGGAATGGCGATGGATATTTGCACATAGGCGTTGAACCGTTCTACTGTTACCGATTTGTCACCGTATATCGCCGTAATGTTGAACTCAACCAATGGTGCAATGACCCGGATGTTCCCCGTTTCATCCGGACGGATTTGTTCTTTCTGCAACACATTCATTTCGATACGGATTTTGATGTCTTCCAGCGGCACGTCTTTGCCGATGCTTTCCGAAACGGCATCGACATGGATCTGGGCTGCAGGAAGCGTATAGGTTGCCGTTTCCGTCACGACTTTCAGCACCGCTGCTTTGTTCTCCATGTTTTTGACCAGATGGGCATTCAACTCGCTGATCACCGTATCCGATCCGTTGGATACCGGAATGACCAGTTCATAACCGTTCCTGACAGAAGCCAATTTGTCCTTCAATTTCGTTTCATCGACGATAATTGTCGTTACTTTGCGGTTATTTTCCGTCGTTATGATGGCCGTAGCGGTGCTTTCCTGCACTTCCCCATCGACGATGACGGCGAAGCCAACATTAGGTGATACGACCGTACCGCCTGTTGGCGAGGAAGACGACGGTGGTCTTCTGTCCGCGAGGTTTTTCTCGCCGGTGGTCGCACTAACATCCATTGCATTTCCGGCTTTGTCATACAGGGAAGTCCCGCTGGCGGGTTGAATGACGATTTTTTCGCTGCCACTTGCCGTGCCCGTTACCGCCAGGAAGAAACGGATGACCGTTTCGCCGCCGGTAAGCGGGGAAGCAGCGTCCAACGTTTTGCCGTCATTTTTGCCAATGCCGCGAATGTCAACCGCGGTGGCTCCTCCGGATGCCACAAGCGTCAATAGGAAGTCGTCCGCCTCCACCGCCCCGGTACCATTATCGTTGGCATAGACACCTTCGCTGAAAGTGACATCGATATATTCATTTCGTGAATGGACAATGGCATCCGCAATAAACGGAGCCGTCGTGTCCCATGCTGCAATTTCGACGCCAGTGGCGTCCGTCAACATCGCATTGCCGACCAGGTCGGCGATGGTGCCGTTCCCGCCAGCCGAATAAGTAATCGTCAAGCTTTCCTTGCCCGAGACACCGACATCCGCTACCGTCAACAACACCTCATTCGGCGCGCTTCCTTGCGCAATGGCGGTGACGGGATAGTTGATGCCGCCCGCGCCTTTCTCGGTGACGGCAAAACCGCCGTCGTTCATTTTGTTGATGCCGGTCACGGGCTCGCTGAAGGTGACGGCAAGCTGCGTATCGCTGATGCGGACCGCTCCGGTCATGGTGGGCGGCACCATTTCGGTCAGCGTCAACTTCCCGGTATTTTCGCTGCTGGAAGCCGGGTTGCCTGCCGCATCATAGATCGACGTGCCATTCGCAGGCTTGATTTCAATCTCCTCCACACCGCTTGGCATTCCCGTCAACGTCAGATGCAGACGCACCGTCGTTTCGCCGCCCACAAGCGGATTGCCATCCGTTTTGGTGGCGTTGTTGATGGTCACGTTCGTCGCGCTGCCACCATTCTGGTTGAACGATAACGTAAACGAAAACTTGGTCAATGCCCCGGTGCCGTTGGACGCACTGTACACCGGTTCGCTGAATGTTACATCCACGTAGCCGTTGCCGCCGCCCAGTTTGGCATCTGCAATCTTCGGCGCCAATTGATCCGCCAGCGTGATGGTGCCGGTTGTTGTCGTCGTCTGGGCTGCATTGCCTGCCGCATCATAGATTGACGTGCCATTCGCCGGCTTGACTTCAATCGTCTCCACCCCGGTTGGCGTTCCCGTCACCGTCAGATGCAGCCGCACCGTCGTTTCGCCGCCCGCCAGCGCGCTGCCGTCCGTCTTGGTGGCACTATTGATGGTCACGTTCGTTGCGCCGCCGCCATTCTGGTTGAACAATAGCGCAAACGAATCCTTCGTCAATGCCCCGGTGCCATTGGACGCGCTGTACACAGGTTCACTGAACGTTACATCCACATAGCTGTTCCCGCCGCCCAGCGTCTTGCCCGTAATCGTCGGGGCTGCCTGATCGGCCAGCGTGATGGTGCCGGTCGTCTCCGTGGCCAATGCCGCATTGCCTGCCGCGTCATAGATCGACGTGCCATTCGCCGGCTTGATTTCAATCGTCTCCACACCGGTCGGCGTTCCCGTCACCGTCAGATGCAGACGCACCGTCGTTTCGCCGCCCGCAAGCGGGCTGCCGTCCGTCTTGGTGGCACTGCTGATGGTCACGTTCGTCGCGCCGCCGCCATTCTGGTTGAACAATAGCGCAAACGAATCCTTCGTCAATGCCCCGGTGCCGTTGGACGCGCTGTACACAGGTTCACTGAACGTTACATCCACATAGCTGTTCCCGCCGCCCAGCGTCTTGCCCGTAATCGTCGGTGGAACCATCTCTTTCAACGTCACCAAACCGGTCGATTCCGTGGCCAACGCTGCATTGCCCGCCTCATCATAGATCGACGTGTCATTCGCCGGCTTGATTTCAATCGTCTCCACACCGGTCGGCGTTCCCGTCACCGTCAGATGCAGACGCACCGTCGTTTCGCCGCCCGCAAGCGCGCTGCCGTCCGTCCTGGTGGCACTGCTGATGGTCACGTTCGTCGCGCCGCCGCCATTCTGGTTGAACAATAGCGCAAAAGAATCCTTCGTCAATGCCCCGGTGCCATTGGACGCGCTGTACACCGGTTCGCTGAATGTTACATCCACGTAACTGTTCCCGCCGCCCAGCGTCTTGCCCGTGATCGTCGGCGGAACCATCTCTTTCAACGTCACCAAACCGGTCGATTCCGTGGCCAACGCTGCATTGCCCGCCTCATCATAGATCGACGTGTCATTCGCCGGCTTGATTTCAATCGTCTCCACACCGGTTGGCGTTCCCGTCACCGTCAGATGCAGGCGCACCGTCGTTTCGCCGCCCGCAAGCGGGCTGCCGTCCGTCTTGGTGGCACTGCTGATGGTCACGTTCGTCGCGTTGCCGCCATTCTGGTTGAACAATAGCGCAAATGAATCCTTCGTCAATGCTCCGGTGCCGTTGGACGCGCTGTACACCGGTTCACTGAACGTTACATCCACGTAACTGTTCCCGCTGCCCAGTTTGGCATCTGCAATCTTCGGCGCCAATTGATCCGCCAGCGTGATGGTGCCGGTCGTTGTCGTTACCAAAGCCGCATTACCGGATACGCTATAAATCGACGTTGCACTTGCCGGTTTCAGCTCAATCGTCTCCACCCCGGTTGGCGTTCCCGTCACCGTCAGATGCAACCGCACTGTCGTTTCGCCGCCCACAAGCGGATTGCCATCCGTTTTGGTGGCACTGCTGATGGTCACGTTCGTCGCGCCGCCGCCATTCTGGTTGAACAATAGCGCAAACGAATCCTTCGTCAATGCCCCGGTGCCGTTGGACGCGCTGTACACCCCATGGCTGAACGTCACATCCACGTAGCTGTTATCGCTCGCCAACGTCTTGCCCGTGATCGTCGGGGTCGATTGATCCGCCAGCGTGATGGTGCCGGTCGTTGTCGTTACCAAAGCCGCATTGCCTGCCGCATCAAAGATTGCCGTACCGTTCACAGGCTTGATTTCAATTGTCTCCACACCGGTCGGCGTTCCCGTCACCGTCAAATGCAGGCGCACCGTCGTTTCGCCGCCCGCAAGCGCGCTGCCGTCCGTCTTGGTGGCACTGCTGATGGTCACGTTCGTTGCGCCGCCGCCATTCTGGTTGAACAATAGCGCAAACGAATCCTTCGTCAATGCCCCGGTGCCGTTGGACGCGCTGTACACAGGTTCACTGAACGTTACATCCACATAGCTGTTCCCGCCGCCCAGCGTCTTGCCCGTGATCGTCGGCGGAACCATCTCTTTCAACGTCACCAAACCGGTCGATTCCGTGGCCAACGCTGCATTGCCCGCCTCATCATAGATCGACGTGTCATTCGCCGGCTTGATTTCAATCGTCTCCACACCGGTTGGCGTTCCCGTCACCGTCAGATGCAGACGCACCGTCGTTTCGCCGCCCGCCAGCGGGCTATTGTCCGTCTTGGTGGCACTGCTGATGGTCACGTTCGTCGCGCTGCCGCCATTCTGGTTGAACAATAGCGCAAACGAATCCTTCGTCAATGCTCCGGTGCCGTTGGACGCGCTGTACACCGGTTCGCTGAATGTTACATCCACGTAACTGTTCCCGCCGCCCAGCGTCTTGCCCGTGATCGTCGGCGGAACCATCTCTTTCAACGTCACCAAACCGGTCGATTCCGTGGCCAACGCTGCATTGCCCGCCTCATCATAGATCGACGTGTCATTCGCCGGCTTGATTTCAATCGTCTCCACACCGGTTGGCGTTCCCGTCACCGTCAGATGCAGCCGCACCGTCGTTTCGCCGCCCACAAGCGGATTGCCATCCGTTTTGGTGGCACTGCTGATGGTCACGTTCGTCACGCCGCCGCCATTCTGGTTGAACAATAGCGCAAACGAATCCTTCGTCAATGCCCCGGTGCCGTTGGACGCGCTGTACACCGGTTCGCTGAACGCTACATCCACGTAACTGTTGCCGACGCCCAGCATCTTGCCCGTGATCGTCGGGGCTGTCGTATCCGGTGGCACGTCAAAGGAATACGCATTCGGTTTGACCGTTACCGGTCCCGCACCATCAATCTTCATGAAGACTGGCCCTGCCAGACCCGGGAGATTCGTCGTCACCACCAACACGTAGGTTTGACCTGCGGTTAGCGGGATGTTGGGCAATCGGGAAGCAAGATCGTATTCATCTCCGGCCTCCGTCTGATATTTGTCCTCGTTGGCATATAACAGATTGGCAAGCGGATTGGCCGGATTAAACGAACCGGCGTACAACAACATATGTGTATCGTTTGGATCCTCATTGCCCGTGTCCGGGATTTGCGTTTTGACCGAATCGACTTCAAGGGTGTAGTTGCCCGTTTCGCTCGGAATCAAATTTCGCGTAAAATAATAATAGGTGCCACTTTTTAATCCAACGGCTTCATCGCCCTGATACACTTTAATGTAATCCAAATTTGACAATGGTTGCACGTCATAAGGCCACTTGGGTCGCTGAAACGTGCCTGTCGTCGTGATTTCCCCGTCAAATTCGGTGATAGCGGCATACACGACGGGTATTTGGTACACAAAAGAATAAAAAAATAGCGAGACTAGCGCGACAAGCGTTGCGGACTTTTTCGCGCATCTCCTGAAAAGCTTCAAAAATACCATCCCCTAGCCAAAAATTATCGATTCAAGTATACAATAAAAATACAGAACAAGTACTGGAATTTTGTATGATTTTGGTTTGGTATACGGAAATATGAAATCGGATTTGGTCATATCTATCGCGTAAAGAAATAGCGCCAGGAAAGGAACGTTTCGTGGATACCGCATTGTTGTCGCAGCAAATGAACGTTTACGATATCACCAGTTGCATCATCTGGCGGCAAAACCGGGTGATCTATCACCACGAGCAGACGCCGCAGGCGTCCGACGGTTTGCTGCCGGTGAATTCCTGCACCAAAAGCATCCTGTCCGCCCTTGTCGGCATCGCCATGGACAAAGGTTATTTGCCTTCGCCGGATACACCCGCCAGTGTCTTCTATCCCTCACTCCGGCAAGATCCGGATGAACGCAAACAGCAAATCACACTGCGCCACCTGCTGAACATGACGGCCGGATTCCGTTGGCAGGAATTCGGCGGCATTCAGTCGTTTCCGGCCATGGTCCGCACGGACGATTGGATCGGATTCGTGTTAAGGCAGCCGATGGCGTTTGTTCCCGGCGAACGTTTCGTCTACAGTTCCGGCGTGTCCCAGCTGCTGGCGGGCATACTGGCACAGGCAATCGACATGACCATACCGCAATTTGCCGAGCAGTATCTGTTCGGACCGCTTGGCATCGGACATTATGAATGGAAAACCGACCCCCGGGGCATTGCGACCGGTGGTTTCGGACTGCAACTTGCCGCGTGGGACATGCTCAAATTCGGCCAACTGTATTTACAGCATGGCCTTTGGGACGACACGCCGATCGTCCCTCCGGCTTATGTGCGGGAATCCGTCCAACCCGACATCGCTGTGGCGCCCCCCGAACGCGGTTATTACGGCTGGCACTGGTGGGCAGACGAAATAGCCGTACCAAATAAAATACCCGTGCCGAACAAAGCCGGCACGGGTCATTCACCGTCCATCTCCTATTTTTATGCCCGGGGTTTTGGCGGCCAGTTCATCTTTGTCCTGCCCGCCTGGGATGCAGTCGTCGTATTCACGCGGAAACGCCAGCGGAAGGGAATGTCGCCGCACGACCTTTTCCGGCGGCATGTCATCGGCCAACTAGCGATTTCCTGCATCTGATGCATGGACAAACGTGCGCTTTGCTTTTCGGCATCTGATGCAGGAGCCAACGTGCATGCGACTTTCGCCATGGCCAGCATTGCAGCCCAGCGCCTCAAGTTCCTGCACGACCGTTTCCGGACCCACCTTCCAATTTGCCTTCCTCCAGGGATTGTTTGGCGGCCTTGTAGGCTTTTTTTCCTTCCTGGAGCAACAGCTTCAATGCCTTCGTCAACACGACTTTGTTGGCTTGCGACTGATTTAGCGCCCGGATCATCTCGGTGCCCTTTTTCCATTTGGCGCGCGTGAAATCTTCGACGGTCCAGATGTTTGCCGCTTCGAAAATCTGGAACAATGCCGAAACAAACTGCATCCGTTGCTGCCGGTCGAGCTGGCCCAGCCACGATTTCATTGCCGCATCGACCACCCGGCTTTCCTCAGCGACTTCTGGCTCCCGCACAAACCGGTTGCCCAACACTTCCCACGAAAACGCATCGTGCTGCATAAACAGGCTCTTGTTGCTTTTGACGACGGCAAACGGTTCCTCATGCTCCAACAGCATGCCCACAATGGAAAACCGGGGGACAATCGTACGGATTTTCCCGCGAATCTGGAGGTAGGATGCGCTTTTCGTCCATTGTCCATCAAACCCCGGACCGTCGTTGTTGTAAATTTCCACAATACGCCGCTTGATGTCGTCCCGGCACATGGCTGCTGCATATACCGCCAGGTTGCCGCCTTTCGAATGACCGCCGATCCGCAGTGGCGCCTCGCCTGTCCCGGCTGTCTCCTCCAGGTAGCGCAACGCTTCGAATTGGGCGGGAACAGGCGTCATGACGCCCATGTGGAAATTTTCTTTCCAGCCGATCATGTTGTTGTCTGTCCCCCGGTACGATATGTAGACGGAACCATCCGGCAAACCGACATGCACCGCCGCAAACTGTGAGGTCCGATCCAGATCGACCCGGTTTTCGAAATGGGACAACGTCGCTTGGGCAAACCGGTCGGACTGGGCCAATTTGCGGAGCAACGGCGTTGTAATTCGCACCAGATAGCTGTATTGCCGGATCTGGTCGTCCCGATACAGGGCAAAATACCGTTCCGCCGCTTCCCTGATGGTCACCGACTGTTCGCTCTGTGACGGCGGAACGACATATTCCAGGTTCAGATAGGCCAGTTGGGACAAAATCACATTGTCCACTTCGTTGAACGGTGACTGCGCCAGCGTCAAATCCCCGCGCCAGTCCAGATAGTCCAGCATATTACCCATGTTTGGCGCCACCTCGGATCGTGTAACATCCTTGCTGTTACTCGTTATCATAACAAATCCACCGGAACAATGCCTGAAAACCGCTTGTCGATCATCCATTGTCTGCCCGGACCGTCGCGCGCCGTTGCACCTCGTACGGAGAATTGCAACTAGTTAGTCACCATTTTCGTCAAAATTTCGGCATAATCGACATGGATTGATTTCTAACCAAATTGGTTCTACAATTTCTACTAACTGGAGTATCAAACCATTTTCCGAAAAAACAAAACATTTTTGTTGATGGAGGAGGAACATCGTGCGAAACGTCCAATTGTCGATCAATCCCAAACCACCTCTCGTCAGCTATCTCCAGCATGCTTACGCGTTTGCCATCCTTGCGACAGATCAGAAGTATCTACCCTGGCTATATTCCAATTATATCCAGTTATATTGTCCGGAAGATTTGTCCGTCAATCCGAACGCACAATTGAACTTTTTCAATTCATATTTCTTTCTCGGTACAACGCAGGGCATCAAGGGAATCAAAACCCAGGGGATCAAACGCGGGCTGATTGCCAAAAATTATAAAGGTGGCGTACAGCAATTCGTTATCGACAACTTGTCCATCGGCCGCTACGTCTATACCTGGGTCGATGAATTCGATATTCACATTCGTCCGTCATATCAGCGAAATCATTTTTTCCATGATCTGCTCATTTACGGATATGATCTGGATAAACAGATCTTTCATACATTGGGTTACGGAAAAGACCGAATTTTCGGTGCACAGGAGATCCCGTTCCATGAGCTTCGTTCGATGGAAGTCACTTTTCCGCATTGGGACGTCAAAATTTTGATACTGGAAAAAGACGATGAACAACTGCCCACCGAAATCGACTTGCCGCTCATCAAGTTATGGCTGTCGGAATATCTGGAAAGTACGGATTCGTCCCAACGTTACAAGCCGTTTGAATTGAGTTTTAGCCTGACTTTGCCAGCCAAGCATGATTACGGCCTCAAAATCTATGAGATCGTCTTGGATTTCCTGGAGTATCTCAAAACGCACGGGGAACGCGCAGACATTCGGCCCTTTCATTTGCTCATGGAACACAAACAGATAATGACGCAGCGGATTCGTTATCTGGAAGCTGGCGGCTACCTGGAAGGAACGGAGCTCTCGACCCGGCAGTCGGAACTGGAGAAATGCGCGACGGCGCTGCGCAATTCGATGATGAAATTTTACTTCACGCGCAACAATGCGCTGCTCACGCATGCGCAGGAGAAGCTCAAATGGTTGGCAGAGCAGGAAAGCGAACTGTTTCACACCTTGCTGCAACGGCTGTAGGGCGTGCTGCGGGTCATCCCGCTTTGCGCCGGTGCTTTTGGCTTCGCGCTTGGCTCTTTTTGTACTTGGCACGTTGTGCATGAGGCCCGGCGCATTTGCGTCAAGTCAGTCACGTCAGGACATTGATGTCCATTAGCAACCAATTTGGGACAGGTTTCTACGTTCGCTTGGCTAATGCGGACATTGATGTCCGTTTCCCTCGGCAATGCGGACATTGATGTCCGTTTCCCTCGGCAATGCGGTCATTGATGTCCGTTAGCGGCGATTTGGGGCCCAATTTCGTTTCTAGTGGTCACCGTTGTCCATTAGCGCCACTTTCCTGTGAAAAAACACCATTTTTGCGGCTAACGGTCATTTCTGTCCACGAAACTGGCCAAATCTTCAAAATTGTGCTTTTAACGGACATTTCTGACCACAACTCGAAGTCAACTCACAGGCATTTCGCAGCAATATTCCCGACCACATCTCGCAACAATGGACATGCCCGACCACTTCTCACCGACAATACACAGCAATCGTCAAGCCGATGCCAGCAAAGGTTTCGAAAGGTTTCGAATGGTTTCGATATATATGCGATGCGCGCGGCAACTTTGCCGCCAGCTAAAGCAACAGCTTCCACGCCTTAGTCAAAAGTTGGCCTGCGACCGATTCATGATCGACGAAGCCCCTATTTCAATCCATTGATTTTCTTGACCACCCCTGCGGTCACATCCAGTCGCTCCGAATAGTGGAGCAGCGGTTGTTCATCCGGAAGGACGAAACCATTGATATTGGCCATCGTATTGACGCGGATATTTGCTTCCGCGGGATGAAGCAGCCAGGGCTCATGAACGATATCGCAGCGGTAAACCTGATTTTGACGCACCGTATAGAAGCAGTATCTTTCCGTCAACCAATAATCCAACGTTCCGGGGACAGCCCGATAACCTTCGCCGATCGGCCGGTACGATCCTTGAAACTGAAATTGGCCGCCAGCGTTTCTCCGTTTGCTTCGATATTCAACTGTTTGTCCATCTCGTGTCATGGTAATTTCGGCATGATAGTATGGCAAATGGTAGAACATTCGGGCACTTGTAACGGTCAGCAGGCTAGTTGCATCAAGACTGAAAAAATAAACCCCCGGACGATCATGCAAAGTCACGTAAGTTCTGACATTCAATTCGGCAAAACGGGACACGGTCGGAATCGGCGGCGAATATGATAGCCGAACGTTGTCCATGTGGAAAGGAACCACGCCGATCCAGGCCCTTCCTTCATGTAAATCCAACTGTAACGGTTTGGGAATCAAAGGTGCCAATTTTTCAGGGGCAACTGACCAATGGGCAAACAATAAGTGCAGCCAAGATTGTTTCATCATATCAGCCTCCCTTAACAGGCAAAGATGGTGCTGGACAAAACCGCCAAAAAATGTTGCTGGGCAATACTATCCAAGAAGGCATTAGGCAAACAGGTTAAGCTGGATGTCGCCAATATGCGTGATTGCCTTATATAAAGACGGTTTGCGCGGGCGCCCTCGGGGCCAGACGAAGATCCAGCCGCCAACGCTCAAGCCGATGAAGCTAAAACAGCATGTTCCCATATTTTTAGTTTCAATTATTTATCAAAATTATGCAATCCTGTATTCAGCATCCTGATTTGTGCGGCCACGCATATCCATCCATAAACAAAAAAGGCGATGCCAGGATCATCAACCTGCACATCGCCATTCTCATCATAATTCAATTGTCCTATAAGACCAGTCACAAGATCACTCATAAGACCACACGCAGCATTATGGATGCAACGTGACCTGGATCGAATAGAAATCGCCGCAAAAATGGGACATCTGATATTCGATGGGCGTATCGTCAATCGTATAGGACACGCGTTCCAGATACATAAACGGTAGCTTCTCGGAGATGCCGAGTATTTTCGCCACATGCGGCGCCAGGACCGCTTCGAGCCGTTGATCCGCCTTTTCGGGCGGATGGCCGATTTCTTTCAGAAAATTATAGAATGATTTCTCTTCCAGATTCACCTTGTCCAGTCCCCGTGTCAGATGCACCGGCGTAATCTGCGTTTGCAGGCCGATCGGCGATTCGTTCTCGTAACGAATCCGCTTGATTACATACACCTCTTGGTTCTTTTGCAGTTTCAGCACATGTTGCTCCCGCTGGTCCGGCAATCTTCGCTCGAACTTCAGCACTTTGGAAGTCAGCTTGAACCCGCGCACTTTCATGTCTTCGGAAAAACCGTAGAGTTTGTTCAAATTGCGCTCAAGCTTGGATCTGGCCACGAATGCGCCTTTGCCGTGCATCCTGTACACCAGGCCTTCATTGACAAGCTGCGTAACGGCATTGCGGGCCGTCATGCGGGAGACGCCAAACAGCGTCACAATCTCATCTTCGGAAGGAATTTTCGAATTGATCGGATACTCCCCGGAAATGATTTTTTCCCGAAAGTGTTGTGCAATCTGCAAATAGAAGGGGGTATGATTTTTCTTTAATACCGACAACGCTACTCCTCCTCGCAACCCTGCCCTTCAATCCTTCCATGGAAAACTGGAGTAGGGGCGTCCGCGCAAATCAGAATGGGGACTGCAAATATCGTTATTTAAAATGATATATAGTTTGAACTATTTCTGCAATTAATAGCAACAGTTAGACATTGTGAACCATATGAAAACCCGGTTTGAAATTGTTCGTCAAACCGTGATCAATGACGAATTCCGTTGCGCTGATGCTTTGCGCAAGCGGGCTGGCCAGAAACAGGACACAGAACGCGATTTCCTCCATCGGAATCATTCGTTTCTGCGGCACGAAATCCAGAATCTCCTTTTTCGCCTGCTCCCGGTCGATGCCGTGCACACTGGCAATCCGGTCGTACAGCAAATCGGCCATGGGCGTATTCACCCAACCCGGACAGATGGCATTGACCGTAATGCCATAAGGCGCAAGTTCCGCCGCCATCACCTTGCTCATATTGACGACTGCCGCTTTGGAAGAAGAATAGGGCATGTATGTCTCGATGCCGATCCGGGCGGTCATGGACGCGATGTTGATGATTCTGCCGCATTTGCTTTGCTTCAAATGGGGAAGCAAGCTCTGGGTGACCAGCATCGTGCCTTTCGCATGGATATTATATATCAAGTCCCATTTTTTCGGGTCGATCTTTCCGATCTCTTCTTTGTACATGATCCCCGCGCCGTTCACGACAATATCGATGACCGGATGACGGGCTGCCGTTTTTTCCGCCGCCTGCCTGATGGCTTGCTCATCCGTCACATCCACTTCAAGCGCCAGGAGGCGGTCCGGATTCGACTGCCGCAGTTGTTGAAGCGGCTCGCTCAATGTTTTGTCCCAGGCGGTGACGGAGGCTCCGGCATGCAGGAGCGCCTGGACGATCGTCAGGCCGATACCGCTGCCGCCTCCGGTCACTACGGCTGTTCTGCCTTTGACATTGAGCTGCAAGTTCGAAAAGTCTGTGTTGGTAACCGTCATGTATACGCTCCTCCCAAGATGCAAGCGGTCAACCTTTGACAGCGCCTGCCGTCAGCCCATTGACGAAATATTTCGTGACGAACGAGAACAGGACAACCATCGGCACCGCAATCATCGCCGCACCGGCCAGCAATTCGCCGCGCTGCAACGACGTTGACTCTTTGATCGCCGCTAGTCCGATCGGAATCGTCTTGTTCGCTTCAGAAGACACAATCATCAAACCGAACGTAAAATCGGTAAACGAAACAATGAATGAAAACACGCCAACACTGATAATCCCCGGCAACATCAGCGGCATGATGATTTGCACGATGCTGCGAATCCGCGATGCGCCATCCACCCAGGAACTCTCTTCCAGTTCAAAGGGCAGCGTCTGGAAGAAACTGACCAGCATCCACACACCAAAAGGCAAAGTGATGGACATATGCGACAAAATCAATGCCGGCAGTGTATCGTCGATGCCCAGTTTGATAAAAATACCCAGAAGCGGAATGGCCAAAAGCATGGGCGGCAGCATATAGCCGACCAGCATCAGATTGAGCACGCTGTTTTTGCCGATAAAGCGGAAACGGGTCAGCACATAGGCCATGGCAGTCCCGAAAATGATGGTCACAATAGTGGCAGCACCCGCCACGATAAAGCTGTTCACATAATAAGTCGGATAATTGGTTTCGCTCAAAATGTTGCGAAACAGGGTCAGATCGAATCCTGTGGGCCACAATTTGTGCGCATCCTGGAAGAAGCCCTTGAATCCGCGCAACGGCGAAATCGTAATCCAGTAGATCGGAAACAGCGAATAGATGAGGATGACTGCACCGCACACGTAGAGAAACAGTTGATATTTCCAAGTGACTTTCAATTCGCCTGCTCCTTTCTCCGCATACGTTCCAGCATTTTTCTGAACTTTCTTTTCTCGCTGCTTTCCTTCATCATTTTCAGATACACGGACATCGCAACAAACATGACGATCAGCGAAACGACCGCCAACGCCGAACCATAGCCGACCCTGAATTGCTTGAAGGTCATGTCATAGATCAAAACAGGCAGCGTTTCGGTCTTTTGCAGCGGTCCGCCGCCCGTCAGCAGCCAGATCAGGTCAAATTTGTTGAACATCCAGAGACCCCGGAGCAATATAATCATCACGATAATATCTTTCATCATCGGAAGCGTGATGAGCCAGAACCGTTTCCATGCATTTGCTCCATCCAGCATGGCACTTTCATGGATTTCATGCGAAACCGTTTGCAAACCTGCCAGAAACACAAGCGCAACAAACGGCGTCCACGTCCAGGTGGACATCAATATGCTGGTCATCATCGCCAGTTTCGGACTCAGGAAATTGATTTTCTCCATGCCCAGGCTGGCAATGATATGGTTGATAATGCCGTTGCTGGGATCGATCATCCATTCGATGCCGATGGTTACGACGACTACGGGAATGATATAAGGAACAACCGTGACCCCGCGAACGATCGTGTTGCCCTTGAACGGCTGGTTCAATACCATCGCGATCGATATGCCGATCACCAGTTGCAGGGCAACGGTCGCTCCGGCATACAGGATAGTACGAAAAAAACTGTTCCAGAATTGGCGGCTTTCCAACAACGCTGCGTAGTTGTCCAGACCGACATACCGGGCTTGGCCGACAAATCCCTTGGCTTCATAAAAGCTGTATTGAATCGCCAGAATGGCAGGAATGATGATGATAACGGCAAAAATCAATACGCCGGGAAGCATCAGGGAAATGATGAAAGGCAGGTCTTTCCTGCGAATCCGCTGCTCGATGGTATTCGCCTCCTTACACCGCCTGCGGGGTGCTGCCGGTCGGCCGCTGCGGCACATGCCGGCAGCACGCAGGCAAAAATCGTTATTTCACCAAAGTGCGGATTTCTTCAGCCAGATCGGATACGACTTTTTCCGGGTCTTCACCGTTGATCGTCACGCGCTGGAACGCATTCGGGAAAACGAACGACTGGAACACCTTGCCGGGACGTTGGTCGATATGCGGTCCGTCGGAATCGATCGAGTGCAGTTTGGCCGTCGTCAAAATTTCATATTGCGGCTGAACGCCGGTTTCCCAATATTTCTTGATTGACGGCAGGTTGCGCCATTCTTCGCTGTTGTAAATCGATTTTTGTGCCGGGAAAATATGCACGGGCGAAGAATTCAGGAAATCGATGATTTTTTCTTTGTAGAACCACTCTACGAATGCCTTGGTTTCTGCGGTATGATCGGTGTTCAGGATTGCCATGCCGTCATATCCGAATGTAGCTGCACCGGTTCCGCCGTTCTTGGCCGGGATGGTGAATACCTGGAATTTGTCTTCCAGATCCGGGTTTTTGTCCTGCATTTGGTCAACCAGTCTGCCCGAGTACAACGTGATGCCCACTTGTTCGCTCAGGAACGCTTCGGTCATGTCGGCATAGGTGGCGTTTTGTGCGCGCTCCGGCATGTACGGATACAGATCTTGCAGCAACTGGAAGGCTTCGACGACTTTCGGCTTCATTTCCGGAGAATCCAGAATGACGTTCCAGTTGTCGTCAAAGATGCGAACGTCGTTGGCCCAGAGGAAACTGGTAGTGAGCCAGTTGCTGGAATCGTCCACTTTCAGGGGCACAATGATGCCATAACGGTTGTTGGCTTTGTCCGTAAACGCTTTGGCCACATTGATGAGTTCATCCCACGTTTTCGGTACGGACAGCCCTTTTTCCGCCAGCCAGTCTGTACGGATATAGCCGTAACCCAGGTTGTAGTCGTAAGGAATCCAGTACGTTTTGCCGTTGATCGGGAACAGTTGTTTGCCGTCGTAGAAGTCTGCTGCACCGCCCAGTTTCTCGATGATGTCGTCTACTTCCGCAAGCCAGCCTTGCTCCTGGAATAGGGTGATGTGGCCGACATATCCGGTCAGGAATGCGCTATATTGCGAGGATGTACCGTAAGTCGCACTTACCTTCGTGTACATATCCGCCAGCGGAACGGCTTCCGCTTCTACTTTGATGCCCGTCAATTTCTCGTATTCCTTGCCTGCTTCCTCCAGCACTTTCATCGAGCTGGCAGCCGTTTCGGCAGAGGCGATGCGGATGGTGATGTTTTTCTTGTCGCCTCCCTGACCCGGGCTGCTTGACGAACTGCTGTTGTTGCCATTGCTGCTGTTGTCGCTGCCGCTGCCGGACATGCAACCTGCAACCAGAACCAATACCAGAAGCATACTGATGGTAACCAGCATTTTTTTCATGTTTGATTTCTCCTTTTTTCATCGTTTTGTAAACGATTTCAAATTGGGATGTCAAAATATCAGTATTGATTTTGCTGTACCACTTGGCCTATGCGATGTGACAACGCTTTCGTGTGGCGATGCAAATCCTGGTAGATGGCAAACATTTCATCGTAGATTCGCGTATTGCGTTCGATCGGGGATACGCGAGATACGATTTTTTGTGCGTGCCGGACGGCTTCTTTCAAATCGCGATACCACCCGGCTGCCGTCGCAGCGATCAGGCAGGCGCCGAATGAAGCGTCGCTGACCTGCGGAACTTCCAGTTCCGCTTGCAGCACATCCGCCATAATTTGCACCCAAACCGCACTTTTGCTCCCACCCCCTATCATTTTCAGAGGTTTGGACGGCCGCTGCTCAAACACCAACGCAGCATCACGAATCGAATAGGCGACGCCTTCCATCACCGACCGGGCAAAATACGCGCGATCATGTCTTGTTGTGATGCCAAAAAAGTTGCCGCGCAAATAAGGATCCCAGTGGGGGCAACGTTCGCCATTCAGGTAAGGCTGGAATATGAGACCTTCCGATCCGGGCGGCACCTTGGCCATCTGGGCGTTGATCTTCTCGTACAGCGCCGCAGACGACATCGTCTCCTCCCATTCCGGCAAAAACGTTTCGCGGAACCAGCGGAAGGAAGCCGCCGCAAAATTCGTTGCGCTGTTATGGTAGTACAAGCCATTGATGACGTGCTCGTAGCTGATGACAATGTTGTTGACGGGCAAATCTTCCGTCACAAGCGAAAAGTTCCCGGCCGTCGCCAGCTTGACGACGCCATCTCCCGCTTCCACCGTGCCGCAGCCATATACTTCGGAAGTCGAGTCCGCCGTGCCGATAATGATGGGAATCCCGGCGGGCAAACCGAGGCGTTCGGCCATTTCGGGTTGCAGCGTGCCGCTTTGATCCATCGGACTGCGGATTTCCGGCAGCGTGGCGGTGTCCAGCTCGATCAGCTTGCACAGTTTGTCCGACCATTGCCGTTTGTGGATATCGAAGAATAACGTGCCTTCCCCTTCGATATAGTCGGTCACCCATTCCCCGCTGAACCGGAAACGCACATAATCTTTCATGAAGGCGATCTTTTTTGTCCTCTCCAGCACTTCCGGTTCATATTTCCGGAGCCATGCCAATTGGCAAAGCGTCCATGTCGGGGTTGGATAGTTGCCGGTAATGCGGACAATTTCGTCGCCATACGCGCGTCCGAGTTCCTGCGCTTCTTCTCCGCTGCGCTGATCATTCCACATGATGACATCGCGAAGCACCCTGAAATTCTCGTCCATGAGCACGGCGACATGGTGCGGAGCCGTAAACGAAATGGCCCGTATGGCATGGCGGTCCGCTTCGGACAGCAGAGCAACCGCCCTTCGCACGCCCCTGACGGCTGCATCTATCCATTCCTCCGGCTTCTGCTCGACCCACCGGGGATGCGGGTAATACGACGGATAGGATTCGTAGGCTTCCGAAACAAACTGGCCATCGGAATCAATGATCGTTACTTTGCAGCCGCCCGAACCATGGTCAATCCCGATCACATACTGCTTCATTACGAATTCTCCTCGTTGCTGAGATCCACCAGGATTTTGACGACGGGATCTCCGCGATCGATCGATTCAAAACCGTCGGCGACCACATTGTCGAGCGTTACGATCCGCGAAATGAACGGTGTCGGGTCGAATCGGCCATCCGCCATGAGCCGGAGCGCTTTCTCGTAATCTTCTGAACGGTAGACACGCGAGCCGTGAATCGCCAGTTCTTTGGCAACGATCTGGTAAACGTCAATACTCGGCACTTTTTTGGGCAACCCCGCCAATACGACAACCCCTTTGACAGCGGTGCCCTGAATGCAGTCCGCCAGACCGAAGGAAGTGCCGGTTGCCTCCAGCGAAGCGTCCGCACCGTCCCCGCCCGTCTCCTGGCGAATGCGGTCTACCACATTTTCTTGCTGCGGATTGATGACGTTGAATCCGAGATCTTGCGCCATCTTGATGCGGAACGGATTGATTTCCGATATATAGACTCGTGCGCCCATTTCTTTGGCCACGCTGGCTGCCACCAGACCGATCGGTCCGCCGCCGGTGATGAGCACGGTTTGGCCGGACTGCAATCCGGATTGCCGAACCATATGCACGCCTACCGCAAGCGGTTCGACAAATGCAGCCGCCTGATCGGAAATATTGTCCGGGATCTTGAACAGTTTGCGTGCAGGCGCTTTGACATAAGCCGTCATGCCGCCATCAGCGTCGATGCCGATCAGCCGGAAGCGCAAACATACGTTGTACGCGCCCATCTTGCATGCCCGGCAAACTCCGCAGGTCAATAGCGGCTCTACGACGACCCGGTCGCCAGGTTTGTAATCTGTAACCGCTTCCCCGACTTGCGTGATGACACCGGAAAATTCATGTCCCAGCACGACCGGCGGATTGACTCTCGCCATGCCGTCATGCCAGATCAGCATATCCGTGCCGCAGATGCCGCAATATTTGACGCGAATCAGCACTTCATCCGCCTCTACGGTTGGCACAGGCACTTCCTTGATGTTAAGCGTGTGGTTTCCTTCATATACGAGCGCTCTCATTTTCATGTGCCTCCTACCATACGCCAAATCCGAGTTTGCCGGGATTCATGATGCCTTTGGGGTCGATGACCTTCTTGATGTCAAGCAGCACATTGAACGACTCGCCATACAGTTCCCGCATGAGCCATCCGAGTTTGAAGCCGATGCCGTGATGTTCGTTCAGCAGCGCGCCATGCTCCATGTTGACCCGCGAGCATTCCGCCCAAATCTCGTTGTGCAGGCGGAAAGCTTCCTGCGCATCTTCCGGCGGATGGTCAATGTAGAACCGGTCGTATATCATCGTGCCCCACGGATACCAGTGGGAGAAATGCGCCATATATTTGGCATCCCATTGCTTGTATTTCTCTTCGATCAGTTTTTTCTTCGCTTCGTACAGTTTGGTGATGTTGTCGTAAGTCGTCACGGTTTCCACCGTACCGTACATCAGCGGGTAGCCCGGATGAAGCGGCGGCTTGTAGAAATCGTACCGGTGCTCCCACCAATATTGGCCATGCGCTTCGCCCAGGTCAGTGCCGCCGTTGGCCAGGCAAACATCGATGATCCGTTTCATCTGAGCGGATGCGATGTCGGCAAATCCGTCTACCATCAGCACCATGTTTACGCCTTCCAGGTCTTGGCCCGTTCCCTTCAGCGAGCGGAGGGTGGAACCCGGATCGTACAGCCGGATGACCGCCGGATTCAACCGCTTGATCATGATTTGTCTGCCCGCTTCCAGGCCGGCCTGCACGCTCGGGAATTTGATCATCCGGAACAGGCGCATCTCCGGCAGCGGATCAAGGCGCATCGTCAGCTTGGTGATAACACCCAGCGTACCTTCCGAACCCACGAACAACTGGAGCAATCCCGGTCCGCAAGCATGATTTGGATACGGCAGCGTATTGATGATCCGGCCGTCAGGCAGGACGACTTCCACTGACAATACCATGTCTTCGGCTTTGCCGTATTTCGTGGACATGACCCCCGATCCGCGCGCTGCGACATAACCGCCCAATGTCGCGCTGTCTACGGAAGAAGGATAATGCGCCAGCATCAGACCATGTTTGTTCAAGGTGTCTTCCAGGACACGGCCGTTGATGCCGGGCTGTGCCGTAAGTGTAAGCGATTTCTCGTTGATTTCGATAATTTTGTCCATGCGGGTCAAATCCAGCAGAATGCCGCCATAGAGCGTCGCTGCGCCCCCCTGGGACCCGGAGCCGCCACCGCGCGGCACGACCGGTACTTTATGCGTGTTGCAAATCTGCATCACTTTGGACGTTTCTTCAGTGGAAGCCGGTCGAACGATGTAGTAGGGCAATGCCATTTCCTGATTTTTTTCTTTCCACATGTGTGTCAACCAGAAATGGTCGATTGACTGCTCTTTCCGGAGTTGTTCGATGTCGATGACATTTTCGACACCGACGGCATCCTCCAGTTCTGAACGCAACATTTGAAGTGCATAACCAACCAACTTCAATCCAGTCTCCCCTTTCTTGTGAAGCCCATACAAGCCAGAACAACTTGTATATACGTCTATAATATAGACGTGTATATAATATGTCAACAAAAAAATAAAAGCGGTTTCATTTTGCGAAATCCGCGATCACTCACAAAAAACGGGCGAAAGACCCGCGCTGCGATCATCTTGCCGATGAAACAAAAAAAGAGACGCCCGGATGTTTCAGCGTCTCTCCAAATGCGTATCTGCCCTGTTCCCGCCTGGCGCCGGCACGGCCAACCGTTTGCCCATCACCAGGGAAATGGGCAGCGCCAACGCAATGATCCAGCTGACGGCAAGAAATGTATCCTGGATACCCAGGGTATAGGCCAGTTGCCGGTCCAGGTTGTCAAGCTCGCCTCCGTTGCCCGCAGACAGATGTTTTTCATGAATAGCCAGTCTGGCATGAAAGAAAGACGTACAGATCCCAATGGCCATCGCGCTGAAAATCGAACGGAGCCAGTTGATCAGCGCCGATGCGTGACCTGCATAGGAGATCGGTACGTGCGACATGCTCATATTCGTTACCGGCGTGCTGGACAGACCCGTTCCAATATTGCGAATCATGAGTCCGGCCATAATGGCGATCAGGCTCGTGTTCAGGTTGATATGGCTGAAATAATACGTTGTCGCAAGGAGCAGCAAGCTGCCTGCAAACAGCAGCTTCACCGGCCCGAATTTGCGATTCAATCGCCCCGACCAGAAGGTAGCGAGTGACAAGCAGACGGCTGCCGGCAAGAAGAGCATACCCGTCGTGTAGGGGGACAAACCTTTGACTTCCTCCAGAAACAAAGGCATGAAAAATACGCCGGCGTATAATGCGAAGGTCAGGACCAGGGACGCAACCACACTGAGCGTATACATCGCGTTTTGGAACAGCCGGAGCTGCAGCAGCGGTTGTTCACAACGCAACTGTTGCCAGATGAACAGTCCCGTGCTGGCAACTGCGATCAATGCCGTTAAGATCGTCCATTCCGAGGTCCAGCCCCATTCGGCCAAATTGCCGAACAACAGCAAAAAAGCCGCACTGCCCATCGAGGCGATCCCAAAACCGAGCCAATCCATTTTCAATTGACGGTTTCCCTGTTGCTCCGGCAGCATGAATTTCGCCATGATCAGCGTCACGACGCCGACAGGCACGGTAACCAGAAAAATCAAATGCCAATTATGGACTTGCAGCCACCCGCTGAGTGTGGGACCAATCGAGGTGCTGAGTATGGTAGAGAATGACCAGATGCTGACAGCGAGCATTTGCCGGTCTTTCTCGATCAACTGGTAAATCATTGCAAGTGAAAGCGGCTGAATGAATCCGCAGAATAATCCCTGCACCACCCGAAACGCAATCAGCGACTCCATATTCCATGCACAAGCGCAAAGTATGGAGGAAGCGGTAATGCCCGCAACCGTACAAAGAAAAAGCGGCTTGCTGCCAAAACGGTTCATCGCATAGCCGCTGATCGGCGCAACCATTCCGCTCGTCAACGTAAAACCGGTAATAATCCATTGCACCTGTTGCAATTCAACGTCAAAAATCGCAATAAAGCCATGCAACGATACATTCAGCGATACGACATGATACATGCCGACAAAAGAGCCCAGAAACAGTATGGAAATCGCCGGCCAGAAGGGAGAGGGTTTCAACTTTACCGCTGCGTGTGTCAGATTGGCGGACAAATGGGCACCTCTCATTCCCGTTATAATGGATAATGACAGCTTACGTGATGGTCAGTACCCACGCTGCGAAGCGCAGGCACCTCCTCCCTGCATCTGCTTGTTGCAAACGGACAGCGCGGATGGAAGCGGCAACCGCTTGGCGGATGAACAGGAGAGGGAATCTCCCCTTCGATGGAAGACCATTCCCGCCTCAGGCCCGGATTCGGCTGGGGAATCGATGCAATCAGCGCCTTCGTGTAAGGATGGGCCGGATGGCGAAAAAGCTCGTCACTCGGGGCAATTTCCACAAGCTTGCCCAGGTACATCACGCCAATTCTGTCGGAGATATGTCTGACAACCTGAAGGCCATGTGCAATAAACAAATACGTCAATCCGAGCTTTTGCTGCAAATCCTGCAGCAAATTCACTATTTGCGCCTGTACGGATACATCGAGCGCGGAGACGGCTTCATCCGCAAGAATAAAGCTCGGATTCAGGGCAATCGCACGGGCAATGCCGATCCGCTGGCGTTGTCCGCCGGAAAATTCATGCGGATATCGACCTGCGCTGTGCGGGTCCAGACCGACGAGCCGGAGCAAATCCTGCACACGCTGTCTTGCTTCCTTTCCGGAGATGCCTTCATGCACCCGCAACGGTTCGGCGATGCTGTCCCCGATGGACCATCGCGGATCGAGGGAACCGTAAGGGTCCTGAAAGATCACCTGCATATCCCTGCGAATCTGACGAAGCGCAGCGGTTCCCAGCTTGGTCAACTCCCGTCCCTGAAAACGGACGGAACCGGAGGTGGCCCGCTCAAGCTGCAAGAGCACGCGACCCAGCGTCGATTTGCCGCTGCCGGATTCTCCGACAAGTCCGAAGGTCTCGTTTTTTCTGATGGCCAAATCCACATCATCAACTGCCCGAATATAGGCGCGAGGCGCGAACAACCCTTTCGATTTGACGGGATAATATTTGCGAAGATTTGTGGCTTCAAACAAAAGCGCTGCGGCTTCATTCGACGGTATCGCGCGGTCCTCCTGCGCCTCGATCGGCAAACCTGTACGCCCGCTTCGCCAATCTCCGCCGGCGGCAACCCGATCCGAATGCCAGCAGGCAACCTGCCTGTCCCCCTGCTCCGTCAATTCGGGCGACTGCTCCCTGCAACGGCTTGTGGCAAATTCGCAACGCGGGTGAAACAGGCAACCTTCCGGCAGCGCAGATGGACTGGGAATGGAACCTTCAATCGAATAGAGCCTCGAGCCTCTCACCGTATCGAGTGTCGCGATCGATTTCAGCAGCCCTCTCGTATACGGGTGCTGCGGATTTTCAAACAGGTCCAGTGCCGTGCCCTGTTCGACGATTTTGCCGGCATACATGACCACCACGCGGTCGGCAATTTCTGCAGCGATGCCCAGGTCATGCGTAATCAGCAAAATGGACATGCCAAATTCCCGCTTCAAGTCTTGAAGCAGCAACAAAATTTGCGCCTGTATCGTGACATCAAGCGCAGTCGTCGGCTCATCGGCGATGAGCAACTCCGGCCCGCAGGAAAGCGCCATGGCGATCATCGCCCGCTGCAGCATGCCGCCCGACAACTCGCCCGGATATTGCTTCATGCGGATCTGAGGCTCCGGGATGCCGACACGGCTGAGCAGCGTCAGAGCCCTCTCCCGTGCTTCACGCCGGGTCATGCGCTCATGCCGCAGGATCGTTTCCACCATTTGCTGACCGATTGTAAACACGGGATCAAAGGCCGCCATCGGTTCCTGAAAGACCATGGCAATGCGCTTGCCCCGAATCCTGCGCAATTCACTTTCGGAAAGCGTCGTCAAATCCAGACCGTCAAGCAGCACCTTGCCACTGGAAATATATCCGTTCTCATGGTCGATCAGCCGCATGATCGCTTTGGAGGTTACGGTCTTGCCGCTGCCCGATTCACCAACGAGACAGACCGTCTCCCCTGCCTTGATGGACAGGGTGACATCGCGAATCGCATGCAGGACACCGCGTTTCGTCTGAAATTCGACTGACAGCTTATCCAGTTGAAGCAAAGCATCCATAAGACTAACGCTCCTTCATTCAAGCAGCTTTCTTCGGATCAAGCGCATCCCGCAAGCGGTCGCCAATAATATTGACCGCCAATACGAACAACGTGATCGCCAGCCCCGGAAACGTGCAAATCCACCAGGCCACCGTCAGGTATCCGCGTCCTTGTGCCAGCAAGGTGCCCCAATCCGGCACTTCTTTAATGACGCCAAGTCCAAGGAAACTCAGACCGGAACCGGCCAATATGGAAGTGCCGAGATTAATCGTGGCCATGACAAGCAAAGGAGAAAACGCATTGGGCAACACATGCTTCCAGAAAATTTGAAACGATCCGGTGCCAATCGATCTGGATGCGGCAATAAACGCCCTGCTGTTGATGCTCAAAATTTGCGCGCGCATGATGCGGGCAAAGCCCGGAATGCTGCCCACGGCTACCGCGAGCACGATATTCAGCAGGCTGGGCCCGAGCGCTCCGGCAATGGCGAGTGCCAGCAGGATGCCCGGTATGGTCATCAGCACGTCATTCAGGCGCATCAGAATCGCATCGACGCTGCCGCCGATGTAACCCGATATGGCACCCAATGTGCCTCCTGCAAGTCCACCGACAAGGACCGAAGCAAAACCGATAAACAGGGAATCCCTGCTGCCATGGACAACTACGCTGAAAATATCCCTGCCAAAGTAATCCGTACCGAACCAATGTGTCGCACCCGGTGCCGCCATGATGCGATCCGTATGCATTTCCGTGGGCGCGTATGGTGCAATCCACCCCGGAGCCACGACGCATGCCAGCAAGAAAAAAAGGATGAGGCCAGCGAAAACAAGCAGAACATTGGAGAATGACAATTTTTGAAGCCACCGGATCGATGGACTTCTTTTCCGGCGCGCCCGCCATGCCGGTTTGGCAACGACAACCTCCTGCATGCAGCTTCACTCCCTTTGAATTAAATGGATCGTCTGACTCGCGGGTCGATGATGGCATAAGAAATATCGACAATCAGATTGACCAGGACATAGATGATGGCGGTGAAAAATATAACCCCCTGAACGACGGGCAAGTCTTTGGCCAATATGGCATCGGCGATGATCCGCCCGATTCCCTGGCGCGAAAAGACGGTTTCGATGATGACGGTTCCAGCCAGCAGATCCCCCACCAGCATCCCGAGCATGGTGATTGCCGGAATCAGCGCATTTCTTAACGCATGTCGGTACATGACCGCACGCTCGGCCAACCCTTTGGCGCGCAGCGTCATGATGAAATGCTCATTGATGACGTCCAGCATGCTGCTTCGCACCATGCGCACGATATATCCCGCACCGACAATGCCAAGCGTGACCGCAGGCAACACAACCGTTTTCCAGCCGTTTGAGCCAATGGCCGGAAACCACCCGAGATGGATGCTGAAGAGCAAAATCAGCAGAATTCCCGACCAGAAGGTGGGCATGGAAATGCCGAACAGGCCCACAATGCGGGCGACAACATCGATCCATTTGTTGCGGTGAATGGCAGAAAGCACGCCCAGCACCAGGCCGATGACGACTGCGACAAGCGAGCTTGCCGCAGTCAGCGCCAATGTAGCCGGAAAATGCGTGAGAATTTTGGGCAATACCGGCTCGGAGTTAATGAGCGATTGGCCGAAATCGCCTTGCAGCATGCTGCCAAAGTAGCGAACCAACTGGATATGGAAAGGCTGATCGACGCCCAATTGCTGACGCAGCTTCGCGACCGTCTCCGGTGTAGCCACTGCAGGATCGAGCAGCAAATCCGTCGGATCTCCAGGCAAAACGTACAGAATCGTAAATACCAGAAACAGAGAGCCCGCAATGACGAGCAATGACGTCAATAAACGGCCGGTAATCAACCCCGCCATGACGGATTTCGCCCCCTTCCGTCAAGTTTGGATGTACACATCGTTAAACAGCGGATAAGCCAGCGCATCAAAGGTAAGGCCTTGCACGCTTTTTGCGGTGCCCACCGTGTAAGGGAACACATAGATCGGCAGAACGACTGCATTCTCGATAATATAACGTTGAACTTTTTTGTAGATTTCCGCCCGCTTCGCATCATCCGTCTCAACCGCCCCTTGATCGAGCCATTGATCGACTTCGGGACTGTTCAGCTTCGAGAGCGTAATTTTGACCTTGGGGTCGTAGGAATGATAGAAGGCGCTAAGTGCATTCGGATCGGAATTCACCTGGCTGTTGCCGTACAAGTCATAATCATGATTGGTGAACACAACGGTCCGGACATCCTTTGTAATGACCACTTCCACTTCAATGCCGATCTCCTTGAGCTGCTGCTGGACAATCACCGCAATATCGTTGCGTTTCTCACGGTTCGGCGAGCCGTCAACATATTTGAGCGTCAGTCTTTTGCCGTCCTTCGTCCGGATCCCGTCCGGGCCCTTCACCCAGCCGAGTTCGTCAAGCAATTGATTTGCTTTGTCCACATCATATTTGATGCTGTTCTCGAGCGAGGAATCGTATCCGAAGGTAGTTGGCGCCAGCGGTGACCACGAACGTTCGTAGGTGCCCAGATACAGCGTCTTCACGATGGCATCCACATTCACCGCGGCTTGCACCGCCTGTCTGACCTTCACTTCATTCCAGGGTGAATGGTTCAAGTTAAAAAACAACGTATAAGGCAAGCCGCCTGTATTTTGGCGGTACACCCTGAAATTCGGGTCGCTCTCCAGCGAAACCAGGTTTTGCGGCGGAATCGTTTCGGCTGCAAGAATCTGTCCGCTTAGCACGCCTCCGATCCGCGTCGCTTCCTCCGGCACGATGCGGAATGTAATGCGATCCAGGTAAGCGGCACCTTTGTTCGTGACGTTCTCGGGCGCCCAATTGTATGCATCGTATCTTTCCACCTGAATATCCGCGTTTTCTTCCCATTTCACGAATTTGAACGGGCCGGAACCCACGGGGTTTTTGCCCAATTGATCGCCATATTTCTCGGCGGCAGTCGGCGATACGATGCCAAGCAGGGCCTGGCTCAGGTTGCCCAGAAATGCACGGGATGGCCGGGACAAATTAATCTTGATCGTATACTCGTCAATCACTTCCGATGATTCATAAGGCTCCAGCAAGGCGACGGAATTCGCCGCTTTCGTCTCCGGATTCAGAATGCGATCATAATTGTATTTCACCGCCGCTGCGTTGAACTTCGTGCCATCATGAAACACGACATCCTGGCGCAGCTTGAAGATGTAGGTTTTGCCATCCTCTGAAACCGTCCATTCCGTTGCCAGCCAGGGCTTGATCGTATTGTCCGGCATTTGGACGACCAAAGAATCATATACGGTACGCAAGACGCGAACCGCTACCGCGTAGCCGCTGCGATGCGGGTCCAGCGTGTCGGGCGAAGTCGCCAGCGCATAAGTAAGCTCGCCCCCGATCACGGGAGTTCCTGCCGGCACCTCCTGCTTCGTCGCGCTTGGCGCAACTTGCTGATTTTGCGAGCAGGCGGACAAGACCAGTGCGGTTGTTAATAGCAAAACCAATAATGCGAATAATGATTTTTTCAATCTCATGAAGCCGTCCTCCCCAGTTATATCTGCTTATTCTCATAAATTAAGTCGGAATTATGCCAGCATGCTTCTTCGACGTATAACGATTCTCCGGAATCGGAATACCCAGATTCCCGCGCAGCGTATCCGATTCATATTCCGTCCGGAAAACGCCGCGCGCCTGCAATATCGGGACGACCTGTTCCACAAACAGATCGAAGCTGTCCGGCGTCGCTCCGCCGACGATGAACCCGTCAGCCGCTTCCTCTTCAAACCATTGCACCAGTTGATCCGCGACTTGCTCCGGTGTGCCGATGAAAGGGGAACGCGGCGTGGCCGCCTGGAGGGCAACCTCGCGAAGCGTCAAATTTTCCGCTTTGGCACGCTGCTTGATTTTGTCCGTGGTGCTTCTGAAGCTGTTCTGTCCGAGATTGCCCAGATCCGGGAACGGCTCATCCAGCGGGTATTGACTGAAATCATGATGCTCGAAAAACCGGCCCAGATGATCCAGCGCATATTCAATCGTGACAAGTTGTGCAACTTGGTGATATTTCTCTTCCGCTTCTGCCTGCGTACGGCCAATGATGACGCTGATTCCGGGGAAAATGAGCGTATGTGCCGGATTGCGGCCATTGCGTGCCGTTCTTTGCTTCACGTCCCGGTAAAATTCCTTGGCCTCTTCAAGCGATTCCGGACCGGTAAAGACGGCATCCGCTGTTTTGGCAGCCAGCGAGCGTCCGCTGTCGGAGGAACCTGCCTGGAACACCACCGGTTGCCCCTGTTTGGAACGCGCGATATTGAGCGGGCCCTGTACGGAGAAAAATTCGCCCTTGTGATTGAGCCGGTGCAGCTTGTTCGGATCGAAGAAGACGCCACTGGCTTTATCGCGAACGAACGCATCATCCTCCCAGGAATCCCACAACCCTTTGACGACCTCCAAAAACTCCTCCGCGATCCGATACCGGTCCGGATGCGAAGGATGCGGCTTCCCGCCGAAGTTCAACGCGCTGCCTTCCAGGGGAGAGGTAACGACGTTCCAGCCGGCACGTCCCTTGCTGATATGGTCAATCGAGGAGAACTGGCGCGCAACGGTAAACGGCTCGCTGTAGGAGGTTGATAACGTGCCGATCAAGCCGATATGGTTCGTGACTGCACCAAGTGCCGACAATATCGTAATGGGCTCAAAGCGGTTCAAAAAATGCGGAATCGACTTCTCGGTAATATACAGACCGTCTGCCACGAACACAAAATCGAATTTGCCCGCTTCCGCCTTCTGGGCCTGGTGTTTATAGTAGGCCAGACTTACGCTGGCATCGGCAGGCATATCCGGATGTCGCCACAGCGAGCCGCCCCCGACGCCATGAAGAATGGCGCCCAGCTTCAGTTTCCTTTGGTTCCCCATTTTTCCTTCACCTCGGTTATCGTTTTCGGGTTACACCCGCCCGGTCACTTTCCCGGCAGCATAGCGATTGACGGGAATTTTCAGACCCAGATTTTCACGCAAGGTATCATGCGCATATTCTTCACGAAAGAGTCCGCGTCGTTGCAGAATGGGAACGACAAGCTCCACGAAATCTTCCAATCCCCTGGGCACAACCGAGGAAATGATAAAGCCGTCTGCCGCACCGGCCTCGAACCATTCCTGCACACGATCTGCGACTTCCTCCGGCGTACCGAGGAAGCCCGGCCGCGGCGTGGCAACGGACAGCGCCACCTGGCGCAGCGTGAGCCCTTTTTCTCTGGCATTCGCCTTGATCCGGTCCGTACCGAACTGGAAGCTGTTGCGTCCCAAATCGCCCACATCCGGGAAGGGGGCATCGACATCATATTGAGAAAAATCATGATGCTCAAAAAACCGGCCGAGATACTTCAACGCTTCTTCCACGGATACGAGATTGACCACTTCCTCATACTTGCGTTCCGCTTCTTCGCGTGTTCGACCGATGATCGGACCGATTCCGGGAAAAATCAGGACATCCTCCCGTTTTCGTCCGAACGATACCGCACGCTGCTTGACGTCCTCGTAGAACGCAACGGCTTCCTGCAGCGTTTCATGTCCCGTGAATACCGCATCGGCTTGTTTGGCCGCAAAATCCCTGCCGACGTTGGAGGAACCTGCCTGGAAAATGACGGGATGCCCCTGCCTGGATCTCGCAATATTCAGCGGTCCCTTGACGGAAAAATAAGTTCCCTGATGATTGAGGGTGTGCAGCTTGGCCGGATCGAAAAACTGCCCCGTCTCCTTGTTGCGTACGAATGCGTCATCTTCCCAGGAATCCCAAAGCCCCCTGACAACCTCCAGGTACTCTGTCGCAATCTCATAACGCTTGTCATGCTCCGGGTGCGCCCTTCCGCCGAAATTCAACGCCGTGCCCTCCAGCGGCGTTGTGACGACGTTCCAGCCAGCCCTGCCTCCGCTGATCATATCGAGCGATCCGAACTGGCGGGCGATGTTAAACGGCTCACTATAGGAGGTGGACACCGTGCCAACAAGACCAATGTTGCTGCTGACCGCCGCCAATGCGCTCAAAATGGTCAACGGCTCAAACCGGTTCAGAAAATGGGGAATGGAATTCTCGGTGATATACAAGCCGTCTGCGATAAACACAAAATCAAACTTGCCGGCCTCCGCCTTCTTGACCCACTGCTTATACAAATCGATATTTACGCTGGCATCCGCAGGCATATCCGGATGTCTCCACAAGGACGTACTGCTGCCGACGCCATGGAGGATCGCCCCCAGCTTCAATTGCCTTTGTGCCGTCATTCAATTCACCTCCTGATGGGCAAGCGACCGTTGTGCATATGCCGATTTGATCCGGTCGATTTGCGCCAGATGGTGCGTTACATGCTTGATAAACCCGGCGATAATATCGCTGACGCGAACCTTCTCGCCCTTGGCGTTGATGCCGCTTTTTTCGAAGTCCGCCGGCGACAAACGTTCAAACAACAGGCCGTTGTATTGCAGCAACGCACTGAATGCCTGCAAAATATCGGCGGTTCGGCATTCGTTGGCGCGCTGGCCCGCTACCCACTTATCCTGATCAAATGCAGGCAGGCGGGCAGTCGTATCCGCCAGCAAATCGCGAATGCGAAACGAAACGACCAGATGATGGTCCGTCAGATGGGCCAACACCTCATTGATACTCCATTTGGCTTGCGTTTCTTTCCATTTGAGCTGCGCTTCGCCAATGTCCGCTACAGCTTCAACGAGTTGACGATACGTATCCCGATAGGCTTTCAGGTCAATGAAACTCATGGCGTTCTTCTCCTTTGATTTTGAATCATTCGTCAATTTGTCCGGCGTTAACGCCGGACTCATTAATCGCGCCGGCATAATGAGCCAGCAGGCGCCGTGCTATCCCGGCCAAAAAATCAACCGCGATCGGCAGCGCTCTTTCGTCCAGTTCAAATTTCGGATGATGCCATCCGTATTGGCCTGCCGTGCCAATGAACACAAACAGGCCGGGAACGCGTTGCTGATAGACCGCAAAATCTTCGCCGCCAAGCGATAGTGATGGCGTAACCGGCAGCAGTCCCAATTGTTCGGCTTCCGCCCATGCGAGCGCGGCCAACTGCTCGTCATTGTGGACAGGCGGCGTACCTTCGTTCCAGCGCACCGTTGCCTGGATTTGGAATGCGGCTGCGATTCCGTCCACAATTTCCTGAAAGCGCCGGATGACGGAACGTCGCACATGCGGATGAAACGAACGAACCGTCCCCTCCAGGTGGACCTTCTCCGGAATGACGTTCCATGTCGTGCCGCCATGAACGCTCGTCACGCTGACAACAGCACTTTCCAGCGGGCTGACATTACGGCTCACAATGCTTTGGAGCGAGGTAATGAGGGCGGCCGCAGCCAAAATCGGATCTGCCCCGGCTTCAGGCACCGCGCCATGTGTCCCCGTGCCCTTCAGCTCGATGAAGAAGGCGTCTGGTGCAGCGAGCAGCGGACCGGCACGTATGCCGATCGTCCCTACTTGCAGGTCCGGCTTATTGTGCAAGCCAACGATCGCGTTCACGCCATCAAGCACACCGGCCGCAACCAAATCTTTCGCCCCGGTCGCCTTCTCTTCTGCAGGCTGAAACAGCAGGCGAACCGTGCCCCCAAGCGTATCTTCGCGTTCCTTCAACAGCAGTGCAGCGCCAATCAAGGCAGCGGCATGAAAATCATGACCGCAGGCATGCATCTTGCCCGGCACAGCCGATGCAAAGGGCAGTCCCGTTTCCTCCTGAATCGGCAACGCATCGATATCCGCCCTGAGTGCAACTACCGGGCCGCCCTTCCTCCCGCCAACCTCTGCCACCACTCCCGTTCGCAGCGAATAATCCCGTATGCGAAGCCCCGCCTCCCGCAGCCAGCGTTCAACGCGTCCGGTTGTCTCGAATTCTTCATTGGACAGCTCCGGATGCTGGTGAAGCTCTCTGCGTATGGCGACCAACTGCGATGCAAATGATGCCGCACTCCGTTCCTGTTTGATGTTCCCCATGCCTTCACCTCCGGACCCCTCGTCATGTTGCGGGAACTTCCGAGAACGCTTCGCGCAGCAACTCAAACGACCGCAGCCTTAGACCGAAATCTGCCACATTCGTCGTTACGATGAATTCCCCGACGCCCGATGCAGCCTGCAATTCCAGGATTTCCCATCTGACACGATCTTTGGATCCGACGGTCAAATAGGCGTCTTTCTCCTCGATGGTATAGGGTTCGTTCGACTGTTGGCCATACGCTTCGGCTTGCGCAATCGACCCCACCGTCAGCGTTCTCCCGCTTGCCAGGTGAATTTTGACGAGCTTGCGCTGGGTCACAAGCGACTGGGCAACCTCGTCTGAATCCGCGACGATGACCGACAGCGCCAAAATGGCCTGGGGCTGACCGCCGCTGGTGAAATCAAACCGTTCCCGATATTGGCGTATGGCCTCCAGCGCCACGTTCAGGTCTCCCCCGATAAATAATGAAAACACATAGGGAAGTCCCAACTCCGCAGCAATTTCGGCACTTTCGACGGACGTGCCAAGAATATGCAGATCGGCGGGGACAGACGCCGCCGGTGTGGCTTTGAGGCCTGCGAACGCCTCGTCATCACTTGGATTGCCTTGCAAATACTTCCGAAGTTCAATGATTTTGTCTGTCATGGAAAGCGGATTGACGACATTTCGCTGCAAAGCTTTCGTGCTGCGCAGCAACCCGCCCGGGGCACGGCCTACCCCCAGATCGACGCGGCCCGGCGCCAAAGCCGACAGGACATTGAAATTTTCCGCGACTTTGTATGGACTATAATGCTGCAGCATGACACCACCGGAGCCGATCCGAATGCGGTTTGTCTTCGCCAGCAAATAGGCAATCAGCACCTCCGGCGAAGAGCCGGCCAGTTGCTCCGAATCATGATGCTCTGACACCCAGAATCGATAAAAGCCAAGTTCCTCGGCCTTTTGTGCAACCTGAATCGTATGCGCAAAAGCGACTTCGGCAGTTTCGCCCGGGTAAATCGGACTCTGGTCCAATACACTGAACCTGATCGACAAATCGCACACCCCCCACCCTTGCATCAATCAACAATTCCCATATGATTAATGAGATTTATTCTACATACAAATTTAACACCTTCAGGAAGAAGGTGCTAATAGAGTTTCTCTATTCATCAATTTATAATCCTATAGGTTTAGTCGGTTTTAGAGGCAAACAAACCGGTTGGAAGCAGGCTTTCGATGATGTCGGCATTGTCGCCGGTCAGGGTAATCAGATTGGTCTGCAGGGAAAGGCCTTTAAGCTGCGGGATTTCAATCGGAACCAGCTTGCCGCTTGCGACCTCGTCTTTGACGCACAAATCGTGCAGAAAACAAATACCGGTTCGCTGCAGCACCAGCTTCTTGGCCGTCTCGGCGTTATCTACCTGATAGACAATGTCCAATTGCTCATCCAGATGCTCAAAAATGCGATGCACCCGCTGCCAGTCCAGGGAGCCGCATTCAAAAAAAATATTCAATTCCTGCCTGATATCCTGGATGGTCACCGACTGCATCTCCGTAAACCGATGCCCTTGGTACACATATAATCGAATCGGATCTTCATAGTAAGGGAAGGATTGTATCGAAGGGTGAACCAGTTTGCGGACAAATGCGATATCGATCTCGCGATTCAGCAGCTTTTCGATCAACTCTTGGGAGGAACCGGTGTATTGTTTGATGCTGCTTTGCGGAAAACGATGCTGCAACTTCAAAATGATCGAGGGAAGCAAATAGTTGGAGACGGATATGGTGCAACCGATTCTCAGCTCATGCTTGCCTACACGCTGATCCTGCAGCCTCAGCTTGCCTTTCTGGAAGGTTTGGAGAATTTGCTGCGCATAAGGCAAAAATTGCTTTCCTTTTTCAGTCAACACGACTTGCTTGCCCAGACGGTCAAACAATCTGGTGTCCAGCTCCCGCTCCAGCGATTGAATGCGTGCCGTGACGGATGGCTGGGAGAGAAACAGCATTTCTGCGGCCTTGTTGAAGCTGCCGTAGTGATTCACGTACACGAATGCTTCAATGTTTTCAATATTCATGGCTTGTCCCTCCTGCATTGTAAAATCACAGTTGAAATGCAGGTGCGAATGGTCAGATCAGGTCGCCGATTCGCACCTGATTTATCCAATCGGAACATTTGGTTATTATCCGGTTGTCCAAGGAGCAATGACAATGCGCATGTTTCAAATTCGGATCGCACCCCGGAATCCTCTTGAACCATAGTAAGATTCCGCTCCATTATGGTAGACGAAAACGGTGTCATATCGCCGGTCGCAGTAAATGGCTCCGCCCAGTTTCCGAATGGATTCGGGGGTCAGCACCCAGCTCGACGTTTTCAGGTCGAACGGGCCCAGTTGCTGAAGTTGCCGGTATTGGTCTTCCGTCAACAATTCGATGCCCATTTCTTCCGCCATGCCGACCGCGCTATGTTTCGGCTTGTGCTCCTTCCGGGACGCCAGCGCTTCACGGTCGTAACAGACGCTTCTGCGGCCTTTGGGACTTTCCGCCGATCAATCGAACAGGATCAATTCTCCCGTCTGATCGTCAAGCCCCACCACATCCGGTTCGCCCCCGGTTCTTTCCATTTCATGAAGCGACCACAGCTTCGCTTCATTCGCTTCGAGCCTGGCTCGAACGTTCGTCCACGCCATGCCCGGATGGCGGCCCATGTTGCGCTCGAATCGATCCTGCAGGATGCGAAAAAGCGATTCCCGCTGCATTGGCGTGATCGTTTTGCCGCTGTTCGTTTTGATCTCCGACAAATGAATTTCTCCTTTCCTTCAAATCTGCCTGTATTTTCGTCCGGACCTCCAGGCCCTTGAATAACGCCGTCCAGGGATATGTACCCGGGCAACAACGATTTTTCGCATTTTTCCATTCCTCATCCATTGGGCGCTTCCCGTTTGTGAACCATTTTTTGCACCACAAGAATTTATTCCATTTTCTATTATTTAACACGCTTTTGCAATCATTGTTTGCATTTGGCAGCCTTGCGAAGCATAAAAAAATGGCGGTGACAGGCTTTTCACCCGTACATCGCCACCGGCCGCCGTCACACTGCTCCGCGAGATTGCCCGACATGGTTCATCAATGCGTAAAAATAACCGGCTTCGCCCGTTCGGTAATATTGGTACCATGCATCCAGGGCTTCTTTGGTCATGACATCCAGCCGGGACAGGACCTGATAGGCCAATAACAATCCACCCGCCGAACCGGTTGTGATCAGTTGCCCGTCATCAACGATCGGATCCTGCCTGTAATGGGATTCGCCCTTGTAGTTCGGACAAAAGAGCTGCAAAAACGCCAGACTGTTGCTTGTATGCGGACGTTGGTCCAATATGCCTGCTTCAGCAAGCGCGGTAGTCGCTCCGCAAATGGCGGCAACCAGACTACCATTGTCCAACAACGCTTTTGCTTTGTTGATGATGGGAAGATGTCTGGGCTCCAGCCATGTATCCGCACCGGGCAACAGCAATACGGCACACGTCTCCGCACGGATATCGTCTACTGTCAACTCGGGAAGCAGTGTCACGCCGCCTTTGGTCGTGACCGGCTCTCTGGTCGATCCGACTGTCCTGACCGGCATGCGCTCTCCTTTTTTCTTGAAATACTGTCCCGAATTCAATTCCGCGATGACATGGCCGACCTCCCAGTCTGCCAATGTATCCAGTACATAGACATATGCATTTTTCATGGGAAAGAAGCCTCCCGTTCAAACTTCCTGTATGATTGTCCGGGACAAAGCGAATCCGGAAAATTCCGCATACTTGCGGCTTGCCTCGACTATGCGTTCCTGCAGGTTCCCGATCTTTTCAAAAGGAAAAACCTGCAGTTCGACCTCGTTTTTGCGAATCGTCCGTTTCCAGGTCCCCGATATGACGCCGTCGATCACGACGAGCGGGGCGAAGACCCCGTTGTTGCCCGGAACGATCCTTGGGGCATATCTTGCATCCAGTACAGCACTTCTGTCTTTGTAACCGAGCAAATATTCGTCATAGCCCGGCAGCAGATGTACGGCGGATGTTATCTCATCTCCCTCGTCGCCTTCCATGGCATCATCGACGTTCCGGTCCATCCAGTATTCGGCGCCTGCGATTGTCTCGCGATGGAGCTTGTCCTGGATCGCTTCCAGTCCTTCCCTGGCTTCTTTGACCGGAAGTCCCGACCACCACGCGAAGTCGTGCAGCGTTGCAGGACCATGCCCGGCAAAATACCGTTTGGCCAGTTCCCCTGCCGCTTCCTCCAGTGGCAATCCCGCAGGGTTGCGCACCCAATCCTCCAGCAGCACAAACGTTTGCTGATTTCCTTCCACCGGGCCCGGACAGATCAATCCCGACTGTGCCAAATACCACAGGATGTGGTACCCGCGCTGCGGTTTGGTTTTGATTCCCGCGCGCTCCAGCAGATCCATCAGGTGCTGCCGCTGCATCCGTTTGTTCTCTTTCAGCGCGTCATGGATGAGTGTTTCGCATTGTGCCATCTGCCGGGAATCCAGTTCCAATTGCGCCAGTCTGCGTTGATCATTGGCCAATATGCGCGGTGCCAACCGTCCGAGCATCCATTTCACATCTTCTGCAGGCACAGCATGCAGCGTACCGCGCATGGCCCAGGTAATTACAATCTGACGGTCGGCAATGGCCTGTTCAATCGTCGCAACTGTGGCCTGCGCCGTGCGCAGGCCTATCGCCCACAACATTTGCAAGTAATCTTGCGCCTGGATCGCCCCCATTCTCCTGACGACCCCAAGCGGCGTCCTTTCCTTCCCGCGGGAAATCAGCTGGCTGCGCAGCCGGCGACGGGCGATTCCCTTGTCAATCATCCAACCATCTCCAGTCAGCAGGTGCTCAAAAATTGACGCCATGCCCCGGCGAAAAGCGCCGGTTCCTCCAGCGCCGCAAAGTGGCCGCCTCGCGGCAAAATGCTAAAGCTCGCAACATGGACGAAGCGCTGTGCCCATTCGATCGGAAATTGCAGTTCGCGCGGAAAAAACGCAAGCCTCGGCTTGGCAATGCCACAAGTGGATTTTAGCCGGAAGCAGCGGGGATGTATTGTAAATTTTTTTCCATACGCGCGCATTTGTTCAGAGGAGGGGCACATGACTGGGATGCATGCTTTGCTTCAGGCGATAGGCCGATGGCGTCAAACCCGAAAAAGCCTGAAATTCCTTGATAAAATGCGACTGGTCATAATATCCGCACATCAACGCGATTTCCGTCCAGTTGACATCCCCCGAATGCCGGACAAGATTCAGGGCGTGTTGGAATCGCATCAGCCGGCAATACCGTTTCGGAGACATGCCGACTTCATGCTTGAAAAGCCGGATGAACTTCTTGGGGCTCAGGTGCAAAGACCGGACTGTATCCCGGACCGATTGCAAATGCGGGAAATGGCGAAATCGCCTCAATGCATGTTCAACCAGGGCATTCGGCTGCCGGCAGCAATCCATGCGTGCGACCAAATATTGTTCGAGAATGCCAAACCGCTCCATCAACGAGGAGGCATGCAGCAATTGTTCACGCAAAAGGGCGGCATCCAATCCCCACAAATCATCCAGCGGCAAAATCAAATCAGCCGCTTCGCAGGCGGGCGCCCCCAGAAACGGGACCGCCTTTCCGGGCTTGAATTGTACACCCATCATCATGCGCCGGTCAGCATTGTCCATGACAAAAAAATCAGAACGGGGGCCGCATACGACCGCGGGCTCAAGTCTGGTGAACCTGCCGTACCGGTCGTGGACCTGCACGCAATCGTCCTGGAGATTGACAATCAGTTGAAGCGTTCCTTCGGGAAGATTCAATTCTTTCGCTCCCGGCGGATTGCAGCCTGTAAAGTACCAGAAATAATCGACAGAAGCCGACAATGGCCCGTGCGGAACATGGGTTTGGAAAATCATCGGATACCTTCTCCACATGCAGGATTGTACGCTTATCGTTGTCCGATCCGGCCGCGGGTTAGCATGCCGCGGAAAATGGTGCCTCCGGTGCCCGGATCTTGTTGAATCATGCCATCCGGCATGCTCGTTTCTTCCTTTAGTTTCATGAATCTGGCATCTTTTTGCAACCCGTCATGGCCGCCCTGCCCATCGCGCACATCATGCCGATTCGCCCGGCGGTGCGGCAGCCCAGATTGTGCATTTGACGGTGCCGGATGAACAAAAAAAAAACGACGCGCGCCGCTCCCCGATGGAGGGCGACGCGCGTGAAAATGACGATAAACATTGCGCTTTTGAAAATCAGGATATATGATTGTTTTATATTGTTCCGGACTGTTTGAATCTTTCAATGGTTTCACTGTTGTAACCCAGTTCCTTCAATATCGATTCACTGTGTTCGCCAATCGCCGGAATCGGATTCATGACAAAATCTGCATCCTCCATGGTGACCGGCGGAATCAGCATGCGAATCGGTCCTTTGGGTGTTTCGACTTCGCGCCACCGGTTGCGTGCCTTCAATTGGGGATGGTCAAAAAACGCCCGTGCCGAATTCAGACTTGCATTTGCGATTTTCGCATCCTCCAGCCGATCAATGATTTCAGAAGCCTTCAATTCCTGAAACACTTCATCAATGATGGACTTCAGGGCTTCCTTGTGTTCGATCCGCTTCCAGTTTCCCTGGAACCGTGGATCTTCGGTCAATTCGGGCTTCCTGAGCACGATCGCACAGAATTGTTCCCACTCCCGCTCATTCTGGATGCCGAGAAACACCATTTTCCGATCACCAGTCGCAAAAGGCCCATAGGGATAAATCGTGGCATGCTGGGCGCCTGTTCTCCTGGGGTTCTCGCCGCCATATCCGGCATAATACAGGGGGTAGCCCATCCACTCTCCAAGCGCTTCCAACATTGAAATTTCCATGACCGTTCCTTTTCCGGTTTGATTCCTGGCAATGAGCCCGGTCAGGATGCCCGAGTAAGCATACATTCCGGCTGCGATATCGGCGATCGAAATCCCCGCCTTGGACGGTGTATCCTCGGTTCCGGTAATGGAAACAAGACCGGCTTCACATTGAATGAGCAGATCATAAGCCTTCTTGTCTTTATAGGGACCAGACGTACCATAACCCGAAATACCACAAACAATTAGTCGGGGAAACCTCTCCCTCAAAATTTCGGCACTGAAACCCAACCGATCTATTGCACCAGGAGCCAGGTTCTGTATAAAAACATCCGCCTTATCCAGCAATTTGAACAAAATTTCTTTAGCCTCTGGTTGTTTGAGATCGAGCGTCAGCGATTCCTTAGAACGATTCGTCCACACGAAATGACTCGACATTCCTTTGACCGTCGTATCGTAGTCTCTTGCAAAGTCTCCGACTTTGGGCCTTTCCACTTTGATGACTCTTGCCCCCAGATCTGCCAATTGACGTGTGGCAAATGGAGCAGCTATGGCCTGTTCAAGCGATACGACGGTAATCCCTTGCAATGGCAGCATATCCTTGCCTCCTGCCTCTTTCGAAACTGTAAGTGTTTGATTAAAATAATTAGGATATTGTATATTGGATCCATTATCGGAAATCCGCAACTTGACTTCCTCGCAGGAATAAAATACGCTTCATTTATTCTGGTATACTGAATGATGAACTTGTGATCCAATTTTTTAGGAGGACAAAATGGAACGTCTTAAGGTTCTTCCTGTACGAGAACAAGTAGCAGCCGTATTGAGAAAAGCGATTTTTTCCAACGAACTGCCCATTGGCAAAGAACTTACCCAGGAGGAAATCGCCAACCAGCTGGGCATTTCCAGAATGCCCGTTCGGGAAGCGTTTCAAATCCTGGAGCGCGATGGGCTGCTGAGTTTGAAAAACAATCGCAGTGCCGTTGTAACCGGATTAACGAAAGAAGATCTGATGGATCATTATATCATTCGTGCCATGCTGGAAGGAGAAGCAGCAGCCAGAGCAAGCATGCATCCCCATAAACACGAAGAAATCCTGGTTGCCCATCAAAACGTTGAAATAGCCGTTGGTTCCAAAAACGTGTCCGACTACATATCCGCCAACGGCGCCTTTCACCGTTCAATCTGGGAAGCTTCCGAAAGTACGCGCATCATCACGCTGCTAAAACAGCTTTGGAACGGGCTGCCTCCCCAATTGGCCGATTTTTTGCCGGAGCAAATTGAAAAATCGGTCATTGAACACAGCCAAATCTTGAAGGCCATTCAATCCGGCTCCCCGGATGAAGCGCGCCGCACCATGGAAGCCCACGTCAAACGCAGTATGACCGACTTTCTGAACCAGCACAGCGACAAGTTTACTTCCGATAAATAACAACGGCCAGCTGACCGGCCTGCCTTTTGATTCTGCCCTTTCGCTTCCCGCAGGAAGCCGAAAGGGCATCGTCATTTTGCGTACATCACCGGTTTGCCGGACATTACAATTGCTGAACGACATGTTCCCACAGCAGGGATCCCAGCAGTCGTTCATTTTGCTCCAGAGCCTGGACGGTGACAACCGCGTTTATGTCGGGAAGCACCAGACAGAACTGGCCCAGGATGCCGTAGAGGAAACTGCAATTGTTCGCCGTATCGACCCACAGCTGATACCCGTAATCCAGCGTTTCGTTGGCCGAAGGCCAAAAAGGCGGAATGTCGGTTTTGATGAGCGGCGACGTTGCCGCAAGCACAAACTTTTCCGAAACGATGCGCTTGTTGTTGTAAACACCCTTATTCAGCAGCAACCGGCCAATCCGGTTCAACTCTTCCACATTGATGGCCATGCCATTGGCCGCCACCGTATGTCCTTTGGGACAAGTCGTCATGTCCGGATTGCCGATGCCCAGCGGTTCAAACAGACGGAACCTCATGTATTCCAGCAGATTGACGCCGGCTTTCCGCTCCACCAGACAGCCGAGCATGTACGTATTGAAATTGCTGTACAAAAACTTTGTGCCGGGCCTCCTGACGAATTGGCCCTTTTCGTAGAAGTATCTCGGCCAGTCCCGCACGGTGGCCCGTTCCGGACTATCGCGGAAAAACAGCGGATCCGACAGACCGGAAGACATTTTCAGCATATCTTCGACGGTGATATCCAGCGCATTGGGATCCGCAATATCATAGGTCAGCTCCGGAAAGCTGTCTGCCACCTTCTCATCCAGCGAAATCAGCCCTTCGTCTATCGCAATGCCGACGCCGAGTCCGGAGACGCTTTTGGCGGTTGAATACGATTCAAATCTGGAAAGTCCCCGGAATCCGGTTAAAGCGCTGTCCTCCGAATAGAAGCGCGACCAGCGGTCGATTTCCTTCCCGTCCTTGTACACCAATGCATATAACACGAGCAGGTTGTTCTTCTTGACTTCATGGATAAATCTGGACAATGCGGTTTCCATCTTGATGCACCCGTTCTTTCTGATTGAATTGTATTGAAAAGCTTTCGGCTCCTATTTGTTCGCCGCGCATCCCGCGCGCTGCTTGCCGTTTTCCGGCTTGCCTCCTGTTGTTTGCCTGCTATTTGAAAAGGGAAGGCAGCCACAGCGAAAGCCCAGGAACAAACGCAATGACAACAAGCGCTGCGGTCATGACCAAACAAATGTAGATAATTTCCGGGAACGTGTCTTCCTGCTTGATGCCGATAATGCGGGTAGTCACAAACAGATTTACCGCCAGCGGAGGTGTCGCCCCTCCAATGGCCAGACCAACCATCATGATGACGCCAAAATGAATCAGATCCATTCCCATTTGCTGAACAACGGGCAAAAGAATGGGCGTGATAATGATAATGATCGTAATCGTTTCCATGAATGTGCCGAGCAACAAAATCAGGAACAGGATGAGCAGCATCATGATGATGTCGTTCGACGTGATGGAGAACATCCACTTGGTGATCGTTTGCGGAATTTGCTCCACGGACATCACCCAGCCAAACGGAGTGGACGCCGCAATAATAAACAACAGCACCGCGCTGCTCTTCGCCGATTTGATCACGACCTGGACAAGCTTCTTCATATCCAGTTCCTTGTAGACAAACCGCGCCAGAATAAAGGCGTACACAACCGCCACCACCGCCGACTCGGTTGGCGTGAAAATGCCGGACATGACGCCGCCCATGATGATGACCGGCATGAGCAGGGGCAAAATTCCGTTTTTGATGGCGGAACCTTTTTCCTTGAGCGACATGGGCCGTTCTCTGGGAATGTTGTCCTTGGTCGCCCGGTAAATCGAATAGACGGCCAAAAACAGACACGTCAACAATCCGGGAATGAAGCCGGCCAAAAACAGGTCGCCGATGGACGTTTCGGCCGCCACCCCGTAGACCACCATGGACAGGCTGGGGGGAATGACGATGCCCAGCGCGCCAGTGCCCGCCAGCAGCGATGCGGTAAACCCTTTGCTGTATCCTTTCTTCACCATTTCCGGCTCCATGAGCGAACCGACAGCGGCGCTGGTCGCCACGCCGGATCCGGAGATGGCTCCGAAAAAGGCCGACGCCGCGACGGCCGATACGGCCAATCCGCCGCGAATCTGGCCCAAAAACGCGTTGGCCAGATTCATCAGACGCTGGGTGGTGCCGTAGGCCATCAGATCACCGGCCAGAATAAAAAACGGCAGGGCCAAAAGCGTAAAGGAGTCGATGCCGGATACCATTCTTTGCGCGACGATGCCGAGCGACGGAGCCCCATCGATCATCAAATACAGCAGCCCGGTGATCGCCAATGCGAACCCGATGGGAACACCTAGGATGATCGCCACGGCGAGAATGCCGAAAAAAATCAACGTCATCATCGTCAGGTCTCCGCTCCTTTACGCACCCACCGCACGGAGTCGGTGATCAGGTAAACGATCATAAACACTCCGCTGACAGGCAGGGCCAGATTGACGTATCCCATCGGAATGCCAAGTCCAGTTGAATGGATTTTCATGGAGGTCTGAATGATCGGAAGGCTGTAATACATCAAGGCAGCCACAAAAATCACCAGAATGAGATTGATCAGCACATTGGCGTAAGGGTACAGCGCTTTCGGAAGCTGCTTGATGAAAAAGTCAATGTTGATATGTTCCCGCTCCAGGATGGCCAGCGCCGCCCCCAAAAAGGTTAACCAGACCATCGCATAGCGCGCCAGTTCTTCCGCCCAAAAAAACGAATGGCCGAACACATATCGGCTGACGACCTGCATGAAAGTCACGACGACCATAAGAATAAACGCCGAAAAAACAAAACTCTTGATAAAGTTTGCAAGGTATTGTGTCATTCGCGTCATCGTATACCCTCCATCTGAAAAAAAGCGCATAATCCCGAACGTATCGGCAAAACGAATACGGCAAACGCGGCTTAACCTGACGGTCAGGCGCGATTGACCGGCTGTCAGGGCTCGTGGCATTTGCTCCACGAACCTGATCGCTATCGCACCGCCGGAGATCTCAGGCCAAGCCGCGTCCATTGCCTTTTTCGCTTCGTCCCAAGGCTCTGTGTGATCGCTTGATCCGATTCGTCTTATTCGGGTTTTATTGCGCTTGCAGCGCCAGATTCAGCAGTTCATCCCCGTTTTCCTGCGTATAAATGTCCATGATGGGCTTGACCGCTTCCCTGAAACTTTGCACGTTGACTTCATTTACTTCCATGCCCAGTGCTTTTAATTCATCAATAATTCGCTGGTCTTCTTCCGCAATCATTTTCCGGTTTTGATCTCTGTATTTGACGGCCAAGTCCTGAAGAATTTGCTTGTGTTCGTCAGACAAACCGTCCCATCTTTTCGGATTGATGACAAATACAGCGCTGTTCCAGATATGACCGGACAGGGACAAATATTTTTGCACCTCGTTGAATTTGGCGCTGTAAATGTTGGACAACGGGTTTTCCTGTCCGTCAACTGTTCCCTGTTGAAGCGCCGTAAACAGTTCGTTGAACGGCATCGGCACCGCGCTTGAACCGAGTTGGTTAAACATTTTCAGGCGGATTTCCGAGCTGGCGCTTCTGAACTTGATTCCGTTCATATCAGCCGGTTCCACGATCGGTCTTACGTTGTTGGTGAAGTGCCGGAAACCATTTTCCCAGTACGCGAGCACATGCAGCCCCAGTCCTTCCAGGATTTCGGCTACTTTCTGGCCGTAAGCGCCGTCCACCGCTTTATAAGCCTGTTCCCTGGATTCAAACAGGAAGGGAACTTCCTCGACGGCCAGACGTTTATCCATGCTTTGGAAGAGGGAAATCCCCTGAATGACCGCGGCATCCAGCGAACCGGTAATCACCTGCTGAATCTCGTCTTCGTCTCCACCCAGCGCGCCGCCGCCAATAATCGTAAATTTCAATGATCCGTTCGAAACCTGATTTCCTTCTTCCGCCAGTCCCAACAACGCTTTTTGGGTCGGATGGGATTCCGGCAGCACGTGAGCAATGGTGATTGATTCGGTTTTGGAACCGGATTTGGTAGATGGGGATGAACTGGAGCTGGAATTGGAACCGCTTCCAGAAGTGTTGTTCGAAGATCCGCATCCCGCAAGCACCACTGTCAACACGATACTCAGCAATACCGACACCATCGGAAAACAACAAGCGCGCCGCTCCTTTGCGGAGACCGACGCGCGATGATGCCCGCTTTACGACAAAAACTTCGCTTTTTGCTCTACATGCTTGTCCAGCATGATTTGATCGACCGGAATGCCGTTCTCCTGCAATATCGAAATGTTTTGCACCAGAAATTCATCGCTGCCCACGATATAGAATAGCCCGTCCTTGTCTGCTGCCAGTTTCCGGACTGCTTCATAATAGTCGGGCCGATTGTCGACAAACCGGGCGGTGAAGTTTTTGTCCGGCGCCGACTTGAAAAGATCAGGGAACAAATAATGTCCCGATGATTCAATATTCAGGGAGTGCATGTGCGCAATACCGTCCGGTCGGTCCATATAATCCAGCGCCAGCGAACGGAACGTCGCCAGGCCGACACCGGAAGACAACAGGTACAGCTTGCGGCCGATACGTCTGAGCGGCAAATTGGAGTGGGTCTTGAACAGCGCCACCTCGCCGCCGACGCCCAGCTGCCGGAGAATCGATTTGAAATCCGAGCATTGCGCCTTGATCCGGGTCGTAATGCCGATCACATCTTCAGCCGGCACGGTTGAAATCGACATGTGGCGAACGAGACTGCGATTGGGCTGGTTACCGGCATTGAAGCCTTTCATGGCCAGATGGGTATGGGCGCCGGGTTCCCAGGTGAAGTCTTGCGGCCGTTCCAGCAGGTAGGTTTTGATTTCCGGTGTTTCCTCGACAATTCCTTTGATTTTCAGCCAGTAAATTTGCACAACCGCTCACCCCGCGCATCGAATCTTATTGTTGTGGACAGACCCTGTGGCACTGTGGTCAATAAACCGCAATCGGCCCGTAAGGACCTTCGATAATGTCAATTTTCGTCTCGAAGATGTCTGTCAGGATTTCCGGCTTCATGATTTCCTGCACCGTTCCGAATGCGGCGACCTGTCCGCCCTTCATGGCGCAGATGCGGTCCGAATACTTGGCCGCGAAATTGATGTCATGCATGACCATCAGGATCGTACGGCCAAACTCGTTGGCCGCCACGCGCAGATGTTCCATCATCTGTACGGCCCGCGCGATATCCAGATTGTTGAGCGGTTCATCCAGCAGCACATATTCGGTTTCCTGGCACAACACCATGGCCACATAGGCCCGTTGCCGCTGCCCGCCCGAAAGCTCGTCGAGATAGCGGTGTTCAAGTTCGGTCAATTGGAGAAAATCGATATATTTGGAGATGATCATCTCATCTTCCCTGGTCAATCTCCCCCTGGAATAGGGAAATCTGCCGAAACCGACAAGCTGCCTGACCGTCAGCCGCGTGACAAAATGGTTTTCCTGCCGCAGGATCGTCAAAATTTTCGCCAGATCTTCGGATTTCGATTTGGAGACGTTCATGTTGGCAACCGAAATTTGGCCTTCATCCATGTTCAGCAAGCGGCCGATCATGAGCAGTGTCGTCGATTTCCCCGCGCCGTTCGGCCCGATCAGGGAAGTAATGCCCGCTTTCGGAATCTCGATATTCAGGGGACCGATTTTGACTTCTTCCGCATACCATTTTCTCGCGTTCTGGATTTTTATCATAGTGACCTCTTCCTTAAAATGACTGTCAGAAAAATAATGCCGCCGAACAGTTCGATGATGACGGATACGACGGTTTGCGCATGGAACACGTGATACAGCAAGAAGTATGCCGTCGTCATAATGGCGAAGCCGATTGCAAAAGCCATCGGAAAAATGTAGCGGTGGTCATAGGTTGGTGCAGCCTGATAGCTCAAAATCGCAACCAGAAATCCGAAAAAGGTCAGCGGCCCCACCAGCGAGGTGGAAATCGACATCAGCACCGCCACCAGCACCAGCGTATAGATGATGCTGGCCTGGTATTTCACGCCGAAGGTGGTAGCCACATCTTTGCCCAGCGACAATACATTCAGCCTCCGGGAGAAGAAGTACAGGCACAGGACAGCCAGCAACATGATCGGAATAGCAACGGGAAAATAGGAAGCGTCCGCATTGTTGACCGAACCGATCAACCTGGATTGCAGCAGATCAAACTCCGAAGGCGACAAGATGCGTCTCATGAAACCCGAAACGGCATTCAGGCCCGTTCCGATGATGATGCCGATCAGCAGCATCAGGTGCAAATTGCCGTATTTTCCTGTCAGCAGCCAGCCATACAGAATCAGACTGAGGATGACCATCAGCATCACTTGCAGGAAGAAGGCGCCCACACCCTTGAAATTGACGAGCGCTGTAGCACCGAAGAAAAAGATCATGCTCGTATGAATGGCCGAATAAAGTGCTTCATAACCCAGCAGCGATGGCGTGATGATACGATTGTTCGTCACCGATTGGAACGCGACGGTTGCAAAACTGTGACACGCTGCGGCAATGAATATGGCGACAATGGCCACGAATCTTCTCTGGACCACCGGGATGAACGAGGGCGAATCGACCGAAACCGGATTGTTGTACAGCAGCAAGCCCAAAGATGCGAGCAGCCCCAACAACAGGAGCAGCGTCAATAGCACCCAGTAGCGCGTCTCCTCTTTTCCGGAACGAAAAGCACGGGCAAAGCGATGGACGGGTCTGGCGCCAAGACCGCCGGCAGTATGAATTTGGGATTCCAATGTGCTCATCGCAGCCTCCTGCTTCTTCGTTGTCTTAGCAAAATGAGAATAAAGACGACTGCCCCGACGGTTCCGAGAATCAGTGAGACAGGCACTTCAAACGGCATGATGATGACGCGGGACAAAATGTCGCACAGGGTGATGATGCCCATCCCCAGCACACACACCCATGGGAGATTGCTGCGCAGATCGTCGCCGCGGAACATCGAAATGACGTTCGGCACGATCAGTCCCAGAAACGGCAGATTGCCGATGACCGCCGCCACAATGCCAACAGCAACAGCAACCAGTGCATTGGCGAGCAGGATCAGCCGGTTGTAATTGACACCCAGCGTGGTGGCGATATCTTCTCCCAATCCGGCCAGCGTCAGGCGATTGGCATAGATGAAAATGAGGATTGTAACAATGACAATGATCCACAAATATTCGTACCTGCCGACCTGAACCGGGGCAAATGAACCGATGAACCAGTTTTCAATCACCTGGGACATGTTGAAATAAAGCGACATGAAGGTGGACAATGCCGAAATGACCGCCCCCAGCATGAGACCGATGATCGGGACGATGAGGGATGTACGCAACCTGACCCTTCTCAAAAACAGGAAAAAGATCATCGTTCCCGCAAAGGAAAACAGGATGGCCCCGGTCATTCGCAATACGAGGGAAGGTCCCGGGAACAGCAGATACACGAACAAAAGACCCAGTCCCGCCCATTCTGTTGTGCCGATCGTGGTGGGCTCCACCATCTTGTTTTGCGACATCAGCTGCATGACAAGCCCTGTCATGGCCATCGCGGCCCCGGTAAGCATCAGCGCCACCGTCCGGGGAATGCGGGTGATGAAGAACATGTCCCATCCGTCTTCTTGTCCCCATATGTCATAGACACCGGTAAACAAAGAGACGATGCCAAGAATGATGACGGTCAGCAAGGCGATCATGAATGGAAATGTCCATATCTTCTTCCGTTTAGAAAACAGAGGTTGAGAAGCACTCTCAACCTCGACGGTCATGTTCCTGGGCACAATGTTGTACTCCTTTGGATTACTTCTTCAGGTTCTTGGCAATTTCATCAAAGATCTCGATGAACGTCTGGATCGACTCATTCGTGTACGTATCGGCAGGCGCATAGACGATTTGGCCTTTGGAAACAGCCTTCGTATTTTGCAGTGCCGGCGCGTTGGCAATGACATCTTGAGCAGGCACTTTTTCTTCCGTGCTGGACAACGCTGCGTCGCGGTCAAGTACGAACAGCCAATCCGGATTGCTTTGGGCGATCGCTTCCACAGACACTTCGTCGCCTTGGTGATCGGAAGTCGCGTTGTCCACCGTCAGGGCAGGTTTCCAGCCGAAGATGTCATACAGCGGGCCCCATACGCGTCCGGTCGAAGGAGCGGAGAAACCGATGTTGCCGCCGGAAACGATGACGCTCATGACCGTATCCGTTCCGTTGTATGCAGCCTTGGCCGCTTCGAGGGATTGGTCGAATTTTTCGTTCAACGCTTTTGCTTCTTCGTTTTTGTCAAAGATTTGTCCCAACATCGTGGTCGTATCTTTGAAACCTTTGACCAGGTTGGAGCCTGCGGTGCCATCTGAAGCGGATACGTCGATGTCTATGTTGATGACGGCTGCATTCGGAACCAGTTTCTTGATGTCTTCATAGAAGTTGGCGAAACGTTGGCCTACAATGACCAAATCCGGGTTGACGGCCGCAATGATTTCCAGGTTCGGCTCCCTGTGGTTGCCGATATCTTTTACGGAATCATCCTTGACATAAGCCGAATCGGAAGGCATAACCCCTTTTGGTACCGCCGCCAGCTTGATGCCCCATGCTTCCAGCGTCTCGAACGTTCTGTTGTCCAGTGCAACCACATTTTTCGGATTGACCGGCACCGTAACCGTACCGTATCTATCCGTCACTTCAACCGTCGCCGGTTTGGCGGGTTCGCTCGAAGAAGGAGCAGGTGCTGCCGAAGAAGCGTTGTTCGTATCCGGACTGCTGCTGTTGCTGCTCGCATTGTTCGAACCGCCGCATGCGGCCAGGGCTACGGTCAAGAATACCATCATCACGATTGTTGCAAATCTTTTCATTATGTAACTCTCTCCCCTTATTTTCGATAAACGATGGATTAGTGAGAAGGAATCTCATTCTCATTGATAATGATTATCATTAGCGCTAACGAGTTCGATTATAGCAAGTTGATTTCCCATTGGCAATACATAAATTAAATTTTTTTGGCAATTGCAAACAAGGGGTGACCCCCTGCCCTGTCTCAGGCAGCGCGAGGTCACCCCAGCAGTCCAGCCAAGTCTATTTGCCAAGCTTAGGTTCACCAATGATGCTCAAATCGCCATCCACCGTCACCTGCAGCGTTTGCACGTCCTTGATCGGCACTTCCACATCCTCGTACAATTTGCCCCACTCGACTTCGATTTCCTTGACCACGACGTCGAATTCGTCCTTAAAGACGATTTTCGGCGGATACGGCGGATATTCGCCATCATGCTTCGTCTCGTCTACCCAGAAGCTGGCTTTGAACGTGTCATATTCGTAGTTGGTGTTTGCAAAAATCGTAATATTGGCGTAATATCCCGGATCTGCGGCGTAACCATACACAAACGCCCGCCCCGGTGCCCGGTTCAAATAGGCCGGCGTCCGGCTGCTCAACTTGTATAATACCGGATCGGGACCGAATTCCGGCGTGAGCTGGATATAGCTGATCTGATCTTTGGCAATTTCGCCAGCTATCTGGCCCAAATGGGCCGTATTCGTATTGGGGTCCCATGTCACTTCCAGACCCGCGGCTTCCGCGACTGCCCGGAGCGGCAAATAGGTGCGGCCCTTGTAGGTGATCGGAACCAGTTTCGAGCCGTCATCTTCTTTCGGTTCGAACAGTTTCCCGTGAAGCGTCACTTTGATGTTCGTATTCAGATATGCGGCAATTTCCGTCAATCCCGATGCGCCCAGCGCGTTGCCCGCCAGGCTGAACAGAAGAAGCGTGCCGAGCAGCAAAATGACTCCTCTTTGACCCAGTTTCTTTTTCACCATTCGTTCACCTCGTCAAGCAAATTTTCAATTCCAACTTATATTAGCAGTCAACCACTTTCATTTGCCGTCCGAAAACGAGTATCATATACTCTTATTTTTTTGATAGTATGCTGTTAAAATATAGTAATAATAAGATGTCAAATGGAAATGGGGAAACGGACGTTGGAAGTCGCACGCATCGGTTGGGAAGAGCGGGAAGAAAAGCTGTTCACCGGAAGAAAAGCGGAGTTGGAGCGGATGCGCCACATTGTCGAAAATGACGAATGGCGGTTGCTGTACATTTCGGGGCTTTCCGGTCTCGGGAAGACGCAATTGCTCCGGCAGTTTTGCCGCATCGCCACCGAATGGCCCATCTGGCAGCTTGAGCCGGTCGGTCGCAATGGCCGCGACCGCGGGATCGATTCGGTGCAAATCAGACGCATTTCAGCAGGCATTGGTGCACCGGACGAACCCTGGGAACAAATCGTCCCGTTGGCCGCGCTCCCGGAGCAGGTGCAAAAATGCGGTGACGGTGCTGCACGCGCGGTATTGCTGTTTGACCCGTTTGAACAATGGGAGCCCGTTCATCACTGGCTGAAAGAGCAGTTGTTTCCCAAGCTTCCGAACCCGGTTCGCGCAATCGCCGCCTCCCGCCTGCCGCCCGGAGAAGTCTGGACAAGGGACGCCAGGTGGAACCGGCTTACCGAACATCTGGCGCTGGAACCGTTCGATCAGGTAGCGTCTTTTCAATTGATTGCCAACCATGGCATCACGCAATTTGAGACACAGTATTATTTGGCCAAACTGGCTCGCGGTTTCCCTTACGCTTTGCAGCAATTGTGCCACGATGCCCTTCAGCACGGCGACCAATACATGGCTTCCCCCTTTTATCTTCGGTCATTTTATGAACGCATGACGCGTTATTTGCAGGAAGGATTGGCGCTGGGCGACTTGGAGCTTCAGATGCTCGACGCTGCATCCCTGCTGTGGAATTTCGACCAGGACGGCATATCCTGCTTGATTGGCCAGGAAGTGCCGGTCTCGATCTTTCGCGGCTTTTGCCAATTGCCCCTGATCGAACCGGCGCTGCATGGGTGGCGCATTGCTCCATTTGCCAAACGATGGTTCCGGAAGGAATTCTCCAACCGGTCGCCCAAACGATATGCCGAAATGCGGAAACTGGCCAAAGCGTTTGTGCTCGGCCAGATTCGGGAGGCCTCTCCCTTGGAGCGCCGGATGTGGTTTGTCAATCTGCTGCATTTGGCTGAAAACGACAGCCTGCACACCCTTTGCTTCCTGGATTCGCCGGATCTCTTCGTGATCGAGCCGCTCCGGAAGGCAGACCTGGCCCAAGCCGGGGACATGTTTGTCTCCTTCCATGAACAGGTGCCCGCCTTTTTTCGGGATCAGACGCATCAGGAATTGTACCTGGAAGAATATTATCGGCTTACGCCGGAGACGTTCTATGGTTTCTACCGGGACGGCAGGCTGGCGATGTTCATGTCCATGCTGCCGCTCGTGCCGGAAGTGGCCGAAAGCTTGCGGCGCAACCCGGTGTATCGTGCTTACATCGAACAGGGGGATCACGAGGAGCAGGATACCCTGATGTGGATTGCGTCATTTTTGCCGGAATACAGCCTGAGCGCCATCGGACGTGTTTTTCTTCATGGATTCAGCCAACTGGCGGGAAAAGGCAGATTGATTGTCCTGTCGCCATTTCCGGAAGCGCACCACCTCAATGAAAGCCTGTCCTTTGAGCGCTTGGAGTGGGCGGACTACACAACCGATCATGGCCTGAAATATCAGGCGTACCGGCTGGACCTCCGGGATACTGCGGCACTGGAAATCGCCATTGACGGGGGATTTGCCGCCATGCGGACGGGCAAAGAACCCCTGCTGACGAAGGAATCGGCCTTTGCACTCGTCAAGCAAATTTTGAACCGATTCGACGATTTTGAACAGCAGGATGATATTGTGGCGCAATGTCCCTACCTGAGCCAGTTTGCCCATTCCAGCCTTGAACGGGCGGAAGCCGCGGCGGTCGTTCGCCAATTCCTCTCCGGCATCATGGCGGAATGGTTGGAGCAAGGCGGAACTTATCGTACATACGGCCGCATCCTGCAAGCCTGCTATGTGCAAAAACTCGGCACCCACGAGAAAATTGCAGCACGGCTGAACATGTCGATCAGCAACTATTACCGCAGCCTGAAGAAAGCCGTCCAGCAGTTGGGCGAAGTTTACCGCATCCGTTTCCATCCATGACAGACGGCCCTTCATACGAACTTGGCGGCAACAAAAAAATCGGTGCACATTAAAAATGCGGCACGGCTGAACGTGTCGATCATCAACCCTGCCGCCATTTGAAAAATTGTTGGTTCCAAGCCTTCTATGTCAGTGCCATAATTCGGGAAAACATGCGCGGCAACAATACTTGCGCATCCGCCAGTCCCGCATTGAATACCGCTTTGGGCATGCCGTATACGACGCAAGATTCCTCCGCCTCCGCAAGCACGGTCCCCCCGTGCTCCTTGACAAGCCGGCAGCCCTCCATGCCATCATTGCCCATGCCGGTGAGGATGACGGAGAGCAGCTTCTCGCGATAGAGCGGAGCCATGGACTTTAACGTCACATCTACTGACGGTTTGTATAGCATTTCAGGCTCGCCGCTCACCAGCAATTCCACTTTTCCATCTGTCCGTCTCCGCGCCGTCGTCTGAAATCCCGACGGCGCGATATAAATCGTTCCAGGGAGCAGTTCGTCTCCGTTTTCCGCTTCCTTGACACGCAACTGGCAAATGCTGTTGAACCGGTCAGCGAGCGGACCCGTAAAACCGGGCGGCATGTGCTGCACAACAACGATACATGCCGGGTAGTCCTGCGGGAAACGGGGAAGCAACGTTTGCAACGCCGAAGGCCCACCTGTTGAGCAACCGATCACGAGCAGGTCATAAGCCGGACAGTCGCCCGCTTTGTAGTCGCTGCTGCGACTAACCCCCTCTACGTCATGGCCGGCATCCCAAATGGAGCTCGTGATGTGTGCGGATGCCGCAATTTTCATGCGTGCATGAAAATCGGCCACAACGTGTGCATCGGGCGTATCCGTAATCAGGTCTTCTTTCAGAAAGAAGTCAATCGCACCGAGTTCCAGCGCCCGAATCGTCGATTGCGTACCTTCACCGGTTTGGTTGCTCAACATGACGACAGGCGTGGGGCAAATTTGCATCACCTTCTCCAACGCCTCGATCCCGTCCATTTCGGGCATCTCCACATCCATGGTGATGACATCGGGCGCCAAGCGCTGAAGTTTTTCAAGCGCATCCAGACCATTGCGAGCGATGCCAACGACATAAAACATCGGATCCTGCTCAATAAGATGACCGATTGCCCGCCTCATGAAGGCAGAGTCATCTACGATGAGAACACCGTATTTTTTCATGCCATCCTGCCTTCCTTCTGATAATAGAACGTCGACGATGCGTTTACCGTGCGAAATTCGGGGAATCGTCCCGAAATCGTCTCCGCGTGACCGAGAAACAAATAACCTCCCTTGACCAGTTGATTGGATAAATTGGTGATGACTTTCTGTATCATGGCTTCATCGAAATAGATCAACACATTTCTGCAAAAAATGAAATCCATCTTGGGCAACACACCCGTCGCATCCTGAAGCAAATTCCAGTGCATGAACCGGACACGTTCCCGTATCTGTTCCTTGATCTGAAATCCATTGACCGTCTCATCAAAGTATTTCGCTTTCATTCGGTCTGAAGTACGCCGAAAACACATGGACTGTCTGGGATAGAAGCCGCGCTCGGCCATGCTCAATACTTTTTTGTTGATATCCGTCGCATAAATTTGAATCCGGGACAACGGAACGAGACCCGACTCCATGATCGCCATCGCCAGACTGTACGGTTCCTCTCCAGTCGAGCACGCTGCACTCCAAATACGAATTTCTTGCCTGTTTTCAAGGACAGGCAACATGACACGCACCAATTCTTCCAACTGGCTCTCCTCGCGAAAAAAATAGGTCTCGTTAATCGTAATCGCCTCGATAAGATCATCCCATTCCGCTGGATTCCGCTCCAGGTAATCAAGATATTGGCAGATGGACAAACCCAAAGCCTTCACTCGCATGCTTAATTTGACATGAAGGGAATGCAGGTTGTCCCTGTAGTCAATACCGCAATGTTCGTGGATGGCTTCGGCCAGTAAATTGACGGATAGAACAGATTCCAACGCAACCGATGTTCCTATCGTCATGGAATTCCTCCTTGCATCAGTTCAACGAATGGATGGTTTTATTGAGCGACCGGGCCAATTCAATCAGTTCCTTGGTTTTGGATGCCGTATCCCGCATGCCCCCGATCACTTGTTGGCTCAACTCGCAAGCATCCCCAAACGTGGTGCTGAACTTTTTGATTCCGTTTGTCTGTGCGCTTACCGCATGAGCGATTTCCAGCGCTTGCTTCCCGATCGATTCTATGGACTGCAACACGGTCTTGCCTTTGGTGTCATGCATCTGCCTGGAAGAGATGATTTGCTCTACCTGCTCCTTGGCATCCATCACGACATGGCCTGCATGTTCAACATCGCTCCACTGACGCTTGACCGCTTGGGCGATCCGTTCCGACTCGCTTCTTATTTTTTCTACCGAATGGACGATATCCTTGCTGAAATTTGCTTGCTCCACCGTCGCGGCGCTTACCTGGCGCACCTGATCACGGGTGTTTACGATGCCCTTGCCGATTTCCTCTATGCCGGTTGCCTGTTCTTTCACCGCTTCCATCACCATTCCGGCTTGCAAAGACACGTTCTCCATCGCCCGCACGATGTCTTTGCTTTGTTTGCTTTGCTCCCCGGTCGCGATCGTAACTTGATGAAGCTGCTCCCGGGCGTTGATGATGCCTTTCACAATTTCTTCAACGAATGATGTCTGATCTTTCATCGCTTCGGTGACCATGGCGGCTTGTTCCTTTACATTTTCAACAGAGTGGACAATATCGCTACCATACCGCGCCTGTTCAGACGTTGCCGTAGATACTTGATGCACCTGTTCACTTACGTTTGTCACGGCTTGGACAACTTCTTCCACATGCCGTGCCTGTTCCAATGTTGCTTTGGTGATCAATTCCGCCTGCTCACTTACATTTCTGGCCAAACTCAACAATTCATCGCCTTGCTTGGCTTGCTCGCCCAACCGCTCAGTCGCCTGGTTCAACTGTTCCCGCGCGCTCACAATGCCCTGAATGATTTCCGCAATGCCAGCTTCTTGTTCTTGTACCGCATGGGCTACCGACGCAACCTGCATCGTTACGTTCTCCGAAGCGTTGGCAATCTCTTTGCCTTGTTTGGCCTGTTCATCAGTTGCAACGGTAATTTGCCGGACTTGCTCCCGCGCGTTTTCAACGCCCCTGACCACCTCTTCTGCTGCGGCCGCCTGCTCGCGTACGGCGGCGGTCACCTGTTCGGCTTGATGCGTTACATTTTGTACGGATTTCATGATTTCCTGGGATTGCTTCGCTTGCTCGATTGTCGCCGCTGTTACCTGACGAACTTGTTCACGCGCATTGATGACCCCCTTGATGATCTCTTCTACCCCTGCCGTCTGTTCCCGCGTTGCCTGCGTGACGCTGTCCGCCTGGTACGTCAAATCCTCGACTGCCTTCAAAATTTGCTCACTGCCCTTGGACTGCTCAACCGTGGCCGACGTAATTTGTTGCATTTCCCGCGTAATGTTGTCCACCCCGACGACAATCTTCTCGATCGCCCGGCCCGTCTCTTCGGACAACTTGTTTCCTTCTTCAACCTTGGTTGCACCAACCTGGATCGCCTTGATCGCGTCCTCCGTTTCGCTCTGGATGCCTTTGATCAGCGCTGCAATCTCTTTGGTCGCCTTTGCGCTTCGTTCGGCCAGCTTGCGAACTTCATCCGCAACGACCGCGAATCCTTTGCCATGTTCACCGGCACGCGCAGCTTCAATCGCCGCATTCAATGCCAAAAGATTGGTCTGTTCCGCGATTTCATCGATCACTTCGATGATGCTGCCGATTTCCTCCGAGCTCTTGCCCAGATTGTTCATGACACTTGCCGCTTGTTGTACGACTTCACCGATTTCTTTCATCCCCAAAACCGACATTTCGATGGTACGCTGCCCTTCGCGTGCGTCCGCCTGCACCTTTTGCGACAAGGCATTGGCGTTTTGGGCATTGCCGGCAACCTGCTCGATGGATGCCGCCATCTGTTGGATCGCGGAGGAAATGTTGGATGCGGTCTTCTGCAATTCATCTGCATTGCCGGCCACGCCCCGAATGGACTTGCCCATCTGTTCGATCGACGCCGATATTTGTTCAACCGAACTGGCGCTGCTCTCCGCATTGCCTGCCACCTGTTGGATGGAAACAACCATTTCTTCCATCGCGGCAGACACTTCCAGGGCGGATGCAGTCAAACTTTCTGCATTGCCGGCCACGCCCTGGATGGAAGTGCCCATTTGCTCAATGGAAGCGGATATTTGTTCAACCGATCCTGCCGTGCTGGCGGCATTGTCAGCGACCTGTTGACTTAGCGCGACCAGTTCATGAATCGCCTTGCTTGTCTCTTCCGTAGATGCACGCATGCTGACCGCATTGTCCGCGACACCTTTGATCGATTTGCCGATTTCCTCGATCGACGTCGAGATTTGCTCAACCGTCGAGGCGGTCACTTCGAAGTTGCCGGCCAATCTCTGAATGTTGGCAACCGACTCTTCAACTGCTTCAGTCGTTTGCCTGGCGATCGCCGTCAAATTTCCGGCGTTGCCGGAAACGCCGCGAACCGAACGTCCCAGTTGGTCGATGGAACTTGTAATTTGATCGACGGAGCTTTGAACACTGACCGCATTCCCGGCGATTTGTTGGGTTGAAGCAACCATCTCCTGAATGGAACGCGATGTTTCTTCCGCAGCAGCCGTCAAATTTTCGGCGTTGATGGCAACGCCTTTAATGGACTGACTCATTTTTTCAATGTCAGCGGATATTTGCTCGACGGAACTCGAGGTGCTGGCTGCATTGCCGGCAACCTGTTGAATCGAAGCGGCTGTCTCCTGGATGACACGCGCCGTTTCTTCCGCAGAAGCGGTCAAACTTTCCGTATTCCGTTTCACGCCCTGGACAGATTTCGCCAATTGATCGACGGAAGCGGCGATTTGCTCGACGGAACTCGCTGCGCTTTCCGCATTACCCGCCACTTGTTGAACGGATTCCGCTATCTCTTGAATGGATGAAGCAGTCGCTTGCGAAGAAACAGACAAATTTTCGGCGTGTTCGGCCATACCCTGAACAGCGTCCTTGATCGTTTCCATCGACACATGCGCTTCATCTACAAATTTCATGGCATCGCTTGATTGTCCGGATATGCGTTGGACAGTCGAAATCAGATCTTTATACGAATCGGTCACCTCGTTCAAGGAAGAAGCCAGTTGATCCGCCTTTCCCGACACGTTTTCCATGGACTGCGCCAATTCCTTCAATTCTCCGTTTTCGGCAGCGAGTTTTGAAGAATGGCTGAAAGCGACTTCAGCTATTCGATTGGCATTGTCGCCAAGCTCCATCAGTTGGCTTTCCAGCGTCTTCGTGTGGTTTGCCGACTGCGCGATCCATTTCCGGAATTCCTCGGACTGTTTAACCCATTTGAATCCGATCGTTTTTTTCAAGCCCATCATGATCTTCCTCCGTTTCTATGTATCAAGCTCCTGATGTACAACTGACATCTCGCCGGCATCCAACAACTGATCCATCTTCAACAAAATGACAATTTTTTCTTTCAGCTTGTAGATCGAATCGATATAGCCTGTAAACTTGGTCCGGATGGCGTCGGGCGCCTCTTCAAGTTCACTGCTTTGAATGCGCAACACTTCCGTAACCTCATCCACCAGCAAGCCAATCGTTTTTCCCTGGCATTGGGTCACGACGATCCGTTGCCGCTTCGTTGCCTCGATGACCGGTTTGCCGAACAACAGCCTCAAATCAATGACCGGGATGATTTTCCCCCGCAGATTGATGACACCGACAATGGCGTGTGGCGCCTTGGCAATTCCCGTCAGCCTGGGGACAAAAATGATTTCATATACCTGCATGATCGGAATGCCGAAATGTTCATCTTCCACCCGTATGGTCACGAGTTGATTGTTGGCCTGCTCCATTCCCATCCACTCCTTGACTCGTCTGCCGCCATTCTTTCCTCTTCCCGGACAACACGTCCCCGATCGGAAGCCAGCTTCATGACACCTGCAACATCCAGAATAAGCGCCACACTTCCGTCACCCAAAATCGTTGCGCCGGACACACCCTCCACTTTGCCCGCATAGGAACCGATCGATTTGACGACGATTTCCTGATTCCCGATTAATTCATCCACGACAAGCCCGAGACGCTGTTCTGCAATGCCGACGACGACGACAAAAACGTTTTTGTTTTTCCGCTTCGCCCTGGGAATATGAAAATGATCGTGCAGCCATGTGATGGGCATAACCTGTTCACGGATCTGGACAACCGGACGTCCTTTCACGGTTTGGATCTCCTGCAGGGGAATGCGAACGATTTCAACCACACTGCTCATGGGCAGTGCATAGGTCAAATCATGAAGCTTGACCAACAGTCCGCGAACAATGGCCAGCGTCAACGGCAGTTTGATCGTAAATTTCGTACCTCGGCCAGGTTTTGTCTCTACGTCGATCAAACCGTTCAGCTTTTCAATATGGGCACGTACAATATCCATGCCGACGCCACGGCCGGAAATATCACTGATCGCCGACGCCGTTGAAAAGCCTGGCGCAAAGATGAGTTGCACCGCTTCACGTTCACCCATCGCATCCGCCGCAGCTGCTGCGAGCAATCCCTTTTTCACGGCAGTCGCCTTGATTTTGTCGGCAGAAATGCCGTTTCCGTCGTCTTCCACCGTAATGACTACATGGCTCTCCTGTTGGGTGGCACACAATCGCACCATCCCTTTGCCCGGCTTTCCCGCCGCGACTCGTTGCTCACGTGTTTCGATGCCATGATCTACCGCATTGCGAATCAGATGAATGAGCGGATCGCCGATTTCCTCAATGACCGTCCGATCCAATTCCGTTTCTTTGCCGACGATGACGAGATCGATGTCTTTGGCCAGTTCCTGGGCCAAATCCCGGACCATGCGGGGAACCCGGCTGAATAGCCGATCGATCGGAATCATCCGGGTTTTCATCACGCTTTCCTGCAATTCACTGATGACGCGTGCGATATGATTCGAGATTTGCTCCAAATCATCGAGCCCTTCATCGACATGTTCGTGATTCCGGAGCATCCCGCTGACCTGGGCGATCCGCGTTTGATCGATGACCAGTTCCCCGACCAGATTCATCAAGTTGTCCAAACGTTCTACATCCACACGAATCGTCTGCCCGGATTTGTGGCGCACTTCTGTTTCTTTGGACGTCACCTTGCCGTCCTTGAATAATTTGCCGACAATCCGTTCCTTCCGCTGGGCGGAATCCGGGTCCGGCGACCGGATCGGCAACGCATCCGCTTCTGCACCGCGCAGGCGCAAGTGGACATCTGCAATGTCTTGTTCCTGCCGGACCAGGGCTTCAAGAACGTCCGGACGTAGTTCCGTTTCCACGACAAAGACAATCTCATGCGACTCGTCCAGTTGCGCGATTTCTTCCAGTTCGGGAGATACGGCCAGAACATGTCCCCGTTGGTTCAACATTTGATGGATCACATGCGCCCTGGCTGCTTTCATCAAGCAGTCCTTCGCGAATATGATGCGGCATTCGACGATCTGCAGCCCGGTCCCCTGACTGGCCAATGATCGCAGTCTGCTTACGATCCCGTCCGTACTTGTATGGGTGGTGCCCGAACGTTCGATTTCCCGCTTGAGTACACCCAGCATATCGAGGCATTCAAACAAGAGATCGACGGTGGCAGAGGTTACCGTCAGCTGATGATTCCGCACTTGATCCAGGACATTCTCCATCTCATGCGTCAGTACTTTCATCTGTTCAAAGCCCATCGCGGCGGAAGAACCTTTCAGCGTATGTGCCGTGCGAAAGATGCTGTGAATGGTACGCTCCGCATCTCCGTCTTGTTCCAGATGCAAAATATCCTGTTCCAACTGTTGGAGTTGTTCCTCGACTTCTTCAAGGAAAGCGCCCATCAATTCTGATTTCATTGATGCTCCCTCGTTTCACTTCCGGACAGGACGCGTTCGATATGCAGGATGCTCATGAATCCTTCTTCCGTTTGCCCGATTCCGGCAAAATAATGGCTATCGATTCCGGAGACAATTTCAAACGCCGGTTGTATATCCAGGAAACTGGTGACCTGGTTGACACCGTCCACAATGATGCCGACCATCTCATCCCGATGTTGCACGACAACAATCCGGGTTTTCCTGGAGACCTCATCATCGGCCAACCCAAACCGTTTGCGCAAACTGATCACCGGCATGATCTTCCCCCGCAGATTGGTCACGCCGGCAAGGAAATGTTTGCTATTCGGCAATTCCGTTATTTTTTGCATTTTAATGATTTCATAAATGTCCGAGATGCTTAGGGCGTGCTTTTCGTTGCCTAGTTCAATGACGATATATTGTTGTGATTGGCCGGATTCCAAGTCGATCCGCTCCTCTTTTTTCGTTGCGCTTTCCAACTTTGCTCCCATCGAGTTGCGTCCGAACACCCTCCTATGGACCTAACCAAACTTAGTGCTTATATCCCACCAATCATTTTAGACAGTTGCTGTTCGCCCGTAACCGAAAATCTTCCTTCGGAAATCCGCATACCTTTATGCGCCAAAACGAAATGCCGCACCAAAAAACGCGCTCCTTTCGGAACGCGTTTTACGTCTCGTCAAATATAATCCCCAGTGCCCTCGCCCGGTTCACTGCCTCCACTCGTGATTGGACAGACAATTTTTGAAACAACTGGGTAAGGGCGTATTCCAGCGACCTTTGACTCATATGCATGTTTTCTGATATCAGCTTGTTGCTCTTCCCTTGGGCGACTTCCTTCAAAATATCGATTTCACGGTTCGTCAGATGAATGGGTGCCGCCACGGCATCCTTCCGCCGAAAACTTGTGCCATCATCACAAAGCATGCGAAGCAACGAATGCGGTATGACCGTTTCCTTGTTGAGCGCAAGCCGGACGGACTGGATCAGCCGTTCCTGCGTTGAAGTTTTCGGTATGAATCCGATGACGCCGAGCCGGATCAGTTGCGTAAAGTGCGGCAAAATGTCAAATCCGGTATAAATCAAAATCTTGGCATCCGATCTGCGCGCAAGCACCTGTTTGGACAATTCGATACCACTCAAACCGGGCATGCGCAAATCGAACAACATGACATCGAATTGGCCATTCACTGCAATGTTGACGATGTCATCTTGCGGGCCGCAAACCTTTACCTCGAAATCTCCCTCCTGCTCCAGCATCAGTTTGGTACCTGCCGTTACCGCAGGGTGGTCATCCACCAATAATACGTGATATTTCATTCGGCATCCCAAGTCCTAGCATTATGCTGATCATGTTGTCAAAGAATTGGTGAACCTGTATTTATACTCCTTTCATTGTAAACGGTAGTGGAAGATCCGTAACCGAAAAGCTGGCTTCGGAAATACGCAATCCTTTTTGCGCCGCAGCGAACATCCGCCCCAAAAACACGCCCGTTTCGGCACATGTTCCACGTCTTATGTATTCTTTATTCTGCCGGAGTCTGCTGTGACAGGAATTGAAATCCATATGCGCATACCTTGCCCTGGTTTCGAGTTGATCCGGATCGTTCCTCCCAAACTATGTACGCGCCCCCGCATTCCGTTTAATCCCATGCATTGGAATGAATGTTTTAACCGGGACAACTCACAGCCAACGCCATCATCTTCGTATTTGAGAAAAATGACACCTTCGTTTGTCTCTTCCAAATACAATTTGACAACTGCCGCTTCTGAATGCTTTGTCGCATTGGACAACATTTCTTGCACAATGCGATAGATGGCGATCGACACTTCATCCGCCCAATCCGAGTGGCAACGGGCAGTAAACTCGACGCGGAAATCGTTCCGCAGCTGGGCTGTATTTACCAAATTTTTTAAGGAAGCCGCCAATCCAAACTCTTTCAACATCGGGGGACGAAGCTCGTTGCACGTATGCCGGATTTGATACACGACATCCAACAGCCCGTCCCTTAACGTACGAAGTTTTTCCTGCAACGGTGAATCCGGCTCTATCTCCATCATGACCGTGTCCAGCAAGCGAACATTCATGATTTGTTCTTGCAGCACGGAATCGTGCAAATCTTGACCGATCCGTTTGCTCTCCTTGTCGGACAAAGCAAAAATGATGCGAAGCAGTTCCTCATTCCATACGGGAAGCGGTGCGGTGGTTAATCGCTCGGGTTCTTTCTGCAGCATGCGGTTTTCCCGCTCCACCCGAATCAAACCGTTTGCAAGATATTGAAGTTGCATTTCCAACGTTGAAGTTTTCAAATTCCTTCCCCCAAATTCAGCTCAGTCTCATTTCGTAGATGTAAAAGCGCAATTTGATTGGCAGAGGGGCTGAAACTTCAAGAGCGAAAGTCAATGCACTTGCTTGTTTTTCACTTTCTGGTATTGATTCTGAAGAGCACTCCTTTCCGCTTTGCCTTTCATGAGTAGTCGGTTAAAGCTATTATAAAGCGGGTGTACAAGACATTGCCAGCCCCTGGCGTCGGACCGGAAACGTTGAACATGATCGCACAATTCACAAAATTGCCCATTGAGCAACTTTACTCATTGGGCAATTCATGTTATATAAGAGTTTGCTGTAAGGATTTGGGGTGAAAACATGTCAAATGGAACCTTGCGGTCCAAAAAGAAGCAGGCGACAAGAACTGCACTGGCTGAAACCGCATTTGCACTGGCCATGGAACGGGGTGTAGATGCATTTGTCATCGAAGATATCGTGAACAAGGCCGGCTATTCGCGAAGAACGTTCGCCAATCATTTTTCCTGCAAAGAAGAAGCCATTGCCAGCGCGCTGACGATAGGCGATTTCCAGGAAGCATACGCTTCCTGCTCATTGGAGGGACTTACGCCGCTAGGCACGATCGAGCGATTCATCAAGCGCAGGTTTACCCTGACCAAGTTGAGAAGGCTCCAGGATTTGATTGCATTGTCCAACGGCCACGCAACACTGAAGCTGCATGTCACGGGCACCCTGAAAAAAATCCAGGACGAATCCAGGCAGAAAATCCGCGACGCTTTTGGAGACCGGTATACTGACGAGTATTACTACCTGTTGATCGGCGCCGTTTTTGGCGCGCTCATGCCCGTATTGGACGGAAGCATTCCCATTCGGCTGCCCGAAGGGGAGTCGGACCATGACCAGGCCGACGAATTCGCGGCCTACATGAACACCGTTTTTACCGAATTGCGGAGAGGTTTTCAGTAAAGATCAAACAGAGTGGGGAGAAATCATATGTCAAAGTGGTTGTATCGCATCGGAAAAACCGCCTATCGCAAACCATGGCCCTTCATTGCTGCCTGGTTGATCCTGATCGGCGTCATTGTGGCCGCCATCGCAAGCAATGGCATCAAAATGAACAACGAAACCCGGATCGATGGTACGGAAGCACAAGCCGTCCTGGACAAACTGGCTGAAGATTTCCCGGTCGCATCGGGCGGCCAGGGCAGTTTTCTCTTTGCGGTGCCGGAAGGCGAACAAATTGACGATGCGAATCACATCAACGCACTGGTTGGCGCGATCAACAGCGTCTATGCACTGGATTTCGTCGTCAATCCGATGGAACTGCTGACGGATAGCGCCAGCATCGGGCAGTTGCAGCAAATGCAGCAGCAGTTGGCACAATTGCAGGGAACCGAGCCATCATATCGCGCGCTCATCATCAACGGCCAGCCCATACCGGGCGTCAAAATATCGGCCAACGGAAATATTGCGTTGTTCCAGTTCCAATTGACAGAACAAGTGGATGACTTGACAGATGAACAACGGGAACAACTGATGGCATCCGCTTTCGTCGAAGGCAAGCAGGCTGACATTCGCGTCATTCCGGCAGGTACGCTGAAAGGTACCGATCTTCCGATCAGCGGAATCAACGAGCTGATTGGACTTGTAGTCGCCGGCATCATCCTGGTGGTGACGCTGGGTTCATTGATTGCAGCCGGATTGCCGCTGGTCATCGCCCTGTTCGGTGTGGCTGTCGGGGTGGGCGGAACGTTTGCGTTGTCAGGACTGTTTGAAATCAACAGGCTAACGCCGGTTCTGGCCTTGATGATCGGTCTGGCCGTCGGCATTGACTACGCTTTGTTTATCGTGAATCGGCAAAGAAAGCTGATCATCGAGGAGAAACTGTCCGCCGAAGAAGCGGCTGCACGCGCAATGGGGACAGCCGGAAGCGCCGTCTTTTTTGCGGGATTGACCGTCATGATTGCGCTCAGCGGACTGTTTGTCATCGGCATTGCCTTTTTGAGCGGCATGGCGCTTGTCGCATCCGTGACCGTTTTGATCGATGTTCTCGCAGCGCTTACGCTGTTGCCGGCCCTGCTTCGGTTCATCGGGGAAAAGATCGTATCTGCCAAGGCAAGAACACATTCACCGAAAAACGACCAGGCCAAACGCACGTTTTCCCTGCGCTGGGTGGGCGCCCTCATCCGTTACAAATGGATCGCTGTGTGCGGCATCATTCTCGTCTTGGGAGTCGTCGCCCTTCCCGCCGCGGAAATGAATCTGGGCATGCCTTCCGGGGAAAGCGCAAATCGGGACACATCCGAACGCCAAAGTTATGATCTGATTTCAGAAAACTTCGGCGAGGGCTATAACGGAACCTTGTTGCTCGTCGCCGAAAACAGGGATGGCACGCCCATTGACCCTTCGCAATATTTTCAATTGCTGCTGAACATCCAGCAGCGGGAAGATGTCACCGAGGTTGCGCCTGGCGGCTTCAACCCGGACGGCACCATCGGGATCATCAGCATCGTTCCGGCTGCAGGCCCGACCGACAAGGAAACAGAAGAACTCGTGCATGATTTGAGAAACGATCCCTTGTTGTCCGGAAACACCAATATAGTTGTCGGCATTACCGGTCTGACGGCCATCAACATCGATATTTCCAAAAAACTGGCCGAAGTGTTCCCGATCTACATCGGCATTATCGTGGTGTTGTCCCTCCTGATTCTGCTGGTCGTATTCAGGTCGGTCATTGTGCCACTGAAAGCCACGGTCGGCTTCCTGCTGAGCATACTGGCCACGTTTGGCGCGACGACGGCGGTGTTCCAGTGGGGCTGGCTGGGCTTCCTGTTTGGCGTGGATACCGGAGGTCCGCTGCTCAGTTTTATTCCTATCATGGTTTCCGGCATTTTGTATGGCCTGGCGATGGATTATCAGGTGTTCCTCGTCTCCTCCATGCGCGAATCCTATTCACATGGTTCCAAGGGCGACCAAGCCGTTGCCACCGGTTACAGCCTGGCAAGCAAGGTCGTCGTGGCGGCCGCCCTTATCATGGTTTCGGTGTTCGCGAGCTTTATTTTCACGGAAGAAATCATGATCAAACAAATCGGTTTTGTACTGGCCATCGGCATTTTGATTGACGCTTTCCTGATCCGCATGATGTTTGTGCCCGCAGTCATGTCCATGTTTGGCGACAAGGCCTGGTGGCTGCCCAAATGGCTGGACAAAATCTTGCCGAATCTCGACATTGAAGGGGAGAAACTGGTGAGGGAGTTGGCCGGAAGCAAAGCGGCGAAATAAATGCCAAAGCTCGTCCTGCTGCCCTGCCGCCCTGCCGCTGCTTGCAATCCATCAATTCATGATCTCCGGGGCCACAAGCTCCCCATTGCCCAGGTGCGGGGAGCTTGTTGGGTCATTTCCGGATAACGGACCTGCCGGGCGGAAGACAAAAAACAAGGCAACCCACCGGCGGTGAGTTGCCTTCATCCATGGATGACCCAAAGCATGCAGAAACTAATCATTCAACAAATTTTCACGCAATGTGCGACCCGGATAAGCAGAACGGTATCTGCCCCTTCTTTGCAGCTCCGGTACCACCAGATTCACGAAGTCCTCGAAGCAACCCGGCGTATCCGTTGCAATCAGCATGAATCCGTCAGCGCCGCCTTCATCCAGGTAATATTCCATTTGATCCGCGATGTCCGCTGCCGTTCCCACCGCGACAGGCATTCCCATTCCCTGGGCATAATACAATGCCGCTTCACGGATCGTGACCGGCGCACCGCCTTTGGCATAGATGATGGATTCAAACAGACCTTGAATGCCGGGCACCTCGATATTCTGGACATACTCGTCTTCACTGTATTTGGAGAAATCCAGGCCAAAATGTCCGGAAATCCAGGCCAGGGCCGCCTCGGGATGGATATTCTCCTTGATACGCGCAAGTTTCTCCTCCGCTTCCGAGCGCGACTGCCCGACGACCGTCTGGAGACCATAGATGCGGACGACGGTGTCCCTGGGACGACCGAATTTTTCGAGCCGGTCATTGATGTCATCCGTATATTGCCGCATCCGTTCGACATTCGGATGTACGGCAAATATCGCTTCGGCGTATTTCGCGGCAAAATCCCTGCCGCGGTCCGAGGAACCCGCCTGCCACAAAACGGGTCTGCCTTGCGGAGACGGAGCGCAGAAATGTCTGCCCTTGCACTTGTAATACTTGCCTTCGAAATCGATCACTTTGACTTTGGCCGGGTCCGCAAAAATGCCGGTCACCGGGTCTGCTATGATGGCGTCTGGCTCCCAGGAATCCCATAATTGGCAGCACAGATCCACATATTCTTCCATCCGGTCATAGCGATCAGCGCGCATCGTCATCTCCACGCCATAGGCATCCCACTCGCTTTTGGAATAGGAACTGACGATATTCCAGGCGATTCTGCCGCTGGAGAGATGGTCCAGGCTGGAAAGCCGCCGCGCCATTGAATAGGGATGCTCAAATGCGGTGGATAGCGTCAGCCCGACGCCCAGTCGCTCCGTTGCGGTCGTGATGATCGGCACAATCGTCGACGGTTCGTGTGTCGGGCACTGTACCGCGTATTTCACGCATGCATCCGAACTGTCCTGATACGTATTATAGGGGGCCAATTCGTCCGCGATAAACATGGCATCGAACAAGCCGCGCTCCATCGTGCGGGCCATGTGCTGCCAATAGGCAGGCCGCGTCCAGTCCCAGTTTACTTTATCCTTGGGATGCCGCCACATGCCGATGGCGTGACTGTTCACCCCATGCTGGATAAAGCCCAGCAAATGCGCATGTTTCTTCTTGCTTTGCTTGCTCATCGAACCGATCTCTCCTCCAGGTACGTTGTCGTATTCCTAGGCTTTTTTTCGCAAGTCGATCGAGAAGGCCACAATGACGGCGATCGCACTGCCGATTGCGATAAATGGAATATAGTGCCACAGGGCCGCCGATTTCCCGGCCAAATACAGGATGGTGCTGGACAGCACGATGCTGATCAGCGCCTTCCAGCTAAACGAGGACTCGTTCTGACCGTTATCCGCATGGGAAGACTGCGCGGCGGGCGCATGTCCTTCCCCCTCCGTTTTTTTGTCGCTTCTGACTTGACGGAACGAGGCCCATACGCTACCGACATAAACGACGCTGACGACCAGTGCGATGATCGTAGCCGCGATGACGTATGCCATTCGATTACGCCTCCCCTCTGACCGGCTGTCCGGCACGCGGGACCGGCTCGACAGCAGCGGTATCGACCAACTGCTTCGTATGCAGCAAAACAGAATAATCGAACGGTTTTTCCTTCGCAATCAGACTCCATACAACCGGAACAACCGCACTGATGCCGAAAATGACAAGCGTGCCGATCAACTCATCGTAGATGATGCGCACGGGCAGACCTGCCACAATGCTCAATACAATGCCCCAAAGAAAGGCTTTGCTCGTCAGCCTCTTCCAGAAAATCGCCAGAATGAGCGGGATGAGCAGCGATGTTTTGATCGCATATGTCGTCAACACGAGGCTGACGAAATTGACACCGGACATGACGATGGCTCCCGCGATAGCCGCGCAAACAATGATGCTGAGCTTGGTTGCCGCAAACAACCGCTTCTCCGAAATATGCGGCCACAGCGGCTTGACAATATCAACGGCCACCAGGGAAGTGAGCGCCGAAAACGCGCCATCGATCGTCGAATAGCAAGCATTCAACACGAGCAGCACGTATAAAATGACAATGATGAGCGGCAAACCCAGGTGCGAAATCAGGTATGGGCCCACTGCCGCGGCATCACCGCCCGCATCCTCCAGTTTGAGTCCGACGCCCAAAGCGACAAGACCGATCAAACCCAGTGCAATCGGGATCGGATAAAACCAGGCTCCCCCCCAGATAAAGGTGCGCTTCACGTGATTCGGCCTGATGGCCCAAACTTTTTGCCAGAACGTCTGGTCTGCCACCGTGGAGGCCAGCAATCCGAGCGCCAGCGTAATCCCGAATCCCGCGGCTGCCTCCGGCCGAAAGATCGAGAGCAGCGCCGGGTCCTGTTGCTTCAGCGTTTCAAAAATTACGCCCGCTCCGCCAACCTTGTACAACACATACAAAGTCACGATTGCGGCTGGCACGGTGATCAGCAAGGTATTGATCGTTGCGGTAATAGCCGAAGTCCAGATGCCGCCGAAATACGAATAGACGGTGACGATGAAAATGATAATGGCAAGGATGACAATTTCCTTGATGCCAAAAATCGTCTGGACGAGCAGCACCGCACCTTTCAGATTAATGATGATTTCAAGGAAAATGCCAAAAATCATGCCGATAACCGCGATCACCAGCGCCGGGCGGTTCTGGAACCGCGAACGGATAAAGTCGGTGATCGTGTAGCCGTTGGGAACCAGCTTCCGGAGCTTGATCGCAAAAGGAACCATGGCCATCACGGCAATGCCGTTTGGAACCGTAAACCAGAACAGTCCCGACAATCCCCATGTATAGGCTTGGGCCGACGACATCATGACCGCCATCGCCCAGGTCCATACCGCAATGACGGAACCGACCCCGAATCCGAGACCGATTTTGCGGTCGGCAATGATAAAATCGTGCGTATTGCGCACCAGTGAACGTCGAACCGCCAGTGCAACAAACAGCATCACTACGCCCAGACCCGCCATCAGCACATAACCAATGTAAGGTTCTATCGTGTTGGGTTGTAGCATGAAATGTCTCCTCCAGCACATCGAAAAATGAAGAATGCATTCCCGAAATAGCAAAAAAAAGGCCGCCCCACGCAGGTTGCCTGCATGGAATCGCCCTTGTCTCCGGCGGTCCGGTCGACATGCTATTAATGCATAGTAATCACACTATATTACTATGCTTTTGATATGCTATCACCCAATCGTCCGGCTGTCAAAGCAAATTTATTCCAATTTTTCATGCCGATGGGCCGCCATCGTGGTTTGTATTCGAAAAAAAATCATGCTACACTTTGTATGTTTTGATTGCAGGAGGCACCCAAGATGAAACGGAAACTGTTCAAAAAGTGGTATCTGATGCTGTCCTTCCTTCTCTCGCTCTATCTTGTTGCGGTTACCATCATCGGCTTCACGACCGTTTCGCCGGATGTCAAGGAGCCGCTTGAAAAGGCAGCGCATGTCATCCTGTGGTTTTTCGTCGCGGAATTGGTCGTCCTGTTCGTGCTCACCAAAGATTTTCGCAAATTTTGGAAAGAACAGTGGATCAGCATTCTGGCCGTCGGCACTTCCATCTCCGTGACCCAGTTGCTGCACTCCATTGCCGGAATCGGCTCGCTGACTGGATTGCAGGCATTGAAAGGCTTGAAATCGATCAAAGGCATCAAAGGTTTGAAGCTGTTCAAGGCAACCAAAGGGGTCAAAGTCGCCAAGTCTTACAAAATCGGCAAAAAAGCCAAAAAAGCGGCCGAAGAGGTGGAAGAACTGAAAAAAAAGGAGCGCCCCCCGGAAGACTGAGGGCGCCGGACACCACACGCAGATGGTCATAGAATTTCAACATATCCTTCCGTCCCGTTCACACGGATGCGCTGTCCGTCCTTGATCCGTCCGGTGGCGTTTTCTACCCCGACGATTGCGGGAATGCCATATTCACGCGCAATTACGGCACCATGCGTCATCCGTCCGCCGACTTCGGTAACCAAACCTTTAATCGATACAACCAATGGCGTCCAACTGGGGTCCGTAAATGCCGTCACCAATATGTCCCCTTCTTCCAACCGGGCTTGTTCCATACGCAACACCACCCGCGCCCTGCCCTCAATCACCCCGGAAGATACGGGCAATCCCGGCAAGGCGCCAGTCGGCAAATCCTCCCTCCTGTAAGTGCCCGAAAAAATTTCACCATCGGACGTGATCACTCGTGGCGGAGTCAGTTTTTCAAAACGTTTGAATGCTTCTTTTCGGGCCTGGATGATTTGTTGATCCGCATATGACGTGCGCACGACTTCCCGCAACTCTTCAAAAGTGAGAAAGTAGATATCCTCCGTTTCCCGGATGACCTTTTTCTGCACGAGTCTGGCGGCTTCTTTCAACAAGGCCTGCTTATAAACAAAGAAGCGGCTGACCATGCCATATTTCGGATACTCCCGATAGCCGATGAACTTCCGGAGCCAGTCAATCATGCGCTTCGTTTTCCCGGCTTTTTCTTCGCCATCTGGCAATTGGCGCAATCGGGCCAGTAACGTTTTTTCTTTTTTCAATGCTTCCTGCCTTCCTTGCGCAAACCTTCGTCTGCCTGCATTCGGCCCGAAATTGCGGATATTGCCCAGAAGCATCGGGACAAGTTCGATGGGATTTTCGCTCCAGCGTGTTCTTGTCACGTCGATTTCCCCGACGCATCGCATCCCGTACTTTTGGAGAAACGCCAAAATGGCCGCCCTGGCTTCCCTGCCGCCACGCAATTCCATCAAATCCTCCAAAAAGCGATCCGCTTTGGCATGTTGCAGATAATCGATCACATCCGGATAAGGGCGAATCACATCTGCTACATCCAATAGCGCAAGCCCCATTTCCGAAGTGATGTTGTTGGAGACGGACTGCACAAGCGTGTCCGCTGCATTTTTTTCACCCAGCCATGCGTACATGTTGTCGTTGAGCCAGGCAGCAGCTTTCATCGCCTCCATAAAGACGCTCGTGCGGGGGTCAAACAGAAACGATCTTAGGCACGGAAGATCCGCCAAAATAAAGTCAAACAAGTCCGTTCCCGACTTTGTCCGGATGGTTTGCTTTAACGCCGCAAGAGATTTTTCATGATCGTCTATCCAGGCTTTCAAATCTTTTTCCCGTTGCGCCCCATCAACCAGAGAAGGCTCTTGGGCAAGGAATGAATCGGAGCTTTGCACATGGAGGTCATCCGCGGTTGATGGCAAAAAGTCTCCTCTTGCGAGGAGCGTCATCAGTGCATCTTTGATAAGCGGGTCAGATTGCCCCAAACGTTCGATCACACTTTTTCTGCCCGCTGGCGCGGCCAACATCTGTGTGACATCCACGAACAGCCTGCCGCCGGCTTGGCGCATGGGGGCAGGCGTTGTCAACAGAAACAGCGACAATCCCAGCGGCTTCATGGGATCGGTCATCATCTGCTGGTGGCCGACGGATACGTACACGCGATTGCCCGGTTCACGGGATTCCGGGATGGGATATAAAGTCGTGATGGGACGGCTCTGGACGATGTAAAATGTACCGTCTGCCAGGCACCACTCGATATCCTGCGGCTGGCCCAAATGCGATTCGATTTTCCGTCCGATGTGTGCCAACTGCAAAATCTGTTGATCCGTCAGAGCTTGGGCCATTTGCTGCTCCAGGCCCAATGGTACGGTCTCCGTTCCCCCTTCCTTCAGACCATGAATGGCCCATTGCTTGACGGCGATCGTCTTATCCGAAATTTCATTTCCCTTGACGCGATAGCAATCTGCCAATGCCACTCCCGAAACGAGTGTTTCCCCCAGCCCGAAGCCGGCTTCGATGGACACCACTTTGCGGTTGGAAGTAAACGGATCGGCGGTAAACATGATGCCGGAAACATACGGGAAAATCATTCTTTGCACGATGACGGCCAGATCAGCCTGCCGATGGTCAATGCCGTTTTGCATGCGGTAGAAGACGGCCCGGTCCGTATAGGCAGAAGCCCAACATTTGCGGATATGCTGCAAAATTTGCGATTGGCCGATGACATTCAAATACGTTTCATATTGACCTGCAAAAGAGGCATGCGGCAAATCTTCGGCTGTCGCGCTGGAACGAACGGCATAGGCATGCCCGGCTCCATGTTTGCGGAGAGCGTCTTCTACGGCTTTCGATAATTCGGAAGGCAGTTCCGTTTCCATGATGCAATTGCGGATCTTTCCGCTGATATCGCCAATTCGATCGCGATCCTCCAATTTCAGGACGGCAAGCCTTGCCAGCAAATCTTGAAACAGATTGTTCCGTTCAAGCGCTTTGCGGTATCCCGTTGTTGTTACGCAAAATCCGCCCGGTACTTGTACGCCTTGGATTCGGGATATTTGTCCCAAATGACTCCCTTTTCCGCCAACCAGCGATAATGGCGTGTTTTGCATTTCATGAATATCCACAACCCATGCGTTCATCCGTCATCTCCCCCAACCGTGAATGATTTGTGATTTTAGCAAAAGTCGGAGGGGAGTTATAGCCTGTAATTACTTTTATTTACATGATATAATATAGATAGGGAGGGTTCCGATGTGGAACCCTCCCTCGTCAATGAAGGGGAATGAATGCGATCTGCCGGTTACCTGCTTGTTGAAAAAGCGAAACGCGCCCTGCACGACGATAAAAGTCGATACAAGACGCGTTTATTTTCATTTTCAACAGTTCAATCAAATCTTGAAAAATCCCACCGCGCGGTTCAAACTGTCGACAACGGCGCGCAGTTGATCGGCGGAACGGGAAATGTTTTCGACGAGCGCAAGCTGCTCTTCCGTTGCTGCAGCCACATTTTCGGCCTTGCCGGACACGCCGCGAATCGAAGAGGCGGAATGCTCCATGCTGGCCGATACCTCTTCCGAGCTCGCGGACATCTGCTCGGTCACGCTGGACATCTCATGGATTTGCACGGACACCTCGCGAATCGAAGCAGCGATGGCTTCGAATCCTTCCGCGACTTCCCGCATGAGCGCGGAGCTTCGCTCCACTTGCGTGATCGTCGTTTGCATGTATTCATTAGCGTTGCTGATCTCATGCCGTGTCTCCGAAACCAGATCGTTTATGGTGTTGGCCGACTCGAGCGAGTTTGCGGCAAGCTTGCGGATTTCACGCTCTCGGCGATGCGTTGCACGCCGATCGTCATCTCCTCGACCGCTCTGCTTGACTCCGAAGTGATATTCGATTGTATCTCGACAAGGTGGGTGACCTCCTGGATATTCTCGGCAATGTGTGACGATGCCGTCGCGGATTCGCTCGCGCTGGCAGCAAGCTCGCCAGTTGCCGAAGAAACCGCACGGGAGTTGTCCAGGATCTCTTTGATCAGATCCCGCATACGTACTACCATGTCATCGACATCTTTCTGGATTTGGCCCAGTTCGTCCCCGGGGTAGCGAATCGCATCCGGCAAATCCAGGTAACCTGCCGATACACGTTGCGTTTTCCCGCGAACGCGCTGGATCGTGCGGCTGATCTGACGGATGATCCAGATGCCCAGCGCAATCAGCACAATCCATTCCACCACAAGCGAGATAAACATCGTCATCGCGATGTAGGAAGCTTGATCCTTCTCTTCTTGTATGGCTTGCTGCTGGTAATTCTCCATCACCATTTCAATCTGGTCGATGTATCCGCGCGTGGCATCAAATACCGCATCGATCTCATTTTGCTTCGTTTCAAACATTCCGGGATTCTGGATGACGGTTGTCGTAAGGGATTCCCAGGTAGCCAATCCGCTTTCGATCTCCTCAAAAAGTTCACCCAGCGACTTCCCGCTGTCTTCATGCTTCAAGACATGCAGCCCGGCTTGTTCAATTTCTGCCCTGGCGGTGTTCAGCAGATTTCTGGATTATTCCAGGTTTTCTTTGTAGTTCTCAAGCGCTTTATCCTGCAATTGCAAATCCGACCGTTTGAGGGTTATGGACAAATAGGCGGTTAGCGCCTGATAGAGGTCGCGATCGGCATTCAGCGCATGCTGGGTAATTTCGCTACCTTTCTCATAGAGACGGTCGGACAAGCGGTCTACCGTTGAAGAGAGCGTATTCAGCAAATAAAGAGCAGCCACAGCAAATAGAATCAGCGGAACGAGGAGAAGGAGCAATAGTTTGGTCTTGATGGAATTGAACAGTTTTTTCAAGCAAAACGCCTCCACTTGATGCAGATCATGATGTTGTTGAATAAAACTGAAGTTGCAACCGTTTTGCCTTTCTGCATTTGATCGACATTAATTTGCATTATTCATCGTATTCAAACATAAATCGACATGATTAAACTTTTTTTATTTTAGCAGTCACTCCCAAAAACACAAGACAAATTTAAGAAAACCGCCAAGGTTGTTCCCTTGCCGGTTTCGCCTGGCAACATGACACTGGCGGCGGCCAAGGAGCTGGTTCTCCTCCTTGACCGCCGCCACGATCTCTCCTGCACCCGCATCAAGAAGCCGCATCGAACCGGTATAATTTGCCGGAACGAACATGCCGCCCTTTTCGCGACAACCGTCTCACGCTTCTTCGCTGCGATCCGTCGCCGGAGGCGGATCGATCGACAGCGCCGAAATCTCCTTTCGCCATTCCTCGGTAAATGCCAGATCTACCGCTGCCAGGGAAGGCTCCAGCTGCTCCACATTGCGCGCCCCGATGATCGGAGCAGTTATTGCCGGATGGCTTTTCACCCACGCCACCGCCAGTGTAGCCGGGTGAACGCCACGTTCGCGGGCATGGGCGGTGAACCGGTCTGCAATGGCATAATAGTTTTCATTCTCGTAACGTTTCGTATAGTTGGCCTGCTCCACAAGCCTGCCCGTCTCCGGCCGCTTGCCCACACCGTATTTCCCGGTCAGCAAACCGCCGCCGAGCGGACTGTAGCTGATGACGCCGAGCTTCTCCGACTCCGCCAGGGGCAAGATCTCGACTTCCGCCTGCCGTTTGACGAGATTGTACATCGGCTGGATCAACTCGAAACTCGCCAGACATTCCCTGGCGGAGATGCCAAGCGCCTTGGCGATCTGCCAGGCTGCCCAGTTGCTGACAGCCGGATAGAGGATCTTGCCCTGCCGGCGCAAATCATCCAGCGCGCGGACCGTCTCTTCAATCGGTGTATGCCGATCAAACCGGTGAACAAAGAAAAATTCGATTCGATCCGTATTGAGCCGCTTTAAACTTTGCTCCACCGACAAGAACAAATGTCGGCGCGAGGAGCCACGGGCGTTCAGATCCTTGCCGGTCGGAAAACCCGCCTTGGTGGTAATCACCACTTCGTCCCGGATGCCCTGAATCAACTCGCCGAGAATTTCTTCCGCCAAACCGCCGTTGTAGACATTGGCACAGTCAAAAAAATTGATGCCCTTGTCCAGACAGCGATAAAACAGCTTTTTGGATGTCTCCCGGTCCGCATTGCCCCCGAAAGTCATTGTACCGAAACACAACTCCGAAACCCGGATGCCCGTCTTCCCCACCGTCTTGTACTTCATCGTTCCTTCATCCTTCCGTCGTTGATTGCTTTCCGTACCTCCACTGGCGAATATACGCTCCGCGTGCCTGGCCACAAACCAGACAATCGTGTCATATCGGCCTTCCTTCCATCCGGACGGAAGTCTCATCGCCTGAATCCGTTTTCAGCAAGAAAGCGAAAATTCAATTCCCTTCCCGGGTCGGACCAAGAACCCCCGGCACATGCAAACCCGCCTGGCGAAGAAGCACGGTCATCTGCCCGCGATGATGGGTTTGATGGTCAAGCATGAATCTCAGTACTGCGCCACGCGGTATGCGACCCGCAAAGGAATCAACGACTTCGATAATTTTCTCATCCGTCAGATGCTGCTCCACTTCCCGCTTGACATCTTCGGCCATTTTGGAATAGGCACTCACGATTTCCGACGCCTGATTGGGTTTGTCTCCGCCCGGTGGATCGATGGCAAGGCCAATCTGCTTCATGAAAAAAACCGGCGTGGTGACCAGGTGCCAACCAAGCCAACCGAGGGTGTTGTGTCCTTCCACAATGGCCTGATCCAGTTTCTCATCCCTGAGCGATTCCAGTACCTTGAGGGTGCCTTGAGCAGCACGTGACCAATCGTTGAGAAAATCTCGTACCGTCCTGTACATTTCCGGTTCCCCCTTGCTGCAAGATGTATGCTGTTCCATCCTGAATTTTATATCAAACCAGCCAGAAAAGAAAATTACCGCCGATACGGTACGGCAACAGAAACCGTAGACAATCGGCCATCAGCCATCTGACGCCTCCGGGATTACATCCCTTCAGTCCGATTCATGACGCAAGAATGCGAGTATTTCATCGGCCAGACCGACAAGCGTATGGCCGGCATCCCGCAACACTTCAACGTTGGCATGAGGCACCCGCTCCGCAAAACGCCTCGCCGTTTGCAACGCGTGAAACATGATGTCCCGTTGCCCGACGAATACCTTGATCGGCATCGCCAGTCGCGCAAGCTCATCATCTGTAAATCGCGGTATGCGTTCACGCCTGAAATTGAAATGCTTGCCGATCAGCATTTGATATGCCAACATTTCATGCGGTATCGGCGTACCCCCATTCACCTGGCGGTATAGCCGCTTTAGCCCTTTTGTCCCCCACAGCATGTAAAAAAGCGCCTTGAACAGAAAGGAAGTTCTTTGCGGACCAACACCGGCCGGACTGAGCAACACGAGTTTTTCCGCCATTTGGGGGCGGGAGATGGCAAATTTCAGCGCAAGCCATGCGCCCAGGGAAATGCCGACGATACTTGCTTTGGAGATGGACAACCCCGCGAATACATCCTGAAGCCAATCGGCAAAATCCGGGCCTTCAAACCGCAGTTGCCTGCCGTCGCTTTTGCCGGGTTCACCCTGCAAATCAACGGCATATACATTGAAATGCCTCGCGTACGTCTCCATATCCCCGATCCACATGGCCGAATTCATGCCGCTGCCGTGCAGCAGCAACAATTTCGGTGCCGTTTTGTCGCCTGCAGCGATGGCAAATGCCTTCCCAAAGCGAGTATCCATACGAATCTGTTCGTACGGAATGCGCATGGTGCCAATAAAAGCGTCATAGGCGCTGTATACGGCATTTTGGCCTTCGGCTGATTTGAAGGCATTTTGGGTCATGATCCGTTCCCTCCGCTATGCGAACAACCAGTCGGAAGCCGATTCCAGGTTGTCGAATATCCGAAATGTACGTCCGGTGCGATGCTCGGCAACCATTTCCCGGAAACGCGCCGGCAAATGTTGCTCCCCGGCCATGATGACAGCCGCTTTGATATTGTAGTTGCCAAGCTTTTGCAAAAACGCGCCGGCCAGTCCCGTCCGCAGTTGCACAAAATCATCAGACAGCATTTTCCCGTCCAGAACCACTGCATTCGTATCATGTTCCGCGCACAGGGAAATGATGTCAATGGCATCTTGTTCCCGCTGAATCCATGCTTCACCGCCCGTGAAATGGAGAAATCTTCTCCCCCGGTTTTCCTGGATCCGATAATTCAAATCCGTCCCCTCCCCATGGACTTCTTTGGGTGCAACGGCTTCTGGGGAAGCGGCTTCCCCAGCCGTCATTTCCGCAACCGCATCCATTGCCTTGCGAATCCATTGGCGTTCACTGGCATAAAAGTCCAGCACATTCTCCCGGATCAAATCCATGAACTTCCTGCTGCCCGATGGAGCTTGTTCGGCAAAACGGCTTTGGGCGAGCTCCCTTTCGGACAAAGCCGCTTGCATCCTGACCACGTCGGCATAGGCCGTCAGCATATTTTGCAGATCACCGCGTTTCAATTGTCCAGCCAATGCAAGTTTGACCAAAATCTGTTTTTTGAAAACAGGAGCCTCGGTAACGGTCAATAACCAGTTTGTGAGCGCTTTTTGGCCAGCGTCAGTGATGGAGTAGATGTTCTTGGAAGGCGCGCCCGCCTGATGTTGCACCATTTTCGTTACATAACCTTCGTCCAGCAGTTCGGCAACAGCTTTGTATATCTGGTTGTTGTTTCCCGACCAATGCATGAAAGGCGAGTTTTGCACGATTTTTTTGATTTCATATCCGGACAGTGGTTCCCGGCTCAACAAGCCCAGGATCACATGGTTGATGGACATGACAAACTCTCTCCTACATTTACTTTTAACATATGTTATAATTAACATATATAATTTTGGAAGTCAATCCCAGACAACAAAAAAACCGTGCGACACGCGCACGGGTTTTGCAGGAAAACGAACGATCAGGAGATGATCTGATATGCCTCCCGCAAATTGGCTGAAATCAACAGAATGAACGCTGCGCCGATTCCGATCTTGCTGGCCAGCGAAAGCCGCTGGACCGGTTCAAATTTCTCTCCCCTGGAAAACAGATTTTGCAATCGGTATCGGGCAATCGTGCTCGTGGCAGCAGCCATCAGCGTGTACGCAGCCATTTCATACAGGCCGCTGCGGCCCAGCACTTCGAAGGACGGCGCCATGGGCTGTTCCATCGGGATGGAGAAGGAATTCGTCCCCAGCAAAGCGCCATAATGGATGAACCAGAGCAAGGGAATGAAGTACCCCAATGGCATTTTGTCCCTGATGATAAACAAATTGGCCATGATCACCACCAGGGAAGAAAACAGATTGATGCCCACGATTTTCAGCAGTTCCACTGGCAGAGCGTCTGCTTGATCCCCGGCAAGCCGTGCCGCAGCACTTTTTCCGGCCAGAACCCCTTCCGGCAGAACATAATAACTGAAAGTCCAGGACAACAGAAATAGCAACAGCCCCATCAAGTACAGGGTCAAAAATCGGACAGACAGTTTTTTGTGCATAAGAAGAAGGAACATCCCGTTTCACTCCTTCAGCTTTTTTCATGCAGGCAAGTTGCGGTTTGCCGAGGCCATATACACCGCAAGTGCTATTTCCAAACGGTCATTGCCGGGATAGACGGCACAATGGACGATTTGGGCAACTTCGCTTTGTCCCGAACCAGCAAAATGAGGTTTTCTCCCTGCCAGACCAAATGTCTGGCCAATGCGGAACCAATGAATCCGGCAGCCCCCGTGACCAGAATTTTCACCATCTGTCATGCCTCCACCCATTTTTTGACCAATTCATCGAAGGCGTCCTGAAACAAACGGGAAGAGAAATACGCCGGGTCCAGTTGATGCTGGATGAGCAAGCCGTCAAACAGGGCCATTAGCAGGGTGGCTTTTGCCTTTGCTTTTTCTTCCGCCTCCGGGGCGGGTGGCTGACGGTTGGCATCGCCGGCTTTGGTCCTGATCAGATCCGCCAGAATTTGTCTCCACGACTGGTAATGCTCTTTCATATAAGTTGAGATGGAATGCCCGCGCACCGCCATCAGCCACAATTCAAAAAACAGCTTCGGATCACCGGAAATCGCTTTCAAGCCTTCAAAAAGATGCTGGCTCTCCAGACTCTGGCTTTGCAGATGTTCCAGCTGCCGACCCGCCACTTGTTTGACAAGATCAACGATCATCTGGTCCTTGGATGACCAGTGGTTGTAGAATGCCCCCTGGGAGTAGCCGGCTTTCCTCACAATTTCATCAATCGTCGCTCCGGCGTATCCTTTTTCCGACAATACCATTTGCGCTGCCTCGAGCAAACGTTGATAACTTTCCGCTTTGCGTTCCTGCTGGCTGCGGCGTTGCTTGGGCATCGACATCCCCGCTTCCCAAATTACATAGTGACTACTCACTATGTATTATACATGGTGACATTAAAGTTGTAAACCGCCATGTAAACAGGCAAATATGAACCCCCCTCCTCATCAGGAAGGGGGTGATGGCCAGGTCTTCTTGAAAAGTTTCAGTCTTGCAACACTGCATTGGCAATGAGTTTGTCGAGTTTGCGGTATCTACGTCTCTTTACAGCTTTACTTTAATGTGGCCCGCTCCGCCACGCAATCCCCTCCAGGGCAATAATCGATATCCTTGATTTCCACACCCTGTACGAAACTTCCTCTTTTTGCAGGAAGAGGACCGGACTGATGCATGGCTTCCGGCCAATGGCCTTTGATTCAATCCTGCTTGTCAATCAATCCGGCTTGCTGCAGCAACCGGGAGAGAATCACCGCCGTTTCTGCCCTTGTAATCTCGTCAGCCATGTGCAATCTGCCTTCGCTGCCGACAACAATCCCCTGTTTGATCAATGCCGCCGTTGCCAGTCTGGCCCAAGAAGCGGTTGCCGTGCCGTCCGCAAATCCGGACAGCAACGAATCAGCCTCCTCTTCCGAAACGGCCATATCCATCCCCGCCAATTGCATCATCCGCGCAAAAATGACCGCCGCTTCCTGGCGCGTTATGGTGTCGGCCGGACGGAAATTGCCATCTTCATAACCGCTAACCAAACCATAGGCTTTCGCTGTTGCCACCGAACTCGCAAACCAGTTGCCAGACTTCACATCCCCAAATGGCGCGACGTCGTTCGTACCCGCCAGCCCAAGCGCCCGAATGGCGAGCGCCGCCAATTCTGCCCGCGTAACCGATGCGTCAGGGTTGAAGCGCCCGTCACCCATTCCGCTTGCAATCATTCGGGAAGCCAGATCATGGATCGCCGTGCGGGCCCAGTGGTTTTTTGCATCCGCAAACTCGGTCGCATAATGCACCAACGCATAGATGCTGTTGGAGAGGCTGTGAATGACTGCAACCATTTTTCCGTCCCGCATTTCAAAATAAGTCGGCACTTGATGCACAGTTCCGTCTTCCTGCAGATGCACGGCTGTCGATACATCATCCTTGGCCACGCTGGCCGCGAGTGGAATTTCCCTTTTTACAAACTTGCTGAACCCGGTGATGCCGAAGGTGTGACCATCATGCGAGACGGAAACGGCAAAATCAACCGGTGGTGCCACAATCGTGAATCTGCGCTGTTTCGCCGTATCCTCCAGCCGCTTCTCCTGCTCTTCCCGGCTTCGGGCGATGCTGATCTGCAACCGGATTTCATGAAGCGCCGTTTGTGCCAGTTGTTCCGGCCATTGGTCCCTGTTCACTTCAGATACAGGCAGATAATAGGTTCCGGCTGGCGAAGCAACGACGAGCGTTGCCTGCTTGTTGTCAAATGCATCGATGGCATCTCCAGAGAGCGAGACCACCAATTCGTGTACATCTTCCTCCACCGAAATGCGCACAACCACGCCTTCCGCTTCGTTTCCAAGCATGGCCGACAGTCGGCTGGCATCTACGGTTACCAATGCCGTCAAACGACCATCCTGTTCAGTTCTGGCCACTGAAGCGATTCCTTCCAGCAGGTTGCCGTTAATGAACAACTTGACCGACACGCCGGTTGCGGACGGTTCATTCGTCGAGCTTGATGACGGAGTTGAACTCGAGCCAGACGCAGGTTGTCTTGTTACGGTAATCTGGTATGTTTTGGTAGTATACCCATCCTCCGCTGTCACTTCGACTGAAATGGTCGTATTCCCCACCGGCAGCGCAATCGCTCCCGACGGCGTTCCGCTTGCCGCAGGCACACCGTTGATTTTGAGGCTGGCGGTGCTGTCATATACCGCAGCCGTCACTGTCATTTCCTTCACTTCATTGCCTACGCTGACCGTATATGCCTGTTTTTCGGGTGAAAATGCCGGCGACAGGCTGCCCGCGGATACGGTCAATGCAGCCAGATCCGCGTTGTTCGACGGCGCGCGGGTCACGGTGATGACATAGGTCACCACTTTGCCGCTTTCCGCCGTCACTTCGACGGAAATTTTCGTATCCCCCACCGGCAGCGCAATCGCTCCTGACGGCGTTCCGCTTGCCGCAGGCACACCGTTGATTTTGAGGCTGGCGGTGCTGTCATACACCGCAGCCGTCACTGTCATTTCCTTCACTTCATTGCCTACGCTGACCGTATATGCCTGTTTTTCGGGTGAAAATGCCGGCGACAGGCTGCCCGCGGATACGGTCAATGCGGACAGTTCCGCGTTATCCGATGGCGCGCGGGTCACGGTGATGACATAGGTCACCACTTTGCCGCTTTCCGCCGTCACTTCGACGGAAATTTTCGTATCCCCCACCGGCAGCGCAATCGCTCCTGACGGCGTTCCGCTTGCCACAGGCACACCGTTGATTTTGAGGCTGGCGGTGCTGTCATACACCGCAGCCGTCACTGTCATTTCCTTCACTTCATTGCCTACGCTGACCGTATATGCCTGTTTTTCGGGTGAAAATGCCGGCGACAGGCTGCCCGCGGATACGGTCAATGCGGACAGTTCCGCGTTATCCGATGGCGCGCGGGTCACGGTAATGACATAGATCGCCACTTTGCCGCTTTCCGCTTTCACCTCGATCTTGACTGGATTGTCTCCCACGTTCAGATTTACAGTTCCCGTACCGCTGATGATCGTGGCCAGCGAATGATTCGGCGTAGCCGTGACGGTTACACTGTCAATTTCATTGGCTACTGTAGCCTTATAATTGAACGTTTTCGGATCGAAAGCGGGACTCAATGTGCCTGCGGACAAACTCAGCGTGCTCAAGCTCGCATCAGAAGCCGCAAATTTGAAATTCATCTGGACCGGAGAAGTACTGGGCACCTTGGTACCGTTGCCATACTGGCCAAAATCATTTTTCCCCCATGCCCATAAAGTGCCATCGGATTGGATCGCAAAAGCATGTTCATTGCCCGCCTCGATTGCGACAATATCGGTCAACCCGCTGACTTGCACGGGGGTTGTTTGGCTGTTCTTGTTTCCGATGCCCAGTTGGCCTTGATTATTTTCACCAAACGCCCACACCGTGCCATCCGACTTCAGAATCAGGGTTGCCGTCGTCGTGGAAGATATAGCTGCCACATCGGATAAAGTTAAAATTTGTCTGGGCGGATACGCGATATAAATGCCATCCCCCAAACCATTACCCAGTCCCCACACGGTGCCATCGGCCTTCAGCACGAAGGTCGCATTGCTGTTGGCTATGATCGTGTCCCCTTCTTGCCAGACGATGCCATTGATCTGCACAGGAGTCAACTGACTCGCGCTCGCAGCATTCCCAATCTGGGTTGAGATATTGTTCCCCCATCCCCAAATGGTGCCATCATCCTTGACTGCGACACTAAAGTCATACCCGGCCGCAATCGTCTTGACACCCGTCAGGTTGTCCACCTGAATGGGGGTATTGCTTCCGGTTGTATTGCCATGCCCCAGTTGTCCCCAGTTATTGCGCCCCCAAGTCCACACCGTGCCATCATCTTTCAATGCCAAATTATGGGCGTAACCCGCATCGATGGCTACCACGCCGGTCAAGCCCGTAACTTGCACCGGTGCGTTGCGTTCCAAATTTGTTCCGTCTCCCAGTTGGCCATCAACGTTATCTCCCCAGGCCCAGACGGTTCCGTCCGATTTCAAAGCGATCGTATGCGAATAGCCGCTGGCAATGGACACAACCTGGGTCAAGCCAACCTGTCTCGGCGTAGTACTGTCGTCAGAGGTTCCATCGCCCAACTGGCCCCGGATGTTGCCCCCCCACGACCAGACCGTGCCGTCGTGCTTCAACGCAATGGTGAATCCTTTTCCCGTACTGATCATGAAATTGTTGCTTTCCGCTTCCGCTCGCTTGGGTCCTGCAAGCACGGAAAACAACATGAATAATGGCAATAGCAAAGCCAGGTACAATGACAAGCGTTTCATTTTCATTGAAAAACTCCTCCCATTTGACTGTGGAGACAGTGTGGAGACAGGGTTGCTTCTCAAAAATTTGAAGAAGGGCATCGCATGAATGAAATCTACCTTTATTTAATTCTATTAAAAAGATATATGGTTCACATTGCTATTTCAAGATTCGGATCAAGTCCATCTTTGTGTGTAAATTCCCCTCGATTAGAGAAATAACTTAGCCAATGCGCGTCACTTTAGACACCGCTTTTGTTGCCTGAGTTTCTCGCCATTCCAAATACTCTGCCATATCGAGA